>Ga0209185_1000038_pt1 | contig 215930 bp, 195 predicted proteins | sample SidtaG_2_FD_187425 | JGI IMG/M metagenome (GOLD analysis project Ga0209185, IMG submission 187425) | Marine algal microbial communities from Sidmouth, United Kingdom - Sidmouth_Asex2 metaG (SPAdes) (version 2) | ecosystem: Host-associated > Algae > Red algae > Unclassified | place: Sidmouth... | reverse complement strand
AGTGGGTTCCGGACCAGTGGGTTCCGGACCAGTGGGTTCCGGACCAGTGGGTTCCGGACCAGTGGGTTCCGGACCAGTGGGTTCCGGTGAGGGACCCGTCGGTGCGCAGGTTCACGAAGCCCTGTGTCGGAGCGACGTTCGTCGAGGTGTCGACGATCGCCCGTTCCCACGTCTGCGGCGTGGCGGCAACGTCGGACTGTGCGGCCAGGTCGGCACGGATCATGCCGGCGCCGGCCAATTCGCTGCCGACACCGTCGAGGGGAGCAGCGGTCTCGATGAGTGCTGCCTTGACCTGATCGTTGGTCCAACCGGGGTTGGCGTCGAGCAGCAATGCGGCGACGCCGGACACCACGGCGGCGCTCTCGGAGGTGCCGCTGCCCTTGAAGGTCTCGTCGTCGACGAAGCCTTCGGGATGGTTGACGTCGGCATCGCTGCCGGGGGCGCGGAGACTGAGGATGTGTGCTCCCGGGGCAACGAAGTCGGGGTTTCTGACGCCGTCACCGCTGTTCGACCATTCGGCGATCTCGAGGCCGTCGTCGAGGGCGCGGACGCCGCCGACGGCGATCAGCAGTGGGTCGACCGCCGGTGAATCGAGCTGGCCGGCGTCATTGCCGGCGTTACCAGCCGGAGTCACCACGACGAGCCCGGCATCCCACGCCCGCTCGAGCGTTGCAGTGAGCGCATCCTGCTGGTACGGGAGGGTTGATCCGCTGCTGAAGGAGAGGTTCAGGACGCCGATATCGAGGTCGTCAGCGTTGTCGATGACCCAGTTCACACCTGCGATGACGTCGACCGGGTCGGTGGAGCCGTCGCGGCCGGAGACCTTGACCGAGACGATGCCCGCATCGGGAGCGACGCCGAGGTACTGGTGAGGATTGTCCGCCGCAGTGGCCGGATCGGCGCCGGGCTCGTTGCCGGCGATGATGCCGGCCATGAAGGTGCCGTGGCCGTTCGAGTCGGCGAACCGGGTCGCGGGATCATTGGCCTCGGGGCTGAGATCGACCACGGCCACGACCTTGTCGGTGCCCTGCAGGCTCTCGACTTCGGCGATGCCGGTGTCGATCACTGCGACGTTGACTCCATCGCCGGTGATGCCCTGGTTCCAGAGTTGACGGGCGCCGATCTGATCGACGACGTGGTACATCGAGCCGAGTGGCAGCGAGTCAGGGCCGACGAGGGCCTGGACGGCCGGGGCGACGGCGGGCGATGGTGTGAAATCGTCGACACCGTCGACGGCCATCGTCACTCCGCCGACGATCGTCAGCGCAGCGACGGCGAGCAGTTCACGGACGCGATGCGGTCGCTTGTCGGCCGGAGCGGCCAATGACACGGGGTGCGCAGACAACGGCGAGCGCTGATCAGCACGATCGAGGGTGCCGGTGCGGGTCCAGGCGGCCGACGTCGGCCCGCCGACACCGAAGCGTTCTCGGACCCACTCGCGCCCTGCTCGAAAGGCGGCTGGGGCAGCTGGATGCAGCTCCCACTCGCGTCCGGGAGTAATGCTCGCAGTATCCAATGTCTTCTCCGTTCGTGGTGGCCCGCACAAACGAGATCTGTAGTGATCCCTTTTCCCATTGGACAATGTCTCGCTACTCCCTCAAGTACCGAAACTATGTATCAAGGAAGTGTACTTCGGATCTCCCTCCACGTCGACTCGAACACGTTCAGTGTTCATCCGTCGCCCGAATTGCCACTTCTTGACCGCTGCGCCCGTACGTCTCCGCCACGTCGTCGACCTGGCGTGGGCGTGATGCGCGCAGAAGTAGCCTCTACCCATGGGCATTGTCGACGATGACATCGAACGGTTGCGTTCGACGGTGTCGATCGTCGACACCGTGCAGCAGTACGTCGCACTCAAGCGGGTCGGCCGAAACTGGGTCGGACTGTGCCCTTTCCATGCCGAGAAGAGCGGATCGTTCAACGTCACCGAAGAACGCGGTCGATACAAGTGTTTCGGGTGCGACAAGGGTGGCGACGTCTTCACGTTCATCCAGGAGATCGAACACCTCGACTTCCCGGGTGCCGTCGAGCACCTCGCCGCAAAAGCGGGCATCGCGCTCAACTACACGACGGCGGGCCAGTCCGAAGAGCGATCTCGTCGCAAGAAGCTGACCGCAGCGATGAACGACGCTGTCGAGTGGTATCACCAGCGGCTCCTCGAAGCACCTGACGCCCGTCCTGCACGGGACTACCTGCGACGGCGCGGCCTGTCCGGCGAAACCGCCCGACAGTTCAAGATCGGGTGGGCTCCGGACGACTGGGACCAACTCTCGCGACAGCTCGGCGCACCCGCCGACGTGATGCAGGACGTCGGTCTCTCGTTCCGCAACCGGCGGAACAAGATGCAGGATTCCTTTCGTGCACGCGTGATGTTCCCGATCTTCTCGGAATCCGGCGAAGCGCTGGCGTTCGGCGGCCGGATCCTGCCCGGCTCCGAGGACCCCGCGAAGTACAAGAACAGCTCCGAAACCCCGATCTACATGAAGTCCAAGACGCTGTACGGCCTCAACTGGGCCAAGGCCGACGTCGCGAAGCAGGATCAGGTGATCGTGTGTGAGGGCTACACCGATGTGATCGGCTTCCATCGCGCCGGGGTCCCTCGTGCGGTGGCGACGTGTGGTACCGCGTTGACCGAGGAACACGTCCGTCTCCTCAAGCGGTACGCAAGCAAGGTCGTGCTCTCCTTCGACGCCGACGCGGCTGGCCAGGGCGCCGCCGAGCGCTTCTACGAGTGGGAGGAAAAACACCAGGTCGAGGTGCTCGTCGCGCGTCTGCCCGACGGCAAGGACCCGGGCGATCTGGCGTCGTCGCAACCCGACGCGCTGGTCGCTGCGGTCGACAAGCCAGTTCCATTCTTGAAGTTTCGGCTGGATCGGACGATGCGTGGGCGGGAAAAGAACTCGCCGGAACATCGAGTCAGGCTCGCCGAAGACGCCATGGCGGTCGTCAACGAGCATCCGAACAAGTCGATCCGCATGTTGTACGCAGGCGAGGTCGCAGCCGAGCTGTCGATGCCGGTCAACGACATGGTCCGGTTGGCCGAACGAGGGACCCGTCGGCCGGCGATCACGGTGCAGCAACAGCGGTCTCGTGGTCCGCGCGACGACGCCGAATTCACCGCGCTCGTCCTGCTCGTCCAAGACTGGGACTCGATTGCCCCGTGGCTCATCGAGTCGCTGTTCGACGACGAGGTCAATCGACTTGCCTTCGTTGCACTCGCTGCCGCTGACGGCGACTTCCAGCGAGCACTCGAGATCGCCGCACCCGATGCGGTCGATGTGTTGGAACGCGCCGTGGTTGCCGACTTCGATCGGGTTGCCGACGTCGAAGCGCGCACGCTCATCCGGGCGGCGTGCCGTCGTGAACTGCAACATCGGAACAAAGTGATCGACCCCGACGCGATGGCCGAGGATCGCCAGGCGAAGATCGACATCGAGGCAATGGACGGCACCGACCAGGAACGCGCTCTCGCGGCTGCTGAGTCGTTGCTAGGTTGGCTGGATCGACGATCAGAGGAACGCACCGATGGAGACGCCTGATGCGGACACGCCCGCACCGCTCTCCGGCGGCGCGCCATTCACGGGCGTCGAACCGCGAGAGTGGGACAAGCTCGTCGAGCAGGGCCGTCAGTCGGGCGAGGTTCACGCCGAAGACGTGACCCATGTGTTGCGACACGTCGAGTTGACCGGCGATGTGTTGACCGACGTGCAGTCGAAGCTGGCCGAGCACGGCATCACCATCGACGATGCCCTCGACGTCGACGATCACGACGACGATCCTGCGCTGATCCACAAGGTGACCGTCGAGCCCGCCGAGCCACCTGTGCCCGATGACGCTGACGAGAAGCTGCTCAGCCGTCGGCGTGGTCGACGGACCAAGAAGTCGTCGCCCAAGGGCGAGGGCGGCACGTCGGACGCCGTGCGGATGTATCTCCGTGAGATCGGTCAGGTCGACCTGCTGACCACCGACGATGAACGCCGCCTCGCCCAACTCATCGAAGAAGGGCTGATCGCTGCCGGCAAGATCGACGAGGCCGCCGAGGCCGGTGCGCCCATCGAAGGCGTCGAAGGCCGGATGCTGATGCGTGCCGTCAGTCGAGGCGAGCGGGCCAAGAGCGAGCTCACGCAGGCAAACCTGCGGCTCGTGGTCAGTATCGCGAAGCGGTATTCCGGGCGCGGGATGCAACTGCTCGACCTGATCCAGGAGGGCAACCTCGGTCTGATGCGTGCGGTCGACAAATTCGATTACACGAAGGGTTTCAAGTTCTCGACATATGCCACCTGGTGGATCCGCCAGGCGATCACCCGGTCGATCGCAGACCAGGCACGCACGATCCGCATCCCGGTGCACATGGTCGAGCACATGAATCGGGTGACGCGAGCGAAACGTTCGATGCACCAGGAACTCGAACGGGAGCCGTCGATCGAGGAGATCTCGGTCAGAGTGCAACTCGAGCCGGATCGAGTTCGCGAGCTCCTGCGAATCTCCCAGGATCCGCTGTCGCTCGATTCGCCTGTCGGCGAGGAAGACGAATCGAACCTCGGCGACTTCATTCAGGACGACTCGGTCGACAACCCGGCAGACGCGGCAGCAAAAGTGATGCTGTCCGACGCCGTCGGTGAGGTGTTGGGGGAGCTGTCCGAACGAGAGCAGGACATCGTCCGGTTGCGCTTCGGGCTCGATGGCGGGCAGGCCAAGACGCTCGAAGAGGTCGGCAAGGAGTTCGGTGTGACCCGCGAGCGGATCCGCCAGATCGAGGCCAAGACATTGGCCAAGCTCCGTCACCCGCAACGCAGTCAGCGTCTTCGCGAGTTCCTCGAAGTCGAATAGCGCCGAAGCGGCACCGGGAACCGTGCCGGAGTCCCCGAACGGGAGTGGGAGCCGCTGCCTCTGACCGATAGCCTCCGCTCCGGCTTCTGCCTTCCGGGGTAGCTCAGCTGGCAGAGCAACGGACTGTTAATCCGTTTGTCGTGGGTTCGAGCCCCACCCCCGGAGCGAGTAAGAACACGACGAAGGCCCACCGCATGCCGGTGGGCCTTCGTCGTTTCGGTGGGCCGTACCGAAGCAGCGACTTTTCTGGTGTGTCGGTGGGGCGTCCGGGGCTCGAACCCGGGACCGACGGATTATGAGTCCGCTGCTCTAACCAACTGAGCTAACACCCCGGGTTGTCACAGATGGTGCCTGGCACCATCTGTAACGCCAATGGTGGCGGTCAGGCGTCGGGCTGTTCGATGGCGTCGAGGAACGCATTGACGTCTGGTTCCTCCCCGCCGACCAGCCAGATCGTGAGCTCGCCAGGATTCTCGCTGTCTTCATCGTCTTCGGCATCCTGCCAGGGGAGCACACCATCGACGAAGTATCGGTCGACGGTGATGTCGTCGTTGTCGACATCGACCGGTGCGACCACGGCGATCTCGACTTCGGTGTCCGGCGGTTGGTCGCTGAGGATGTCGATCAGTTCATGAACTCGCATGCGGTCAGTGTAAGTAATCGTCGAGCCACACATGTGCGTGCTCGAGCAGATACAGACTGACGTGCTTGCAACGATCGAGCGCCGCGGTGACCGCATCGTCCTGGTTCATGTAGACGTCAGCCAACTCGACGGTCATCTTGGCGACGATCGACAGGCTGCGCTCGGGTGCGTCGGTGACACTCGGGAACGAGTCGATCGCAGACACCTCGACGGGGAGATCCATCCCGCCGATGCCGGCGAGTTCGGTGGCGAGCACCAGGAGGTCCGGCGGCTTGGGCAACGGTGGCAGCGTCCACGTGAACAGCAACGGGAAGGTGAAGCCCTGCGGTGGTGACTCGTCGAGGTCGTCGAGCTTGATCACTTCGTCTTCGAAGCCGAGCATCGCACGCGGATCGACGTCGAGTGAGAGGTGGAGATCGATCGGGCCGGCGCACGCCTCTTCGGGGTGGAGGTCGACCTCCCACAGTTGGCGCAGGGAGTACGTCTCCACGAAGTGCCGTTCGTCGTGAACGTGAAAGCCAGAGTCGATGGCCTGGCTCTTCACATCGGCAATGAATCCTGCAACGTCGATGACTGCCATCGCTGCGGACACTACCGTCCCCTGACGTGGACCCGACCAACCGTACCGATGCGTCATGCGTGCCCCGCGAGGCCGAGGACGTACTCGACCTGTTCGGGTCGATCTGTGATCGTGCTGCTGCCGTGGTCGCGTCGAATGCGGATTGGGGAGCCTCGGGTCGGCGCGACGGGCAGTACTCGGTCGATCTCGATGTCGATGAGGTGTGCGTCCAGCCGTTGATGGCGGCCGGGTTCGATGTGCTGTCCGAAGAATCGGGGCTGCAGCTGCAGGGCCCTGCGATGGGCGACGACGTGGTCGTGGTGGACCCGCTCGACGGGTCGACCAACGCAAGCTTGGGCCTGCCCTGGTGCGCCACAGCGCTGTGCCTGGTCAGCAGGGGAGCGCCGGCAGTGGCCATGGTGACGAACCTCGCCACCGGTGATCGCTACACCGCCGTGCAGGCCCGAGGTGCGAACCGCAACGGCCGGCCGATCCTCGTGGCTGCGGCATCACCGCTCGCAGAGTCCATCGTCGCCGTGAACGGTCTGCCCGCCGCACACTGGGGGTGGGAGCAGTTCCGGGCGATGGGCGCAGCAGCGCTCGACATCGCCGCTGTCGCCCGTGGCGGCTTCGACGGCTACGTGGACACGACCACCGACTCCCACGGCGTGTGGGACTACCTGGCATCGGTGTTGATCCTGACCGAGGCGGGGGGAGTCGCGGTTGACGCTGCGGGACGCGACCTCGTAGTGCTCGAACACGGCGCTCGGCGGACACCCGTCGTGGCCTCGCACGGGGCGCTCCTCGATCAGCTTGTCGCCGAGCGCACGGCATGATCGGCACTCCCGAACCCGATCGATGGGCTGCACCGCGAACACCGTCCACTCCAAGCGCTGGTTGGCATCGCGACCCGTGGGGCGCGGCGCCGTGGCGGTGGTGGGACGGCACTGCGTGGACCGCTCAGACCGCGTCGCCGCCGGCAGGTCGCTCGCCTCGGTTGCCGGCGTGGTTGAGCGTTCCGGTGATCATCGGAGCGGTCCTCTCGATGTTCGTCGTCGTCCAGATCGCGACCAACGTTCCGGTGGCGATCGTGCTCGGCCTGGTGCCGTTGGCCATCGTCGGCCCGGTGCTCGTCTGGTTGGACCGCGTCGAGCCGGAGCCGTGGTCGGCGCGGGTACATGCGCTGCTGTGGGGCGCCTTCGTCGCCACCGCCGTGTCCGGCATCGTGAACGAGATCGTCGGCGCGGGATTCGGTCTGGGTGCGTCGCTGGTGGTGTCGGCGCCGATCATCGAAGAGATCATGAAGGCTGTCGGCATCACCTACGCCGTGCGACGCAAGGAACTCGACGGCGTGATGGACGGCGTGGTGTACGCCGGCTGGACCGCGCTGGGGTTCGCCGTCGTCGAGAACTTCTTGTACTTCGGGCTCGCCGAGCAGGAGGGACAGTTGCTGCTGGTCTTCGTCCTCCGTGCGTTGCTGACGCCGTTCGCCCACCCGCTGTTCACCGCCTGGACGGGTATCGCCATCGGACGGGCGGTTGCTCGTGGAGCTCCGGTGTTTCCGACTGCGCTGGGCGGGCTGGTCCTCGCGATCCTGTGCCACGCCGCATGGAATGGCGCAGCGTCGTACGGCGCCGAGCTGAGCGGCCTCGTCGTGTTGGGTGCAATGGGCATGTTCGTCGTGCTGTTCTTTGCAGTGGCGGTCACGCTGCGCAAGATGCGGACGCGGGACCAGGCCCGGTTCGTGCAGCTTGTGCCGTGGTTGGCGCAGCGCTACGCGCTGGCAGAACACGAAGTGGCGGTCTTCGCGGACTGGAACCAGATGCTGCGGGTACGCAGGTCGCTCGACAAGGAGCAGCGGAAATACTTCGATGGCGTGCACGCGGCCCTCGCACGTCTCGCGCACCTGCACGACCAGCCTGGCGACACGAACCCGGCGACCGAGCACGCGCTGGCCTCGCGATTGGCAGACGCCCGGTACCGCAACGTCGGCTGATGTGACGTCGGCTGATGTGTCGGCTGATGCCACGTCCGACCGAACCGACTTGCCGGAGACATGCCGACCGAGAGGTGGGGACGTGGACGGGTCCGTGAGGTGCGTCGATCCCGTTGCGGGGATGGGCTTGAATCAGTCGACCTCACCGCATCGCCGTGTGTGATGTGGTGTGGCGCTGGATTCCTGGTTGGACGCTCTCACGGACCCGGATCTGATCGTCGCGCCGTGCTCGTCCGCCAGGCAAGAGACAATTCTTCGAAGCCCGGTCGCCGATAGCATCGGCTGCTGTTCGGGCGCATAGCTCAGTTGGCTAGAGCGCTGCCTTTACATGGCAGATGTCGGGGGTTCGAGTCCCTCTGCGCCCACAAAGTACCTGGTAGATGGTCATAAATGAGACCATCTGCCAGGTGTACGAAGTACATAACTTGCCAGTAGACCACTGCCCGGCTAACGTCTCCAGCCATGGACGAAGAGACCTGGCAAGTGGAAGAGATCAGATGGCGCAAGGCTTGGAACCGTGCAGATAAAGCACTTTCCACGATCGACACCTACGTGCGATGCGTAGATGCGTTCCTGAGATGGTGCTCTGAGGAGGGCAAGGAGACCACTGCCCTGTCTTCGGCCGACCTCTACGTTGACCACGTACAGTCGTCATCTACGGCTCACGCTGCCCGCCACGCTGCCCGGGGGATCAAGGCGTACGGCAAGTTCATCGCAGACGACTACGAGACCGCTGACCCCTTCAAGCGTCTCCGTCTGCCCGCCGAACCTCAGGTATCGGCACCGCATGCCGCCATGGCCACGGACGAGGATCTAGAGCTACTTCTGGGCACGTGTGACACCTCGACGCTCATCGGGGCACGCGACTACGCCATCTTGACGATGCTCGCCGCTACCGGCATGCGACGGGGTGAAGTGCTCTCCCTGACCGTGGATGATGTCGACCTGGTGGGCCAGACCATCCGAGTGCGCACCGGCAAGACCGACGCCGCCAAGAGGGTGCTCTTCATGCCTGACGATGTACAGGGGGCGCTCCTCAAGTACAAGAAGTTCCGAGATGCCAAGATCGACAAGGAGACCCGCCGCACGTCATCGCCATGGCTCGACAACCTCGATGGGGCGCTCTGGATCACCAACACGGTGAGCACCCCCGCACTGGCCCCCAATGGGTTCACGCAGACGCTGCGCAAGAAGGGCCTTGCCGTAGGTGTAGACGTCCGTGCGCATGGCTTCCGCCGCCGCCACGCTGGCCAGTGGATGGCCGACGGGGGGAGCGAGACCGGTCTCATGAGTAACTCAGGTTGGAAGTCCACTGCGATGATTGCGCACTACACGCGCGACGTTGCCGAGGCCAATGCGATGGCAGAAGCTCGACGCTTGGCAGAGCGCAAAGGCTGACCCGATTACCCTGCCGATTGGGGGACGTATCGAAACGTGCCGAGCGCCCCCCATTCCCAGGCATTGAGACCGCTCCTCATGAGACAATGGAACTCATGATCAGCATCGTATGTCTCGACTGCAGGGCAGTCACTCCCAAGCATCGCTCAGGGCGCTGTACAGCGTGCAGGAACGCCGTCGCGCGGGTAAGGGACCGAGCACCCGCTAGGCGCGCTCTCAAGGCCAAATACGACGCCTCACACCGTGCTGAGAGAAGGCACTGGATGCACCTGGTCGCTGCAGGCTGTGTGACGTGCTGGAGGTGCTCGGGGCCGCTGGGTCCGGACTGGCATCTAGGCCACCGTCAGGGCCTGCCGTCGCACCCCGAGTGCCGAGCGTGCAACGAGTCGCACAGCAACGAGAACAAGCATGGCTGACCGTCAATGTAAGGCCGAGGGTTGCGGTAGTCGGTCCCGGGCGAAAGGCTTCTGTAACAAGCACTACCTAGAAGATCGCTACGTCAACCATCCGCGAGAGAAGAAGGAACCGATACGAACGAACCTTCGATGCCGTGTTGAGGGTTGCTCACGAGCGATGGTCGAAGCCGCGTGCCCGGTCCATGGCGTGCCCCCGATGCCAGACCATGAGTTCACAGCCGACAAGAGCGGGCGGTGCTCCATCTGCCGTGAGAGGTGGGGCGGACGCAAACGCTGGCCCTGACACAAAGAAGCCCCGCCCAGGCCACACGGAGATGAAGACCTGAGCGGGGCGTCCCGCAATGGAGATGGGACCATGGCAGGCCCCTTGCCAACAGGGGGAGCATCCCCGTCGACAAGCTCCATTCTGACAGAAGATCCAGTGTCATGCGGCCGATTCAGACCGCTAACCCAGATTGTTCATACAGGGTATGAAGGGGTATGCCTCGCCCTAAATGGTCGCTTCGTAAACTTCTTCTTGCTACCTCCCAAGTTTCTCAGCGAAGACGCCCGAAACGGCTACACGCATCGTTGGAATGGTGCATAGTGGAAGGCAACCCCCTTGGCCCCCGCTGTTTTGTTGCGATCCGGCCGGGCCAAGGGGGCGACACCGCAACATGGATCGCAACCAATAGAGGAAGATCGCACAAATGAAGACCCCGTACCACAGCCTCCCCGCCGAGTTCGGTGATGACCGCACTCTCTGGGCAGAGATGACCGAGACCGCGCGCCTTCACGTCGCTGACTGGTTCCGTGCGTTCGCACTGGTAGCCCCCCAATACGTGGGCAGATTCGTAGGCCGTGACCTCGCTTCGCATTCGCTGGCCGTAGACCGCGGACTATCCGACAAGCAAGTCATTGCTTCGCTCAGCAACGCCCGAGACATGGGCTATCCGCTGCCGTTCTAGGCACCCTCAACATCTGAACGTGTGAGGGATCGCCCCCACCGACTGCCAGCGCCGTGACGACTGGACAAGGACTGCAAGACTCCCCCCGAGGCATCGGGTGAACACCGTAAGAGGGTGCAACGCAACCTGTCCACGACCGGCGAGAGCCTTGCAGCGTGGACATCCCCGGCAGTGCCCGCAGGCCCTGCCAACGTCCAACGGTGATGACGTGAAAGCTACCGGAGTCAGAGTGCAAGCATCCTGACGGTCCCGACGGCTATGCCCATAGGTATTTGGCATGGGTACCAGGCACATCCTGGAACACCTCCTAACCCTTCCTGGCGAGGGGATGGGAGCGAAGCGACCGACCCTCGACAGTGAGAGGCCCCTAGGCCGAACTACAAGACCCTCCGCACTGTCTCAATGATGTGACCAGGCCTAGGGGCCTGGTGCCCGACTACCTCCCTCGCTTCGCTCGGATCGGCAGTCCGGGGCTTCCTTGTCGGTGTGAGTTCTGGTGCCTGGTTCATCATGGCCACTGGCACGCGCGCCGTCCCAAGGCACCCCTCTGCCCAAACTCACCAGGGGAAGGTATGCAGGGGTATCAGAACCTCGACCGGTCCAGATGTGACACGCATGGGCGGGGGTAATAGGGGGACCCCTGTCCGGGCATTGGACACCCCCTGTCGAGCGCCCCTTGCCAGGTGGGCATCAGGGAGATCCAGAAACAAGCCTGAACGTGCCCCATTCCGATACATGTGACAACCGTCACAGGTAGAATGGAACCCATGGCCCCACGCAAAGCAAAGACCGAAACACCAGACACCGAGGTGAAGCAGGAGCAGGACACCGCCGCTCCCGTCGACGTACCTGCCGACGTACCTGCCGACGTACCTGCCGCACCTACCCGCGCCCCCCAGCCCTGGCGATGACAACAGACCAGGCAAAGGACTGGGCAATGCTCGCCCTCATTGCCGTCGTACTCGTGGTGCTTGTCATCCAGGGGATTGACGCCAGCGCCCTACCTGCCGACGAGGTGGAGCGCATTGGTGGCGTGTAGGCCCCCCGTATCAGCGCCCCCCAAAGAACAACATGGGGGGAAGTTGGTAGAGGACCCTGGGGATTGCTCGCTTGATGGTGGGCGATACCGGCAATCGTTTCTTCTGCAAAGTACCTGGTAGTGCACCCTGCCCCTTCGAGATTCCCACACATAGCCCCAATACCACCGACAGAAAGCCCCCCGACAGATGCGAAAGAGCAAAGGTCTAGAACTCTCGCCCTTGCTCAGCGTCTCGTCACCTACTGCAGGTGATCACATCGACTTCATTCAGAAGCGATGCATCTTGCCTGAGTCACGTCAGGGCATGGAGCTGCACCCGTACCAAACGGACCTGGTCGAGCAGTGGACAGCGGGCGAGACCAAGGCTCACGCCACGATCATTGGCGCAGGCAACGCCAAGACCACCACCTTTGGGGCCTTTGTCACAGCTCACCTCTACCTCGTGCAAGAGTCCAGCGTCCCCGTTGTGGGCGAGACAGTGACTCAGGCAGTGCTCACGCTATGGGGGCGCGTGAAGCGCTTCATTGAGTTGAACCCCGACCTTTCTTGCCGTGCAGAGATCCTCGAAGGCCAGGGGTCGCGCCGTGGCATCTACGTTCCCTCGATGGCGGGGCATTGCTTCCCGATTGCCTCGAAGCCTGCAGGTCTGCAGGGACTCATCCCGAGCATTGCCGCCCTCGAAGAGATGTCTGAGGCCGACATGGCCACCTTCGGCGCGCTGATGAACAGGATGGGCAAGCGGCCCGACTCCAAGCTCATCGGCATCAGCACTCCGAGCTTCACACCGGACAACGCTCTCCTCGCTGTGCAGCGAGGCATCCACTCGGGCGACCCCATGCCAGGTGTAGCTCTCACCGAGTACGTGTCCAGCGAGACGGACCACCGCGATGAGTCTGCGTGGAGTCAGGCCAACCCCGGGCTTGCGCATGGCATCTTGGACATTGGCGCGCTGCGTACAGACCTGGCCCTTCTCCCGGAGCAGCAATTCCGCGCCTATCGCCTCTGCCAGAACCCCAAGGGGTCGCAATCGTGCTGGCTCAACGCGACCGACGACACGGGCGAGGAGGCCGGGGACGCTTACGACATCTGGCAGCGTGCCGAGTCGGCACACGCGTTCCGAGACGATGCGCCCACGTGGGTAGGTGTCGACGTTGCAAAGTCTCGTGACCATGCCGCTGCCGTTTGGGTCCAGTTTCGAGACGATGGCCGACTGCATGCGAAGTGCAAGGTTTGGACCCCCACGAAGGACGCCGACATCGATCTAGAGGAGATCGCTGACCACCTCCGCCACTTGTGCGGGAAGTTCTCCGTAAAGCAGATCAGCTTCGACCCGAGCTACTTCTTCAACGCCTCGCAGCTCGACGCCGAAGGCCTGCCAATGCTGGCCACCCCACCGACAGAGGCACGCATGGCCCCCCTCGTGGGTCACGCCTACCAGGCCATCCGACGTAACCGCATCACTCATGACGGTGACGAGCAGTTCACGCTCCATGTCTTGGCCGGTAAGCGCCGCTACGGGGCGCATGGCTTCACCATCGAGAAGCGTCAATTCTCCAACAAGTGCGACGCCGCCATTGCGCTCGTGCTTGCCCACGGTGCCGCCACTGGCATCGACGGCCCCCCTCAGATCCCCGACTACATCGACATCGAAACAGGACAAGCAGCATGACCACCCCCTACCTAGACGCCAAGTACGGCACCACCCTCGACCGTGCCCGCACCCCCGCACCCATCGAACCGACCGGGCCTAGCTCGATTGCGTGGGCGTCGATCCTGGGCCTGACCCCCGACGCCCCCATTGTCGTCAACGAGGCCACCGCAGGGGGACTACCTGCCCTTGACTTCGCCATGAACCGAGTAGGCAACTCAGTGGCAACGATGATGACGAGTGCCCGCCTCCTCGATGCGAACGGCAACGAGATGGCAAAGCCTCCCGTGCTCTCGCGCCCTCATCCCATCCTTGGAGCGCATGAGTTCTACGCCATGGCCATGCGGACCCTCCTCATGAGGGGCAACTTCGTGGCCATCGTCGTCGGTGAGGGTGAAGATGCGCAGCTTGTCCCCGTGCACCCCGACCACGTCACGATTGATGCATCGTCGGGCCTCCCGAGGTATCACGTCATGGACCGCGTCTACACCTACGGCGAGGTGCTGCACGTCCGCGCCAACGTGACCCCCGGCAGCTTCGTAGGTGTCGGCATTGTCGAGAAGTTCCGACGATCCCTGAGCGAGCACCTCCACGAAGAGAAGTGGGGCGAGGACTCCTACAAGAGCGGGGGCGTCCCCTCAGGCATCCTCAAGATCAAGCAGAGTGCAATGCCGACACAGGACCAGGTCGACGCCATCGGTGAGCGCTGGATGTCCAGCCATGGCGGGGGCCGTAAGTTCTCCGTGCTCCCCGAGCACCTCGACTTTCAGCCACTGTCCTGGAATCCCAAAGATGCCGAGTTCGTAGCGGCTCGCACGTTCTCCGTGTCTCAGGCGGCGCACATGTTGGGCCTCCGCCCCGAGGATCTTGGTACGTCACTGGGAGAGGCTTCGCAGTACGCGAACCGCTCGGACGACTCCATCCAGCGAATCACCGACAGTTACCAGCCCTGGGCCGAACTCCTTGAGCAGGCCTTCACCGACTTGGTCGGTATCGGCACCGTCGAAGCGAACGCCGAAGCCCTCATGCGCTCGTCTCTCATGCAGTCCGAAGAGCTGGAGTCCAAGCGCTTGGACAACGAGATCAAGCGCATGCAGATCGCTGGAGCGCTCCCGCTCCCATCTGTAACCCCTACCGAAGCAGAGGTAATCACGTCATGATCCTGTCACGCGCCATCCCGACCCTGCCCGAGATCACCGGCCGCACCATCGAAGGCCTCGCCGCTCCCTTCATGGTCCCCGCATCAGTGACCGACGACGGGGGAGCGTCGCGCTACTGGGAGCAGATCCTCCCCGAGGCAGCGAACAAGACGATTGCCGACCGACAGGGCGGGGCCTTCCCGCTCCACGTGTTCCACCCCCTCACCAGTAACAAGGGCCGCATGCCCGCCGAGCGCATCGGTGACGTGTACTTCACGCCCGGGGCCGACGGTCTGGAGTTCCATGCGACCGTGGACCGCTCAGATCTGGGAGACGAGATGCTTGACCTCGTGCGCGACGAGGTGGGCGATGACGTTTCGCTGTGCATGCGCCCCATTCGAAACATCGAAGGCACCTACGAGGGTGCCCGCCTCGTGTCTCGTGCAGAGATCGGCATACGTGAGCTGTCGCTGTGCCCTGCAGGTACCGCTCAGCACCCCGGATCGAAGGTGCTCGTGATGCGTGCAAGCCATGCCGCTGCCACCGCTACCGAGATCGCTGCACGCCTCCGCTTGCTCGACTTGTAAGGAATCTCACCGAAACGCCCCCATTCGACTACACGTGTGACAATCGTCACATAGAATGGGGAGTACCAACCAACCACAAGCGTGACCGGACGCCGACCGGGCGGGGGCCTCAAAGGCCCTGACAGCACCATCGGGACAGAACCATCAGGCAACGAGTCCCCCGAAAGAGGACCCCCTGATGAACATCCGTACCCAGTTTGAGGCCGCGCGCGACCGCGCTGCCGCCCTCGCAGGTCAGACCGACCGCACCCCCGCAGAAGAGGTTGAGCTTGCCGACCAGCTCGACCGCGCCGAGCAGCTCAAGACTGAGCTTGCCGACGTCGACGCTCGTGATGCACGACTCGCCGCACTGGCCGACGTGTCACGCGCCGTTGCCATCCCTGGCACCCTCGAAGTCGCAAGCGCCCCGGTCGAGATGACCGCAGGCGAGTACCTCGCCGCTGCCGCTTCGCACCTGTCGGGTGACATGTCCGCAGACGAGTTCCGTGACCGCGCAGCGATGTACATCGACCGCGCCGACTCGGTGACGACTGACTTCGTCGGCAACCTGCCACAGCAGATTGTCGGTGCAATGATCGAGCTGTACGGCTCGGCTCGTCCCATCTTCAACAGCTTCACCAACCAGGCAATGCCGTCGTCGGGTCGCAAGTTCGAGCGCCCCCGCATCGTCCAGCACGTTGCTGTCGGTGAGCAGGTCAACGAGCTTGACGCTCTGTCGACGCAGAAGATGACGACCACCCTCGACGAGGTTGCCAAGCGCACCTTCGGCGGAACCCTCGACATCTCACGCCAGGCCATCGACTGGACCTCGCCGTCTGCTCTGCAGATGCTCATCCAGGACTTCATCAAGGTGTACAACCGTGCGACCGAGGCCGCTGCAGTCACGCACCTCACCGGCTTGGCCACCGCTACGTCGACTTGGGACGCCACCGACACGGCTTCGATCGTGGACAGCTTCGTGCAGGGCGTCCTCGACGTTGGCACCGCAGTGGATGACGATGTCCCGCTCACGGTCTGGATCGATACCGCATCGGCCGCAGCGCTGACCGCCCCATCGGGTTCGAACGACACGCCGACGATTGAAGTCGTCAAGCGTGCCCTCGATGCCGTCGGCAATGTGACGTGGGTTAGCTCGCGTCGCCTCCCGGCCGATACCCGCATCGTCGGTGCACCTTCGCTCGTGGAGGCATACGAGCAGACGCACGGTCTGCTCTCGGTGCAGAAGCCCTCGACGCTGGGCGTCGAAGTTGCTTACAGCGGCTACGTGGCATTCCACGGCATCGCTGACGGCTTCGTCTCCATCGAGACCGCTTGATGATTGTCCCCGCCGACGTACTCGCTTGGATTGCTTCATCCGCTGGCGCTCAGGTCCCTGACCTCAGCACCGAAGATGATGCAGCACTGGCGCGCGTCGTCGGGGCCGTCACGGCTCACGTAGCCCACACTCACGAGGCCCCCGACCCCATCACCGACGACTACACCCAAGCGCTCGTCATGCAGGCAGCGCGCTTGTGGCAACGTCGGTTCACACCATCAGGTGTGGAAGGGGTCGGGGACTTCGGTCCCGTGCGAGTTACCCGCCTCGACCACGACGTAGAGGCCCTGCTCGCTCCCTACCGAACCTTCCCGTTCTCGTGAGCTTTGCCGACGTCCGCACCGAGATGGCCAACGTGGTGCACACCGCAGCGCCGCACCTGCACGTGTACAGCTACGAGCACCCAGAGCCACAGCTCCCCGCTGCCATCGTCACCTGGTCCGCCCCCATCTCATTCCAAGGTGGCACGGCAAACGGAGCGCTCCGCTTCGCAATCGTTGTGCGCCTCATCGTCGGCAAGAGCGACCCGCTGCTGTCGACGCAGGGACTTGACCGCCTCATCACTTCAACGCTGCCAGACGCCATCCGTGACCACGTTACGGAGCACTGGCAGACCGCAAACCCAACCTCCATTAGCCCCCCCGAAGCCCTGGGCGAGCAAGCCGTAATGGTCGAGATGACCATCGACATGCACGCTCAGATCACCTGAAAGTAGAAACCAATGATCCTCAAGGGAAACATCGAGATCGAGTCCACCGACGTAAGCGACCATGTCGCTTCTCTCACGTTCATGGGTAGCCGTGACTCCGTGAAGCTCCGCCCCACCTACGGGGTGCAGGGCAGCTTTGCAGGCGGTGACGCGACTTACGAGTGCGCCATCGACCTCAACCAGGGCGTCGAAGCCACTGACTTGAGCATGATCCTCTTCGATGAACTCGCAGACGCTGACGGCACAATCACCGTGTCGGGAACGTTCCAGGCTGGCGCAGTGAGCGTGAGCAATCCGAAGTTCACCGGTACCGCTCTGGTGACCGACTTCGAGATTGGTGGCGAGGTGAACACCGAGGGCACCAGCGCCTTCACCTTCCCTCTCCTGGCTCGCCCCACCAAGGCCACGAGCTGACCCCGTGAGCGGCTTGGACGACTTGTCCCGGTCGCTCGATGACCTCTTGTCCGACCTGGAACCCGTCCAACATGCGATGGGCCAGGCGGGCAAGAAGGTTGCTCTAGAACAGTTCGAGCGTGACCTAGGCGCTGATCGCTCCTTCTCCGGCATGCGCCGCAAGGTCAAGCTCGGAGCTGGCTACGACACAGGTACTCCCGTCGTGTTGAACATGCGCCCCGCTGGCCTCGTGTTGCTCGCAGACAAGGGCCGTCAACGTTCCGGCAAGATCATGCTCCGCCGACGTGGCAAGGCACGTGCTCTCAAAGTGCCAGGCACCAAAGGCCGCGGATCTTCCAGGTACGGCCCTACCCGAGGCTTCGACACCGTCACCAAGATCGAGAACAAGCTCTCCACAGAGGTGCCCAAGGCAGTGGAGAAGGATCTATCCCAACTCATCGACCGAAGGCTCTAAACCATGGCATCCAAGAAAGTGAAGATTGAGCTAGACCTCAATGCTCGGGATGCTCAACGCGCCCTCAAAGATGCTGCATCCGACGCACGAGATCTCGACTCAGATCTAGGAGACGTGGAGTCGGCTGGCGCTGCCGTTGCTCGTGCCATCGAAGCCTCAGCGGACGACATGATCCGTGAGATTGACGACACCGCCCGCGCCGTGCAAGCCCTGGAGCGTGCCCTTGGCCCCGACTTCGATGGGGACACGCGCGAGGTAGTGGCAGACCTCAAGCGCGTGGGACTCACCGCAGACGACGTAGAAGCCGACGCCGATGAACTCGCCGCCGCCCTCAGGCGTGCAGGTGACGTGAAAGTGCACGCCGTGGAAGCTGGCTTCGATGACGTAGGCCAAGCCGTTGGAAGTGTCCGTGACGAGACCGGACGTGCCAAGGATTCCATGCACGGCTTCGTCGGCGGTGCAGTCGGTGAGCTTCCTCTCATCTCCGACGCCATGGGGCCAGTCGGTGAAGGTCTGGGCCAGCTCACAGAAGGTGCACTCGAAGGGCAGATCTCCCTCAAGCAGATGGCTGGCGCTGGCCTCGCCATGGGTGGTGTCGCTCTCGTGCTCTCGCAGGTGCAGGGACACTTTGCAGAGATTGCCAAGATCAAGGCGTGGAAGACTGAGCAGGTCGAAGACCTGGCCGACGCCATTGCCGAAGCCGACAGTGCTGCCGAAGGTCTGCGCGACACGCTCAACAGTGCGGGGGCCATCGAAGTACAGACCGCCCTCAACGGCATCGTCGACATCACGCCCGTACTTGCCCGTGCTGGCATCACGGTGGACGACTGGACCGAGGCTGTACAGGGCGGCTCAGAAGCTGCCGATGAACTCGGTATCAAGCTCAAGGGCGCAGGTGTCGGCGGTGAAGACGCCATCAATGTCCTGAACGGTCTGTCCAATGCTCAAGGCCTCGTGGAAGAGGCCACCGACCTCGCCGCCGAGCGTACGAAAGTGTTTGGGGACGAGAACGAGAACGCCGCCGAAGCAGTCGAAGAGAACACCGACGCCGTAGACGACCTGACGGACTCGCTCAACGACCAGGTAGACGCTCTCAACGACGCAAACGACGCCCTCGTTGAGCAGTCCAGCGCACAGAGGGGCGCAGCAGATGCAGCGTTCGCACTTCGTGACGCAGAGGACAAACTTGCCGAGGAGCTGGCCACCGTCTCAGACCGTCTCACCGAGGCCAAAGGCGACGCACGAGCGCAACAACAGGTTCTCGATGATGTGGCCGAAGCTGCCATTGGCACCGCAGACGCACAGGTCCGACTGGCAGAGGAGACCGCCATCGCAGCGGGCGACACCTACACAGCGACACAGCGTCAAGACGACATGAACACGTCTTTGCTTGAGACCGCCAAGAGCGCCAAGGGCGAGGCACGAAACGCCATCCTCAAGTACATCGGCAGCGTGAACGGCATCCCCGCCGACAAGATGACCGACATTCAAGCAGCGATCGACCACGGCGACATCGCCACCGCAAACCGGTTGCTCGGCGACGCGTCACGTACCCGCACAGCAGCGGTCAAAGCCGACGCCAACGACTATCAGATCGGACTGGCTGAGCAGAAGCTCGACCACCTCGCTCGTGATCGTTCCACGACCATCAGCGTTCGTAAGGTCTCGGGCAACTCAGGCAACGTGTTCTTCGCGAAGGGCACTGGCGGTGCACCTGGTGGCAGCGCCATCGTTGGCGAGCAAGGTCCCGAAGAGATCGAACTGCCACGAGGATCGATCGTGCGAGATGCAGGCTCGACCAAGAAGCGAGCCATGGCACGAGGCAACGCCCCGACCGTCGTAAACAACTACTTCCCGCCAGGTGTGCGACCTGACGACGTGGCACGCGCTACCCGCCGCTACAACGACATCCAGGGGCCACTGTGAACGCATGGAATGAGGCCCACTGGAACGAGGACCGCTGGCCATCGGTAGCTATTGCCGACATGTTGCAGACTCCGCCAGTGGCGGGCCGTGGTGCCCTCATTGGTCTCGATGACTGGAGATACGCGGTAGAGATCGCACTCCCCGACGACCCCGCAGGCGTCTGGGGTGTCGGCACCTGGGATGACGGCACCGACGAGAGCGCATCATGGAACTCTCTGCAGTGGCACGACCTGACCCCGTACTCACGTGGTGAGACATGGACGACCGGCAGTGACGAGCCATACGGACGCCCTCGCATTGGCTCCCTCGACGTGGAGATTGCCAACCCTGACGACATCTGGTCACCCTTCAACGCTGCGCGCCCTACCGCCTACTTCGGCCCCGGCACCATCATCAGAGTGTCTGTGCACTCACCGACGCACGCCCTGCGCTGGCTCCCTCAGTTCACGGGGCTTGTCGACTCTTGGACCTTCTCTACAAGGGGAGTGGGCGCAGACCGCCCCATCTCCATCCAGGCAAACCAGACCCTCCGCTACCTGTCGCAGATCGATGAGAACGCCCTCGACTCGGTTGTAGGACTTGACGACGATGCAGAAGAACGCATCTCCCGACTCCTTGAGGCTTCGGACTGGCCCTACGGCTTCAAGGTGGACGCCGAGAACCTCGTAGGAGCGGGCACCCAGTACCAACTCCAGTCCACGGACATGGCAGCTAACCGACTGTCTGAGTGCTACCTCTCTGCCGACTCAAACGATGCAGTGTTCCGCACCGACCGCACCGGGGCCGCTCTGCTTTGCGCCCCCAATTGGTTCGGTGATGACGACGGTGCAGACCCTGACGTCTGGCCGTTGGTCACGCTCTCAAGCGCTGGCCACGGAGAGAGGCCGTATCTCAACTTCGCCCCCGAAGAGTTCCGCGCGGTGAGCGGTGGCACCGACTCGCTTTACGTGCCCTACGACGCTGACACCTTCGACGTGTCCAACACAGATGAATCAGTCGTCAACGATGTGAGGCTCGCCCGTTCCGGGGGCACTCAACAGAGCTTTCAGCAGGCCGCAAGCATCCAACGGTACGGACGTCGAAGCCTCGTGCGCAGTGACCTGCTGAACCGTCATGACACCACGGTGAGATCTCTCGCGTATCACACCTCATTCCGTCGGGGTCTGAACTCCATCCGCATCGAGAACCTCGACGTATCGACATCAGACCGTGGAGACGACGTGTACCTCTGCATGCTCGCCGCTGACATCGGCGCGTCCAGCTTCGTGCTCTTCCCCGACGGCTCGCCCCCTGGCCGTCCCAGCGTGCTCGGCTCCATCCGTTCCATCACGCACCGAGTGACGCCCCGTAACTCGGGGTCTGTCACGTGGAACACGTCCGTGTCAATTGACACACGCACCGTCTACAAGCTCCCCGCCGCTCAACTCCCGAGCGACCCCGAACCTGTCTAACCCCCCAACCCCCTGAAAGAGAGAACACCCCATGACCATCGACTCAGTAGCAGCAGGACAACTCATCGACCCCGCTTGGGGTAACTCGGTAGCCGACCAACTCAACGACCTGCCTGCCAGTATCCAGCACGACTCAACCTCTGTAACCCTCAGCTCGACAGGTACTGCCGTTATCACGTTCCCGCAGGCATTCACAGGTACTCCCTCCATGCCCGCCCCTACCGTCGCCGGTACGAGCACCTACGTGGCCATGGTCCTGTCGCTGTCGGCAACGTCATTCACCGTCGCAGTGCGTAGGAACGACAACGGCGCTGCCCTGGCAAGCACCACCGCAAACATCGGCTGGATTGCCATTGGCGAGCTTGCCTGACCCTCACCTTCAATACCCCTCGATATCACTCACCGTAGGGGGACTTCTTGCTACCATCTCGCCCCTTTACATGGCAGATGTCGGGGGTTCGAGTCCCTCTGCGCCCACCAAGTAGTCGTCTCTCGAACCCTGTCCTGCAAAGGCCAGGGTTCGTTCATTTCTGACGAACGCAGCGCCTCGCATCGCCTCCTCCTTCGTGGCGAGCTATGGTCCCGACATGTCGACCACCGACGTTCGCCGGCTCAGTCTGATTGGGGTTGCCGCATCGTTGCTTGTGATTGTTCCGGTCGGCGTAGCCGGGGCGCAGGACGGATCGACCGAGTCCACCATCACGGCACCTGCGCCACCGCCCCTGAACCCGACGCAACTCGATGCCGACGGCTTTCGGGTCTTCACTGCCTACACCAACGCTTCGCTGGAAGTCATCCACTGTCGGGACGTGAGCTGTACTGATGCATCGCGCACGTTCCCCGATCCCGACAACGAGGTGACAGGACGATTCGGGAGCTCGCTGGTGCTCGACGCGAATGGTTTTCCGGTGATCAGCTACTACGGGATCCGAACAGCGGACCTTCGAATCATGCACTGCAACGACCCGGACTGTGCGGGCAACGACGAGTCGATCGCCACACCGATCCTCGAAGGAGTCACCGGACAATACTCGGACCTTGTCCTCGATGCCTCCGGCAACCCGGTCGTGGCCTACTACGACACGACTCGGGGACGACTCGGACTCCTTGTGTGCGATGACCCCAACTGCGAAGGCGACGAGACTCCGGTGTTCCCGGACCCCGACCGGGTCACCGGTCGATTCGGCAAATCGGTCGCGCTGAGCGCCGCGGGACATCCCGTCGTCACCTACTGGGACGTCACCAACCAGCGGTGGAAGCTGCTGCAATGCGGGACCCCCGCCTGTGCGGGCCCGGTCCGGATCATCGAACTCGGTGATTACCCACCGACCGACTACCCGCCGGCGTCGATCGTTCCGTCGACCCAGTTCTCGCCTGACACCCAGCTCGAACTGCCGGCCACCGGTCAGCGGTCACCCTTCTCGGCGGCGGTGCCCGCTGGAATGCTGCTGGCAGGCCTCGTCCTCGTCGTTGCTACTCGGCGCGCTCCACGTCACCGATGACGTGATCCGTCGGGGTCTCCAGTGACCCCGACGTCGCCCGGCGGGCGTTCGAGGTGACAAGGATGAACACACCGATCACCACGAGGGTGCCGCCTGCAAGCTCGGCTGCGCCGAGCACCTCATCGCGGATCAGCCATCCGAAGAACACCCCGAAGACCGGAATGAGGTACGCCGTGGCCGACGCTTGAGTGGGCGATGCCCGCTGAGCGACCAGGGCCATCAGCGAGAACGTCACCGCGTTGGCAGGGATCGCGGCATACAACACCGGCACCAGGAGCCCCAGGGACCAATCGGTTGACCCGCTGCCTTCGACGACCAGGCCAAACGGGATCAGGACACACGCCGACATGATCAGCTGGACCCCGACGAGCATGATGGGGCTGATCGCACTGAAGTCACGCCATTTCATGAACACCGTGCCGAAGGCCCAGGCCACCGACGACACCACGAGTGCGCCGATCCCGATCGCAGCTGTCTCACCGCTCAGCGACGGCGACGCCAAGACGACGGTGCCGGTGAAGCCCACACCGAGGCCGATCATCCCGAGCCTGCTGACCCGAATCCCGAGCAACGCGACCGTCAACAGCGCAGTGAAGAGCGGCATCGTGCTGGACACGAGCGACGCCACACCGGCGGGCACCCTGCTGACTCCGACGACCAGCAACCCGCTCGACACCGTGGTGATGCTGAGCGACACGACGAGGATCCGGCGATAGTCGACCACCCGCCGCGGAAACCGCTCGCCGCGAAGCAGCGCGACCGCAAGCAGGACCGAGCCGCCGATCACCGTGCGCATCCCTGCGAGCAGGATCGGCGTGGTGTGGTCGAGCGCGAACTTGAGCGCGGTGAAATTGCCGCCGATCAGAATGGCGACCAGGAAGACCGTGGCCAGAACTGTTCGCTGCTTCATCGTTGCTCGTCCAGGCGACGATCACCAAGGCGCGTGATGTGAGCAGACCGTTCCCGGCGGCCTCGCGTCGATCGAGCAGAAGGACCAAGGCCCACATGGCCACCGTGGCAGGTCCGCGTGAGCAAAAGACGCTCGGGCGAACGCGATTTCCGTGCAGCAAGAAGTGCTCGGCGATCGCTCCGGCGAGCAGCCCGCTCCGGCGGTTCATGAGGCAACGTCTATGACCAGCCGCCGTCGGCGCTGATGACCTGACCGAACGTGAACGTCGATGCGTCGCTTGCAAGGAAGAGCGCGAGTTCGGCGGTCTCGGTCGGGGTGCCAAGGCGCTGAGCGGGAACCTCGCTCCGCAATCGATCGAGGAACTTCTCGTTCTCCATGATCGAGGGCGGGTAGTAGGTCTCGTTCTGGACGAAATTCTGTGCGATCGCATTGAGTCGGACGTTGTGTGCTGCGAGTTCGTGACCGGCGGAACGGACGAAGGCGTTCTGAGCAGCACGCGCGGTGACGTAGCTCGTTGCCTGGGGACGCATGCGCCGCAGTGGCGACGACGACGTGATCGCCACGATCGAGCCGCCACCGCGATCGATCAACGGTTGCGTGGCCGCCCGCACGAGACGCATGAGCGGGTGCACCATCGCGTCGAATCCCGCCAGCCAGGGTTCATCGTCGATGTCGCGGACGCGTGCGCCATACGCCGGGAGATCGAGGTTCGCGACGACGACGTCGATGTCACCGGCGGCTGCAACCAGGTCGTCGGGTTCGGTCGGACCGGTGAGCGTGCCGGGATCGGCGACGACGTCGGCGCCCTCGGCCTGGAACAGCTCGACGATCGCCGGCCCCATGTAGGAGTCGCAACTCGTCACGAGGGCACGTTTGCCCCCCAAGCGCTCAGTCATCCTCGCTGACAGTAGCGCCTCGGTCGTTTCGGTCGGTATTCGTCGGCGAAGTCTGATGGTGTAGTTGACATCCATCCTCTCTGACCATTTTTAGGCTCTTCGAGGCGACTGTTCTGGGTGGCTGACCTGAGTGGATGAGAGGGTAAAGGGTCGAACCCGGCAAAAAAAAGGCACAGAAAATGGTGACTAAACCACAAGGTGCGGTTGTCGGGACAAATCACTCAAGAGTCACCTCGAGTCGGCCGACTAACCACAGTGAGAGAAATCGAAACGGTTGGCCGCGTCCGGCCCTCAACCAGCGCGCGGGATGCGTTGGCGAACGAGACAAGCAACAACACCTGGAGTATGGCGTGATCAAACACAACCCAAAGAACCGCACAGCGAATCGATTCGAGCACCGGGGCGCGCGGCGCGCGATGCGCGTCGCAATCGCCGGCGCGCTGGTGGTCTCGCTGGTCACCACCGTCGCACCGTCAGGAGTGGTGCAGGCCGACTTCGCGCCCGACATCTTCGACCCGACGACCCCGGGAAACACGAACCTGCTCGACGAGCCGTTCTCCGGCGCCGCGGGCACCGTGCCCGCAGGGTGGACGAGCACCCCTGCAGGTGCAACGGGTTGGACGACGTTCACCGCACCGCTCGCCAGCGGAAACGCCGGCAACATCCCCGCCGCCGACGGCGGTTTCATTGCCCACGATGACTCCAGCGGCAACAGTGCCACGCTCCTCTCGCCGCTCATCGACCTCACCGCCGCCACCACGCCCGTCCTGACGTTCGACGCCCACAGCTACGCCCTCACCGGGTTCGACGGTCAGACGCTCGGCTCGACGGACAAGTCCTATGTCCAGATCAACGTGCTCGACGCCGCGGGAAATCAGCTGGCCACTGTTTTCGAACTCGGCGACACCGATCTCAACGGCGCCGACGGTTGGCTCGACTTCGACATCCTGCTCACCGAGTTCATCGGCCAGCAGGTGCAACTCGAGATCAACTTCGTGAACGGGCCGAACGACGTCCACGACATCGCGCTCGACAACATTGCCGTTGCCGACGTCGGCGTACCGATCACCTCGCCCATCCTGCCGCCCGAATCGGTCCGCTTCTTTCTTCCGATGTCGGCAGCCGACATCGCAGTCGCCCACACCCACCTGCGCAGCAACATCGAGTGCCCTGCAGATTTCGGTGCTCAGGACACGATCACCGAGTTGACGGCGATCACTATTGCCGACACCGAACTCGACGCAGCCGGCAACCCGACGTCCGCCATCATCTTGTACGACCACATCGAGGACGGCTTCGTGTCGTCGATTTCACGACAGCAGATCACCACCGAAGTCTGGGGCGACGGCGATCCGACCAACGGTTTCCCGCCCGGCCAACCCGACGATCTTTTGTTCCCCGGTGAAGTCATCGTCCTCACGACGGTCAGCGACCCCGGTGTCGCGCTACAGGACGACGGTGCCGGTGGCACCGAGCCCGCCGTGCTCGGCGCCGAGATCGTCGGCTTCGACTCCACGCAGCAATATGACCTGAACTACGACGCCGGCGACCGCGTCACGTCGGCAACGGGTCTGATCGTGACTCGCGTCGGTTGGAACGACGGTTCTTCCACGCTGCTCGCCGGTGCGGTCGAAGTGGTCGACACCACCGCCTGGGGCTCCCGCTACGAGCTGCCCATCGGCGAAGACCTTGGCACCGACGCCTTCGAATACGTCAGTGCGTCGATCATGGCGCGCAACGACGGCACCGTCGTCACGCTGCCCGACGGCTCGACCGTCACGCTCGACGCAGGTGAGTCGTACTTCATCAACGGCGGCCTGAATGTCGGCGATGTGATCACCTCGTCGGGCGGCAGTGTCAGCGTGAACGTGGTTTCAGGTGAGACCTGTACCGGATTCGAGGGTCGCTGGTTCCGGCTGCCGCCGACCCGCCTGTTCGACGACACGTACTACTCACCCGTCTCCGGCAACGGCACGACCGGTGGTTCCGACGTGTTCCTCTACAACCCGGGCGCTGCGCCGATCACCGTCGAGGTCTTCGACCGAAACGGATTGCTGACCACGGTCACCGTGCCCGCCGGGAGCACGGTGTCCGTCGCCGTGGACACCCCGGACTCCGGCTACCGCATCGAGGGGTCAGGCGAATTCTCGGCGTTCCAGCTCTATGACACCGACAACACGCAGCGTGACTGGGGATTCGGACTGCTCGGCACCGATCAACTCTCGCCCGCGCTCCAGGCCGGCCTGGCGATCGGCGTCGACCCGACATCGGGCGACACGACCACCATCGCCAGCCCGATCTGGATCAGCCCGTTCTGGGGCGGCACGGGCCCGGCGCCCGGTCCCGTGCAACTCTGTATCGACTGGAACGGCGACGGCGGCCCGCTGCAGCTCGGCGGCGATCCGAACAACACCTACGACACGGTCATCACCGCGGTGGAACTGGAAGGCATCCGCCTCGACGAGGCCAACAACCCCGGGTCCAACGATCTCACCGGTACCAAGGTCTTTGCCTGTAACCCAGCCAACCCCACCGATCCGAACGTCGCCGAGTGGCTGCTGACCGGCGCCTGGGGTCAAGACACCACGGGCCCTGGTGGCTCACCGTCGATCGACGTCGGTACCGGCATCTTGAACCTCCCGGCGTTCTCGATGAGGAAGGACATCACCAACATCGAAGACGACAACGGCAACGGCATCACCGACGTCGGTGACACCGTCCAGTACACGCTGACCGTCACGAACGATTCCGGCGTCGCGATCCGTCGCAACTCGCTCAAGATCTTCGACAACCTCCCGACCGGCCTCGACTACCTCGAAGGCACGACATTCATCACACCCGAGCTTGCACCGCTGGGCGGCGGCTCTCCAGAACTGGTGCCCGACGACGTTGGTGGCCTGACGGAGTTCCCTCTCGATGATGGTGACCCGTCCAACCTCCTGTGGGAAGACGGCAGTAACCCTGCCCTGTTCAGCGACGACTTCGATGACGGCATCTGGTACAACCGTCAGCTCGACGGCGGGGAGACGATCACGATCACCTTCGAAGCCGAGATCCTGTTCGTCCCGACGAACAACGAAGTCGTCAACATCGCCGGCGTCACTGACGAACGATTCACCAAACTCGGCGACGTATCGTTCATCATTCCCGACTTCATCACCGTTGGAAACCGGGTCTGGCTCGACGAAGACGGCGACGGCGTGCAAGACGCGGGCGAGGACGGCATCGCAGGTGTTCCTGTCACGCTCACCTACGACGTCCTCGACAATGGGGTGGCGACGACGGTCGTTCTCGAGACGATCACCGACGCCAATGGCGGGTACATCTTCACCGATCTGCCGATTCTGCCCGAGGGAGAGACCTACACCGTGACCATCTCGCCGCCCGCGGGTCTCGACGGCACCTATGAAGAAGACGGCTCGCTCGACTCGACGGTCGTCCTCACGTCGGATCCGTTCGGGACCGACGCCGCCAACCCGCTCGCCCTGCAACCCGGCGAGGAGCACGACACCACCGACTTCGGCTTGAACTGGGTGCCGCCGGTGAACACCGACGGCACCGGCGTCGGCGCGATTGGCGACACGATCTGGTCCGACGCGGACGGCGACGGCATTCAAGACCCGGGCGAAGCCGGACTCGGGGGAGTGACAGTCAACCTGTTCTCCGACCCTGACGGTGATGGCGTGTACGACACCCCAGCCGGCACCACGACCACCGATGCCAACGGCAACTACATCTTCGACGACCTCCCACCGGGTGCCTACGTGGTCGAAGTCGACCCGGCGACGCTGCCGGCAGGTGTCACGCAGACCGGCGACCCCGACGGAACGCTGGACAACCAGAGCAACCCGATTCCGCTTGCACCCGGTGACGTCTACGTCAACGCCGACTTCGGCTACACGGGCATCGCGAACACGATTGGTGACACGGTCTGGTTCGACGGCAACGGCGACGGCATCGTCGACCCCGACGAGCCCGGCTTCGCCGGTGTGACCGTCGTGCTGCTCGACTCGAACGGCGACGTCGTCGCGACCACGATCACCGACGCGAACGGCAACTACAGCTTCACCGGCGTGCCCGACGGCGACTACCAGGTCTGGGTCAACGACACCGACGACGTCCTCGGCGACTTCGCACCGATCTCGGACCCCGACGGCACCCTCGACGGCCGCACCGACGTCTCTGTGGCGGGTGGCCAGAACGCCGACACAGCCGACTTCGGGTACGCACCGCCCGACGCTGACGCGAACGAGGGCCTGATCGGAGACACGATCTTCATCGACTACGACGGCGACGGCGTCGCCGGCCCCGGCGAAGGAATCGAAGGCGTACGCGTGGAACTCTTCGACGAGTTCGGACGACTCGTCGGCGTGACGTATACCAATGAGAACGGCCAGTACGCGTTCGGCGACCTCCTCCCGACCGGAGACGGCGTCTACACGATCATCGTCGACGAGACCACGCTGCCCGCCGGGCTGGTGCCGAGCGTCGACCCCGACGGCCCGCCGAACAACCAGTCCCAGACGCCGCTCGGCGACGGCGAGCAGATCTACGACCAGGACTTCGGCTACGTACCTGCCGACCCGGCGTCGCTGTCCGGCACCGTGTGGGAAGACACCGACGCCGATGGCGTCCTCGATCCCGACGAAGCCGATCGCTTCGAAGGCGTCACGATCGTGCTCACCGAGACGGTGACCGAGACGGTCACCGTCTTCGTGCCGGACCCGAACGACCCCGAAGGCGGCCAGAACGTCGAGATCACCACGACGAGCGAACGCGTCGTGGCAACCACGACCACCGACGCCGACGGCAACTACAGCTTCGACAACCTGCCACCGGGCGACTATGTCGTGCGGGTATCCGACGACGACAACATCGTCGGGGGCTACTGGCACTCGGACGCTCCCGCACCGGGAACCGATGGCCAGTCCCAGGACGACTCCGGCTACCCGGTCACGCTCGGCCCCGGCGACACCGACTCCACTGCTGACTTCGGGTACTACATCGACCCGGGCAGCGTCGGCAACATCGTCTTTGACGACGCGAACGGCAACGGCATCTTGGATCCCGGCGAAGTCGGCATTCCCGGAGCAACCGTCGCTCTCGAAATCACCTACCCGAGCGGCGACACCATCACGCTCGTCACCATCACCTCCGACGGAACCACCGACATCGACGGCGACGGCGTGATCGATCCGGCCGGTTCGTACTTCTTCGACAACCTGCTGCTCGACGAGGACTTCAACGGTGACCCGGCGACTGCAGACCCCGACGAGCCGACCTTCGAGGTCAGCGTCATCGAGCTCCCCGCACCGTTCGACGAGGACTATGTTTCCACCGACCCGTTCGGCGTCACCGACGGTGACGACATCGGCGGCGACCCCACATACGACGACGATGCCGACGACCCCGACGGCACGCCTGCATTCCCCGGCCAGGGCGTCAGCGACCCCACCAACGACTTTGGTTACGTGCTGGAGGCGGAACTCGGCGGCGTCGTCTACGAAGACCTGGATGGCGACGGTGACCAGAACGGCGCCGATCCCGGCATCGCCGGTGCCGAAATCACCATCACACCGCCGGCCGATGTCGACCTCGGCAACGGTCCCGGCGTTCCGCTCGTCGTCCTCACATCCGACGGGACCACCGACGTCGACGGCGACGGCGCGATCGACCCGGCAGGCTCCTACTACGTCGGCGACCTGCTGCCTGGTGACTATGAGGTCGAGGTCACCTCACTGCCCGACGAGTACGCACAAATCGAAGACCCGGACGCCATCATCGACAGCGCCACCACTGTCACCCTTCCACCAGGCGGTTCCGAGCTCGAGAACGACTTCGGATATGCAACGCCGACGCTCGACATCGAAAAAGCAACCAACGGCGTCGACGCTGACGACCCGACCGGTCCGTTCCTCGAAGAGGGCGCTGCTGTCATCTGGACCTACACCGTCGAGAACACCGGCGCGATCCCGGTCGGCGTCCCGACGGTCACCGACAATCAGGGTGTCGTGGTCACGCAGGTCACCCTTCCGAACGGATTGAACGCCGGCGACTCGAATCTCGACGGCGTGCTCGACCCCGGCGAGACCTGGCAGTTCTCCGGTGACGGAGTCGCCACGTCGGGTCAGTACGTGAACTCCGCAGAGGCCGTGTCGTCGTGGACCGACTCGACCGGCACCGACCAGACGGTCTCCTCCGACGAGGACCTCTCCCACTACTTCGGCGTCGTCTCAGAGATCGAGATCCAGAAGACCGTCGCCGCCGGTGCAGGAGCGCCCTGCCCCGGGATCGAACTCGTGAGCGGCTCCAGTGGTGACCCGGTCACCTACTGCTTCGAAGTGGAGAACACCGGCACGGTCACCCTTGCCGACGTCGCCATCACCGATGGCGACCTCGGAATCGCACTCGCTGACCTGACTTTCGTGTCCGGTACCGCCCTGCAGGGCGATGGCACGCTCGACCTCGCTCCCGGCGAGAGCGCCGTGTTCTCGTTCAACTCGACGATCACCGGCGACCTCCTCAACACCGCAGAGGCGACTGGAACGCCGATCGACGACATCACCGACCCGGCCAACCCGGTGCCCTTCGACCCCACCGTCGTCGACCCCCCGACCGCTGAGGACACCGCTGAGGTCGACGAAGTTCCGACGTTCGTCGTGACCAAGACCAATGACGCCGACGGCGACGGAGTCTTCACGGACACTGAACCGGCACAGGCCGCAGTCTCGACCGTGCCGTTCCAGGTGACCATCTCCAACGATGGCATCGACCCGGTGACCTTCACGGCGATCACCGATGCCGTCGGCGGCGTCGATCGTCCGCTCACCGACCTCGCATGCACTCTCGACTCCGATGGCTCAGTCATCGCGGTCGGCGACTCGATCCCCGGCGGCGACGCAGTCACCTGCACGTTCAGTGCCGAAGTCGACTTGACCAACGCGATGGCGGAGACCGACATCATCAGCGTCGATCTCATCGACGACGATGACAACACGGTCACCAACGACGACGATTCGACCGTCACCGGCGAAGCCGCGGTCATCGTCGACAAGACGTTCGTTTCGGCCACCGACGCCGACAACGACGGCATCTACGACGTCGTCTTCACGGTCGAGGTCTCCAACGAGGGCACGACGTCGTCCACGTACGACCTCGACGACACTCCGGGCTTCGACGCCGACCTCACCATCGATTCGGGATCCGCATCGGTCGTCACCGACGGCGTCAACACTCCCGCGACGCCCGTCGCATTCACTGCACCGACCTGGACCCTGGCGACCGGCCAGGCCATCTCACCCGATGAGACTCAGACCTACACGCTGACCTTCGTGGTCGATGCAGCCACCGTGCTCGACGACCCGACAGCACTGAGCGCGTGCGACCCCGCTGGCGCCGCCGCAGGCCAGGGATTCTTCAACGAGACGACCCTCACCGTCGCCGGCGAAGAGACACCGGCTGAGGATTGTGGCGATCTGCTGTTCCCCGACATCTCCGTCGAGAAACTCTTCGTCTCGGCTGTCGACGACGACGATGACGGGGTCTACACCGTCACGTACACCGTCGAGGTCAACAACGCCGGCACCGGTACGGGCGTCTACTCACTCGACGACACCCCCGGATTCGACACCGACCTCGTCATCGGCGCTGGAACCGCCACGGTGTCGAGCAACGGCGCCAACACGCCTGCCGCCCCCGGAGCGTTCACCGCTCCGACGTGGACGCTTGCGACGGATGAGGTCATCGACCCGACCGAGACACACACCTACACGCTCGTCTTCGACGTCGATGCAACCGCAATTGCCAATGACCCGGCGGTGCTCTCCACCTGCGGCGCAGCCACCCCGGCGGCTGGCGAAGCACTCTTCAACGAAGCCGAACTGACCTACAGCGGCCAGACCGAGCAGGACGACGCCTGTGGCGACCTGCCGCTGCTCGCAATCGACAAGTCTCCCGCCGTGATCTCCAACGACCTCGACGGTGACGGCGAAGCCGACCTGGGTGACACGCTCACTTACACGATCACGGTCACCAATTCCGGCGGCCAGCCGCTCACCGGCGTCACCGTCGTCGACTCGATCATCCCGACGATCACCTGTCAGCGAGCCGACGCCAGTTCGTTTGCCCACGTTGCCGGCGACGACCTCGCAGTCGGCGAAGTTGTGACCTGTACCGGCGACTACGAAGTCGTCGGCACTGATGTCACGGCGGCCGAAGTCGAGAACACCGCCACGGCCAACTCGAACGAGACGCCCCCGGTCGACGACACCGAAGTGATCCCGGTTCCGCCGGCCGTCACCCTCGTCAAGGACGTCGCCGAGCTCGTCAGTCTCGGTGGAGCCCGGTACGAGATCACGTACACGATCACGGTCGGCAACACCGGCTCTGAGGGAACGTACTCGCTGACCGATGAGCTCCAGTTCGGCGCAGGCATCGTGATCGACTCAGTTGTCGTCGCCAACACGGTTCCGGGCACGATCACACCCAACGCAGGATTCAACGGCATCGGCGATCAGGTGATCATCCCGGTCGCCAGTCCCGAGGTGCTCGCCTTCCAGGACACCCACGTCTACACCGTCACCGTGCAGGCAACTGCAGATCCTGCGATTGTGACCCCGGCTGCACTCGTTTGCCCGCCTCCGGGCTCAGGTGAGAGCGGAGGCTTCGCCAATACTGCGACCGTCGCCATGGACGACGACACCGTTGCCGACGACGCATGTGACGCTCCTGAGGCGATCGAAGTGACCGTCGACAAGCAGGTGTCATCCGGCCCGACCTTGGAAGCTGACGGCACGTACACGATCGTCTACGACGTCGTCGTGACCAACCAGACATCAGGAATCGGCACCTACGACCTCGTCGATGAACTCCAGTTCGGCGGCGGCATCACCGTCCTCGGCGCAGAGATCGCCAACGTCTTGCCGGGAACGATTGCGACCAGCGCGACGTGGGACGGCCTCGCCGACACACTGGCGGTCGACGACGGGCCGATCGCTGCCCTCGAGACACACTCCTTCACCGTCACCGTCACGCTCGACGCACTCGGACTCGAGTCCCCGATCGCCGCCGAGTGCGACACGGCTGCCGAGCCCGGGCCGGGTGGATTGCTCAACACGGTCGAAGTCACCGCCGCCGGTGACACCGACGAGGCCGACGCGTGTGCACCGGTCCCAGCGCCCGACCTGAACATCACCAAGATCGTCGATCCGACAAGCCCCACTGCGAACGCGGACGGCACCTACGACATCATCTACACGATCGAGGTCTCCAACGTCGCTGAGGGTCCGGGACGCTACGACTTGATCGACGACCTGGCCTTCGGCGCCGGCATCATCGTGAACTCCGCCGTGGTCACCTCGGCCGACGTCCCCGACGACCTCACCGGTTGGACGGGCTCAGGCACGATCGTCACCGGGGTCGACATCGCCGGCCTCGCCAGCGACACCTACACCGTGACCGTCAACGCCAGCGTGCCCGCATCGGTGCCCGCGACCGCACGCGACTGCACACTCGACCCGGATGACGCGGGCGCCACCGGATTCCTGAACACCGCCGACCTGGTCGTCGGCGGGGAAGTGGCAGACGAGGCCGACGCCTGCGTCGAAGCGCCACCCGCGAACATCGGTGTCACCAAGACGATTCCTGCCGACGGGTTCGTCCAGAACGCCGACGGCACGTACTCCATCACCTACGACCTGATCGTGACCAACACCGGCGCAGGCGCCGGCGAGTACGAACTCGATGACGTCATCACCTTCGGGGATGGCATCACCATCGATGCCGCCGACGTCGTGGCGACGGATCCTGCCGGGCTCGCCACGAACCCCGACTGGGACGGTCTGACCGACTTCGACATCACCACCGGCCTGGTCGCCCTCGACGGAACCGACCTGCCCACAGGAACACTCACTCACACCTACACGATCACCGTGACAGGCGACTCGTCCGGGCTTGCGAGCGCGGAGGATGGCGACTGTGATCTCACAGCAGGTGAGAGCGGCACCGGTTACCTCAACACCGTGACCGTCACCTCCGACGGGGTCGAGCAGAGCGACGATGCCTGTGATCCGAACCCGGAACCAGAGATCTCCATCGACAAGGCGTTGACCTCCGGGCCGACGCTGCAGGCTGATGGGACATTCGCCATCGAATACACGATCACCGTGGCGAACACGGGCGGCTTCGGCACCTACGACCTCGCCGACGAGATCCAGTTCGGTAACGGCGTCACACCAGTCGCCGGAACCGAATCGGTCACGAACACTGTGCCGGGCGACGGCACCATCGAAGCCGGACCCGGCTGGGTCGGCGGAGCGTGGGATGGCATCGCCAGCACGACGATCACCACCGGACAGGGCCTGCCGGCCGGCGGGACCCATGCGTACGTGGTCACCGTCGTGGCCAACGTCGACCCACTCATCGTGGAATTCCCGACCGATGCGCCGTGTCCGCCTCCGGGATCAGGCGAGAACGGCGGCTTCGCCAACACCGCCTCGATCACGTCGGCTGAAGTGGTGAGCAGCGACGACGCCTGCGAACCCGTCCCCGAACCGGACCTGGCGCTGACCAAGAACATCGTCTCCGGACCAACAGACCTCGGTGACGGCACGTACTCGATCACCTACGACGTGTCCATCCAGAACTCTGGTGACGGACCCGATGCCTATGACCTCGACGACGAACTCCGCTTCGGGGCGGGCATGACGATCGTCTCGTCGGCGGTGACCAACCTGTTGCCGGGCACCATCGTCACGAACCCCGCATGGGACGGAACCGGCACCACCAACGTGGTCACCGGCGAACCGATCATCGGCCAGGCGACCCACACGTACCAGGTGACCGTGGTCGCTGATGCGATCACTGTCCTCACCGCTGCCGACGCCGAGTGCTCCGACGACGGCACGCTCAGCGCCGGCGGGTTCTTGAATGTCGCATCGATCGACTCCTCCTCCGAGGTGGCCGACGCGAATGACTGTGCCGAGCTGCCGCTCCCGATCGTCACCCTCGCCAAGGGCGTCGCTACCGGGCCGGTCGAGCAGGCCGGCAACCCCGGCGTGTACGACATCACGTACGACATCGTCGTCACCAACACGGGTGCCGGCTCAGGTCGCTACGACCTCGGCGACGACCTCCAGTTCGGGGCCGGCATCACGGTGCTGTCGGCCGCGGTGGCCAGCAACGACACGGCGACCGACTTGAGTGCATGGACGGGCGCCGGTGTGATCGTCACCGATGAGCCGATCGCAGCCGGCGCAGCACACACCTTCACGGTGACCGTCAGTGCACAACTCGACCCGGCGACGCTGTCGACCGACCGTGACTGCACGCTCGACCCCGCCACCGAGGACGGAACCGGGTTGTTGAACAACGCCACGCTGTCCGGCCCGTTGGTCGACATACAGGAAGAAGACGCATGTGCACCGCTTCCGGACCCTGACATCTCGATCGCCAAGACGGTCACGTCCGGCCCGACACTCGTCGGCTCGAACGACTACGACATCACCTACGACATCGTCGTCACCAACGCCGGACTCGGCGTGGGTCAGTACGACCTGTCCGACGACCTGTCCTTCGGTGCCGGCATCACCGTGGTCAGCGCTGCGGTCACTTCCGCCGACGTCGCCACCGACCTCAGTGCCTGGGTGGGCGCAGGAGCAGTAACGACCGGCGAAGCCATCGCCGGCACGACCGAGCACACCTACACCGTCACCGTGCGGGCCAATGTGGCCGCCGGGACACTGCCGGTCGAGCGTGACTGCACCGTCGACCCTGGGGCGGGCGGTGGAAGTGGGCTGTTGAACACTGCGATGCTCTCCACACCGTTCGGCGACCCCGTCGAGGCCGAGGCGTGCGAACCGATCCCGAATCCGGATCTGTCGATCGACAAGACGGTCGCTGCCGGCCCGACATCGCTCGGCGGCGACCAGTTCCGAATCGTCTACGACATCGTCGTCACCAACGCCGGTGACGCAATCGGCGAATACGACCTGTCCGATGAACTCACCTTCGGCGGCGGAGTCACCATCGACGCCGCCACGATCACCTCGGCTGACGTCGACGTCAGCGGCTCGACGTGGGACGGAATCGCCACGACGACCGTCATCGACGACGTCCCGATCGACGCGACGACGGCGCACACCTACACCGTCACCGTCGACGTGACGGTTGCGTCAGGCATTGCGCCGACCGACCGTGACTGCGCCCTCGACCCGGCCGCCGGCGAAGACGGCACGGGCTTGTTGAACACTGCCTCGATGACGGTGCCGGGATCGCCTGCACCGCTGATCGATGACGCCTGTGGCGAACTCCTCGCGCCGGAGTTGACCATCGAGAAGGACGTGGCGTCCGGGCCGACACTCAGTGCCGATGGCACGTACACCGTGATCTACGACGTCGTCGTCACGAACCTCGGCGACGGTGTCGGTGACTACGACCTGATCGACGAGCCCGACTTCGGCCCGGCAATCACCATCGTGTCGGCAACCGCCGAGACGGCCGATGCCACACTGCCGAACCCGCAGACCTGGGACCCGGTCGCCGACGAGTTCACGATCGCCACCGGCGTGCCGATCACTGCCGGCGAAGTCGACAGCTACACCTTGACCTTCGTCACCACCGTCGATGCTCCGACGCTTGTCGACACCGCCGGTGACTGCACCGCTGGGCCGACGCCGAACACTTCGGAGTACTTCAACTCTGCCGAGATCGTCGTCGACGGCGTGTCGCAGACCGATGATGCCTGTGCACCGCTGCCCGGCCCCGCACTGGAAGTCACCAAGACGGTGTCGCCGAACCCGCTGACGCCGAACAGCGAGGGCATCTACGACGTGGTGTACGAAGTCACGGTCACCAACAGCGGCGAGGGTCCCGGCGACTACACGCTCAACGACACGTTCGCCTTCGGGGACGGTGTCGAGGTCCTCGACGTCGAAGTGACCGATGCTCCGGCATCGGCAACGACTACCGACGACTTCGACGGCGACACGCAGCCGCTCCTCGGTACGGGAGAACTTGCCGCCGGCGCCTCGCACGTGTACACGATCGCAGTGCGCGTCAACACCGGCGGGGTGACCGTCGGCTCGGCACTCGACTGCACGGTCGATGACGGCGAGTCCGGCACCGGGTTGCTGAATACCGCTGTCGTCGGTCCTGATGCAGCCGTGCCGACCGCCCAAGCGTGTGTCGAGATCCCCGAGGTCGCCGATCTCTCGCTCGTGAAAACGGTCGATCAACAAACCGTGACGATCGGTGAAGCCGTGACCTTCACGCTCACCGTCACCAACGGCGGGCCGTCGACGGCGACCGGTGTCACTGTTGCTGATGCGCTGCCCGCGACGTTGACGTACGTCTCAGACGACGGTGCCGGTGCGTACGACGCGGCGAGCGGGATCTGGACGATCGGATCGATTCCCGTCGGCGAGTCCGTGTCGCTTTCGATGGTCGTGACCGTCGGCGAAGGAGTCAGCGTCAACACTGCCGAAGTGGCGAGCGCCGACCAGCCGGATCCTGATTCGACCCCGGGCAACGCAGATCCCAACGAGGATGATCAAGATGTCCAGTCGGTGAGCGGCGTCAGGCCCGAACTCCCCGAGACCGGTTCGGATGCGGCGACCATGTTGCGGACGGGCCTCGGGGCCTTGGTCGTCGGACTGCTGCTGGCGTTCGCAGCCCGCCGACGCCGACAGCGATTCTTGGTCAACAGCTGACCCGGACGCCGGCCCAGCTGCGAACTGGTCACCGGGAGCTGCGTAGTGTCGCGATCGGTCGCGGAGATGGCGAACAATCTCGGCCTCGCCAGTGACCGCTATCTGTCCGAGGGCATCACGAGCTGTCAGGAGGCCGGGGTCGGCGGCATCCTCGGTACCGCTGAGCCCGTCGAAGTCGCTGCGTATCAACAGGCACGTCGATCCAACCGGCTCCGTGTGCGAGTGACGATGATGGCATCGGTCGACGCACTCCACGGTTGCGACCATCACGCCGAGGATCAGGAGCCATTCGCCCTGGACCTCGGTATGGGCACCGGGTTCGGCGACGAATGGCTGCGCTACAGCGCCACCAAGATCTTTGCCGATGGTTCGCTGATGGGTTGCACCGCTGCGATGTTCGAGGACTTCGACGGACAGCCGGGCAACAGTGGCTACTTCCAGATGCCCGAGGACCGGCTGCATGACCTGATCCTCGCTGCACATCGCTCTGGCTGGCAGGTTGCAACCCATGCCATCGGTGACCGTGCGGTGTCGTCCGTGCTCGACGCATACGAAGCAGAGCTGCTCGAACACCCACGTGCCGACCACCGTCATCGCATCGAGCATGCCGGGATGACACGCACCCGCGATGTCGACCGCATTGCCCGGCTCGAGGTGATCCCGGTTCCGCACGCCCGCTTCATCTCCGAGATCGGCGACGGGATGCTGCGCGCCATCGGCACCGACCGGGTGGGCGACTGCTACCGCCAACGCTCCTTCCTCGATGCCGCATCACCCTGCCCGGAAGCTCGGACCGCCCGGTCGTCGAGGTGCGCCACTCCTTGGCATCCACGACCTCGTCAATCAGCGCACGGAGTCGGGGGAGCCGTTCAATCCGGCCGAGGTATTGACCGTTGAGCAGGCGATTCACGCGTACACGATGGGTTCGGCGACGGCGGCCTTCGACGAACGGCGCAAGGGTTCGATCAGTGTCGGCAAGCCGGCCGACCTCACCGTGCTCGATCAGGACCTGACAGCGATCGGCGACGGCTTCGCCCCGGGTGCAGCGCGGTCTGGATCGTCGAGCGTCGAGGCGTTTTCGTACGCTCGAAGCATGTCTGACGTCGTGCTGTACGAAAAGCGTGGAAAAGTCGCTTTGATCACTCTGAACCGACCCGATCGGCTCAATGCATGGACCACGGAGCTCGGCAGCAGGTACTGGGACTGCATCGACGAGGCCACGGTGGACCCCGACGTGCGCGTCATCGTGGTCACGGGCGCCGGGCGCGGGTTCTGTGCGGGAGCGGACATGGACCTGCTCCAGGGAATCGGCTCGGGGTCAGCTGAGACAGAGTCGGCGCCGGTACGCGATGAGCACCAGAGTTACACGACGACGGTGCCCAAGCCGGTGATCGGAGCGATCAACGGTGCCTGCGCGGGCCTCGGAATGGTCCAGGCAATGATGTTCGACATCCGTTTCGCAGCAGCCGGAGCGAAGTTCACCACGGCGTTCGGCCGACGCGGGCTCGTTGCCGAATACGGCATGTCGTGGATCCTGCCGCGCATCGTCGGTCACGGCACTGCCATGGATCTGTTGTTGTCCGCGCGCGTCGTGCTGGCCGACGAAGCCCAGGAACTGGGCCTGGTCAACAAGGTTTTCCCCGCCGAGACGCTGCTCGATGAGACGATGGCGTATGCGAACGACATGGCCGACAACGTCGCGTCGACGTCGATGCGGTCGATCAAGCAACAGGTCATGGCAGGTTGGGAGTGGGACTTCGCCCGGTCGAATGACGACACGCACACACGAATGCAGCACTCGCTGCGGCAAGACGACTTCCGCGAAGGCGTGCGCAGCTACCTCGACAAGCGCGCTCCCGAGTTCTCCCAGGTCAGATCCCGCGACTGACGGTGCTGATTTGCGACCAAGCTGGTCGCCGTCGCACCGCTGCACGGGCAAGACGACGTTGCTCAACCTCGTCGGGGGCCTCGATCGCGTCGTCTGATACGTGCGAGTAGGTTGCATGGTACGACGAATCGGCCATACTTCGCTGATGACGGAGCTCTCACTTCTCGCCATCGTCGGCAGCCTGCGATCGGGGTCGGTCAACGCTGCGACAGCGCGCGCAGCGGTCGCCGCGGCTCCCGACGGAGTCGACATCGTGATCCACGACGTCCACGATCTCCCGCTGTACAACGGTGACGACGAAGACGCCGGACCCCCGGCAGCAATGCTCGCATTGCACGCCGCCGTGGCCGAGAGCGACGGCATCGTCTTCTTTTCGCCCGAGTACAACGGTTCCTTTCCCGCCGTGACGAAGAACGCGATCGACTGGCTGTCTCGGCCGCCGACCTCCTGGGAGGGCAGGGGAGTGACGCTCGTTGCGACCACGCCGGGCCCTCGAGCTGCGCTCGGCATGCGCGAGCACTTCGAGTTCGTGATGAGTCGCCAACCCGTGCAGACCTTCGACACGCTCGGTCTCGGGAACTACGGCGAGCGAATCGCCGACGGTGAGATCGCCGATGCAGCCACCGTTGCGGAGCTGTCTGGGTTCATCGAACGGTTCGCCGACTTCTGTCGGTCGAAGACCTGACACCGGACGGGCGACGTTCCCTTCGTTTCGAGGAGCCACGAGTGCGTAGCGTCGCCGACAGCAACATCGCGTACTCATCGAGGAGCCCACCATGTCCGACGCACTGATCATCGACGCCTGCCGTACGCCCCGCGGCATCGGCAAACCGGGCAAGGGGGCCCTGGCCCACCTGCATCCCCAACATCTGGCGCGCACCGTGCTCGAAGCGGTCCGCGACCGCAACGATCTCGACACCGCCGATGTTGACGACATCATCTGGGGCACCAGCTCCCAGGTCCAGGAGCAGAGTGGCGACCTCGGCCGGATGGCAGCACTCGATGCGGGCTACGACATCACCGCCAGCGGCGCAACACTCGATCGATTCTGCGGCTCGGGTATCACCACCACGAACTACGCCTCACATGCCGTGATGGCCGGGATGGAAGATGTCGTCATCGCCGGTGGCACCGAGATGATGTCGTTGCCGAAGAAGGGTCTGCTGCCGATGGGAGCGAACAACGCCCATCTCCAGGAGTTGCACCCACAGTCGCACCAGGGTGTCTGCGCCGATGCGATTGCGACCCTCGAAGGCATCTCGCGCGAAGCCCTCGACGAGCACGCAGCCGACTCCCAGCGCAAGGCGGAAATCGCTGTCAAGGAGGGCCGGTTCGACAAGTCGCTCATTCCGGTGCTCAATCTCGACGGCTCACTCGCGCTCGATCGGGAGGAATTCCCGAGGCCCGGGACCACCGTTGAGTCTCTGGCCAAGCTCTCGGCGAGTTTCCCTGCGATTGCCGACTACCGGCACGAGGAGGGTTCCAAGACGTTCCGTGAGTTGATCAACCAGAAGTATCCGGACCTGGACATCGAACACGTGCACCACGCGGGCAACTCGTCCGGCGTCGTCGACGGGGCGGCCGCGATCCTCATCGCCAGCGAGGACTACGCGCGTGAGCACGGGCTGAAGGCGCGGGCACGAGTGGTGGCCACCGCCAACATGGGTGACGACCCGACGTTGATGCTCAACGCCCCGGTACCAGCCGCCCGCAAGGTGCTCGCCAAGGCCGGTATGACCGCCGACGACATCGACATCTGGGAGATCAACGAGGCCTTCGCCGTCGTGTCCGAGAAGTTCCAGCGTGATCTCGACCTCGATCGCAGCAAGGTCAACGTCAACGGTGGGGCGATGGCCCTCGGGCACCCGATTGGTGCGACCGGTGCAATCCTGATCGGCACCGTGCTCGATGAACTCGAGCGTCAGGACAAGCAGTTCGGCCTGATCACGATGTGTGCAGCAGGTGGCATGGCCCCTGCCATCATCATCGAACGCGTCTGACGACTCAGGTGGCGGTCGTGGCGCTGGCGGCGGCGTCTCGGGCTTCTTGAGCATCCTGCAGTGCAGCAGCGGCCCAGGCCGCCGAGCCCACCATGCCGAACATCGCGGCGAGCACACCGTTGCGGTGGCGCAGCGCCGTGAGAAAACCGACGAAACTCCCCACAGTGCACAGCACCGGGGCAGCGAGGTTGAGCGTCTGACGATCGATGGCCATGATCGGACTGTAGCCAGCGCGATGCCGCGTCAGGATGACGGGTGCGGAGGCTCGCCGCCGGTGAGGCCGAGACGGATGGCCGAATCGCGTTCGGCGTCCTCGGTGAGCCCGAGCTGGGCGGCCCGGCCTCGCCACTGCTCGCGAGCGAGCACCTGCATGTCCTCGGTCGTGTCGTTCTCGTCGGTGATCTCCAGCCCGAGGAGCGTCTCGATCACGTCCTCCATGGTGGCGACGCCCGCCGTGCCGCCGTACTCGTCGATCACCCGCACGATGTGCTCTCGCTCGGCCACCAGCAACTCGAGCACTTCGAGCACCGATTGGTCCTCTGGCACGACGAGCATGTCACGGGACAACTCTGCCAGCGCAGTGTGGTGGACGTCGTCGGCGACGTGACTCAATGCGTCGCTCAGCAGGACATAGCCGCTGATGTCGTCGCGGTCTTCGGAGAACACCGGGTACCTGGAGAATGGACGCTTGGCGTCGACGAGTTCGTCGACGGTGGCCGTCTCGGCGAACGCGACCACGACGGTGCGCGGTGTCATGACGTCCGAGACTCGCAGGCTCTCGAAGCGCAGCAGGCTCTTGAAGAGCTGCGCCTCGCGGTGGTTGAAGACGCCCTCCTCGGCGCCGATGTCAGCCAAGGCCGCGAGCTCGTCGCGGCTCACATCGCCGCTCTTCTCGCCACCGGTGAGCAGTTTGGCGAACCACTGCGACATCAGCACGAGCGGGTACAGAGCGAAGATGAGTGGCTTCAGCATGCGGCTCACCAGCGGAGCGAGACCGCGCCAGTAGACCGCACCCAGTGTCTTCGGAATGATCTCGCTCAGGACGAGGATCGCAAGGGTGAGGATCGCGGAGAACACCCCGATGGCGCCACTGCCGAAGTAGGCAGCGGCCTGTGCGCCGGCACCCGCTGCACCGATCGTGTGGGCGACCGTGTTGAGCGTCAGTATTGCCGCCAACGGCCGGTCGACGTCGCTCTTCAGGTCGCGTAGGCGGCGCGCAGCGTCGGGACGCTCGGCTTCCAGGGCGCCCACGTAGGCAGGCGTCACGCTGAGCAGGACTGCCTCCATCACCGAGCAGAGGAAGGACACGCCGATCGCCAGGGCGACATAGACGATCAGCAGTGTGAGCGAACCGGAGCCGCCACCGTCTGTAGGGGCCACCACGGTCAATAGGTCGAACACCTCAGCAACTCTAGGCCCAAGGTTCGTCTGCGGAGACTTCGAACATCGATGTCTGACCTCCGACCTGCATGCGTGGGTCGGGCAGCGGTTCGAGCGCCCCGGCCTCGGTCCTGACTGCGGCGTGAAACGCTCGAGCGAGGCCGGGTGAATCGAGGTTCTCGGGCTGATGGACGAACACATGAGGTTCGCGCCCTTCCCGCAGCCAGCCGACGACCTGTGGCAGCCAGGTGAGCAGACCGTCCATGACACCGGCAGTCCCGTCGATCGCATCCCCGCCGATCACCCGAATGATCGGGTGCGGTCCGGCGGCATCGAGGACGATCGGGAGGTGTGGCTTCTTTCGCTGCTCGTCGATCGCTGCCTCCGAGACGGCTGGTGAGGCGAACAGCGGTCTGGTGTCGAGCACGACACGACCGATGCCACGTTCGTTGCACAACTCGTCGATGCTCCGGTGCGCTACCGACCCATCGAAGAAGCCGTGGTGTCGCACTTCCAGCGACCACCGCCAATCGGTCGGCAACCTCCGGAGAAACGACAGCAGTACCCCGACGTCGTCGGGGCCGAACGATCCGGGGAGCTGCACCTGCACGGGCCCGATCCGTTCGCCGAGCGGCTCGATCGCTGTGAGGAACCCGCGCACTTCGGTTGCGACGTCGCGCAACCGCTTGGCGTGCGAGACGGTTCGCGGCAGCTTGAAGGCGAAACGGAAGTCGGCGGGGGCCTGCTCGGCCCACTTGGCGACCGTCGGCGCCGACGGTTCGGCGTAGAACGTGGTGTTGCCCTCCACGGCGTTGCACCATCGTGCGTAGAGCGGCAGTTCCGAGCCGGGCTTGGTGTCGGCGGGGTAGAAGCGACCGACCCAGGGCCGGTGTGCCCACATCGGACACCCCACACGCAGGACCGTCATCGTTGTACGAGTGTCACCACTTGTCGGGGCGAGGGCCGATCCGATCGAACTGTGGGCCGAGGAGCACGCCGAGTTTGCGGTGCTCGCCGTCGTCGAGATGGATCTCGGGGCGTCCGTGTGCGAATCGGTAGTTGCAGATCACGGCGACGTCACCGACGCCCCAGTCGATCTTGGTGCCGTGGTCGTCATAGACCTTGATGAACTGTTCGAGGTCGGCGCGGGTGAACTCCGAGTCGTCGCCGAAGGTCATGTGCAGCGGGCGGTCTTCGAACGCAAGGTGCTGGACCAGTGGCCACGTGTCGAACCAGATGCCGTGATCGGCGAGACTCGCGTACAGCAGGTTCCGGTCGAGCGCTGGGAAGAACTCGAACGCCGGGTTGTAGAAGCGCGTCAGCATCTTGCGGTGCGGGCCCCATTCGACGATGAGTCCGCGTTCGACGGCTTTGGCCTCGGCGACTGCCGGGTCGTCGGTGCCGAACGACTGCTGCCAATGGTTGTAGACGCCGTATCCGATTGCATCAGCGAAGCTCGTCGCGTCGGTCAGGCTGCGGTGATAGCAGACGCCGAGTGTCTTGAGCTTCTGTCCGAGTTCGGTGGCGAGCAGGGCGTCGGTGCTCGCGACGCCGTCAGAGACGAAGGTGGCGCCTCGGTCGGGCAGCGCATCGATGCTGACGAAGCTGATCTGGCGCGTGCTCTTGGAGACGTAGGCCATCTCGTGGTGGTACGGCAGGCGAGCGGCGAGCGGCGCGCCGATCTCGTAGACGTTGCCCTCGATCTTGTCGCGCGGATTGGCGCCGCCCTCATAGACCATCTCGGCCTCGAGCACGAGCTGAGCGAACTGACGCATGTCTGCAGCGTCGGTCAACCCGGTGTTGCGGAGCACGACGAGGCCGACTGCGTCGTACGTGGCGCGCATTCGTCGGGCCAACTCGCTGTCGGGTGAGAGATCGCTGTCGTCCATCGCGAACTCGCTGCAGTCCACTTCGTACACCTCGGGGGCGTGGAAGGATGCACCGGTCCAGAAGTGCTGCGCAATGAGCCCGTCGAGTGGCCCGAGATCGCTGTGTTCGAGAAGTGTCATTGCCGACCGATCGTGAAAGCCGAGTATTCCGGTCGGGATTGTAACCACGCCGCAGGACATCTCGTCAACATGGTGCCGAAACGCACTCGAAACCGACAGTGGACTCAGCCGGTCGGATCAGCCAGAGTTGCGAATACCTGTCGCGATGGCGTTGATGGTCAACTGGATGCCGCGCTCGACCAACTCGTCGTGGTCACCGTCTCGATACCGGCGGAGCAGGTCGACCTGCATGACGTGCAACGGGTCGAGGTAGGGGTAGCGGTTCCGCAGGCTGCGTGCCAGCAGCGGATTGTCGGCAAGCGGATCGGCCGAGCCGGTGATCCGCTCGTGCCACGTCCGGGTGAGTGCGTGTTCGGCTTCGATCCGCCCGAAGATGTCAGCCCGGGTGGCGTCGTCCTCGACGAGCACGTCGGCGTACCGGCGCCCGATGTCGATGTCGGCCTTCGCGAGCACCATGCCCATGTTGTTGACAATCGCTGTGAAGAAGGGCCAGTCGGCGTACATCTGGCCGAGCCGCTCGGCCGTCGAGTCATCGTCGCCTGCGACCGCTTGGAACGCCGACCCGGCTCCGTACCAGGCGGGAATCATCAGCCTGCACTGGGTCCACCCGAAGACCCATGGAATGGCTCGCAGATCTTCGATCGCCAAGGACTTCTTGCGCGATGCCGGTCGACTCCCTACGTTCAGCGTGGCGATCTCACTCGTCGGTGTGATCGCCCGGAAGAAGTCGACGAAGCGGTCCTCGCCGTACACCAGCGAGCGGTAAGCCGTGAAGGCCTCGTCGGCCAGCGACTGCATCGTGTCGACGAACCCTGGCGCCGGGGCTCCGAGCTGCTCGGCATCGAGGCACGACGACTCGATGGTCGCAGCGAGCAACGTCTCGAGGTTCCGTCGGGCCAGCGCAGGCGTGCTGTATTTGGCAGCGACCATCTCGCCCTGCTCGGTCAGGCGGATCGAACGGTCGACCGAACCCGGCGGCTGCGCCAGGATGGCCTGATAGGCGGGACCGCCGCCGCGACCGACCGTGCCGCCACGGCCGTGGAACAGCCGGAGCTCGATCCCCGACGCGTTCGCGGCGTCGACGAGCGAGGCCTGGGCGGCGAACAGATTCCACTGCGAGGACAGATAGCCGCCGTCCTTGTTCGAATCGGAGTACCCGATCATCACTTCCTGACGGTCACCGCGCGACGTGACGAGTTGGCGGTACACCGGGTTCGCCAACATCGCGCCGAGTGTCGTTGCAGAGTCGGCGAGGTCGCCGATCGTCTCGAAGAGCGGAACGATATCCAGTCGCGACGTTGCAGGCCGGCCGTCGACCGCCGGCTCGACCAAGCCCACCTCCTTGAGGAGCACGGCCACTTCGAGGACGTCGCTCACCGTCTCGGCCATCGAGATCACGTAGTGCGGGATCGCCCGCGGGCCGACTCGCTCGACCGAACGGGCTGCCTCGTCGATCACGGCGAGCTCGCTGATGGTCTGCTCGCAGTATCGGGCACTTGGGTGACGCAGCAGACGCGGTGACCCGAGCTCTGCGGTGAGGACATCGACGCGACCCTGTTCGCCGAGCGACAGGTAGTCGTCGTGCACGCCTGCGTTGGCGAGCAGGTCAGCGATGACCGTTTCGTGCACCGAAGAGTTCTGGCGCATGTCGAGGCCGCAGAGGTGGGCACCGAAGATCGCCGCGGCCCGACGGGCCGGCTCGATCTCGGCATCAGCGAGCGACGTGGCCCCGTGGGTGCGCAACGAAGCGTCGACGATGTCGAGGTCTGCCAGCAGTTCGTCGATGGTCTCGTAGGCGGGTCGGGAGACGGCCGGCGTCGGGCCCGGCACGTCGTCCACGTCGGGGTCGATCGTGGCTGTCGCGAAGGCGTGGAGACGGGCGTGCATACCGCGTAGTGCCCGGCGGTAGGGCTCGTCGGCTCGGAACGGCGAGTCGTCACCGGACTCGTCGGCCAACGCAATCAGTTCCGTCGTCGGGGTGATCAAGCGTGCGGACATCGAGAGGTCACGGCCGAGTCGATTGAGGGTGGCGAGATGGTGGCCGAGGGCGACATGGGTCTGGCGGCCGGTGGCGAGGCGCATGACGTCGGCGGTCACGAACGGGTTGCCGTCTCGGTCGCCACCGATCCACGACCCCATGCTGACCGCCGAGATCGCATCGACTCGCCTGGTGCCGTCGGTGCCATCGGCGCCGAACCGGTCAGCAGCCACGTTTTCCAGACTGCGTGACAGCGCCGGGATGGTCTCGAAGAGGCTCGCCGAGTAGTAGCGGAGTGCTTCGTTGATCTCGTCGCTCACGCGCAACTTCGACAGACGCAGCAGCGCGGTCTGCCAGAGCCTGAGGATGCTGACGCGCAGCTGGGTCTCGGCGTCGGTAGCGGCGGGATCATCGACGTCGAGTTGGTTGCGTTCGTCGAGCACGTCGGCGATGTGGCGCAGCACGTCGAGGATCGTCTGGCGGCGAACTTCGGTCGGGTGAGCCGTGATCACCGGACTCACGGCGAGGTCGTCGATGACCTGGACGACCTGTTCGGAATCGATCCCCATCTGTGCCAGACGGGCGAACGTCGCATCGAGGCTGCCCGGCTGGGGAGTCGAGCGGGCAGCGCGGTGGAAGCGCCGACGGCGTTCGACGTGGACGTCCTCGGCGGTGTTGGCGAGCAACGACAGCCAGTCGAAGGCGCGGATCACATCGAGTTGCTGCTCGATCGGCTGATCGCTCAACGCCGAGCGGAGCGCTTCGACGGCACTGCTGTCGTCTCGACGCCCAGCGACGGCGAGTCGGCGGACGGACTCGATCAGTTCGAAGGTCTCGTCACCGGTCTGCTCACGGACGACCTCGCCGAGGATTCGTCCGAGCAGCCGAATGTCATCGCTGAGCTCATCGGACCCAGTGCTGCCGGAGGCGCGGGCTGCCTCGCTCGGGGCGGTTGCTGAGACGACGGTCTGATTGCTGGGGGACACACCGCCAGTCAACCACGACTCTGGCGCTGAGCCTGCTCGTCAGCGGTCGAGCGTCAGTTCGAAGGTCTCGCCGCCGAAACCATTGACCTGGTCGCGCCCCTCGATGGTGACCATGTCGACATCGTCGGGGATCTCGACGCCGTCGAGTGAGCGGGTGAACGGTTGCTCCGAGGCGTGATCGTGTGTCAGGAGACGGAAACCGAGTTCGGTCCCATCGGGCGACAGGACGCGCCAACCGTCGGCGTAGCGTTCAGGGGTGTCGTAGGGCGACGAGATCGTCACATCGAAGGTCCATGTGTAGCCCTCCTGCATCGCTGCTGCGTTGATCACGTCGGGATACTGCTGGTCGGCGGTCGCTCCGGTGTCGGCTCCGGATTCGTTGCCGGTCTCCGGGCTGGATTCCGGGCTGGTCCCCGGGCTGGTCGGAGCCGCCCCGCCGTTGGACGCGCTGTTCGATGAGCCGCAGGCCGCTGCCGAGAACGCAATGGCGATACCGAGGGCGGCGATTCGATGTCGGGGACAACGCATGACGAAACGGTACCCGTGAGCCAGACTGAGAAACATGCGCGTCGTGTTTGCCACAGCCGAACTCTCACCCGTGGCCACCGTCGGGGGTCTTGCCTCGGCCGCTGCAGGGCTCGGGGCCGAGCTGCGCCGGGTGGGCGTCGACGTTGATCTGGTGATGCCCGACTACGGCGACATCGCACTCGTCGACGAGACGTCGATGGATCTCGACGTCCCGACCTGGGTCGGCGCGGCCACCGTGCGGATCGGGGTGCACCCGGTGGTCGGCAAGTTGCACCTCATCGCTGTTCCCGGCATGGCGCGACAGCACCCGTACCTCAAAGTCGACGGAACCGGGTGGCCGGACAACAGCGAGCGGTTCTTTCGTTTCGCTCGCGCTCTGGCAGCGTTCGTCGAGATCGACCGGCCTGATGTGCTGCACCTGAACGACTGGCACACAGGAGCGGCACTGGCCGCACTCGAGTCGCCCCCACCCACGATTGTCTCGCTGCACAATCTCGCCTATCAGGGTGTCGCCGGGTCGGAATGGCTCGAACTGATCGGACCCGGCGCTTCGCACTACGAATGGTGGGGAGGCTCGAACCCGCTCTCGGGCGCGCTCGCGCTGGCTGACCGCGTGGTCGCAGTGTCACCCAACTACGTGACCGAGATCGTCACGCCCGACGGAGGTTTCGGACTCGACGGCGCACTGCGCGCTCGCGGCGATGCGCTGATCGGCATCCTCAACGGCATCGACACCGGCGTCTGGAACCCCGCCGACGATCCACATTTGGTCTCGAACTTCGATGCGGCCACACTCGACCGCCGGCCACCCAACCGGACTGCGCTGCTCGACCGACTCGGTCTTCCCGGCGACGACGTCCCGCTCTGCACGGTCGTCACCCGACTCACCCACCAGAAGGGCATCGACCTGGTGGTGCCGCTGGTGCCGTTGCTCGCCCAAATTCCGATGCGCCTCGGCATTCTCGGGTCGGGCGACGCCGTCGTGGCCGCCGAATTGCATCGACTTGCAGCCGCGCATCCCGACCACCTCGCGTTCGTCGAAGGCTACGACGAGGCGCTGTCGCACCAGATGTTCGCCGGCGCCGACGCATTCTTGATGCCCAGTCGCTTCGAGCCGTGCGGCCTCACGCAGATGCAAGCAATGCGGTACGGGGCGGTCCCGATCGTCACCGCCGTCGGCGGCCTCGTCGACACCGTGCCCGATGTCGACGTCGACGCACGCCACGGGCTCGGATTCGTCGCCGATCATCCTGAGACGATCGATCTCCTCGCCGCGATGTTCCGAGCGGCGCGACGTGTCAAGGACAAGCGCCGAACCGCGACCTTGCAGAAGCGGATGATGTCGAGGGATTGGTCATGGGCCGGCCCGGCGCGCGCCTACCTCGACCTGTATCGCGAGCTGGCGGGTATGGGCCGGGACTGATCCGGACACAGGCCCGCCGGGCGGCACTCGGGGCGCCGACTCACCCGTCGGTTGTCGGCCTGGCCAGACACGGTCGGAGGCAGTACGTTGATCGGCGATGGCTGCCGAACCGACCGTGCTCGTGATCGTCCTCGCCGGCGGCGAGGGCAAGCGACTGCAACCTCTGACGAACGACCGCGCCAAACCGGCGGTGCCATTCGCCGGGACCTACCGGATGATCGACTTCGCGCTGTCCAACTTCGCGAACGCCGGCTACCGCAAAGTGGTCGTGCTCACGCAGTACAAGAGCCACAGCCTGGACCGCCACATCAGCATGACGTGGCGGTTCTCGACACTGCTCGGTGACTACGTGACTCCGGTTCCGGCCCAGATGCGACGGGGGCCGTACTGGTTTCAGGGTTCGGCCGACGCGATCTACCAGAACCTCAACCTCATCAACGACGAGCAGCCCGATGTCGTCTGCGTCTTCGGCGCCGACAACATCTACCGAATGGACCCGCGCCAGATGGTCGCCGAGCACACGGCCAACGACGTCGCCGTCACCGTGGCAGCGATTCCGGTGCCGAAGCACGAAGCCGTCGACTTCGGTGTCATCGAGTCCGACGACGAGGGCAGGATCATCGCCTTTCACGAGAAGTCGGAGAACCCGCCGACCATGCCGGGCAACGACGAGATGTGCCTGGCGAGCATGGGGAACTACGTCTTCGACCGCGACGCCCTCATCGACATCGTGACTCCGGTGACGAGCAAGGACGGTGACGGCGAAGCGATGAACGACCTCGGCAGCGACGTGATTCCGGCGCTCACGGCGAGTGGCCAGGCGCGGGTCTATGACTTCTCGAAGAACGTCGTGCCCGGTCAGGACGAACGAGAGCGCGGATACTGGCGTGACGTCGGAACCATCGACGCGTTCTTCGATGCCAACATGGACCTGATCGCACCGGTCCCGGTCTTCAACCTGTACAACGACAAGTGGCCGGTGTTCACCGGGCGCCAGGCGCTTCCGCCGGCCAAGGTGTCACGCGGGCGCGGCGGCGAGCCGAGTTTCGTGGACGGCAGCCTGCTCTGTCAGGGTTCGATTGTCTCGGGGTCGCACGTGGAGACCTCGATCATCGGCCCGGGCGCGTTCATCGACCATGATGCCCACGTCACCGAATCGATCATCTTCCCCGGTGTCACCGTCGGTCCCGGCGCTCGGTTGCACCGGTGCATCGTCGACAAGAACGTCGTGATCCCTGACTTCGCCCGGATCGGCTTCGACGCCGAGCAGGACGCCAAACAGTTCACGATCAGCGCCAACGGCATCGTCGTGATCGCCAAGGGCCAACACATCGTCTGACCGGTCGGCGTTCACCGTCCGGCGAGTAGGTTGACGGTCGTGGTTGCGCCGCTGTCCAACGTCCGAGTCATCGAGGCGACGAACTGGATGGCCGGGCCGAGCGCCGGCGCCATCCTCGCCGACATGGGTGCCGACGTGATCAAGGTGGAGCCGCCGACCGGCGACGCGGTGCGCGGCCTGATCCGCCCGCCGAAGGTGGAGGGAGCTGCCGCCGAGATCGACTACTCGTTCACGGTCGACAACCGTGGCAAGAGGTCCGTCGCGATCGCCCTCAACGAACCCGAAGGTGCTGCCGTGATGCGTCGCCTGGTGACCGGGGCCGACATCTTCTTGTGCAATCTGCTGCCGACCCGTCAGGCTCGCTACGGGCTCGACCCGGCGACGCTCATGACCGACACGCCGCGTCTGATCCACGCAACGCTGACCGGCTACGGCCTGCACGGCCCGGAGGCGGATCGGCCCGGCTTCGACGTCACCACGTTCTTCGGTCGCGGAGCGATCACCGACTCGATGACCGAACCGGACGGCGTGGCGCCGAACCCGCGCTCAGCCCAAGGTGACCACACGACCGGCCTGGCGATGGTGGCGTCGATCCTGGGCGCACTGAGGCTGGTCGATCAGACCGGTGAGGGACAGATCGTCGACGTCAGTCTGCTGGCCACTGCGGCGTGGACCATGTCGTCGGACCTGTCAGCGGTGCTGATCGACGGTCGCCAGCCCACCAAGCGGGACCGCCGCCACGGCATCACCCCGCTGGCCAACAGGTTCCGGTCGAGTGACGACCGCTGGATGATCTTCAACATGCCAGAGGTTCGATGGTGGCCGAAGTTCTGCCACGGCGTCGGGCTGACCGATCTGCTCGACGACCCGCGGTTCGACTCGCCCCGGTCCCGCTTCGACAACATGCCCGAACTGATCGATCTCATCGATGCGATGTTCGCGACGAAGACGCTTGCCGAGTGGGCTCGGATTCTCGACGACGCCGGACTGATCTGGGGTCCGGCGTCGACCATGGCCGAACTGGTCGCCGACCCGCAGGCGGCCGCGGTCGGGTTGTTCCCTGAGATCGATCACGTCAGCGGCCCGTTCCGCACCGTCGCCTCGCCGATCGGCATCGGAGGCGCTGACATCGGGCCTCGCGGGTTGGCGCCTGAGATCGGCGCCGACACCGTCGAGGTGCTGCGGTCCGTCGGCTACGGCAGCGACGAGATCGACGCACTCGTCGCGGCCGGCACCGTGGGGCCCGCTCCGAAGTGACCGACCGGTCGCGTCCTCGTCTCAGTCGACGAGGCGGACACTGTTGACCGGTTCATCGGAGCAGCCGACATCGATGCCGCGTTCCGCTGCGTCATAGTGCTCGATCTTGCGGTCGAGGATCGAGAGCGCATCGTGCAGCTCCGCAATGGCTCCGCAGACCCGTTCGCGGTGCCGCACGAGTACGTCGCGTCGATCCGCAGCCGAGCCGGTCTCGTCGCGGACAAGTGCGGTGTACGCCGCGATCTCGTTCACCGGCATCGCTGTTGCGCGCAGGCGGCGGACGAAGGTGATCCATCCACAGTCGTCATCGGTGTAGTTGCGGCGACCCCCGGGGTCGCGCCCCACCTCGGGCATCAGGCCGGCTCGCTCGTAGTAGCGCAGCGTGTCGATGCTGACACCGGTCCGTTCGCTGGCCTCACCGATGGTCAACATCACGAGATCGACGATAGCGGCTTGACCTGGAGCGCACTCCAGCATGTTGGATGGTCTCCATGACAGCACCGGAAGCACTCCCCACTGGTCCATTCCCCGTCGCCTCGTTGGGCGCTGGCGGGCCGATCGTTTCGCGCATGGCGCTCGGCACGATGACATTCGGTGTCGAGACCGACGAAGCGGAGTCCCACCGCCAACTCGACACCTTCGTCGCATCCGGAGGGACGTTGATCGACTCCGCCGACGTCTACGGCGAGGGGGAGTCGGAGCGGATCATCGGCCGCTGGCTGCAGGCGCGTGGCGGTCACGACGATCTCGTGGTGGCCACCAAAGGCCGGTTCGCCCCGCCGCCGGGATCCCACGGTGCGTCGCGTCGCAGCCTCGTGACGTCGGTCGATGCCAGCCTCGGGCGGCTCGGTGTCGAGGCGATCGACCTGTATTTCGTGCACGGGTGGGACGACCACACGCCGGTCGACGAGACCCTCGACACGCTCACTTCGCTGGTCCGTGCGGGCAAGATCCACAACTTCGCATGGTCCAACGTGACCGGGTGGCAGCTTCAGAAGATCGTCACCACGGCAGCGCTGGGTGGCAGCGTTGCGCCGGTGGCGATGCAACCGCAGTACAACTTGCTCGACCGGGGAATCGAAGCCGAAGTGTTGCCCAGCTGTCTCGACGCCGGCCTGTCGGTCATCCCGTGGTCGCCGCTCGGCGGCGGTTGGCTCACCGGCAAGTACGCCCGGGATTTGCGCCCGTCCGGCGACAGCCGGCTCGGCGATGACCCGGATCGAGGCGTCGAGGCCTACGACACGCGCAACACCGAACGAACGTGGCAGGTCATCGACGAAGTGACGACGATCGCTGCAGAGCACGGACGCCCGCCGAGCCACGTGGCCCTCGCCTGGCTGCTGACCCGTCCGGGGGTCGCCTCGGTGCTCCTCGGAGCGCGGACCGCCGAGCAGTTGAGCGACAACCTCGCCGCTGCAGATTTCGTACTGGACGACGCTCAGCTCGATCGGCTGACCGCGGTGTCCGCACCCGGCCTCGCTCCGTACCCGTACGGGATGATCGAGGACTTCTGCGACGTCGACGTGTGGAAACGTCTCGGCACCGCCCGTACCGACTGAGTCAGCCCGGGCCTCTGTCCCGGACCGGCCGAGCGCGCTCGACGAGGGCGACGACGGTGCGGCCGAACTCGAAGGAGAAGGCGTGCGCGAGCGGGCGGCCGTCGTCAAACGCGTCTCCGATGGATCGGAGCATGCCGATCACGCCGGTCTCACGCAGGACGTACAACTGCTGATCCCGGTTCGAGTTCGCAGTCGGGTCGGCGGTCGAGGTGGGGTCGCCGCCGGGCAGGGGCACGACGGCGCCGTTGTGTTCCAGCCGGGTGACGGGATCGGTCTCGATCCGCAGGACGTCTGCCGCGGCCGCGAGCTGGATGTCGAGGGTCGGTGCGGCATCGGACCACGTCACCTCTGCCGTGGCCCGGAAATCACCGAAGTGCACGACGAGTCGCTCGATGCCGCTCGTGGGGGAGTGCAACGTGGCGCCGGTCGGTGCTCCGAGTCCTGTGAGCTGGGCGAGCAGCACGACGAGCGCGACCTGGTCATGGACGGCAACCAGGAAGTCCGTGCCTGCGGGTCGGGTCGAACGAGTCGACAGATCGGTGACCGCACCGATGCCGCTGCACCGGACGATCATCTGCTGCACGGCCGCCACGCTGATCGTCGGCCAGGCGAAGGCGCGGCGGCCTGCGATCTCTCGTGCGATCAGCGCGTCACACTCGGCGACTGTCGACGCGAGCGGGGCGACCGCCACGACGTTCGTGCCTCCCGGCGTCCAGCCGAGCGACGCCGCAGCGACACGGGCCGCCTCGGCGAGCGGGCCGTCACCCCAGATGTCGGCCTGCACTACTGGCCGCTGAGCGCAGCCACGACCGGTGCGAACGCCTCGAGTTCGTCGGGTCCCACGATGATGTAGCTGAACCCGTACTGCTCGCGCCGGGCCTGGATTGTCTCGATCATGTGCGCCGGGCTGCCGACCAGCGCAAAGGGAGAATCCTCGATCATCTGATCATCGACACCGATCATCCCGGCCATCGCCGAGACCTGCGACGCACGGTCGTCGGTGACGCTCACGAAGAACGCTCGGATGTTCATCTCGATGTGGTCGAGCCGACCTGCAGCCTCTGCCGCGTCGGCGACCAGGCCGACTTTCTCGGTGATGACGTCGCCGGTCATGGTCGAGATCGCGTCCGGGCCGATCACCCCGGCGTGCAGTGAGCCGTTCACGCCGACGATGTCGGCCTGCTGCGCGGCGATCGTCAACACCCGCGGGCCGCCTCCGCCGATGAGCACCGGAGGATGCGGGCCCTGGACCGGCTTCGGAAGCCCGTCGTAGTCGGTGATGGTGTAGTGCTCTCCGTCGTGGGAGAACGCGCCGTCGCCCATCGCCGACTTGATGATGTGGAGGCCTTCGACGAAACGATCGATGCGCACGCCGGGCCGGTCGTACTGGATTCCGGCCTGCTCGTAGTCGCTGATCATCCATCCGGCACCCAGACCGATCTCGACGCGGCCGTTGCTCAGCACGTCCATCGTGGCGAGCTCCTTGGCGAGCACGACCGGATGCTTGTAGTCGTTGTCGAACACCAGGGCGCTGGCCCGCAGCGTCGTCGTTGCGTCGAGGATGGCCTGGAGCGCAGGGACCGGTGCGAGCTGATCGCCGAAGTGGTCGGGCATCGTCGCGACGTCGTAGCCGAGCGACTCGATCTTGCGAGCCTCCGCCACCCATGCCGCGCCAGTGGCGGCATTCGACAGTTGGACGCCGAAACGGAAGGGCTTGACGGGAAATCGTGACATCTCATCGACCGTAGCGCTGCGGTGATGAACCAGCAGTGATCGACCCTGGAGTGATTGACGCGATGTGGCGAGCGTGTGACCGGAATCCGGCTGGGGCGCCCGCTACTGTCGGGCCCACTGTGCGCATCACCGGCTGGCTCCCCCGACTGTTCGCGATCATCGCGGCCGGTTCTCTGCTGATCACCGCTGTCGTTGTCGCCGTCGCCCCTCGCATCTGGCACATCGCCAACGCCCACGAAGAGATGCCGGTGGTCCTGCCGCCGTTCGAGGCGTTGGCGCAGCGCACCTACGTGTACGACAGGAACGGCGAGGAGATCGCCGTGTTCGAGCTCGAGAACTCTCAGCCGATCGACTACGAGGACATCCCACCGCAGGTCGTGCAGGCCTTTCTCGTCGTCGAGGACAAAGAGTTCTTCAATCACGACGGAGTCAACATCCGTTCGCTGATCCGCGCCACCCTGTCCAATTTCGCGAGCGACGCCCCCCAGCAGGGTGCTTCGACGATCACGATGCAGGTCGTGAAGAACGACTTTCTCGCCGGACTCGAACGCGACGGCCGCTACAAGCTGCTCCAGACCCACTACGCCCGCATGCTCGAAAAAGAACTGACCAAGGAAGAGATCCTCGAGCGGTACCTCAACACGGTGTTCTTCGGCAACAACGCCTACGGCATCCAGGCTGCAGCGGAGACCTACTTCGGCAAGACCGCTGCCGAGCTGAGCTTCATCGAGTCGGTGTTCCTTGCCGGCCTGGTTCGCTCGCCGTCGGGTTTCGACCCGATCAACGAGCCCGAGCGCAGTCGGGCGCGGTGGCTCCAGGTGCGTGAGCGGTTGGTCAATGAAGAACTCATCACCGAAGAGCAGAACGACGTCATCGAGGAGACCTTCGCACTGCCCTCCCGGGTCAAGACGATCCCCACGCGCTCGAACGAGCGGACCTACTACACCGAAGCGCTCCGTGACTACCTACTGAACACGTCGACGATTCTGGGCGACACACCTCAGGACCGCTACAACCAACTGTTCCGCGGCGGTCTGCGAATCCACACGACCTTGGACAACGACCTGCAGCAGCTCGCCGAGCAGGCACACGACGTCCTCCCTGCGACCGGTGGCCGGTTCGAGAACGCCATCGTGTCGCTTGACGCGACGAACGGGGCGATCCGGGTGATGGTCGGCGGCTCGGGTTTCATTCCCAACGAACGCGAAGTCAACATGGCGCTGTCACCGCGCCAGACCGGCTCCAGCATCAAGTTCTTGATTCTCGCGGCGGCGGTGCAGGCCGGGGCGCAGAGCGGTGACATCATCGACGGCGTACGCGGCTGCCGCTTCGACAATCCCGGCGCCGAACCGCCGTTCTTCCAGATCAACGGCGGTGTTGCAGGCAGTGTGACCAACTTGGCCCAGCAGACGTGGTCGTCGGTCAACTGCGCGTTCGTGCGCCTCTCCCAGATCGTCGGTCTCAATCGAATGGTCGACACCGTCTACCGTGCGGCGAAGTCGCCGTACCTGTACTCGGGCCAACCCGAAACGGAACGTGCGCCGCTCGAACCGTTCCTCAGCTTCGGTACGGGCGCCAACGAGATGAGCGCACTCGACATGGCGGCAGGCGTCCAGACGCTCGCCAACGAAGGTGTGCACCACGACCCGTACTACGTCGAGTACATCGACGACGCCGCCGGCAACCGGACCTACACCCACGTGAGTGTTGGCACCCCGGTCTTCGACGAGGGCGCAGCACTCGAAACGGTCGACATCTTGAAAGGTGTGCTGCGCAGCGGTACCGGGCGTCGCTACCCGCTGTCGAACGATCGTCAGGCCTTCGGCAAGACCGGCACGCAGCAGGACAACACCAATGCCTGGTTCGTCGGCGGAACCAAGCAGCTCGCGACCGCCGTCTGGGTCGGAGACCCCGATGCGTACACGCCGATGATCAACATCCCCGAGTTCCGTGCCGAGGGCGTCAGCAAGGTGCAGGGTGGCTTGTTCCCGAAACAGATCTGGACCGCGTTTATGGATCCGGCGCACGCCTCGCTCCCGCTGCTCGACTGGGAAGATCCCCCGCCGCCTGAGCGCTCGAACGCACGGTTGGTGTTGCCCGGAAACGAGTGCGCCGTCCGAGTGGTGGGCTTCGAGCCGGGAGCTCCGGTCTTCGGCCCAGCGCCCGTCGACCCCGAAGCGCCGCCGCCCGAAGAGCCAGTCGACCCCGAAGCTCCGGGCGAGACGGTTGTCGTCGGAACGGCGCCCGGCCGAGCGATCGTCGAACGCGTCGACCTCGGTACCACGATCGCGCCGGACAACCTCGACCCCTTGGCCCCGTTGCCATCGATTTCATCGGGTGCCAGCGTCAGTCGTTGCTGACCGACGCCGTCGAGCTGGCACACTGTGCAGCGATGACCGACGCTGCTGATCCCGCTCCCGACCCTCCTGCTGATTCTGCTGCTGACTCCGCTGCTGACTCAGGTCCGACGGTGGCCGAGCGACTCCTTGCGCTGCAGGCGGTCGACACCGAGGCCGACCAGCTGCGCGTGAAGCGGGAACGGTTGCCCGAACGTGATGAGCTCGCCACCCGATCCGAACAGCTGACGGCGTGGGAGCGCCGTCGGAACCAGATCGCGACACGCCTCGACGAGTTGACCGCCGTGATCGAGCAGGCTGAGGAACGCAACGCGGAGTTCGGTGCAGATCGCGCCCGCCTAGAAGCTCAGATGAAGACGGTGATCGCGCCGCGCGAAGCCGAAGCGTTGATGCACGAGATCGAAACGATCAACGGGCACCGTGACGAACTCGACGATGCCGAACTCGCAGCCCTCGAAGAGCAATCGGCGCTCGACGACGAACGCACCGCTCATCTCGGCTCGGAGTCGGCCCTGCGTTCGAGTGTCGGCCAGGCCGATGACGCGTTGGCCCGGGCGTGCGCCGACATCGACAGCGAGCTGGAACATCTCGACGCTCAGCGCGCTACGGCCGTCGGGGAACTGGACGAGGCGGTCGCCGGCCGCTACGCGACATTGCGCACTGCTGCAGGAGTCGCCGTCGCCGAGCTGCAAGGTCACCGATGCGAGGGGTGCCACCTCGACCTGTCTGCGGCCGAGGTCGACACCGCCAAGGATGAGGCAGCGGCATCAGGGTTCACCGAGTGTCCGCAGTGCGGCCGTCTCCTCGTCGTCTGAGTTCGGGATGTTCTTCTGGTTCATCGGAACGGCCATCGTCGCGATCGGTTTCGTGTTCCGTGATCCCCGGTTCGACTACCGACTGCTGATCGTCGGATCGGTTCTGCCGCTGCTCGACGGGCTGTTCGGGGGTGCCCGAGCGCTGCACAGCATCACCGTCAGTATTGCGCTGCTCGCCGTGATCATGCTGGCGACGTCGGGGCGCAAGCCGATCCGCAAGATGCTGCTCGGACTGCCGATTGGCATGTTCGTCCATCTCGTCGTCGATGGCGCATGGAACAACACCGACGTGTTCTGGTGGCCGTTCACCGGCTTCGAGTTCGACGACGATCCGTTCCCGATCACCGACCGTGGCCTGATCAGCATCGGGCTGGAGGTCATCGGAGTGGCGATCTGTGTGTGGATCTGGCGGACGAACGGTCTCGGCCGAGCGGAGCGGCGTTCACGGTTCCTGCGCGATGGCGTCCTCATCGCTGCGCCGCAACGGTGACCGTGTGACACACTCGCTGGTGTGCTCATCCTCGTTCGCCACGGCCGTACTGCTGCCAACAAGGCAGGCCAGTTGCAGGGCCGACTCGATCAGGACCTCGATGACATGGGCCGGCGTCAAGCCGTTGCCGTTGCGGACATGGTGACGTCGTTCGGGCCGGTCGACGCCGTCATTTCCAGCCCGCTGAAGCGTGCACAGCAGACAGCGTCCGCGTTCGGCCTGCCGATCGAGACCGATGAGCGGTTCATCGAGCTCTCCTACGGGGTCTTCGAAGGAGTCAAGCACGCCGACGTGCCGTCGGAGGTGTGGAACAACTGGCGCAAGGACTTCAGCTACGTGCCCGAGGGCGGCGAATCGCTTGCCGCACTCGACCTGCGGGTGCGTGGCGCCTGTTCGGAACTCGCCCCACGAGCCGAAGAGGCCAACGTCGTTGTGGTCAGTCACGTGTCACCGATGAAGTCGTCGGTGGCATGGGCGCTCGGTGTCGACATCGGGATCTCATGGACCTGCCATCTCGACCATGCCTCGGTGTGCCGGATCGCGTTCCGCAACGGCGCTCCGGTCCTGACGACTTTCAACGAGACCGCCCCCATCGACTGAGGGCCCTGCCGACGCAACCGCCGTCGTCTGTGTCACGACATCCGGCGAGAGTCGCTGATTGTTGTGACGTAGATCAGCGTCGCCGCCGTTGACGGAACGTTCGGGTGCAGTGGCGAGGCGGTCTGTAAGCGGGATTCTGTAATCCGCAAGCGGATCGGTGACCATCCATCTCTGCGACCTACCCGAGGGTGCCGATTGCTCGGCGAACGGGCCGTTCGAGCCCTCTGCTCGGTCTTGCTCCGGATGGGGTTTACCGAGCCAGCCACGTCGCCGTGACTGCTGGTGCGCTCTTACCGCACCGTTTCAGCCTTGCCTGTGATGAGTCTTCCTCAAAAGGAGGGTCATCCATCGGCGGTCTCTCTCTGTTGCACGTCCGTCAGGTCACCCCGACCTGGCTCTCGCCAGCATCCAGCCCTGTGGAGTCCCGACTTTCCTCGACGACATCGCTCGAAAGCCCACCGCCGCGATCACCCGGCCACCTCACCACTGCCCGCGCAAGGCTAGTGGTGGATCAGGATCAGCCCTCGTCCAACTCTTCGTAGATGAAGGAGTTGGCCGCGGGTGTCGCGAGCAGGAAGCTGGCCCGGTTGCCGTTCTCGTCGGTGGCGCCGGCCAGCAGTTCTTCCTGCGCGACCGAGCCGAACGTGGACTCGATGGCGTAGCGGGGGATGATGCCGTTGGCGTTGACGATCTCTCCGCCGACGAGCAGCGGGCTGACGCGGCGGGCAATACCGAACACTTCGAGCACCAGGGTTGCGGAGTGACGAGCTTCCTCCGCCGACGCCTGGGCGACCGCGAGGCGCTGTTCGCTCTGGGTCAGCAGTGAGGTGAGGGTCTGATGGGTCGACGACGCCATGTTCTCCAGCGTGATCGCCAGGTTGACGACGTCGAGCCCGATCTCTTCCTGCGTGCGTTCGGTCTGTTCGACGTCACCATTGTCGTCGGTGAGGATCTGCGGAGCGAGGATCGCTTGGAGGATCGGTTCGATGGCACGATCCATGATCCACGGGTTGGTCGAGGTCCAGGCGGTACCGCCAGCGGCCACGGTGAGTGCGGCCATGCGCTCCGAGGTTGCGGTGTGGTTGGCGATCAGTCGCTCGACCAGCGTGGCGAGGTCGCCTTCGAGGACACCGAGTTCCTGAGCGGCCTCGTACACGAAGACAGCAGTGTTCTCCAACGAGGACGCCGTGCGCAGCAGTACGGCGTCGTTCACGTCGTACTCGGGGAGCGCCGGGATGGTCGGTGCGTTGCCGACGCGGCCGGGCACGGTGTCGCCCTGGATGTCACCGCAGGCTGCCACGATCGCCGCGAGCGAGACCGAGAGGCCACCGATCTTGAGCGCCTGGCGGCGACCGACGCGGGCGTCGAGGTCGTTCAGCGATGCGGGGGTCCGAGGGGTGTCGGAGGGGTTCGTCATGAGGCACCGCCGGTGAGGGAGAGGGCGTCGGCTGTGTTGCCGAGCATTTCGTCGAGATTCGCGGCGAAGCCGGCGAGGCTCGTGAGGACGGTGGCGTGGCGAGACTCGACAGCAAGGATCGACGCAGTGAGCTCGATTGCATCAACGCTGTCATAGGTGCCGAGGAGCTCGGTGTGCGTGGCCACCGCGATGTTCTCCAGGGTTCGTGCGACGGCGCCGAACGCCTGCGGGTCGGAGGTCGCGAAATCCCCGGACAGTTGGGCGACGACATCAGCGTTCGCTGCACCGGCCGACGAGACGCCGATCACGCCTGCGATGCTGTCGGCGTACGCCTCGTGTTGCTCGGCCATGATCTCGGCGATGTCAGCGAAGTCGTCGGGGAGCGTCTCGTTCGCCGCCTTGTAGAGCTCGACGGCGGCGAGTTCGAGGCCGAGTGCTGCGGCGAGCAGGTCGCTGTCCGCGTCGGTCGGGCGATCGGGAGCGGCCGCAGCAGGAGCGCTACTCACTGCGGCTGCGGCAGTACCGACGAGACCGGCAAGGCCGACGGCACCGAGAAGGCTGCGCCGCGTCGATGCGGGCTCAGCGGGTTCGAAGTCCACGAGGGATTGTCCTTTCGAGTTCATGCTCACAACAGCCTTCCTGTTTCGAAGGCGTATCACCAATTCGACCGGTCATCCTAGGGCCAACCGGGGCGTCATCCCGTGATCGATCAGAAGTCGAGTGCTGACAGCTCAGGGAGCCATCCTCCGGATCGACTCAGTGCATCACTCCAGGTCAGGCGTAGCGCGGCGCGGTCGATGGACCGATCTGGTTCGACCACCTGTGCCGGACTCCACAGCGATTCGATGTCGTCGAGGCGACCCCAGGTGCCGATGCCGAGCCCTGCGAGAAACGCTGCGCCGATGGTCGTCGACTCCACGACCGGCGCCACTTCGATTGCACGGCCGGTCGCAGTGGCCAGTGCCTGAACGAAGGTGGCGTTGCGGCTCATCCCGCCGTCGATGCGAATCGATTCGATCGCTGTACTCGTGTCGGCTGCTGCGGCATCGACGAGATCTGCGCCGCGCTGGGCGACACCTTCGAGAACGGCTCGCACGACGTGGGACCGTTCGGTGCCGCGGGTCAGGCCGAGCAGCGTGCCGCGTGCGCCGTAGTCCCAAGAGGGTGTGCCGAGACCGAGCAGCGCCGGGACGTAGACGACACCACCGGCGTCGACGCATTGGTTCGCGACGTCGTGGGAGTCCGCAGCGGTGTCGATCAGCCCGAGATCGTCGCGCAGCCACTCGACGTTGGTGCCAGCCGACAGCATGATGCCCTCGACGCCCCACCCGAGTTCGCCGTCGATCGACCACAGCGGCAGCGGAAAAGTGCCGTTGGCGTTGCGGTTGGCGACCTCGGGGGCACCGGCATCGGTGCAGACATCGAGCATGCCGCCGGTGCCGAAGGTGATCTTGGCGCGACCCGGCCGGATGCAACCCTGGCCGATCAGTGACGCCTGCTGGTCGCCGACCAGGGACGCGATCGGCGGCGCGCCGGGCAACGCCGACGCCACGCCGACGACGCCGGCGGAGTCGACGATGGTGGGCAGGATCTTTTCGGGTATGGCGAAGGCGTCGAGGACGTCGGTGCGCCAGCCGGAGCAGTCCGTTGTCCGCAACCCGGATGTGCTCGGCGAGAAGTTCGTGTGGTCACTGACGTGGACGTCGCCCTGGGTGAGCGTCCACGCGATCCAGGTGTCGACCGTGCCGGCACACAGGTCTCGATCGGCGGCTCCCGGCGTGTTGGCCAGCAGCCACTGGAGCTTCGTGGCGGTCTGGTTCGGAGCGAGCGCCCACCCGTGCTCGGCCTTGGCCATGATGCACTCCATCACGGTGCGCAGGTCCTGCCAGCCGAGCCCCGACCCGATCGGCACGCCGGTCGAGCGGTCCCACACGACGACGCTCGCCCGCTGGTTGGTGATTCCGACGGCATCGATCGGACTACCGAAGGCGGTGATCGCCGTCGTCGCAGCATCGAGGACGGTCGCAGCCATCTCGACGGCGTCGAACTCGACGAGGCCGGGCGCAGGAGACGACGGCGGGCACGAACGATGATCATGGGTGAGGATCTGCAACGACTCGTCGACGACCGACGCGCGCAGTCCGGTCGTGCCGACATCGATCACCAGAAAGGCGGTCACCGGCGATTCCTCGAACTCGACGGAACGAAGCCGCGCTGTTGCAGTCGGTCGCCCAAGATCCCACCGAACAGGCCGGCCACACCTGCCACACCGAGCGTGAACAACACCGAAAGCCAGTTGACGGAATCACCGCCCACCAGGCGGATCACGATGAGTGCGGCTTGCGCCGCGAGGTAGCTGCCGCCAGCGGTGACGACTCCGTGACTGAGCGGCGTGCCGGCTCGTTGGATCCAGGCCGCGCAGCCACCGCCGAGGATGAAGCCCCACATCGCTCCGAAGAAGAAGAGCGCATTCAGCCCGCCGCTGTCGGAGTCGACAATTGCTGCGACAACGGTGATCGGCACCGCAAAGGTCAGGGTGATCACCGCTCCGGCTCGCAGCGCCGGCCAATCCCACCGGCCCGGCAGTACCGCGTTGATCTTGTCGAGATCGGACATGTCGCTCACGGCCAGGGAGTCTCGCCGAATGAACTCGACAAACCGAGCTTGCCAGGATTGAAGATGCCGTGCGGGTCGACCGCGTCCTTCACGCCCTGGAGCACGATGTGCGCCGCACCCAGGGCCTCGGTGATGAAACGATTGCGGTTCAGCCCCACCCCGTGGTGATGCGACAGGTTGCCACCGGCGGCCAGCACCGCTCGGGTCCCGACATCCCACATCGCGATGTACGTGGCGTCGATCTCTTCGGCGGGCGGCGTTGCGGCGAAGGTGAAGTACAGGCACGCACCGTCGGCGTAGCTGTGGGAGAGGTGACAGGTCGCCGCACGTGCGTGGGGGACTGCGAGCATCGCCTCGCGAACTCGGTCGAAGATGCTGGTCAGCTTCGACCAGGGCGCAGCGATCTCCATGGTGTCGACGACGAAGCCCTTGCGCGTCAGGCCCTGCAGTGCCGAGGTGTCATTGCGGTGCTGCATCCACGCCTCGACGAGTTCGACGTCGCCCACGCGACCACCTGCGTCGGCACAGGAGTCGGCAACGATGCTCATCGTTGCATCGACCAAGCGTTCGTCGCCCTCGTCGAGCACCAGCAACGTGCACGTCGTGCCGTCGCCGCCGCGCCCCCGAGCCGATTCTGGCCCGTCGTACAGGCGCAGGACCGCCGGCGTCGCCCCGGCGCGCATCGTGGATCGGCAGGCTTCGACACCCTGCTCGAAGGTGTCGAACACGTACACGGCGCGTCGTTCGCCTGCGGGCAGCGGGTGCGCCCGCAGCCAGACGTTGGTGATCACGCCGAGTGTGCCCTCGGAGCCGACGACGACCTGCGTGAGGTCGGGTCCCGCAGCCGCTGCGGGTGCGCCGCCGGTTCGGATGACGGTGCCGTCGGCCAGGACCACTTCGAGGCCGACCACCATGTCTTCGATCTTGCCGTAACGCGTCGAGAACTGGCCCGCACCGCGTGCTGCGACCCAGCCACCGACGGTTGCCAGCTCGAAGCTCTGCGGGAAGTGGCCGACCGACAAGCCGTGTTCGTCGTTGATTGCCGCTTCGAGATCGGGTCCCGACGTGCCGGGCCGGACTTCGACGATGCCCGACTCGGCATCGACGGACGCCACGCCGCTCAGGGCGGTCATGTCGAGCACGACGCCTCCGAACATCGGCACCGACGCCCCGCAGACGCCGCTGCGTCCTCCGGTCGCAGTCACCGGGACGCGCGCGATGTTGCAAGCCTGGACCACTGCGACGACATCGTCGGTCGAAGTCGGGCGGGCGACGAGGTCGGCGAGCTGGGGGACTTCGCCGCGCAGCGACCAGTGCAGGGCGAGCGGCCACCAGTCGCGACTGGACTCGGCGACGATGTCGGCATCGTCTGCAAGCGTGACGACCTCGCAGATCGTGCGCAGCCGGGCGAGCAGCTCGTCGGGAATCTCGACCGAGTCGATCCCGATCCGTGCCGTGATCGGCGCGCCGGGAGCCGGCGTGAGTTCAATCGGCGGCGTTGGTTGCCAGGTCATGAGCGGCTGCTTCCTCGGCCGCGCACAGCCGGCGATAGTGGTCGAGTTGTCGATCGGTCTCGTCGGTGTCCCAGTGCAGCTCGGTTGCCATCAGCGCCGCGACGGTAGGTGCAGCACGAAGCGCCGCAGGCCGATCGAAGATGTGGAGGCGGGTGCGGCGAGCCAGCACGTCGTCGAGTGTCGAGGCCATTTCGTGGCGGACGGCGTAGACCACCTCGGCGAGCACAGAGGGGTGGCCGGGAGCGATCGGCTCGGCGAGGGAGGGCTCGAAGGCGATCAGCGCCTTGACCTCGGCGGCGAGCGACCCGTAGCGCCGGGCGAGATGCCCGGTGAACGTCGCGGGGTCGGTGTGGCGGTGGTCCCGTGCGCCGAGCAGTGCGAGGCGGCGCGTCGATGTGCGACGCCCCCGGGCTCGGCGACCGCGGGTGCGGCGACCGGAACGGGCACGTGCACCGAGCTGGCGCAGCACGGCCTCGACGGTGTCCTCCGCCATCTCGCGGTACGTGGTGAGCTTGCCGCCGGTGACCCGGACCACCCCGGATTCGCTGACAGCGACCTGGTGTCGGCGCGACAGGTCTGCGGTCTTGCCCGGCTTTGCCCTGTCGGCGTGCTCGATGCCGGGTGTCTTGACGAGTGGGCGAAGCCCTGACCACACGCCGGTGACATCGTCGGACGTGATCTCGCCCGTCGTGGATGTGTCGAGCGCCTGGTTGAGCGCGTCGAGGCAGTAACCGATGTCGGCGGCGGTCGTCTGGTGATCGTCGAGGTCGCCGTGGTGGTCGGTGTCGGTCGTGCCCACGTAGCAGTGCGTGAAACCGCCGTCCGCTGTCGGCCCCCACGGGACGAGGAAGAGGCTGCGCTTGTCGCTCCTGACGGGGATGATCACCGCGATGTCGTTGCGCACCTTCGACCAGGGGATCGTGAGGTGCACCCCTTTGGCGGGCCGGATCGAATCGGGATGCACCGCCTCGTCGAGGGCACGCACGTCGTCGGCCCAGACCCCGGCGGCATTCACGACGACCGTGGCGGGCACGACGAAACGTTTGCCGTCGGCCTCGACGAGTGCTCCGTTCGCCTGGCCATCGGCATCGGTGGTGATGTCGACGACACCGCAGCGGTTGACGACGACGGCGCCGCGGTCTGCGGCGGTGCGTGCGATCGTCAGGGTGAGCCGAGCATCGTCGGCACCGGCGTCGAAGTAGAGGTAGCCGGAGCTGAGCTTGTCGAGGTGGGTGGTGGGGAAGTGGCGTGCTGCCTGTTCGGCGTCGACCCGGCGATGAAACTCTCCGATGCGCCACCCGCCGGTGAGGTCGTACATCCACATCGCCGAACCGAGGGCACGTGCGATCTTCTTGGAGACCACGCTGTCCTTGGTCATGATCGGGATCATGAACGGCAACACGTGCACGAGGTGCGGCGCGTTCTTCATGAGGCGGCGACGTTCCCGAAGTGCCTCGTAGACGAGACGGACGTCGCCGTTCTGCAGGTAACGAAGACCGCCGTGGACCATCTTCGAACTCTTCGACGACGTGCCCGAAGCAAAGTCGTCACGCTCGACCAGCGCGGTCCGCAGACCGCGAGCAGCAGCGTCGAGGGCGACACCCACACCGGTGATTCCGCCACCGATCACGAGGACATCGAACGCTTCGTCGCTCTCGGCGGCACGCTGCAGCTCCGCAAGCATGTGCGTCCGCGAAAAATGCATGGACGTCATCGCGTCGACGATAGATCGCCATGACGATTGTTGTTGGTACCCGGCGGCGCTCGCACCTAGTGTGCGACTCCTCATGAACGCGCAGACCTGCTGTCGATGACGACCACGTTCGATCCTCCCACGACCAATCCGCGCGATCCGCTCTATCTCGACGAGGCCGACACCCGTCTCGAGTTGGCCCGTACGTTCGACGTCTGCGGCAGTTGCCGGCAATGCGTCTCGCTCTGCGGGTCGTTTTCGTCCCTGTTCGATCTCCTCGACCGTCCCGGCGCGAACGCTGCCGGGACGAGCGACGCCGGTTCCATGACGCCGGCCGAGCAGGACGGCGTCATCACGGCGTGCAGCCAGTGCAAGCTCTGCGCGATCGGCTGCCCGCACACGGCGGAGCAGAACGTCGATGTTCCCCGGCTGATGCTGCGAGCTGCGGCAATGCGCGCCGACGTCGGCCTGACGAGTTGGCGGGACCAGCTGACAGCGCAGATCGCCGGACGCTCGACCGGTGTCGGTCGGGTCGGTTCCGTGGCGGCGCCGTTGGTCAATCGGGTGGTCAACGCCGAGCCGGACTCACTCGTGCGCCGAATCGCGTCGAGGGTCACCGGCGTCTCTGCGGTTCGCCTCCTCGCTCCGTACGCACGGGAGCGTTTCACCACCTGGTTCGCCCAACGCCCCAAGATCGTGCTCGGCGACCCTCAGGGCAAGGTGGTGGTGCTGCCGACCTGCATCGTCGACTACCACGAACCGGACATCGGCAAGGACCTCGTCAAGGTCTATGAGCGCAACGGCATTGAATGCGAACTCAGCGGTGTGCGCTGTTGCGGTGCGCCGTGGTTGCAGGCAGGAGACATCGACCGCTTCGCCGACATCGCAGACAGCAACGTCGAGCAACTCGCGGACGAGATCCGTGCGGGTGCCGAGGTCGTGGTACCTCAACCGACGTGCGCCCTCGTGCTCACTCGTGACTACGTCGATCACGTGACCACTGCCGAGCGGCGCGTCGACGCCGAACTGGTGGCCGAGCGAACGTTCGGGGCGGCTGAGTACCTGATGCGCCTGCACCGAGCCGACGACACGGTGCTCGACACCGACTTCGACGGCAGGGTCGCCCGCGCGGTCACGTATCACGTGCCGTGCCATACGCGCGCCCAGGAGGCTGGTTTCGCAGGCCGAGATCTGCTGCAACTCACCGGCGCGCGTGTGCGCACGGTGCACGGGTGTTCCGGGGCGAACGGCATCTGGGGTCTGAGTGCCGAACACGAAGCAGCATCGAGCGAGCAGGCAGCGCAGCTCGCGGCTCGTCTTGGGGTGACCGACGATCGCCTGGTCGTCGGTGACTGCCATCGGGCGAACACGACGATCGTCGAGCAGAGTGGGGGAGTGGTGGTGCATCCTCTGCAAGCACTCGCACGCGCCTATGGGATTCCCACCGAGCACTGAGCGATCGTGTCATTGAGCACTGAATGTTGTGCCATTCAGCACTCAGGCACGGTCATGCAGTACGCGGTTTGACCGCCTGCGCCGTGGTGGCATTCTGCTGACATTTATTCTGCCTTTTTCTGGCGCTACGTGTCATCGGTCACCTAGATTTCGGGGACGGACAACAATTCCCGCCCGTCAGGGTGGAGTACAGCATCGACCTTGGGGGTCACACAGATGTCGGCGCAACAACAGACAGCATCGCCCATCGGGACGGCGGAACAACAGAAGTGGTGGGACCTCGGGGCTTGCAAAGGGCTCGACTCCGCGATGTTCTATCCCGACGACGAAGCGAGTGCGGTGTCAGCAAAAGCGGTCTGTGCGGACTGCGCTGTGCGTTCGACCTGCCTGGAGCATGCGCTCGACATCCGCGAAAAAGCCGGTGTCTGGGGCGGAGCGACCGAGCGAGATCGCCGTCGGATCATCCGGCAACGTCGCAAGACCGCGTGACCGCACTACCCACGCGGTCCCCGGCATACGATCCCCCAGATGGTGACACTCGATGAACTGGGCGGTTGGCCTGCACTGATCGGCGAGTTGATCGCCGACCGGAACCTCACGGGGGCACAAACTGGCGCAGCGCTCTCGGACATCCTGACCGGCGATGCGACCGCTGCCCAGATCGCAGGCTTCCTCGTTGCGTTGCGAGCCAAAGGCGAGACCGCAGAAGAATTGGCGGGGCTGCTCTCGGTCGCGATGTCCGAAGCGGCGATCGTTCCGCTCACCGACGACGAACGCGCAGCGTGCGTCGACGTGGTCGGCACCGGCGGCGACGGGTCCCACTCGATCAACGTGTCGACCATGGCGGCAATCGTGACGGCGGCGGCCGGCGCACCGGTGTGCAAACATGGCAACCGATCGGCGTCGTCTAAGGCGGGCACCGCTGACGTGTTCGAGTTGCTGGGTGTCGCGCTCGAACTGTCACCCGACGGTGTCGCTCGATGCGTGCGCGAGGCCGGCATCGGGTTCTGCTTTGCGCCGGCGTTTCACCCGGCGTTCCGCTTCGCCGGCGCACCGCGCCGCGAGATGGGCGTGCCGACGGTGTTCAATCTCCTCGGGCCGATGGCCAACCCGGGTCGGGTCAAGCGCCAACTCATCGGAGTGGCCGACCCGACCTTCGCCCGCCCGATGGTCGAAGCACTCGCCGCCCAGGGCCTGACCGCAGCCTGGGTCGTGCACGGTGGCGGTCTCGACGAACTGACGACCACGGGGCCATCGACGGTGCTCGCACTCACCGATGGCGCCGTCGACGAACTCACGGTCGACCCGCAGGCTCTCGGTCTGGCACGGGCGACTGCGGCTGATCTGCGCGGCGGTGCGCCTGAGGAGAACGCCGAGGCCGTCCGACGAGTCCTGGCCGGTGACACCGGCCCTCACCGCGACATCGTGCTGCTGAACGCCGCTGCAGCACTCGTGGTCGCAGGCAAGGCCGATGACATGGCGAGCGGGCTCGAGGTTGCCGCTGCAGCGATCGACGACGGACGTGCCGAGTCGACGCTCGCCAAGATGGTCGAGGTCTCCCAGGCTGCCGCAACGAGCTCGGCGTGACGCTGCTCGGCACCTGGTTCGTCCGCACCCCCGCATCGTCGGCGAACCTCGGGGCCGGGTTCGATGTGCTCGGCATGGCACTGAACTTGTTCGCCGATTGCGGCCTCGGTGATGCCCCCGATGGTGCCCTCCAACTCGATGAGCACCATCCGGGTCGGATCGCATTCGAGGCGCTCGGCGGAAGCGGGCCGATGTGGATGCGCTGCAACATCCCGATGGGCCGCGGCCTCGGTTTCAGTGGTGCCGCCCGGGTCAGCGCCGCCGCGCTGGCTGTGGCGCAGGACCGCGACGATCCTGCAGCGGCGCTCGGCGAGCGAGCCGCAGAGATCCTCGCGCTCGCGACCGAGCTCGAAGGACACGGCGACAACGTCGCGGCGTCGCTCCACGGCGGCGTGACGGCGTTCGTCGACGGCGACCACGCGTCGATCCCGGTGGGGCCAGCGATGGCCGAAGCAACCTTCGTCGCATGGGTGCCGGACGTGACCACATCCACCGACAGCTCGCGACGGGCGTTGGGTCCGACGGTCGATCGATCCGCCGCTGTGCACAACATCGGCCGCACGGTGCAGTTCGTCATGGCCTTCGTGAACGACGACCCGGCGCTGTTGGCGTCCGGTTCTGTAGATCGGATGCACCAAGCGACACGGTTGGCCGGCGTGCCCGGTGCTCAGGAGGCGTTGGAGGCAGGGGTCCGAGCCGGCGCCTGGGCCGGTTGGCTGTCGGGAAGCGGCCCGACGGTCGGATTCATGTGCCCGAGCACGATCGCTGCTCGCGTGACGGCGGCGCTGCCCACCAACGGTCACACGAAGCTCCTGTCGATCGACACACTCGGCTGCCGCATCGAACACTGACGCGGTGTTGCACCTCGGACGCGGATGCGTGCTGGTTGCTCAGGGGCCGGTGACGCCGTCGATCGATTCGCGCAGAAAATCGGCATGGCCGAGGTGGCGGGCGTACTCCTCGATCATGTGCACCATGATCCAACGAAGGTTCCAATGCGCGCCGTCGTTGGTGGGCCGGGCGCTCAGCTGATCGAGACCGTCGCCTTCTGCGATCGCCGCGGCGACGACCTCGCGGCTGCGCACGCACGCCTCGACGAACAGGGCGAACAGTTCTTCACCGCTGTCGTGCACCGCAGTCGTGATCTCCCAGTCCCGATCCTCGTCCCAGGGTGCTGACGCCCACGGCTCACGGGAGCCATCACCCAGGAAGCTGTCCTCGAACCAGCTCGATTCGACGAGTGCCATGTGTTTGACCAGTGCCCCGAGGGTGAGTGACGACGACGAGGTGGTCATGCGGAGTTGCTCGTCGGTCAGGCCCCAGGCTCGACGGTGGAACTCGAGTCGCTGAACGTCGAGGAACTGGATCAGCGCTGTGACCTCGTCGGGGCAGTGCTCGATCGCGAGGTCGCCAGATGGCGCGAGTGATTCCGGTGCGCGCGATTCGTCCATCGTTGGACCCTACGACGCCAGCGGTGGCGCGGGCGCAGGGATTCTGTCGGTGGCTGCAACCGGAAAATCCCAGTCCCCGGTGCAACTCGCGGCGGCCGAACCGGCGTGCTTCTCGAAGAACTTTGCCAGCACGAGTGCCTCGTCGATCATCTCGCGCCCCAGCGGTGTTCCCAGTGGGACGGCTTCGGGCGGATCGACGGGGAGCGTACGGGTGGCCGTGCCGTCCTGGACCACGTCGACGAGCCGTGCCTGCTCGACGATCCAGGTGGTCCCGTTCACCGAGATTTGCGCAGCATCGGCGGACCTGAGCGTCTCGACCAGCCGATGCCGTCTCACGGCGCCGAGCAGCGCCTGCAGCCGATCGCGCAGCGTCGCTGCCTCTTCGAATCGTTGCTGGTTGGCGAGTGACGACATCTTGTCGTGCAGCCGGTCGGCGACGAGCGCCGGGTCGCCGGTCAGTGCCCGGCGCGCCACCTCGACGGCCTGGGAGTACTCGTCCGGGTCGGCCGTTCCTGAGCACGGACAGTGCGCGACGCCGAGTTGGGCAGCACTGCAAATCGGCGCATCGTCGGCGGCGACGAAATTCCGACCCAACCGCTGAGTGCAGCGACGCAACGGCACCGCCGTGTGGAGCGCGTCGACGACCATGTTCGCCATGGTGCGCGATGGCAACGGGCCGAGGTGGATGCCCTTCTTGGCCGGATTCTTCACGATCGAGAGACGGGGCCACGGCTGGTCGATGTCGAGTTTGACGTAGCAGTACTTGTCGGCGCAGGTGCCCTGCCGGTTGAAGCGGGGGAGCAGCCTGGAGATCAGCCGCTGTTCGATCACTTCGGCGGTGATCGGATCGGACAGCGCGAGGTGACTGACCGATTGGGTCGCGCGCAGCATCGGGCCGATTTTGCGGCGATCGTCGCTGCCGAAGTAACTCCGGACGCGTTGGCGCAGGTTGGTGGCCTTGCCGACGTAGAGCACCTCGCCTCGGTGGCCGCAGAACATGTAGACGCCGGGCGAGCGAGGCAGATCGGCGGTCATCTTCAGTTTGCCGGCCTGAGGATGGCCGGCGAGTTTGGACAGTGCGATCAGGTCGTCGAGCCCGAGCACGCCCATCCCTGACGCTCGCTCGACCAAGAAGTGCAGGAGGTCGGTCGTGGCCCACGCATCGTCGAGCGCGCGGTGGCTCGGGCGATGGGGGAGGCGGAGTCGCTCGGCCAAGGTGCCCAGCTTGCAGTTGGGGACTTCGTCGCGGACGAGCCGTCGGGCGAGCGCAACGGTGTCGATGATGGTCCCTTCGAGGCGGGGTCGGCCTGCGCGCTCGAGCGCAGCGCGGATGAATGCGACGTCGAAACCGACGTTGTGCCCGACGATCACCGTGTCGCCGAGATCGCCGGTGCCGGTATCGCCCATGAACTCGAGCAGTGCCGGGAGCACCGTCTCGATGCGCGGTGCGGTCGCCACGATCGCATCGCTGAGCCCGGTGAGGATCGTGATCTTCGGCGGAATGGCTCGCCCAGGGTTGACGAGCGTCTGGAACGTGCCGAGCACCTCACCGCAGCGCACCTTGACCGCACCGATCTCGGTGATCAGATCCTCCTGGCGATTGCCGCCGGTTGTCTCCAAATCGACGACGCAGAACGTGACGTCGCTGAGCGGTCGGCCCAGTTCGTCGAACGAACGCTGATGAATTTCGGTCACGCCCCCAACTGGCATCCATGAACTCAACCACGAACATGTGTGCGATGTCAACCCAGATCACCCATATCTTGTTCGGACCGGAACCGGCTAGGCCGAGTCGGGTAGCGTCACGTCATGGCCGATGTCGAGCACAAGCACCTTCGCAGTGCGCTCGAGTTCGCCGTGCTCATGGCCGCCGAGGGTCAGAAGCGCAAGCCCGCGTTGCCGTACCCGAAGGAACTCAAGCCGTTCTTCAACAAGAACCGCGTGCCGACCGGTGCACTGGGGCGACTCCGCCGGGTGATCGAAGGCGATGCCGTCTTCCGATCTCGCCTTTCCGCCGGTGCGCTGCCGGAGTTGGTCGACGACATCGGCCGGCTGTGGCTGGCGCACTCCGATGGTTGGCAGGTCGAAGCTGCCGCCCTCGCGAACAAGATCGATGCCGAAGCTGCGAGCGGTGACGTGCAGACGCAGCTGCGTCGTGCCGAGAAGCGGCGCGATGCCGCCGAGCAGGTCGCAGTACGAACCCGTGCCGAGTTGTTGCAGCGCAACGAGATCGTCGACATGCAAGCCACAGAGATCGATGAGTTGCGCGCCGAGGTTGCCAAGGCGGTCGATGTCCTCGCCGAGATGAAGACCGAGTTGACCGACGTGCGCATGGAGATCCGCCATGCCCGCGACCGCGAGGCGGCCGCCGTTGCCAGGGCGGCGACTGCCGAGAGCACGCTGCGCGATCGTCCGACGGCAGCCGCAGCAGAGTCTGCTCTGCCCGGTCCGGCCGGCCTTGCTGCTGACTCCGCTCACACCGCTGATCTTCTTGACGCCGCTGAGGTTGCTGCCGCTGCTGCTGCGGCGCACCGGCTCGCCGATCAGCTCGACGCACTGCTTCCTGCGAGCGGGGAAACCGTTGCGCAGTCCGCGCGGTACGCGCGCCCGGTTCGTCGGACTCCGCTCACACTGCCGGGCGGGGTCATTGCGAGTTCGGCTGAGGCCGCAGAGTTCCTCGCCCGTTCCGAGGCGCAATTCCTGATCGACGGCTACAACGTCGCCAAGCTCGGTTGGCCGAACCGGCCGCTGGCCCAGCAGCGTGATGTGTTTCTCGATGCGGTCGAGAACCTGTCGCGTCGCTTCGGCACCGACATCACCGTCGTGTTCGATGGCGCCTCGGTCGTCGGTGCACACGCGTCGCGGCGCCGCCTGGTCCGCGTGATGTTCTCGCCGGAGGGCACGATCGCCGACGATGTGATCCGCGACGAGGTGGGCCGGCTCCCGACCAATCGTCCGGTCGTGGTGGTCACCAACGACGCGGAGATCGTGCGCGACGTGCGTGCCGCCGGAGCCAACGTGGTGCCCAGCAACGCCCTGCTCGCCGTGCTCTGAAGCAACGACCACCGCCGCTCTGGCGTGGTCCAGCGGGCTGGCGCCTCGACGCTCCAGCGCCACAGGTGCCCGATCGGTTCTCCATCGCTCGGTCAAGGAGCGCGTTCGGGCAGCGCTGTGTCGTGGTGTCGGAGTGAGAGGAATGCAGCGGCGGCGGTGAGAGACATGACGGTCGTGGCGGTCGCGTAGGCGGTCGTGATGCTGGTCGTGGCGGCGATCACTGCGCCAATGGCGGCGCCGAGCGGTTGGCCACCGGCGGCGATCATCCGCCCGATGGTGTTGACGGTGGAGGTCAGGGTGTCGGGTGTGGCGAGTTGTCGGTAGGTGATACCGGTGGTGATGGTCAGCATGATCCCCAGCGCGAACGCGCCGACTGGGATTGCAGCGATCGCAGGGGTCGAGATGAGGAGCAGGCTCGATGATGTCGCCGAGAAGGCAAGCGCTGCGGGGGTGAGGATGCGTACGCGTGGTGGTCTGAAGAGGCGAGCGAAGACGAGGCCCGCAATGAGGCTGCCGACGCCGATGGCTGCATAGAGGATGCCGAGGTGTGGGTCGTCGGTGTCGTAGCCCTGCACCTGAACGGACCACGGGACGAGCAGGCCGAGGATGATCCCGATTCCGATCGAATTGGCGAACCCGACGGTGATCAGGACGAGCACGGTTCGCTGAGAGCGAATGAATCGCGTGGCGGTGGCGAGCTGTTGGCGGATGCGCGGTCGTGCGGGCGAAGCACTGTTTCGTCTGAGGTCGGAGCGAACTGTCGTCTGGACCGCTGCGGCGAGCAGGAAGCTGGTGGCGTCGAGCCAGAGCGCGTTCGCTGGACCGATCGTCGCGATGAGGATGCCCGCAAGGATGGGCCCGGCGATGTCGGCCGACGCTGCGAGAGTCGAGATCAGCCCGTTGGCGGCGGCGAGCCGGTGGGGAGGCACGAGCGACGGGACCGCTCCGAACACGGCAGCGTCGGAGAACACGTATGCGGTCGCGGCCAGCAACGCCACCGCGAACACGTGCCCAACGGTGAGGACACCGAACACCGCGGCGAGCGGGATCGTTGCGACGAGACACCCCTCGATCACGTTGCCGCCGATGATGAGGCGTCGGCGGTTGGATCGGTCGGCTATCGGCCCGGCGATCAACCCGAACACCAGATACGGCAGCAGACGGACGGCAAACACGAAGCCGGTGAGCGCGGTCGAGCCGGTCAGGTCGAACACGAGCACCGGCAACACGACGAGCGACATTGCGCTGCCCGTCATCGTGGCCGCCTCCGCGACCGCCCACCGTAAGAATGTCGGCTCGCTCTTCAATGACCCCAGCCCGCGATTGGCGGCGTTGTCGGCGCAGAGTCCTGTCGGCACGCAACGCAAACTACGACCTCTACTAAGGTAGAGGTCAAGTATGAAACCGCCACTCTCGATTGGTGATATCGCACGCCGGTCGGGTCTCGCCGTCACGGCGCTGCGGTTCTATGAGGCCAACGATCTCATCTCGTCGACTCGCACTGACGGCAACCAGCGCCGATACCACCGAGGTGTGCTTCGGCGCTTGGCGGTCATTCAAGCCGCTCAGAGTGTCGGGTTCACCCTGAACGACATCGTCGACATGCTCGCCGAGCTTCCCGACGACCCGCTCCCCGACACCGATCACTGGCGGGAACTGTCGACGTCATGGCGACCTCGGCTCGAAGCGCGCATCGCGACACTCGAGCGGCTTCGAGATCAGCTCGACACCTGCATTGGTTGCGGCTGCCTCACCCTCGCAACATGCGGGCTCCTCAACCCCGGGGACCACGCCGCCCGCACCAGCGACGGAGCCGCCTTCTGGAAAGACGACGCCTGATTGGTGTGAACCCGAGTGAATCGGTTGTCAGGGCGGCGGCACCGATCCGTCCGCGGACGTGGTCGATCAACTGAACGTGACCGGTCCGTCACCGACCGTCAGTCGAGCCTGTCCGCGGACGCGTTTCGCAACGGAACGTGAACCAATCCTCACCAAGCGTCGCAGCCTGGCCCACGCGTGTCGACGAGTTGAACAACGCTGCGTGCGCCGCCCAACAGGGCGCCGGAAACGCCATTGCCGGGACTGAACATGGCGTATTGGACCGAGCAAAGACGAGCGGTGTTCCTGAGCGTTCCTGGTGCCCCCACCCCCTGAACGCACGTTGAGATGACTGTGTGTCGGGGTCGTGGTGGGGAAATTCGGGGATTGCGTGCGGACCGATGTGGCACGGTGATCGGTGGTGGTGTTCGGCATCGGGTCGAGTGCTACTGACATCTGGAGGTGTTCCTGATGATTGCAATCCGAGTCCGTTCACTGATCTGGTTCGCCACCGGCGCAGTACTGACCCTGACCATGATATTGGTGTTCGCCAACGCCTGGCGAGTCGACGCAGCACCCGGCGACACCGACACCACCTTTGTCCCCTTGGCGACACCATGCCGTCTGGTCGACACCCGACCAGCCCCTGACCGCGTCGGCACAACCACCACGTTCGGCACCGCCGAAACCGTCACCTTGCAGGCCACCGGCACCAACGGTCAATGTGTGATTCCCGCCGACGCGGTGGGATTGTCGCTCAATGTGACCGCACTGAACGCAACGGTCGAATCGTTTTTGACGTTGTGGCCCGGAGGCTCCAGGCCGTTGGTGTCGAGTCTGAACCCGGCACCAGGCCAACCACCGGTACCGAACGCAGTGACGGTCACCTTGTCCGGTGGCGGGGCGTTCGACCTCTACAACCATCTGGGCAGCGTTGATGTGATTGTCGACATCAACGGCTACTCCACCAAGTCATCACTCCAAGAACTCACCAACCGACTCACCGACCTCGAAACCGCTGCTGCGGTGTTGGATGCATCCCAACCGTTCACTGTGGCCTCCGAACCCGTCTTCTCCGTGAATGCGCCGTCGACGGCGACCGCGATCCGGCAAGTGACCGTGACCGCACCCGTTGCTGGCCACGTCGCCACCATCGCCTCCGGCTCCATGTTCGAGGGCACGGACAGCCAGGTCGTTCAATGTGGGTTGATGGACTCCGTCACCAACCCACCGGACGGCGTCGGGGTGTTCTGGCAGTCAACGACCGGAGGGTACGAATCGCATCTGTCGGCGAGTCGGGTGTTCCCCCTCGCCGCCGGAGAAACCGCCACCTACACCCTCGTCTGCCGCAACCTCAACGGCGGGACGTCGAACATCTTGTCGCCGCAGGTGACCGCGATCTTCACCCCCGCACCCTGACCGCACCGCCCAACACGAACCGTCCTTCGACCGAGCACCTACAGGATCTGGAGCGGGTGGCCGATCGCACGAGTGCCGCATCTTCCCGCCTGGTTGTCGACCGCCGTCTCCTTGGAAATCAACGGCGTCGAGATCACCACAGCCACCAACAACGACGTCGACGGCCTCGTCATCGATGTCGCTGCGAGAGAATCGGGCCCGATCTCTGTGGCAGTGCTCATGCATGATGCACACATGACCGAGAGCGACGACTTCTCCATCGACTGCAAGACCTGCATCGGCGCCGGCACCACGGCGTGCAACGACTGCATCGTCACCCACCTCCTGGCCAACAGCGACGGCCCGATCGACTACGTGCCGGTGCAACTCGCCCCGGTCCAACGCCGAGCCGACCCGAATGACGTGGCGATTGATCTCTTCCGGCGGGCAGGCCTCCTCGACGATCCGATCCAGTTCGTCCCCGTCGACGAGTTCGAGGCGCACGGCCGACCAATCAACGTCTGAACCGCTGCGGCACGCGATGACCCGCCGGGCTGTGGTGCAGTCCGTACGCTGACGGTGTGCGTTTGCCTCAACCGGTTCCCTCGATCGAGGAGATCACCGCGCACGTTGCCGACTGGGGGATCACCCACGTCGGGGTGTGTTCGGCCGAGATCCTGACCGAGACCCGAGCCACGCTGCACGAGCGTAAGGCAGCAGGCCTCCACGCCGACATGGGGTTCACGTACCGGAACCCCGACCGGTCGACCGACCCGCGGCATGCAGTGGCAGGTGCCTACTCGATCGTCGTCGGTGCTCGCCCTTACCTCACCGACACCGATCCGCCGGCACCGGCGCCCGAGGCGGGGCCGCACGCCCGAGTCGGCAAGTACGCCTGGGTCGACCACTACGCACCCCTCCGGGAAGGTCTGCGTTCGGCCTCGAAACTGATCCGTCGGTCGGGGCACCGCGCCGTCGCCTTCGCCGACGACAACTCGATCGTCGACCGCGCCGTTGCGCATCGTGCCGGGCTCGGCTGGTACGGCAAGAACGCCAACTTGCTCCTGCCAGGGGCCGGCAGCTTCTTCGTGCTCGGGTCGATCATCACAACGGCGAGCTACGAATGGGCCAGTCGCACCGCCCCCGATGGCTGCGGGACGTGTACCGCATGCTTCGAAGGCTGCCCGACCGACGCGATCATCGCTCCCGGAGTAATCGACGCCAATCGATGCTTGAGCTGGGTGATGCAACGCCCCGGATCGGTTCCCGTCGAGTTCCGCGAAGCCATCCACGACCGGATCTACGGTTGCGACGACTGCCAGGACGTCTGCCCGATCTCGGTGCGCCTCGGCAAACGCAACACGCTGCCACTGCCCGCAGAGGTGAACGCGTGGGTCGACGCGCTCGAGGTGCTCGACCGTCCCGACGACTGGATCGATGAACGCTACGGCCGCTGGTACGTCGCAGGCCGGGACTTCGACCTCGTCCGACGAAATGCGCTGATCGTGGTCGGCAACGTCGGTGACCCCGGCGATGCGCGCGTGCAGTCCTCCGTGGAGCGCTACCGTCGCCACACGAACCCGGTGCTCGTCGAACACGCCGACTGGGCCGCTCGTCGACTCCACGCACGCTCATGAAACATCTGCTCGTCACCAACGACTATCCCCCCAAGATCGGCGGCATCCAGTCGTTGCTGTGGGAATGGTGGCGCCGGTTGCCGGCCGATCGGTTCGCCGTGCTCACGAGCCCGTACGAGGGCACGGCCGAGTTCGACGCCGGTGAGCCCTATCGCATCGAACGCACTCGCGAACCGTGGTTGCTGCCGCACCCATGGATGGTCAAGCGGATCAATGATCTCGTGGACGATTTCGGTGCCGATCTCGTCGTGCTCGACCCTGCGGTGCCACTCGGGCTGGTCGGGCCGTCGTTGCAGGTCCCCTACGACCTGGTCCTGCACGGCGCCGAAGTCACGATCCCCGGCCGGCTCCCCGGGTCCAAACAGGCCCTGGCCTACACCCTCAACCGTGCGCGGCACATCATCGCTGCCGGTGGCTACCCCGCAGCCGAAGCCGAGCAGGCCGCGGGTCAGGCGCTTCCCACCACGGTCGTACCGTGCGGTGTCGACCCGGACAAGTTCGTGCCGCTGTCGCCGTCCGAGCGAATCGAGGCGCGCGAGCAACTCGGGCTCCCCGTCGACGCCGAACTGGTCGTCAGCGTGTCGCGCCTGGTGCCGCGCAAGGGCTTCGACACCGCAATCCGCGCGGTCGCCCGCCTGAAGCACTCCCGGCCGGACTTGCTGCTCGTCATCGCCGGCGGAGGACGCGAAGAAGATCGACTGCGGCGCCTCGCGGACGAACTCGACGCTCCGGTGCGCTTCCTCGGGCGAGTCCCGAACGCCGACCTCACCCCGCTGTACGGGTGCGGTGACGTCTTTACGATGCTCTGCCGCAACCGGTGGGGCGGCCTCGAGCAGGAGGGGTTCGGCATCGTCTTCATCGAAGCGGCATCGTGCGGCGTCCCCCAGATCGCCGGCGACTCTGGGGGAGCAGCCGAAGCCGTGGCGCACGGCGAAACCGGCCTGGTCGTCAGCGAACCCGAGAACGTGCAGATGGTCGCCGACGCCATCGCACAGCTGTTGGACGACAACGAACTCCGAGCCTCGATGGCGGCCCGTTCCCGGCAACGAGTACTCGAAGAATTCTCCTACGATGTGCTCGCCCAGCGGCTCGGTGAGACGCTCGGCGTCTTCGACTGACTCTGCTGGCAGACTGACGCCGTGACGACGGGCGAACTCGATCGGACACCGGCACGTGGCTCGGCAGGACACGGCGCGGTGATCATCCGGGGCAACATCGTCGGCACCGCACTGTTCGTCGCCACGGCGATGTTCGCCGCAGCGGTGTTCACGACAGCAGCACAGTGGGTCGGTGCTGCCACGGCGATGACGTTGTTCGCCGTCGGCGTGTTCGCCTTCCTCTGGGGCTTCTGGAATGCGATCCAACGCAGTCGTGCCGAGGAAGTGTCCGTCACCCAACTCTTCTTGCTGTTCGGCGCCGGCACGCCGTCAAAGGTCCGCACGACCATGCTCGCGTTGCTCGCCGTGCAGGTGGTGACGGCGCTCGCCACGGCCCTCTGGCGCATCGATGGCCCGGACGGCACCCCGGGATCTTCGCTTGCCGTGGGGCTGCTCGTGCCGATGTTCGGGCTCGGGATGAACGGTCTGTGGGCGGCTTATCACGCGGACTTCGGACCGCGCCTCGACGCCGACGGTCGACGGATGCACCTCGATTCGAACGATTCGCGCCAAGATGGCGGGACACCGACCGGCTCCATCGACAAGAATGAGGATCATGGCTGAGACAGCAACGGAAACCATCACCATCGAAGCGCCGCCCGAGCGCGTCTGGGAGATCGCTGTCGACATCGAGAACTATCCGGATTGGGCGCGCGACATCAAGAACGTCACGATTCACGCAACCGACGACCAGGGCCGGCCCGCCGAAGTGGAGTTCAGGGCGTCCGCACTGGGGCGCAGTACGCACTACACCCTGCAGTACGACTACACGAACGCTCCCGCCGAACTGGGTTGGCGCATGCTCCGCGGCGACATCCAACGGTCGATCGACGGCGTGTTCAAGTTCGCCCCGTCCGGCACTGGTACCGAAGTGCAATACGACCTCGCCATCGACCTCGTCGTGCCGTTGCCCGGCTTCGTCAAACGTCGGGCCGAAGTTCGCATTCTCAACACGGTGCGCGAACTCAAGGTCCGCGCCGAAACATGAGCGGCGCCGGCACTGCGCCGGCACTGCGCATCGGTATCGACGTCGGTGGTACCAAAGCGCTCGGCGTCGCGCTCGACGCAACTGGCAGGGTGGTCGCAGAAGATCGACGGTCGACACCACGCGGCGCCGACAGCCTCGCCCCGCTGATCGACGTGCTGGTCGAACTGGCCGGCGCCCTCGGACACGATGGTGAAACGAACGACAGCCTCGGCATCGGGGTACCGGGGCTCGTCAGTCGCGACGGAGTGCTCCGCGCGGCACCGAACCTCGACGGTGTCGCGGACTTCGATGTGCGCGGTCTCCTCGCCGACCGAGTCGCCGGCAACATCGCCGTCGACAACGACGCCACGTGCGCAGCAGTCGCAGAATGGCAACTGGGCGCCGGCGTCGGGACCAACACCATGATGCTCGTCACGCTCGGCACCGGAATCGGCGGTGGCGTCGTCGCGAATGGTGCCCTGCAACGCGGTGTGAACGGCTTTGCCGGCGAATTCGGACATATGGTCGTCAACCCCGACGGGCCGCGTTGCCCGTGTGGTCGTCGCGGCTGCTGGGAGCGCTACGCCTCGGGATCTGGCCTCGCGATGTTGGCGCGCGAAGCAGCAACAGGACGCCGTCTTCGAAACGTTGTGGCGCACGCCGGCGGGGACCCGCAGGCAGTGCGTGGTGAGCACGTCCAGGCAGCGGCACGAGACGGCGACAGTGAGGCGCTCGCGGTCATCGACGACTTCGGCCGCTGGGTCGCCCTCGGACTCTCCAACCTGACCAATGCCTTCGACCCGGAGTTGTTCGTGCTCGGCGGAGGCCTCGCTGCCGGCGCAGACCTCTACCTCGACCCGATCGTGAAGTGGTACGCCGAACTGCTGTACCAACCCGACCTGCGCCCGATGCCGAGAGTCGAATTCGCCGAGTGGGGCCCGCTCGCCGGTGCCGTCGGCGCCGCGCTGCTCCCCGGCCTCTGAGTCCAGCCCGGCGCTGTGACGAACGGAATGGAACCGTTCGGTTGCGGGGGCGAGTCGCTAGTTTCCGGGGATGGACTTCCGACGGATCGAAAATCTGCCCCCGTACGTCTTCTCCATCATCAATGGTTTGAAGATCGAAGCACGGCGTGCAGGTAACGACGTCGTCGACCTCGGTTTCGGCAACCCGGACATCCCGTCGCCCGATGTTGCGGTCGCAAAGCTCGCCGAAGCGGCGCAGAACCCGAAGAACCACCGCTACTCACTGAGCCGAGGACTCCCGAAGCTGCGCGAAGCAATCGCTGGCTACTACAAGAACAAATGGGACGTTGACCTCGACCCCGAACTCGAGGTCACCAACACCATTGGCTCGAAGGAGGGGTTCACCCACCTGATGTGGGTGCTGCTCGACCGAGGTGATGCAGCGATCGTGCCGAGCCCGAGCTACCCGATCCATATGTACGGGCCGCTGTTCGCCGGCGCCGACCTCCGCCAGGTTCCGATGAAGTTCCTGGCGAATCCGAGTGAGCGTGAGAACTTCGCCGACGACTTCATGGACAGCTTGAACACTGCGTGGGACGTCGGCTGGCCCAAGCCCCGGGTGCTGGTGATCTCGTTCCCGCACAACCCGACCGGGGCCACCGTCGACCTCGCGTTCATGCAGCGAGTCGTCGACTTCTGTCGAGAGAAGGAGATGATCGTCGTCCACGATCACGCCTACGCCGACGTCGGCTTCGACGGGCACGAGCCACCGAGCATTCTCCAGGCCGCGGGTGCCAAGGAATGCGCCGTCGAGCTGTATTCGATGACCAAGAGCTTCTCGATGTCGGGCTGGCGTACCGCCTTCCTGCTCGGCAACGCCGATGTGGTCCAGGCACTGGTCAAGATCAAGAGCTACCTCGACTACGGCATGTTCCAGCCGGTTCAGATCGCAGCCACGGTCACGATCAACGAGGCGCCTGAGTTCCCCGACCAAGTCCGCGAGATCTACGAGTCGCGGTGTGACACCCTCATCGACGGGCTCGGGCGCATCGGCTGGGACATCCCCAAGCCGGGCGGCACGATGTTCGTCTGGGCGCCGATCCCGGAGCCGTACGCGGAGATGGGGTCGGTGGAGTTCTGCTCCAACGTCGTCCGCGATGCCGACGTCGCACTGTCGCCGGGCGTTGGGTTCGGGCCCGGCGGTGAGGGCTTCGCTCGATTCGCGCTCATCGAGAACGAGTTACGGATCAACCAGGCAATCCGCAACTTGAAGCGCGGCCTGCCGAAACTCGGCTGACGCGGCTTCTTTGAAATCCTCCGGCAACACAGCGTCGCTACATTGCCCGTCATGATCAACGTCGTCGTGCGCGTCTGGATGCCGGATCGGCCTGGCGCGCTCGGTCAGGTCGCCAGCCGCATTGGTGCGGTGCGCGGAGACGTGCTCGCCATCGAGATCCTCGAGGAGGGCGCCGGGCGCGTCATCGACGAACTGACGGTGTCGTTGCCCGACGACGGACTGATTGCCCTGCTGACCAACGAGATCGATGCTGTCGACGGTGTCTCGGTCGAGAACATTCGCGTCGTCGACATCGACCGCACCGACTCGAACCTGGCCGCCCTCGCCGTCGGCGCTGCGATGGCGGAGTGCCCACCGGCGGAGCGCCTCGACGTGCTGTGCGCCGGAGTCAAGCGGATCGTCGAGGCGGACTGGGTGGTAGCACTGCGCGCAGGTGAGCGAGTCGTTGCCCACGGCGATGCACCCGAACTGGCATGGCTGCAGGCGTTCTTGGCGGGCAGTGAACATCTCGACGGCATCGACGATGCGGCACCGAGCGACATGGTGTGGGCCCACCTGGTCGCAGCGGGGTTGTACGTGGCCGCAGGACGTAACGATCGGCCGATCCACGAACGCGAACGGATCAGAGTCAGCCTGCTCGCGCGCCTCGCCGACGCACTGCTCGCCGCCCCCTGACCAGGACCCGGGGCTTGCGAATCGGGTGGGTCAGTGTTCCCAGTTGCGTGAGCGTTCGACTGCGCGAAGCCACTGCTGATGCTGGGCATCGGCAGCGTCACGCTCTGCGGACGGTGAGAAAGATGCATCGAGCGTCCACTGTGCCAAGACATCGTCGGTGCTCGCCCACACACCTTCGGCGAGTCCCGCGAGAAATGCTGCGCCGAGCGCCGTGGTCTCCTGATCGACGGGCCGCAACACGTCGGTGTCGAGCTGATCCGATTGGATCTGGCAGAGAAAGTCCATCACGGACGCTCCGCCGTCGACACGCAACTCCTTGAGCGGAATCCCGCTCGCTGCGACCATCGCATCGACGACGTCGCGCGTCTGGAACGCCATCGATTCGACCGTTGCCCGTGCGATCTCGGCGCGGCCCGTACCACGGGTGATGCCGACGATCGCCCCACGGGCGTACGGATCCCACCACGGCGAGCCCAGGCCGGCGAGCGCGGGGACGAAGTAGACCCCGCCGGTGTCGTCGACCGACTCGGCAAGCGGACCGGTCTCGGCAGCGTCGTCGATGATGTTCAGTCCGTCGCGCAGCCACTGGATGGCGGCGCCGGTGACGAAGATCGCCCCTTCGAGCGCGTAGTGCGTGGTGCCGTCGGCAAGGGTCCAGGCCACCGTGGTGAGCATCCCTTCCGTCGGTGGCGGGCAGTCGGTGCCGACATTGAGGAGGACGAACGATCCGGTGCCGTAGGTGTTCTTGGCCATGCCCGGCTCGACGCACGCCTGCCCGAACAGCGCAGCCTGCTGATCGCCGGCGACGCCACTGATCGGAATGCCGGCGGGAGCGCCGCAGCGGTCCGAAGTGAGCCCGATCCGGCCACTCGAGGCCACGATCTCAGGCAGCGCCGTGATCGGAACGTGGAGCAACTCGCAGAGCTCCGCGTCCCAGGCCCGCCTACGGATGTCGCACAGCATGGTGCGGCTTGCGTTGGTGACGTCGGTGGCGAACACCTGACCGCCGGTCAGGTTCCAGATCAGCCAGGCGTCGATGGTGCCGAGGGCCAAGTCGTCGTCGACGGGAATGTTGCGCTCCTGCAGGAGCCACTCGAACTTGGTGCCGGTGAAGTACGGGTCGAGCACCAAACCCGTGCGCTCGCGAACCATCTCGAGGTGCCCGGCCGCAGCGAGTTCGTCACATCGATGTGCGGTGCGGCGGTCCTGCCAGACGATCGCCGTGCCGTAGGACTCCCCGGTCGCACGATTCCAGGCGACAGCGGTCTCGCGCTGGTTGGTGATCCCGATCGCAGCGACGTGCTCGGCACCGACCTGGCCGACCACGTCGGTGAGCGTTGCGACAACGGCATCCCAGATCTCGGCTGGGTCGTGCTCGACCCAACCGGGTTGCGGGTAGTGCTGCGTGAACTCCCGGTACGTCGCGACCGTGGGGGAGTCGTCCGTGAAGACGGCACGGCTGCGCACTCCGGTTGTTCCTGCATCGATGGCGATCACACATTTGCTCACGCCGAGCAGAGTAGTCAGCGACGTCGCTTCTTCGTCGACGGTGGCCGGTTGCCGCCGCCCGCAGTCCGACTGGTGGGCGCAACCGTGCGGCGCTCCGGTGTCGACCCCGTGGCGTCGTCACCTGATGCAGACGTCGACTCTGCCTGCGGGGTTCGCAGTTCCTTGAGGGTCTTGCGCTGGTAGCCGAACTTGGCCAACACCCATCCGAAGCCGAGATACAGCGGTCCGCTGACCAGCACGCCGGCCAGTGCCCCGATCGTGTTGCCGTCGTTGAAGAGCAACAGGAAGACCACCGACATGATCGCGGCGTAGATCAGCCACTCACGCATCAATCGCTGCCAGGGAACCGGTCGAGTCATGTCCCACGCCATGAGACAGTCCTACCAGCTGAATGTTCGATTCCCGTCAGAACCGGCGTGGAGTCGATCGTTTCCGAACACGGACGTGGTCGCCCCGTCGCTTGCGCCTACGATCCAGTGTCGTGCGAGTCGGAGTGTTGACCGGAGGTGGCGATTGCCCCGGTCTCAACGCGGTCATCCGCGCCATTGTCCGCAAGGGCGAGCGCCACTACGGCGACGAGATCGTCGGTTTTCTGAATGCGTGGGACGGCGTCCGGGATCGCAGGACCATGCCACTCTCGGTCGAATCGATGCGTGGCATGCTGCCTCGTGGCGGCACGGTGCTCGGCACGCGACGCGGGAGTCCCTTCGATGAACCCGACGGTGTCGACAAGGTCAAGCAGACCCTGCACGATCTGGGTCTCGACGGGCTGATCGTCATCGGCGGCAACGGCAGCCTGTCGGTGGCATGCCGGCTCTACCAGGAGCACGGCCTGCCGGTCATCGGGGTACCGAAGACCATCGACAACGACATCGTCGGCACCGACGTCACGTTCGGATTCAACACGGCGGTCCAGATCGCGACCGACGCCATCGACCGGCTGCACACCACCGCCGAGAGCCACGACCGCGTGATGGTGGTCGAGGTGATGGGCCGGCACACCGGCTGGATCGCGACCTCGGCGGGCATTGCCGGCGGAGCAACGGCGGTGCTGATCCCCGAGATCCCGTTCGACATCGACGAACTCTGTGCCCGGCTGAGCCGACGACACGATCGCGGCAGGTTCGCCTCGATCGTCGTGGTCGCCGAAGGCGCCGAACCCATCGCCGGCAGCCTCGAGATGGAAGACAAGGTGCTCGACCGATTCGGCCACGTCGTGTTGGGTGGAGTCGCGACGCGCATCGCCATCGCCATCGGCGAGCGCACCGGCTTCGAGACCCGGGTCGTGCAACTCGGCCATGTGCAACGTGGCGGAACGCCCACCGCCTTCGACCGCGTGTTGTCGACCCGCTTCGGGGTTGCGGCGATCGACGCCGCTCATGCCCGAGCATGGGGTCAGATGGCGGTCCTGCGTGGCGAAAAGATCGTCACCGAGGATCTTCTCGTTGCCGTCGGCAAGACCCGCACGGTCGACATGGATCTCTACGAAGGTGTCGCCGAGCACTTCTTCGCGTAGTCAGCGTTCGGCCCGGCTTGTGAGTCGTCGCCGCGCGTGAGCTACTCGTCGTCTGGTGCGCTCGTCACCGGTGTGTTCGCCACCGGCAGAGCCGGGTACGCGGGCTGCGTCGATTCGACGAAGCCGGGATAATCGTAGATCGTCAGGAGCCGGTCGGTGTTCTGGCCATCACCGAGCGGCCACGCCTGGTTCTCCCCGTTGATCTGGAGGCGAAGGTTCTCGGCACCATCGATCTCGTTGGCGGTCGCGACGAGTTGACCGACTGCAGTGCGCAGGGCGTCAGGTGTGAGTTCGTCGAACACGTCGTTGACGTCGACGGTCAGAATCCGGCCGCGCAGCCGAGCGCTGCGCAATTCGAGGTCGGCCGGCAGGTTGCTGCCGAGTCCGGCGTCGCGTTCGTTCTCGTTCTCCCCGGCGATCAGCGATTCGAAGATCTGCTCCGGCTCATCGGGAACATTGCGGCGAACCGAGCGCAGGCGAGCCTGCTGGTCACCCGACGCCGGCACGGTCAGGAAGATCCGGCTCGTACCCGCCGCAGCATCGCCGGGTTCCTGCACACCGAACTGGCCGCGCTCGTTCTCGGGAATCGGTCGGGCGGCATCGTCGACCTGGATGGCGCACCCGAAGAGCGTCACCGACACGACAGCGAGGGAGGTCAACCGACGCAAAGAGCGCATCAGTCCTCCAACTCCGTGGCCATCAACTCGATGACGAATCGGGCACCGGTCTCGCCGTCGAGACGATCCTCGACCCACACCCGTCCGCCGTGCATCCTGACGTGTTCGTCGACGAGCGAGAGGCCCAAGCCGGCGCCCTCGCTGCCGGTACGGCGACCAGCGCCGCCTCCTCGAGCGAAACGTTCGAAGATCAGATCGCGTTCCTCGACGGGCACGCCCGCGCCGCTGTCGACCACGGCGATGCGAATGTGCGCCATCGGCTCGTTGTCCGGCTCGACGACACTGATGACGATCTCCGGCGCACCTCCGCCGTAGGCGAGCGCATTGTCGATCAGGTTCGCGATCACTCGTGCCAGCCGGCGCTTGTCGCCGCGGATCAGGGCGAGCTCGGAACGTTCCGAGACGTGCAGTGGGAGTGCCGGCGCGGCACTGACAGCGACGGCCTGGCGAACGAACTCGACAGCGAGCAACTCTTCCATGTGCAATCGGATCGCGCCGGCATCGAAGCGGGAGATCTCGAGCAGGTCCTCGACGAGCCCCTGGAAGCGCACGACGTCGCCGGACAGCAGATCGAGCGCCGACTGGGCCCGTTCGGGAAGGTCGTCGCGGCGAGCTTCCATCACCTCGACCGACGCAGACAGGGTCATCAACGGCGATCGCAGCTCGTGGCTGACATCGGAAGCGAAGCGAGCGTCACGTTCGACGCGTTGCTGCAGCGCTTCGGCCATGTCGTTGAAGGAGTCGGTAAGCACACCGAGATCGGGGTCCTCAGAGGTCTCCAGGCGGGTGTCGAGTCGGCCACCGGCGATGGCCGACGCTGCTTGCGCCGCGGTCGACAGCGGGCGAACCGCACGCCGCGACGAAAAGATGCCGAGCAGGACGCCGAGTCCGGTGGTGATCAGCGACGCGACGATCAGATTGAGCCGCACGCTGTCGAGCGTGTCGACCTGGTCGCTGAGGCTGGTGAACTGGAAGTAACCGCCGAGGTCCGGGACCTCCCAACCCACGAGAATGTTCAACTCGTCGCCGACTCGAACGATCTGCTTCGACGGCTCTCCGCGCACCAGCACTGCTTCGACCATGTCGGGTGGCAACACGGTGTCGACGTAGGGCGGGACGCCCGCACTCCACTGATCCTGGTAGCGGATCAGGAACCGCTGGACACCGATGTTGGTCAAGGACTCCTCGGCCGCCGCTGCCGTCGGCGGCCGAGACTGCAGGTTCTGCGACACGCTCTGGGCGTTGCGCTTGGAGGTGTCGACCGCAGCCGTTTCGGCTTGGCGCACCAGGTTGTTCTGGGTGAGCCCAAACGTCGTGATTGCGAGGAAGACGGACAGCGCGATCGACCCGAACGTGATGGTGTAGAGGATGCGGCGCCGTAGCCCGAGCGCGTCAGGTCGAGACTTGCGGAGCAGGCGACGGAACCGGCCGCCCTCGCTCACGTCTGGAGCCGGTAGCCGAGCCCGCGAACGGTGACGACGTGGCGCGGGTTCGCAGCGTCGGCTTCGACCTTGGTGCGGAGGCGGCGAATGTGCACGTCGACCAGACGACCGTCGCCGAAATAGTCGTAGCCCCACACCTTGTCCAGCAGCGCTTCACGGCTGAGGACCTTGCCGGGACTCTCGGCGAGCTCGCACAGCAGCCGGAACTCGGTCTTGGTCAGGTGGACTTCGTCGCCGCTGCGCAACACCTTGCCTTCGTCGGGAATCAGCTCGAGATCGCCGAACACGAGTCGGGCATGACCCGGCGCGCTCGGTCGGATGCGACGGAGCAGGGCACGGATGCGAGCGGACAGTTCCTTCGGTGCGAACGGCTTGGTGAGGTAGTCGTCGGCTCCGGCCTCGAGCCCGGCGACCACGTCGTGGGTGTCGTTGCGGGCAGTCACCATCACCACAGGGACATCACTGGTGCGCCGCAGCGTCCGGCACAGTTCGAAACCGTCGATGCCCGGAAGCATGATGTCGATCAGCACGACGTCGGGTGTCGAACGATTGAACTTCTCGATCGCCTCTTCGCCGCTCTCTGCTTCGTCGACGATCCAACCCTCGTCTTCGAGGGCGAGCTTGACGGCTGATCTGATGCGCTCGTCGTCTTCAACTGCGAGAATGCGGGTACCCACGATGACCATGATGGCCCAAACCGCGCAGCAAAGGCGACCATGTTGGTCATGCTGGACGAAAAGTCTGCCGCTGAGGCCGTCCCAGGGGTCACGCCGTGCGCCGACACCGGACCCGGTTCGCGACGCGATGTCTCAGGTTCGCGTCGCGGCGCGGATCGCGGCGAGCAATGCATCGTGGATGCCCGGTGCAGCCGCAACGGCACTGCGTTCGTCGGGCACATCACCGTCGAACCCCGAAACGATTGCTCCGGCCTCTGTGGCGATCAGGAGGCCTGCTGCCATGTCCCACGAGTTCAAGTGCTCTTCGAAGTAGGCGTCGAGTCGACCACAGGCGACGTAGGCCAAGTCGATCGCTGCGGACCCGTACCGGCGGATGTCGCGAACTCGGGGGAGCAGCGCACTGATGCGGTTGGCCTGCACGACACGGCGATCTTGGAGGTAGCTGAAGCCCGTGCCGATCAAGGCGGTCTGGAGATCGTCGACCCCGGTCGCCCGCACGGTGACGCCGTTGACCGTTGCGCCGCCGTCGCGGTGAGCGGCGAACATCTCGTCGGTCACCGGCACGTAGACAGCACCCGCGAGTGCGTCGGTGATCGGCCCGCCTGATCGCACGGCGGCGACCGAGGTGCACCACGTGGGAAGGTCGTAGAGAAAGTTGGCGGTGCCGTCGATCGGGTCGATGTGCCAGGAAATGCCACTGGTTCCGCTGATTGCTGCACCCTCTTCGCCGATGATCGCGTCATCCGGACGCAGGCGACGGAGTTCGGCGACGATGTGGGCCTCGGCGGCCCGGTCGAACTCGGTGACCGGATCGGTTTCGCTCGACTTCGTGTCGTGCGCCGGCGGTTGCCCGACCGGCAGGCTGCGGCGCCCCTCGAGTGCAACGGTGCCGGCTTCGCGAGCGAGGCGCTCAGCCAGGACTCGAAGGTCAGCGGGGTGCATGGCCCGCACCCGTGCGATCTTCGACTTCGCGCCACTCGCCGAGCGCGCGCATCACCAGCACGGCGACGACGGCCATGCCGGCAGCCGCGATGACGGCCCCGATCAAGATGCCCAAGCCGAGCGGCACCCCACAATCGCCGTCGCACTGCAGCGAGATCAGAGAAGAGCCGATGAGCGCACCCGCAAGCCCACTGAGGCAGATGGCGATGAATGCCCCGACCCGCACCCCCACGGACGGCAGGGCGGACAGCGGTCGACCGGTGGTTTCATCCATCTGCGCCAAGAGTACCGTCTCATCCATGGCAGGCGTCTCGACCACGCTCGCATCGGCATCGGCGACGCGCACTACTCTGCACGCCGACATGGACGCCTTCGGAGCGGAACTTTCCCTGGTTGACTGTTGGTGTGATTCGGTCCGGCTCATCGCACACGATCGTGCGATTCAGCGGATACTCGATCTCCGCTCTCTTTGTCGGACTGTACGGGTTGCTCTTGTCGGCGCTTCTCGCCGAGGGGCTGAGAATCGGAGGAGCGGACATCGCCGCGTGGGCGTTCGTCATCGGTGGGGCATCGCTAGCGCTTATGATCGGAACGGTTTGGTACGTCGCACGTTCGGAAAACACGCGCGGCTACGCACTGATCGGACTGTCAGCCACAGCGGCGACATTCATGTGCTTCGTCGGAATTCTCCCGTTCTCGTCGCCGATCTGAGCATGACATGAGCGAGCAAACCGGGAGAACCCGACTCCCTCGAACATTCCGGCCCTCTGTCTGGAACTTCTTGCTCAAGGTTGGCTGGCTCTGGTTGGGGGGAGTCTTGGCGGTCACCGGAGTATGGCAGGCGTCCACGATCCAGCGGGCGGCCGGGTGGCTCTTCGTTGTTGGCGCACCGGTTGCCCTCGTCGGACTACTGATCACTTCGATTCGTGTGATGAGGGACAGGGTCGTGGTGCGAGATTTTCTCGGAAGCGCCACGTTTCTGAAGGGTGAGGCTTCAGCGAGCCGCCGATCCTACGGCTCGGCACGAATCGTCGAGTTCGCAGACAACCAAGGCAACTCCAAGTCGATCTCGATCGACTTCATGTCCAAGTCCGCTCGCGCAGACTTGTTGACGTGCGTTCGAGACCTGCTCCCTGCGGCAGGGGAAGGCGCTTGAGCCCGTCCTATCCGCCTCGCCACCGCACCATTCTGCACGCCGACATGGACGCCTTCTTCGTCTCGGTCGAGTTGCTCCGTCACCCCGAACTCGTGGGCAAGCCGGTCGTGGTGGGCGGAACCGGCAACCGCGGTGTCGTCGCGGCGGCCTCCTACGAGGCGCGCCGTTTCGGCGTGCACTCCGCGCTGCCGTCGTCGATCGCTCGACGTCGATGTCCGCACGCCGTGTTCCTGCCCGGCGACCATGCGCGCTACGGCGAAGTCAGCGCGCAGGTCCAAGCGATCTTCGAGCGGTACACGCCGCTTGTCGAGCCGCTGTCGCTCGACGAAGCCTTCCTCGATGTGACCGGATCCCGCCGGCTCTTCGGGAGCGGCGCCGAGATCGCATGGATGATCCGCGCCGCAGTGCGCGACGAACTCGAACTCGGATGCTGCATCGGTGTGGCGTCCAACAAGTTCCTCGCAAAATTGGCGTCGGTCGAGGCCAAACCGGTCGCGAAGCCGGAGCGGATCGAGCCCGGCCTCGGCGTCAAGGTCGTCGAGCCGGGCACCGAACAAGCGTTTCTGGACCCGCTCCCCGTCCAGCGGCTCTGGGGCGTCGGCCCGGCCACGCTGGAGCGTCTGCATCGGCTGGGCATCATGCGCGTCGCAGATCTCCACCGGGTCGATCGTGCTGCAGTTGGGGCATCGCTCGGCGCAAACCAGGCCCAGCATCTGATCTCGTTGTCGACTGGGTTCGATGAACGGCCGGTCGAACCCGACCGGGAAGCGAAGTCGATCGGCCACGAGGAGACCTACCCCCAGGACAAGCACACCCGGGCCGAACTCGACCGCGAGCTGGTGCGCCTCGCCGACGCCGTCGCTCGGCGACTCCGCAAGCATCAGGTCGGAGCACGGACGATCACGTTGAAAGTGCGCTTCGCAGGATTCACCACCATCACCCGCTCGGTGACATCGGGCGGAGCGCTCGATCTGGCGCCCGACATCTTGGATGTGCTGCGACCGGTCGTCGAGACGATCGACCCCACACCGGGTGTCCGCCTGCTGGGGATCAGCGGCTCGAACCTTGCTGCGCCGGCGCGGCAACTCACGCTCGACGATGCTGCCGAGGAGGCTCCGGACTGGAGTGCGGCAACATCGGCCCTGGACGAGATTCGCGACAAGTTCGGCTCGGCTGCGATCGGACCAGCGAGCGCACTCGACAGCGGCGAGTCCAAAGATGGCCTCAACATCGTCCGTCAGGGCGGTCAGCAATGGGGTCCGGACGCCGATTCGACGGGCTGAGAGGTCAGAAATGTGCCTGGATCGCGCACATTCTCCGCCGCGCGTTGAGGAACGGTCCCGAACGTGCGATGATTGACCCGTGCCGCTCTCCGAGAACGAACAGCGCATTCTTCGCCAGATCGAAGAAGAACTCCAGCAGGACCCCACGTTCGCGCAGAAGGGGTACCGAGTGTCGCGCCGTCGCTCGCTTCTGCTCGGCCTCGGACTGCTCCTCGGCCTCGCCATCACGATCGGCGGTCTCGCCGTGAGCTTCCTCGTCGCATTCGGTGGATTCGTGCTGGTACTCGTGATGGCCCTGATGCTCGAGTCCGAACTCCGCCTGGTCGGGCGTGACCGTCTCGGGCAGCTGCCGATCTCTGCGTGGCTCAATGCCAGCCGCGGCCCCGTGCGCGAGCGCGACTCCGACGAAGTCTGAGCCTTCTCGGTTCACCGGCCAGTCGACGGCGATTGTCGCCAGCGCACTCGCGCCCGCCGTGCGACCGCAGCGCCGGGCTCACCGCCAGCGTGTGAAGTAGCGGCGAACTCTGACCAGCGGTGTGATCGAGTCGTTGACCGCCCGTTCGATCTGGCGGCTCCACTGTCGGCACTCGTCGACGGGAGGGGCGTCGGCGCCTTCGGGAGCGAAGGAGACCTGGGTGAATGCTGCTGCCAGCGCGCCGAACGGTCGAGCGATCACGGGGAATGTGTCGGCCGCAGATGCCGCCTGTTCGACCGGTGTCGTCGACGATCGGGGACGCAGGCCGACCTCGCGCAGATCGTCGACCGAGCGTCGCCACAGCGCGGAGACGGCGCCTGCGGTATCGGTGGGCGTGCGTCGGCGTCGGAAACGGCGGATGAGCGCCGGGAGTGCGAGCGCCGCGCCGACGAGTGCGAGGAGCAGGAGGTTGCGGACGGGCAACGAACGGCCCTCGTCGGGCGTGGCGGCGAGCGTGCCGGTGTCTGTTGCCGGCAGCGCCTGATCGACGCCGGTCGGAACGGCCGGCTCGCCGTCGGGAGTCGTGACTCCCGGTGCGGGCTGCGTGGTCGCGGGCGCCACATCGGCTTCCGTCGCCGGGCCGGGTGCCTGGCCCTCCGGCTCGGCGTCAGGATCGATGCCGGTCGCGTCCTGCTGCGCGGCGACGTTGGTGTAGTTCTCCGACCCCGGCGCACCGCGGCCTGGCGTCGGTTCGAACGGCACCCAACCGAGGTCGTCGAACCAGACCTCGGGCCAGGCATGAGCATTCTTGCCGAGGACCGAGTACCGCTCGCCGTTGAAGTTGCCCGGGGTGAATCCGACAGCCACCCTGGCGGGGATGCCGAGTGTGCGCATCATCGCCGCATAGGTGCCGGCGAATTGCTCGCAATAGCCGACGCGGTCGCGGAGGAACCCTTCGATTGCGCTGTTGCTGTGCCCGGCTTGCACTTCGAGGCTGTATTCGAATTCGGTGCGGAACCAGTTCTGGAGAGCGAGTGCCGTCTCGTATGGCGTCGACCGGCCGGCGGTGACCGAGCGGGCGAGTTCGCCGACCGAGGCCGGGAAGTCATCGGGTAGGTCGAGATAGATCGGGTCGCCGGCGTCGGTGCTCGTCGCGTTTCGCAGCTGATCGACGTCGAAGCGGGGCGATGCGGACACGATCTCGAAGGTGTCGCCGGCGACGAGGTCACCGTCGGTCTTCAGCAAGGTCGAGGAATCGGCGTTGTAGCGGAGTCCGTCTTGCGGCGATGCGGCCTGCGGGTCGGCGGCTGCCGGCACGAACTTCTCGCCGAGTGCGGTGATCGTGACTTCCTGACGAAGCTGCGCCGAGCCGTCGCGCGCGGCAGAGAGTTCACCGTCGACGCGTGTCAGTGCACGCTCGGGCAGACCCCATTCGGTGCCGTTGAAGCGAGGGAGCGCTGACAGTCGCCAGTAGGACTCGAAGTCGGCACGGACGGTGAAGAGCTCTGCGTTCGATCGGTTCGTGAGTCGGGACCGGATGTCGACGAGCGGGCTGATGACGTTGGTGACACTGCCACCGTTGCCGCCACGCGTCTCATAGACGGGTTCGCTGTCCGCTCCGGGGAGTCGCGGTCCGACGAATGCAGCAGCCACCGCAACGGCTGCGGCGGTCGCCAATGCCGCAGGGATGACAATCCGTGCCGGGGACCGTCGGGCGCCGATCACGGCCGTCCGTTGCGGCCCGTGGTGGGCGCGCAGTGCAACGGTTGCGGCGACGCCCGTTGCGACGAGTGCAGCGGTGAGTGCGACACGGCTGCGATCCGTACCGAGTGCAGCGATGAAGACGAACAGCACGCCACCGGGGACGAGTGCCTCGGCGCGAGCGAAGGCGCGGAACGCGAACGTGTCGGCCAGTACGACGGTCAGCGCGACACCGATTGCGGCGATGACATCCCAACCTCCGCCGTAGATGACCGGCGCCACCGCCGTCCGGAACTCGTCGCGGACACGTTCGATCTCCAAGCGGAACAGTTCGAGGGTGTCGCCGGTCGGCACGAGCATCGACATCGAGTCGCGATAGTGGACGAGCGAGATCATCCACGCCATCAAGATGACGAGGAGCGGCACGGCGATGATGCCGGGCACGCGCACCCGGCGGGTGATGAACCCGAAACCGTGTCCGACCACGGCGAGGACCACGAAGTTGTCGAAGAACTGCCAGCCGGAAAAGACGCGGGCGAATCCGGCGGCGACAGCGACCGAGAATGCGGTGAGCGCCACGGTGGCGATCAGCTCCGTACCGATGGCCGGGTCCAGCCCGGAGCGCGGATCAGGAGCGGGTCGGGAAGCCGGTGTCGGAGCGGCCACCGCAGCGGGTGGTTCGGGGCGAGTGTCGAGCAGCGTCATACCGGAACTCCAGTCGCTGCTCCGGTCGGTGCAGCTGTCGGTCGGGTGATGCGGGCTCCGGCACCGTTGATCGAATTCCACGAGTCGAGAAACTCGGCGTCGGTCCGTGCCGAGACACCGATCGACGTGCGTGTCCGCTCGTCGGTCGTCACCCCGATGACCGTCAACGTGGGGTCGACGATTGCCTGCACGGCGCGCCACCCGGCGCTGCGCCGTGATCCGGTGACCAAGATCATCAGACCGAGGCCCTCGCCCGGGTCGCGATCGAGTTGGCCGAGCGGCGTGCGGTCGGGCTCGATGCGGGCGAGCACTCGCAGTGTGTTGGCTCCCGTCTCTGGGCCGCGCAGGTCGACGCCACCGGCGGTGACGAAACGCGTCGTGAGGCCTTCGTATTCGGAACTGTGCACCAGGCTCGCAGCGGCGGTGATGCCTCGCTCGAAGCCGTCGGCGTCGAGGTAGGAGTCGGGATCGGCGTCGAAGACGATCGTGCATCGGCGGACGCCTTCGACGGTGTGTTCCTTGACGAGCAGATCCTCGGATCGGGCCGAAGACTTCCAGTCGATCGAACGGGGCTCGTCGCCGTCGACGTACTTGCGGAGGCCGTGGAACTCTCCAGGGCCCAACCGACGCGCCTGCACCACGAGATGACGACCCAATTGGCCCTGACCGAGAACCGGCATGCCGAGCAGAAACGTCTTCGGCGCAACCGTCACCGAGTCGGTGTCGGCGACGATCGAGGTCGAACGAGCAATGCCGAGTGGATCGCGGATCTCGGCATCGAGCGGCCCGAGTCGGATGATCCCACGGACCGTCGTCGGCAGCTGGTAGCCGGCCGAGGACCGGGTGCCGGGAGCCAGGGGCGCAATCGAAAGGCGAGCGACATGATCGGTGACGTTCGAACGGCCGACGCGCTCGGCGAGTTCGAAGGCGGTGGAGCGCAACGAACCGCGATGTTCGAGGCGTAGGTCGACCCGGCCGGTGTCGCCGGCGACCAGCACCGACGGATGCACCCACCGTGTCGCGGAGATGTTCGGCCGACGAATCCGGACGTACGCGAGCGCAATGACGACCGCAGCGATGAAGGCGGCGCCGATCACGAACAGCTCGACCACACCGAAGACCCGGCCGACGACGAGGGCGATCGCTCCGGCCACGAGGCTGCTCCAACCCTGACGGGTCAGCATGCAGCGATCCGGGGAGCGAGCGGGAGACCGGCGGGGGAGACGGTCACCGGGCGACCGGGACGGCGACGGCGTCGAGCACTTCCCGCACGGCGTCATCGGGGGTGAGGTGGGCGCCACGATCGGAGCGCACCATGATGCGGTGCGACAGCGTCGACAGGCCGACGGCCTTGACGTCGTCGGGTGTGGCGTAGTTGCGGCCGCGCGCGGCGGCGTGGGCCCGGGTGGCTGCAGCGAGCTGCAGCGTGGCGCGAGGCGACAGGCCGAGTTCGATGCCGGGGTGTCGGCGACTGGCCTCAGACAGGTCGACGAGGTACGACTTGAGTGCGCCGGCGATGTACACGCTCCGGACCGCATCGATCATGCCTCGGATCTCTTCGGCGGACACGACCGGGCTGAGGGACTGGATCGTCGTGGCTGCGCCGTGATCGTCGAGCATCTGTATCTCGGCGGTGCGCCCGGGGTAGCCGATCGAGATGCGGAGCAGGAACCGGTCGAGCTGGCTCTCCGGCAGCCGGTAGGTACCCTCCTGATCGACGGGGTTCTGAGTGGCGATCACCATGAAGGGAGGTGCGAGCGGCCGGCTGACGGCGTCGACGGTGACCTGGCGTTCTTCCATTGCTTCGAGCAGTGCCGATTGCGTCTTCGGAGATGCACGATTGATCTCGTCAGCCAGCACGATGTTGGCGAAGATCGGACCGGGCTCGAATCGGAAACTCTCGGTCGAGCGTTGATAGATGCTGACGCCGACGAGGTCGGTCGGCAGCAGATCGGGAGTGAACTGGACACGCTTCCATGCACAGTCGACCGATGCTGACAGGGCCTTGGCCAAGCTGGTCTTGCCGACGCCGGGAACGTCCTCCACGAGGAGGTGTCCTTCGGCGAGCATGCACATGATCGCCAGCTCGACGGCGTCGGTCTTGCCGTGGATGACTTGCTCGATGTTCGCCGTGATGGCGTCGAACAATCCGGCGAACCCGCGCGGCGCGATGTCTGCGGTCAGCCCGCCAGGCGCTGCCTCGAACGAATGGTTGGATGTTCCGTCTGCGTCAACGTCGATCGTCACGACCTCGAAGGGTAGAGGCAAACACGGTGCCGGGGTAGTCGGCGCTACGTTCGTTGTCGATGAGTTTCCCTGACAGCGCCCGCCACGGTGCCCCGGACCAGGGTGCGGTCAGTCATGTCTTGGCGGTGGCCATCGAACCGTCGCGCCTCGCAGCCGGTCTCGTCGACTCTGCTGGAACGGTGATGCTGCGGGACCGGATCACGACGCCGAGCCGCGATGTCTGGCGAGCGCTGGAACGGCTGATCCGACGGGTGATCGCCGCCGCACCGGAGGGTTTGCCGTCGCCGCGGGCGGTGGGTGTGAGTTGTGCCGGACCGATCGACGTCCGAGCCGGTACGGTGTCGCCACCGCTCGTGCCGGCATGGTCTCACTTCCCACTACGCGAACATCTCGAACGGCTGACCGGTCGTTCGGTCGAACTCGACTCGGCCGGAGGAGCGCTCACCGAGGCTGCTCGGTGGGTGGGCGAAGCGGTGGGGGTGCCGAGCTTCCTGACCATGCAGATCGACTCGACGGTCGAGTCGGGGTGCGTCATCGACGGTGTCCGGCTCTCCGGATCACTGGGCAACGCCGCGGCGCTCGCTCACATCACCGTCGAACCCGATGGCAGGGATTGCCGATGCGGTGGGCGCGGCTGCCTCGAGGCCTACGTGTCGTCCTCGGCGCTGGAGGCTGAACTGAACCGACCACTCGGTCGGGCGACATCACCGATCATCGACCGTACGGGCATCATGCTTGGCCGAGCGATTGCCTCGTCGTGCGCGATCCTCGACGTGACCACGGTGTTCCTGTCCGGCAATGTCGTCGATGTGCTCGGTGACCCGATGCTCGAAGCCATGCATCGCGAACTCGCGACTCGATCGCGGTTGCGCAACCTGGGCGATCTGCAGATCATCGAGCCCCACGAACGAATCACTCCACTCGTCGCTGCAGCCTCACTCGCCCTGCGCTGAGTCGATCCCTCAGCTGGTGTCTCCGCGACCTGTCCGTCCGGCTACCCACCGGTAACCGGCACCCAGTAGGGTTCCCCTCATGGATCCGACGTACACCGCAGAGGCCGAGGCCTACCGGGAGAAGGTGCAGGCCTTCCTCGCCGAAAAGCTCCCCTCGAACTGGGAAGGGATCGGCCGTCTGCAAGACGAGGAACTCGAGACCTTCGTCGCCGAATGGCGCAACACGCTCTACGAGGCCAACTATCTGGCGCCCGGATGGCCGGCCGAGTACGGCGGTGCCGGGCTATCGGCAACCGAGCAGGTCATCCTCGCCGAGGAGTTCGCGAAGTCGGGCGTGCCCACGGGCGGCCCGAACGATGCCTTCAGCATCCAGATGCTGGGCAACACGATCCTCGTGTGGGGCACCGACGAGCAGAAGGCGCACTACCTGCCCCGTCTCCTCAAGGGTGACGACACCTGGTGTCAGGGCTACTCCGAGCCCGATGCGGGTTCCGACCTCGGCAACGTGGGCCTCAAGGCCGAACTCGACGGCGACGAGTGGATTCTGAACGGTCAGAAGATCTGGACTTCGGCCGGCCACCTCGCCGACCACATCTTCACGCTCGCGCGCACCGACCCTGACTCGCCGAAGCACAAGGGAATCTCATTCCTCCTCGTGCCGATGGATCAGCCGGGCATCGAAGTCCGTCCGATCAAGATGATCTCGGGCGACAGCGAGTTCAACGAGGTCTTCTACACCGATGCCCGGGTCCCCAAGGACAACGTCATCGGCGGTGTCAACAACGGCTGGGCGGTCGCGATGTCCTTGCTCGGCTACGAGCGTGGCGAGGCCGCAGCGACACAGCCGATTCGTTTCAAGGCCGAGTACGCCCGGGTGCAGCGCCTCGCCGAGGAGTACGGCGTCGCAGACGACCCGAGAATTCGTCAGCGCCTCGCCTGGTGCTATTCGAAGTGCCAGATCATGGGCTTCCTGGGCCAAGGCGTGTTGACCCAGTTCCTCGCCGGCCATCATCCGGGGCCGGATGCAGCAATCGGCAAACTGTTCTGGAGCGAGTACCACAAGGTGATCACCGAACTCGCGATGGACATCATGGGCGCCAATGCGCTCGTGTGGGAGGGGCGTCCGCCGCCGTCGTCGTTCGGCGCCGACGACGCAAACGCTCCGAACGACCCGTCGTCATGGATCGGCACGTTCCTCAACGCTCGTGCAGGCACGATCTACGCCGGTTCCTCCCAGATCCAGCGCAACATCATTGGTGAGATGGTCCTCGGCCTTCCGAAGGAACCGAAGCCGCCCGCTCCGGCCAAGTGATCCGGCGCCAATGATCGGAGCCCCGTGATCGGAGCACTCGGCGGTGTCGTCCGTCGTCCCGACCTCTGGGCGACGGCGCTGCGTCAGGCGCGTCGAACCGCACCGCCCGGTTGGTGGAAACGCCGCCCATTCCTTCCCGTGCCATCGGGGGAGTACCTCGAGTTCCGCCTCGTCACGCAGTACGGCGACGCCGCGCATCGACCCGAGGCAGACGATGTGGTGAAATATCTGGAATGGTGCCGCCAATGGGATTCGCGTCGATAGCCGGGGCGATAACCCCGGTCATCGACGCCGGGGCCGCTCAGTAGGGTCCGTCCATGCACAGCGCGCTCGTTCTCAACGCCAGCTATGAGCCGCTGTCCGTCGTGTCTGCTCACCGCGCCACCTGTCTCGTGCTCGCCGAGAAGGCCGAGATGCTCGCCGACGACGGCATCGTGCTGCACTCTGAGTCGTTGGACTTCGCCCAACCGTCGGTCATCAGGCTGCGGTACATGGTCAAGGTGCCCTACGTCCGCCGCAGCGCGATGTCACGTCGAGCGATCTTCGCCCGTGACGAGCACCGGTGCCAGTACTGCGGCGAGCACGCCGATTCGATCGACCACGTCTTCCCACGTTCGCGCGGTGGGCCACACACCTGGGAGAACGTCGCAGCGGCGTGCAAGCCGTGCAACCTGACCAAACGCGACCGTACGCCCGCTGAGGCCGGGATGAGGCTGGCGCGCCCCAGTCGTGCGCCACGGGCGACTGCTTGGGTGGTCGTCTCGGTGAACGCGGTCCCGGAGACCTGGCGTCCGTATCTGCCGCTCGCTTCGTGAAACTGATCGAGTTCGACGAGTCGCCGCGCGTCTTTCACGGCCGCGAGCTACCTGCGGCGCCATCGCCGGAGATCTGGTGGAACCGGCTGACCGAACCGGCGCTCGTGCTCGGGTCGACGCAACGCGACGAATCGATCGTCGACGATGCCGTGGCGAAAGCATCCGGTGTCGACGTCGTTCGTCGGCGCAGCGGCGGCGGCGCCGTGCTCCTCGTCCCCGGCGAGGTCGTCTGGTTCGACGTGATCCTCCCGACCGGGTTCGTCGGCGGCCTCGGGCCGGATGTCCACGCGCCGATGCGCTGGCTGGGCGAACGACTGGCGACGGTGCTGCACTCGTCAGTGGGCTCGCAGCCGGGCCTGCGGGCGGAGCGCGAACTCACGGTGCACGGCACCGGACTGGTCACCACGCGGTGGTCGTCGCTCGTCTGCTTCGACGGGATTGGACCGGGCGAGGTGCTGCTCGACGAACGGAAGCTGGTCGGCATCAGCCAACGTCGTACTCGTGCCGCAGCGCGCCTGCAGTGCTGCTGGTACCGCACCTATGACCCTCGACGGCTCGTCGAACTCATCGCGGCCGATCACCGCCCGGCGGTCTCCGAACTCGTCCCGATCGCCACATTCGACTCGCCGCCGCACCGTGTCAGCGAGATCACTGTTGCCCTGATGGACGAGATCGCCACCTCCTGCTCCACATGAGCGACGGGCCCGGCCCCGGGTCCGCAGCTGTCCGTTGACCCTCACTGAACATCCAGTGACATCCGGCGACATCCTGCGACATCGGCCCTCGATCACCTAAATCGGCATGAATGCTGACACAAACGGGTGCGGTTGCCGGGGTCGACGGGGGAGAGATCGGGCAGAGATGGGAACGACAAGGGTGAGATTGGGGAAGAAATGGGGGAGGGTGGTTGACTATGGGGATGAATGGGGGCACAATGGGGCGCGCTGGGGTGAACTCCCTCGAATCCCGGCGATTTCAGGCCCAGGGCGGGGGAGTGCAGTAGGAACGAGACGCAACCGGTGTTTGTCGGGGTGCACGAGCGACAGCTCGATGAGCGAGGACGGGTGGCACTGCCGCCGACCTTTCGTCATCCCCTCGGCGACCTCTGCTACCTGTTCTCCGGTGACGACGGCTGTGTGAGCATCCGGAGCGTCGAATCGTTCAAGGACGAAGCCACTGATCTGATCGGCCGCGTCAAGCGTGGCGAAGCAAGCCGAGATCGCCAGCGTGCCTTTGCTGCCTCGGCCAACGAAGCGTCGATCGACAAGCAGGGCCGAGTCACGATCTCCCCCGAACTCCGGTCGTACGCAGGTATCGACCCGCAATCAGCGATCGTCCTGCTCGGCGACCTCGATCACATCGAGATCTGGGAGCCGGGCGCCTATGCGATCCGCCGGGCCAACGGAAGTACCGAGCTCACCGGAGACGCATCATGAGCGCCACAGCTGCTGCCGACGACTTCGCGCATCAGCCCGTGATGCTGGCCGAGATCACCGAGCTGTTCGCGAACGTCCCGGCGGGCACGGTCGTCGACGCAACCCTCGGTGGCGGTGGGCACGCCCAGGCGCTGCTCGCAGCGCACCCGCACCTCGACGTGCTCGGTATCGACCAGGACACCGATGCCCTCGCCGCAGCGATCGAGCGGTTGAAGGAGCAGCGTCACCGTTTGCGGACCAGCCATCGACGGTTCAACGAGTTCCACGAGGCGCTCAGCGACCACGGAATCGAGGCGGTCAGCGGTGCCCTGTTCGACCTCGGCGTCTCGTCACCACAGCTGGATCGCGGTGACCGAGGCTTCTCGTATCGCAACGACGGCCCCTTGGACATGCGGATGAACAGCGACCAGCCCTGGTCGGCATCGGACGTCGTCAACGGCTACGACGAGTTCGAACTCGCCCGGATCATCAAGAAGTACGGCGACGAGAAGTTCGCCAAGCGCATCGCCACGGCGATCGTCGCGGCGCGACCCATCGCAACGACGTCGGAACTCGCAGAAACGGTGACGAGTGCCATCCCCGCACCGGCGCGACGGAGCGGCGGTCATCCGGCCAAGCGGACGTTCCAGGCCATCCGCATCGAAGTCAACGGTGAGCTCGACGTGCTGCCCGAAGCACTCGACCAGGCCGTCGAAGCCACCGTTCCCGGCGGACGCATCGCCGTCCTGTCGTATCACTCGGGCGAAGACCGCATCGTCAAGGAGCGCTTCGCCGTAGCGGCCGGCGCATGTGATTGTCCGCACGACCTGCCGTGCGTGTGCGGAGCAATCCAGACGGTCCGGCTCGTGCGGGGCGTCCCGAAGAAGCCATCCGCCCCCGAGCGGGAGTCGAATCGTCGCGCCGCATCGGCCCGGTTGCGCGTGGTCGAGCGCATCGTCGCCGTTCGCAAGTCCGACGGCCAGACCGTTGGAGCCGACTGATGGCCATCCCGATGCGCTCCGCCGTCGCCCCGACACCTCGCGGTACACAGAACAAGAACGCCGGCTCGAAGCCGGCGCTCGCACTGACCTCGGCGCCGCGACGTCGGTGGCCGGTCGCCATCGGTGCGATTGCCTCCGTCGTCGTACTCGCCGGACTCCTCGGCGCAGCGGTGTTCCACACCCAGCTCGCCGAGCGTCAGATTCGCATCGACGGCATCGAACGTTCAGTGAAGGACGAGCGGGAACGGTTCGACGAGCTTCGACACCGTCGCGCCGAACTGCGCTCCCCGGTCCGACTCGCCACCGCCGCTGAAGGTCTCGGCATGGTGCCTGGCGACACGGGAGACTTCGTCGAGCTCGACCCGTGGCAGGTCGCGCGTCAGCTCGCTGCGGCCGGCGTCGTCGACGACACGAAGCGCAACGTGGTCATCGACACCGATCCACTCGAACAGTTCAGTGACGTCAAGCGCGTCTCAGCCGGCCAGCCCTAGGAGTGATGCGACATGGCGACACGAACTCACGGCTCGGCCAAACGGACCATGTCTGCCGGCTCTTCTGCCTCGGCCAGGTCGGCCAGGTCGGCCAGGTCGGCGACACCGGTCCGAGGCACGGTCACATCGAAGCGTTCCGGTTCAGGACGCACGGCTGCATCGTCGACCAGGACCAGGCACTCACCGGTCGGGCCCCAACAGCGACGGGTCAAGCCCAAGCAGGCCACCCGGACTGCCCGCCGGGGACGCGTCGCGCACCGTCACACCCGCTCGAAGCAGAACGTCAAGGCGGTCAAGCCCGATCGCCGTTCGTCCGAAGTCGGTGTCGGCACACCGCAGCGTCGGCTCCGCCTGTCGTTGTTCGTCATCGCATTGATCTTCGTGGGCATCATCGGCCGCGTCGGCTACCTGCAGACCAAAGAGGCGGGGTCGCTGCGTTCAGCGGGCGCAAGCCAGTGGAGCAGGTCCTATGACCTGCCCGCACATCGCGGCACCATGTTCGACCGCCACGGCAACGAACTCGCGATGTCGGTTCCGGCCGCATCGATCTCGATCAACCCGAAACTGATCGTCGACGGCCAGGCCGTGCTGAACGATCTCGACGCCTTGCTCGACCTCTCCGACGACAAACTCGCGTCGCTTGCCACCGAACTCAACCGCGAAGACAAGCGCGGTTTCGTCTACGTCGCTCGGCAGGTCGATGCCAACGTCGGTGACTTCATCCGCGAACTCGGCCACGCCGGGATCAACGTCGACGACGAGTCGCGCCGCGAGATGCCTGGCGGCGACACCGGTCGCAGCGTGCTCGGTCAGACCAACATCGACGGCGAGGGAATCGCCGGCCTGGAAAAGCAGTACGACGACATTCTCACCGGTACCGGTGGCTCGATGTCACGCGAGGTCGATCCGCAGCAACGCACGATCGCTGGCTCCGAGTCGATCATCCAGGCGCCTGTCGACGGCGACGACCTCGTGCTCACCCTCGACCGTTCGATTCAGTTCTCGACCGAACAGGTGCTCCTCGAGCAGTTGGCGAGCATCGGGGCCAAAGGCGGCTCGGTCATCGCCCAGGAGACAGCGACGGGCGAGATCCTCGGGATGGCGTCGGTACGAATCGACGACGAGACGGGTCAGTACGAGGTCACCACCGGAAACTATGCCGCAGTCGAGGCATACGAACCGGGCTCGGTCGCCAAGGTCATCACCGTCGCAGGCGCACTGGATGCGGGTGCGGTCACGCCCGAGACACGCTTCAACGTGCCGTGGCGCAAGAAGTACTACGACGACGTCCTCAAGGACAGTCATCAGCACCCTGACCTCTGGCTCTCGGTCTCGGACATCCTCACCGAATCGTCCAACATCGGCACGATCATGGTGCAGCAAGCCCTGGGTCGCGCCGAGCACCACGACTACATGACCGACTTCGGATTGGGCAGCAAGACCGCCCTCGACTTCCCCGGGGAATCCGAGGGCATCTTCAAAGACCTCGATGACCTCTGGGGGTCGGAGCGCGTCACGGTGTCATATGGCCAAGGCGTGTCGAGTACCTCGGTCCAACTCGTCTCGGCAGTCAACGCAATCGCCAACGATGGCACCTACGTCGCTCCGAAGCTGCTCAGGGCGACCGTCGGCCCCGACGGTGTCCAGACACCTGCCGCCGATTCACCGAGCCGACGCGTCGTGTCGGAGCTGGCAGCGACGCAGACGGCGGCCATGATGGAGCGTGTTGTCTGCGACGATGCAGGTACTGCCAAGCTGGCGCGCGTCGAAGGCATCGCCGTTGCCGGCAAGACCGGCACCGCGTTCAAGGCGGCTGACAATGGCACCTACTACAACGACGAGGGGCAGCGGATCTACTACGCCAGCTTCGTCGGGTTCTTCCCCGCTGACGACCCGCAGGTCACCGTCTTGGTCTCGGTCGACGAACCCCCAGCGGAGACGAACAATCGCTTCGGTGGCACGGCGGCAGCACCGGTCTTCGCCGCACTCGTGCCCATCCTCATCCACGAGCTCGGGATCCAGCCCGCACCAGGCAGCACGGGGTGCGCTGGGTGAAGCTCCGTCAGATCGTCGAGTTCATCGAGGCCACGGGTTCCGCCGTGGATGTCATCGGCGACCCTGACCGCGGGAACCAGATCACGGCCGTCACCCTCGACTCCCGACAGGTGACGTCTGGGTCATTGTTCGCCTGCGTACGCGGCGAACACGTCGACGGACACGAGTTCGCCGCCGCCGCCGTCGCTGCTGGCGCGACAGCGTTGCTCGTCGAGCGCCATCTGGATGGGCCTGAGCTCGCGTCGACACCCCAGTTGGTCGTTACCGACACGCGCCGGACACTCGGTCCGGTCAGTGCGCTCATCGCCGGCAACCCCTCCGACTCGTTGACGACGGTCGGGATCACCGGTACCAACGGCAAGACCACGGTCGCCGCCATGCTGACGACCATCTTCGAAGCCAACGCCTGGTCGACCGGGGTGATCGGCACGCTCCACGGGCCCCGCACGACGCCCGAGGCGCCAGAACTCCAGAAACGACTGGCCGGCTTCGTCGAATCCGGTAACAACGCAGCGGTACTCGAAGTCTCCTCACATGCGCTCGCACTGCATCGAGTGGACGGCACGAATTTCGACGCCGTCGTCTTCACCAATCTCGGCCACGATCACCTCGATCTGCACGGAACACCGGAAGAGTACTTCCGGGCGAAGGCCTCGTTGTTCGCGCCGGCGTTCGCGTCGCTGGCGGTGATCAATGCCGACGACACCCACGGGCGCCTGCTGCTCGACGTGGTCGCAGCGGTCGAGGAGATGACGGCGCTGTCCTACAGCGTGGCCGACCTCGACGACGTCGTTGTGAGCGCCACCACGATCCGCTACGCCTGGCGCGACTGCCTCGTCGAGATCCCCGTCGGAGGGCACTTCAACGTCTCGAACTCTCTTGCTGCGCTCGAAACCGCTGTCGCGCTGGGTGTTGCACCAGTCCTCGCAGCGCAGGCGCTCGCAACGCTGCCGACCATCCCCGGCCGCTTCGAGAGCGTCACCATGGACGACGGCAAGGCGCCCCCGTGCGCGGTTGTCGTCGACTATGCGCACACCCCCGACGGGCTGACCGAGGTGCTTACGTCGGCGCGCTCGGTGGTGACCGACGGAGCCGCAGTCATTGTCGTCTTCGGTTGCGGCGGAGACCGCGACCAGGCAAAGCGTCCGGCGATGGGCGCAGCCGCAGCTGCAGGCGCCGATCATGTGATCATCACCTCGGACAACCCACGAACCGAAGATCCGACGGCGATCATCGATGACATCAAGCAAGGGGTCGACCAGGACTACGGTGACCGCGTCACATCACACGTCGATCGACGCCGTGCGATCGGCGACGCCATCCAACTCGCCCGCCCGGGCGACATCGTCGTCATTGCCGGCAAAGGTCACGAGCAGACCCAGGACCTCGGCACCGACGTCGTGGCCTTCGACGACCGGGCAGTGGCCCGCTCGTTCCTCCAACTCTCCGACCGGTCGCCCGCCGACCTCCAGCACCAAGAAAGCGCGGATCTCTCGTGATCGCCCTCATGATCGCCACCGCGGTGTCGACGCTCGTCTCGCTCTTCGGTACTCGCTACCTCATCATCTTCTTCCGGACGCACGGACAAGGCCAGCCGATCCTCGGCAAGGAAGACCACGGCCCCGATCATCACATGCCCAAACAGGGCACGCCCACCATGGGTGGCATCGCGATCGTCGTAGCGGCCTTCATTGGCTGGCTCGCTGCTCACGTTCGCGAGCTCCCATTCGCCAACCAGACGATGATCGTCTGGGTCGGCGTTCTCGCGCTGGCCGCGATGGGATTTCTCGACGACTACATCAAGGTCCGTAAGCGTCACAACCGGGGCATCTTCTGGAAGCAGAAGAACTACATCACGATGCTGATGAGCTTCGGAATGGCGTGGTTCCTCGTCGTGGGCACCGGCATCTCGGAGACGATCTCGGTGACTCGACCCGAGATCGGCATCGAGGTGCCGACCGTCGTCTGGGTGCTCTGGGCGGGCATCATCGTCTGGGCCACGACGAACGCGGTGAACGTCACCGACGGCCTCGACGGTCTCGCTGCCGGCTCGGCGCTCATGGGCTTCGGAGCCTTCGCACTGATCGGGTACTGGCTCTTTCGTAACCCGGATGTCTACGACGGCGCCGTCAACCCGTTGGGCATGGGTGTGTTCGCGGCGTCCTTCGCCGGCGGCTGCCTCGGTTTCCTGTGGTGGAACGCCGCGCCGGCGCGCATCTTCATGGGCGACGTCGGCGCGCTCGCCATTGGCTCGGCGCTCGCGTTCCTCGCCCTGACCACCAACACCCACCTGCTGATCGTGCTGATCTGCGGCATCAACGTGATGGAGGCCGGCTCCGTCGCCATTCAGATGGGTGTGTTCAAGGCGTCCGGCCGCACGAAACGCTTGTTCCGCATGTCGCCAGTCCACCACCACTTCGAACTGATCGGCTGGCCCGAGACCACGGTCATCATCCGCTTCTGGCTCATCGCTGGCATCTCCGTTGCGACCGCTGTTGCCATCTTCATTGCCGACTTCACGAACGTGGCAGGTGGGTTGTGACTGCGAATCGCGCCCTCGTGTACGGCCTGGCGGTCACCGGCGCATCGACGGTGCGCGCACTGGTTCGTCACGGCGTCGACGTCATCGTCGCGGACGACACGATCACTCCGGAACGCCTGGCACTCGCCGCTGAGCTCGGCGTCGAACTCATCGACGGTGCCGGCACGCCAGCAGTAGACCTCCTCGACGGCATCACGCTGCTCTGCCCGGCGCCGGGCGTGCCCGAGACCCACCGGATCATCGAAGCGGCATTGGCCGCCGCAATCGAAGTGGTCTCCGAACTCGAACTGGCCTACCGCTGGGAGCAGCAGCGACCGGGAGGACCGCGGCCGATGCTGGCAGTGACCGGGACCGACGGCAAGACGACCACGACCAAGCTGACCGTGCACCTCCTCGCCGCTGCCGGTGTCCGCTCCATCGACGCCGGCAACACCGACACGCCGCTCGTCGATGCCATCGACGACCCCGAACTCGACGCCTTCGTGGTCGAGTGCAGCAGTTTCCGGCTGGCATGGACCCCATCGTTCCGCGCCGACGCGGCGGTGTGGCTGAACCTGCAGCCCGACCACCTGAACTGGCATCGGTCGATGGACGGCTACGAGACCGCCAAGAACCAGATCTTCGCAAACCAGACAGCGAACGACGTGGCGATCGGATTCGCACCCGACCCCGTCGTGATGACCCGACTCGCAGCTGCTCCGGCAACCCTCCGTAGCTTCGGCGCCGCCGGGGCCGACTATCACAGCACCGACACCGCGCTCGCCGGGCCGAGCGGCGACATCGCTCCGCTCAGCGCGCTGCATCGCAGCTTGCCCCACGACATCACCAACGCGCTCGCCGCCGCGGCACTCGTGATCGAAACCGGGCTGGCAGATGCGCCGGCAGTTGCTGCGGGACTGAGCACGTTCGTCGGTCCACCCCATCGGCTCGAGCTGATCGAAGCCGGCACCGACATCGCGTGGTACAACGACTCGAAGGCGACCACGCCCCACGCCGCAGTCGCTGCCATCAGGTCATTCGAACGCATTGTGCTCATCGCGGGCGGGGCCGACAAAGGAGTCGACCTGGCTTCGATGGCTGCTGAGCCCAGCCGAATCAGCGCCGTCGTCGCGATCGGGACAACCGCCGCCTCGCTGGTCGAGGTCTTCACCGCAGCGGGCATCGATCCGAATCGGATCATCAACGCCGGCACGCTCGATCGCGCCGTTGCCGTTGCCGCCGAACTCGCCCGACCTGGCGACACGGTCCTGCTGTCGCCCGGATGCGCCAGCCTCGACCAGTTCACGAACTTCGAAGTGCGCGGTGACGCCTTTCGGGAGCTCGTCATGGCCATTGCCGCCCCGAACAGCCCGACCAGCCCGAACAACCCGGACATCAGCCTGCACACCAGCACTCACGAGGTCTCCGCATGACATCCACACTCACGGATCGACGACAAGCGATCCTGGATCGCCGGGGCACGCCCGCGAAGCCGGCCCGCAGACTCGCATCGAGCCTCGCAGACAAGCCGTCCAGGGCAGACAAGCCGTCCCGCACACGCCTGAGCGTGCTGCCACAGCGCCCGGTACTGCGCCCGGTCCGTGTGAAGCGCCCGCCGCGAGCCGACCGGCAACGTACGCTCGGGCCGCCCACCGGCACGTTCTATGCCATTGCCGCCGTGGTCGTCGTGTTCGTCATGCTCGGTCTGGTCATGGTGCTGTCAGCGTCGGCTGTGACCCAGGCCAACGTGGGCAACTCGCCCTATGCGGTCTTCATGCGGCAATCGATGTGGGCGGGTTTCGGACTGGCCGGGATGGTGATCGCCACCAAGATCCCCTACACGGTGTGGCGCCCGCTGACCATTCCGCTCGCACTGTTGGGCGTGCTCGCCATGGCGGGGCCATTCGTTCCCGGTCTGGGTGTCACGATCAACGGCGCACGATCCTGGGTCCGGCTCGGGCCCTTCTCGGCACAGCCGTCGGAGTTCTTGAAGCTCGTCGTGGTGATCGTCGCAGCGGAACTCTTGGCTCGCAAGGGTCGTGCTCTCGCTGACCGCCGCAACGCACTCTGGCCCGTCGCAGCGATCGCCACGATCGGTGCGGCGTTGTGCCTGGCTCAAGGCGACCTCGGGTCCGCCATCGTGGTCGGCGCGATCGTACTCAGCGTGGCCTGGATCGCCGGACTCCCTGTTCGCCAACTGGTGATGATGGGCACCGTCGCTGTCATCGCAGCGTTTCTGTTCGTCGTCTCGAGCCCCCGCCGGCTCGCGCGTTTCACTGCGTTCACCAACATCGAGGGCCACAAGGAATTCGAGTCGTACCAGGTGTACCAAGGGATGGTGAGCATCGCAAACGGCGGTCTGACCGGATCGGGAATCGGTGGCAGCCGGACCAAGCTCGGCTACCTGCCCTACGCACACAGCGACTTCATCTTCTCGATCATCGCCGACGAACTCGGCATGCTCGGGACCGTCGCCGTGGTCGGTGGATTCATCGTCCTCGTCGCCTTCGGCATCCAAACTGCGCTGGCTGCGCCTGACCGCTTCGGTGTGCTGCTCGCCGGCGGCATCTCGTCGTGGTTCGGGGTGCAGGCGATCATCAATCTCGGTGGCGTCACCGGCGTCATGCCGGTGACCGGCCTCACGTTGCCCTTCTTCTCTGCCGGCGGCAGTTCGCTCTTCGTCAGCATGTTCGCTGCGGGCTTGCTGCTCAGCGTGGCGCGGCGCGTCATCCGCACCTGATGTCGCATCCCGACACGTTCGCGGTCGTCACCGGCGGCGGCACGGCAGGGCACGTCCTGCCGGCCCTGGCCGTCGCCGAGACGCTCGTGGCTCGCGGTCACGACCCGGCGACCATCACCTATGCGGGCTGCGAGCGCGGCATCGAGACGCGTTTGCTGCCGCCCACGCCGTTCCCGTACCGCTTCTACGACGTCATCGGCTTCCAGCGGAGTTTGAGCCGACGCAACCTCGGATTCGTTCCGAAATTGATCCGCAGTACACGCCGGGCGATCAGGGATCTTCGCAAGCAGCGGCCATCGGTGGTCGTGTCGGTCGGCGGTTACGCCAGCATGCCGTCCGTCCTTGCGGCTCGCCGGCTGAGAATTCCGGTAGTCGTCGTCTCCTATGACCGCACACCGGGCCGAGCGAGTCGCCTCGCAGCGAAGAGGGCGGTGGCATGTGCCGTTGCGTTCGAGAACTCATTGCTTCCCCGCGCCGAAGTCACCGGTGCGCCCGTTCGGCAGTCGATCCTCGATGTCGATCGCGAGAACGGTCGCCAGGCCGCTCGAGCCCGACTCGGGCTCCCCGACGACCGGTTCGTCGTGGCCGTCATGGGTGGATCTCAGGGTTCCGGCGTCCTGAACGCCGCGATCGGCGACTACCTGGCCGATCACGTCGCAGACGACGGGCTCGCCGTGCGACAGGCAGCGGGGGAGCGCTTCGTCGACGACATCGTTTCGACGCCTCCGCCGGTCCTCCACCAACTGATCGGCTACGAACCCGACATGCCAGCGGTCTACGCCGCCGCGGACCTGCTCGTGGGACGCGGCGGAGCGAGCACGGTGCACGAGGTCGCAGTCACGGGCACCCCGGCGATCCTCGTTCCGTGGGCCAACGCCACCGACGATCACCAGACCGACAACGTCGCCTGGCTGAGCGAACAGGGCGCCGCGATCTTGATGGCCGAAGCCGACCTCGGTCACCTGGCGAGCACGATCGAGCGACTTCGCAACGATCCCGAGGAACTGGCAGCGCTCGGTGCAGCAGCGCGTGAGCGCGGCGAGGTACACCGATCCGGCGCATTGGCCGCTTTGGTCGAGCGGGTCGCTCTAACCTCTGCTGCATCGTGAACCTGTTCGACCATCCGACCGGACCGCCGGCCGCTCAGACTCCACTCGCTCCGCTCGATCTGTCGATTCCGCACCGCTTGCACATCGTCGGCATCGGTGGGCCGGGCATGAGCGCAATCGGCATTGCCCTCGCCGAGATGGGCCACGACGTGTCCGGCAGCGACCTGCGCGAGCACCCCGTGCTCGAACGCGTGCGGGCGGCACGAGCCAGTGTCTACGTCGGGCACGAGCGTTCCCTGGTGCACGGTGTCGACGCAGTCACTGCATCGACGGCGATACCGCAGCACAACATCGAACTCGACGAGGCGCGCCAGACCGGCGTCCCCGTCCTGCGCCGAGCCGGCATGCTGGCGTCGATCTGCGCTCGCGCCAAGTCGCTCGCAGTTGCGGGCACGCACGGCAAGACGACGACCACCTCGATGTTGATGTTGATGCTCGCCGAGGCGCGGCTACGACCGAGTTTCATCGTCGGCGGCGACGTCACCGATGTGGGCACCGGAGCGCACTGGTCGGGTGGGGAATGGTTGGTCGTCGAAGCCGACGAGAGCGACGGCACCCATGTCGAACTGCCGTTGCACGGCTCGATCATCACCAACATCGAAACGGACCACCTCGATCATTACGGCACCTTCGACGGGATCGTGGACAGCTTCGACACGTATCTGAGTCAGATCGCCGGTCCGAAGGTCGTGAGTGCCGACGACCCGGTCGCGCTTCGGCTCGGTCGTCGCTTCGGCGCAGTCACGTTCGGTTTGGCCGATGACGCTGACGTCCGAGCTGTCGAGGTCTCAGCGACCGACGGTTCGTTCGACTTCGTCGTCGAACGCTCCGGTGGGCAGCGCCTGGGCAGTGTCCATCTGCCGATGCGGGGGATCTACAACGTGCGCAACGCGCTCGCCGCAACTGCCATGGCGCTCGAGATCGGCGTCGACTTCGCCGACATTGCCTCGGCGCTCGGCAAGTTCGGCGGCGTGGCACGCCGTTTCGACGTGCGCGGAACCCACGACGGCGCGACCTTCGTCGACGACTACGCCCACCTGCCCAGCGAGATCGACGCGGTGTTGACCGGGGCGCGGGACAGTGGCGACGGGTGGGACCGGGTGATCGCCGTGTTTCAGCCGAACCGGTTCAACCGCATCTCGGAGATCTGGCGTGACTACGCCGGGGCGTTCAGTCAAGCGGACCTCGTCGTGCTGACGTCGATCTACGCTTCGGGGACCACGCCGATCCCCGGGATCACGGGCAAGTTGATCGTGAATGCCGTGACCGAAGCCAACCCCGGCGTACGCGTCGTCTGGTTGCCGAGTCGCTCGGACCTGGTGCAGTTCGTCGCCGGCGAGGCGCGCTCGGGTGACGTGGTGATCTCGATGGGTTGCGGTGACATCGCCTCGTTTCCCTCCGAGGTGCTCGATGCTCGACGATCGGCCTGACGTGGAATCTGAGCCGAACGCCGCCCAGAGTGCGGACCGGGCTGCTGACGGAGCACTCCCAGCAGCGCTCGAGGCGCTCGGTGATCTCGCCGAACGCGACGTGCCGATCGGATCGATGACCACCTATCGCGTGGGTGGAGCAGCTGACATCTTCGTCCGGATCACGGATCCGGAGCAGCTCCAAGCCGTGGCGACGGCGCACGCCGTGTCGGGCCTGCCGATCCTCGTGATGGGACGAGGTTCCAACCTCCTGATTGCCGACGCGGGCTTCCGGGGTATCGCGATCTCGATCGCCGAGATGGCTGATCACATCGACATCGAAACGCACCGCTCCTCCGATGAGACAACGCTCGTGAGGGCCGGCAGCGGGGTGCTGCTCCCGGTGCTCGCACGGCGCACGGCAGCTGCGGCCCTGACCGGTTTCGAATGGGCGGTCGGTGTCCCGGGCTCGATCGGCGGTGCGGTCCGGATGAACGCCGGCGGTCACGGGTCGGACCTGTCCGCATCGCTGGTGTCGGTCAAGATCGCCGACCTGGCAACGCCGCCCGATCGTGACATCGTGCAGCAGATGAATGCCGATCAACTGGGCCTGCGCTTCCGCGGGAGTGGGCTGGCGTCGACGCAACTCGTCATCGAAGCGACGGTCGAACTCTCGCCAGGAGACCGAGCGGCAGCGGAGGCCGAGATCAGCGAGATCGTCCAGTGGCGACGAGCCAACCAGCCGGGAGGGCAGAACGCCGGGTCAGTGTTCGTCAATCCGGTGCCCGGCGAGGTCACCTCCGGTGCCCTGATCGACGCAGCCGGACTGCGAGGCTTCAGACACGGCACGGCCACCGTGTCCGACAAACACGCCAACTTCATCCAGGCCGACGAAGGCGGCGCTGCTGACGACGTCCGCGAATTGATGCGCATCGTGCGCGATCGGGTCGAAGCGGCGTCGGGATGGCAGTTGCGGAGCGAGATCCGACTCGTCGGATTCGAGGACGTCTTCTGATGTTCGGACGAAAGAAGTCCGGCAAGGCCGAGCCCGAGGCTCGTCCGGAGGGTGAACCGACGCCAGCCGGAGGGAGCGTCCGCCCGGAGAGTTCGGTGCTGGACGAGCTCTCGCGAGCCTTCGGCACGGACACGACTGATGACAATGCCGACCTCATCGCCGGTGACTCCGACGGCACGGACGGCACCGTTGAGCCCATCGGGCGCGCCGGTGATGCCGGTGATGCCGGTGAGGCCGGTGAGGCCGGTGAGGCCGGTGCGATCGATCACGTCGAGGAACTGCAGATCGTCATGTCAGATGACGATGGTCCGCACACGAGTGAGCCGCGTACGCCCACGCCGCCCGCTGAACGCACCACGATCAGGATCGGCGACGACTTCGGCAGCGTGGCCTTCGACGCTGTCCCGGTGAGTGAGCCCATCGTCTTTGCCACCGACCCAGGCCTCACAAGGGGACCCGGCCTTGCAGAGGATGCCGGTGCCGATTCGGTTTCCAGCGTTGACCTGGACCCGAGCGTGACACCGGACGCCACGATTGCTCGTTCGACCATCGCCATTGGTGGCGACGACGACCTGCCCGATGCCGTGTACCTCGACGGCGGATTGGAACCCGACGACGACTCCGGCACGGTGTTCATCGACGATGACGGCACCGGCGACGCGCTCGGCATCAAAGATGCCACCACGCCGGGAATCGAACCGCGTCTGCGGCAGCGGCGGATCGGAGTCCGTCGCGCCGCCAGCCGTAAGCGCATCAAGTGGGTGCTGCTCGGTGCGGCCGGACTCATGATCTTGCTCGGGGTGCTCACCGTGCTCGGATCCGGGTGGTTTGCCATCGACGACATCGAAGTGAGCGGCGCCGTGTACACCGACGAGAACCGTCTGCAGTTGGTGATCGACGACCTCGACGGCACACCGGTACTCCTCGCGGACACCGAAGCCGCCGAATTGGAGCTGGAGGCCATCCCGTGGGTCGATGACGCCCGAGTTCGGACTCGATTCCCCAACTCGGCGACCATCGAGATCCGCGAACGAACGCCGGTCGCAACCATGGCGGGCGCAGACGGACGCTTCCGAGTGCTCGACGACGAAGGGCGCGTCCTCGACGTGATCGACGGGCAACCCGTTGCGTTCGTGCTGCTCGGCGGACCCTCGACACTCGATCTGGCTGCCGGCGAGTTCGCTCCCGTCGGGCCGGCCTCGGCGGCCTCGTTGGTCACCAAGCTGACGCCGACGATCCGTCCTCGTGTGCTGTCGATCGAGGTGACCGACGACGGATCGGATCTGGTCATGAATCTCCGTGGTGATCCGGCCGGCGAAGGCAGCGCCGAAGAGACGCCTCCGATTCGGGTACGCTTCGGATCGGCCATCGGGGACAGCGAACAGCTCGAGAAACTCGTCCGGCTCGAAGACCGCCTCGATGACCTCTCCGAGGAACCCATCAGCGAGATCAATGTGACCACGAACGAAGTGACTGACTTGTGACCGTCCCCAACCTCAGCCGTGCCGTCAGCCGTGCCATCACCTTTCCGACCTGTCAGACCTGGCAGGATGACACCCGATTGAAATGAAACTCATGAACGACTCTCCTATCGAAGGGAACCGCTGATGGTCGGCGCTCCACAGAACTATCTCGCCGTGATCAAGGTCATCGGCGTCGGCGGTGGCGGTGTCAATGCCGTGAACAGAATGATCGATGCCGGCCTCAAGGGCGTCGAGTTCATCGCGGTCAACACCGACGCCCAGGCGCTCTTGATGAGCGATGCCGATGTCAAGCTCGACATCGGCCGTGATCTCACCCGTGGTCTCGGTGCCGGGAGCGATCCCGAAGTGGGTCGCGAGGCAGCCGAAGCGCACAAGGACGAGATCGAAGAGATGGTCAAGGGCGCCGACATGGTGTTCATCACCGCTGGCGAGGGTGGCGGTACCGGCACAGGTGCTGCTCCGGTCATCGCCGAGGTCGCGCGCGAAGCGGGTGCACTCACCATTGGCGTGGTCACGCGCCCGTTCTCGTTCGAAGGCCGCAAGCGTGCGGTTCAAGCAGACAACGGTGTCGGCCGCCTGAAGGAAAAGGTCGACACGCTGATCGTGATCCCGAACGACCGTCTGTTGACCGTCGCGAACGACAAGACCAGCGTGCTCAACGCCTTCAAGATGGCCGACGAGGTCCTCCTGCAGGGTGTGTCGGGAATCACCAGCCTGATCACGACCCCGGGTCTGATCAACACCGACTTCGCGGACGTCAAGATGATCCTGTCCAACGCCGGGTCGGCGCTGATGGGTATCGGCCAGGCCAGCGGCGACGAGCGAGCGATGTCGGCAGCCAAGGCCGCGATCTCCAGTCCACTGCTCGAGTCCGCCATCGACGGTGCACGCGGTGTCCTGCTCAACATCACCGGACCGTCGAGTATGGGTCTCTTCGAGATGAACGCAGCGGCGGAGATCATCCACGGTGTCGCACATCAAGATGCCAACATCATCTTCGGTACGGTCATCGACGACGAGATGGGCGACGAGGTCCGGGTCACGGTCATCGCAGCCGGTTTCGACCGAGTCGAGGGCCAGGGGAGCGGCACTGCCGGATCCGGCTCGACCGACCTCGGGTTGCGCACGTCACCGACTCGGATCACCGAACTCTTCGGTGACGGCGACGAGCCCGATCCGCTCGAAGACGACAGCGACGACGACTTCGACGTCCCGTCCTTCCTCAAATAGCGGTCCCGGCGCTTCTGCTCGGCCTCTACGATCGCGTCACTGCCGACCGGCGCATCCGCGTCATTGCATCTGAGCGCTCCGACGGCGACCTGCACCCGAGTCGTGTTCCGGCACCGTTGCTCGCCGAACGCCAGCAAGCGCTCGTCGGTTCGCAACTCGCGTTGGCTGAACAGGTTCACGGGATCGAGGTGTCGCGGGTCGACTCCGGCCACGGGTGGCCGGTCGTTGGTCGCGCGGATGTGCTCGTCGCGGAGCATGACGAACCGGTACCGATCGGCATCTGGGCCGCAGACTGTGCGCCGATCTTGCTCATCGGGTCATCCGGCACGGTGGTTGCCGCCCATGGAGGTTGGCGTGGGTTGGCTGCCGGCGTGATCGACGTCGCTGTCGCTCAGTTCGGCGGAACCGGACAGTCGATCCGTGCCGCGCTCGTCGGACCGGTGATTCATGCGTGCTGCTATGAATTCGGGAGCGACGACCTCGAGGCCGTCGCCGCAGGGGTGCATGCCGCCCCGGAGACAGTGCTGGCAACGACAGCGACGGGACGGCAGGCGCTCGATGTTCCCGCTGCGATCAATGCGGGGTTCGCTGTGCACGGTATCGACGTCGAATCGTCCGGCCCGTGCACCGGTTGTGACGACCGGTGGTTCTCGCATCGGGTGCGTGGGGAACCCGGTCGCCATGCGGTGATTGCATGGAGTGCAAGACTGCCCGCATGATCGAGACACAGCTCCGCTCGATCCGCGACCAGATCGCTGCGGTCGACCGTCCGTTCACCCATCCCGTCGACGTGATCCCGGTGACCAAGGGCTTCGATGGTGCAGCAATCGAAGCTGCGGCGGATGCCGGTTGTCTCACGGTGGGAGAGAACTACGCACAGGATCTGCTGTCCAAGGCAGACACGATCAAACGGCTCGGCGTCGACGTCCAGTTCATCGGGCAGTTGCAGTCCAACAAGGTGCGCCAACTGGTCGATCTCGTCACCCTGTGGGCATCAGTGGACCGGATGTCGATCATCGACGAGATCGCCAAGCGTCAACCGGACGCCCAGATTCTCGTCCAGGTCGATGCCACCACACCGGACGTCGTCGACGGCAAAGACAGAGCTGGGGGCATCGGCGGAGCAGGGGGCGTCGGCGGAGCGGGTGGCAAGGGCGGCTGCCGACCCGATGAGGTCACGGCGTTGATCGATCACGCCAGGGAATGCGGCTTGGTCGTGGCGGGGCTGATGACCGTGGGGCCGACCGGCCGGCCCGCGGAAGCAGCGCGGCCGGCCTTCGAGACGGTGCGCGCGCTCGTCGACCGCCACGAACTGGCGATCTGCTCGATGGGCATGTCGGGCGATCTCGGAGTCGCCGTCGCCTGCGGATCCACTCAGGTCAGAGTCGGCTCAGCGCTGTTCGGCCCGCGTCCGCCGCGGCGCTGACGCCCTGTTCACAGTCCAGCTGCATTCTCCTGGCAGGGCGGTGGCACTTCTCGGAACCCGTACGCCACGTGTCCACGATCCGACCCCGATCGTGTTGTATCCTCCCCGTGAGCAGGAGGATTGCATGCCCATCTGGAAGAAGACCATGGACTACCTGGGTCTGGGTCCTGACGACACATACGACGATTACGACGACTATGTCGAGCCGGAGCCGCCGGTACGTCAGCGCGCCCCGCGCGACGACACTCGCGGACAACGCGTGCGTGGCCCTGAACCCGAACCGACCGTCCGCACCGTTACGCCGCGTCCGAGCTTTCCGTCCCGTGACTTCGATGCGTCCGCCGCGTCACGACGTCCCCGGCCGGCGCCGACGCCGTCATCGTCGGATGACTCGGGTGTGCAGATCCGCCCCACCGATCAGCAACAACCGTCGCAACAACCCGCACTTCGAAGCGTCCCGGGAGGGTCCATGGAGCCACACACCGTCCGCCCCCGCCGGTTCGACCAGGCACAAGAAGTAGCTGACAAGTTCAAAGACGGCCAGCCGGTCATCATGAACTTGGAGGGAACCGATCGCAGCGTGGCTCGCCGGCTCATCGACTTCGCGAGCGGCATCTGTTATGCGATGGACGGGTCGATGGAGAAGGTCGCCACGGGCGTGTATCTGCTCAAGCCGGCCCCGCAGCGTGCACCGCGCTACGACGAATACGACGACTGATTCGGAGAATCGCACATGGAGATGAATCCGCAACGCGTTAGGACCGCTGCGTTCCGCACGGTCAAGAAGGGTCTGGACCCGAGCGAGGTCCAAGCGTTCTTGCATTCGGTGGCCGATGAACTCGAACGGGCGCAGAACCAGGCGACGGCCATGGAGGCCAGGGCGCGTGCGGCGGTCGCCCGCCTGCAGGAGCTCTCCGATGATGGTCCCGCGCAAGGTGCTGCCAGCACCCAGACAGCAGCAAGCGCGGCGACCTCGGCCGACCCTGCGTCCGTCGACACCGCAGCGGGTGTCGATGTCAACGCATCGGTCGATGAATCCGAAACGATCAGCCGCACATTGCTGCTCGCGCAACGCACCGCCGACACGACGGTCGCCGAGGCCCGAGCCGAAGCCGAGCGGCTGCGACTCGAGGCAGAATCCGAAGCGCGTCAGGCTGGGGAAGCGGAACGTGCTGTTGTCGCGAGCGAGGTGGACTCCCTGCTGGCCCGCCGCGACTTCCTCGAGTCAGACGTCGACCACTTGGAGCAGTTTCTCGTCGACCAGCGCACTCGGCTGCGCGACGCTGCAACGCAGATCGTCGAGATCGCCGAGCGAGTACCCGGCGGGCTGGGCGAGGTGCGTCGGCCCATCGTTTCGGCCTCCGACGACAGCGTTGACGACACTGCGAATGGCAGCGAAAACGACATCACAGACGACATCGCCGACGACGGTGCACCTGTTGTCGACACGACCGGCGCCGGTGCAGGCGGTGCGGCCGGAGAACCTTCCGCCGACGCCTGAGGGTGCGTCGATAGAGTCCCCTGCGTGCCGTACCCCGAGGTCGATCCGCAACCGAACTTTCCGCAGCTCGAGCAGCGAATCCTCGAAGGCTGGGAGGCGAACCGGACCTTTGAGGCATCGGTCGATCAGCGCCCAGCCGGTGACAACGGTGACAACGAGTTCGTCTTCTACGACGGCCCACCGTTCGCGAACGGCCTGCCGCACTACGGACACCTGCTGACCGGCTATGTCAAGGACGCGATCCCTCGCTATCAGACCATGCGGGGCAAACGAGTCGAACGACGATTCGGTTGGGACTGCCACGGACTTCCCGCCGAGGTGAAGGCCGAACAGGAACTCGGCATCTCCGGTCACCCGGAGATCACCGCATTCGGCATCGACAAGTTCAACGAGGCGTGTCGCGACAGCGTGTTGCAGTTCACCGATCAGTGGCGCAGCTACGTGGGCCGACAGGCGCGTTGGGTCGACTTCGACAACGACTACAAGACACTGGATCTCTCCTACATGGAGAGCGTGATGTGGGCCTTCAAGGCACTCCACGACAAGGGTCTCGTGTACGAGGGATTCCGCGTTCTCGCCTACTGCTGGCGCTGCGAGACCCCGCTGTCGAACACCGAGACCCGCATGGACGACGTCTACCAGGACCGCCAGGACCCGGCGTTGACCGTGGCATTCGCCCTCGAGACCGGTGAGAAGATCCTCGCCTGGACCACGACACCGTGGACGCTGCCATCGAATCTCGCCCTGGCTGTCGGCGACGACATCGACTACGCCGTCGTCGAAGTCGGTACCGAGCGGTTCATCATCGCTGACGCACTGCGCAGCAACTACGAGGTCGAACTCGGTGGGGGGACCGTGGTCGAGATGCTGCGGGGCGCTGATCTGGTCGGTCGGCGATACACCCCGCTGTTCGAGTACTTCACCGATACCGAACTCCACGGCACCGAGCATGCCTTTCAAGTGATCGCCGCTGACTTCGTGTCCGTGGAAGACGGCACCGGCATCGTGCACATGGCACCCGGCTTCGGTGAGGACGACCAGGTCGTCAGCAACGCGGTCGGGATCCCGACGCTGTGTCCAATGGATGAGCACGGCTGCTACACCGCCGAGATCACCGACTACGTCGGTCAGCACGTGTTCGACGCAAACCCGGCGATCATCCGTGCGCTCAAGGATCGCGGCGATTTCACGATGGGCGGTGCGGTGGTGCGTCACGCCACGTACGACCACTCCTACCCGCACTGCTGGCGCTGTGCCCAGCCGCTGGTGTATCGGGCGATCTCATCGTGGTTCGTGCAGGTCACTGCGTTCCGCGACCGGATGGTCGAACTGAACCAGGAGATCACCTGGCAGCCCGCCCACATCAAGGAGGGCAGCTTCGGCAAGTGGATCGAGAACGCCCGCGACTGGGCGATCAGCCGCAACCGATTCTGGGGCTCGCCGATCCCGGTGTGGCGCTCCGACAATCCCGACTTCCCGCGAGTCGACGTCTACGGCTCGCTCCAACAGATGTCAGACGACTTCGGCGTGGAGGTCACCGACCTGCACCGTCCGTACGTCGACGAACTGGTTCGTCCGAACCCGGACGATCCGTCCGGCGAGTCGATGATGCGCCGCGTTCCCGAAGTACTCGACTGTTGGTTCGAATCGGGCTCGATGCCGTTCGCTCAGGTCCACTATCCGTTCGAGAACCAGCAATGGTTCGACGATCACTATCCGGGCGACTTCATCGTGGAGTACATCGGTCAGACCCGCGGCTGGTTCTACACGTTGCACGTGTTGGCGACCGCACTGTTCGACCGGCCAGCGTTCTCGAACTGTGTGAGCCACGGCATCGTTCTCGGCGACGACGGCGCGAAGATGTCGAAGTCGCTCAACAACTATCCCGACCCGCGCGAGATGTTCGACACCCACGGCGCCGACGCGATGCGGTGGCATCTGCTCAGTTCATCGATCCTGCGGGGCGGCGACGGGATGGTGACCGAGAACGGAATGCGTGACACGGTCCGTCACGTCCTGCTGCCGCTGTGGAACTCGTGGTACTTCCTCACCCTGTATGCCAACGCCGCCGATCACCAGGGCGTCCACCGCACCGATTCGACCAACGTCCTCGATCAATACGTGATGGCCAAGACCCGTGATCTTGTCGCCGCGACAACTGACGCATTGGACGCCTATGACCTCTTCGGTGCCTGTCAGCAGGTGCGTGAGTACCTCGATGTGCTGACCAACTGGTACGTGCGACGGAGTCGGAGCAGGTTCTGGGATGGAGACCACGACGCGATCGACACGATGCACACCGTGCTGTCCGTCCTCGTCCGGGTCACCGCGCCATTGCTGCCGTTCATCTCCGAGTCGATTCATGCGGGTATGAACGCCCGCCCGGACCAGAACAGCCAACACGACGATCAGGGTGACGAGAGTGTGCACCTGCTCGACTGGCCGAGTGTCGACGAGTTGCCGGGGAACGACGATCTGGTGGACGCAATGGACCTCGTCCGCGACGTCTGTTCGGCCACGCTGTCGGTTCGCAAGGCGAACCAGCGACGCGTCCGCCTGCCGCTGCACTCGGTGACCGTTGCAACAGAGGGCGCTGAACGGCTGGCTCCGTTCCGCGATGTGATCGCCGACGAGGTGAATGTCCGAGAGGTCGTGTTGACCAGCGACGTCGCGTCGGTCGCCACTGAGCGGTTGCAGCTCGTTCCCAAAGCGCTCGGTCCGCGCCTGGGCAAAGATGTCCAGAACGTCATCCGGGCGCACAAGGCCGGCGACTGGTCCGAAACCGACGGCGTGATCACGGTTGGCGGCGTCGAGCTACTGGACGGTGAGTACACCCTCGAACTGGTCGCGCGCGACGGCGTGGGCGATGGTGCGGGTGCGGGTGCGGGTGCGGGTGCGGGTGCGGGTGCGGGTGCGGGTGATGGTGCGGGCGATGGTGATGGTGATGGTGGCGTTCTTGCCAGCGCTGGCCTGAGCCGCACCGGTGGCGTCGTGGCGCTCGACATCGCTGTCGACGACGAACTCGAGATCGAAGGTGCTGCGCGGGACCTGGTACGGCTCATCCAGCAGAAGCGCAAGGAGTACGACTATGAGGTCACCGATCGGATTCGGCTGACGATGCGGACCGATGCTCATTGGGCGCAGGTCTGGGAGCAGCACAGTGCGCTCGTCGAGCGTGAAACGCTGATCGTCGGTTCCGACGTCGGCATGCTCCCGGACGGCAGCTCCGACGAACTGGTCTGGGACATCGAGCCGGCCTGAACGCGATCGCACACCTGTTCCGCTAGAGTCCAGCGCTCAATACCGCATGGAGGTTCGCTGATGGCCGCACCGAAGAAGAAAAAGTCCACCGCGAAGAAGAAGGCTCCGGCCAAGAAACAGGCCGCAGCCAAGAAGACCGCATCTGCCAAGAAGGCTCCCGCCCGGAAGAAAGCTGCGGCAAAGAAGGCTTCTGCGAAGAAGACAGCTGCGACCAAGAAGGCTGCACCCGCCAAGAAGTCCGCAGCGAAGAACGCGCCGGCCAAGAAGGCTGCACCCGCCAAGAAATCTGCAGCGAAGAAGGCCCCGGCCAAGAAACAGGCGGCGGCAGGCAAGGCTCCTGCCAAGAAGACCACCGCGAAGAAGACCACCGCAAAACAGACCGCCCGTCAGAAGACTGCAGCAAAGAAGACCGACTCCCCCGTGACTCCCAAACCCAAGCAGTCCATCCCGCCCAAGCCCAAGCCGAAGCGCAAGAGCAGTTCACCGCTGTCGCCGTTGCTGTCGAACGACGTTCCTGAGCAGGTCGAGGTGCCCAAACCGCGCGGCACCAGCAAGGACGGGATCTCCTACACCAAGGACTTCGACGTGAAGTTCCTCAAGGCGCAGCGTGACCAGCTGGAGGCCCGCAAGGCAGGCGAGTTGGCTCGTGCCACCCGCCTGGAGGACGAAGCGACCTCGATCATCGAAGATGGTGAGATGGGTGACGTCCAGTTCGACGACGAAGGTGGCGAGGGCGACACGATGGTCGTCCAGCGCGACTTGGACCGGTTGCTCTCGGGCCAGGCCCGTCAGACCGTCGCCGACATCGACGAGGCCCTTGCCCGGATCGAGGCGGGCACGTACGGCTATTCGGTCGTGTCCGGCAAGCCGATCCCGCGGGAACGCCTCGAGGCGATTCCCGAGACCACGGTGCTGGCCGTCGAGAAGGTCAGCGGCGCCGGGTTCCGGTAGCAGCCACGCGTCACCAGCATCTTCATCCGCGTCACTATGGAAACGTCCCGCGCCGCTCTTTGGCGGGTTCCGATCCTGCTTGCACTGGGCGTGATCGCGTTCGACCAGGCAACGAAGCACTGGGCGGTGACTGATCTGGGTGCCGATCGCGAGATCGAAGTGTTCTGGACGCTCCAGTTCAATCTGGCGTTCAACAGTGGCATGGCCTTCAGCCGGGCGGAGGGTTTCGGGCCGGTCATCGCGGTCATCGCGACTGCCGTGATCGTCTGGCTCCTCGTCTCCTTGCGGACCGAAACGGGCCGACTCTCCGCCCTCGGCATGGGTCTCGTCATCGGCGGAGCAATGGGCAACCTCGTGGACCGACTGTTCCGCAATGACGCCTGGTTGCGCGGGTCCGTCGTGGACTTCATCGACTTTCAGTGGTTCCCGATCTTCAACATCGCCGACATCGCGATCAACGTCGGTGCGGGTGCGCTCATCTTGAACACGATCCTGGTCAGCCGCCGTCCCGTCTCTGTCGACGAGGAGCCCGAACCGACATGATCACCGACGAGGTCCCAGCTGCACTCGATGGTCAACGGTTGGACCGAATCGTCGCCTTGCTCGGCGACGTGAGCCGCTCAGGAGCGGCAGCGGCGATCGCTGCCGGAGGGGTCACCGTCGATGCTGCTCCGGCGCCGTCGGGCAAGGTCCGTCTCGTCGAAGGCCAGATCGTTACCGTCGATCCGGCCACGTTCCCCCGGGAGCAGCTCCCGCAGCCAGACCCATCCGTGATCTTCGACGTGATCCACGAAGACGACAGCGTGATCGTCGTCGACAAGCCTGCAGGGCTCGTCGTCCATCCTGGCGCCGGCAACATGACCGGCACACTTGCCAATGGTCTCCTGGCCCGCTACCCCGAACTCGTCGGCGTCGGCGAGCCGATTCGTCCGGGAATCGTTCACCGTCTCGACGCTGGCAGCTCGGGTCTGCTCGTCGTGGCGCGAACCAACGACGCCGCCGAGTACCTGATCGACCAGTTCGCGGATCACACCTGTACGCGTCGGTATCTCGCTCTGGTGTGGGGCGTTCCTGACGCACCTCACGGGATCATCGATGCGCCGCTCGGACGCGATCGTGGCGACCCCCTCAAGATGGCAGTGGTGGCCCACGGAAAGTACGCCCGCACGGACTACCGGGTCATCGGCACGTACTCCGAGCCAGCGGTCGTGTCACAGCTCGAGTGTCGGCTCGAGACGGGTCGTACGCACCAGATTCGTGTGCATCTCTCGTCGATCAACCATCCACTGGTCGGCGACCCGGTCTATGGACAACGGCGACCGAACCTCGGCGTGCAACGACCGTTTCTCCACGCTGCTGAACTGGCGTTCAATCATCCGGGCACCGGCGAACGCGTGACGTTCCACAGTCCGCTCGCTGCTGACCTGCAGGCGTGGCTCGACGCTGCGACTCCCTGAGGCGAGCACTGCGTCGCACACGGCTGCACCCCGGAGCTAGTGGCTGTGCAGCTTGGGCCAGGGTGAGTTGCCCTCGGCGATGTCCGCGATCCCGGCGAGCGAGTACCCCTCGAGGTGTTCGCGCATGCGTGCTCCGGCCTGATTCCAGATCTCGAGCAGGACACACTGGCCTTCGTGGTCACACGACCCGTCCTGATGGGGCACACCGAAATCGCCGACCGTGATCGGGCCGTCGACGGCAGACACGATGTCAGAGAGCATGATGTCTTCGGGCTCGCGGGCCAACACGTAACCGCCGCCGACGCCACGCTTCGACCGAACCAAGCCGGCGCCCTTCAGCGCGAGCAGGATCTGCTCGAGGTACGGCTGGGGTAGTGCGGTTCGCTCGGCGATGTCGCGCACCGATGTGGGGCCCCCTTCGTGACGGTGCAACGCCAGACTCAGCAGGGCACGACAGGCATAGTCCCCACGGGTCGAGATTCGCACGGCCTCACCTTAACGCCGCGAACATTCGGGCGGCTGACCTTGTTCTCCACCTGGTGTTCGTGGTGGACTGGCCCGCAGTGACTTCGACAAGCGGCGGCGGGCCGATCATTCCGGACTACACAGGTGCGAACGTGCGCGGCATCATCCCGGCGCTCCTGGGCCCGGCGACGTGGTCAGCAGCGACGCTTCCCGGCTGGATGCCCGCACCGGTCGTCGACTCGGACCAGTGCGTGCTGCTGGTCCTCGACGGTCTCGGCTGGGACCAGTTCCGAGACCGCGCTGCAATGATGCCGAACCTCGCCGGCTTCGTCGGACAGTCGATCCACACTGTTGCTCCGACCACCACGGCAACGGCGCTGACCTCGATCACGACCGGTCTGACTCCGGGCGAGCACGGCCTGGTTGGCTACCGGATGCTGCTCGGCGGTGAGGTCTTGAACGTGTTGCGATGGGCGGTCGACGGTCAGATCGTGCGCCGTCAGAAGTCACCGTCGGAGACGCAGCCCTTCGAGCCGTTCTTGGGCATGAACGTGCCCGTCGTGTCGATGGCCGAGCTCGAGAATTCGGCGTTCAGCGAAGCCCACCTGCGAGGGTGCGCACCGCATGGCTGGCGCGCTGCATCGTCGATCGCTGTCACGGCGGCTGCGCAGGTCGAGGCGGGGGAGCGGTTCGTCTACTGCTACTACGGGGGCATCGACAAGATCGCCCACGAGCGCGGCTTCGGGCCGTACTACGAAGCCGAACTCCGTGCTGCTGACCAGATCGTCGGAGAGCTTCTCGATGCATTGCCGTCAGGGACGTCGCTGCTCGTGACCGCCGATCACGGCCAAGTCGAGGTCGGCGACAACACGATCCACCCGTCCGAGGCACTGCTGCGTGGAGTGACGCTGCAGTCGGGCGAGGGACGCTTCCGTTGGCTGCACGCCGCTGGCGGTGCAGTCGTCGACGTCGCCCAGGCAGCGACGGACGAAGTGGGCGAGGTGGCGTGGGTCGTGACCAGAGAGCAAGTGCTCGACGAGCAGTGGTTCGGCCCGACGGTGGCACCGCCGATCAGGGCTCGGCTCGGCGATGTCGCACTCGTGGCTCGTGACGACGTGACCTTTTACGAGGCGGCCGACTCGGGCGCTTACGAACTGATCTGTCGCCACGGTTCGTTGACCTCGGCAGAAGTCAACGTGCCACTCGTCGCGGCGACTGCCTGAAGCCGGTAGAAAGGCGCCCATGTCCGACACCGAGAATTCTGGCACCGACAGCACCGACATGACGCCTGCTCCCGACCAATCCGTCGCCGAACCGGCCATATCCGAGTCACACGACGCGAACATCAGCGACGTGGTGAGTCCTGACGTGGTGAGTCCTGATGTGGTGCACTCCTCGGTCGATGAGGACCAGGAATCGGTGACCCAGCCGGCGAAGGTGATGCGGATTGGTTCGATGGTCAAGCAGCTCCTCGAAGAAGTGCGCAACTCTGAATTGGACGAGGCCTCGCGCGAGCGACTCGCTGAGCTGTACGAACGGTCGGTCACCGAGGTGTCCGAAGCGCTGTCGCCCGACCTGCAGGAGGAACTGCGCTCCTTGGCGTTGCCGTTCGAGCACGACGAGGTGCCGAGCGAAGCCGAGCTGCGAGTGGCCAAGGCACAGCTGGTCGGCTGGTTGGAGGGTCTGTTCCACGGGATCCAAGCGTCGATGGCGGCCCAGCAGGCCATGGCGCAGATGCAGGCCGCTCAGCAGCAACGTGCGATCGCAGGCGGCGCCCAGAGCGGACCGGGTGGCGCGGTACAACAGCCCGGCGCCTCCGGCGAGCGTCCGGGCACCTACCTGTAGCAGGGTCAGGAGCGGGTCAGGAGCGGGGCCTTGGCGACCAGCGCGCCAACGCTGCTACGTTCAAGAATCCCAACGTTGTAAGTAGAACACTCTCGCAAGATCATCCGTACATGGCCGATTCCTTCACCCACCTCCACGTTCACACCGAGTTCTCGATGCTCGACGGGGCGTCGCGACTCGACGAGATGGTGGCCAAGGCAGTCCAGGACGGCCAACCGGCCATCGGCATCACCGACCACGGCAACATGTACGGCACGCTGGACTTCTACAAGGAGTGCAACAGCCAGGGCATCAAGCCGATCATCGGAACCGAGGCCTACATGGCCCACGACCACCGCTCCGAGCGCCCCACCCGGCGCGGACGTGTCGACGACTCCGGCGGTGAGACCGAGGGCGGCAAGAAGCTCTACTACCACCTCATCCTGCTCGCGGAGACCAACCAGGGCTACAAGAACCTCATCCAGCTCTCCTCGAAAGCGTTCATGGAGGGCTACTACTACAAGCCCCGGATGGACTTCGAACTGCTCGAACAGCACTCGGAGGGCCTGATCGCCACGAGCGCATGCCTCGGGGGCCATGTGCTGCAGGCTCTGATGCAGGGTCGCGATCAGCAGGCGCTGGAACACGCGGCGCGCTTCCAGGACATCTTCGGGCGCGACAACTTCTTCATCGAGCTGCAGGATCACGGCATTCCTGAGCAGCACCAGACCAACCCGAAGCTGATGGAGATCGCGAAGAAGATCAAGGCGCCGCTGCTCGCGACCAACGACAGCCACTACGTCCACCAAGACGATCACGAGAGCCACGACGCGCTGCTCTGCGTGCAGACCGGGTCGTTGATGTCGGACACGAAGCGGTTCAAGTTCTCCGGCACCGACCACTACCTGAAGTCCGCCGCCGAGATGAGGTACCTGTTCCGCGAGGTTCCCGGTGCGTGCGACAACAGCCTGTGGATCGCCGAGCGTGCAAACGTGGAGATCGAATTCGGCAAGCCGCTGCTGCCGAATTTCCCGTTGCCCGAGGGCTTCGACAGCGACGCCGACTACCTCACGCATCTCACGATGGAGGGAGCGAAGAAGCGCTGGGGCGACACCGTCCCCGTCGTCGCCCGGGAGCGCCTCGCCTACGAGCTCAAGGTCATCAACGACATGGGGTTCGCGTCGTACTTCCTGATCACGTGGGACCTCATCAAGTACGCCCGCGACAACGGGATCCGCGTCGGGCCCGGTCGTGGTTCGGCTGCCGGCTGTGCGGTGGCGTACTGCCTCTGGATCACCGACCTCGACCCGATCGAGTACGACCTGCTGTTCGAACGATTCCTCAACCCGAGCCGTATCTCGATGCCCGACATCGACATGGACTTCGAGACGAGATACCGCGACGAGATGATCCGGTATTCGGCCGAACGCTACGGACGCGACCACGTTGCCCAGATCGTCACGTTCGGTTCGATCAAAGCTCGCAACGCGGCGCGTGACGCAGCACGGGTGCTCGGCTACCCCTACGGCGTCGGCGACAAGATCGCCAAGGCGATGCCGCCGCTGGTGATGGGGCGTGACACCCCACTCAAGTACTGCTTCGAACGGCACCCCAAGTACGCCGACGGCTACCAGGCTGCTGCGGACCTGCGGGCGATGTACGACACGGACCCGGACATCAAGAAGGTCGTCGACGTCGCCAAGGGCCTGGAGGGGCTGAAGCGCTCCGATGGCATCCATGCCGCTGCCGTGGTGATCACCAAGGACCCGGTCACCGACTACGTGCCGATCCAGCGCAAGCCGGAGTCCGGCAAGGACCCCGAAGACGCACCGGTCGTCACCCAGTACGAGATGCACGGCGTCGAGTCCCTCGGCCTGCTCAAGATGGACTTCCTCGGGCTGCGGAACCTCGACGTGATCTCCGATGCCGAGACGATGATCCGGGAGCGCCACGACCCCGACTTCGACATCGAACAGACCGCCCTCGACGACACCAAGACCTACGACCTGCTGTCCCGCGGCGACACGATCGGCATCTTCCAGCTCGAGTCGCCGCCGATGCGGCAACTGCTCAAGGCAATGGAGCCGCGAACGTTCCCGCACATCGCCGCCGTCCTCGCGTTGTACCGCCCGGGGCCGATGTCGGTCAACATGCACTACGACTACGCCGACCGGATGAACGGTCGACAGGAGGTCAGCTACTTCCACGAGGACGCCAAGGAAGTGCTCGGCGACACCTACGGCCTGATGATCTATCAGGAGAGCGTGATGCGCGTCGCGCAGAAGTTCGCCGGCTACTCCCTGGCCGAAGCCGACAACCTCCGCAAGGCGATGGGCAAGAAATCCCGTGAGGTCATGGCCCAGGCCCGTCAGGCGTTCGAGGACGGCGTCGTCGCCCAGGGCTACGGCGACGAGATGGGCCCGATGCTGTTCGACATCATCGAAAAGTTCGCCGACTACGCCTTCAACAAGAGCCACACCTTCGGCTACGGGCTGATCACCTACCAGACCGCCTACATGAAGGCCCACTACCCGGTCGAGTACATCGCATCGTTGCTCACCAGCGTCAAGAACAACCTGGACAAGGCCGCGACGTATCTCGCCGACTGTCGATCCATGGGCATCAAGGTGCTCACGCCCGACGTCAACCGGTCGCTCATCAACTTCGGTGCACTGTCGAACGACGAACTGCCGCCCGGTGTGACCCTGCCCGTGGGGAGTCCCGGCGCGATCACGTTCGGGCTGTCCGCCGTCCGAAACGTCGGTGAGGCGCTGGTCGAGTTGTTGATCGCCGAACGCACCGAGAATGGTCAGTTCACCGACTTCTACGACTTCGTCGAGCGGGTGCCCGAGGCCGTGCTGAACAAGCGCACGATCGAGTCCTTGATCAAAGGAGGCGGATTCGACGCTCTCGGCCATCCACGACGCGGTCTGCTCACGGTGTTCGAGCACATCATCGACACGACCGTCAAGCTCCGGCGAGAACGTGAAATGGGTGTGATGAGCCTGTTCGGCGACTGGGGCGACTCGGACGGTGACGGCGCGGGCGACAGCGGGAGCGGCGACGGTCAGGGCGGTTTCGACGAGCGCACGCCGATCCCGGACCTGCACTTCGACAAGAGCGAGCAGTTGCGATTCGAAAAGGAGATGCTCGGGCTGTATGTGTCCGATCACCCGTTGTTCGGCGTCGAGAGCGCCCTCAAGCGCAAAGTCGAGCATGCGCTGATCGACCTGCCGAACATGGAAGATGGGACGCCCGTGACCGTGGGCGGGGTGATCACGAATCTGGCGCGCAAGTTCACCAAGAAGGGCGACCAGATGGCGGTCTTTCTGCTCGAGGATCTCGACGCATCAATCGAGGTCACGATCTTCCCGCGCACACTGGCCGAGCAGGGCCACAAGCTCGAAGACGACCTCATCGTGTCGGTGAAAGGTCGTCTCGACCGGCGCGATGAGTCCCGATTCGGTCTGATCGGCCAGACGGTCAACGTCCTGCACGGCCTCGATGACGGACCCGCTGTGCCGCTTCGCTTGCGAATGCCGTCGACGTCGCTCGATGAACTCAAGATCCAACGCCTGAAGCGAATTCTGAAGGAACATCCGGGCGATTCGGTGGTGATGGTCGACATCGGTATGGGACAGGTGTTGAAGCTCGCAGACGAGTTTCGCGTGGACGTCGACCGCTCGGTCGGGGAGTTGCGCATGGCCTTCGGGCACGAAGCGGTGCTGCTCTGAGTAGAATCGTCACGATGGCTCTTGAAGTTTCGACCAACGACGCCTCCGCGCTGACAGACACCGACCTCGACGAATTGGCGTCGATGGAAGAGGCGTTCAGCGCCGGAGCGCTCTCCAAAGCCAAAGAAGATTGGGTGCTCATCACGACTGCACGGTTCGGTGACACGCTGCACGGCTTCACGTTCGCAACCCTCGAGCGCATTGGTGGCACCCCGTGTGTGCTGATCGGCCTGATGAGCGTCAAACGGTCCTCCAAGCGCGACCAGGTACTGCGTGGACTGATGAGCGAGGCCTACCATCGTGCACTGATGGCGTTCCCCGACGAAGACGTCGTGGTCGGTTGCCGCTTCGTGAACGCCGACTCGGTCGTGGCGTTGAAAGATCTCGATGACCTCACGCCCCGCCCGGGCAACGACGCAGTGGGCGAAGAGCGGGCCTGGGGTCGCCGCCTCGCCAAACGGTTCGCGATCGACGGCAAGTACGACGCCAAGAAGTTCATCTGCACCGCCGGCGGACAGGACGGGTATCTCGACTACGAGTCCGCCAAGCCCGAAACGGTCGATGCCGACGTCGTTGCGATGTTCGACGACGTTCCGGTCGCCAAGGGCGGTGCAATGGTCGTCTACGGCTGGACCATGGCTGAAGATCTCCAGAAGCTCGGCAAGCGCTGAACTCTGATCGGGTGATGAGCGCAGGGTGACCCGATGGCCGATTTCGTCGAGGTGGTGCGCAACCGGCGCATGACCCGTGCGTTCTCGCCGACGCCGGTCGATCCTGCAGTTGTCGATTCGCTCGTCGATCTCGCGTCGCGGGCACCGAGCGCGGGCAAGACACAGGGCTGGCACCTCGTGGTACTCGAGGGCGAACAGACTCAGCGTTTCTGGGACATCTCGCTTCCTGTCGCGAAGCGGGCGTCGTTTCGCTGGGCGAACCTTCTCGATGCGCCGGTGCTCGCGTTCCCGCTCGCTGATGCGGGCGCCTACACGGACCGGTACTCGGAGCCCGACAAGGCCCGTACCGGGCTCGGGGACGGCCCGGACGTTTGGCCGGTCCCGTACTGGACGATCGACACGTCGATGTCGGTGATGACGATGCTGCTCGCGGCGCAGAACGCCGGCCTCGGGGCGCTCTTCTTCGGCGTCTTCCACAACGAGGCTGGGTTGCGGACCGAGCTCGGCATCCCCGATGATCTCGAACTGCTCGGCGCCATTGCGCTGGGCCACCCGTTGGGCCAGTCGCTGGACGATTCAAGCGCGGGCGACACGGGATCGGGTCGCAGCTCGAGCCGACCTCGGCGCACGCCTGACCAGATCATCCATCGCAACCGCTGGTGACGTCAGGCGGTGGGCGTCGGGGCAGGCTCCGGCAACGACAGCCGCTTGCCGGTGAGCATCTCGGAGAAGCCCTCGACCGTGTCCTGCGGAGCTTGACAGGTGTGGTCGCGGCACACGTAGACCTTGCCGTCTTCCCGGCCCTCCCAGAGCGGTGAGTCATACGATTCACCCCACGCGAGGACGGTGTCGGGTCGCCAGATCGATTGGGCCATGCGCAAGATGTCCGGGCGATCACCCACGATGACGACCTCGGTGAGGCCCCGGCGGCGCAGGTCCGCAGCGATGAGCGCATTGGAGTATTGGCCGATGCCCTTGTCGACTTGGCCGTTGAGCAGATGCAGGATGCGGTCGGCGTGGTTGGCGTAGCGTTGCTCGCCGGTGAGACCGGCGAGCCGGTACAGCGCGATGGCTGCCGTCGAGTTGGCCGACGGCATCGCCGAATCCTTCAGGTCCTTCTGACGGACAATGAGCTGTTCGGCGTCTTCGGCATTGGTGTACACCCCGCCGTGGACGGGGTCCCAGAAGAAGTCGAGCAGCGTGTCGGCGGTCTCGATCGCGGCGGTGATCCAGCGGGCTTCGCCGGTGCACTCGGCAAGCCGCGTGAACGCGTTGATCAGCGCAGCATGATCGCCGGCGAGCGCGTCGTGGCGGGCTTGGGGCTGGCCGTCGGCGTGCCAGCTGCGATGCCAGCGACCGCGGTCGTCGCGCAGTTCTCGCAGGAGGAACTCTCCGTTGCGGATCGCTGCTGCTTTCCACTCGGCGTTGTTGAACACCGCTGCTGCTTCGGCGAGCGTGGCGAGGAACATTGCATTCCACTCGGTGAGGACCTTGTCGTCGATGCCGGGGCGGGGCCGCTGTTGTCGTGCCTGGGCCATGCGGAACGTGCCGTAGTCGATCTCCTTAGGGCGCTGCAGTACCCCGCGTGCTTGCATCCGGTTCGGGATGCTGCGCGGGCTGTTCTCGGCCCAGTTGCCCTCGTCGGTGATGCCGTACCACTCGAGAGTGGCATCGACGATCGCCGGCTTGACGTCGTGCATCGCGGCGCGCACCTCGTCGGGCGTCCAGGTGTAGAACGCGCCTTCGACACTGTTGCCCTCAGGATCGAGAGAATCGGCGTCCTCCGCCGAGTAGAAGCCGCCGTCGGGATGCTGGAGCCTGGTCAGGACGTAGCCGATCGTCTCGACGAGAACCTGACGCCACTGCTGGTTGCCGAGCACGATGAGCCCGTGCAGGTAGGTCGTGCAGAGCAGGGCCTGATCCGACAGCATCTTCTCGAAGTGAGGGACGAGCCATTCGCGGTCGGTGGAGTATCGGGCGAATCCGCCGCCGATGTGGTCGTACATGCCGCCGGAACACATGGCGTCGAGCGTCGTGGCGATGATGTTCTTGGCCGCTTCGGCGCCGTTGCTCATGTACGCACGCAACATCAGTTCGAGGTTGAACGTCGACGGGAACTTCGGGGCCTGACCGAATCCGCCCCACTCCGGGTCGAAGGCCTGACCCAGACCCTGGACCGCGTTGTTCAGTTGGTCGACCTCGGGTAGATCGGTTCCGGCTTCGAGTTCGGCGCTCTTCGAGATCGCCTTCACCAACTGGTCGACGTTCTTAGCGACGTCGGCGGTGCGGGTGGTGAAGATGCCTTCCGGGCCGTTGATGGCATCGAGCAGCTTCAGGAACCCGTCCTTTGGGAAGTAGGTCCCACCGTAGAACGGCTCGCGATCGGGGGTGAGAAACACGGTCATGGGCCAGCCGCCCCGACCGGTCATTGCCTGGACGGCCTCCATGTACAGCGCATCGACGTCGGGGCGTTCTTCGCGGTCGACCTTGACATTGACGAACAGGTCGTTCATCTTGGCGGCGACTTCGTTGTCCTCGAAGCACTCGTGGGCCATCACATGGCACCAGTGGCAGGCCGAGTAGCCCACCGACAGCAGGATCGGCACGTTGCGGTCCGTGGCAGCGGCAAAGGCGTCCGGGCCCCAGGCGTACCAGTCGACCGGGTTGTCCCGGTGTTGGCGGAGGTACGGCGATGTTTCGTCGGCGAGCCGGTTCATGGCGGGCAGGGTAACGGCAGTGGCGAAATCAGGCAGCGTGGTCGTGCCGGCCGTTCAGTGGGTCGCCCGGCGGGTCAGCCAGCGGGCCGGCAAGCAGGTCGACTGGCGGGTCGACTGGCGGGTCGACTGGCGGGTCAGCCAGCGGGCCGGCAAGTGGGTCAAGAGACGGGTCGGCAAGCAGGTCGGGACGGCAGCGGCTGTGCAGGGTGCCATCCGGGAGGAACACCCTCAGTTCTCGGGTGTTCGGGTCGAGTTGCAATCGCCATCGTCCTTCGTGCGCTCGATGATGGTGATACGTACAGACCGGAAGCAGATTCTCGAGGTCGGTGGGCCCGTGGTGTCGGTCCCACTCCAGTACATGGTGGATTTCGGTTCGGTCGAAGCTGGTCTCGCAACCGTCGATGGCGCAGGTGCGGTACATCGAGCGGAGTGCGGCACGTTGTGCTGGAGTGGCGTGGCGTTTGGCCCGCCCGACGTCGAGTGGCTGACCGTCGCCGCCGAGGACCACCGGTATGATGCTGGCAGTGCAGGCGTGGCGCCGGGCGGTGCTGACCGGCATCGGCGTGCCGTCGACGTACTCGCACGTCGAATTGGTGTGGGTGCCGGAGCGCAGTGTTTCGAGGTCGATCATCACGATGACGTCGGCAACCGGCCGAGCGGCCGCACGGGCGCCGGTGACGAGGCCGACCAAGGCCTCGGCAGCGACGTGGTCGGCGCGCTTGTCGGCATTGCCGGGATGTTTACGCAATGCCTCGGTCTCGGCGTGCAGTTTGCGCTTGAAGCGCTGATAGTCGTCGGGGTGGAGTTCGGCGCGTACCCAGCCCATCCCCGTGCCGGTGTTCAGGCCGTGGCTAAGGGTTGCCCGGGCGCGCAGCGCTTCGGACTGATCGGTTGCCTCGTCATCGCTCAGCAGCGCGTCGGTGAGTTTGCGAAGGTGGCGGGCGAACTGGTCGGGAGTTGTTGCCGCAGCGTGCTCGGCCAATGCCTCGTCCTGTGCGAACAGCGCGTCGCGTCGGTCGTCGTCGAGCCGGTTCGCTGCGTTGGCCAGAGCATCGGCGTGTTCGTCGGAGACACGCCCGGCCGCACGCTGTTTGCCGAGTGCGGGGGCATCGCCGTACGCCTTGGCCCGACGCTCGTCCTTGGCTGCCTGGCGGGCGGTACTTCTACCGGACCGGGCCAGCACGTCGTTGGTGGGTGGGCCCTGGCCAGCTGCTTCGAGCTCGGCGAGCCGACGGGTGATCTCGGCCTTCTTGACCGAGACCCAGCCGCTCAGACGGTGCACGTCGCGCAGTGCCGCGGTCAGTTGTGCGACGCCACAATCGGCGACATCGACGGACTCGATCCGTTCGGCGACGCTTCCCAAGCTCATGTGTTGATGGTATCGAACAGAGGATCGAAAAGCAAACATATGTTCGATTCAAGCTCACGTCCATCGTGATCATCGTCGTTCGCACGGTGTGCCGGCGGCGATCGGTTTGGCACGCAACGGAGCGCCGGACGGCAATGGCGAGGAGATCTGGAGCAAGCCGACGGCCTGACATACACCCAAGAGCGGGCGTCGTGGGTGATCGTTTCCGGTCCCGCTACGACGACGTGAGGTCGACACCCTTGATGTCCACGAACGCGTGGAGCGCTGCACCGTCGATCTTGGACACGTCGTGAAAGCCGAGGGACTCGTAGAGCCGATGCTGATGTGGCTCATCGTCGGTGAGCAGCATCCGCTGCCGGACGTGAGCGAATCGGTCGAGACAACGCTGCAGAAGCTCTCGTCCGACACCCTTTCGCTGGTGTTCCAGACTGACCAGGACGTCTTGGACGTAGACGATCGACACGTCATCGCTCAGCACTCGAACGAGACCGACGAGAGTTCCGTTCTCGCGTGCGGACACGACGAATGTGGAATTGCCGACACCTCGTGCGAGGCCGTCGGGATCCGCCGTGTAGGCGTCCCAGCCGACTGCGTCATACAGCGCCACGAGTTCCTTACGGCGGGGGAGTTGACCAGACGTGTACTCCATCGGAGCGGATGGTAACCACCCCTGCGGGCGGGAGTGTTAGACACGGTGAGATGACAGCAGACGCAGCCGACGTGAACGCTGCAACCCGACCCTTCGCTGGTCGAACTGCCCTGATCACCGGCGCTGCGGGAGACATCGGTGGCGCGGCCGCAGTACGCCTGGCCGCAGGTGGCGCGCGCGTCGTGCTCGCCGACCTGACCGACGCCGTCGAAACGACAGCCGAACGGTGCGCGCACGTCAACTCGGCAGACACACCGGTGACCGTCACCTTCGACGTCACCGACCAGAGCGCCGTCACCCGAACGTTCGACGACCTGTCCGAGCAGGGCATCACCGCCGACCTGCTCTTCAACAACGCCGGCTATCAGGGCCACTTCGACAACATCGTCGACTACGACGTCACGGACTTCCGGCGCGTGCTCGACATCAACGTGACCGGCGTCTTCAACGTGCTGCAAGCCTTCGCGCGGAAGCTCATCGCAGCCGAGCGTCCGGGGACGATCGTCAACACGGCGTCGATGGCTCGAGGTGGCGCACCCAACATGGCCGCGTACAGCGCGTCCAAGGCTGCGGTGATCGCGCTCACCAAGACCGCCGCGAAGGATCTCGCGCATCACGCCATCCGGGTCAACTCCGTCAGCCCGGCATTCATCGGGCCCGGCGAGATGTGGGATCGCCAGGTCCGGTTGCAGGCCGAGACTCCGAGTCAGTACTTCTCCGACGCCGTGACCGAGGTGGCAGAGCAGATGGTCAACGCCGTTCCGCTGCGCCGCTACGGCTCGCTGGACGAGGTCGCCAGCGCCGTTCAGTTCTTGCTCTCCGACGAGGCGTCCTACATCACCGCGTTCGACATCGAGGTGTCGGGAGGCGCTGCGTGACGGCTCTGCCGGCGTGAAGCTCGAGCGGCAGGTCCTCGTCACCGACACTGGCATCGAGGTGCTCTCCGAGTTCCCGTTCGACGACTCTCTGCTCTGGGCTGGCTAGCGTCAACACCATGAGCATCGTTGGTTGGATCATCGTCGGGTTGATCGCAGGCGGCCTCGCCCGGTGGATCGTCAAAGACGACCGCAGCGGGTGCATCTACACGATGGTCGTCGGTGTGCTCGGTGCCTTGATCGGTGGCGCGCTGATGTCGACGATCGACAGTCGCGGCGTGGACGAGTTCTCGATTCGCAGCATCGGTGTCGCCGCGCTCGGAGCGATTCTCCTGCTCTTGGTCCTACAGGCGATCGCCGGCAGGGGAGCAACGAGGCGATGATGAGTACTCGCCTGAGCTAGACGCCGGTGGAGTGGAATCCGCCGTCGACGTGGATGATCTCCCCGGTGGTCTTCGGGAACCAGTCCGACAGCAACGCGGCGACGGTACGGGCCACGGGTTCTGAGTCGTTGACATCCCAGCCGAGGGGAGCGCGGTCGTCCCACACGTCTTCGAACTTCGAGAAGCCGGGAATCGACTTGGCGGCCATCGTGCGAATCGGGCCGGCGGCGACGAGGTTGCAGCGGATGCCCTGCGGGCCGAGTTCCTTGGCGAGGTAGCGCGAGAGTGATTGCAACGCCGACTTGGCGACGCCCATCCAGTTGTAGGCCGGCCACGTGACCGAGTTGTCGAAGTCGAGACCGACGATCGAACCTCCATCCTGCATGAGGGGAACGAACGCATCCGCGAGCGCTTTGAGCGAATACGTCGAGATGTGCATCGCCACAGCCACGTCGTCCCACGGTGCATCCATGAAGTCGTCACCGAGGCAGGACTCCGGAGCGAAGCCGACCGCGTGCAGCACGCCGTCGACGCGCCCCCACTTCTCAGCGAGCGCCTCACGCACGGCAACACCGTGCTCGGGCACCGTGACGTCGAGTTCGAAGACCTCGATCGCGGAGCCGTCCGGATTGTCACCCAGCTTGCGCGCCGTGCGCTGGGTGAGACGCAGCGCACGGCCGGCACCGGTCAACACGATGTTGGCGCCCTCCTCCTGGGCGATCTTCGCCACCCCGAAGGCGAGCGATGCGTCGGTGAGGACGCCGGTGATCACGATGTTCTTTCCGTCGAGCAAACCCATGTGCGCAACGTAGCCCGACGTACCCTGTCCCGATGGATCTCGGACCGGCTGGAATGAAAAGACCCATCGCGGACGTTGCATCGTGACCGTGAACGAACCCGGACAGATCAACGAACCCATGCGCTTGTACGACACCGCTCGACGCGCAGTCGTCCCGTTCGAACCCGCCGACAATGTGCTCATGTACACGTGCGGCATCACCCCGTACGACGCCACCCATCTCGGCCACGCCGCCACGTTTGTGGCCTACGACATCCTGCAACGTCGCCTCCTCGATCGCGGTCACACCGTGCAGTGCGTGCGCAACGTCACCGATGTCGACGACCCACTCTTCGACAAAGCGCGCGAGTTGGGCATCCACTACCTGGACCTCGCAGCCTCGGAGGAAGCGCGTTTCGAACGAGACATGGTCGCGCTGAACGCCTTGCCCGTGGCGTCGAGCCCACGAGCATCGTCGGCCATTCCCGACATCCGCGGCTTCATCGGCATGGTCCTCGATCGTGGCTACGCCTACGAAGCAGGCGGCTCGGTCTACTTCGACGTCTCGAAGTTCGATTCCTTCGGTTCGATGAGCGGGTACAGCCAGGACGAGATGCTCGAATTCGCCAAGGCGCGCGGTGGCAAGATCGATGACCCGAACAAGCGCGCACCGCTCGACTTCGTGCTCTGGCATCCGTCGGCACCCGATGAGCCGTCCTGGGACACGATGTGGGGTGCCGGTCGGCCGGGCTGGCACATCGAGTGCTCGGCACTGGCGCTGCGCGAACTCGGCACCACGATCGACCTCCACGGCGGTGGCGCCGACCTGATCTTCCCGCATCACGAATGTGAGCGGGCCCAGTCAGAAGCAGCGACGGGCGAGCAGTTCGTCAAGCATTGGATGCACACGGCACTGATCTCGATGGACGGCCAGAAGATGTCGAAGAGTCTCGGCAACCTCGTGTTCGTCGACGCCCTACGCGAAACCTACGACCCGCGCTCGATCCGTCTCGCGATCATCGAGCACAACTATCGGGTCGAATGGGAGTGGGACGACGAACTGATGCCGCGCAACGCCGCTCGCCTCGAAGCCTGGCTGGGGAATGCGACCTCGAATCCCGAGCTCCTCGACGTCGTGCGCTCCCGCCTCGACGACGACCTCGACACGCCTGGTGCGATTGCTGCGATCGACGCTGCCGCAGCAGCGGGTACAGGCGTGCTCGAATCTGCCGCCCTGCTCGGCGTCGAATTGGTGTGACCCGCTTGTTCATCTCGAGTTCACGGACGAGCCTTTCGCCCGAGATGTTGCCGTTCTAACGTACGGCTCATGAGTGGCAGCCCCGACGCGGGGACGTTCCAGCGGCGAGTCCGCAAGATCGGTGCCCCGGTCGTCTCGCGAGTCTGGGACATCGAGCTCAGCGGATTCGATCGGCTCCCCGCGCAGGGGCCGGCCATCCTGTGCCCGAACCACATCTCCTTCATCGACTCGGCATTGCTCACCTTCACCGTGCCGCGCAACATCTCCTTCATCGGCAAAGCCGAGTACATGGACTCATGGAAGACGAAGTTCCTGTTCCCGGCAATGGGAATGATCCCGGTCGACCGGTCCGGTGGAGACAAGAGCGCGGCGGCTCTCGATGCTGCCGCAGTCGTCCTCAAACAGGGCGAACTGTTCGGTGTCTTTCCCGAGGGAACGCGGAGCCGCAGCGGCCACCTCGGTCGGGGTCGCACCGGCGCCGCCCGCCTGGCCATGGCTGTCGGCTGTCCGATCTACCCTGTCGGCATCACCGGAACCGGTAAAATCCAGCCACCCGGAGCGAAGGCCCCGAAGTTGCATGGGCACGCCCAGATCAAGATCGGCCGACCGATCAAGCCCGAGCGGTACCTGCATCACGGCAGCGAACATCTTGCGTGGCGATCGATGATCGACGAGGTCATGTTCGAGATCCGCGAGCTGTCCGGCCAGCAGTACGTCGATCGGTACCACGGCGGCAGCTCCGGCTCACAGGACGATGTCGCTGCCAGGGTGGCGCACATCACTGCATCGACGAGCGCCGGTCCCGGTCCGATCGTTGCGCACGCATCCAACGGCCACACGACCGATCGCCGGGCGACCGCTCGTGAGATGGCGGGCGCTGACTCCTGATCCGAAACCGTCCGCCGGTGGCGGCATGGTCGCTTCTATCCTGAGCAGCGCATGTCCACCATCACGATTTCGCTTCCCGACGGTACGAGCCGAGAGCTGCCCGCAGGCTCCACTCCGCTCGATCTCGCAGCCTCCATCGGCTCCGGCCTACGCAAGGCCGCGGTTGCCGCGACGATCGATGGGCACGACCGCGACCTGACCGTGCCCCTCGTCGGCGGCGAAACGGTGTCGATCATCACAAACGACACCGACGAGGGCCGACACGTCCTGCGCCACTCGACGGCCCATGTCCTCGCCCAGGCCGTCACGCAGCTGTATCCGGGAGCGAAGTTCACGATCGGGCCGGCCATCGAGAACGGGTTCTACTACGACTTCGATCTGCCCGACGGACAGACCTTCTCCGACGACGATCTCGCAGTGATCGAGAAGCAGATGAAGGAAATCGTCAAGCAGAACCAGCCGTTCACGCGTTCCGAGCACTCGATGGCCGAGGCAAAGGAGGTGTTCGCCGATCAGCCGTACAAGGTCGAGATCATCGAACGCGTCGAGTCGGCAGAAGCGGACTCCGAAGACGCCGGCGAGGTCAGTGGCGACGGCGTGATCAGCGCCTACCGCAACACCGATGACTTCATCGACATGTGTGTCGGCCCGCACGTGCCCAGCACCGGCAAGCTGCCCTTCTTCAAGCTGCAGCGTGTTTCCGGTTCGTATTGGCGTGGGAATGAAAAGGGGCCGCAGCTGCAGCGCGTCTACGGCACAGCGTGGGAGTCCAAGCAAGCGCTCGCCGATCATCTCCACCAACTCGCCGAGGCGCTCAAGCGTGACCACCGCAAGCTCGCCGTCGAGCAGGACCTGCTGAGTTTCCCGAGCAAGCTCGGTGGCGGTCTCGCCGTCTGGCACCCCAAGGGTGCAATCATCCGCAAGCTGATGGAGGACTACAGCCGTCAGCGGCACGAAAGCGGTGGCTACGAGTTCGTCTATTCGCCGCATCTCGCCGACTCCGGGCTGTTCGAGACCTCCGGCCACCTCAGCTGGTACGCCGACGGCATGTACCCGCCGATGGAGATGGACAACGGCACGTATTACCCGAAGCCGATGAACTGCCCAATGCACTGCCTGATCTTCGACAGCCGGCAGCGCAGCTATCGCGAGTTGCCGCTGCGCCTGTTCGAGCTGGGGACCGTCTACCGCTACGAACGCGCCGGCACGCTGCACGGGCTGATGCGGATCCGCGGATTCACCCAGGACGACAGCCACATCTATTGCACGCAGGAACAACTGGCGGACGAGATTGCGTCGCTGCTCGACTTTGTGCTGTCGGTCTTGCGGGCGTTCGGGTTCGAGGACTTCACGTTCAACCTGTCGACGCGTGACCCCGACAAGTCAGTCGGCAGCGACGAGATCTGGGCCACAGCGACCGACGCCCTGCGCGAAGCACTCGACTCGCATGGCCTCGAGTACGCCGTCAAGGAAGGCGATGCAGCGTTCTACGGTCCGAAGATCGACATCGACGTTCGTGATGCCATCGGCCGTTCGTGGCAGCTGTCCACGATCCAAGCGGACTTCCAGCTGCCGGAACGGTTCGACCTCGAGTACGTGGGCGCTGACAACAACCGGCACCGCCCGATCATGCTGCACCGTGCACTCATGGGGTCGATCGAGCGGTTCTTCGGTGTGCTCATCGAGCACTACGCCGGCAACTTTCCGACCTGGCTCGCCCCGGTTCAGGTCCGCGTGCTCCCGGTTGCGACGCCGCACGAGGAGTACGCCAACGAGGTCGTCGCCGCATTGAAGGCAGCAGGCGCCCGCGTCGATACCTCAGCTGCAGACGATGGGCTCGGCAAGCGCATCCGGACCGGCAAGATCGACAAGATCCCCTACGTCTTGGTCGTCGGTGACGACGACGTCGCAGCCCGCACGGTCGGCGTCAACATTCGTACCGACATGCAGGCCGAAGGCGCCCCTGACGTCGAGCGTGACGTCGGCCTCGATGCCTTCATTGCTCGGTTCGAAGCCGAGGTCGCCGACGCCGAGACCGCTGCACTGCAGGCCTGATGCTCGAACGGATCTGGTCGGGGTGGCGGTCGGCGTACGTTACTGATGCGCCGTCGCGCCGGCCGGAGTCCGACACGAGCGCAAGCGTGTTCTCCCAGCTCCTCGAATCGGGTGCGAGTGACGACGAGACGCACATCGTGCACCGTGGTGATCTCGTCTTTGCAATCGTCAACATCTATCCGTACACGTCTGGTCACCTGCTCGTCGTGCCCTACCGCGAAGTCGCGGACCTCGCCGATCTCACCGCTGACGAGGTCACGGAACTGTGGGCTCTGGTCGGCGACGCCGTGGCCGTGGTGCGTTCCACGTACCAGCCCGACGGTGTCAACGTCGGGGTCAACCTGGGTCGCGCTGCCGGCGGTTCGATCCCGACACACCTCCACGTCCACGTGGTGCCCCGGTGGGTCGGCGACTCGAACTTCATGTCAGCAATCGCCAACACCCAGACCCTCCCCGAAGCTCTCGACGCCACCGCCAACCGCCTCCGCCTCGCCTTCCAGTCACATCGGGGACAGGCACCAACGTGACGCGTTCGCGCGACGAGTCACATCGGGAGTCACATCGGGGACAGGCACGAACGTGACGCGATCAGGCGGCGCGTCCGAGTCCATCGACGATTCGGTCGTGTGCGCGCTTGATGGTCGGGTCGGTGTCGAGCCGGATGCGTCCCCGTCGGGCCGCCTGACGAACGGCGGGCTCGGAGATCGCGAACAGTGCCGCCAGGTCGGGAACTGACGCGATCCGCAGGCGGAGGCAGATCGCAGTGGCGAGATTCCTTGCAGAGCCCGACGTTTCGAGCGGGTCCTGCCCAGTGACGGCATCGATGTGTGCGAAGAGATGACGGGGCTCGATCGGTGTGAGTGCGGGAAGTTGGCCAAGTGGTAACCGGTCCGACGGCTGCGCGTCGAGCACGAAACGTCCGTACCCGGCGATGTCGATCTCGTGCAACAACACCGACGTGTTCAGCCACGTGGGCGTCGGCCGGCACCCGAGGTAGCACCCGAAGCTCGAGTGCTGATAGCGAGCGAGCGCGGCAGCGGGCACGAATGCCAGCGGGTTCCGCTCGATGTAGCGGGCCGCCGTCAACAGCTGTTGGTGGGTGTCGATCGGAACCGAACCGAAGCGGCCGCCGAACACTGCACCAGTCCGGTTTGTCCGTTGGTTGTACGCAGCGGCGTAGCGGCTCGTCAGCCGGTGCACGAAGGTGGACAGCGATTGGTCGGGTGCATGGACCAGCAGATGGAAGTGATTGCTCATGAGGGCGTAGGCATGGACTTCAGCGCTCGTCGCCGCAACGGCGTCGGCGACCAAGGCTTCGAACAGCGATCGGTCGCCGTCGAGGCTGAAGATGTCCTGCCCGTCGTGCCCGCGGTTGTAGACGTGAAACCACTCCGATGTCTCGAGATCTCGCTGCTGTCTGCTCATGGTGCCCAGTGTGCAGATCCTGTGTCACACGGTTGAGTCACGTTGGTGCCTGTCCCCGATGTGACTGGGGGCGTCTGGGAAAGGTGTCCGTAGGGTGGAGGGGTGACGATTGACGACCAGATCGACGAGTTGCCCGACGACCTCAACCCCGCCGGGTTCGTCGGCGCCTATCTCTTCCCGGACAACAGTCGTCGTCGGTGGCCCGGCGTCATGTACCTCGGGATCGCAACGATATGCGTTGCGGTCTACCTCCTCGTCGGCGACGCCGCAGTCGTCAACACCGGCTGGTTGGTCGCAGCGATCGTGCTGGCAGTGACGGGGCTGTTCTCGATCACCTCGGGCTGGCGCATGACCGTCGATGAGAAGCAAGCACTGGTGGCAGCCCAGGGAGCAGTCGGGTTCGGCGTCGGCCACGCGTCGGCCCAACAAGTCTGGCGTGGACTGCGAAGCCGTCCGACCTGGCGGGTGCTCTGCTACTCAGCCGAGGAGCCCCCGGCCCAGCGCGGCTTGGTGCTGGTCGATGCCGTCGACGGAGGAATCGTCGAACATCTCGTGGAAGTCAACGACGAGACCGAACTCGTCTGAGGGCCTGAGTTAGGGTTCGATCACCATGTTTGACGGCACGTTCCGAAAGCCGGTCGACGCGGCTGTCAAACCGATCGGTGCAATCCTGCGCAAGACGCGGCTCACTCCGGACCATTTGACGGTCATGGGCCTCCTGGTCGGTGTTGCAGCCGCAGTGGCCATCGGCTTCGGCCGACTCTGGCTGGGGCTCGGACTCGTGATTCTGGCAGCGCTGCCTGACCTGCTCGACGGAGCGCTCGCCAAGGCATCGGGAACGTCCAGCCAGCGCGGCGCGTTCTTTGATTCGACCGTCGATCGAGTCACCGATTCCCTGCTCCTCGGCGGCATCGGCTGGCATTTCGCACTCACCGAGGACCCTCGACTCGTGCTGCTGCCGTTTGCTGTTGCGTCGGTCTCGTCGATCATCAGCTATCAGCGGGCCAAGGCGGAGTCGCTCAAGATCGACGCCAAGGGCGGGCTGATGGAGCGTGCCGAGAGGATCATCCTGCTGTGCATCGGCCTGGCGTTCAACGTCTTGCTCATTCCGATCCTCTGGATCATGCTCGTGCTCACGTCGATCACTGCGCTGCAGCGCTTTGCGAAGGTCTGGCAGGCTGCCGCGGTCGCCCCGGTGACCGCCGCCAAGATCGAGATGCGCCGATCGCGCCGTGAAAGCCGTCGTGTCGCTCGGACCGAGCGTCGACGGACCCGAGTCCCGCGCCGTCAACCGTGACACCGCAGGAGTGGTCCGAAGAGCTGTCCCAACAGTTCACGGCACAGGTCGCGACGAACACCTACAAGCTCGGGGCGCTGGCGGCGCGTCTGGTGCCCGGCCCGCTCGCCGCCGGACTCGTGACGCCATTCGGTGCCGGAGCAAGCTTCGCCAGCCCGGAACGACGGGCGATCATCGAGCGGCATCTCAAGCGGGTCGACCCGACGCTGCGCGGTCTGAGGCTGCGCCGAGCCGTGCAGGAGGCGTTCGATTCCTACGCCCGCTACTGGATCGAGAGCTTCCGTCTCCCCTCGATGTCCAAGCGTGCCGTCGCAGCACCGTTTCGTGAAGACGGCTACCGGCACATCGTCGAAGCGCTCGACACCGGCAACGGGGCGATCATCGCACTGCCGCATCTCGGTGGCTGGGAATGGGCAGGGCGCTGGATCGCCGATCAGGGCCACCCGATCACCGTCATTGTCGAACAACTCGACCCACCCGAACTCTTCGACTGGTTCGTCGACCTGCGTTCCAAGCTGGGCATGACCGTCGTCCCGCTCGGACCGCAGGCGGGAACAGCAGTGATCAAGGCACTCAAGGCCAATCATGTGGTCTGTTTGCTCTCGGACCGTGACATCCAGGGCGGCGGTCCCGAGGTCGAATTCTTCGGTGAGCCCACGACGCTGCCGGGTGGAGCAGCGACGATCGCCCTCCGCACCGGGGCGCCGATTCTACCCACCGGGGTGTACTTCACCGACCGATTCGATGGTCACCTCGGCTACGTTCGGGCACCGATTCCCGTGGAGCGACAAGCCAAACGCCTCCGTGATGACGTGCAGCGCATCACCCAACTGCTCGCCGAGGAACTCGAAATCCTCATCCGGCGGGCACCGTCGCAATGGCACATGTTCCAACCGAATTGGCCCAGCGATCCGGGCTACGTCAGATGACGGACCAGTCGCAACACACCGCTGGACGGTCGCTGAGGATCGGGCTGGTCTGTCCTTACAGCCTGACGATTCCCGGTGGGGTCCAGATGCAGGTCCTCGCCCTCGCCCACGAACTGCGATCTCGAGGCCACGAAGCACGCGTGCTCGGCCCGTGCGACGGTCCGCCACCGGAGAGCTTCGTCACACCGCTGGGGAAGTCGCTGCCGCTGGCTGCCAACGGGTCGATCGCTCCCTTGGCACCCGACCCGCCAGCTGCGTTCCGAACGATCAGGGCGTTGAACGACGAGGCATTCGACGTGCTGCACGTCCACGAACCGCTCGCCCCGGGCCCGACGCTCACGACGATCCTGACCCGGCCCGCACCGATCGTCGGCACCTTCCACGCAGCCGGGCAATCGACGAGCTACCGCATGTTCAACCGCACGCTGAGCAAGTTCATCGAGCGCATCGACCACAAAGTCGTCGTGTCCAAGGACGCACTGGCGCTTGCACAGTCCCATCTGGGTGGCGACTACGAGGTATTGTTCAACGGGGTGAACATCGCCGAGATCCAGGCGGTCGATCCGCTACCGACCGATCGCAAGACCGTCCTGTTCTGCGGGCGCCACGAGGACCGCAAGGGTCTGCGGATCCTCATCGACGCATTCGCTCAGCTTCCCGACGACGTCGACCTGTGGATTGCCAGCGACGGCCCCGACACCGCAGCGCTCATGGAGCGCACGGCGCGCGACTCGCGTGTCCACTGGCTTGGACGGATCTCCGAGCGGGACAAGTTCGCGCGGCTCCGCGGTGCCGACGTGTTCTGCGCTCCATCGCTCGGAGGGGAGTCGTTCGGCGTTGTCTTGATCGAGGCCATGGCCGCAGAGACCACCGTGGTGGCCAGCGCTCTCGACGGCTACCGCAACGTGGCGACGCACGACGTCGACGCGCTGCTCGTCGAGCCTGGCGATGTCGACGCGCTGGCGGCGGGTCTGCTCCGAGGTCTCGATGATGCAGCGGTCACGCGCAGGTTGCGTGCTGCCGGGTCGGTGCGCGCCAAGGACTTCGCGATGTCGACGCTCGCAGATCGGTACGTCGAGATCTACCGTCGACTCATCGCACGCAACGCCTGAGCAGTCCTTCTACACTGGGGTGATGGTTGCACTCGTCATCGTCATCGTCATCGTGGTCATCGTGCTCGCGATCATCATCGGTGCCTACAACGGCCTGATCCGCCGCCGAAACCAGATCGAGAACGCCTGGTCCCAGATCGACGTGCAGCTCAAGCGCCGCCTCGATCTGATCCCGAACCTGGTCGAGACGGTGAAGGGGTACGCGGCGCACGAGCGCGAGACCCTCGAAGCCGTCATCAATGCGCGCAACGCTGCGATCCAGGCGCCGGACACGCCTGAAGGGCAAGCGGGCGCCAACAACATGCTCGAAGGTGCCCTCGGCAAACTCTTTGCGCTCGGCGAGGCGTATCCCGATCTGAAGGCCAACCAGAACTTCCTGCAGTTGCAAGAGGAACTGACCGCCACGGAAGGCCGTGTTGCCTACTCCCGTCAGTTCTACAACGACAGCGTGCTCGACTACAACAACAAGCTCGAGCAGTTCCCGACGGTCTTTTTCGCCAAGGCGATGAAGTTCGATCGGCGCGAGTACTTCCAGGCCGAAGAGGCTGCTCGCACCACGCCGAACATCGAATTCTGATCCTCCCCGATGTTTGAACTGATCAGATCGAACAAGCGGCGCAGCATCGTGCTCGTCGTCGCCTTCATGTTCGTCGTCGCCCTCGTGGGTGCGGCGATCGGCCTCGTGGTGGGCAATGGCATCGCGTTCACCGCCGTGGCGTTGCTCTTCAGCGGCGTCGTCGCGTTCGTCTCGTACTGGCGAGCCGACAAGATCGCTCTGAAGATGAGCCGAGCGGTCCCGGCAGCGGAGATCGAATATCAGCGGCTTCACAACCTGGTCGAAGGCCTGTGCATCGCTGCGGGTCTCCCGAAGCCCGGTGTGTACGTCATCAACGACCCCGCCCCGAACGCCTTCGCGACCGGCCGCAACCCCGAGAATGCAGCCATTGCCGTCACGACCGGGCTGCTCGAGAAGCTCAACCGGGTCGAACTCGAAGGTGTCGTCGCCCATGAACTGGGTCACATCAAGAACTACGACATTCTCGTCTCCACGCTCGCCGTCACGATGGTCGGAGCAGTCGCTCTGCTCGCTGACGGCGCCATCCGCCTCATGTGGTGGAACGGCGGCCGAGTCAACCGGAGTGGTGACCACGCGAACGGAACCAATCCGCTCGCATTCGTCGGTTTCGCCCTCCTCATCATCTCGCCGCTGATCGCCAAGGCGATGCAGGCCACGATCTCGCGCAGCAGGGAGACGCTTGCCGATGTCACGGCGTGCCAGCTCACCCGGTATCCGCCGGGTCTGATCTCTGCATTGGAAAAACTGAAGCAAGATACGACGGTGACCCACAGCGCGTCGACGGCTACGGCACACTTGTGGATCGAACAACCAATGAGTGGCGTCGGTGACGGCGGCAAGCTCGGCGGGGTCCACAAGCTGTTCAACACCCACCCACCGCTCGATGAGCGAATCGCACTCCTGAGAGAACTCTGAATGTCCAAGAACATGTCCGGTATCAGCCTCGTCGCAGCGATGGCCATGGTCGCCGCTGCCTGCTCCGGCGGGTCAGAAGAAGCCGCAGTGACGACCGCTGCGCCTGAGACGACCACTGCCACGACACAAGCCCCCGAGACGACCACGGCGGTGACCGAGCCGCCGTCCACGGAGGCAGCCACCACGACCACGGTTGCACCGGACGTGGTCCGCCAGCCGCTCACGGGCGAGCCGATCGACAGCGAGGCCGACATCATTGATCGGGCCGCACTCGCCGTGAAGATCGACAACCATCCACGAGCGCGCGCCAACCACACCGGTCTGGCGCTCGCCGACATCGTGTTCGAAGAAAAGGTCGAAGGATCCCTGACCCGTTTCGCTGCGGTGTTCCACAGCCAGGACGCCGACCCGATCGGGCCGATCCGGTCGGGTCGCGAGCAGGACGTCGGCATCCTCAGTTCGCTCAACGAGCCGCTGTTCGGCTGGAGTGGTGGCAATCCGGGTGTCACTCAACTCGTCCGCTTTTCCTTGCTGGTCGACATCGGGGCGCCGACCAATGGCGGGAGCTACTACCGGGGCGACGGCGGCAGCCCGCACAACCTCTACAGCGACAGCGATTCGCTGTACGCCCTGACACCAGACGAGCATCCCGGTCCGCCGGACCTCCAGTTCGCCTACCTGGATGCGGACACGGTGTTCGAAGGCGAGCCCGGTCGCGATGTGTCGCTCGAGATCGGCAGCATCGACATCGACTGGAACTGGAACGACGACAAAGATCGTTACGAGCGGTCCCAGGAGGGCGACGAACACGTCGACAAGACCTACGGGCGAATCGGCGCCCAGAACGTCGTTCTGCTTGGTGTCGACTATCGCCGCAGCGCGATCGACTCCAACGCCCCCGAAGCAGTCGTGCTCGGCGAGGGCGTCGCAACCGTGTTCAGCAACGGTGAGTACGTCACCGGGACCTGGTCCAAGGAGTTCGATTTTGCGCCGTTCACCCTCGTCCTGGACAGCGGCGAGCCACTCGAGTTGACCCCGGGCCAGACCTGGGTGGAACTCGTCGAGGTCGACACCGCCGGTGATGCGCCGGAGTTCACACTCGATTCCTGACGAATCGATCAGGCGGGATCAGCCCGGGCGAAAGTAGTCTGTGGCGATGAGCACCGATCGCACTGGAACGTTCCCCGTCAAACGGGGTCTCGCCGAGATGATGAAGGGCGGCGTCATCATGGACGTCGTCAACCCTGAGCAGGCCAAGATCGCCGAAGACGCCGGGGCGGTCGCCGTGATGGCCCTCGAACGGGTGCCCGCCGACATCCGCGTCGACGGTGGCGTCGCTCGCATGAGTGACCCGGAGATGATCGATGGCATCCAGGCGGTCTGCTCGATCCCGGTGATGGCCAAGGTTCGTATCGGCCACTTCGTCGAGGCGCAGATCATCCAGTCCCTCGGTGTCGACTTCATCGACGAGTCCGAGGTGCTGACACCCGCCGATGAGGCGTTCCACATCGACAAGATGGCGTTCGACGTTCCTTTCGTCTGCGGAGCAACGAATCTGGGCGAAGCGCTTCGGCGGATCTCCGAAGGTGCGGCCATGATCCGCTCGAAGGGCGAAGCCGGCACCGGCAACGTCGTCGAGGCAGTGCGGCACCTCCGGTCGATCCTCGGCGACATGAAGCGCATCACTCAAGCTGACGAGGCCGAACTGTTCGGCTGGGCCAAGGATCTCCAGGCGCCGCTCCCGTTGGTCCAGGAGATCGCCGAGACCGGCAAGCTCCCGGTTCCGCTGTTCTGTGCTGGCGGCCTGGCAACGCCGGCCGACGCTGCACTTGCGATGCAACTCGGTGCCGAAGCGGTCTTCGTCGGTTCCGGCATCTTCAAGTCCGCTGACCCGTCCCCGCGGGCCAAGGCGATCGTGGAGGCCACGACGCACTACCAGGACGCCGACATCCTGGCCAAGGTCTCCCGGGGCCTCGGGACGCCGATGACCGGCATCGGGATGGACGAGATCGACGTCAAGTACGCCGACCGCGGTTGGTGACCTCGAACGCCGTCTCCGGCCCGGTCGTTGGCGTTCTGGCGCTCCAAGGGGCCTTCCTCACACACCAACAGCGCCTGCAGTCGCTCGGCGTGGACGCCAGGCTCATCAAACGGCCCGAACAGCTCGACGCCGTCGATGCCCTCGTGCTGCCGGGCGGGGAGAGCACGACCATGTCGATGTTGCTCGACTCGAGTGGCCTGCGCGAGCCCATCGACGATCTCCTCGATGCAGGCATGCCGGTGTTCGGCACCTGTGCCGGCATGATCTTGTGCGCATCGACCGTCCTCGACGGGCGGCCTGACCAGCACGGGTTCGATGTCATCGACATCACGGTGCGCCGCAACGGGTACGGACGCCAACTCGACAGCTTCGAAACTGACCTCGACGTCGCCGGACTGGACGATCCGTTCCACGCCGTGTTCATCAGAGCACCGTTCGTCGAAACCGTCGGCGACGATGTCGACGTGCTGGCGTGCCACAATGACGTTCCTGTTCTCGTGCAGAGTGGAAGCTGTACGGTGGCGGCGTTCCACCCCGAACTCACCGACGACAACCGGCTGCACAAGATGTTCGTCGATCGCATCCCACATCTCATCTCAGCGAACCCGGAGTACTGATATGTCAGGCCATTCCAAATGGGCAACGATCAAGCACAAGAAGGGTGCGACCGACGCCAAGCGCGGCAAGCTGTTCAACAAGCTCGCCCGTCAGGTCGAAGTCGCAGCCAAGGGTGGCGGCGATCCGGACATGAACGCAACGCTGCGAACAGCGGTGCAGAAAGCCAAATCCGCATCGATGCCCAACGATGCGATCGAACGTGCGATCAAGCGTGGTTCGGGCGAGGGTTCCGACGGCGTCGTCTACGAGACGATCATGTATGAGGGCTATGCACCGGGCGGCGTCGCACTCTTGATCGACGTGCTCACCGACAATCGAAACCGCATCAGCTCCGATGTGCGACAGATCTTCACCAAGCTCGGTGGCTCGATGGCCGAGCCCGGCGCCGTTGGCTGGCAGTTCAGCCGCAAGGGCGTGATCATCGTCGACGGTGAAGGCGCCGACGAAGACGAACTGATGATGGCAGCCCTGGAAGCCGGCGCCGAAGACATGAAGCCAACCGGCGTCGGGTTTCAGGTCACCACCGAGCCATCGCCGGTCTTCGACGTCAAGACGTCGCTGGAAGAAGCCGGGTTCACGGTGCAGTCAGCCGACTCGCCGATGATGGCTGAGAACTTGATCGACGTCACCGATGTGTCGGATGCGAAGGCGATTCTCAAGATCGTCGAAGCGCTCGAAGATAACGACGACGTGCAGGACGTGTTTTCGAACTTCGACCTGAGCGATGAGTTGCTCGCCGAGTTGGGCGAGGCGGACGAGTAGCGATGGGAAGCCTCGCTGTCGGCGACCCGGCGCCGCACTTCGAACTCCCGGGAACCGGCGGGCGGAGCTACGCACTGTCCGACTTCGCCGGGCAACCGGTCGTGCTCGTCTTCTACCCGGGCGACGACACGCCTGTGTGTACGAAGCAACTCAACAGCTACAGCGACGGCATCGAGCAGTTCGCCGCCCTCGATGCCCACGTGCTGGCGATCTCCGCGCAGGACATCGAGAGCCACGAGGGCTTCAGCGGCAAGCACGGCTTCGAGTTCCCGTTGCTCGCCGACGTCGACAAGGCCGTGGCGGGGGCGTACGGCACGCTCGGCCCCCTCGGGTTCCCCCGGCGCAGCATCGTCATCGTCGACGCCGACGGAGTGGTGCGGTACGTGCATCGCGCCATAGCCGGGTTGACCTATCGGCCGGTGAGTGAACTGGTCGAGGAACTCGAACGCCTCGCTGGCTGATACCCCAGACTGATTGATTCGTGGACTAAGGTACGAACCTGTGTTCGCCAACAGTGTCGACGTTCGCCGAGGGGTGACCTCTCGTGTTCTCGGAATCGATCCGGGTCTGACCCGCTGTGGCTTCGCGGTGGTGGACGGTCGAGGCCCGGGTTCGGCCACAGCGGTGTCGATGGGTGTCATTCGGACCTCGTCGTCGGACCCGTTGCCCCAACGCCTCGCTGAACTGCGCACCGAGTTCACGGCATTGATCGCCGAGTTCGCTCCCGATGTGGTCGCTGTCGAGCAGGTCTTCTTTCAGAACAACGTGCGGACTGCGATGAGTGTCGGTCAGGCCAGCGGGCTCGCGCTGGCCGAAGCGGCGCTGGCCGGCTGCGAGGTCCTGCAGTACACGCCGAATCAGGTCAAGGACGCCGTCGCAGGCTGGGGCGGTGCGGGTAAGGAGCAGGTCCAGAAGATGGTGCAGGCGCGCCTCAAGCTGGCAACGCTGCCCAAGCCGGCCGACGCCGCGGATGCTGCTGCGATCGCCTTGTGTCACTTGGCGATGTCGCCGATCGGGCGGTCCGCCCGCGAGCTCAATGGCGACAGTGTGCGCAGCCGTAAACATCTCCCGACGTCGGGCGCTGCGGTGGTGCAGCGATGATCGGTTCGCTGCGCGGGCAGGTCCTCGAACGCGAGTTGACCGGAACGGCGCTGGTCGAGGTCTCGGGTGTCGGCTACATCGTCAATGTCACCGAGCGCACGCTCGCTGAACTCGAGCCTGGTTCCACGGTGTTCCTGCACGTCCACCACCACGTGGCAGAAACCGTCGAGTCGCTGTACGGGTTCCTCCAGCGCGACGAGCGGCTCACATTCCAATCGCTGATCAAGATCAACAAGGTCGGGCCTGCGCTCGCCATGGCGGTGCTGGCAACGCACACACCGGGGTCGCTGGTCGACATCGTGGCGGCCAACGACGCCGGCGCGCTGTCACTCGTACCCGGCATCGGCAAGAAGACCGCCGAACGACTCCTGGTCGACCTGCGCGGCAGCTTCTCGCTGCCGTCGATCGACCCGTCCGGGGCTGCATCGGGCGGCGGTTCTGCGGTCGGCGAGGTTCGCGAAGCACTCGTCGGGCTCGGATACGGCCACGAGGAGATCCGTGCGGTGCTCCGCGATCTGCCGAGCGACGCTGACTCGGCAACGCTGCTGCGCGACGCGCTCTCGACACTGTCGAAGAACTGATCGGAGACCGGACGTGCGCGACGAGTTCCTCGACCCCGGAGTGGGCCACGAAGTCACCGAAGGAGAGGTCGAGCTGGAGGAGGGGATCCGGCCGCGTGCCCTCGATGACTTCGTTGGCCAGCGCGAACTCAAAGAGCACCTGACCATCGTGATGGAGGCCGCACGCCGGCGCGAGCAGTCCGTCGACCACCTACTGTTCGCCGGTCCACCCGGGCTCGGCAAGACGACGTTGGCGGGAATCGTCGCGACCGAGATGGGGACCCAACTGCACATCACGTCAGGGCCGGCACTGGAGCGTGCGGGGGACCTCGCTGCCATTCTCACCAAGCTCGAAGAACACGATGTGCTGTTCATCGACGAGATCCATCGGCTCAACCGTGCCGTCGAAGAGATCCTGTACCCGGCAATGGAGGACTTCCAACTCGACATCGTCGTCGGCAAGGGTCCCGCTGCGTCGAGTATCCGCCTGACGATGCCACCGTTCACGCTGGTCGGTGCCACCACTCGTACCGGGATGATCACCGGGCCGCTGCGGGACCGGTTCGGCCTCGTGGCGCGCCTCGACTACTACGACCATGACGAATTGCAGGCGATCGTCGTGCGTGCGGCGGGGATCTTCGACATCATCATCGATCCGCAGGGAGCCTTCGAGATCGCCCGCCGATCCCGCGGGACGCCGCGCATCGCGAATCGACTGCTGCGCCGTGTACGCGACTTCGCCGAGGTGCGCGCTGACGGGGAGATCACCGCCGACGTGGCCGAGCAGGGTCTTGCGTTGTTCGGCGTCGACAATCGTGGGCTCGACAAGGTCGACCGAGCGTTGCTGACCGCACTGTGCGGGCAGTTCAACGGCGGTCCGGTGGGCCTGTCGACGCTGGCGATCAGCGTGGGTGAGCAACCCGAGACCGTGGAGGACGTGTACGAACCGTTCCTCATCACCCAGGGGATGCTCGCCCGGACCCCACGAGGGCGCGTCGCGCTGGCTGCGGCGTACGAACACATCGGCATGACGGCGCCGCGCCGCGTCACCGACCAGTCGCTGTTCGACTGAGCGGTTCGTAACCTCGCGACGTGGACCTCGCAGACTTCGACTACGACCTGCCCGGCGAGCGGATCGCGCAGACGCCCATCGAACCGCGCGACGCCGCGAGGCTGCTCGTCGCCGGCGACCCGGTCCGCCACCTGCAGGTCTCCGACCTGCCCGACCTGTTGCTGCCGGGCGATCTGCTCGTCGTCAACGAAACCCGGGTGATCCCGGCGCGCCTGAAGCTGCGTCGCTCGACCGGGGGAGCAGCCGAAGTGCTGCTGCTGGAAGCAACGAACGGGGAGCGCACCGAGTGGGAGGCGCTCGTGCGTCCCGGCAAGAAGCTCAAGGTGGGCGAGGAACTGTTCGCCGGCGATGCTGCGCTGGTTCGGATCGGCGAACGCACGGCTGCAGGCGACACTTTCCACGTGGCGCTGCTGGGGCCGACCGACGGCACCGGGTCCCTGGCATCGCTCGACGAGTACGGCGAGATGCCGCTCCCGCCGTACATCACCGAACGACTCGACGATCCTGACCGGTATCAGACGATCTACGCCCGCGAGCCGGGGAGTGCAGCGGCACCGACAGCGGGCTTGCACTTCACGCCGGAGCTGTTCGACCGGCTCGACGCCCGAGGCGTCAGACGTGCCGCGGTCGAGCTCGTCGTCGGGCTCGACACCTTCCAGCCGATCAGTACCGACGACCCGCTCGACCACCCGATGCACACCGAGAGGTACCGGGTTCCGCCCGAGACCATGCAGGCCTGCCGAGACACGAAGGCCACCGGTGGGCGAGTGGTCGCCGTCGGAACCACGGCGGTGCGGGCGCTCGAATCGGCGGCGAAGTACGGGGAGTTGTCCGGCCGGACCAAGCTGTTCATCCACGGAGGGTTCGACTGGCAGATCGTCGATGTGCTGATGACCAACTTTCATCTCCCGAAGACGACGCTGCTGATGATGATCGATGCCTTCGTCGGGCCGGTCTGGCGCGACCTGTACGCCGAAGCGCTCGCAGGGGAGTATCGCTTCCTGTCATTCGGCGACGCCATGCTCCTGGAGCGACGCCGCTGAGGGTTGACGGTGTGAGAGCTGCCCGGCTACGCCATTGGAATCATCTTCGATGCGCATCGGCCGATTGGTGATCTTCGAGTCGAAGCTGCCGGCTCAACCACTGACGATGTCAGGTGGTTCAAGCGCAGTGACGCGGTACTCCTTCCCGCTGTTGAGTTGTTGAGCTTCGCACTCGGTCTCGATTGAATCGTCCGCTCACTCCGCTGGTGTGTCGTGGGTTGCCTTGACGAGGACCTCGTACGGTCCCTTGCCCGGCACCCGAACGGCGATACTCCGTTCGGTGACGGAGTGGTCACGCTCGCAGCTTGCGCCACCCCGATGCCGCGACCGAGCGGATCACCGTTCCGGGCACGACGCGCATTGCTCTCGCTACCCTCCGGCGAGTGCATCGCGTCAGCCTCGACATCACCGCATCGGACGGTGCCGCCCGGACCGGTGTCGCCACAACTGCTCGCGGGACGTATCAGACGCCCCTGTTCATGCCCGTCGGAACACGTGGTGCGATCAAGTATCTGAGTGCCGACGACTACGCACGGGTCGGTGCCGAGATCGTGCTCGGCAACACGTACCACCTGATGCTCCGTCCCGGCGCAGACCTCGTCGAACGGTTCGGCGGGCTCGGTCGCTTTGCCGGCTGGGACGGGTTGACGCTCACTGATTCCGGCGGCTTCCAGGTCTTCTCGCTCGACCCGAAGGTCGACGACGACGGGGTGACATTCAAAAGCACCTACGACGGTTCGATGCACCGATTCACGCCGGAGATCGCCGTGGCGGTGCAGCAGCAGTTGGGTGCCGACATCCAGATGGTGCTCGATGTCTGTCCGCCGCTGCCCAGCCCGCCAGACGTGGTTCGGCTCGCTGTGGAGCGCACACATGCATGGGCGCAACGAGCCAAGGCCGTGCACTCCCGCGCCGATCAGGCGCTGTTCGGGATCGTGCAGGGAGGTGTGACGGCCTCGTTGCGGGCGGAGAGTGCACAACGCACCGTCGACGTCGGCTTCGACGGGTACGGCATCGGCGGCCTGTCGGTCGGTGAGTCCCGCGACGAGATGCTTCCCGCACTCGCAGCTGCGCTCGAACACCTTCCGACCGACCAGCCCCGATACCTGATGGGCGTTGGTGATCCGGCGTCGCTGATCGAAGCGGTTGCCCTTGGCGTCGACCAATTCGATTGTGTGATGCAGACGCGTCTCGGTCGGCACGGCACGGCGCTGACCTCGACGGGACGGTTCCAGGCCAAAGCCGCCCGGAATGCAGAGCTCGACGAACCGCTCGATGCCCACTGTCCCTGCGAGGTGTGCTCGAGGCACAGCCGGGGCTACATCAGGCACCTGCTCCAAGTCGGTGAACCGACCGCATCGCGGTTGCTGTCGATTCACAACATCGCCTGGACGATCGACCTCATGGCCAAGATGCGTGCTGCGATCGAGGCGGGCACGTTGGACTCACTTCGACGCGACGTTCGAGACGTTTGGACGTAGCGCTTGCACGCTGGGTGGGGCCATGCCCGTTGTCGGCGGTCTCGTACCGGTAGGCTCGCACGCCGTTATGTCCTCTTCTCTTGCCACCTCATACGTCGGGACGCTGCTTGCCAACGCGGACAGCGGTTCCGGCGGTTCGATCCTGTCGTTCCTGTTCCTGCCGCTGATCCTGCTGGCCATGTATTTCCTGACGATTCGCCCGCAGCGCAAGCGGATGCGTCAGCAACAGGAGTTGCAGCAATCCATCGAGGTGGGCGACTTCGTCGTCACGACGTCGGGTGTGTTCGGCACGATCACCGGTGAGGACGGTCCGAACCGTTTCTGGCTCGAGATCGACGACGAGAACGAGGTCCAGATCCGCATTGCTCGGGCGGCCATCCAGAACGTGGCGGACATCGACGACGAACACGATCACGTCGGTCAGACAGCAGCCGGCGATGAGGCAGACGAACTCCAAGACGCCACAGGTGACGCTGCCGGCGACGAGGCAAGCAGCGAATGAAGCGGCGTCTCTGGATCTCCCTGATCGGCACCATCGTCGCCGTCGTCGGGGCGCTCGGTGGCAACCTCGCCACGGGCAATGAGCCGATTCTCGGACTCGACCTGCAGGGCGGCCTGTCGGTCATCCTCGCTCCGGAAGAAGATGCGAGCGCTGACGACCTGATCGTCGTGCGCGATCTCGTCCGATCGTCACTCGAACGCAGCGGGGTCGCTGAGCCCGACGTTCGTGTCCAGGGTTCGAACATCGTGGTCGACCTCCCGGGCGTGAAGGACAAAGAAGAGGCGCTGCGGAGCGTCAGCGTGTCGGGCATCGTGGAACTCCGACCGGTCGTGAACTTTCAGGACTGCGCTGGGGCACTCACCGATCCAACCCTGACCGCCGACGGCACACCACTCGGCAGCGACCAGGTGATCACCGTGACCGAAGACGGTGTCGTCACCGGCGAGGTGGCCCCACAGGGCGACGACCCAGCGGTCGAGCCTGCTGTCGACGAGGCCCCTGTCGATGAGGTTCCTTCGAGCGAACCGGCAGGCCTGCGACGTAGCGCCCCAGACCCAACCGTGCCCGACGACAGCACCGCGCCCGACGACAGCGCCGTGCCCGACGACAGCACCGTGCCTGACGACAGCACCGTGCCGGAGGAAGAAGTGTTGCAACTGCCGTCGAATGTCGGCGTCAACGGAGCAGAGTTCCTGCCGACGCTCGACGGTGGCGCGGTCTGCCTCGGCCCCTCGCAAGCAAGCGGTGAGGTGTTCGAACGTGACAGCGCAAGCGTCGCACTCGGTCAGCTCGGCGGGTTCAGCGTCAATGTCGAACTCCGCAACGACGGCCAGCAGGCCTGGAACTCGATCGCCACGCAGTGTTTCAACCGGCAGCCGACCTGCCCCTCGACCGGCATCGACCAGAACGGGTCGTCACGGCCCGGGCAGATCGCCATCGTGCTCGACGACATCGTGCAGTCCGCGCCGGTCGTCAACGTGCCGGCGTTCGACGAATTCGTGTCGATCACCGGCCAGTTCAGCCAGGACGAGGCCAACGGCCTCACCGACGTGTTGAACCGCGGTGCCTTCCCCGTCGAGGTCACACCGCAGGAGACCCGGACCGTTTCGGCGTCGGCCGGCGGCGATTCGCTCAAGGCTGCGATCATCGCCGGCCTGATCGGCTTGTCGTTGGTGCTCGTGTTCCTTGTCCTGTACTACCGACTCCTCGCCCTGGTGATCATCGGGGGCCTGGTTGTGTGGGGCATGACGGTGTACAGCGCCGCAGCCTTCGTCTCGGGAGCGACGAACTACGCCTTGAGCCTCGCTGGTATCACCGGCATCATCGTCGCGATCGGTGTCACCGTCGACAGCTACGTCGTCTTCTTCGAACGAATGAAGGACGAGATCCGTAACGGCCGCACACTGCGCAATGCAGCCCCGCGCAGCTTCAAGAGCACGTGGCGCACGATCTGGTCGGCCGACCTCGTGTCGGTCATCGGTGCGTTGATCCTGTTCTCACTCAGTGTCGGTTCGGTTCGCGGCTTCGCCCTCTACCTCGGGATCACGACGCTGTGCGACCTCATCGTCTGCTTCTTCTTCACTCGACCCGCGGTGCTGCTCCTCGCGAGAAGCAAGTTCATGGTCGGCAAACGAGCCTTCGGGCTGGAGGTGGCCTCGTCATGAGTCGCGGCGATCAGATTGCATCCACCGGCCTCGGGCGGTTGTTCCGCGGCCAGACCGCCATCGACTTCTACGGCAAGCGCCGGGTCGGTCTGACCCTTGCGGTCATCGTCGTCGTGGTCACGTTCGCCTCGTTGTTCACTCGCGGTCTGAACCTGGGCCTCGACTTCGAAGGCGGCGACGCCTGGGACGTGCCAGCGAGTGAGACCTTCACTGCCGACGATGCAGGCGAGGTCCTCGAAGACAACGGCATCTCGACGGTCGGTTCGCGGATCCAGCGACGCTCGGGCGATTCGACCGATGTGATCACGGTCCAGATCGAGGAGGTGTCGCGTGAGCAGGCCGACGTGCTGACCAATGCCTTCGCCGAACGTGCGGGCGTCGACTCCGAAGAGGTCGGTTTCTCGTTCACGAGTTCGACGTGGGGGAGCGAGATCACGGACAAGGCTCTCCGGGCTCTGGTGATCTTCTTGATCATCGTGTCGATCTTCATCTCGATTCGGTTCGAGTACAGGATGGCGCTTGCTGCATTGGCTGCGATGCTGCACGACGTCCTCGTCGTTGTCGGCGTCTACACGGTCTTCGGGTTCGAGGTGACTCCGGCGACGGTCATCGCGTTCCTCACGATTCTTGGGTATTCGCTGTACGACACGATTGTCGTGTTCGACCGCGTGCAGGAAAACGAGGGCAAGTACGCCGGTATCCGGATGCCGTACCAGGACATCGTCAACATCTCGATGAACCAGGTGCTGATGAGGTCGATCAACACGAGTCTGTCGTCGATCCTGCCGGTCGTCTCGCTGCTGCTGATCGGCTCGGGCATTCTCGGTGCAGTCACGCTGCGCGAATTCGGTCTGGCCCTGCTGATCGGCATGATCTCGGGTATCTACTCATCGATCTTCGTGGCGACGCCGCTGCTTGCGGGGTTGAAATCGAAGGTCGGACGAAAGGCTCGCCGCGAGCGACTCACCGGCGACAACCTGCGCGCTGCGGTCATCGGCTCGGGCGTCACCGGCCGAGTGGCCACCGCCGCTGCGGGGGGTTCCGACGGCCACGGGCACGACGGCGATGATGACGACCGGACCGATCGAGACCGTGGAGGTCGTGACGACGATGCCAAGACCGCCGCGGTCCTTGCACCGGCCGGCAAGTTGTTGACCCACCCGCCACGTCCACGCAAGAAGAAGCGTCGCTGAACTCTCGCCGCCGATGCGGATAACCTTGGGTCATGACAGCTGATCCAGAGGCGTTGCGTGGCGTCGTGCGCGACATCGCCGACTATCCGATCGACGGGGTCACGTTTCGCGACATCACCCCACTGCTCGGGGACTCATCGGCACTTGCCCAGGCGGTCGACGGCATCGCCGAGATGTTCGCATCGACGTCGGTCGACCGAGTCGTCGGTGTCGAGGCCCGTGGCTTCATCTTCGGATCGGCCGTCGCCTATCGGACCGGCGCCGGATTCGTGCCGGTTCGCAAGGCTGGCAAGTTGCCGTGGGCAGTGGTGCGCGAGGAGTACAGCCTCGAGTACGGCAGTGACAAGCTCGAGATCCATCGCGACGCCATTCACCCCGGTGAGCGCATCCTGATCGTGGACGATGTGTTGGCAACGGGCGGTACGGCCGCGGCCACAGCGAAGCTCGTCGAGACGCTCGGCGGTGTCGTCGTCGGTCTGGGCTTCCTCATCGAGATCGACGAGTTGGCCGGGCGCGAGCGGCTCGGCGACCGAAACGTCCAGTCGCTCCTGCACTACTGATCATGGGGTTCTGCTGATCATGGGGTTCTGCTGATCATGGGGTTCTGCTGATCATGGGGTTCTGCTGATCATGGGGTTCTACTGATGATGGGGTTCTGCTGATCATGGGGACGGTCGATCGAGTGCTGCCATGGCGGCGGACGCCGACCACGCCGACGGCGTCCGAACTCGGGCCGCTGCTGGCGGCCTACCGACGCCGTCATCCGAAGGGCGCGACGACCACGATCAACAGGGCATACCGGGTTGCTGCGGCCGCACACGGATCTCAGCGTCGCGGCTCCGGTGAGAGCTACATCAATCACCCGCTTGCCGTGGCCTACATCGTGGCGGACATCGGCCTGGACGAGGTGTCGGTCGTTGCGGCACTGCTGCACGACGCTGTCGAGGACACCGACATGACCGTGGCTGATGTGCAGCGCGACTTCGGTGACGACGTTGCGGCGATCGTCGATGGCGTCACCAAGCTCGAGCGCATCCGCTTCGACTCGCGAGAGGAGCAGCAGGCCGCCACGATGCGCAAGATGCTCGTGGCGATGGCCAAGGATCTCCGCGTGCTGGTCATCAAGCTCGCTGACCGGTTGCACAACATGCGGACCATTGCCGCGATGCCGCTCGAGAAGCAGCAGCAGAAGGCCCAGGAAACTCTCGACATCTATGCGCCGCTCGCGCACCGGCTCGGGATGCAGGAGATGAAGCAGCAGCTCGAGGATCTCTCGTTTGCCGCGCTCCACCCCAAACGTTTCGCCGAACTCGATCACCTCGTCATCAGTCGAACACCGGAGCGCGATCTGTATCTCGCCAAGTCGGTCGCAGAGGTGCGCGCTCGACTCGGTGACCTGGGCATCCACGCCGAGGTGACCGGTCGTGGCAAGCATCTCTGGAGCATCTACGAAAAGATGGTCATGAAGAGTCGTGAGTTCGACGAGATCTTCGACCTTGTCGCGGTGCGCGTCATCGTGCCGTCGATGAAGGATTGTTACGCGGCGCTCGGTTGCATCCACGGGCACTGGAGGCCGATCGTCGGTCGGTTCAAGGACTACATCGCGATGCCGAAGTTCAACCTGTATCAGAGCTTGCACACCACGGTCATCGGTCCCGCAGGAAAGCCCATCGAGGTGCAGATCCGAACCACGGAAATGCATCAGCGCGCCGAGTGGGGAGTCGCTGCGCACTGGGCATACAAGGACGGTGCCGACAAGAGCCAGAAGAACAGCGACATCGACTGGCTCAATCGAATCATCGACTGGCAGGAGGAGGTCTCCGATCCGGCTCAGTTCATGGAGAGCCTCAAGACCGACCTGGAACAGGACGAGGTCTTCGTCTTCACCCCGAAGGGCCGGGTCATCACGCTGCCGGTCGGCTCGACCACGGTCGACTTCGCGTATGCGGTACACACCGAGGTCGGTCATGCCTGCATCGGCGCGAAGATCAACGGGCGTCTGGTGCCGCTCGACCAGCCCGTGCAGAGCGGTGACAACGTCGAGATCTTCACCTCCAAGGTCGAGTCCGCCGGCCCCTCGCAGGACTGGCTGGCATTCGTCGGTTCGCCACGGGCGCGCAACAAGATCCGCCAGTGGTTCAGCCGTGAACGCAGGCTGGACACGATCGAGGCCGGCCGCGACGACCTGATGGACCGGTTGCGCAGAGAAGGCCTTCCGGTTCAGCGGATCTGGAAGTCACCGCAGCTCGAAGCAGTCATCAACGAACTCAGCTACGTCGATCTGGATGCGATGCTGCAGGCGATCGGCGAACACCATGTGTCGTCGCAGAGTGTCGCTCAGAAGATCGCCCGCGGCTTCAAGACCGGCGAGGAAGACGAGCAGCTACCCGCCACGATCGAGACGCCTCGCCGCGAACGTCGCGACGACGGTGCGACCACGGTCGGGGTGCACGTCGAGGGGCTCGACGACGTGATGGTCCGGTTGGCCAGTTGCTGTACACCGGTGCCAGGTGACGACATCATCGGCTTCGTCACGCGCGGCCGTGGGGTGAGTGTGCATCGCAGCGATTGCGCCAACGCCGTGTCGCTGATGGCTGAGCAGGCGACCCGGCTGATCGACGTCGATTGGGACGGCGAGATGAAGTCGAGGGCGACATTCATCGCCGGTGTCGAGGTCGTGGCATTCGATCGTTCCCGTCTGCTGATGGATGTCGCGGTGGCGCTGTCAGAGCACAAGATCAACATCGTCTCATCGCAAACAGTCACCGGCACCGACCGTGTGGCCAAGATGCAGTTCGAGTTCGAACTGGTCGACCTCGCACACCTCGACTCGGTGCTCCGCACGATCAAGGGCATCGATTCGGTGTACGACGCCTACCGCGTCAACCCCGGCAGTGGTGCTGCAAACGCAACCGTCGCCGCCACCGGCTGACCGATAGCCTGGCGTGTCGTGCCAGCGTTCCAGACCAGTCCCGGTATGCGGGACATCCTCCCGCCCGAGAGCGGTCGCTGGCGTCGCTTCACGGCGGTGTTCGCCGACGTCGTCGAAGCAGCCGGTTATCAGCAGCTGATCCCGCCGCTGCTCGAGGATCTCGGCGTCTTCACCCGGATCGGCGACGCCACCGACGTGGTGACCAAGGAGATGTACGACTTCGTCGACAAGGGTGAGCGACGGGTGGCATTGCGCCCTGAACAGACGGCGAGTGTCTGCCGGGCGTTCGCCGAGCATCGTCCTGCCGTGCTGCCGTGGAAGGTGTTCTACTCGGGCCCGAACTTCCGGTACGAAAAGCCGCAGCGCGGCCGATACCGCCAATTCGATCAGGTCGGCATCGAAGTGCTGGGCGTCGACGACCCGATGCTCGATGTCGAAGTGATCGCGCTCGGCTGGGAGTTCTACCGGTCCCTCGGCTTGCAGCAGGTCAGTCTCATCGTCAACAGCCTCGGCGACCCCGAGGATCGTGAGCGCTACGTCGAGGCACTCCGCATTCACTTCGAGACCGCCGGCGATGCGCTGTCCGAGCAGAGTCGGATGACCTTGGCGAAGAACCCGCTGCGCGTGCTCGACTCGAAGCGCGAGCCCGATCTGGAGTTCATTGCATCGGCCCCGCAGATCGCCGACTTCTACAGCGCAGTGGCTGCCGAACACTTCGAGCAGGTGCAGGCCGGTCTGCGTGCATTGGGTATTCCGTTCACGGTCGAACCCAAGCTCGTGCGCGGTCTCGACTACTACCGCAGCACGATCTTCGAATACCAGGGCGGCACGTTCGAATCGGCACAGAACGGCCTCGGCGGCGGCGGACGCTACGACGGTCTCGTCGAAGCACTCGGTGGTCCACCCACTGCCGGAATCGGCTTCGCCCTCGGTGTCGACCGCACCCTCCTCGCTTGTGACGACGAGGGATGTTTCGACGCCGAGGCCCCGGTGCTCGATGCCTACGTCGTCGATGTGACCGGCGGGCTCGAAGCGCTCGCGATCACCGCCGAGCTGCGCGCCGCAGGCCTCAACGCTGATCGCAGCTTCGACAATCGCAGCATGAAAGCCCAGATGAAGCAGGCCAACCGCAGCGATGCAGGATTCGCGCTGATCGTGGGCGAACAAGAAGCCGCCGACGGCACGATCGTCGTCAAGCCGATGAGCGGCGGCGACCAGCAGACCATCCCCCGAACCGAGCTCATTGCTCATCTCTCAGGAACGACCGATTAATGACCAGCCAATCAACTTCCATGCGTACCCATCTCTGTGGCGAACTGCGCGAGGCCGACATCGGCGACACGGTCAGCGTGTGCGGCTGGGTCGGACGCCGTCGCGAGCACGGCGAACACCTGGCGTTCGTTGATCTTCGCGACCATTCGGGCATCGTCCAATGTGTCATCAACGACGACGTCGATGTGCGCAGCGAGTACGTGCTGAAGATCACCGGAACGGTGCGCACTCGGCCCGAGGGCACGATCAACGAGAACCTGCCGACCGGCATGGTCGAGATCGGCGACTGCGAGGTCGAGATCCTGCGAACCGCAACCCCGCCGCCGTTCCCGATCGATGCGCGTGCAGACGATGTCGATGAGAACATCCGTCTCAAGCACCGCTACCTGGACCTGCGCCGGGAGCGAATGCAGAAGAACCTGCGTCTCCGCTCCAAGATCAACGCCGCGGTCCGCACGGCGATGGACGCTCAGAACTTCGTCGAAGTCGAGACACCGATGCTCGTTCCCTCGACGCCCGAGGGTGCCCGGGAGTTTCTCGTCCCGTCGCGCAAGGAGCCCGGCTCGTTCTACGCACTGCCCCAGAGTCCGCAGCTGTTCAAACAGCTCCTGATGGTCGCCGGGGTCGACCGGTACTACCAGATGGCGCGCTGCCTGCGTGACGAAGATCTGCGCGCCGACCGCCAGTACGAGTTCATGCAGATGGACATGGAGATGAGCTTCGTCGACCAGGACGACGTCCTCGATGCCGTGTCCGCGGCAGTGTTGGCCGCAGCCGAGGCAGCAACCGGTGAGCGGCCCGCGCCGATCGAGCAGATGACCTGGCACGAAGCGATGAACCGCTTCGGGAGCGACAAGCCGGACCTCCGATTCGAGATGGAGCTGCAGGAGCTGACTCCGGTCTTCGCGAACACCGAGTTCAAGGCGTTCGCCGGTGCACTCTCTGACCCGAACGGTGCGATCAAGGCGATCAAGGTCGACGGGGGAGCAGCCGACTACGGGCGCAACCAACTCGACAAGCTCACCGACAAGGCCAAGTCCGCCGGCGCCAAGGGCATGGTGTGGCTCAAGTGCACCGATGAGGGCTTCGACTCACCGGTGGCGAAGTTCCTGTCGGCCGACGAAGTGCTCGCTGTCAAAGCGGCAGTGGGTGCGGTCACCGGGGACCTCATCTTGATCATCGCAGATCAGTGGGACACGACCTGTGAGGTGTTGGGAACCCTGCGCAACGAGATCGCTCGGCCGCCGGTCCACGAGGGTCCGTACAGGTACGTGTGGGTCGTCGAGTTCCCGTTGTTCGTCGGGCGCGACAAGGAGACGGGGCAGCCCAAGTCGGGGCATCACCCGTTCACGATGCCGCACCCCGACGATCTCGACAAGTTCGAGTCCGATCCGATGTCGGTCCGGTCGATTGCATACGACCTCGTACTGAACGGTTGGGAACTGGGTTCGGGTTCGATCAGAATCCACGAACCGGAACTCCAGCGCAAGGTGTTCCAGGCACTCGGCATCACCGACGAGGAAGCTGAGCGCAAGTTCGGCTTCTTCCTCAACCCGTTCGAGTACGGCGCGCCGCCGCACGGCGGTTTCGCGTTCGGCCTCGACCGACTCGTTGCGATCCTCGCCGGCGAGGAGAACATCCGCGAGGTCATTGCGTTCCCCAAGACCCAGAGCGGCGCCGACCCGATGACCGAGAGCCCGATTGCCGGTGATCTGAAGGCCATGGCCGAACTCGGCCTCAAGATCCTGCCGCCGGCAACCTGAACCCGCGCTGACGTGGCGTACGCACCGATCGATCACGCTGGCCGCGTGGTCGCGCTCCAGCGACTTCTCGCATCGGGAGCAGCGGGCGTCGATGCACTGGTCGTGACCGATCTGGTCGACGTGCGCTGGCTGACGGGCTTCACCGGGTCCAACGGCTGGGTCGTCGTCCGTGGCGAGCGGACCGTGCTCGGTACCGATACGCGCTACGGAGACCGCGCCGATGCCGAGACGCAGGGGAGTGGCGTCGAGATCGTGGCGATCCAAGACCGAAGTCGGCTCCGAGCGTCGTTGTGTGCCACCGCCGGCGACGGTCTGATCGGGCTCGACGGCCGATCGACGACACATGCCGAATGGAAGGCGCTCGCCGGGTCGCTCGATCTCGCTTCGATCGACTCACCGATCCGGACAGCGCGCGAGGTCAAAGACGACGCCGAGGTCGAACGGATCGAGGCGGCTGCAGCTGCCGCAGATGCTGCCCTCGGCGAGGTCGAACCGCTGCTGTTCGGCACGGTCGATCAGCCGGTGACCGAGGCCGACGTCCGCGACGAGTTGGAGTACCGGATGCGGCGGCACGGCGCCGACGATCGGAGTTACGACACGATCGTGGCGACGGGTCCCGAACATGCGGCGCGACCACACCACGAAGTCGGTCGTCGCACGATTGTCGAGGGGGACACGGTGGTCATCGACGTCGGAGGGCTGGTGGAGGGCTACCACTCCGACATGACCCGCTCGTACGTGATCGGCGAACCGTCGCTGCAGCAACGCGAGATGTACGCCCTGGTCCAGGAGTCCCAGAATGCAGGCCTCGAATCGCTCGCTTCGGGTGTCACCGCTGCTGCGGTCGACAGCGCATGCCGTGATGTGTTCGCCGAGGCGGGGTACGGAGACTGGTTCCTGCACGGTACCGGCCACGGCGTCGGGCTCGAGATTCACGAAACGCCGTTCCATTCCCAGGCCTCGAACGACGTGATCCGAGCCGGAAACGTGGTGACCATCGAGCCCGGCCTCTATCGTGGCGGGTTCGGAGGTCTTCGCATCGAAGACCTCGTCATGGTGACGACCGACGGGCACCGAGTCCTGACGCACCATCCGAAGCACCCGTTCAACGAGAGATAGAGAACTTCATGCCGCAGATTTCCGTGAACGACCTGAAGAACGGTCTCACACTCGAACTGGAGAACGGACTTTTCCAAGTTGTCGAGTTCCAGCACGTCAAGCCCGGAAAAGGCGGCGCATTCGTCCGCACCAAGATCCGTAACGCTCGCACCGGCGCCGTGATCGACAAGACCTTCAACGCCGGCATCAAAGTCGAGCAGGCAATCGTGGATCGTCAGGACATGCAGTACCTCTACGCGGACGGGGACGACTACGTGTTCATGAACACGACCACCTACGACCAGCTCAACGTGCCGCGCCCTGCGCTCGGCGATGCTGCGGACTACCTGGTCGAGCAGATGATCGCTCAGGTGGCCACGTACCAGGGCGAGATCATCGACGTCGAGATCCCGGCCTCGGTCGAACTGGAGATCACGGTCACCGAGCCCGGCCTGCAGGGCGACCGTTCGAGCGGCGGGACCAAGCCGGCAACGCTGGAGACCGGCAAGGAAGTCAAAGTGCCGCTGTTCGTCAACATCGGTGACAGGGTCAAGGTCGACACTCGCACGGGCGAGTACATGGCTCGCGCCTGAGCGCACTGCATCACGAACACCAACTCGCACGACTGGACTTCTCATGGCATCGATCACAACCCATATGTCGCGCCCCGACGAGCGCTCGGACGCGCGCGAACGAGCTCTGTACCTCCTGTACGAGGCGCACTCGAAGGGCATCAGCCCCGGCGACGCACTCAGCCTGCAGGTCCTTGAACCCGACGAGCTCACCGTGTTGCTCGTGAACGGTGTCGAGACACACGCCGACGCGTTGGACGCAGCGATCGCCGCGAAAGCCAAAGGCTGGACCCTCGCACGAATGCCGGTGCTCGATTTGAACGTGCTGAGGCTGGCGACCTTCGAACTGCGTGAACGCTCGGAGGTCCCGGTTGCCGTCGTGCTGGACGAGGCCGTCAAGCTGGCCAAGCGATTCTCGACCGACGACAGTGGGAAGTTCGTCAACGGTGTCCTTGCTGCGCTGACCGCTGAGTTGCGACCCGCCGAGCCGCTCCGGTGATGCGAGACTGAGTCGATGACCGACCAGTCGACCGTCGACGCCGTCGTCGACGGTGCACTCGCTGGTGAGATCGTCGATGAGCCCGTCGTGGCTCCGCAGGGTGTGCTCGACCGGGTCAACGCCTGGCTCCGTGCCCGAACCGCTCCGCAGGTCATCGTCGCCGCACTCGTGCTGCTGTGGACCGCGTACTTCACGCAGCGAAGCCTGGACATCCACCACGGGCTCGGCACGTCGTCGTACGACTCGGGTCTCTACGACCAGGGCATGTGGTTGCTGTCTCGCGGAGAGGCTCCGTTCGTCACGTTGATGGGGCGCAACCTGTTCGGTGATCACACGTCGTTCATCCTCCTGTTCCTCGTGCCGTTCTACTGGGTGGCACCAGGCGCATGGATCATGTTCTTCGGACAGTCCGCAGCGATCGCGGCAGGGGCGATCCCGGTGTTTCTCTTCGGGCGGAGCCGTCTGCGTTCGGAGTGGCTCGCGGTCGTGGCAGCAGCGGCGTACCTGCTGCACCCGGCACTCGGGTGGGCGAACCTCGAGAACTTCCACCCCGATTCCTTCCTCGGGGTACTCGTCGGCATGGCGATCTACGCGGCCCTGGAGCGCAAATGGCGGTTGTACGGGGTGTTCGTCGTCCTGTCCCTACTGGTCAAAGAAGACGTCTCGCTCGTTGTCGTCCCGCTCGGCCTGTGGGTGGCGCTTCGGCGCGACCGCCGGATCGGCCTGATCACGATCTTCGGTTCGCTGTGGTTCATGTTCACTGCGATGTACGTCGTGATGCGCGGCCTCATCGGCCAGCCGACCCTGAACGCATGGCGGATCCCGTTCAGTCAGCCCGGCGACGGGACCGGCCGTGCTGCCCTGCGTCTTGCCGACACGGCACTGACCAATCCCACACAGCTCGTCGACCACCTGCGTGCTGACAACCGGCCCTGGTACCTGTGGCAGATGACGTCGCCGTTTGCCTGGCTGTTCATCCGACTGCCGAGTGTTGCGCTGATCAGTGCGCTCGTGCTGTTCACCAACATCTTGAGCACGTTCTGGTACCAATACCAGATTCAGTATCACTACGCCCTGGTTGCTGTGCCCGCGCTGGCGATCGGCACCGTGTACGCCATCGGTGCATTGAGCGATGTCCCGGTGATCGCAACGTTCGGCCAGATGTCGATCAACCTGACCACCCGGAGCGTGGCGATCATTGCGCTCGCGCTGTCATCGTTCGTGACGGCCACGCTGTGGGCACCGGTGCCGTGGGGGAGGACCGTGCTGTTCCACGGTGACCCCGGCAACGTGTACGCCGTGGCCATGCGCGAGATCATCGAGGAGATTCCTGACGATGCGAGTGTTGCGGCGCACCACCGAGTCACCCCGCACATCGCGTACCGCAGCGAGATCTACCAGTTCCCGAATCCGTTCCGGTTGACGTTGTACGGGCCTGACCGTTCCCTCGAGGGGCTGCGGTTGCCCGAACGTGCCGATGGCGTCGATTTCCTCGTCCTGCCGACCAGTCCGGACGAGGGCACCGGTCCCGACTTCGCAGTGATCGCCGACGCGTTCGTCGAGGTGTCGTCGAACCAGTTCTGGATCCTGTACGAACGCGACCGGTCCGTTCCCCTCCCCGGCAACGGGACGCTGCCAGCAGAGCAATAGCCGAGCGACAGCGCTCGTCGTAGTGTCGCTGCGTGTACATCGAGAGCAGCGCCCTGATCGTCGAGGACTACGACCGTGCGATCGAATTCTTCGTCGATGCCCTGGGCTTCGAGGTCGCCGAGGATTCACCGGCGACCACCAACGATGGTCGACCGAAGCGATGGGTCGTGGTGCGGCCACCCGGCGCGCAGACCGGGTTGCTGCTCGCCCAGGCTGACGGCGAGCATCAGAGACGCGCCGTCGGCGAACAGTTCGCCGGTCGCGTCGGTCTGTTCCTGCGCGTCGATGACTTCGACGTCGCAAGACAGCGAATGCTCGATCACGGTGTCACCTTCGTCACCGAGCCGCGCGACGAGCCATACAGTCGCGTTGCGGTGTTCCTCGACGTCGAAGGCAACCGTTGGGATCTACTCGGACCGCCTCACGGTGGAACGTGACTGCTGCATGGTCGTTCGTCGCTCGTCTCGCCCGGGCTCGATTGCCGGCGAGTTGCGCGAAGATTGCCACATGGAAGTCGGCGACCGCATGCTGATCTGGTGCGACGGGGGGCCGTCGATGTGCCGTGCGGTCGTGTACCCGCCGCCACTCGAGATCGACATCGACGACGGAATGTACGTGCTGGACGACGATGGCGACAAGGATCGGTGGCGGTACAAGTTCGTTTCCGGCAACGCTGATCCGTGGTGAATGCCGATTCCATCCATCCATCCATGCATCGCAAGCGCGGGACGATCGCGTGCACCTTTCAGAGACACTCGACCGCAAGAGGAGCCGGGGCGACGCGGGGCAGCTTCGAGTTGGTGCTCGATCTGATCCTCGATGGGCTCCGTCGGCTGTCGGCGCACGCCTGAATCAGGCGCCGTCCGGCGAAGTTTCACCGTTGTGTTTTGACGGTGCGAACGCAACTGCTACGTTGCAACCCCGAACCGTGAAGTGAGTCCAGTGAGGCTCACACGGAAAGGACGACATGAACACTCCCTCGTCAGCGGGAGACGCAGGCAAGCAGGTCCTCGGACCGGACGATGTACGCCGGGCGATCACCCGGATGGCACACGAGATCATCGAACGCAACCGGGGCACCGCCGGTGTGGCCCTCGTGGGAATCCAGACCGGCGGGGTGTGGGTCGTCGAGGCACTGGCTGCCGAGATCGCCCGTATCGACGACGCGGCCGACCCGGTCCAGATCGGTTCGGTGGATGCCTCGCTCTACCGCGACGACATCGGGTTGCGCCCAGTGTCTCCCGGCTCGGTCAGTGATTTGACTTTCACCGTCGACGGAATCACGGTCGTGCTCGTCGATGATGTCTTGTACACCGGCCGGACCGTTCGCGCCGCGATCGACGCGATTGGCGACTACGGGCGGCCCAAGGCAGTGCAACTTGCAGCAATCGTCGACCGGGGGCACCGCGAACTCCCGATCCGACCTGACTTCGTCGGCAAGAATCTGCCGACGAGTGCCGACGAAATCGTCAGCGTCACCGCCGACGGGGTCACGATCTCATGACGCGCTCGCTGCTGTCGATCGCGGAACTCGGCGACGTCGGGCTGCGTCGGCTTCTCGAACTGTCGGATCACATGGCCGAGGTCAACCGTCGCCCGAACCCGAAAGTCCCGGCGCTGCGGGGCAAGACCGTCTGCAATGTCTTCTTCGAGGATTCGACACGCACTCGGCTGAGCTTCGAGACCGCCGCCAAACGTCTGTCAGCTGACACCATGAACTTCGCAGTCAGTCAGTCGAGCTTGAGCAAGGGGGAGAGTCTGCGTGACACGATCGAGACGATCGCCGCAATGGGTGTCGACGCGTTCGTCATCCGGCACAAATCCAGCGGAGCGCCGTGGCAGCTGGGGGAGTGGACCAACGCCAGCGTGATCAATGCCGGCGACGGCTGGCACGCCCACCCGACACAAGCGTTGCTCGACATGTACACCGTGCGCACCGCACTCAATCGCACCGTCACCAGCAGTGCGGGCGGCTTCGACGGTCTGCGCGTCGCGATGGTCGGCGACATCAAACACAGCCGTGTTGCACGCAGCACGACCGAAGCGTTCAAGCTGCTCGGTGCCGACATCACCTGGGTGTCTCCGCGCACCTTGCTGCCGCCGGAGCACGATGAGCACGTTGCGACGAACCTCGACGACGTCATCGACGACATCGACGTGCTGTATCTGCTCCGGATGCAGAACGAGCGGATGAACGAAGCGCTCGTGCCGAGTCTTCGCGAGTACACCACCCGGTTCGGACTCACGCCTACACGTGCGGGGCGCCTCGGTCAGGATGTCCTGGTGATGCACCCGGGTCCGATGAACCGTGGCGTCGAGATGGCCGTCGACCCGGGCGAACTGTCCGGCAATGTCATCAACCAACAGGTCACCAACGGCATCAATGTCCGCATGGCTGTCCTCTTCGATCTGCTCGGCAGCGGTTCGGAGCATTCACTTGCCGGGAGTTCAGAATGACCATCTTGATCAGTAACGGTCGACTCATCGACCAGACCGGAGAGCGCACCGGCGACATCCGCATCAGCAGCGGCGAGATCATTGCCGTCGGTGACGCTGGGACGTTGGGGGACGCGGATGTCGATGCCGGCAGCGATGCGACCGAGACCGTCATCGACGCAACAGGGCTGGTTGTCAGCCCGGGTTTCGTCGACCTGCACGTCCACCTCCGAGAGCCGGGCCGCGAAGAGGCCGAGACCATCGAGACCGGCAGCCGGGGTGCCGCTCTCGGCGGATTCACCGCTGTGGTCGCCATGCCGAACACCGATCCGACGCAGGATTCCGTCGGCGTCGTCGACTTCGTGCGCCAGCAAGGTGAACGGGCGGGATTGTGCGACGTGTTTCCGGCCGGCTCGATCACGATTGGACGCAACGGCAAACAGCTCACGCCGTTCGCCGAACTCGCCGATGCCGGAGTCCGGTTGTTCACCGACGACGGCAATGGTGTCCAGGATCCCCAACTGATGCGCCGCGCCTATGAATATGCCAGCGACCTCGGCGTGACCATGGCCCAGCACTGCGAAGTCGAATCGTTGACCGCGGGCGCCGTGATGCACGAGGGCTCCTGCTGCAGTCATCTCGGGCTGCCTGGCTGGCCGTCCATTGCCGAGGAGCTGATGGTGCATCGAGACATCGAACTGGTGCGTCTCACGGGTGCTCCGGCGCACTTCCTGCATCTGTCGACGGCAGGATCGGTCGCCCTCGTCCGTGCGGCCAAAGCCGACGGCCTGCCGGTCACGGCCGAAGCTACGCCGCATCACATCAGCCTGACCGACGAGCTCCTCACCTCCTACAGCGCGCTGTACAAGGTGAACCCGCCGCTGCGCACGATGGACGACATCGACGCCATCCGCGCCGGCCTGCAGGACGGGACCATCGATGCAATCGCCACCGATCATGCGCCACATGTGGCCGACTCGAAGGAGTTGCCGCTCGATCAGGCGCCACCGGGAATGCTCGGGCTGGAAACAGCACTCGGCGTCGCCGTTGCCCACCTCGACATGGCGTTGGTCGACATCGTCGCTGCGTTGTCGTGGAACCCGGCAGCGATCGCGGGGATCGAGGATCGCCACGGTCGGCCGATTGCCGCCGGTGAGCCAGCGAACCTGACACTGTTCGACCCCGCGGTTTCATGGGAAGTCGTCCCGGCGCAACTCGCCAGCAAGAGCCGCAACACTCCCTTTGTCGGGCTGCCGTTGACGGGGCGCACCGTGCACACGATCCTGCACGGCGAGATCGTCGTACGTGATGGCCAGGCTCTCAAGTGATCGGGAGCACCATATTGAATGTTCATCCATTAGGATGCATGAACATGCAGATCATCTGCAGTACACCCAAGAGCGGAGCCGGAGCATGACCAACATCCGAGACGGAGCCCTTGCGCTCTCCGACGGTTCGATCTTCGAGGGCGAACTGATCGGCGCAGCCGTCAGCGAGACGGCACCGATCGCCACCGGCGAAGTCGTGTTCAACACGGTGCTGAGCGGGTACCAGGAAGTGATCACCGACCCGAGCTACGCCGGCCAGATCATCACCTTCACCTACCCGCACATCGGCAACTACGGCATCAACGCCAGCGACTTCGAGTCAGCCGGCACCTTCTGTCGCGGCATCGTGGTGCGCGACCTCGCCCGTCGCCACAGCAACTTCCGTGCGCAATCGGACCTCGGTGCGATGCTCTTCCAGCAGGGCGTGCCGGGTATCGCCGGTATCGACACCCGTCGACTCACCAGGATCGTCCGTGATACCGGAGCACTACCCGGTGCCTTCGGATCAGCATCGGAATCAGACTTGCTCGCTGCGGCACGCGCGGAACCGGGAACCGACGGGGTCGACCTCGTCAGCACCGTCACGACGCACGTGCCGTACGTGATCCCGGCTGTTGATCCGGACAATCGGACGACGATCGTCGCCATGGACTTCGGGATGAAGTCGAACATCGGCCGCAGCCTCGCGCGCCTCGGACGCGTCCAGGTCGTCCCGGCGTCGACCACTGCGGCGGACATCCTCGCTCACAGCCCGGACGGCGTCTTCCTCAGCAACGGCCCGGGCGACCCGACGATGTCGCCTTACGCAATCGAGGCGGTCAAAGGTTTGATCGGACAGGTTCCGATCTTCGGGATCTGCCTCGGGCACCAACTGCTCGGCGAGGCGATCGGCGCCACCACGGTGAAGTTGCCGTTCGGGCACCACGGCGGCAATCACCCGGTCAAGAACCTGCTGACCGACCGGGTCGAGATCACCAGCCAGAACCACAACTTCGCTGTCGACCCAGACTCCCTCAGCGGCCGGGCAGAGATGACCCACGTCAACTTGAACGACGGTGTCTGTGAGGGCTTGCAGGTCATCGACGAGTTGGCCTTCAGTGTCCAGCATCATCCGGAAGCGAACCCCGGCCCGCACGACGCCAACTACCTGTTCGGCCAGTTCGCCGACATGATCCGCAACGCGACCAGCAGCAAGACGAGCAACTGATGCCCCGACGCAACGACATCGAGTCCATCTTGATCATCGGCTCCGGGCCGATCGTCATCGGCCAAGCCTGCGAGTTCGACTACTCCGGAACGCAGGCCTGCCGGGTCCTGAAAGAAGAGGGGTATCGCGTCATCCTCGCCAACTCGAACCCGGCGACGATCATGACCGACCCGGACTTCGCCGACGCCACCTACATCGAGCCACTGACCTGGGAAGTCCTGTCAGCGATCATCGACAAGGAGCAGCCGGACGCCGTCCTGCCCACCCTCGGCGGCCAGACCGGGCTGAACATCGCCATGGAACTCTTCGAGCGGGGCCTGATCGGCGTGCCGGGCAAACCCGAGATGATCGGTGCGAACGCCGAGGCGATCGCCACCGCCGAAGACCGTGAGAACTTCAAGGTCGCCATGACCGAGATCGGTCTCGAGTCCTGTCGTTCGCTGTCGGTCCGGCGCGAGACCGACGAGTCGCTCGACGACGCACTCGTCAGGGCTCGCGCCGCGGCCGAGGAGATCGGGCTGCCGATCATGATCCGCCCCGCCTACATCCTCGGCGGTCGCGGCACCGGTATCGCCGCAACGGCCGACGAGTTCGAACGCATGGCAGCGAACGGCATCGAGACGAGCCCGATCGGCGAGATTCTGATCGAGGAATCGATCCTCGGCTGGAAGGAATACGAACTCGAAGTGATGCGTGACCACGCCGACAACTGCGTGATCATCTGCGGCATCGAGAACTTCGATCCAATGGGGGTCCACACCGGTGACTCGATCACGGTCGCGCCGATCCAGACGCTCACCGATGTCGAATACCAGGAGATGCGCGATGCAGCGATTGCCTGCATCCGCCGTGTCGGTGTCGAGACCGGCGGCTCGAACGTCCAGTTCGCCGTCAACCCCGCCGACGGCCGCCAGGTCGTGATCGAGATGAACCCGCGCGTCTCGCGGTCCTCTGCGTTGGCGTCGAAGGCAACAGGTTTCCCGATCGCCAAGATCGCCGCGAAACTCGCGGTCGGGTACACCCTCGACGAGATCCCGAACGACATCACGAAAGCAACCCCGGCGAGTTTCGAACCGGTCATCGACTACGTCGTCACCAAGATTCCCCGGTGGGCCTTCGAGAAGTTGCCGGGTGCTTCCGGCGTGCTGGGCACGCAGATGCAGGCCGTCGGCGAAGTGATGGCGATCGGCCGGACGTTCCCCGAGAGTCTGCAGAAGGCGATCCGTTCGCTCGAACTCGGCCACAACGGGCTCGGTTGCGATGCAGGAGAAGACCGGCTCCTCGAGCAGTTCCCGGACGACGAGTCGCTGCTGACCCAGGCAGCAATCCCCACGCCGGATCGCGTGCTCCTCGTCGGCGAGGCGCTCCGCCGAGACATTCCGATCGAGGTCGTCCACCAACACACGGGCATCGACCCGTGGTTCCTGGACCAGATGTCGATCATCAACGAGGAACGCGATCACATGGTCGCCGTCGGTTTCGACGCAATGACCGCCCGTGACTGGAAGCGAGCCAAGCGGCTCGGATTCGCCGACGCACAGCTCGGCTATCAGTTCGACCGGTCCGAAGACGACGTGCGTGCCGCCCGCGAGGCCGCCGGTGTCGTGCCGACCTACAAGACCGTCGACACGTGCTCCGCGGAGTTCGCAGCCGAGACCCCGTACCACTACTCGACCTACGAAGACGAGACCGAAGTCCGTGACTCCGACGCGCAGAAGGTCGTGATCCTGGGTTCCGGTCCGAACCGCATCGGCCAGGGCATCGAGTTCGACTACTGCTGCGTGCACGCGTCGTTCGCGTTGAGGGACGCCGGCTTCGAGACGATCATGATCAACTGCAACCCCGAGACGGTGTCCACCGACTACGACACGTCGGACCGGCTGTACTTCGAGCCGCTCACCCGCGAAGACGTGCTCAATGTCATCGCTGCCGAGCAGCCGCGCAAGGTGATCGTGTCGCTGGGCGGCCAGACGCCGCTCAAGCTCGCCGGTGAGATCCCGGTTGAACTGGTGGCAGGTACCTCGTCGGACTCGATCGATGCCGCCGAGGATCGCGAACGGTGGAACAAGATCTGCGACGAACTCAAGATCCCGCAGCCACCCGGGGGCACCGCTGTCGACCTCGACGCGGCACTCGCCATCACCGACGACATCGGGTTCCCGGTCCTGATCCGTCCGAGCTACGTGCTCGGTGGAAGGGCAATGCAGATCGTGCACGACCGCGATCATCTTGCTGCTGCGATGGAAGAACTCGCAGGGTACGGCAGTCTCGGCAAGGAGGGCGGATTGTCGGCCGAGCGCCCGGTGCTCATCGATCGATTCCTCGCCGATGCGACCGAAGTGGATGTCGACGCGATCCGCGATCACACCGGCGAGGTGCTCATCGGGGGAGTGATGGAGCACGTCGAAGAGGCCGGGGTGCACTCCGGCGACTCGGCGTGTGCAATTCCTCCCCAGACGTTGCCCTCCTGGGTGGTCGAGGTCATCGAGGCGTACGCGAGCTCGATCGCCAAACGACTCGACGTCCGCGGGCTGATCAACGTGCAGTTCGCTGTGGCCGGCACCACGGTGTACGTGATCGAGGCCAACCCGCGAGCGAGCCGGACGGTGCCGTTCGTCGCGAAGGCAACCGGAGTCCCCCTGGCCAAAGTGGCCACGCGAGTGATGCTCGGTGCCACGTTGGCCGAACTGCGCAACGAAGGTCTGCTCCGGCCGCCGGTCGGTGGAGGCCATCACGGTCCCGGTGGCGGTGTCGACGCGCCGGCGCCGTACGTTGCGGTCAAAGAAGCGGTGTTGCCCTTCAATCGCTTTCCCGAAGTCGACCCGGCGCTGGGTCCGGAGATGCGTTCCACCGGCGAGGTGATGGGCATTGCAGACACCTTCGGCAAGGCGTTCTACAAGGCCGAGCTGGCAGCGGGCACGATCCTGCCCGAGTCCGGCATGGTGTTCTTGTCGCTGGCCGATCCGGACAAACCTGCTGGTCTCGTCGTGGCGCAACGGATGCGAGCGCTCGGACTGGGCATCATTGCAACGGTTGGCACAGCGGAGTACCTCGAGCGTTTCGACGTGCAGGTCGATCAGGTGTTGGACAAGGTGCAGGACGTCCAGGCGAACGGCACCGGGGTCACCGCAGTCGATCTGATCGCCGCCGGCGAGATCAGCTTCGTCGTGAACACACCGCGTGGTCGCATCGGCCGCTCTGACGGCGCCCACATCCGCAAGGCAGCCAGCCTGCACCGTGTCGCGTGCGTCACGACGGTCGACGCAGCGCTTGCAGCGGCCGAAGGTCTGGCTGAGCGCGACGGCGTCCTGCTCGACGTGCGTCCGCTGCAGGACTACCACGCCGGGACGGGCTCGCCCTGATGGACCCGACGGTCACGATCGGCTCACTTACGCTCGACGCGCCCGTGATGATGGCTTCGGGTACAGCAGGGTATGGCGTCGAGATGGCGCCGTATGTCGACCTGTCGTCGATCGGAGCGATCGTGACGAAGTCGTTGGCGCCTTACGAGTGGGCGGGGAACCCGTCGCCGCGGGTCCACCCCACCAACCAGGGAATGATGAACGCCGTCGGGCTCCAGGGGCCGGGCGTCGGCTATTGGCTGGACAACGTGTTGCCGCCGCTGATCGACACCGGAGCGACGGTCGTGTGCAGCATCTGGGGGCGCTCGCTCGAGGACTATCGGCTCGCTGCCGACATGCTCGCTGACGCTCCGCCCGAAGTGGTGGCAGTCGAGGTCAATCTGTCATGCCCGAACCTCGAAGGACGGGGAGCGATCTTTGCCCACGACATCGCGCTCTCGGCCGACGTGATCGCCGCGACGGCGGGATGCAGTCGGCCTCGCTGGGCGAAGCTGAGCGCCAACACCGACCGGATCATCGACGTCGCCGCAGCGGTTCACGACGCCGGAGCCGAAGCAGTGACCTGTGCGAACACCTTGCTCGGATTGGCCTACGACCCCGCCACCCTCGGAATGACACTGGGCGCCGGAGGAGGCGGGTACTCCGGACGAGCGATTCATCCGGTTGCCGTCCGCGCCGTGCACGACATCCACGCCGCACTGCCTGATGTGCCGATCATCGGCGTCGGTGGTATCGCTTCGGGATGGGACGCTGTCGAGATGTTCCTCGCCGGAGCATCCGCTGTGCAGGTCGGAACGGCGTCATTCGCCGATCCCCGTGCCGTCACCCACGTCCAACGAGAATTGATCGATTGGGCCGAAGAGCGAGGGGTCGTCAGCGTGGATGAGCTCCGCGCGTTAGTGTGACTTTCATGGCTACACCTCCACAGTTGACTCCAGAGCAGCGGGCTGCAGCTCTCGTCAAAGCGGCGGAGGCTCGCGCCGCTCGGGCCGAGATCAAAGCTCGCCTGAAGATGGGTTCGATGTCGCTGCACGACGCACTCGAATCCGATGACAACAACGTCGGCAAGCTGAAAGTCGTCTCGATGCTCGAGTCGCTGCCCGGCGTCGGCAAGGTCAAGGCACGACGACTCATGGAAGAGATCGGCATCGCGGACAACCGACGTGTCCAGGGCCTCGGCGCTCAGCAACGCAAGTCGTTGCTCGCCGAACTCGGCTGACCCCGTTGATCATTGTGGTGTCCGGCCCCGGTGGGGTCGGTAAGGGCACGATCGTCGAGGCTGCGGTGCAACGAGACCCGAGGCTCTGGCTGAGCCGATCATGGACCACGCGTGACCAGCGCCCAGGCGAAGCCGACGACGCCTATGTCTTTGTGAGTGCCGGCGATTTCGAGGCGCACATCGAACAGGGCGGCTTTCTCGAGTGGACCAATTTCCTCGGGAACTACTACGGCACGCCGGTTCCCGACGAGGACTCTGGAAGCGCAGGCGGCCGGGACATCGTGCTCGAGATCGAAGTCGACGGTGCCCAACAGGTCAAGCGGCTCCGACCGGACGTGATGCTGATCTTCGTGCTGCCGCCGAGCCGCGAGGAACAGGAGCGCCGTCTGCGTGGGCGCGGCGACGTCGACCACAAGGTGCTCGCTCGCCTCAAGAAGGCCGAGGAAGAGGAACCGATCGGTCGTGAACTGGCTGATCACGTCGTCGTCAACGATGATCTCGAAGACACGATCACCGAGATGCTGGCCATCATCGACGCCGCACGCTGATCCTGATCCGATAGAGTTGCGAGCCTTATGGCGCTTGATCACGACACGATGATTGATCCTCCGATCGAGGGGCTCCTCGAAAAGGTCGATTCCAAGTTCACGCTGGTCACCTTGGCTGCACGTCGAGCTCGCAACATCAACTCGTACTTCAATCAGCTCGGCGATGGCCTCGGCCACATGATTCCGCCGCAGGTGTCCTCGACGGCGCACAAGCCGTTGTCGATGGCCTTTGAGGAGATCGCCGTCGACAAGATCGTCTGGACCGAGGCTCCGGAGCCCGTCGAAGAGGTCGAGCTCGAAGAGGATCCCGAAGCCGAAGCGCAGGCCGCTGCCGACGCAGCCGCTGCCGACGAAGCAGACAGCTGAATCGAACGTCTCCGGACGTCATGACCAGCCGTTCACCGCTCGCGGGCTCACGCATCGTCCTCGGCGTCACCGGAGGAATTGCTGCCTACAAGGCGATCGAGGTCGCGCGCCGTCTCGTCGATGGCGGGGCCCATGTCGTGCCGATCATGACCGATGCGGCACAGCACTTCGTCGGTACGACCACGCTGAGTGCGTTGGCGTCCGAGCCCGTACAGACCGATCTCTGGCACAACCCGTCGACGCCGATTCCGCACACCGCCGTCGGCCAGGGTGCCGATCTCGTCATCGTGGCGCCGGCCACGGCGAAGTCGATCGCGGCGTATCGGATGGGCTACAGCCACGATCTGCTGCAGAACACACTCATTGCAACTCGCGCGCCGGTGATCATCTGCCCTGCGATGCACACGGAGATGTGGGAGCACCCCAGCGTGGTCGACAACATCGCCACGCTGCGCGCTCGTGGGGTGCGCATCGTCGAACCCGAATCGGGTCGGCTCGCCGGCGGGGACATCGGCGCCGGCCGTCTCGCCGACCCGGCCACGATCGTCGCCGCTGCGGAACGAGTTCTCGGCCCGTCAGATCTGTCGGGTGTGAGCGTCGTCGTCTCAGCGGGCGGCACGCGTGAACCCATCGATGCGGTGCGTGTGATCGCGAATCGCAGTTCCGGCAAGCAGGGATACGCCGTGGCTACCGAAGCGGCGGCGCGCGGCGCCTCGGTCACCCTGGTGTCCACTGTGGGGCTGCCTGCGCCGGTCGGCGTCATCGTCGTCACCGTCGAGACCGCAGCGGAGATGCAGGTCGCCATGACCGATGCGGCCGCCGTACACGATGTCGTGGTCATGTCTGCTGCCGTGGCCGATTTCCGGCCGGTGGCCGCAGCAACGGGCAAGCTCAAGAAGCACGACGGTGTACCGCAGATCGAACTCGAACCGACGCCGGACATTTTGGCGGGTCTCGGAGCATCGAAGCGGTCTGGGCAGGTGCTTGTCGGCTTCGCGGCAGAGACCGCTGATCTCGTCGCCAACGCCCACGGCAAGCTCGAAGCCAAGCGCCTCGACCTGATCGTCGCGAATGACGTCAGCGCTCCCGGAGTGGGCTTCGCTCACGACACGAATGCGGTTACGATGCTGCGGCCCGGCGCGGAGCCCGTCGAGATCGACCTCGCCACCAAGCGAGATGTCGCCCGGGCTGTCGTCGACGCCATCGTCGACATTCGACTCAACAATTCAGACAACTGACAGGACACGACGGACTCATCACCATGGCCAACTACACCTTCACCTCCGAAAGCGTCACCGAGGGACATCCCGACAAAATGGCGGATCAGATCTCTGACTCCGTGCTCGATGCAATCCTCGCCGAGGATCCCGAGGCACGAGTCGCGTGCGAGACCATGGTCACGACCGGGTTGTGCATCGTCGCCGGCGAGATCAGCACCAGCGCCTACGTCGACATCCAGGAAATCGCCCGCGACACGATCAACGCCATCGGCTACGACGACGCCAACAAGGGCTTCGACGGCCACACCTGCGGCGTGATGGTGGCGCTCGACGAACAGAGTCCCGACATCGCACAGGGCGTCGACACCTCCGAAGAGGTACGCGGCGGATCCGCTGGCGAGGACCAACTCAACCTGCAGGGTGCCGGTGACCAGGGGATGATGTTCGGTTATGCCTGCAACGAGACCGACGTGCTCATGCCGCTGCCGATCAACACGGCGCACCGTCTCGCCGAACGGCTGGCCGAAGTCCGCAAGAGCGGACAGATTCCGTACCTGCGTCCGGACGGCAAGACGCAGGTCACCTTCGAGTACAACGACGCCGGTGTTCCCGTCGCGTTGAAGGCTGTCCTCATCTCGACTCAGCATCAGGACGGCGTCGACCGTGACACCGTCATCCGCCCGGATCTGATCGACCAGGTGATTCGTCCGGTCATTCCCGAGCAGTTCGCTGATGACGCATTCGAGGTCTACATCAACCCCACCGGTAACTTCGTGATCGGTGGCCCGCAGGGCGACTGCGGACTCACCGGACGCAAGATCATCGTCGACACCTATGGCGGCATGGGTCGCCACGGCGGCGGGGCGTTCTCCGGCAAGGACCCGTCCAAGGTCGACCGGTCTGCTGCCTACGCTGGTCGCTGGGTCGCCAAGCACGTGGTCGCCTCCGGTGCAGCTGATCGCTGCGAAGTGCAACTCGCCTACGCCATCGGCATGGCCCAGCCGATGAGCATCCTCGTCGAGACCTTCGGGACCGCCAAGCAGGACCCCGCCACGATCGAGGCAGCGGTTCGTTCGACGTTCGACCTGCGCCCCGGTGCGATCGTCCGTGACCTCGACCTGAAGCGGCCGATCTACCAGGACTCCGCCGCGTACGGACACTTCGGGCGCAAGCAGTTCCCCTGGGAGCAGCTCGGTCGTCTCGCCGAGTTCAAGGCTGCCGTCGGCGCCTGATCGCGATGGCCGGGCGCATCGCTCGGGTGCTGCCCGATGTCACCGGTCTCGACAAATCGTTCGACTACCTTATTCCCGATGCGCTCGATGAGCGCATCTGTGTGGGGACGATCGTGCGCGTCGAGTTGCACGGCCGGCGCATCGGCGGTTGGATCTCCGACGTCCTCGACGTGCAGGCTGCTGCCGTCGACGTCGACGCGCTGAAGCCGATCGCGAAGATCACGGGCTTCGGGCCTGACGAGTCGCTGTTCGAACTCGCAAAGTGGGCCTCGGTGCGGTGGGCCGCCCGTCGATCGAGGCCGTTCCTGGTCGCGGCGTCGCCGCATCGGGCAGTGACGACGATTCCGCCGATGCGACGATCCGCACCCGTCACCGAACCGGCATCCCCCGCCACGAGTGATCTGCTTCGCAGTGGTGGGGGCGTCCTGCGCCTCCCGCCGCGCACCGAGGTGCTGCCGGCGGTGCGGTCAGCGGTTGCCCACGGCCCGACGCTGATCATCACCCCGACCATCAGCGAGGCCCATCGGATCTCGTCACACCTGCGGCGCGACGGGGTCACCGTTGCGCTGATGCCGGCTGACTGGGCCGAAGCAGCGGCAGGCGTGGACGCAGTGATCGGACCACGCTCGGCGGCGTGGGCTCCGTGCCCCGACATCGCGTCGGCACTCGTGATCGACGAGCACGACGAAGCGCTCCAAGAGGAGCGGGCGCCGACCTGGCACGCTCGCGACGTCATCGTCGAACGCTGTCGACGCTCTGGTGTTCCCTACGTCCTGATCTCGCCGGCGCCCACGCTGACCGCTGTCGACACCGCAGCAGGCCCCGACGGCGTGGTCCACCCGCCGTTCACACGCGAGCGCAACGCATGGCCGAAGATCACCGTCGTCGACAGGACCGACGACGAGCCGTGGAAACGTTCACTGGTCACCTCGACGCTGATCGACAGGATCCGACGGCCGGAGCTCACCGTCGTCTGCGTGAGCAACATCACCGGCCGCGCCCGGCTGATCGCGTGCCGATCATGTCAGTCGCTGATCCGCTGTGAGACGTGCGACGCAGCCGTCGGGCTCTCGAGTAGTCAGCGTCTGGTCTGTGCCCGCTGTGCCACCGAACGACCTGCCGTCTGTCAGGAGTGCGGTGCGTCGAACTTCGCGAACCTCCGCCCGGGAATCACCAGGTTGCGCGAGGAACTGCAAGCCGCTGCCGCTCGGCCGGTCGTGGAGGTGAGCGGCGCCGATTCCGCAGCGCCAGAAGAGGCGGGGGTGTACGTCGGGACCGAAGCGGTGCTGTACCGGGTGCCGGACGCCGATGTCGTTGCCTTCCTCGAGTTCGACTCCGAGATGCTCGCGCCTCGATTCAGAGCAGCCGAGCAGGCCATGGCGCTGCTGATCCGCGCAGGTCGGATGGCACCCGAGGTGCTCGTGCAGACCTTCAGCCCCGACCACGAGGTGCTGCAGGCGGCGACGTCGGGGAACCCCGACATCGTCGCACGGGGCGAGCGGGAGCGTCGTCAGATGCTCGGCTTCCCACCGTTCGGGGCACTTGGACGGGTATCAGGCAGCGGTGCCGACGAGGTCATTGCCCAGTTGCCCGATGTCATCGACGTCGGAGGCGACGCCGAGCACGGCTACCTCGTTCGAGCCGATGACTGGACCACGTTGGGTCGCGCCCTCAACGCGGCAGAGCGCTCCAAGGGAAGTCGCGTCCGTATCGAAGTCGACCCGCCCCGGCTCTAGGTCTCGAACGAACGGGCGCGTCGAAATTCGCCGAACAGCGTGCACTCGTCCTGCAAAAGTGGACCCCATGGGTGGGACGTACAACGCAGTGTTCAAAGGCGGTGGGGCCAAAGGTCTCGCCTACGCAGGTGCTCTCGGAGCGTGTGAGGTCGCCGGCATCAAGTTCTCGAAGGTGGCGGGCTCGTCTGCCGGTGCGATCACCGCAGCGCTCGTCGCCAGCGATCATTCGGCGGCTGAGATCGCCGCGCTGGCACCGACAGCGCTCGCCACGATCGAACCACCGGCGTCGGCGATCCGACGGCCGAGATCGGGAAGCCTGCTGCGCAGCGATCGGCTACGCGACTGGTTCGACGAGACACTTCGCATTGCGGTCCACGGGCGGGGCTCGCACGAGGGCACACCACGCGTGACGTTCGCAGCACTGTTCGAGAAATCCGAGATCGAACTGAATGTGGTGGCGATGGATCTCAGCTCGCGCCAACCGATCGTCTTCAGTTCGGAGCTCACTCCAGAAGCGTCGGTGACGGACGCAGTGCTCGCGTCGTCGGCGATTCCGGTGGCCTTCCCCGCAGTGCGCTTCGTCATCGGCAACGAGGTCCATCGAGTCGTCGACGGTGGAACGTGGGCGAATTATCCCGCGTTCGTCTTCCTCGACGACGACTTCCGAGCGCATCACGGCCTCGGTCGATGTGACGGCACGACGATCGGTTTCATCTTGGACGACGGCCGCGAAGCTCGCGACCCGGCACTGAACCGTTCGATCCGCAGCGCCGCCGGTCCGCGCTTCGAGACCGATCGCGGGTCTGCGCTCACCGAGTTCGGTTGGGTCGGGGCGATGCTCTCCTCACCCGGGCTCCGGATGGCCGTCGCCGCGGCGCCTGGCGTGCTCCTGGCGATCGCGACGCTGCTGCTCGTCCAAGAGGGCCGGACGGGCTTTCCGATCCTCGACGGCGTGCCAGTGGGGTTCCACAACTGGATCATCGGCATCGTGGCGATTCTGCTCGTGCTGATCACGCCGTTGTGGCTGGGTTCGACTCTGCTGACCGCCCGACTCGGTCGATCGATCACCGACGAAGGATTCGTCGGAGCGATCGCAGCGATGGGCGTCGGTCCGAGCGTGCCGTACTGGATTCGAACGAGAGCGGACTCGGTCTCCCATGTCCCGGTCCGGATCACCGTTCCTGCTGAGTTGACCACGCTGGCCTTCGGTGCCTCTGCGGAAGTCGTAAATGATGCGATGCGCGCTGGCTACACAGCGACGCTGGGTGCGCTCGCGCAGGTTGGCTTACATCGGCCCGAGGCGCAGCTGCCGCCGCCCGATGCAGAGAGTGTCTACGTCCACGCGGCCGAGAAGATCTCACCGGTGCCGTGGTGGCGAGCCGTGACCAAGCCGATCGTCTGGTTCTTTGCGTGGCCGATTTGGCCTTGGTCGTGGCTGTTGCACCGCTTCTTCGGGGTGGACCGAGAAGCGACGACGCGTGGCTTCAAGTCGTTGTACGCGGTGATCGGTGTGACATTCCTCGCATCGATGATCCTCGGCATCGCCATGGGGCAGGTGTTCGACGGTGTCGTCCTGGTCGGGTTGCTCCTCCTGATCGTCGCGGGTGTCGCACCGCTCTACCTGGTCGGGCTGCTCGCCCGACGCAAGGCCACTGCGGTGGCTGATCCGTTCCCGGTGCTGAGCGGCTTGCCTGCCTGGCTGCTCGTCTCCACAGCGGTGATCTCCGCGGTCTTCGCTCTCGCTGTCTTCGTTCCGAGCGTCACCGGCGCCCCGTCGATCGCGAACGTCCTGAGAGCCGAACCGCAGATCGGTGTCATTGCGGCGGTCAGCTCGGAGCCGAGCGAAGTCGCCATCCTGGTTCCGGCGGATCTGACAGAACTCGACGTCCTGCTCTCGCGGTTCCCCGACGTGTTGGATGACGGCGAGCGCCGGTCATTCGCTGAGTCCTCGGCGTCGGGCCGGCGCTACCCGACAACACTCGAGAGCTCGACTCTCGAACCAGTGCGTTCGTGTCGGGGGCAATTCGCTCCATTCGAGCTCAGCTGTTTCGTGTTCGAAGACTCCTCGACCGACGCACGCGTCGTGGGGTCTCGACTCGATCCGCGCATCGACGAGTCCGGTTTGGCGTTCATCGATGGCGTGCGATGGAATGTGTCGATGGCGTTCATCCTGTTCGGCATCATCGCCTGCTACGCAGGGGTGTTCGGCGCCATCGCTGTCCGGTGCTGGGACGTCCGCACCTGGCGCCGCTCGCAGCGATCGATCGGAGCGAAGGCGAGCGCAACTGCGCGCTCGTCAGTCTCGGTCCGATAGTCCCCGCTGGCGCGGTAGTGCGCGTCGCGGTGCTGGTCGGACGCTGAGCAGCCGGAAACCAGCCTTCGACGAGATGCGCTCGGTCGGATGCCCCTCGAACTTCAGCCATCGCTGGAGTGAGTCAGCGCCGAGATGTTTTTGGACGACAAGTGCAGCGGAACCGTCGTCGGTGAGGCGGGCGAGCCACCCCAACAGCAGGGCGCGCATCGCCGGTTTGCCGATGCGGACCGGCGGGTTGGACCAGATCGTCGCGAACCGGACATCGTCGGGGACATCATCGGGCCGGACGGCGCAGATGTTGGTGATGCCGTTGCGCTCGGCGTTGCGCAGGCACAGCTCACGCGCTCGGCTGTTGACGTCCACTGCCCAGACAGTGGCCTCGGGGGAGCGGCGCGCCATCGTGAGCGCGATCGGCCCGGCGCCGGCGCCCAGGTCGAGGAGGTGCCCGGATGATGCGAGCGGCAGGGTGGCCCGCAGCAAAAGTGCGGTCCCGGTGTCGACGTGGCCGCGGCTGAACACGCCGCGGTCGGTCTCCATCGTGAACGCCGTGTCGGCCAGCATCACGTCGATCACGATCGGGTCCGATGCGACACTGGGATCGTCGTCGAAGTAGTGCGCGTCGGAGTCGTCCCGAGGGACCTGATCGTCTGATTCGGGCGGCACGGGTCGTAGCCTGGCAGGAATGTCGTACAAGATCAGGACATACGGCGATCCCGTGTTGAAGACCCAGGCCGCAGTCGTCGAGAACGTCGACGGCAAAGTGGTGCGTCTCGTCGGCGAGATGTTCGACACGCTCGTGGACTCGGGCAACGGCCTGGCGCTCGCGGCTCCGCAGATCGGCGTGCAGAAGCAGGTCGTCGTGTGGGACTTCGGCGACGATCCGCTCGCAATCGTCAACCCAGAGATCATCGAATCCGACGGTGAATGGGTCTTCGACGAAGGGTGCCTGTCGATCCCCGGCCTGTACGTCGAGATGCTCCGGCCCAAGCAAGTGCTCGTGCGAGGCGTCAGCCTCGACGGTGAGATCATCGAGATCGAAGCCGACGAACTCGAAGCGCGCATGTTCCAACACGAGATCGATCACTTGAACGGCGTGCTCATGTTCGATCGTCTCGAAGGCGATCAGCGCAAAGAAGCCATGCGCGAGTATCGGCGCATCGAGGAGCAGGCAGCTGCCGGTGTGGCAGAACGACAACCGCTCCGCAAGCGCCTCGGTCTGTCCTGATTCCCGACCCGATCCAGGTGCCCCGATGAAGCTCGTGTACCTCGGCACACCCGAGATGGCGGTGCCGCCCCTGCGGGCCCTGCATGCAGCGGGTCACGAGATCATGCTCGTCGTCACCCGTGTCGACAAGAAGCGAGGCCGGGGCGGTGCGCTGTCGCCGAGTCCGGTCAAAGCCGCCGCCCTCGAACTCGACATCGCCGTGTCCCATGATCCCGACGATGTCTTGGGAGTGGTCGCCGCCGGCGCCGAACTCGGTGTCGTCGTCGCCTACGGCCGGATGATCAAGTCGCACATTCTCGATGTGATCCCGATGGTCAATGCCCACTTCTCGCTGCTGCCGCGCTGGCGCGGCGCTGCGCCGGTGGAACGAGCGTTGTTGGCGGGTGACGGCCTGACCGGCGTCGACATCATGCGTCTCGAGGAAACCCTCGACACCGGTGGGATCTACGCCGAGACCGTCGTCCCCATCGGACCGACCACGACAGCGGCAGAGCTGCGCGCCGAACTCGTCGACGCTGCCAGTGATCTGCTCGTCGAGACGTTGTCGGCACCGCTCGAGACCTGGATCGACTCCGCCGCCACGCAGGTCGGCAGCACGGTTTACGCCGCCAAGTTGACCAAAGACGAGTTCGAGATCGACTGGACCGAACCTGTGGAGCAGATCGACCGGCTGATCAGAGTCGGCGGCGCCTGGACGACCTTTCGAGGCAAGCGACTCAAGATCCATGCCGCCGTACTCGTCGACGGGACGCTCGTGCCGGTGACCGTCCAACCCGAGGGCAAGGGCCCGATGGAGTTCACCGCCTGGCGCAATGGTGCCCAACCCGCCGACGACGAACTGTTCGGTGGATTGTGAGCGATTGGAACGCACCGACCGGCCCGCCCGTCGACGACACTGCACCGCCCGGTACCACACCCCTCAACCGCAAGCAGCGTCGGGCTGCGCTGCAACACAACGACTGGAACAACAGGGGGCGTACCGACCCCGAGGCGAGAGCGCGCCGTTCGGCGAGCGCAGAACCACGGAGTTCGTCCGGTCGCCTCGGCAGCGACGACCTGGCCACCGGGCACACGTCAGCGCGCCGGCTCGCGCTCGACGTGCTCCGGCGGATCGAGCACGACGGTGCGTATGCCAATCTCGTCCTCGGCCCGGCGCTGACGGCCTCGAACCTCACCGACCAGGACCGCCGCTTCGCCACCGAACTCGTCTACGGATCCACTCGAATGCGCCGTGCATGCGATGCAGTCGTCGACCGCTTCGTCAACCAGCCGCCCGATGACGAGACCCGTTCGATCCTGCGTCTCGGTGCCTATCAACTCGCCTTTGCGGGGGTGCCGGCACATGCCGCCGTGAGCGAAACCGTCGAGCTGTCTCCAGGCAAGACGCGCGGATTCGTCAACGCCGTCCTGCGTCGGGTCGCCGACAACCCGATCGAGTCGATGACCTGGCCCTCCGAGGCCTCCCGACTCAGCTACCCGAACTGGATGTTCGACCGTCTGACCACCGAGCTCGGAACGGACGCAGTCGACGCAATGGAGCGAATGAACGCCGCCCCCTCGGTGACGGCTCGGTCCGACGGTTACGTCCAGGATGCTTCGTCCCAATGGGTCGCAGCTGCCGTCGTTGGTGGGCCGGGGGAACGGGTACTCGATGTCTGCGCGGCGCCCGGTGGCAAAGCAACAGCGATCGCCGTCGACGGAGCAACCGTCATCGCCGCCGACATGCGCCACCGACGGGCCATGCTCGTCAGCGAGAACGCAGCGAAGCTCGATCTCGAACTGCCTGTGCTGACCGCCGATGCAACCGCTCCGCCGTTCCGCTCGGCACGATTCGACGCGGTCCTGGTCGATGCTCCGTGCTCGGGCCTCGGCGCACTCCGCCGTCGACCCGATGCCCGGTGGCGCATCGAAGCCTCTGACATCTCCGAACTGGCCGACCTGCAGCGCCGTTTACTCGCTGCAACTGCGCCGCTCGTTCGCATCGGCGGGCGTCTGGTCTACAGCGTCTGCACGATCACCGCAGAGGAGTCCATCGATCACCCGACACCGCTCGGGTTCGAGATCGACGACACCGAGCCAGCAGTCGGCGTCTGGCGTCGATTCGGACACGGGTGGCGCGTCCTGCCCCAGGATGCGGACACCGACGGCATGGTCCTGATTCGGTACCGTCGCACGTCATGAGTGACATGCAGCAGAGCAACCAACTCGCCAAGGTCCTGACCTGCAGTGACGGCGTCGTCTCCGGAACACGGGAGGATCGCAGCGGGGTGGCGCTCGTCGAGCAACTCACGTCGGCGGGCTTTGATGTCATCGAGACACGCGTCACCGCAGATGGCGTCGACAACGTCGCGGCGGCATTGACGGAGATGACCAACGGGTTCGCCGGGCTGGTCGTCTCGACGGGCGGCACCGGTTTCGCTCCTCGTGACCAGACGCCGGAGGGTACACGGGCGGTGATCGAACGTGAAGCTCCTGGCATCGCTGAAGCCATGCGGCTGTGCAACCCGCTCGGACGGCTCTCGCGCGGTGTCGCCGGCATCCGCGGAGCAGCGATCATCGTCAACACACCGGGAAGCCCCAAGGGGTGCGTCGAACAACTGGGCGCCGTCATCGACGTGCTCCCGCATGCGTTGCATCTGCTCCACGACGCCGACAACACGCACTGATCCCGAACTAAGGGGTCGGCAGCGGCGCAGTCTCGATACCCTCACGGCGTGCTCAATGTTGTTCTGCCCAAGGGTTCGCTCGAAAAGGCCACGCTCGAACTGTTCGAAGCCGCCGATCTGCCGGTGAATCGGTCGTCGTCGGTCGACTATCAGGCGACCATCGACGATCCTCGCATCGAGTCCGTCCGCATCCTGCGCCCGCAGGAGATCCCCACCTATGTCGCCGAAGGCCTGTTCGACATCGGTATCACCGGTCGCGACTGGGTGGAGGAGACAGGCAGCGTCGTCGAGAGTCTCGGTGAACTCAAGTACTCCAAGAACACATCGAAGCCGATCCGGATGGTCGTGGCGGTTGCCGGCGACTCGCCGGCGGAGTCGGTCAAGGACCTCCCCAGCGGCGTCCGAGTCCAGACCGAGTACCTCGAGTCCACCCGGCGCTACTTCGAATCCCAGGGCGTCGAGGCGAACATCCGGTTGTCCTACGGCGCCACCGAGGCCAAAATCCCCGACATCGCCGATTGTGTGGTCGAGATCACCGAAACCGGCCGGGCGCTGCGAGCCGCCGGTCTCAAGGTGATCGATACGATCCTCACCAGCTACACCGAGGTCGTGGCGAACCCCGTGTCGTACGCCGATCCGGACAAGCGCAAGGCAATGGAGCAGGTGATGACACTCCTGAACGGTGTGCTCGACGCTCGTGGCCGGGTGCTGCTCAAGCTCAACGTCGACGAGCAGCACCGTGATGCGGTGCTGGCCGTTCTCCCGTCGATGAAGTCGCCAACCGTGTCACCGCTGTCCGACGGCGGGTACGCCGTGGAGTCGGTCATCGAGAAGCGGACCGTCAACCTGGTGATCCCGGCGTTACGCGAGGCCGGTGCCACTGATCTCCTCGAGATGCCGATCTCGAAGATCGTCCCGTAGCGCGACCGAGCGCTGGTTCCGATGGCCGAACTCGATCGCAGTCACCGGGCAGGCGGCGTCCTCACCGGCGTAGTCCGCGAGATCGATGTCGCGGTCGGTCTCGGAACGATCGAGCAACCCGATGGGACGACGCACGCCTTTCACGTGATCGAGATCGCCGACGGGACCCGTACCGTCGATGTCGGTGCCGAGGTCACATTCGACTTGTTGGCCAAGCTGGGACGCTACGAAGCCGCGAACATCCGGGCCGTCGCTGCCCAGTGAGCCGAGACCCGGCTCCGGATCCCGCAGAGGAACGTGAGCGTCGGATCATCGATGTCCTGGTGTCCCTGAACGAGGGCGAGGTGACGACCTACGGCGATGTCGCCGACGTCGCCGGGTACCCCAAGATGTCGCGCCTCGTCGGCCGCATCGTGGGCCACACCGACGTCGAGGTTCCGTGGTGGCGCGTCGTCAACGCGTCAGGGCACCTCCGATCGAGCGATCCGGCGCTGCAGGCCGAACTCCTCGCAGAAGAAGACGTCGTCTGCCGCAATGGCCGGGTCGTCGATGCCCCGATCGGACGCTTCGCCCGACACGCCTGAGCACAACCGATCGGCAGCACCTCCGAAATCCTGCGCTCAGCTCGCGCTCAGCGCGAAGTCAGCGCAGGATTTCGGTTGCTGGGCTCAGGATTCGGATGCGGTGGAGCCTTTGATCTGGACGAATGCCAGGCGGATGTTGTTCAGCGCGTCACGCATGGTCGCAGCTTCTGCACCCAAGCGATCACCGAGACCATCGACCAGACATGCGACCGCGTCGATCGCCAACGCCGATTGGTCGAGGTCCGGGGGAGTCGCCGACAGGTGGATGGCGGCCAACTCGTACAGTCCCATGACGTGGTTGGTGACCACGACCTCGGCGGGCACATCGGCGAGGCGCTCGCGTGCGTCGTCCATGGCACGCTGGGCTTCCTCCATGGCATCGATCGTCTCCTGGTCGAGTTCAGGCTCTCCCGTTGCGTCGTTCTGGTCGTTCTGGTCGTCCTGGCCGAACCCGGCAAGACCCTCGTTGATCTCGCCGAAATCGCTGCGCTGTTCAGGTGTGGGGGTTTCATCAGTCACGTGCGCTAGCCTACCGAACAACAATTGAGGCGAAGTGGGGGAAACTCCCACCTGGCCACCACCGCAAGTCCCAGCATCATCGGGGTTTCGACCGTGCGTCCAGGTTTCGGCTGAGACCAGCCAGGTGCGCGACACCTCGCGGGAGACACGTTCTCTCGTGACAGTGTCGTGGTCCGTGTTGGCCGCTCCGTGACATTTCGCGTTGAGCGCCATCACAACCAAACATGGGGAGTCCCATTTGCACAGGAGAACAAGCTCATAGCACCTCGAAACGAACAACGCGGCGACCAACATCGCATCAACGACCGCATCCGATCACGTGAAGTCCGCCTTATTGGACCCACAGGTGACCAACTCGGAATCAAGGCGGTTCCTGAAGCGCTGCGAATGGCACGTGGCTTCGATCTCGACCTCGTGGAGGTCGCACCTGGTGCGAAACCTCCCGTCTGTCGGATCATGGACTACGGAAAGTTCAAGTACGAGGAAGGCCAGAAGGCCAAAGAAGCTCGGAAGAAGTCGACCAACGTCACGGTGAAGGAAGTGAAGTACCGGCCCAAGATCGGCACGGGCGACTTCGACACCAAGACGCGCAACGTCATCCGATTCATCGACGAAGGCCACAAGGTCAAGATCACCCTGCAGTTCCGCGGGCGTGAGATGGCCCATCCGGAACTCGGCTCGAAGATCCTCGACAAAGTGCTCGAAACCGTGGGGCCGGCCGCCAAGGTCGACACCCAGGCACGATTCGAGGGGCGCAGCATGACCATGGTGCTGTCACCTGACAAGCAGGCTCAAGAAGCAATGCGCAAAGAAGCGCTCGAAGCCGAAAAAGAGGCAGCTGCCGAGGCTGTCGAAGCAGACAAGCAATCCGCTGCCGTACCTGAGGTCGCAACACCTGAGGCCGAAACAACAGAGAAAGCAGCACCAGCAGAAGCCGAGGCAGTGGAGACACCCGCCGAAGCCGATGCATCCGACACGGCCACCGCCGAGTCGGACGACTGAACCCCCAAAGACAGAGGGAGACCCTCGATGCCCAAGATGAAGACATCGAAGACCGCCGCAAAGCGGTTCAAGAAGACCGGCACCGGCAAACTGCGCCACGAGCAGCAGAACAACCAGCACAAGTTCGAAGGCAAGTCGTCCTCGCGCAAGCACCGCTTGGATCGCGACGCCGACGTGCACAAGGGCGATGCCCGCAAGATCAAGCGTCTCCTCGCAGAGCGCTGACCCCCCGGTTTCCCAGCAGTTCGAAGCTGTCCGAAACAGTTCGTAAGAGAAGGAAAAGACAATGGCACGAGTGAAACGTGGCGTCGCATCCAAGAAGCGGCACAAGAAGGTACTGAAGCAGGCCAAGGGCTACTACGGCAACAAGAGCCGTTCGTTCCGGGCGGCCAATGAGCAGGTCATGCGGTCGGGCAACTATGCCTTCCGTGACCGTCGCGCCCGCAAGGGCGAGATGCGCCGGCTGTGGATCCAGCGGATCAACGCCGGCACCCGACAGCACGACATGAGCTACAGCCGGTTCATTGCCGGCATGAATGCTGCAGGCATCGAAGTGGACCGCAAGATTCTTGCGGATCTCGCCGTCACCGAGCCAGCGGCCTTCAAGAAGCTGGTCGAAACAGCCAAAGCTGCGCTCTGATCAGCTAAACCAAGAGATGCATGTCATCTCTTGATTTCAAGAACTCACGAGTTCAAGAACTGCGGCGCCTGCTCGGGCGCCGCAGTTCGCGTTACGACGAAGGTCGCTTCGTCGTCGAGGGTCCGGTTCTGATTGCCGAGGCGGTGCGCGCCGGATGGGACATGCAAGCCCAGTTCATCCCCGAGGACAGCGATGCTGCCGTGGAGGGTGGCGGTTCGGTCTATGAATTGAAGCCTGGCGTGCTGGAGCGCGTGGCTTCGACGACCGCTCCGCAGCCTCCGATCGCCATCGTCGCCATGCCTGGAATCGAAGATGTGCATCAGCGACTGCTCGACGCCGAGTTCATCGTCGCCCTCGACCGAATCAGCGATCCGGGCAATCTCGGGACGATCATGCGGTCGGCAGAAGCTGCTGGGGCCGACCTGGTCGTCATCACCCCCGGAGGCGTGGACCCGTACAACCCGAAGGTGGTGCGAGCGTCCGCCGGAGCGCTGTTCAACCTACCGGTCCTCGTTGCCGAGTTGGATGAGCTCAAGACGGCTGGCTTGCGCCTGATCGGTTCGAGCAGCCATGACACGGATGGCCGCACCGTTCATCCGCACACCGACATCGACCTCACTGGTCGAGTCGCCATGGTGATGGGCAACGAGGCTGCTGGTCTTCCCGATGAGTGGGACGACGTCACGGGTCCCATCGGGGAGTGGGTCACCATCCCGCACCGGGGTCGCAGCGAGTCCCTCAACGTCGCCATGGCGACCACCGTGCTCGTCTTCGAAGCCGCCCGCCAGCGGCAGTGACCCGGTCGTCGGAGCCCACCCCATCGGTTCGTGTCGTCGGTTTGTGTCAGCGACAACGTCGACCTCAGCGGTTGTGGCTGACACAAACCGATGAGACACAAACCGATGAGACACAAACCGATGAGACACAAACCGATGAGACACAAACCGATGAGACACGGAGGATCGGCATCACGATGGGAATCGGCTGCGATTCGCTGAACGTGCGGGCTAACCTGCACCTCGTGAAACTGCAGTCGCAGCGATTTCTGTTCCCCGGGTGACCGGGGACGTGCCCAGCGCTCATTCGCTCCTGCCCACGTTTCGCTCATCCGGGGACCTGTTCGCACCACCCTCGAAGACCTGACCGGACGACTGAAATGGAACCCCTGTGATCACTGACATCACTGCTGCCCGAGACGCAGCACTCGCCGACATCAGCGCGGCGACCACCGTCGACGAGATCGTCGCCCTCACGACCCGCTACGCGGGGAAGAAGGGCGAACTGGCCGGGCTCAAGAAGCAGCTCGGTGGCCTCGACACGATCGACGAAAAGAAGGCTGCAGGCGCCGCAGTCAACGACGCCATGGCGGCCATCGATGCCGCGCTCGCCGACCGACGTGGCGCACTGTCCGCTGCAGCGATGGTTGCTCAGGTCGAGTCCGAACGACTCGACCTCACCGAGTTCATCGGCGCTCCGACTCGCGGCCACGCACACCTGGCCACCCAAGCGTGGCAGCGGCTCGAGGACGTCTTCGTCGGACTCGGGTTCCGAGTCGCTGAAGGCCCCGAGGTCGAGACCGATTGGCACAACTTCGAAGCGCTCAACATGCCGATCGGGCATCCTGCACGAGGGGAGTGGGACACGCTCTTCGTCGACCACGTGCCGCCCGGCGGAGATGTCGGTACGACCGTGCTCCGCACTCACACCTCACCGGTGCAGATCCGAACGATGCTCGAAGAGGAACCGCCGATCTACGTCGTGGCGCCCGGCCGAGTGTTTCGGCGCGACACGCCCGATTCCACGCACATGCCGGTGTTCCACCAGATCGAAGGCTTGGTCATCGATCGCAACATCACGATGGCCGATCTGGCCGGTACGGTCGACGCCTTCACGAAGGCGTACTTCGGACCCGGTTTCAACTCGCGCCTGCGACCGAGCTACTTCCCGTTCACGGAGCCCTCAGCGGAGTTCGACATCCAGCGCCCCGATGGCAGCTGGATCGAGTTGGGCGGCTGCGGCATGGTGCACCCGAACGTCTTGCGCGCGGTCAGCCTCGATCCCGAGGAGTGGAGCGGCTTCGCCTTCGGCTTCGGCATCGACCGGATGGCAATCATGCGCCACGGTGTCGCCGACATCCGTGAGATGTTCGCCGACGACATCCGCTTCGTGGAGCAGTTCTGATGAAGATTTTGCTGTCCTGGCTCAATCAATACGGCGACTTCGCCGATCCCTCCGACGCAGCGGCGGTAGAGCGCGTGACCGACGCGATCACCGCCCTCGGCCTCGAAGTCGAATCGGTCGACGTGATCGGCGACACCGTCGACGGTGTCGTCACCGCCAAGATCAATCGGCTCGAAGCCCACCCGGACGCGGCAAAGGTTCAGCGGGTCTATGTCACGACGGGTTCCGGTGAGGAACTGCACGTCTGGTGCGGTGCCGACAACATCTCCGCAGGCGACATCGTCCCCCTCGCGACGCTCGGCACCACCATGCCCAACGGCATGACGATCGAACGGCGCGGCATTCTCGGTATCGATTCCGAAGGCATGCTCTGCAGCGCAACTGAACTCGGTCTCGGCGATGACGCCTCCGGTATCCGTCTGCTCGATGCCGACACACCGCTCGGTCTGCCGTACGGCGACGCACTCGGGCTCAGCCTCGATGTCCTGATCGACGCCGACGTGACCCGCAATCGGCCGGATTGCTGGGGCTACGTCGGCATCGCTCGCGATCTCGCCGCCAAACTCGGAGTCGAGTTTCGTCCGCCGGTGCCGGCGTTCGAGATCACTGGTGCAGCACGTACCACCCCGGTCGAGATCATCGATGGCGATCGCTGCGCCCGATTCACTTCCACGGTGATCTCCGGCGTCGAGATCAAGCCGTCACCTGATTGGATGGCGAACCGGCTCGCGGCGGCGGGTATGCGTCCGATCAGCAACGTCGTCGACGTGAGCAACTACGTGATGCTCGAGCTCAACCAACCGAACCACGCGTACGACCTGGACACGCTCGGCGGTGGCGGATTCCGCATTCGTCTCGCCGCTGACGGCGAACAACTCATGACACTCGACGGCGAGCAGCGGACCTTCACGGCCGATGATCTCTTCATCTGCGATGCGCAGGACACCCCGATCGGCGTCGGTGGGATCATGGGCGGCCTCGACTCCGAGGTCAGTGACGCCACCACCACGGTGGCGCTCGAGATGGCCTGGTTCAGCCTCGTGGGCATCGGCCAGACCGTCACCCGCACCAACCTTCGCTCCGAAGCCTCCCAGCGATTCGAGCGTGGTGTCGATCCGCACGGCATGCCCGACGCCATCCTGCGCTTCGCAGAACTGCTGTCCGAGACCTGCCCGGACCTCGTCGTCCACCTCGGTGGCGCCGACGTCCGGACTGACCACCTTCCGGCCGCCGATCGAACCGTCGACGTGCGTGTCGCGGCGATCAATCGTCTGCTCGGCACGGACTTCGTCGCCGACGACCTGCCGTCGCTGCTCGACCCGATTGGCTACACCGTGTCCGGCACCGGCGACACGCGTGCCGTCGTACTTCCGTCGTGGCGCTTGGATTCGACCGCAGAGGTCGACGTCATCGAAGAGGTTGCACGCCACCACGGCTACGACAAGCTCGGCCGGTCCGTTCCGAAATCCACCATCCACGGTGGGCTGACTCCGCGCCAGCAGCGTCGCCGCCTCGTACGCGACGTCCTGCTCGGGCTGGGGATCTCCGAGGCGATGCCCAACCCGTTCCTGGCCCCCGGCACGCTGGCCAAGGCCGGCCTGGCGCCCGAGGCAGTCACGATCACGAACCCGCTGGTCACCGAGGAAAGCGTCCTGCGTACTTCGCTGCGTCCGGGGCTCCTCGAAGCAATCGCGTTCAACGAATCGCATCGACGTACCGGTGTGCGGTTCTTCGAGATCGGCCATGTCTATCCGCCGAGCGATACCGAACTGCCCGCCGAGTACGAAGCATTGACGGTCGTGCTCGCCGGCGCCGAAGCACCCGAGGCAATGGCGGTCTGGCGGGAACTGAGCCAGGCGATCGGCGCAGGCGCACGGATCGACCAGAGTCGCGTCCCCGGTGGCCTCCACCCCACTCGCACCGCCACGCTGCAAGCGGGCAAGGAGCCACTCGGCGCTGTCGGTGAGGTGGCTCCTGAGGTGCTTGCTGCGTTCGGTGTGACCGAGCGGGTCGCGATTCTCGAAGTGGACCTGGATCAGATTCTCGGTCGGGTGCCAAAGCCTGCGCAATGGGCGCCGACGAGTCGCCATCCGTCGAGCGATCTCGATCTTGCGTTCTCGGTGCCGGACACCGTTCCTGCCGACAAGATCGACAAGGCGATCCGTCAGGGCGCCGGCAAACTCCTCGTCGACGTCACGCTCTTCGATGTCTACCGCGGCACCGGCGTCGCTGCCGTCGAGGGGGTGGCCGGCCGATCGCTGGCCTACCGCCTCCGGCTCCAGGCGATGGACCGCAACCTGACCGACGCCGACATCGCCGACGTGCGTCGCAGTGTCGAGAGCGCCACGTCCAAACTCGGCGCAGAACTGCGAGGCTGACGACATGGCTGCTCCCGGTGAAACAGACCTCGACAAGATGCTGGCCTCCCTACGGGTCGAGCGACGACCGGGAGTGTTCACCTATGTCGCTGTGGCGGTCCCGACGCCCGGTCTGCTCGCAGCAGCGCACGCAATGGTGACCGAAGGCGAAACCACGACCTTGGTTCTGCCGCAGGAGGCGGCGCAACGGGCGGGGTTCACCGTCGATCTCGAGATGGCGTGGCTGTCACTGACGGTGCAGTCGAGCCTCGAAGCGGTCGGTTTGACGGCGGCGTTCGCTGCAACGCTCGGCGAGGTCGGCATTCCGTGCAATGTCCTGGCCGGGTTTCACCACGACCATATTCTCGTGCCCGCTGACCGGGCAGACGATGCGATCGACGCACTGACCGTCAGTTCGAGCTGAGGTCGTCCGGGGCGTTCGCCAACCAAGCGAGACGGCCGGGCTGGCGACGCAGTACAGTTCGCCACAGCTCGTCGGGAGCGTTGCTGAACACATCGCTGGCATGCGCATCGAGCACCAGCCATGCGCCTTGATCGATTTCGCCGTCGAGCTGACCCGGGCCCCATCCGGCGTAGCCACGAAAGACCCGGACTTCGTTGACGACCGCTGCAACGATTGCCGGATCGGCAGACAGATCCGCTGAGGCGATGTCGCCCACGATCTGTGTGACTGATTCGTCGACGACGCTGGCGGAATCGAACTCTTTGGTCGAAGCGAGGGCGATGAGTGCATTGTCCTCGACCGGGCCGCCATCAAAGACCGACGACGGAGGCGACTGGAGGTCGATCCAACGGTCGAGTGGCTCATCGAGTGCCTCGCCGCTGGGCCGATTGATGACGACGCCAACAGCGCCGTCATCGTGGTGTTCGAGCACGTAGATCACCGTTCGGTCGAAGTGTGGATCGATCAGCGGTGGCGTGGCGAGCAGGAGTCGACCCTTCGTCGGTGGCGCCATCGCATACACGTCAACAGTCTGCCCGCTCCGCTGCGCCCCCGCACGTCGGATTCGGCCGGCCAACCCGACCGGGACTCACCCGATCGGGTGAATCCGGTGTGACGCGGTACCCGAGGGAACAAATGTCCGGCATTGATCGTTGAATCAGACATCACACGGTGACACTTCGTCGGGTCGAAAGGAACTTTCCATGTCTCGCAAGAATCGCGGCTTCGGCCGCACGCTCGTCTTCGGTGGCATCGTCGTCGCGGGGCTGCTGCTCGTCGGCGGTCTGCTCGCTGGCAACCTCTTCAACCTCGGCGTGCCGTTCACGCAGGAGACCAAGGACTACTCGCCGCCGCTGATCCTCAATGAGATCAAAGATCTCAGCGAGTTCCGGGCGAGCGAAGCGGAGTTCGAGGTGATCATCGACAAAGAGACCGACGTCCGATGGGTGCCGTCGTTCGTAGCTGGAGAGCGAGTGCAGTTCGTTGCGGTCGGCTCCGTCGATGCAACCGTCGACTTCTCCACGATGGACGACGACTCGGTGATCTTCGACGAAGAATCGAACTCTGCCACCGTCGTCCTGCCTGCCCCGCAGATCGGCGAGCCGCGCATCGATCTCGACAACAGCGGCGTGATGAATCGTGACCGCGGCGTACTCGACCGGATCGGTGGCCTGTTCAACGACAATCCGACCGCGGAGATCGAGTTGATCCAGGAGGCCGAGGACAAGATCGCCGAAGCCGCTGTCGGCACCGAACTGCTGTCCAAGGCAGAGGAGAACACGACAGAGATGCTGACCGGCCTCATCGAAGCGCTCGGCGTCGACGATGTGAGTGTCGTCTACGAGACGCCTGAGGTTCCGCTCGGCTGACACGTGCACTGTTCGATACGGTCGTTGCATGATCATGCATCAGGTCGTATGATCATCCAATGACGAAGATCTCGGTCGGCATCATCGGCGCATCCGGTTTCACCGGGGCCGAACTGTTGCGCCTCGCCGCCCAACATCCCGATTTCGAGATCGTCTTGGCGACCGGCGACTCGATGGCAGGCACACGAGCCGCGGACCTGTACCCCTCACTCGAATCCGCATACCCGGATCTCGTCTTCGAAACGTTCGAACCAGCGATGGCCAACGGACTCGATCTGGCCATCCTCGGGCTGCCCCACGAGGCCTCGATGCAACTCGCCCCGCAGCTCGTCGGCGACGTCCGTTGCGTTGTCGATCTGTCGGCGGCCTACCGGCTGAAGGACAGCGCCGACTATCCGCCCTACTACGGCTTCGAACACACTCAACCCGAACTGCTTGCGCAATCGGTCTTCGGACTGCCTGAGGTCTACCGGGAGCAGTTGCGCAGCGCAGCGCTCATCGCGACACCCGGGTGTCACGTCACCGCAGCGGTCCTCGCGCTCAAACCCCTCGTCGACGCCGGCCTCGTCGAAACCTCCGGTCTGATCGTGAACACGCTGACCGGCGTGACCGGCGCCGGCCGCACGCCGACCGACCTCAACATCTTTTCGAACATCGACTCGAACGCAATGGCCTACGGATTGCTCGGTCACCGCCACACACCCGAGATGCAGCAGGAGCTCGGCGCCGAAGTCCTGTTCACACCGCACCTCGTACCGATGAGCAGAGGCATGCTCGCCACCTGCTACGCGCCGCCGACGGCTGATGCGTCCGCCGTGGCGATCGACGACGTGCTCCGGCAGTGCTACGCGCACGAGCAGTTCGTGACCGTCGTCGACCGGCCACCGACCACCAAAGCGGTCCTCGGTGCCAATGCAGCCCACGTCTCGGCGCGCTTCGACGAGCGCACCCGCCGAGTCATTGCCATGTGCGCCCTCGACAACATGACCAAAGGTGCTTCGGGCGCCGCTGTGCAGTCAGCGAACGTCGCGCTCGGACTGGACGAAGCAGCCGGGCTCACGACTGTCGGGGTCGCACCATGACGGCCACCGATCGCGACCAAGGTCCGAACGCCGCGCGCGCTGCGTTCGCCGATGCCGGATTCCGAGCGTCGACGCTCGTCGAGGCGCTGCCCTACATCAGACGCTTCGCCGGCAAGACGATCGTGGTCAAGTACGGCGGCAACGCACTCGCCGGGACCGACGGCCATGACCCGCTGACGCTGTTCGCCGAGGACATCGTCCTCATGCGCCTCGTCGGCATGCGCCCCGTCGTCGTCCACGGTGGCGGTCCCCAGATCTCGCAGATGATGACCCGCCTGGGCAAGACGACCGAGTTCGTCGACGGGCTCCGGGTCACCGACGCCGAGACAGTCGAGATCGCCCGGATGGTGCTGAAGGGGCAGGTCAACCCGCAACTGGTCGCAGCGCTCAACGTGCACGGCAACTACGCCGTCGGAATCAGCGGCGTGGATGGCGGACTGATCCGGGCCGCAGCACGTGATCCCGCGCTCGGCTACGTCGGCGATGTCACCGAGATCAACCCAGATGTCATCAATGGGCTGCTCGACGACGAGTTCATCCCCGTCATCGCCACGATCGGCAGCGATGCCACCGGCCAGGCCTACAACATCAATGCCGACACCGCAGCCGGAGCGATCGCCGAAGCCCTCGGCGCCGAGAAGCTGATCTACCTCACCGACATCGAAGGACTCCGACGAGATGTCGCTGACGCCTCGACACTGATCCGACGCACGTCCGCCGATGAACTCGATGCGCTGGTCGCCGACGGCATCATCGCCGGTGGCATGATCCCCAAGGTCGCCAGTTGCACCCATGCCGTGCGCAACGGCGTCACCGGCGGCCACATCCTCGACGGACGCGTCGCCCACGTCCTCCTGCTCGAACTCTTCACCGACGACGGCATCGGCACCATGATCGAACAACGGATCGAACAACGGATCGAACAACGGATCGAACAACGGACCGAACAACAGACCGAACAACGGATCGAACAGCCAGGAGATGATCAATGAGTCACGCATTCGACACCCAGCCCGTTCCGGCGGGTAATCCGTGCCCCTTCATGCCGGTGTTCGGCCCGCCCGCGATCATGTTCGAACGGGGGAGCGGAACGGAGCTGTGGGACAGCAACGGCAAGCGCTACCTCGACTTCCTCGCCGGCATCGCAGTGACCTCACTCGGCCACAGTCACCCTGGCGTCTCGTCAGCGATCAGCGCCCAGGCCGACCAACTGCTCCACGTCTCCAACTTCTTTGCGAACCCGGTGGCCACCGAGGCAGCGGTCAAGGTCAACGGGCTGCTCAAAGACGCCACCGGTCACGATGGGCAGCTCTTCTTCACCAACTCGGGCGCCGAGTCCAACGAGTGCGCCCTCAAACTCGCTCGCAAGCACGGTGGCCGCGGCCGCCACACCGTCGTGAGCGCACTCGGCAGCTTTCACGGGCGCACGCTGGCATCGCTGGCCGCCACGGGACAGCCCGACAAGCACGAACCGTTCTTTCCGATGCCGGACGGTTTCAAGCACGTTGCATGGGGCGATCTCGACGCCATGCGTGCTGCAGTCGATGGCACCGTTGCGGCGGTCCTGATCGAAGCCGTACAGGGCGAGGGTGGCGTCAATCCGGCGACGACGGAGTACCTCCAGGGCATCCGTGAACTGTGCACCGAGACCGGAGCCCTGATGATGGTCGACGAGATCCAGACCGGATTCGCACGAACCGGTCGCTGGTTCGGCTTCGAGCATGCGGGCGTGAGCCCGGACGTCGTCACGCTCGCCAAGGCCATGGGCAACGGCATGCCCGTCGGAGCCTGCTGGGCTCGCGCCGACGTCGCCGCTGTGTTCCGGCCCGGCGACCACGGGAGCACCTACTCGGGCACCGCCATGGCCACCGCCGCGGTGAATGCGACCATTGACGAGATGGTTCGCATCGACGCTCCGGCGATGGCGACGTCCACGGGAGCGCAGCTCACCACCGCTCTGCTCGAGCTCGACGGGGTGGACAACGTCCGCGGTCACGGGCTGATGCTCGGCGTCGCGCTGGCTGACGGACTCGATGCACGGATCGCGTACGGAGACCTGCTCGACGCCGGCCTGATCGTCAACGCGGTGAATTCGTCGACCATCCGCCTCATCCCGCCGCTGAACATCAGTGCAGCGGAGATCGACGAGGCCGTTGCGATGATCGGCGCCGCACTCGCAAAGCAGATCGCCGGGGCCGACTCCTGATGGCCGAGACCCGCCACCTGCTCGACGTCGCTGACTTCACCAGTGACGAGATCACCACGATGCTCGACCTCGCTGAGGTGCCCGTCGAGGACCTGCAACGACCACTCGCCGGGCACGGCGCTGCGCTGATCTTCGAAAAGCCGTCGGCGCGGACGCGCCACTCGATGGAAATGGCCGTCGTCCAACTCGGTGGGCACCCCGTCTTCACTCGCGGCGAAGAGGTCGGGTTCGACACTCGCGAGCCGGTCGAGGACGTCGCCCGCATCATGGAGGGCTTTCATGCCCTGATCGCCGCCCGTGTCTACGAACACGACACGGTCGCCCGCCTCGCATCGGTGTCGCAGGTGCCGGTCATCAACATGTTGAGCGATCACTCTCACCCGCTTCAGGCCTTCGCGGATGCGTTGACGATGCGCCAGAGCCTCGGAGACCTCGACACCAAGACCGTTGCGTATGTCGGCGACTACAACAATGTCGCGCGCTCGCTGGCCGAGATCTCTGCCCGTCTCGGCATGCACATTCGGCTGGCGTGCCCTCGAGGTTTCGAAGCAAGCGATGCCGAGATCGAACGGATCCTGCTGCTCGGCGCTGCGTCGGTCGAGCAGGGGAGTCGTCCGATCGACATGGTCGTCGGTGCCGACGCCGTGCACACCGACACCTGGATTTCGATGGGAGAAGAGGCCGACAAGGAGTCCAAGCGGCAGAAGTTCGAAGGTTTCACCGTCGACGACGACATGATGGTCGCTGCGGGAACCGACGCGATCTTCATGCACTGTCTCCCCGCCTACCGCGGCTTCGAAGTCACGGCGTCCGTGATCGACGGTCCACGATCTGTCGTCTTCCAGCAGGGCCACAACCGAATGCACGCTGCGCGCGGTGCCCTTGCCTTCCTGTCGGGAACTCGGCCATGACCACCAAGGTGCAACGCCAGTCGTCGATCATCCGGCTCGTCGGCGATCACCAGGTGACGAGCCAGCCCGAGTTGATCGAACTGCTCGCCGCGGAAGGCATCGACGCCACGCAAGCCACGGTGTCGCGCGACCTCGACGACATCGGCGCCGTAAAAGTCAGAGTTCCCGGAGGGAACACCGTGTACGCCATCGCCGAGTTCGCTCCGGACCGGATTGCCCCGGTCGATCAACTGCGCCGAGTGATGGGCGAGTGGGTCGCCGAAGTCGCGGTCTCCGGCAACATTGTCGTGTTGCGGACGCCGCCTGGCTGTGCGCACGTCGTTGCATCCGCGCTCGACCGGAGCCGAGTCGACGGGCTCCTCGGAACCGTCGCCGGCGACGACACGCTCATGTGCATCTCCGCACAGGCCGACGGGTCGGATCTCTGCCTCGAACTCAAGGACTACGCCGGGCTCGACTGAGCACCGGCAGGAAAGGCCCCGATGGACCTCGACGACGAACACGAATTCGCGCGCGACGCGCAGGTGCCGGCCAAGGCCAAGACACTGTGGCACGGTCGATTCACCGGAGGGCCATCCGAATCGCTGCTCGCCTATACGGTCAGCCTGCCCTATGACCAGCGGATGTGGCGTGACGACATCGCCGGCTCGAAAGGGCACGTCCGAGGTCTCGAGCGCGTCGGGCTACTGACCGAGGTCGAACGCGACGACATCCTGCAAGCCCTCGACAAGGTCGCCGAGGAGATGGACAGCGAAGGCTTCGCATTTCTCGACAGCGACGAGGACATCCACACTGCCATCGAGCGTCGTGTCACCGAGATCGCTGGCCCAGCCGGTGGCAAGCTGCACACCGCTCGGAGCCGGAACGACCAGGTCGCCACGGCGTTCCGCCTGTGGTGCAAGCGTGAGCTGCGTGACGTCGCGATCCGGCTGGTCGAGATGCAACAGGCGCTACTCGACCAGGCGTTGGAAGCCGGCGACGCGTATCTGCCCGGATACACCCACCTGCAGCGCGCACAGCCGGTCCTGCTGTCCCATCACCTCATGGCGCACGGATGGGCGCTCGGCCGTGACGTGAGTCGCCTCATCGACACGCTGCATCGGCTCGACGTCTCGCCGTTGGGTGCCGGGGCGCTCGCCGGGAGCTCGCTACCGATCGACCCGGCGGGCACGGCAACCGATCTCGGGTTCGCAAAGGCGTTCGACAACAGCCTCGACGCCGTCAGCGACCGTGACTTCGTGGCCGAAGCAGTCTTCGACCTGGCATTGATCGGCATCCACCTGTCGCGCATCGGCGAGGAATGGGTCTTGTGGACGTCCGGAGAGTTCGGATTCGCCCGCCTCGACGACGGCTACGCGACCGGCTCGTCGATGCTGCCGCAGAAGAAGAACCCCGACATCGCTGAACTCGCCCGAGGCAAGAGTGGCCGCCTGATCGGCAACCTGAGCGGCCTGCTCGCCACACTGAAGGGGTTGCCGATGGCCTACAACCGCGATCTCCAGGAGGACAAGGAGCCACTGTTCGACTCGGTCGAGCAGGTGACCCTCGCTGTTGCCGCGCTCACCGGCATGATCGCCACTGCGACCTTCAACACCGACGTGATGGCTGCTGCTGCCGACGAAGAGACCATGGCCGCAACCGACCTCGCCGAGTTCTTGGTGCGTAGGGGGATGCCGTTCCGCGCAGCACATGCTGTCGTTGGTGCGCACGTCCAGGCCTGCCTGGCGGGCAAGGGAGCCCTCGCCGATCTGGTCGCTGCGGACCCTGCACTGGGTCAGGAGGCCGCAGCGCTCGTCGCGCCTGGTGTCGGGGTCAAGATGCGGACGTCGCGAGGTGGCGCAGGCCCGGCGGCTCGCGACGAACAGGTTGCGTCCTACCGCACGATGTTGACAACCGAACTCCAACAGATCCGCGATCTCGTCGGCTCCAGCTGATGTTCGAGCGGACATGGTTCGGGCGCGACGCTCCTGACGTCGCCATTGCCCTGCTCAACAAGCTGCTCGTGGTCAGTGTCGGCGGCGTCGCGTGTTCCGGCCGGATCATCGAGACCGAGGCCTATCTGCGTCACGATCCGGCGAGCCACACCTTCAACGGCGAGACACAGCGCAACGCAGTGATGTTCGGCCCGCCCGGGCATCTGTACGTGTACTTGAGCTACGGGATCCATCAGTGCGCCAACGTCGTGACCGGGGCCGTCGGTGACGGTCAAGCGGTGCTACTGCGGGCGATCGAACCCGTCGCCGGTCTCGAGACGATGGCTGCAAGACGTGGCCGGATCAACCGCGTCCGCGATCTCGGACCCGCTGTCGATCCGGACCTGGCAAATGGGCCCGGCAAACTGTGCCAGGCCCTCGGGATCACGGGAGACGACAACGGCATCGATCTGCTCGATGCGTCAGGGGTCTCGCTGCGCGACGACGGTGTTCCACCGCCGGCCGTGCCCCTGGCCGGCCCACGGGTCGGCATCACGAAGGCCGTCGAGGTCCCGTGGCGCTTCCGAGTCCCGAGGCCGGAGCGAGGCGAACTACCTTCACCGCGGTGAAGAGCTTCGCTGGAAAGATCGCCGTCGTCACCGGGGGAGGCACGGGCATGGGACGCGAGCTCGTCATCCAACTCGCTGCGGCCGGGGCGCACGTGTCGATGTGCGACCTCTCTGACACACAGATGCGCGAGACCGCGAGCTTGGCCCGTGCTGTAGCAGCGGCATCAGACGTTCGGATCACCACCCACATCTGTGACGTCAGCGACGAGGACGCGATGATGGTCTTTCGCGACGAGGTGCTCGCTGCTCACGACAGCGAGCACGTCAACCTGTTGTTCAACAACGCCGGTCTGTCAGGTGGCGGCAGCGTCGTCACCGACAGCCGCGAGAGCTGGGATCGCTGTTTCGACGTTTGCTTCAACGGTGTCCGCTGGGGAGTGCTGGCCTTCATCGACGCGTTGATCGCTGCCGATGAGGGACACATCGTCAACACGTCGAGCGTCAACGGATTCTTCGCGTCGATCGGCCCGGACCGACCGCACACCGCATACTCGGCAGCGAAGTTCGCGGTGAAGGGCTTCACCGAGGCGCTGATGACCGACATGGCCGTGAACGCCCCCCACGTGCTCGTCTCGGTCGTGATGCCCGGCCACATCGGCACCTCCATCGTGCAGAACTCGATCGAGTTCGGAAAGCGCGAGCTCACCGAAGACGAGCGCGAGGTCGCCGTCGTCGCTGCGCAGATGTTCCACGACAACGCTCCGATGACTGCAGCCGAAGCCGCCACCGTGATCTTGAACGACGTGCTGGCCGAGCGATGGAGGATTCTCGTCGGCGATGACGCATATGAACTCGATCGCGCAGTGCGAGCTGCACCGGAGAAGGCCTACGACGGCTCGATGAGTGAAATCCTCTTTGCTGACCTCAACGCTGCCCGCGCTGCTCTGGATCAGTAGGCGTGGATCCAGTAGCCGTGAGGGTGTGACGTCGCCAGATACTCCACGGTCCGCCGGCCGCTGCGCCAACGCGCCAGGGCGATCATCGTGAGGTGCGGGTCGTCGAGCTCGACATCCCACGGCAACTCGGGAGTCAGCGCAGGAGCTTCGGCGTAGATCCACGAGAAGTCGAGTTCGCTGCCGATGCGGTCGAGTTCGCTGACGTAGGCGCTTCGCTGTTCGCCGGTGAGGTAGTTGAGGACCCATGAGTTGGTCACCACCGGGTGACCGCTGCTTGCGAGGCGGGTGATCGTCGCAGCGACCTGCTCGACGGCATCGCCGGCAACCAGCTCAGGCGGTTGCTCCCGGGCGAGTGCGATCGCTGCGCGTAGCCGCCGCGCCCGGTCCGGCTGGTCCGGCCAGACACACGCTTCGAGCCATTGGGCCTCGGCATCATCGGTGACGTCGATCGGCGCGATGTCGATGCCGCAGCGCGCTGCAATGGTCGGTATCTGCTCGGGAAGCACGAGTTCGCCGCGCACCGACGTGGTGATCTGCACGGTGGAGGGGGACCCGACCGTCGTCATGATCCGGCCGAGTCGATCGGCGCCGTGCTCGTAGCGGTACTGATACCGATCCGACAACAGTGTGAGGCCTCCGCTACACCCCACGTCGACATGTGCGAGCGGGCCGACTTCTGCCGTGACGATGTCGAAGCCGACCAGGAACATGATGCAACGCCCCACCTCGTTGGTCTGGGTGCTCCGGGTCGCGAGCATGGCGAGGATCTGCGGAGCGCGATCTTCGACGAAGCGTGCGAACGTCGTGATCAGTTCGGGATCCTCGGGCGAGCGCGGGGCATCGGTCACGGTCGGATACCAGGCCGCGAGGTCGTGGTCTGCGTCAGCGAGCAGGCTGGCGTGGACGCATGCGAACAGCAGTACGGGGAGGCGTTGGTCGGGCGGCGCATGGAGCAGCAGGCCATGCAGCGACGGATCAGCGGCGATGCCTTTCGACAGCTCGGCGTACAGCGGTGCCCGCGGACGTGACGACGCAGAGTTCTCGGCGAAGCGCCGAGAGAGTTCCGTTAGTTGCCAAGGGTCACGCACGTCGACGAGGGTAATGTCGTCCGGGCATGTCCCTCGACGACCACTCCAACAGCGCCAGTGCGGGCGACCTGGTAGCTGACCTCGAAGCCCGCAACCTGATTCACGACTCGACCGACCTGGAGTTCCTCCGGGCGCAGGTCGCTGCAGGGCCGACGGGCATCTACTACGGCTGTGACCCGACGGCTGACAGCTTGCACGTCGGCAACCTGATCGGGCTCGTGGTGCTCCGTCGCTTCCAGGACGCCGGCCATCGCGTCATCGCGCTCGCCGGCGGAGCGACCGGCATGATCGGCGATCCGGGCGGCCGTTCCGAGGAGCGCAATCTGCTCGACGAGGAGACACTCACCTACAACGTCGGCCGCATCAAGGAGCAACTGGGTCGCGTGGTCGACCTGACCGACGACCAGCGGGGCCGACTGGTCGACAATCGAGACTGGACGCAGCCGATCACGGTGCTCGAGTTCTTGCGCGATGTCGGCAAGTACGTCACCGTCAACCAGATGCTGGCGCGTGAGAGTGTCAAGATCAGGATCGAGTCCGAGCACGGGATCTCGTTCACCGAGTTCAGTTACATGCTGCTGCAGGCCAACGACTACCTGTGGTTGCACGACAACCTGAATTGCACGATCCAGGTCGGAGGTTCGGACCAGTGGGGCAACATCTTGTCCGGGGTGGATCTCATTCGGCGTAAGCGCCAACAGCAGGTGCATGCGTTCTGTTGGCCGCTCATGACTGCCTCTGACGGCACGAAGTTGGGCAAGACGACCGGGGCGCGGATCTGGCTGGATGCGGCCAAGACCAGTCCGTATCAACTGCGACAGCACTTCATGCAGACCGCCGATGCCGATGTCGAGCAGCAGTTGTTGACGTTCTCGTTGCGATCGGTCGCAGAGATCCGCGAGATCGCGGCGCGCCACGCGGAAGCGCCGCAGCAGCGACTCGGCCAGAAGACGCTCGCCGACGACATGGTGAGCTTGATCCACGGTGAGGCGGCGACGGCTGCGGCCAACGAGGCTGCCGATCTGCTGTTCGGTGGTGATCCGACGGCAGCCTCGGAGGCGGCGTTCGCGACCTTGGCCGACGAGATCCCGCACACGCGGATGCACGCCTCGGAATTGGACGACATGATCGCCGTGCTCGTCGCCACCGAGTTGGCCAAATCCAACGGTGACGCTCGTCGCACGTTGGCGCAGAATGCCTACTCGGTGAACGGTGTCAAGCTGGGTGAAAAAGACCAGCTCACAGTGCAGATCGCGCTCCACGGCCGCTATCTGCTGTTGCGCAAAGGCAAGAAGTCGCACCACCTCGTCGAAATAATTCTCTGAGCCAGGTTGTGCGAGCCTCTCGACGGTCGTAGCTTAGATAGTCGCTCCACGGAGGCAGTCGCCTCCGGAAGAGCACGGCACCAACGCCGCGACCCCGGCAAAAGCCCAGGTCACGGTGAGTGCCCAGCCAATTCGGCTCCTTGAAAACAGAAGAGAAGACAGAATGCCAGTGCGGGCAGAACTGACGACACTCTCGAGTGTCTGATGGATCTGCCCAGTCAATTTCGGTGTCACCGTCCCTGGTGGCACCAAACACGGATACCGGCCTGTCGTCACGATCGAGTCGCTTCGGCGACCTCATCTTCGGATGGATCAACACGATGGGCCACACAGCAAGGACGCAACGGACTCGAGGGCCTTTCCCGGCTCGCTTCCACAATGAGCAATCACTGTAGAACGACATGTTGCGCTCTTCTGACAATCGCTCTGGTTCGAACGAGCACTTCGGTGTGAGATCGGATCGGGCACATTTTTGTTGGAGAGTTTGATCCTGGCTCAGGATGAACGCTGGCGGCACGCTTAACACATGCAAGTCGAACGAGGTCCATGGAGCTTGCTCCGGAAGACCTAGTGGCGAACGGGTGCGTAACACGTGAGAAACCTGTCCCGGACTCTGGGATAACAGTTGGAAACGACTGCTAATACCGGATGCCTTCACATGACCGCATGGTCGAGTGAAGAAAGATTTATCGGTTTGGGAGGGTCTCGCGGCCTATCAGCTAGTTGGAGAGGTAACGGCTCACCAAGGCATCGACGGGTAGCTGGTCTGAGAGGATGATCAGCCACACTGGAACTGAGACACGGTCCAGACTCCTACGGGAGGCAGCAGTGGGGAATCTTGCACAATGGGCGCAAGCCTGATGCAGCGATGCCGCGTGCGGGAAGAAGGCCCTAGGGTTGTAAACCGCTTTCAGGAGGGAAGAAAATGACGGTACCTCCAGAAGAAGGTGCGGCCAACTACGTGCCAGCAGCCGCGGTGACACGTAGGCACCAAGCGTTATCCGGATTTATTGGGCGTAAAGAGCTCGTAGGCGGTTTGGTAAGTCGGGTGTGAAAACTCTGGGCTCAACCCAGAGAGGCCACTCGATACTGCTATGACTAGAGTACGGTAGGGGAGCGGGGAATTCCTGGTGTAGCGGTGAAATGCGCAGATATCAGGAGGAACACCAGCGGCGAAGGCGCCGCTCTGGGCCGTAACTGACGCTGAGGAGCGAAAGCATGGGTAGCAAACAGGATTAGATACCCTGGTAGTCCATGCCGTAAACGTTGGGCACTAGGTGTGGGTCTCAACCAACGAG
>Ga0209185_1000037_pt1 | contig 232600 bp, 164 predicted proteins | sample SidtaG_2_FD_187425 | JGI IMG/M metagenome (GOLD analysis project Ga0209185, IMG submission 187425) | Marine algal microbial communities from Sidmouth, United Kingdom - Sidmouth_Asex2 metaG (SPAdes) (version 2) | ecosystem: Host-associated > Algae > Red algae > Unclassified | place: Sidmouth... | reverse complement strand
TTGTAGGCGGCGGTGAAGAAGCGGCGTTTGGGCTTGGCGTGGGGGGAGTGTGAGTCGTCGCCCGCCCTCCCGGCCCCCGCGGCCGGTTCGCTGCGCTCACCGGCCGCGGGGGCCGGGAGGGCGGTGGGTTGAGAGGTCTTATTCGTGGTCTGGGTAGGGTCCATGAGGGGTCCTAAGCCGCCCGTTGAGGGATCTGTGTAATTGTCTCATGGATGTTGGCAGATAGGGAGGCTCGGTGACGATTCCTTACCGCCGAGGTAAGGGGACCGGTCGCAGACCCAGCGGACGAGCTGGATGACCCAGTCGATCTCGCGTTTGACGAGTGCGGTGTGTTCGTTTGTCGGCTCGTACGCCGACAGCGCGGCGTCGAGGCGGTCGAGCTCGGTGACGGTGCGTTTCACGCCGTCGGCGTCGATGCCGCTGCGGGGCTCGACGTCCCAGGGCTGGTCGGTCCACTGCAGGGCGTGGAACCACCAGGTGGTGTTTGCGATCCGCACGTCGGTCTGCAGGTACAGGTTGCTGAGGTCCCAGAGGATCTGGCCCAGCGTGTCCGAGCGCTCGTCGAGCGCCAGGCGCGCGATGTGGTGGGGCAGGTGATCGGTAGAGGTGTTCTGCTCCACCGCCCAGCCAACGCCCGCGCCGTACACCAGGCCGGCCCACGAGACGGACAGCGGCTGCCAATGGCCGTTGTCGCCCCAGTCGGTGACCAGGAAGCCCTCGGCGCCGAAGCGCACCGCGGCCTCGGCGGCTTCGCGGCAGTTGGTGGTGGTGTTTTCGCCCCGGCCGGTCAGGGTGCACCACGACGAGGTGGCGGGGCAGACGTAGTAGCGCACGCCGGCGTCGTGAAACTGTTTGGACTGCTCCATGAACGGGTGGCCGGCCTCGTAGCCCCAGTTCAGGAGCACGGCGTCGTCGGGCAGCTGCGGGATCAGTTCGGGGTGGTTCAGCACGATATCGCCCCAGAACAGCGGGGTTTTTCCGTGACCGGCGACCCGCTCGCAGAGGCGTTGCAGGTACTCCAGATAGACCGCGGCCCGGCCGTCCGTCGCGACGCGGGCCTCGCTTTTGCCCTGGCCCAGGTCGTCGGTCTCGTCGCAGCCGATGTTGAACAGCTTTGAGCCTGAGTGCGCGGCGAGTTGATCGATCAGGTCGGCCGAGAGCTCGAACGATTTGGGGTCGGCGGGGTAGAGCGACGAGGGGCGCTCGTCGCGCCAGCCCCAGGGCGTGTCCCACCCGTCGGGCGCCTCGGCAAGGTGCTCGTAGCCCGGGGTCATGAGCCAGCGGTGCATGTGACCGAACACGTTCTGGCAGGGCACCAGGTCGATGTGCCGTTCGCGGCAGTAAGCCTCGATCTCGCGGTACTCGTCGAAGCTCAGCGGCGAGGCGTCTTTCCAGACAGGTTCGTGGCCGACGTAGGCGATGGTGTGCTCGGTGTACAGCTGGAACTGGTTGAACTTAAGCAGGGCCAGCTTGTCAATCACGAGCTTGATGGTGTCGAGCGTCGGCACCCGGTCGCGGCTGATGTCGAACATGAACCCGCGGGTGAGGATGTCGGGCCAGTCCTCCACCGTCAGGCACGGCACCGAACCCGGGTGGGCGGCGTCGTGGCGCTGCAACTGCAGAAAAGACTGCCGGCCGTGAAACAGCCCCGCGTCGTCGTGGCCGACGAGTTCGACCGCGTCGGGGGTAACGGTCAGCCGGTAACCCTGCGGCCGGCCGACCGCGTCGGCATCCACGTGCTCGCGGGCCTGTGCGAGCGCGGCCGCGGAGGTGTGGCCCTCGGCGGGCGTGACCCGCTGGGGAACGGGGAAGATGAGGGGCGAGGCGGGGGAGGAGATGGGCATCGGCCGGGCAGTCTAAGCCCAACGCCGAAACGTTCCCGCCCCCCGGGGCGGGAGGCGGTCGAGAAGGCGGTGCCGCGTTTCGGCTTTGCGAAACGCGGCACCGGCGCCGAGCCGCCTTCGCGCTACGCGTGGTTGTGTTTTTCGAGGGTGTTGGTGACCGCACGCCCCAGCTTCTGAGCGGCGAGATGGATGGACTTGTAAAGATCGTCGCTGGACTCTTCGACCGTCAGCGGCTTCATGCCGGCGATGCGGGCTTCGAGCACGCAACGCTTGTCGTTGCCGCCGTGCTTGTGAGAGTTGTCGTCGCGGAGGTGCGCCTCAATCCGGGTGATGCTGCTCTCGACGTGTTTGAGGGCCTCGTGGACCTCTTCGTTGACCTTCGCGGTGAGCGCTTCGCTGGACTGAACGTCTCCGGCGTTGACTTGAATCAGCATGGGCAGAACTCCTGGGTTGGATTTGAAAACCGTCCTTGACGGGCGGCACGGCGCCAGCCTCACTGTATCGCCTGCGCCGGTTTTTCGCGGAGCGCTCGTGAAACGCACCCCTGGCGTGCGCAGGTCGGGCGTCCCAGGTTCGAAAGGGCCGGCGTTTGCGGTCAGGCCGCCTTCGTCAGCTTCAGCGCCGGCCCGGCGGTCTTCAGCAGACGCTCGCGCTCGGCGTCCAGCTCGCTGGCCAGCTTTTCGTTGGCGCGGCGGATGCGGCACAGGCTGGTCCACTCGCCGTCCAGGTCGGCACGCATCGTCTGCAATTCGGTGCGGTCCAGCTCGACGCGGGCCTGCAGGTCTTCGACCCGAGTGACCTCGGCGGCGAGCTTTTCCTGCTGGGCGGCGAACTGCTGACGCTCGGCCTTCAGTGTCTCGCGGGCCTGCTGCAGTGTGCGGCGTGCCTCGTTCTGTGCGACGACGTCGGCTTCCAGGCCGGTGCGGATCTCGTCGAGTTCCCGGGTCTGCTCGTCGAGCTTTTGCTCACGCTGACGCAGCTTCTCTGATTCGGCGGTCTGCCAGGTGCGCAGCGAGTCGAACTGGCGCTGCAGGTCTTCGATCAGTTTGCCGCCGTCGTCGACGGGGGTTTCGTGCGGGGTCTTGGGGCGCGTCTTCATAGGTACGTCCTGGGGTGAGCGCTCGCGGCGCAGGGGGCGGGGAGGGGGCGGGCAGCCGGACCGTTCCGGCCGCTTTACCATCGGCGGACCCGGGGTTCGGGTTGAGCGGGGTGGCGCGGTCCGGGGGTTTGGGCGGACGGGTGGTTCTCGGACCCGCGGCCAGACTTTCTCATGCAGCACCCGCCCTCGCCACCCAGCCCCCGGCGGAACGTCCTGAAGGCGAGGGTCGCCGTCCCGCAGGCACGCGAGGGTTTCAATCACATTCTCAGTCGTGGAACAGGTGAAGTCTTTAGCTCTTCAGTGCCGCAATCCACAGCGGCATCGTCACCAGGCTGAGCGCGCTGGTGGCGATGGCCACGCGGGCGGCGACGGCCGGCTCGCCGCCGTAGAAGCGGGCGATCACGATGGGAAAGATGGCGCCCGGCATGGCGGCGTGCAGCACCAGCACGGTGTGCAGCGGACGGGCCGCGTCGGCGGGGCCGGCGAAGATCCAGGGCAGGGCGGCGGCCGCCGCGACAAAGACCAGCGGCAGCAGGCCCAGACGCAGCACGCTGCCGCCCAAGGCGGTCGCCCAGGCGTCGCGCGCCGAGTGGTCGGGGTCGGTCCGGCCCCGGGCCCACGCGTCGACAATAAGGGCGCCGATCATCAGCAGGGCCACCGGCACGGCGCAGCCGGCCAGGGTGCCGAGCGCGTGGTCAAGAAATCCGGGAATCCACCCGCGCCCGCCCGCGGCCAGGAGTGCCAGCGCGGCCACCACGGCCACGGCGGGCGGATTCACCACGCGCCGAACGGCCGACCAGCCGACGCTGCCGCTGACCACGGCCACCCCCAGTGTCCACAGCGCGAGCTCGACGCCCACGTTGGTCACAAAAAGCACGCCCAGCACGTCGGCCTGCTGGTCCGCGTCGGGGTGCAGTGCTCTGGCCAGGGGAATGGGCAGGTAGCCGTAGTTGTGCAGGCCCGCGGCGAGCGCGAAGGTGCGGCGGGCTCGCGGCGTGTGCAGGCCCAGGGCCGGCCCCAGCGCCCACGCCGCCGCGCCGGCGATCGCGATACCGGCAGCGGCGGTGGCGAAGCCCAGCAGCGGCGGCAACCACACGTTGGCCGCGGTGCCGAACGCGGTGCTGTCGAGGATGCTGTCGACGATCAACGCGGGGATCAGCACCCACACCACCAGCTTCATGAGCGAGGTGTCGGCGTCGTGGGTGAGCAGTCCGGTGCGGCGCAGCAGAGCGCCGAGGGTGATCACGGCGAAGACAGCGAGCGTGGCAGATAAGACGGTCATCGGCGGAAACGCCTGGCGGGGCCCGCGCTAACGGTTCATCATGTGCGTGGCGACCTGGTCGAAAAACGCGTGCAGCATCGCCTGGTCGTCGTGGGTGAACCCGGCGTCGGGCAGGGCGGCCGTCATAAGTTGCATCCAGCGGTCGCGGGCGGGGCGGTCGATCGCGAAGGGCCCGTGCCGCATACGCAGCCGGGGGTGGCCGCGTTCACGCGCGTAGGCGTCGGGGCCTCCGCAGCGCTGGATCAGAAAATGACGCAGCCGGTGCTCGGCGCCGTCCCAGTCGTTGTCCGGATACATCGGCCCCAGGAGGTCATCGCCACGCACCTGCGCGTAAAAACCGGCGACGAGCCGGGTGAACGGCTCGTCGCCCGTGCGGGGGTATAGATCAGAGAGGGGGTCGGCCGGATTCATGGCCCCAAGCGTACCCGCGGCGGGCGAGGGTCTGGCCCGCGCTAAATGCGGCACGCGGGGCGGGCGGCGGCTCAGCCGGCGATGCGGTCGGGCCGATCGGGCCCGTGCACGGCGGCCAGCAGGCGGGACAACTGGTTGGTGCAGCCTCGCAGGGCGGGCTCGTGGGCGGTGCCCAGCGCCGCAGCGTGCAGCGCGCGGGCCCGGGCGAGCACGCCGTCGATGCGGTCGGCCTGGCGGGGACCACGCCCCGACACGCAGCCGCGGAGGCCTTCGAGGTCGCGGAGCAGGCGGTCGACCGTCTGGGGGGTGACGGCAGGGGTGACGGCAGATGGGGCGGTCATGGCGGGGCTCCGAGAGGACGGGAAGTGAGGCCGAAACTGGCCGGGCAAGGGGGAAAGAACCGGGCGGCGTGGACCGGACGTCCCGTCGCTTTTGAAGTCGGCCATCTACCGACCGAGCGGCCACCTTTTATGGGCCGTTTTTCGGATCGACCGGGGCGTTCGGCCCGGTTGCACGGGCGCGGGGCGGCTTCCGGGTCCGCGGGCGGGCCCGGCCGTCCCAGCGGTATGATGCCGCCGATGTTTGAATCCCCGCCGCTGACAACCCCGGGCCTCTTTGTGACCGGCACCGGGACCGACGTGGGCAAAACCACGGTGGCGTGTGCGATCCTGACCGCGTGGCGCGATCAGAACCGGCGGGTTCGGCTGGGCGTGTGCAAGCCGTTCTCCAGCGGCTGCGGACGCGACCGTGAGGGGCTCCTTTCTGAAGATGCGCAGTCGCTGGCCCGGGCCGGGGGCTGCGCGGCCCCGCGGTCGGTGGTGAGCCCGGTGTGCTATGCCCCGCCCGTGGCCCCGGCGGTCGCGGCCGAGGCGGAGGACCGCGGGCCGGACTGGGCGGCGGTGTCGGCGGCGCTGACGGCGCTGGACCGAGACCACGACGCGCTGCTGATCGAGGGGGTGGGCGGCGCGCGGGTGCCGCTGGACCCGGCGTATCCGCGGTTCATGGTGGCCGAGTTCGCCCGCGCGCTGGCGTATCCGGTGCTGGTGGTGGCCGATGCGGGGCTGGGCACCCTGAACCACACGCTGCTGACGGTCGAGTGCCTGACCAACCTGGGTTGCCGGGTGGTGGGGCTGGTGCTGAACGACCGCACGCCCGGCGACGACGGCGCCGACCCGTCGCGGCGCACCAACCCGCGCTGGCTTGAGCGGCTGACCGGGGTCAAGGTGCTGGCCCACGTGCCGGCGGGACGATCGATGACACCCGGCAGCGGTACGCCCGATGCCCGGGTGGTGGCGGCGGTTTCCGGCGTGGACTGGTCGCAGGTGGTGCGACCGCCGGGAGCTTGAGGCCCGAAAACCAGTTCACGCTGTGGAGAGCGGGTGACTGTCCCGACCCGATCGCCGAACCGTTGGACCGCTGCGTCGCCCAGGCCTTTTACTCGTCGCCGAACAGCGTCCGCAGACTCTTGCGGATGCCGCGTAGCGCGGTCACCTCGGTCACCGGGTCGCTCAGCGTGCCGCGAACCTTGATGGCGATCAGCTCGTCGCGGAACATCTCGACCAGGTCCGCGAGGGGGCCCATGGGCGGCCCGGCGGTGCTGCGCGACACCATGAGCAGCCGCAGCTGGTTGTCGGGCAGCGTCATGGTGCCCGCGCCGGTGATCGACAGGCCCGGACCTGAAATCGAGAGCTCATCAAAACGCACGGTGTCGCCGCTGAGCAGGTACCGGGCCGAGGCGCGGTCAAGCGGCGAGCCCGAGGGAAGCGACAGGTTGGTGGCCCGCAGCACCGCGTTGCTGAACGGGCGGTTGACCAGGCTGGCATCGCGCACCCGCAGCACCCCCCGGCCCCGGCGGTCGGCGGGGCAGCCGAGCGGGAGTTCGAGGGTGAGGCCCGCGGAGAGCAGGCCCGAGCCGGCGTCGCGGGCGGCGTCGGTGAAGGCCCGCGACGGCGTGTCGCCGCCGGGGTCCGATGTCGGGGCCCCGATGAACCCGGCCACGTCGACGTCGGTCAGACTCAGCCGCAGGCGGCAGGGCTGGTCGTCGGTCAGGGGGATGGATCCTTCGCCGACGAGCACCCCGCCGTAGACCGAGCCAAGCAGCGGGCCAAAGGTCAGCGTGTCGGGCCAGCGGGTGTTGTCTATTTTGACCGTCAGCGGGCTGACCAGCCGGTCCGACACGCGGGCGGTCTCGGCGTTCAGGTCGAAGCTCATTTCGGGGTGGATCCGGCCCGCGCCGGTGCGCACCCGCGCCAGCAGGCCGCCGCTTAGTTCGGTCACCGGAACCCCCAGCGTGAGCCGCGTGTCGTGCAGGCCCAGGCGGCCGTCGAACTCCGCGGCATTCTCGTCGGCACGGCGCGCGGGAGAGTCGGGACGCAGCAGCAGGCGGGCGTCGCTGACCGTGACTCCGCCGCGGAGCTCCATGGCGTCGATCACGCCGGTGACGGCCGGGGGCAGCACCGCTCGGGCCACCGGGCAGGGCAGCGTGGTCGCGGCCGTGAGGTCCAGCACCGTCTGGGCGTCGGGGCCCAGGCCCACCTCACCGTTGACCGCCGCCCGCCCGGTGGGGAACACGCCGGTGAGCTTGTCGAGCTCGACGCGATCGGGCCGCACGGTGGCCCGCCCCGAAACCTGCTCGAAGCTCAGCGGCGTGGCCCCGTGCATCAGGCTGAGTGTGCGGGGTTCGATCTCGAGCGCGTACGCCACGGCGGGCGGGGCAGCCGGCACGCTCGTCGCGCCGGTGCCGGTGCCGGTGTCGGCGTCCGCGTCCGCGGCCTTCCGCCGGGCCCGCAGCCGCAGGTCGCCGACGCCGCCGGGCTGCCAGCGTTTGATCAGTGCGGACACGCGCGTTCTGGCCTCGCTCCCCTCGGGGATCAGTTCGACCAGGGCGGGCGTGAACGTCACGCCCAGGGCCGCGCCCCGCAGGGTGAATCCCTGCCGGCCCGGCGCCCAGTCGAACCGGGCCTTGAGGTCCAGCGCGCCGCCCGCGTTCAGGTCGCCGTGCAGCGACGTGATTTCGGCGTGGTCGCGGGTGACCACGAAGGCGGCATCGAGCGGGCTGACGATCAGGGCCCCCGAGCCGGGCCGGGCCCGCGCTCCGGTCAGCCCGCCGCGGACCACAAACCGTGTGTCGCCGCCCACCGGCGGACGCAGAACGGTGGCGGCGCCGCGGGCCTCTCCCTCCAGGTGCAGGGGTCGGAGGTGCTGCTGCGCGTCGTCGGGCAGCGCGGCGAGCAGCAGCACGTCGGCGGGCGCGCGGATGTCGGATATTTCCAGGTCGGGGAAGGTCGGGCCGTGCTTTTCCGGCTGGTCGATGCGGCCCGCGACGGTTGCGGTGGCGCCGGTGGGGCCGACGAGGGTCAGGCCCCGCAGGTCGATCCCGCCCGGGGCGATGACGACCCGGCCGCCGGTCGCGGTCACGGGGTAGGGGAAGTGCGTGAAGACCAGCCCCAGCCCCGCCGGGTGCAGGGTGGTGCGTACCGCGTAGCGGCCACCGGGACCGGGCGGGCGGTCGATCAGCACGTCGGCGTTCAGCTCGCCGCCGAGGGCGAACGGGGGCGGGACGGGCGTCCCGTCCGCGGGGTCTGCGGCCGCGCCCGCCTGCGTGGGGGCAGGCGCGTCGAGCGTCGCACCGACACCGGGCCACAGCCGAAGTGCGTCCAGCTTGCTCCCGTCAAAAAACAGGTCGGCGGCCTTCCCATTGCGTCCCAGGGCCGCCCGCACATGGTCGTCGTAGGGCACGCCCCGTGCGGTCACCAGCAGCCGCACGCCCGCGTGCTTCCGGGGCGGCGCGATCTCGCCGTCGAGCGTGATGACCCCGCCCGCCGGTCCGCGGCCGGTCAGCCCCTCGAGACGCACCACGTCGGGGTCGAACGTCACCGCGCCGCGGAGGCCTTCGATCGGGAAGGGGAACTTGGCGTAAAGTGCGCGGGCGTCGAGCACCTCCACCCTCCCGCTGACCGCGACCTCGCCGCCGGGCGTGGCGCGCCGGACGTGGGTGGTCGCCCGGAACCGCCCGCTGGGCTTGAGCCGCGCGAACACCCCGGCGGCGGCGGCGGGCAGGCCCGAGACAAACAGGGGGTTGCGTTCAACCGTGAACGCGTCGGTCTGCAGCGTGAGCGCCCCGGGGGTGGCCGGGTCAAGCCCCCAGGAACCGTTCAGGTGGTAGTTCACGCCCTCGATGGCGCCGGTGAGGTTTTCGATCCGCACCGACCGCTCGTCGGCGATCAGTCGCCCGTTGACCCGCGTCATGCGCGGGGCGTAGCGCGGCCCCGCGGCGTCGGGGGCCATGTCGTCGTCGAACAGGCCCAGCTCGGCGTACGGCGGGGTGAGGGCCACGTCGGCCAGCTCGAGCGCGGCGCGGTTGAGCCGGATACGGCCACGCGAGTCGGTTTCCAGGTTGACCGCCGCGGCCGGTACGCGGCCGACCGGTTCCAGCCGGTCCCACAGGGCGCGGAAGGCGGGGGGCACGAACGGACGGTACGACGCGTTGAACGCGAGCCCGGCCAGGTCCAGGTTCAGCCCCGGGTTGGCGGTGTCCACCCACCCGGTCAGCTGGGTGTCCGCCACCGCGTCGTCGCCGTAGGTCTGCAGCACAAGGTCGTAACGCCGCGGGTGGTCGGGCTGCTCACGCAGCTCGCCGGCCAGCCGCAGCACCGCGTCGGTGCGGTCGACCTGCGACGCGTCGAGCGTGGCGAAACGCGCCCGGGCGCCCGACAGCGAGATGCGTGGCGGCAGACGGACCTCCACACCCGGTCCGCCACCCCTGGGCAGGGGAAGGTCTTCGATGTTCAGGCGTCCGGTCCGCGGGTCTTCGACCAGGTGCAGGCGTGGCCGGCGGATGTCAACCTCGCGGGCGTCGACCACGCCACGCCACACCCGGCGGATGTCCAATCGCACGGCAATACGCTCGCAGTCGAACAGCCGCGCGTAGCCCGGCGCCCGGTGGCGGGGGCCCGGGAGGCCGACGGTCAGGCCGTCGAGGGTGAGGTGGCCGTCGAAGGTCAGGTCAGCGCGGTCCAGGCGGGCCACACCGCCTACGGCGCGGCCGATGAGGCCTTCGACGATGGGCGTAAGCTGCTTCGGCCGGCTGTAGTAGTAGCCCAGGGCGACCAGCACGGTGAGCAGGGCCGCGAGGGCGAACGCGGCGCGGACGATCCAGCGGCGCCAGCGGCGCGGGCGCCGGGGCGGGACGGGTGCGGCGGGGGGCACGCCCTGGTCCCGGGCGTCCGCCGGGTCGGCCGGGTCGGGGGTGTCGGGGGTGTCGGGCTGAAGCACGTCGGGCATGGCGGTCGGCTGGTATGGTTCCGCGTCCGGGCCCGGCCCGGATCGTCCCCCGTTCCTGCTGCTCATCCCCTTATCTGAAAGCACGCCCCGATGTCCGACGCCTCCGAAACCACGAAGGATACCATTACTTACGACGACTTCGTGAAGATCGATCTGCGGGTGGCGACGATCGTCGAATCCGAGGCACACCCCAACGCCGACCGCCTGCTCAAGCTCCAGCTGGACCTGGGTCCTTTGGGGCCGCGTCAGATCTGCGCAGGGGTGCGTGCCTTTTACGAGCCCGCCGACCTGGTGGGCCGGCAGATCATCGTCGTCGCGAACCTGGCGCCGCGGAAGATCCGCGGCGAAGCGAGCGACGGCATGCTGTTGGCCGCCAGCGTGCTGGGCGAGAGTGAGGGCGACGAGAACCCCCCGCAGGTGGTTGACGTGGTGCTTCTTGCTCCGGGTACAGCGGTGCCGGCGGGGTCGTCCGTCGGCTGATGCGGGCGACCGCCTTGCGGGGCGTGCCGGGCGGGGGGTCGTGATTTGTGATCCGTGATCCGTGGTCCGTGATCCGAATCTGGCGGATGGCGAAGTGATTTTTGCAGGGCGAGCCTCCGGCGAGCCGCGCGTGCCATTCCACGCGCGGCGTGCGACTTGTTTGTAGTTGGCCGTCCGGCCGAATGCCTCGCCCTACCGACGAAAATACGATCAAACGAGTCACGAGTCACGAGTCACGAGTCACGAGTCACGAGTCACGAGTCACGAGTCACGAGTCACGAGTCACGAGTCACGAGTCACGAGTCACGAGTCACGAGTCACGAGTCACGGGTCACGGGTCACGGATCACGGATCACGGATCACAACTGCCTCACTCCCGGTACGCCTCCAGATCAAACCCTGTCCGCTTCGCGATCGCCTCGGGGCTGACCGGCAGGTCGTCGTCGGCCTCGCGCAGCAGCAGGCTGACGCCGATCGGGGCGAAGCCCTCGACCTCGCGGGCGTACGCGTCGTCGGTCAGTGGCTCGTACGACTGGGCGCGGAAAAGGGCGACCCCTGGGCGGCCGCCCGCGTCGCGGAGGGCCAGGGCGAAGGTGCGTCGCTCGGCGGGCAGGTCCTGCAGGTTCTCTGCGGCGTCCAGGCCCTCGACGACGGCAAAGGCCGCCTCGACGAAGTCGACGCTGGCTCCCACTTCGGGCAGCACCGGCGGCGCGCCGTCCAGCCCGGCGACGCGTTGGAAGCCCGGCACGTCCACCGCCGTCGCGCCGCGGTCGCGGGCCACGGCGTCCACGCCCCGCTCCACCGCGTCGGCCCGCAAGGCCTCGGTCTCGGCGGCCAGCGCCTCGTACGCCGCGATCGCGCGGGCGTCCCGCTCGACGCGGTCGCGGACCTGGGCCAGGTCGGCGGGCGGGTGGCTGGGATCGACGCCGGTGAGCAGGTGCAGGTACACCCCGCCGTCGGCGCCGCGGAGTGGCCGGCCGGGCAGGCCGACCTGCGTCCGCAGGCTGCGGGTCACGTCTTCCGGGTCGTCGGCCAGCTCGCGGACCTGGCTGACGTAGGCGGCGAAACCGATGCGGCCCTCGGAGTCTACCGCGGCGCGGCCGATGCCCGGGGCGTTGGACAGCTCGGCCACCGGCGTCCACGCGTCGCCGTCGCCGGCGACGGTGGCGTCGACGTCAAACCTTTCCTTGACCAGCGCGGCAAGCGCCTCCAGGTCGATCGGCTGGTGGTTGTCGGGCAGGGTGTAGTAACCCAGACGCTCCTCAATGCCGCGGACCGACTCGGCCACCTGCCCGGCCAGAAAGGCCTGGACCCGGTCGCCCAGTGCCTGCACGCCGCGGTCGGTCAGCCGCTCGGTGATCCGCCTGCGCACCTCGGCGGTCGGCCGCTCGGGGGTGTTGCCCTGTTCATCCGCGAACTCGGCGGCGTTCTCCAAGTAGTAGGTCTTTACGTCGAGGTAAGGCACGTCCACCGCGTCCCGGATCGCGTCGCCGCTCACCGCGAGGTAGCGGCCGCGCACGCGGTCGGGGTAGCGGTAGCCGAAGGGGAAGGGCTCGCCTTCACCGGGCAGGTTGTCGCGGTAGGTGTGGAAGACCTCGTTCAGCCGCTCGGTCGTCGGCGTGGGGACCGAGGCCGGGTCGGGGCGCAGCACCACCAGCCGGCCGGCGAGGCTCGACGCGTTGTCCCGCACGGTCCGGCGCAGCAGCGGGGTGCTGACCCGGAAGGCCCCGTTGCTCTGCATCGCGATCTGCGGGGCCAGGAAGCGGCGGTACATCTCGCGGTTGCCGCTGACCTGTTGCAGCCCGCTGTACACCCTCTGCACCCGCCGCAGGCCGGCGGAGGGCGAGGCCTCGCCGGGGTCGGTGTAGGCGACACCGTCCACCAGCCGGCGGTAGTCCTCGGCAATCAGGAAGCGCCGCACCACGTGGCGGATCGATGCGGGGGTGGTCTGGAAGCGCTGGGCCAGCTCGGCCATCCGCTCCTGGTCGATGCCCAGGCTGCCCAGCGCCGCGTTGATCTCGGCCTCGCTGGCCCACAGGCCCATGTCTGCCGCGTCGGCCTGCAACAGGGCCCAGGCCACCTCGTCGTCGGTCACCATCCCGGCGCTCAGCGGCAGCGCTTCGAGCAGGCGGATCTCGTTGGCGGCCTGCATCAGGTCGCCCTGACGCACGGGCTCGCCGTTCACGAAGCCGGCCTTGGAGTTTGCCCCGGTGGGGGCGAACATCTGGGCCGCCTGCGGCACCAGGAAGGCGATCATGAGAATCACCCCGCCGACGACGAGGATGATCTTGTTGTACTGCCGGAAGAACTTGAACATGGGTTGGCTTTGGGGGCGGTCTGGGGGGACGCGGCATCATAAACCCTGCCCGCTTCGCTCGTCGGGCCCTTCTCGTGAGCGTTGTGCGTGCGGGGGCTGGGGGTGCGGCGGCGGCCCGCCGCACCCCCAGCCCCCGCACGCACGCGGCCCCGTCGGCGGGCCCGCGTCGCCGCAGGCGACGGGGCCGGGTTCCGCGTTCAACGAGCCGCGCCCGTCAGGAAGCGGACCCGCGGCTTGTCATTCGCGGGAAACCGGCCCCGGTCCGCGGGTCGCTCCCTCACGGTCGGGGCTCGTAGATTGCAGCCCGGACCCCGCGGCCTGCCCGCTTCGCTCGTCGGGCCTTTCTCGTGAGCGTTGTGCGTGCGGGGGCTGGGGGTGCGGCGTCGGCCCGCCGCACCCCCAGCCCCCGCACGCACGCGGCCCCGTCGGCGGGCCCGCGTCGCCGCAGGCGACGGGGCCGGGTTCCGCGTTCAACGAGCCGCGCCCGTCAGGAAGCGGACCCGCAGCTTGTCATTCGCGGGGAACCGGCCCCGGTCCGCGGGTCGCTCCCTCACGGTCGGGGCTCGTAGATCGCAGCCCGGACCCCGCGGCGTCGCGTCCCCTCCCACGCGCCCGCACGGCCCGCCGGGGCTTCGGCCCGCCGACGGATGTCGGCTTCCGCTTGCGGGTGGATCCGGTGGCCGCCACCGGCCCCACCCGCAAGCGGACACCGGCGTCACGAGAAGGGCCGACCCGGCTAGAACACCCGCGGATCCCGGCTGCCCCCGTGCGGGATCAGCGTGAAGCCGATCCGCTGCTCGTCGTCGAGCTCGTTGAAGTCGGCCTGGAGACGCAGCGTCCACTGCGGCAGCCGTCGGTCTAGCGTCACCGCCAGGCTCTGCGTGCCGTTGTCGCCCAGGTCGAAGGTCTGATACGCGCCCAGTCGGTACTTGCGGGTCAGCGTGTAATCGAAACCCGCCCGCAGCAGCCGGCTGTCGAGCGGCTCGATCTCGTAGTAAGCCAGCTGCGAGCGGAGGTTGGGGGTGTGCTCCAGCGTGGCGCCGGTGCGCCACTGGGCCACGCGGTCGGTCTCAAAGTCGTGGGTCAGCTCGCCGGCCAAGCCCAGGGTGTCGGTGACCATCCACCGCAGCTCGGTATAGAAGTGGTCGCCGCCCACGGCGTACTCGGGGCGGTAGTCGTCGTAGCGTGGCAGCACGGCGGCGGGGTCGCCGGTGTCGCGCAGCACCAGGTCGGTGCGCAGGGAGAGCCAGTCGACGGTGCGGGAGGTGTTCTCGACCCCGCCCCGCTGACTGCCACTGGACCCGCCCTGGCGCTGACTGCCACTGGACCCGCCCCGGCGCTGACTGCTACTGGACCCGCCCCGGCGCTGACTGCTACTGGACCCGCCCCGGCGGGTCTGGAACGTCTGCGTCAGCCCCAGCCGCAGCCCGTTTCCCTCGGCAAGCCGTTCGACCTCGGGGTCGTAGACCGGCAGGTCGCCCGCGTCGAGCGTGCTGCCCGCGGCGAAGACGGTGATCGAGGGCTCGACCAGGTGACGCAGGCCATCGAGGTCCAGCAGGTCGCTGCGGACCGCGGGCAGGGCCTTGACAAACTGCGTGCCGGCCCGCAGGCCGACCTCGCCGCGCAGCCGCACGCGGTCGTCGCTGACGCCGCCGTTGAAGGCGTCGAAAGAGTCGTCGTACGCGGTCACGCGGCCCACGGCGTAGGGCGTGAGGTTCCACGCGTCGGCGGGGCCGCCCTTGAGCGGCAGGCTGACTTCCTGGCGCAGGTCCAGCCGTCGGACGTCGTCGGTGGGCAGGTTCAGGGCGCGGGCCCGCTGGTCGAAGGTCGTGCCGGGCGCGATGCCAAAGAGCGCGGCCGAGTCGGCCGCGTTAAAGCCGCGGTCCCCGGGGGCGTCGTCGCCCGGCCGGATGCGCAGCTGGCCCAGCCGCGCTTCACTGAACCAGGTGACGCGGCCGTCCAGCAGGGTGCCGCCGATCACCCGGTGGGTGGCCTCGGGCAGGCGTTCGACGCTGTAGCCGCGGGATTGCAGCAGGTCCTGCTGCTCGACGAAGTCGCTGAGGCGGGTGGCGCCCAGCAGGTCCACCGCGGTGGCGCCCTGCTGCCGCTGCACGTGCACCGAGGTCTCGTAGGGCTTGGCGGCGTAGGCCTCGTCGGGGAAGAACGTTTCGAGCAGGCTGGGGTCGCTGGCGTAGGCGCCCTCGAGCGACACCCGGTAGCCCCGGCCCAGAGGCTGGCGGTGACGCGCCCGCACGAAGCCGCGGACGTCGTCGCGCTGGGGCACGACGCGGCCGGCGACCTCGTCGTCGCCGCTGTCGTCCGGCAGCAGGTAAGCGCGGTGATCTCCCCGGGTGCGGTCATGGGTGTAGCCGCCCTGCGAGCCCAGGCCCGGGCCGTGGTCGCCCAGATAGTCCAGGTCGCCCGCCCAGGTCACGCCGTCGGGTTTGGGTCGTCCCAGCAGGGCGAACATGTCCCAGCGTGAGGTGACTTCCATCCCGTTGCGCGACGAGTAGTCGCCGCCCAGCCGCCGCAGCGGCGTGTCCAGGCTGTAAGCGGCGAGGTAGGGCCAGTAAAAGAACGGCTGGTCGCCGGCGTTGAGGGTGGTGCCCCTGGCGGTGAAGAAGGTGCCGGTACCGTCCGCGCCCGGCTCGTCCGGGTCCGCGTCGGGAAGGGCGTAGCGACGCAGCGTCAGCTCGTCGGCGCCGATCGAGAAGTGCGGCACGGCAAAGGCGCTGTTGCTCAGCGTGGCGCCGCGGGCGGCGAAATCGGCGGCCGAGGTCTGGCGTACTTCCCGGGCCCGCATGTAAAGCGGCACGCGGCGGTCTCGGTCGTAGGTGTAGAAGGCCGCGTCCAGCAGCGTTGCGCGCTTGCGCTGCAGGTCGTAGTACACCCGCGGGGCCCGCACGGTGTAGTCGCCGTCGCCGATGACCGCGTGGTCTTCGAGGTAGACCCCGGCGATCTGCTCGGCCTTCAGGCCCGCATCCGCGTTCGCGCCCGAGCCCGCATCGCCCGCCGCGCCGCCAACGCCCGGCAGCAGGTTGGGGGGCGGGCCGTCCTCGCCGTGCAGAAACAGCACGATCTTGTCGGCCCGCAGCGTCACCACGCGGGCGTCACGCTGGTCTTCGAATACCAAGCGGACGTTACCCGCCAGCGTGACCGCGGTCTCGTCTTCGCCGGGCCGCACCGACCAGCGGTCCATGCTGTAGGCCACCACGCCGCGGGCGGGCAGCACGCCCGAGTCGGTTCCGTCCCGCGGGTTGCGGCCGGCGGGGTGGGCGGCGTGTTGCAGCGCCGGTGCTTCGTTGCCCGTGACCGCCGCCACCTCGGGCGCAGGCACCGCGGCTTCGCGGGTCAGGCGTGCCCGGCGGCTGGCCCGCCGGGCGGCCACGGCGGCGGGCAGGCCGCCCGGGTCGTCGGGGTCCACGGCGGGGGCGTGGCCCGGCCGCGCCGCCGCGACGCGTCGCGCCGCGAGGCTCTGCCGCGCGGGGGCGATCAGCGGGTGGTCGGGGGCCGCCGCGGCGCGGGCCAGCGTGCCCGGGCGGTCCAGGCGGACCGACCCGCCGGTCGCGGCGGTCACCAGCAGCCGCGGGCCGCCGCCGGTGATCGGCCCGGTGCCCGGCAGCGGCCGGGCGTTCTCGAAGAAGGCGGCGACGTGCCGCACGGGCCCCGTGTCGGTGGCCTCGGTCTCGATCCGCACCACCGCCGCGTCGGCCGTGAAGCCCCGGGCCCCCAGCACGAAGCGTGCGTCGTCTTCCAGCAGCAGCACCTGCGCGTCGCCGTCGTTCCACACGGTGACGCGCAGCGCGGTCAACGCCAAGTCAACGTCCAGGCGTGGGTCGGCGAAGGGGGCGTCCAGGGTGGCGTGCGGCAAAGCGGTGGCGACGCCCTGCGGCTGCGCGGCCGCGGGCACGCTGACCGCTGCGGCGAGCAGCAGCGCGGTCGTGAAGGGTCGCGGGGGTGTCCCAGATCGTGCGGAGCGACGTCGCATCACGCGACTTTAACCGGTGCTGCCTTGGCGCGGGTGCCGTGAGGGGGTGGGCGGGTCTTATCACCGCGCGGCGCAGGCGTCAGGCGTCAGGTCCCGGGCGTGAGGAAGACGCAAGCGGAGTTCGCGCATTTTTGGGAGGGCGAACCTTCTGGTGAGCCGCTGTCCCGTGGCACGCGTGGCCCACCAGAAGGTTCGCCCTCCCATTGACCGCCGGCATCGGCGCCAGCGCTCTTCCTGACGCCCAGGGCCTTTCGCCTGACGCCTCGCCAGAAGCGCTCTCGCACTCGACATCCCCGCGACCGCGCGTCGCCTGCGGTTCGCCGCGATCAACGATTCAGCCCGCCGCCAGCGGCAGCCGCCGCGGCGACAGCACCACGATCTGCCAGATGTCCACCGCGCTGGTCTTGAAGTGGTACAGCACGCGCAGGCCCACGCCCTCAAGGCACTCTTCGAGCGTCAGGTCGCTGCGCCAGCCGATCTTGACGAACAGCGGATTGGCGACACGCTCGAACCAGCCCACCACCGGCTTGCTGGAGCGGAAGTGGTTCAGCACGATGATCTTTCCGTCGGGCTTCACCAGCCGCTTGGCCTCGCGCAGAAGCTTGTTCGGCTCGCTCACCACGCTGATGGTGTGGCTGATGACCACGTGGTCGAAGCTGTGGTCGGCGAAGGGGGTTTCGAGCGCGTTGCCGCGGATCAGCGTGACGTGCGCGAGGCCGTGCTCGGTGACCTTCTCGGCCGCCTTGGCCAGCATGCCCGCCGACAAGTCCATGCCCACCACCGCCAGGTCGTGGGGGTACGCGTGCAGCGACATGCCGGTGCCGATGCCCAGGTCCAGCACCCGATCGCCGGGCCGGGGCCGCAGCTCCGCGATCGCCCGCATCTGCCGCTTGTGCACCAGCCGGCCAAACGTCTCGTCGTACGCCTTCGCCCACAGGTCGTACACCCGCTGCATCCCCGACTCGGTGGGTGCCACGCCGGCCGTGGCGTTCGCCGGGGCCGTCGGGGCCGGCGGGGTCGGGGCCGAGGTACGGGGGGGCGAGGCGTCGGGCATGCCGACATCTTAGGGAGCGTTTCAGAACGCCACGGGCCGGCGGGACGGCGGCAGCATCCCAAAGCGCCGCCGCTCACTTCACTGTCTCACCTCCCCTCTGCGACGGCGATGACGCGGTCCGGCGCCTTGCGAGCGATCGTTTTCGCTCGCCCTCGGCTTACGCGGGGTATTCCAACGCACTGCTAGGTTTCAACTGGTTGCGCTGCTAGGCTGACCGGAGTGCCCCGCGGCCGCCCTTTCGGCGGAGCCGGGGTGGTTTTGCCCGTTTCTTCAACCGTGAGAAAGACCGCCATGAAATCCACCGACCCAATCAGAATCCCCGTTTCCCATCTCGCGTCGCGTGCCTTCGGCGCCGTGGCGGCCGCGTCCCTCGCCGCCACCGCCGGCGCCGCCACGGTCGAGGTGCTCGGCAGCCCGTCCGGTGGTGACAACGGCGTGGTCGAGCGCACCGGCACCCGAGCCACCTTTTTCCCCGGACGCCCCTTCGGCAGCGGCGAACAGGTGCTCGAAACCGGCGGACGCGAGGCCTCGACCGTCACCACCGGCGACGGGACCTTCTCGATCCAGTCCGAGCTGTCACCCGTGGAGACCCTCCGCAACCTGCCCACCGCCGACGCCCCGCCGCCGGACCCCGGCGCCGCCGAAGAAGACACCCCGCGGCAGAACGCCGCGTTCGAGCTCGCCTTCGACATGGACTTCGACTACCGGCTCGAAGCAGACAACGACCTGGGCTTTTCCAGCTTTCTCACGCTGGTCATCGAACGCCTCGACGAGGGCGGCACCGAAGAAGTCTTCCGCTACGACGCCAGCACCGCCGGCCTCGACGCCTCCGTGTCGTCGGACGGAACGTTCCTCGCCCAGCTCGACCGCGCGGCCAATCCCGTCCTCGCGCTCACCGACGCGGGCGACGCCGCCCTCGGCCAGGGCACGCTTTTCAACGAGCTGTCCGGCAGCCTCGACGGCGTGATCGCCGCCGGCACCCTCAACGCGGGCACCTACCGCGTCACCCACGACGTCGTCCTCGTCCGGGACCCGTTCTCCACCAACCGCCTCACCAGCACCGTCTCGCTGGTCGGCACCGCCGTGGCCGACGTGCCCGTCGACCCCGGCCCGCCGAACGTCATCCCCTCGCCCACCGCCGGTGCGTCCGGTTTCGCGCTGCTGGCGCTGGCCACCCGCCGCCGCCGCACCGCCTGAACCACGGCCGGTTATCCGATGCCCCGACTGGACCCCCCGCCCGCGCCCCCGGCCGGGGGGTTCTATCATTCGGCGATGAAGCTGACCGTGAACGGCAAGACGAAAGACCTCGACGTCTCCCGCGTGGACGAGCTGCTCGCCGCGCTCGACCTGGCACACCAGGCCGTCGCCGTCGAGCTGAACCAAGCCGTCGTCCCCAAACGTGACCACGCCACGACCGAACTGAATGAAGGCGACGTGCTGGAACTGGTCACGCTCGTTGGCGGGGGGTGAGCGAGCGGGAGCCCGCAATGATTAGCGTCGGATGGACCACTGCGATCACGCGGGCCGACGTAAAACCCGTGCCCGCTGATTTTTCATTGACTTTTCCGTATAGGGAAGTACCCTATTCCGCGAAGTGCTGCGGGGGAGCGAATCGTTCGTTGCCGGACAGCTTTTTTTGGGAAGGAAAGAGGACTCATCATGATGTGCCCCAGATACCGCGCCAGCGCGGGTTTACTCGGTGTGGTTGCGGTTTTTTCTGCGACGTCGGCGGTCGCCGCGTCCGTTGATGTGCTTGAGGCCCCGAGCGGGGCGGTTGACGGAGTGATCGACCGGACGCAGGTCACCAGTCGCCAGGTGGGATCGGGCACCGACGTTCGGGTCACGACCGAACGCTCGAGTCTGGTCGTCACCGACCGTACCCTGGCCCTCGACATCGATATCGCCCAGCGGCAGAACATCGGCCCGGTGCCCGACGCGAGTGAAACCACCGACGAGACACCCGCGAACGGCAACCGGTTTGTTTTCGAGATCACCGAGTCCGCCGATTTCGAGTTTTCCACGTCCGGTGATTACTCCAACGTGGCCGGCACGTACCGAGCGGCGCTGACGCAGATCGCGGACCTTTCACCCGCCAGTAGTGTTTTTGTTGCGCGTCCGGGCGAAAGGGTCACCTCGGTCAGCTTCTTTGGGAACAACCCACGCATCACCTATTTCTTCCTGCCGGCGAACTCGTTTTCGGTGGGCGGGGGGCCGCCGGCTATTGATGCGGCCGAGGTTCAGCGCATTATCGCGGACGAGCCGCTGATCGACGAGCTTGATTTCAGCGCAAGTGGCGTCTCCACGGCAGGCACGCTCACGCCGGGAATCTACGAAGTCTTCCTGCGCGTCGCCGACGGCACCGACGAGCAGAGCGGCGGATCGGCTTTCGGGACGATCGGTTTCCGCTTATCGACCGCCGATGGCGGACCCCCTTCGGCCGTTCCCTCTCCGACCGCCGCGGTGGCCGGGTTGGTCATCTTGCCGCTGCTCGGAGTGCGTCGCCGCCGCGGCTGAACGGCGTGACGAATCCCGCAGCACGCGACCCCGGCCCGGCCGGGGTTTTTTCTGCGCCGGAGGGAGTCGACGTCGAAGCGCGTGGCACCCGTCAGCACCACGCGCACCGGCTGCGAAGATTCCCCTTGCCTCTGTGCCACCGTGTCTCGTGCGGGCGTCCCCGCCCGCTCGCCCGCCGGTGGGCCTGCGGCCGCCGCAGGTCCGACGAAGGGCGACTCCGCGCTAGCGGGACCAGCTCATCACGCACGCCGGCGGCATGTTCCGCAGCACCTTCGCCACGCACTTGCCCGGCCCAAACAGCCCGTCCATCCGCGCCCGAAACTTCTTCGCATTCACCATGTTGAAAGCGTGCAGGTACTGAAACGTGCGGAACGTCCCGCCGTGCTCCAGCAGCCGGTCGATCGCGTCCACCACGCCGTCCTGCACGCCCGCCGGCAGGCTTGCAAAGGGCAGCCCGCACAGCACCGCGTCGACCGGCGGCAGCCCGCGCTCGGCGTGCAGGTCAAACGCGTCGGCCGCGCTGGCGTGGGCGAAGTCTTCGCGGGGGAAGCGCTCGCGCAGGTGCGCGACAAACTCGGTGTCCAGCTCGACGCCCAGGTAGCAGGCGCCCGCGGGCTGGGCATTCAGGATGGCGCGGGTGAACGGACCCGTGCCCGGGCCAAACTCCACCACCGAACCGGTCGCCCGCAGCGTCAGCCCGCCGACCATCGCGCCCGCCAGCGCCCGGCCGCTGGGCATGACCGCCCCGACCTGCCGCGGCCGAGCGGCGAAGCCGCGGATGAACTTGAGGGGGGAGGGGGCCGGCATGCATCATCAGGGTAACCCGCGGCCCCGCCCGCCGAACCCGGCGCCCGACCCGATCCCGCGGCCGTCTCCAGCGGGGCCGCCGCCTACGCCGAAAAAGGCGACCGCTACTTCGCCGGCGTGCGCGAGGACTTCCTCACCCTGCTCTCCGTCCGCCCCCCGGGCGCCGTGCTCGAAATCGGCTGCGGCACCGGCGACACCGGCGGCGCCGCTCTGCAGCGCGGCGTCGCCCGCGCCTACCACGGCTGCGAGCTGGACCCCGCCTCCGCCGCGCGGGCGGCAGACGCCCTCACCTCGGTCACCGTCGGCGACGTCGAAATGTTGGACCTGCCTTGGCCCGCCCACACCTTCGACACGCTCCTGATGAGCGAAGTGCTCGAACACCTGCGCGACCCCTGGGCCGCCGTGCGCAAGGTCGCCGCCACCCTCAAGCCCGGCACCCTGGTGCTCGCCAGCTCGCCCAACGTCACCCACCACAAGATCCTGCGGGCCCTGTGGCGGGGCGGCTTCACCTGCACCGACGTGGGCCCCATGGACCGCACCCACCTGCGCTGGTTCACCCCCCGCACCTACGCCGCGATGTTCGAAGACCCCGGCATCGACATCACCCGCGTGCGCCCCAGGTCAGGGCTGGGGCCCAAGGCCAGGTGGCTCAACCGCCTGACGCTGGGGCGCCTGCCCCGGCACCTTTTTCAGATGCAGGTGTGCGTAGAGGGGCGTAAGCGGGGGTGAGGGGGTGGGGACGCCTCCGTGCCGGGGCGCTCGGCTTTCTAGACTGTCCCCATGCCCACCCCCACGCCCAACGCCTCCACATCCGAACCCACCGCCGCGCCGTTGACCATCGGCTCGCACACCCTCACCAGCCGCCTCATCGTCGGCACCGGCAAATACGCCAGCTACGAACAGATGCAGCATGCCCTCGACGCGTCGGGCTGCAGCGCGGTCACCGTCGCCGTGCGGCGCGAGCGGCTGATCGACGCCGACGGCAAGTCGCTGCTCGACTATCTGGACCTGTCGCGCTACACCGTGCTGCCCAACACCGCCGGCTGCTTCACCGCCGACGACGCGGTGCGGGTCGCGCGCCTGGGCCGTGAGATCCTCGATCAGCTCGACAACCCGGGCAAAAGCTGGGTGAAGCTTGAAGTGCTCAACGACAAGAAGACCCTGCTGCCCGACCCCGTCGGCACGCTGGAAGCCACCAAGACGCTGGTGGCCGACGGCTTCGAGGTGCTCTGTTACACCAGCGACGACCCGGTGATGGCCATGAAGCTGAAGGACGCCGGCGCGGCGAGTGTGATGCCCGCGGGCTCGCCGATCGGCAGCGGCCAGGGCGTGCTGAACCCCAACGCCATCGCGATCATTTTGGAGAGCCTGAAGGACGGCGACCCCGACTATCCGGTGATCCTCGACGCCGGCGTCGGCGCCGCCAGCGACGTGACGACGGCCATGGAGTTGGGCGCCGACGGCGTGCTGCTGAACACCGGCATCGCCCACGCCAAGGACCCGGTCGCCATGGCCCACGCCATGCGCCACGCCTTGGAAGCTGGGCGGCTGGGGTACGGGGCGGGGCGGATCGCGAAGAAGCTGTACGCGACGGCGAGTTCGCCTTGGGACGGGGTGATTTCTTATATCCCGGGGGAGTGATCCGGCGCCATCAGCTGCCATTGCCTCGCGACACGCGCGGCTGGAATGATGAGTGCGGGTAGACGTTTTTTTACGGGCCGCTGGCAACCTGGCTACGGAAAGGCCGAACGACCCATGGGCGAACGTCAAGGCAGAACTGCGAGCCAGAATAGCGAACGACGCCGTCAGATTCGGTGAGTCACTTCGCCCGCGCCAAGCCATCGCTTCGCGAATCACGGAGTTCACGGAGTTGAGTCCAGCCCGCGTGTTGTGCCGGTGATGGTTCGAAGGCGTCAGCGTCGCCGCACGACCTGCACGGAGGGCACGGAGGAAGGCCCGCAAGCGATCGGGAGAACGCAAACCGATGCGAGCCTAGCGGTCTTCACCCCGTCGCGGCCCTCCCAGCCGCCTGCGTCTTCTGTCTTCCTCCGTGTCCTCCGCAAAACTCCTCCTTGTTCTCCGTGATCCGCGGGAGCGGTGCCTTGGTGGGGGTGGGGGCGGAGGCGGGTCGTGTTTGGCGGTCAGGCGTAGCGTCTTGACGATCGGAGCTCCAACCCCTCGCGTTGCGCCCAACCCAACCAAGTATGCGTGGAAAGACATCGGTATCGCTTCGTCGAATTACCCGCGACGCAGGCGTCTTGGGTGGTTTGTTTTGCTGGTCTGAGACGACCGGGGGTCGGGGTCGCGCCCGAATGGTTGCCGGTGTCTTTCAACGCCTGCCTCTCTTGTCGTTCGCGACTGCACCCCGCCCCCACGTCGCGAGGCTCCGCGGCCCCTGCCCACCGGGGGTTCGAATAAGGCGGACGTCGTGGGCTCGATCGCGCGTCGCGGGCTTATTCAACCCCCGCAATGCCCCTGCACGGCCAGGGGTCAAACCCGGACCCGTCGTCGGCCTCGGGTGGCTAGCGCTGGCCACGGATGCGAGCGGGGGTGAGCAGAGGGCGCGGCGAGCGTCGCGGGCGGCCGACGCCGGGTCGTGGGAATGACCCCGGTTACTGGAGCTCGGGGTGGGCCAATGACTCCTCTCGTGTCTGGGGGCTCCGATAAACCCCGATCCCGGCTCACCCGCTCACCATTTCACCCCCGGAATCACGATGGCGACGGATCGACGGAGCCGCGTTCGCCGCGGCGCTACGCTTGGCCATGGCCACGGGAGACCTGTATATGAACGCCGATTACGTCCGCTCGATCGCCGCCCGCCCGCTGCCGCGGACCCACCGGGTGCTGTCGGCCCTGGCCCTGCTGGCGGCGGCGCTGATGCTGCTGGGCGGCTGTGCGAGCAAGCTGCTGATCGAAACCAGGCCGTCGGGGGCGCGGGTGGACGTGGTGGACGCCCGCGGCAAGACGGTGCGGTCGGGGACGTCGCCGCTGCGGACGGACCTGAAGTTCCCCGGCAAGGGCGACGCCCGGTACCAGGTGAAGGTCACGCCCACGCCCGAGCAGGCAGAGAGGTTCGAGCCGCAGGAGGCGGAGCTGACGGGGCCGCGCTACGAACGGCTGCCGGCGGCGTCGGGGTCGACGCGCGAGCTGGTGCTGACGCTGCGCGAGCGGCCGTACCTGAGCATCCCGGCGTTTGAGGTGGCGCTGGACCCGCGGGGCCAGTGGGTGGGCCTGGCCCAGAAGGTGCGGGCCTACGAGGACATCTCCGAGGCGGGGGGGGTGGTTCCGTCGCTGGTGGTGGACTTCGGGGAGAACCGCGGGATCTCGGGGCTGACGCTGTCGCCGCAGGGCGACCGGCTGGTCTACTCCGAGGCGGTGTACACGGATCCGCCCGAGAGTCTGGACGCGGCGGTGAACCTGCCGGCCGTCGAGACGCTGCCGAAGGTCAAAGGAGAAGACAAGGACCCGGTGAATCCGCCGTCGGTCTACCCGCTGAAGGGGGCGAACCTGCGCGGGATCAACATCCAGGGCGGGGGCATCCAGCACATCACGACCGAGGACTACCGCGACCTGTTCCCGAGCTTCACGCCCGACGGGATCAACCTTCTGTTCAGCAGCAACCGGCGGCGGGCGGGGCTGCTGGACGTGCTGCGGATCAAGGCGGGCGGGCGGTCGGGCATCAGCGACATCTACGTCAACCACCGCGACAGCATGGTGCTGAACCCGACGCAGGCCAGGAACGGCACGGTGGCCTTCGCGGCGCTCAAGCAGGACCCGGCCAGCGGCAGGCTGACGGGCAGCGATCTGTGGACGGTGCACGGGCCGCCGCCCAACGAGTTCCCGACGTCGATCACCGAGGGGCGCTCGCCGGCGATCTCGCCCGATGGCAAGCACATCGCCTACATCGCGGCGGACGGGAACCTGTGGGTGGTGGCGGTGGACGGCAGCACCAAGACGCAGCTGACCAGCGGCGCAGCGGCGATCCGCACGAAGTTCCGCGCGAGCCTGTCAACGGTGGAGAAGCGCCTGTACGAGGCGAACCTGGCCTCGGGGGTGGAGCAGATCACGCCCTTCCGCGACCCGTCGTGGACGCCCAACGGGCGGCACATTCTTTACAGCAGCATGGAGGGGCTGGACCCGACCGGCCGGCCCAACGCCGACCTGTGGGTGACCAACCGCGCGGGCGACGAGCGGCGGCAGCTGACGACCAACGGCAGCGCGGACCGCTACCCGATGGCGGACCCGGAGAGCGACTCGATCTACTTCCTGAGCAACCGCGGCAAGAGCTGGGGCATCTGGTTGGTGCCCTACACCCGCGTGGCGGGGGATTAGCGGCTCGGCGCCGGATACCCGTTCCGCAAAGCCGGAACGCGTACCCGCCTGCTCGACCGCCGCGGGCTGCGCCCGCCGAGCGCGGCAGGGCGTCGCGGGAGGGCTGCTTTTGTAGGGTGGGTCGAGTAGGAATGCGCATCAATCGGCCGAACTGCGACACAAGTTTTGGCCCCCGATGGTTTTGGTGTTCGGGGTGCCACGGACAGCGCAGTCGTCCGTGCCGGATGACCCCAGAGCATGGGTCGAGCCGCGGTGGACGCGCACGGACGACTTCGCTGTCCGTGGCACCCGAGCCTTGTGTTCATCGTGCGCATTCCTACGAGGCTTGGCGGACCCACCGATGACCGGCCGCACGGGGCCTTCGGCGTCGGGTCGCGCGGTACGCGCGACCCGCGCCGCGGTTGTCGCCGCACGGCGACGCGGCCGACGGGTGACCTGCGGGCCGCCGCAGGTCGCACGGAGGTCGCCTGCGGGCGCAGCCCGCGGCGGTCGAGAAGGCAGGCCTGCGTTTCGGCTTTGCGAAACGCGGGTCTGGCGCCGAGCCGCCCCGAGGCTACTGGGAGCCGAAGAAGCGGCCGAGCACGTCGGTGGGCCCGATCTTCTCGATCTCCTGGGTGGTCGCCTCCACCGGGCTGAACTCGCTGACTTTGGGGGCCTTCATCAGCTGCACCTCGTCGGTGGGGTTGACCTTGGCCAGGGTCAGGGCGCCCGAGCCGGACACGGCGACGATCCAGCGGCCGGTGGTCAGCTTGCGGTAGATGGCCTGGCCGTGGCTGACCGACGGGTCGTTCCAGTCGATGTTGAGCAGGTCCGAATCAACCGCGCCCGCGTCGTCGGGGGCGCGGGTGGAGTCGAACACCCGGCGGATGAGCAGGCGGCCGTCTTTGACGACGTAGTCGACGTAGATGTCGTTGGCGGGGTCGACGTCGACGACCTGGCGGTCGATCTGGCCGTCGGCGGTGCGGACGGTGACGCAGACCTCGTTGTCGTGGACCTCCAGCTCGGTCACGGCCGTGCGGGTGACGGCCTGGTTGTAGTCGCGGGCCAGGTCGCCGTACTCGGCGTTGAGCTCGACCAGACGCTCCTCGTAGACCTTGGCGGCGACGTGGTTGCGCATCAACTTGTAGCCCATGTAGCTGACCCCGCCCAAGAGCGCGAGCAGCATGAGCGAGGAGATGCCGCGGTGGGCGGTGCCGATGACCGAGCGGCGCGGGGCACGCGGGGCGGGCGCGGTGGCGCGCGGGGCGGGTTGCGGGGCCGGGTCGCGCGGCGGGGGGGCTTGGCTCATGCGGATCAGTTTACGTCGCCGCGGTGTTTCGCCGCGGTCGGGGCGCGTAGAATCGTCGCCGATGAGCAACTCTTCCGCGGGAAAAACCTGGGCGAACCGCGCCGGACGCCGGCTGCGGGCGTGGTGGGACCGGCTGTCGGACCGGGGCCGGGCGGGCGTGCTGGCGGGCGCATTGCTGGTGGCGGGGTTGCTGCTGGCACCGGGGCTTCCTTTCTCGTGCAGCGGCGGCGAGCACCACCGCGTGGGCGGCCACGACGCGCTGATCGAGCGGTACGCCCGGGTGAACGGGCTGGACGTGAACCTGGTGCGCTCGATGGTGACCCACGAGAGCGGCGGCGACGCGGGCGCGGTGTCGAACAAGGCGGCCCGCGGGCTGATGCAGATCACCGCGATCACCGAGCGCGACGTGCTGAACCGCAACGGCGACCTGAAGCAGGGCGATCTTTTTGACCCCGAGTACAACGTGAAGGTGGGCACGACGTACCTGGCGTACCTGCTGAAGCGCTTCGACGGCGACCGCGCGCTGGCGGTGGCGGCGTACCACATGGGGCCGACGGCGGTGCGGCGGGCGATGAACGCCGACCCGGATCTGTCGTCGCTGGACCTGGTGCAGAAGCACGGCGGGCCGCAGACGCGGGCGTACACGGCGAAGGTGCTGCGCGACGCGGGGGGGTGATTCGGCGGAAACGCGTCGTCGCCTGCGGGCGGCGGATCGCGGCGGCCTGCGGCCGGATGCCATCCGCCGCCCGCCGGCAACAACGCGTCACAGCGGCGAATCGCTCCCGATTAAACGCGTTGTATGCGCACTCCATTTCCATTCGATGGCGGACTTAAAGGTGTGCCACTGGCGGCTTGTCCGCCAGTGCTTCCGCGGGGCACGGGCACTGGCGGGCAAGCCGCCAGTGGCACGCAAAGTAGAACGCATGAGAGTTGAATGGAATCTGCATCAGTCGCCCAGATGAATTGCGATTCCCGTCAGCAGCTTGCCGTACACCGCGTCCGGCTCGGCCGCCGCGTCCAGCACCAGGTGCCGGTCGGGGTCGGCCGCGGCCTGATCCAGGTAACCGCCGCGGACGCGGCGGTGGTAGTCGGCGCTGCGCGACTCGATGCGGTCTTTCGGGGCGTCGAACTCGCGGCCGCGCAGCAGCGGCCGCAGGCGCTGGGCCGAGGTCTCGGCGTCGACGTCGAAGACCACCGTGAGGTGCGGCCAGGTGTCGCCCAGGGCCACCCGACCCACGGCGAGGATCTCGTCGACCGGCAGGCCGCCCGCGGCGCCCTGATACGCCAGCGTCGAGCTGATAAAGCGGTCGGCCAGCACGAGCTCGCCGCGCGCCAGGGCGGGGCGGACGCGCTGGGCGAGCAGCTGCGCGCGGCTGGCCATGAACAGGAGCATCTCGGCCCGCAGGTCGACGTCTTCCTTCACCGAGGGGTCGAGCAGCAGCCGGCGGATCTGCTCGCCGATGTGGGTGCCCCCGGGTTCTCGGACCTCGCAGACCTCCAGGCCCGCGGCCCGCGCGTCGGTGCACAGCCGGTGGGACTGGGTGGACTTGCCGCTGCCGTCGGGCCCGTCAAACACCACGAACCGGCCCCGCAACGCCCGGGTCAGGTCCGGGGTCAGGGGTGGGCGCGGCGGGGCGCCGGCGTCCGGGCGGGCGTGGGGCGGGGGGATTGGCGTCGGGGCCGCGTCGGGGGCGGTCGGGTCGGGAGAATCGGCCATCGCGGAGCAGCCTATCAGCCCGTGGCGATCGGTCTGGCCTCAGGGCAGCCGGTAAACTGCCGCCGGTGAACGATGCCTACCTCGAACCCTACCGCCGGGCCCAGGCGACGCACGGCGCGTCGTTTGACGTGACGCTGTGGGCGCGCCCCGAAACGCAGGTGCGCCGCTTCGGCGTGTTCGCCGAACTGGTTGATTTTGCCGAGAAGCGGGTCCTCGACGCGGGCTGCAGCCGCGGTGACTTTGCGGCGTGGCTGATCGAGCGGGGCATCGACTACACGCACTTCCGCGGGGTAGACGGCGTGGACGAGGTCATCGACTTCGCCCGCGGGCGGGGGCTGCCGCGGGCCGACTTCGTGGCGGCGGATTTTGTGCGCGAGCCCGGTGCCCTGGGGGGGGACCTGCCCGATGCCGAGCGCCCCGACGTGGTCGCCGTCTCGGGCACCCTGAACACGATGGACTGGCCGACGGCACGGGGCGTGCTGGACGCCGCGTGGGCCGGCTGCCGGGGCACGCTGGTCTTCAATTTTTTGTCGGACCGCTGCGGCCCCGACGCGCCGGTGCAGGTGGACCCGGCGGCACGACTGCCCGCCGATGCGGTGCTGGACTGGGCCTGGGGCAACACGTGGAACGTGGTGTTTCGGCAGGACTACTTCGAGCACGGCCACGACGCGACGGTGCGGATGGTCCGGGTGTGAACCGGCGGGCGGGGCGGTCGATGGCCCCGGAGATGTTTCACTGATGCGTGCCTTCTTCTACGCCCTGATCGCCGCCGTGCTCCTGACCCTGACCGCGGGCGCAGGGTGGCTGTGGCACGACAGCGTCCAGACCACCTCGCAGCTGCTGCTGCGCAGCGGGGGCTCGCGGGCGGCGCTGCTTTCGGTCGACCGCGGCCGCCTGGCGCTGCTTGCGGTCCGTGGCCAGCCCCTGGCCGCGGACCTGCGGCTGATCTGCGGCTCGGCCGACCCCGGGCCCCGGCTGGATGAGGTCTGCGACGACCGTTTTGGCGGGTTCGGGCTCGACGCGCTGGTGCGGCAGGACGGCCTGGTGGACTTCGAGGCCCAGGCCCTGCTGACCGGCAGCGAGTCCCGCCGCTGGCGGGCCCGCCGGCTGGTGCTGCCGATGTGGGCGGTGGTGTCGGGCCTGAGCGGGCTGCTGGTGGTCTGGTGGCTGCGATTCAACCTTCCGCTTTACCGAGAGCTGCGTGGGCGTTGCCGACGCTGCGCCTACGACATCCGGTCCAGCTCGCACTACTGCCCGGTGTGCAAGCACCCGCTGCCGCGGCGGACCTGGAGCGGGCCGGTGCAGGGGGCCAATCGCGTGGGGCGGGGGTGAGGGCCGTGGAGGAAGGACGGACTCAGCCGGCGGCGACGGCCGCCCCCGCAACGTGGCCGCCAAAGCCCGCGGCGAAGACCGCGTGGGCGCCCTGCGGCAGCGCGCCGCCGGCGGCCTCGACCGCCACGCCGGGGACCGCCAGCGGCCGCTCAAGCCACGGCATCGGCGGCCGGCGGGCCGTGCGAGCGCAGAGGCACGCGACCACGAGCGAGACCAGGCCCGAAGCGCCCAGCGCGTGCCCGAGCGCGCCCTTCGCCGCGTAGGCAGGGAGCGACGTTCCAGAGCTCCCCAGCACACGGGCCAGGACCGCCGCCTCGGCGGCATCGTGCTCGATCGTGCCCGGGGCGTGGGGGTGCAGCGCGACCGGCGCCCGATCGAGCCGGGAGCCGATCATTTGCGCGACCCGCTCCAGCCCCGCCATGCGCGCGTCCGACCGGATCAGGTGGCCGGGGTCGGTACAGACCGCTGTGGACAGAAGTTCGATCTGTCCCGTGCCGGGTACTGCGCCGCGCGGCAACGCCCGCAGCAGCACCGCCACGCCCGCCTCGCCCAGAACGAACCCGCCGCGGCGTTCGTCCAGAGGGCGGGCGCGGTAGGCGTCGGCGGTCGTGGGGGCCAGCACGCCCAGCCGGCGGTAGCTGTGCACGAAGGCCGGCAGCAGGGCGGACTCGCTGCTGACCACCAAGGCATCGGCGGGCGTGTCCGGGGCGACGTCCGGCTCCGTGGTGGAACGCCGCAGCGCTCCGAACGCGAGGTCGAGGGCCACGAGTCCGCTGGCGCAGGCGGCCACCGCGTGCCCGCGCACCGAGACGCCCGTGCGGGTTCCCAACTGGTGAGCCAGAAACCCGTGGGGCCCCAGCGCCACACACGCCGCCAGGTCGGGCGGCAGCACCGGCTTCCGGCCCCCGCGACTCCACGCGTCGGCCGCCCGGGTCCACGACGTCACCGCGCCCTTGCTGGTGCCCAGCCACGCGGGCAGCCCGGCGAGCCCCACGTTGGCCTCGGCCGCCGCCTCGCGGGCGGCCCGTTCGGCCAGGTCACAGGCCGGGTCGCCGGCGACCTGGCGGGCGACGCTGACACCGCCGACCGCCTGGGTCAGCGGCAGCGGGTCGGTGCCGGGTTCAAGTGCCACCAGGCGGTCGGCCACCGTGGCCCCGTCCAGCAACGCCCGGAACGTGGGCCAGGCCCCGTGGCCCAGCGGCGAGATCAGCCCCAGGCCGGCAACCACCACGCGGCGCGGCGGGGCGTCGTGCGTGCCGGCCGTGCCGGTCGGAGGGGGGGTGGATGCGGCATTCATGGCGTGGCGCCCGCCCGCATCGGCATCGGCGGGGTGGCTGGTCCCGGGGGGGCGGCGTAGAATACGCGCTGCCGCTCACCGTGCCCGCGTCCGGGTCTCACCCCGTACGTCGCCCGCCCGCCGCCCGGAACCACCCCCGGAGACTGCCCGGTCGCCGTCCCCGCCCGTCCGGGTCCGACGCCCGCGCCGCCACCCCCCTTGAGTTCAACCCCACCGCCACCTCCCCCGCAGCGCCGTGCGTCGTCGCCCGACTCCAACGCCGCCCCCGCCGGCACCGGCGGATCGGCCCCGCACGCGTCACGTCCCACGCCCACCGACAGCAGCGGGCCGCTGACCCCGGCGCGGCTCGTCGAGCTCTACCGCGCCATGCGGACCGCGCGCACGGTCAACCGCTTCGAGCAGGAGCTGGTCACCGGCGGCGACGCCTTCTTCTTCCTGCCCAGCACCGGCCACGAGTGCGTCGCGGCGTGGAACCTGTTTCTGCAGCCCGAGGACTGGGTGCACACCCACTACCGCGACCACGCCCTGTGGATGGCCCGCGGCATCGCGCCTTCGAGCTACTTCGACGTGCTCTTGTGCAACGCCGACAGCTACAGCGCCGGCCGGCAGATGTGCGGCTTCCAGGCCAGCCGGGCGCTCAACATGCCCAGCACCGTGGTGCCGGTGGGCAACAACTGCCTGCAGGCCGTGGGCATCGCCGAGCAGATCAAAGACGACCCCGCGCGGCCCGTGGTGTTGTGCGGCCTGGGCGACGGCAGCACGCAGCAGGGCGAGGTGTACGAGGCCATCGCCGAGGTGGCCCGCAACGCGCTGCCGGTGCTGTTTTACGTGACCGACAACGGCTACGCGATCAGCACCCGCACGCGCCGCAACACGTTTTTCAGCCGGCCCGACGGGCCCGCCAAAGAGTTCTACGGCCTGCCGATCCACCGCTTCGACGGCCGCGACGTGCTGCCCGAACTCGCGGGCATGGGCCGGCTGGTCGACGACGTGCGCGACCGCCGTGCACCGGCGATCGCGATCATGCGGGCCGAGCGTCTCAGCAGCCACACCAACGCCGACGACCACACCAAGTACCGCGACGCCGACGACATCACGCGTACGGCCCAAGAGCACGACCCGCTGGTGAACTTCCGTCGCGGGATTCTTACCCGCGGCGTCAGCGAAAAAGAGCTCGACGCGCTCGACCAGCAGATCGAAGACGACTGCCGCCACGCCGCTGAGCTGTCGCGCCGAGTGCCCGACCCCGAGACCACCTTCGTCGCCAAGCGCCCGCTGCCCGCCGAGCTGGAGCCGGGCGCCGAAGAGAAGCGTGGCGACGCGCCCACCGCCGACGAGATCAAAAACGGCGAAGGTCTGAGCATGATCGAGGCCATGCGCGGCGTGCTCGCCGACCGGCTGACCCACGACGAGCGCGTGGTGCTTCTGGGCGAAGACATCGAAGACCCCAAGGGCGACGTGTTCGGCGTCACACGGGGCCTGAGCACGGAGTTCCCCGGCCGCGTCAACAACACCGCCCTGACCGAAAGCACCATCATCGGCGGGGCCATCGGCCGCGCGATGGCCGGCGCCCGGCCGGTCGGATTTATCCAGTTCGCCGACTTTTTGCCCAACGGCATCGGCCAGGTCATGAGCGAGCTGGGCAGCATCTACTGGCGCACCAACGCCCAGTTCGAGTGTCCCGTCATCCTCATGGTCACCTGCGGCGCCTACCGCCCGGGTTTGGGCCCCTTCCACGCGCACACGCACGAGAGCCTGCTGGCCCACATCCCCGGGGTGGACGTGATGATGCCCAGCACCGCGGCCGACGCCGCGGGCATGTTGAACGCCGCGTTCCGCAGCCAGCGGCCCACCATCTTCCTTTACCCCAAGGTGTGCCTGAACGACCGCGCCGTCGCCACCACCGGCGATCCCGCCGACCACCTCGTGCCCATCGGCACCGCGCGCCACGAATCGCTGGGCGACCACCTCACCCTGGTGGGCTGGGGCAGCACCATGGGCATCTGCCGCGACGTCGCGAAAGCGATCGGCGAGCAGACCGACCAGACCGTCGACCTGTGGGACCTGCGCTGCATCGACCCGTGGGACCGCGTGGCGCTCGCGAAGTCCGCCGCCCGCACCGGGCGTTTGTTGGTGGTGCACGAAGACAACCTCACCGCCGGCTTCGGCGCCGAAGTCGTCGCCGGCGTGACCGAAGATGTGACGACGAACGGGGCCCGCCTGAGTGCCCGCCGCGTGGCCCGGGCCGACACCTATGTGCCGTGCAACTACGCCAACCAGATGCAGGTGCTGCCCAGCTTCCGCGGGGTGCTGACCGCCGCCTGCGACATGCTGGAACTGGAAGTCTCTTTCGGCGACGAGGCCGGTGACGAGGCCGGCGCCACGAACCCCCCGGACGGCGACGACGCCGGTGTCGAGACCCTCAAGGCCGAGGGCAGCAGCCCCGCCGACTCGGTGGTCACCGTCAGCCAGTGGAAGGTCGCGCCCGGCGACACCGTCACCACCGGCCAGCAGATCGCCGACATGGAGGCCGACAAGGCCGTGTTCGAGTTTTCCGCGCCGCACGACGGCACCATCGAGGCGCTGCTGCTGGAAGAAGGCGTGACCGTCGACGTGGGCACGCCCATGCTGAAGCTCCGGGCCGCCACCCGCGACCGCGCCGCCGACGACCCGCTGGCCCGTCCCGTGGTCAGGCGGCCGGTTCGAGAAGACCGCGGCACGCCCACCATCGCCCGCCCGCAGGGCGGCCGCCGCGTCGCCGCCACCCGGGTGGGCGGCCGCAAGGTGCGCTGCTACCTCAGCCCCGTCGCGATCTGTGAGGGCACCGGCCGCCTGACCAACGCCGACCTGATCCGCCGCTTTCCCGACGTGACGAGCGACGACATTGTCCGCCGCACCGGCATCGAGAGCCGCCCGGTGTGCGCGCACAACCAGACCGCGCTGAGCATGGCTCTGGACGCCGCGACCAAGGCGATGGAGGCCGAAGGGCTCACGCTTGAAGACCTCACCGGCATCGTGTGCCACACCACCACGCCGCCGCTGAACACGCCCAGCATGGCGTGCATGCTGCTGAATGAGATGGACCCCACCGGCAAGGCCGAGCTGATGGTCTACGACGTGAACGCCGCGTGCAGCGGCTGGCTGTACGCGCTCGACGCCGCGCACAACACCATCCAGCACAACCCCGACAGCGCCGTGCTGGTGGTCACCACCGAGTGCCTGTCGCGTGTGGTCAACCCCGACGACTTCGGCACGGCGATCCTGTTCGGCGACGCCGCCACCGCCACGGTCATGCGTGGCGTGTTCGACGGCGACGGCCCGGACTCGGAGCCGCCGACGGGAAGCATGCTTCTCAGCCAGCCCGTGCTCGCGGGCAAGGCCGACCCCGGCGGCATCCTGCAGGTCGGCTTCGAGGGCCGCGGCCACATCACCATGGACGGCAAACGCGTCTTCACCGAAGCCGTCCGCGCCATGACCAAGATGACCAACCAGGCCTTCGAGCGCAGCGGCGCCGCCCTCGACGACCTGCAGTGGCTCGTGCCCCACCAGGCCAACGAGCGCATCTTCGAGGCCGTGCGTCAGCGGCTGAAGATCCCCGACGAAAAGATCGTCAACCTCATCCGCACCCACGGCAACACCAGCAGCAGCAGCATCCCGCTGAGCATCAGCAAGTCGGCCCACCTGTTCAAGCCACGCGACATCGTGGGGGTGTGCGCGTTCGGGGGCGGATTCACGTTCGGCGCCGCCATCCTCGAGATCGTGTGAGTCGGCGGAAACGGGTGGCCGGGGGCGGCGGGCTCCGCCAAGCCTGCGCCCGCCGCCCCCGCCACCCGTCACAGCGCGACTCACCCGCCTGCGGTTTCAGCCTTCTTTGACTTCCGGGCGGGGAATCCAGGGGCATCGAGGGGCCAGGCCCTGCGGGGATCCAAGTCATCGCTTCGCGAATCACGGAGTTCACGGAGTTGAGTTCAATCCGCGCGTGACGAAGGAGATGCTTCAAGGCCTCTTCGCTGCCCCGCGACATGCACCAAGGGCACGGAGCAAGGCACACAAGCGACCGGGAGGGCCGTCGATCACGCCTGGTCCTCCCCGCCGCCTGCGTCATCTGGTTCAAAAAGAAAAAGCCGACGGATCGATCCGGCTTTTTCCGTCGCTCGCGTTCCGCGACGGCCTCTGTGAACTCCGCGCCCCGGTCTGGGGTCGCGGAGAAAGCGTGGCGAAAAGACCGCGGCAGAGGTTGTGGGCAACGCTCAACTTGGTGTCAGGAACGTGGCCGCGGAGTGAACGCCAACCCGGGCAAGGGTGCGCCGCGCCACCCCGCTCCACTCACGAGCGCAGCGAGCCCATTGACCTGGGGTTGCGCGACGCGGTGTGGTCGCCAAGTGTCGCGCTGCCTTCGTCGCGAGGCTTTGCGCCGGCCGGAGAAGAGGCGACATCCTTGGATCCCGCGAGCCGCCGTCCCAAACCTCTGTCGCAAAAAAACCCGGCCGGTCCCTGAGGACCGGCCGGTGATCAAAATCTGAGATGTCGCGAGTCGTTTGACTCAGCCGTTGCGGCGGCGACGGCCGACCATCGCGAACAGGCCGAGCAGTCCCGCGGCGGCGGCGGTGGGGCTGGGCACACCGGCGACGGTGCTGAAGCGGACGCGGAACTCGTCGTCGCCGGCGGGGCTGGGCGACGATGCGCTGAACACGGCGCGGTAGTTGCCGGCACCGGGAGCGAAGCGCACCGAGGGGGCGCCCCGGCTGTCGGTCACAAGCGTCGGGTTCGGGGCCACCACGTTGCCGTCGGCGTCAAACAGTTCCACGCTGCTCAGGAACACGCGGTCAAAGGCGTTCACGCCGTCGCCCAGGTCGTGGGCGTCGGCGACGAAGCTCTCGCCGGCGTCGAGGGTGACGTCGAGGGCGACCAGGTGGAAGGTTTCGCCGACGTTCGAGTTCCGCGAGGTGCCGGACACGTCGACGGTGTCGGCGAACACGCGGCGGGCGTCAATGCTGGCTTCCGAAAAGCGCGAGCTGTTGCCAAAAACCAGATTGGCCTTGGGGGTGCCGTCGCCAAGCAGGTCCTGGGCAGCGAAGCGTGAGTCGGTGCCGATCAGCTCGGCCAGGGTGCCGGTGCCCCGCTGGTTGTCGAGGTCGGCGGCGATGCCTGCGGTTTCGAGGGCGATCGAACCGGCAGTGGCCTGCGAGGCGGCGGTAAGCGCGAGCAGGGCGGTGGTGGTCAGGAGGCGACACGACATTGTTTTTTCACTTCAGTGAGGGGGGGCGGGGATGGCGGTCGGGTCACGGCCGCGGGGTGTTGCTGCACCATTTTAGTGAGATCCCGTGGAGACGCAACGGGGTTATACACTCATCGGCAAGAAAACCTGAAGGCGCCGCCTGGACGCCCGCTCAGAGGCTGCGAGCGGCATTCCAGTCCGAGAAGCCAGATATCGTGTGACCGCCGCTCAGCGGGAAGTGCGGCCGCAAGGCCCCGCCAACCGACGCGTGATCAACGCGACAACCCGGCGGTCCCACCGCAGCACGAACACGGTGAACGGCGTTTTTCCGGTCCCGCGGAGGCGCTTTTGGGCGTGGTCGGGGTCGACTGCCCCGCCGCGGGTCTTGACCTCGACGATGCCGGCACCCAGGGCCCGCAAGCGGGCGGCGACGCGTTTTTCGCGCCACGGCAGCTGCTCGACCAGCTCGAATGCGGTCAGCCACGCCGACTGCGGGTCCTCGTCGGCGGTCAGCAACCCCAGCTGCGGATGGATCGCGGGCAGACCGAGGTGCTGGAGCAGACGGGCCCGCTCGGCGGCGGGGTCGACGGTGAAAAGCAGCCTCCGCGGCTCACTCCAGGCCGGCTCGCCGGGCTCGCCGGACAGGGTGTGAGTCTGGCCGTCGTCCAGCAAGGTGGCCCGACGCGCGGCGTGTTCGGGCCCGGCCAGCCCACCGGTCCACAGCACGGCTTGCACCAGGCGTCCGGCCTCGCTGATGAACTCCAGCTCGCCCGGGGGCAGCGCGTCGGCCAGCTCGGCCAGGTCGACGGCGGGGCTGAGCTTGACCGCCACGCCCGCGGAGGCGTGCGCGCCGATGAGCGCGGCGACGACGTCGGGGGGCGGCAGGGTGTCGGCCAGCCGGTGGGTGCGGCCCGCGGCGGTTCGCCGGGCCGGATCCAGGTGCAATGCGGCGCCGGACGGGGTGCGCGACGGGGGGCTGATCGAGTCCCAGTCGCGGGCGTCGGCGACCACCGCGGGCACGCCGGCGTTGTGCGCCGCCATCGCGGCGCGAACCGGATCCAGGTCGACGGCGGTAGTCTTGAGCCCGGCGTCGGCGAGCCCCATCGCGTCGCCGCCGATGCCGCAGCCCAGGTCCACCACCCGCCGGCCGGCGACTCGGCCGCAGACTTGCGCAAAGCGCCGGGCCTTGTACGCGGCGACCGTGCCCGAAGTCGCCTGCTCGACGCCCGCGGGGTCGGCCAGCAGCGCCGAGGCGCGACCGGGGAACTTGGTTTCGGCCTTGGCGCGGGCTCGGACCAGGTCGAGCGCGACCGCGACGGTGTCCGCGTCGTGATCGCGCCGCAGCCGCTTGACGGCGTTCACGTCGCCGGGTGCCGCGGCGACGGCCTGCGCGAGCAGCGCAGGGTCGGCCGCGACCCGGCGCCAGAGTTGAAGGGGAGCGAGTGGCAAGGTTAGGCGGGCGGTCTGCGTGTGCTCGCCAGACGGGTCCAGCTCCCATCACTCAGAATGTGCTTGAAAACCTCGCGGGCCTGCGGGACGGCGACCCTCGCCGCTCGCATCCGTGGGCTCACCTCCCCGCAGCGACGGCCGGGGCTCGGTTCGCCGCCTCGCGAGCGACGATGCTCGCTCGCCCCGGGCTTCCACGAGGTTTTCAAGCACATTCTCAGGACCGAAAAAGGAGTCGGACCCCGGAGGCATCGATGCGGGGAGTCGGAAGGTAAAACACCGCGGCTTTCGCCGATCGTCGATTCGATCTCACCGGTGACCTACACCCGCGCGTAGCGTGAAAGCAGATCCACAATCCGCGTCTGGTGCGGACCCAGCTGCACGCTGCGGCGCCAGCACTCGATGGCCTTGTCGCGCTGCGCTGCGTTCTCGCGTTCGCCCTCCAGATAAAGCGTCATGTAGCAGGCGCCGGCGCCGTTGAGCGAGGCGAGGTCTTCGGTGTCGTGCTGGAGGCCCTGCTCGAACTGCTCGAGCGCGTCTTCGTAGCGGCGGATCTTGAAGAGCGCAAATCCCAGCCGCTCGTGGGCGGTGGCCGACGGGCTGCTGACAATCAGCGAGTTGAGGGTGTTGATCGCCCGGGGGTAGTTGCCCAGCCGGATGTGCGCGTCGGCCAGGCCCAGCAGCACGGGGTCGGCCAGCTCGCCCAGCTCGTTGGCGGTGCGGTAGGCGTCGATGGCGTTCTCAAATCGGCCCATCAGCGAGTAGGTCGCGGCCAGGTTGCTCCAGGCCGGCTGCGAGTCGGGGTTGAGCTCGGTGGATCGCAGGGCGTAGGGCAGCGACGACTCGGGGTCGCCCAGCTGCAGGTAGGCCGAGGCGATGTCGCGGTTGCCTTCGAACGACTCGGGCGCGATCGAGAGGGCCTGCAGGTAAGCGCGGACGGCGTCTTTGGCCTGTCCCAGCAGCTGCAGCATGAGGCCGTGGTTGTACTGGGCCTGGTAGTTCTGCGGCTCCAGGGTGGCGGCGGTCTCGTACCGCTCGCGGGCCAGCGGCAGCTGCCCCTTCTTGCGGTAGATGTCGCCCATGCCCATGTAGGCCTCGGTCAGCTTCGGGTTGTCCTGAATGGCCAGGGACAGCGCGGCGAGTGCCGAGTCGTCTTGTCCCAGCTCGCGGAACTTGCGGGCGTCGATCAGGTGCCGGCTGACCTGGGTGCGGCCGCCGATGCGGGGGCCGCCGCCGGCACAGCCCGGGAGCATGGGGACAAGCAGCGCGGTCGTGAGTGCGAGGGTGAGAAGGGGGCGGGGGGTGGGCATGGAGGGCAGTTTAAGCGGTGGGGTGCGGCTTGGGCGGGGTGCGGCCAAAAGCGCCACGCGAAAATCGTGCGCATCCCATCCGATTCGCGGGCGGATTGCATCGTGTGCCACTGGCGGCTTGTCCGCAAGTGCCGGTGAGGCGTGGGGCCCCTGGCGGACAAGCCGCCAGTGGCACACCGAAGAAGGCACGAGAACGAAAGGGTATCCGTCTCAGAACTCCGTTCTTTTGCGTTCTGCGCTTTCGTCCGCCCCGACCGCCTCGTCGAGCAGGTCGCGCAGGGTGCGGTCGCCCGCCGCGGCCTCGGCGGCGGCCCGCAAGCGGCCCAGCGTGGGCGAGGGGGTGTCGCGGTTGATCGTGTGGGTGGCGGCGTAGCCGGCCCGCAGCACATCGACCAGCGCGACGCGTTCGGCGGGGCGGCCGAGGGTCAAGGGTGCGGGGCCGTCTCCCTGGTCTTCCTCTCCCAGGGCCCGCAGCACCCCCGCCCGCGTGAGGGCCCCGACGAATCCCCGTACCGCGCGGCCCGGCAGGGCGAGCTCTTCGATCAGCGAGTCGGCATCGATCGGGTCGCCGGTGTCGAACGCCCGCCCGACGGCCGCGGCCACCGGCACGGCCCAGGCCGGATCGACCACCGCGGCCTCCGCGGCGTGGGGCTCTTGCGGCAACCGCCCGATGAGGTGCCGGCTGGTGCCCACGGTCTGCAGCACGTAGCTGATCTCCAGGCCGAACAGGATCGCCAGCCAGGTGAGGTACATCCACATGAGAAACAGCGGCACCAGGCCCAGCGAGCCGTAGAGCGCCGAATAGCCGACCGCCTTGGCGACGTAGTAGCCGAAGCCCAGCTTGCTGAGTTCCCACAGCAACGCGCCGACGAACGCGCCGGCGATGGCGGGGCGGAAGCGGACCCGCGCGTTGGGCAGCAGCAGGTACAGCAGGATCAGCAGCAGCCAGGTGACGGCAAGCGAGGCGAGGGGGGCGAGCAGCCCGGCCACCCAGCCGACCACCGCCACGCTGGTGGCCGCGTTGAGCAGCCGCGTGGTGATGTAGACGCTCAGGGCCAGCAGCACCGGGCCGAGCGTGAGCACGGCCCAGTAGATGGTGATCCGCAGGTGCCACCGCCGGCCCTTGGGCGCGTGGTACACGTGGTTGAAACAGTCTTCGGTCGAGATCACCAGCCGCAGGGCCGCCCAGATCAGCAGGGCCAGGCCGACCACGCCGATGCTGGTGAAGCTCACGTTCTGCACGCGGTCGGCCAGGCCGGTGATGACCGTATCGACTTGCTTCTTGACGTCGAGCGCGGTCTGCGTCTTCTGAAACTGCTCCGGCGTCTGCACGGTGTAAACCGGCTGGCCGTCGATCAGCTCCGGCGCCGGGGCGGATGCCACGAGGTTGAGTCCCAGGTAGCCGTAGGCCCGCTGCTGCAGGTCGCCGCCCACGGCCTCGAAGCCGCCGAAGGCGTTGAAGACCACCAGGCTCAGCACCAGGATCGGGATGAGGCTGAAAATCGTGCGGTAGGTCAGGGCCGCGGCCATCTGGGTGGCGCGGTCTTCACGCAGCTCCTCGGCGGCGTAGCGGCAGGTGGCCACGCCGTAGCGCAACGCGCGGCGGCCCGGCAGCGGGTCGGGGGCGGACGCGCCGTCGTCGGGGATCGGGCGTGGGGGGGAGGAGCGGTTCACGGTGCGGGCGGGGCCGGCGGGGCTGGCGGGCTTGGGCTGCGTCCCGGCTTGTCCCAGACGCGAGCGCCGTTCGTCGCCACCTGCACCAGCAGCCGGCGGTAATCCTCCAGCGTCATCGGGCCGTGCGGGCGGGCGACCACGACCAGGTCGAAGCCTACCGGACGTTCGTGCTGCGTCAGGCGGAAGGCCTCCCGCAGCATCCGCTTCACGCGTGAGCGCCGCACCGCGTTACCGACTTTTCGCGACACGCTGAGCCCCAGGCGGCCGTGGGGCAGGTTGTTCGGGATGCAGAAGACGGTGAGCGGCCCGGCGTGTTTCCGGACCTTGCCGTCGTACACCGCGCGGAACGCGGCGTTGCCGTGCAGCCGGTGGCGGTGGGTAAAGCGGTGGCCGCCGGCGTGGGGGGGGGTGGCGTCGGATTCGTCGGGGGACGTGGGGTGCATGGGCTGGCTGAGGTCAAGCGTAGTTTGAACCGTCAGAGCGCGGCCCCCACGCCCGCGGTCAGCGTCACAGAACGATGTCGCCGCCCCGGCCCGGGCCGCGCATGGCGGCGTCTTTCGTAGGGTGGGTCAAGGGCCGCCGGACCCACCGTGCCGCGGCCCGCACCCGTCTGCGCCGCACCGCCGAAGGCTCCGCAACGTCGGTCAACGGTGGGTCCGCCGAGTCTTGACCCACCCTGCGAAGAACGCCCGAGTCCGCTCCGCCGTCGGCGCCGCCGACCGGCCCGACGCCGGGGTTGCGGCCGCCGCAACGCTGGTTCGAACGGGGAGGAGGGCCGTCCGCGGCTCACCCGCGCTTGTCCAGCGCCCCCTGATACGTCTGCATCAACCGCGACCGCGTGATGACCCCCTGCGTGGCGCCGTCGTCGTCGACCACCACCAGGCTGGCCACATCGTGCTGGGAGAACTGCTCCATCACCACGTCCAGGGTCTGACCCGGGGCGACGACGGGCAGGTTGGTCCGCATCAGCTCGGACACGATCATCAGCGGCACCGCCTCGCGCCGCACCAGCGTGGCCCGCACGTCCTGGCCCACCACCATGCCGATGCAGCGGCCGTGGTCGTCGGCCACCACGTAGTCCACCACGGCGTAGTCGGCGGCCAGGTCGATCAGCCGCTGGGCGGGATCGTCGGGGTGCACCACCACCGCCGGGGCCAGCGGCACGTCGCGGCAGCGCAGGCGTCGCAGCAGGGTCAGGTCGCTGTGGGTGCCCGTGCGGATGCCGCGATCGCGCAGCATGGCCGCGTAGATCGAGTCGCTGACCACCAGCTGCGCGACGGTGGTCGCCAGGATGGCCACCAGCATGATGGGCAGAATGACCTCGTAGTCGGCGGTGATCTCGAACACCAGCAAAAACGCGGTGAGCGGGCAGTGGGCCACCGCGGCGATGACCCCGGCCATGCCCGCCAGCGCATAGGCCGCGGGCGTGTCGCCGAAGAAGAACCCCGTGCCGCGGCAGGCCACCGCGAAGCCCGCGCCCAGGGTCGCGCCCAGCAGCAGGCTGGGCGCGATGATACCGCCCGAGCCGCCCGAGCCGAGGGTCAGGCAGGTGCCCACCAGCTTCAGCCCCAGCAGCGCGGCCAGCAGGGCCAGACCGTGATTCCGCAGGTGCCCGTGGCCGGCGGCGCCCGGGTCGTACGAGGCCGGCTCCAGCAGCGCCTCGATCACGGGGTAGCCGTTGCCGAAGAACGTCGGCGGCGCGTAGCCGTTCACCACCGGCTGGCGGAACAGCAGCACGAAGCCCACGCCCAGCAGCCCCAGCGACGCGCCGCCCAGCGCCGGCTTCAGCCAGCCCGGCGCCTTGAGCGCCGCGCCCGCGCGTGTGCTCCACCGCAGGGCGACGTGGAAGCCCGCCCCCAGCAGCCCGCACAGCACCCCGAGCACGGCGTAGTGCCCCATCTCGGCGAACGAGAACACGCTGCCCACGCTCAGCGCCGTGCTGACCTCGAACACCGCCTCGTTCTGACCCAGCAGCGCCTGCGCGGTCGCGACGCCGAACACGCTGGCCACCACGATGGGCATGAACGTCTTGAGCGAAAAGTCGCGCAGGATCACCTCCAGCACGAAGATGACCCCGGCGATGGGGGCATTAAAGATGCCCGCGGTGGCCGCGGCCGCGCCGCAGCCCACGAGCGTCTGGCGGTGCTCGCGGCCGATGTGCATCACCCGCGACAGCGACGAGGCGAGCGACGAGCCGATCAGGATGATCGGCCCCTCGACGCCCGCCGACCCGCCCGAGCCCAGGGTCAGCGACGAGGTGACCGCCCGCAGCAGCCCGGCCCGCGCGGGGATATTCCCCTCGTGCCGGGCCAGCGCCTCGACCACCACCGGGATGCCCGGCCCGCGCGAGCCGGCGGGCATGCGGCGGGTCAGCAGGCCCAGCAGGCCCACCGCCAGCCCGCCCAGGGCCGGCAGCGCGACCAGCAGCAGCAGCTCGACGCCCCGGCCCGCCGCCGACTCGCCCCGCCACCGCCCCAGTACCCCGAAGAAGAAGTATCCCGAGCTCTCGACCAAGAGGTCGAAGCCCACCGCCACCAGACCCATCAACGCCCCGACCGCCGCCGCCATCGGGATCAGGTACCACTCGGTCGAGTAGCCCGACTCGACAAGCTTGCGGTGGAGGACGGACTTGAGCGACATGGAAAGCTTGAAGTACGAAGCATGAAGTACGAAGCAAGAAAGAGGATACGCAAAGCGGTCTCGCGCCGGCTCCCGCTTCTACTTCTTAATTCGTATTTCGGACTTCGGGCTTCGTACTTCGCGCCGTCCACACCGTCATTTGCCACAGGCCCAGGCCCACGCTTGCGCCCACCGCCCCGGCCACCGCGTACTGCACCGGCAGCACCCGGCCCACACCCGGCAGCGTGCCGTCGAAAAGGGCGCGCTGCATCGCCCCGGGCGTGCGGCCCAGGGCCAGGCCCAGGTAGACGTAGCCCGCCACCCCCGCCAGGGCCGGCGCCAGCAGCGCCGGCAGCGGGCTGCGCGACGGCGACAGGCTCTGACCCACCAGCCCAGCGATCGCGAAAGCGACCACCACCGCACCGACCGCCTGCGCCCCCGAGTCGCTGCGCGCCAGCATCCAGGTGATCGTGCCCCCGACGGCCGCGGTCGCCACCCACGCCCCCAGCAGGGTGCCGGCCCCGCCCCCCGACGGCGTGGTCTTGCCCCGCGCCGCCGCGGCGTGATCGGTTCGCAGCCGCCGCGGCAGCCGGGGCCGCAGCGCACGCTGGGCCGCCGTCAGGAAAGCCCAGACCGCCGCCACCGCCACCGCCCAGGCGAGCGTCTCCGCGGCCAGCCGCAGACACAAGGTCAGCCCGGCGTCGCCGTCGCCGCCGGTCGCCGGACCCGCCGCCGCACGCCGCAGCGTGCCCGCCGCGGAGCCGGTTGACACCGCCAGCAAGAACGTCGTTCCCAGCGTCAGGACGCCCGTCAGCGGGTTGCCGGTTGCCGCGAGCAGGCCCGCGAGCATCAGCGCCGGCACCGCGCCGATGCCAAGCCACCCCGCGGCGGCCCACGGCCCGGTCAGGTCCGACAGGGCCCAGCCCCCCAGACCGTCGGCCGGTGCCAGGCCGTGGGCGGCGGCGACCAGGGCCGGCAGGCCCAGCAGCACCGCCATCAGCATCAGCACGCGTTGGGTCTGGCTCGGCAGCATGGGCAGGCTTCGGGGCGTCGAATGCGGAGCAAGACACGAACCGGCGAACCCGGCCCACGCCCTCGCCCCTCTGTTTCGGCGGGCTCGGCAGACCCTTGCGGGAGAGGCCGACCCGGCGGGACGCCCACTTCATACCGGGATCACCCAACCCCCGCGGCCCGCGACAGACCCATAAAGATCGGCATTCCGATCCTTACACCGCGATTTTTCCGACCAAGCATTAAAATAACTTGACGGCCGGCGTTGGCATCCGCTATCTTGACGCTGATGCTTCGAGCAAGGGTATACCCCTTAAGCGGAGCACTACCCCCCCCGCTCGGACCTCCGCCTGCACCCCGCCCGCCCGCTTTTTCTGGCCCTACTGCCCCGGCTGCTGACCCCTTTCCCGGCCCGGCAGCAAAGTCAGCGAAAACCCTAGACCAAGTCTGCCCTCCCCCGATTGCCAAATACGAGCAGACGCTCGATAATAAGAAGCATGAATGAGGGTCGCCCCCTGCGGGCCACTCTTACCCCGCCCCCGACCCCGATCACCCCGGCTCGAATGGTTCGACCGGGTTTCCCCCCGAAGGCCTGAACACCCAAGGACGACGCAACGCGGCTTTACCGCTCCACGACGCCATTTTCTATCTCTTTTCTGCTGTCCGTCTGCGGGTTTGGCTTCTTTCAAGCCCGCATCTGGCTGAATCGAGCACGAAGCCGTCTAACGCCGTCCCCTCACTGTTCTAATCCCTCGGACCTCAACCGTGGCGTGCCGCACCCCGGCACACCCACAAGGAGTTTATTTATGAAGCGTCAACTCAAAGCGTTCACCCTTATCGAGCTGCTGGTCGTGATCTCGATCATCGCCCTGCTCATCGGCATCCTGCTGCCCGCCCTGGGCGCCGCCCGCCGCACCGCCCGCCAGATGGCGAACAACACGCAGCTCCGTGGTATCCACCAGGGCTTCGTCACCTTTGCCCAGAGCAACAAGAAGGGCGGTAACGATGGTTACTTCCCGATGCTGCGTGGTGACGGCAAGGTTGCGGAACAGGAAGACAAAGCCGTGGCCAACAACTACGGCGGCACCGCCAGCGGTGAGCCGTCCAACGCCGTGGCCATCATGCTCAACGGCAACTTCTTCACCCCCGAGTACGTGATCAACCCCTCGGACTCGCTGGCCCAGGAAGTCGAAACCGGCGATGATGTGGAGACCGACAACTTCTCCTACGCGTTCCTGGACCTGGGTGACCTCGCGGGCAAAGCCACCACCGAGGCCCTGCCCGCCGGCCGCGCCGGTGCCCGCTCGGAGTGGAAGGAAACGCTGAACACCGCCGCCGTCATGCTCACCGACCTGAACACCGGTAAAGACGCCACGGCCGCCAAGCTTTCCAGCGTGTGGACCGAAGAAGACAGCGGTGACTGGCGTGGCGGTGTCGTGAAGAACGACAACTCCACCGGTTTCGAAACCGACGCGCAGAACTTCTCGCAGACGAAGTACGGCAACAACCAGGCGAACACCACGGATGGTCTGTTTGACTCCACCGGTGGCACCGCTCAGGCCCTTGGTGCCGGTGGTGCGGACGCCGACGCGTCGATGGTGCAGGAAAACAACGGTGACACGTTCGATCACCGCTAAACCGAGCCCCGTCCGCATGATCTGTGGACACCGATTCTGCCGGCCGCGTGCGACAGCATGCGGCCGGTTTTTTTATGATGCGATTCCATGGTCCAGTATTTTCAACCGAAGCCGCGGTCCGCACGCTTACCGGGGTGCGTCGTGGCCATCGCCCTGACCGGTCTGGTGGCGGTCACCTATGCGGGTTGTTTTAACGCCCCGTTCGTATTTGACGATTTCACGATTGTCAACGAAAACCCCTTCATGCGGAGTCTGTGGCCGCCGTCGCGGGCCATGGAGGCTCCGTACCGCAGCACCGCCGCCGGCCGTCCGCTGGTGGCTTACAGCTTCGCGGTGAACTACGCGGTCAGCGGGCTGGCGGTCTGGAGCTACCACCTGTTCAACCTGACGGTGCATGCGGCCAATGTGCTGCTGCTCTACGCTCTGCTGCGTCGGACTGCGGCACTGCCCGGGGTGGCGGCCCGGCTGGGCGGGGTTCTGAGCGGGCCCGTTGCCGGCCGGTGCTGGGCAGGGCTGCTGGCTGCCGCGTGGGCGGTGCACCCGCTCAACAGCGAGACCGTGGTCTACATCGCCCAGCGCACCGAGCTCATGATGGCCTTCTTTGTGATGGCCGCTTTCGCGTGCCTGCTGCGGTCCGCCCGCCACGACCGGGCGGACGGTGCCGAGGGCGACCCGGGATCGTCCGGTCTGGTCTGGCCGCTGGGCGCGGTCGTGTGCGGGGTGCTGGCGGCGCTGTGCAAAGAAACCGCGGCCGTGCTGCCCGTGCTCCTGCTGCTGTTCGACCGCGCGTTCGTCGCGGGCTCGTTCAAACAGGCGTGGCGCCGCCGGAAGCTGCTGCACCTCGGCGGGATCGCGGTGATTGCGGTCGCCGGGGTGCTGGGGCTGGGCGGCCACCGCGGCGGCCTCGAGGTCGGCGACCCGTCCGTCACCTGGCGGTATCTGCTGACGCAGGGCGCGGTGATCCTGCACTACCTGCGGCTCAGCCTGGTTCCTTACCCCCTTGCGATCACCCACGAGTGGCCGCTGGTCGATGGGCTGCGCGACGGCTGGCTGCCCGCCGCCGCGGTCGGCCTGGGCCTGCTTGCGACCGGTTTAGCGCTGGTGAAGCGGCCGATGATCGGCTTCCTGGGGAGCGCTTTCTATCTGCTGCTGGCCCCGACCAGCAGTGTGATCCCGATTATGAGCGAGGTGGTGGGGGAGCGGCGGATGTACCTGCCGCTCATCGCGGTGCTGATTCTGATCTGGGCGGCCGCGGCCGCTGCGATCACCCGCTGGTCACCGCGCGGCCGCGGGCCGGTGTACATCGGCGGCGGGGCGGGCTTCACGTTGGCCGCCATCATGGCCTGGTCGGCGGTCACGGTGGCGCGGGTTCAGGACTACCAGACCGAAGAACGTCTCTGGCGGCAGACCCTCCGTGTGCAGCCCGGCAGCCTCTACGCGCGCTCCAACCTCGCGGGGGCGATCATGCACGGGTCGGGCCTGGACGAGGCGGAGCGGCTGTTGAAAGAGATCCAGCTCGAATCGCCCGACTTCCCGCATGTCGACAGTCAGCTGGCGCTGGTTGCCTTCCGCCGCCAGCAGTTCGCGAGGGCGTCGGACCTGTATCTGAAATCGGCGCATTCCATATACGGCAAGCCCACCGACTACGCCTATGCCGGCTATTCGCTGATTATGCAAGGCAAACGCGAAGCCGGGGCCTACGCCCTGGGACGTGCCCTTGAGATGGACCCCGACGACCCGACCACCTTGAACTTTGTGGCGACGGTTTTGTCGAAAGACGGCAAGTACGGGGACGCCGTGGTGTACCTGAAAAAAATCCTGGCGAACTATCCCGAGATGAGCGCGGTGTGGTCGAACCTGGCCCACAACCTGACGCAGCTCGGCCGCCCCGACCAGGCCCGTGCGGCTTTCCGCTCGGCCTTCGAACAGGACCCCGATGACGTGCGATTGCTGCGCAATTTCGGAAACTTCGAGGCCAAGGCCGAGAACCACGGTCCCGCCATCGCGTTGTTCCGGCGGTGGCTGCACCTGGAGCCTCACGCCGCCGAGCCGCGGCTGAAGCTGGTTACGCTGCTGGTTGAAACGGGCGACGACGCAGCGGCCGCCGCCGAGTTCGCACGCCTGGTGGTGCTGCACCCCCGCAATGTGGAGGCCCGTCAGCGGTACGCGTGGTGGCTGCTGAACACCGGGCGTTCGTCCGACGCCGCGCGCCAAATGCAGGTGGCCCGCGAGCTGGACCCGGACAACCGGTTGACCCTTGAGCTCGGCGTGGCGATCGAGGAGGCCCACACCCGGGACGCCGCGGATGCGCTGGAAGCCGCGGCAGCGGCAAACGGCTCCGGTTCAGGCTCGAGCTCTGAGATCGGCCCCCCGACGCCCCCCGACGCGGCACCGGCCGACCCGGTCGGTGCGCCGGCGGCGCGCTGACACGCACGGACCAGAGCGAGCACGGCCGGGTGGTGTGCGGGCTCGCCCCTTACGGCTCCGGCGTCGCCGGTGCCAACCGGTTTATCAAACCCGAGGCCGCGTCGTATACCACGTCACCCGGGAGATCGCCCGCCCCCAGCCGCGCCCGTGCCTCGTCGCCAATCCGCTCGGCCGTCGCCACCCATCCGGGATCGAGCGCACGACCTTCGGGTCCGAACGGCTCGATCAGCAGCTCCCCGGTGGCCTGGACGTAGAGCAGCGCAAAGCCGCCGGTGGGTCGGTTTTCCGCCAGGCTCGCGCTCATGAAACCTGTGACCAGCTGCTTGGCGCCGATCTCGTCCGCGTTGTCACCGGCCACCATCGCGGACACCGCGGTCGTGGTCATCACCACGACCGCCCGCTCTCCCCGGCTGGACACGTGGAGGGCGCGGGCGCGGTCACCCAGCCGCGAGTCGCGTTCGGGCCCCAGCAGTTCGGCCTGGTCCAGCACGAAGTATCCCCCCAGCAGCGTACGCGTCCAGACCGAGCCGAAGGACCGCACGCCCAGCACCGACCACAAGCTGGCGTAGTCGTCGGTCCACGCCACCGCTTCGGGGTTGGGGTCAGACTGGACCGACCGCCCGTGATAACGCCCCACCGCCGCGATCACCGCGGGGTTGTCGGTCAACAGCAGCCAGGTCGTCGCCGCGGCGCCGTGCACCGGTTTAAAGCCCGGGTCGGTCACCGCCACGACCTCCTTGCCTTGAGCCCGCGCGATCGACAGCACCACCGGGGTGAGGTCAAGGTGCCGGTTGGAGATGTGAACGGCCAGCACGCCGTCGGGCCGCAGGTGCTGCCAGTACAACGCGCCCGCCTCGGCCGTCAGCAGGTGCACTGGAATCGCGTCAGAGCTGAACGCGTCAACCGCCAGCACGTCGAAGCCGTGGGCATCGCCCGCGTTGAGTTCCTGCTGTAACACCACCCTCGCGTCGCCGATCGCCACGTCGATCTCGGCGCCGCGCTCGCGGGCGTCGGACAGGTAAGTAAACCAGCCTTCCGCCAGCTCGTGGATCTGGGGATTTATCTCGTAAAACTGCACTGCATCCCCCGACCGGGCGTAGGCCGCGGTCGTGCCGGTGCCCAAGCCGATGACGCCGATGTTTGAAGCGCCGACGGGCCGTGTCGTTCTGGAGTCGGATGCGGCCACCGTCGCGGCAGTACGGAAGTGCCGCAGGGCCAATCCAAGCCCGCTGAACCGGCTGTAGTAGCCCGCTGGCCGCCACCTCGCCGCGTCGAACTGCAGCTGTGAGCCGTGGTCCGTCGATCCGTGCATGATTTGCCGCACGGCACTCCCCCCGGAGAGCCGCTCGTCGACGCTGAAGCTGCCGTAGAAGTTCCGCGCGATGACCTTCGACGACACGCGGTCTTTCCAGACCACCACGCCGAAACTCAGACCCAGCGCGAGCAGCGGCAGCAGCCCCAGCCACGCGAGCCGGCGCAGGCGTGTCGGCGCGTGGGTGTCGGCCGTTTCTGGGGTAGCGTCCACGTCGGGCCGCCGTGCGACCGCCACCAGCGCAAGCAGCCACGCCGCGAAGAGCCCCGCCTGGTATTCCCAGTAGTCCTGAAAAAGCACGGGGGCCACGAAGGTGACCACCACACCGCCCAACGCCCCGCCCGCGGCGACCGTCAGGTAAAAAAAAGTCAGCTTGGCGGCCGGCGGCTTGCTGCGGGCCAGCTCGCCGTGGCAGACCATGCAGATGCTGAACATGGCCAGCAGACACAGCGTGGCGTTGCCGCCCAGCCCCAGCCCCAGCGCGCCGTGAAACATCAGGTTGTTCAGAAAAACCGCCACCATGAGCAGCGGAATGAAAAGCCACCGCCGGTAGAGCCTCTCGTACTCAAATGCGATGATAAAGGTCACGAGGTAGAGCGCGAGCGGCACGATCCACAGCAGCGGCAGCGGGGCGATGTCCTGCGTCAGGAAGTTGGTGCTGCTCATGAGGGTGAGCGAGCCCACGGCCGCGAGGCACAGCCAGAAGACCACGCGGCCCGGTCCGATGCGGGCCGCGGAGGCGCCATGCGTCGCACCTGAGCCCGCGAGCACCGTGTCGTCGTCCGGCTTCGCCCGCCACAGCGCCACCCCGCAGGCCGCGGCCGCCAGCAGAAACACCCCGTACAAAAGTGACCACGCGTGGGTCTGCACCTCCGTGCTCAGCCGCGGCTCAATCAAAAACGGGAAGCTGAGCAGCGCCAGCACCGAGCCCAGGTTCGACAGCGCATACAGCCGGTAGGGGCTGCGGCCCGGGTGGGCCCGTGCGAACCAGCGCTGCATCAGCGGGCTGGTCGACGACAGGACCAGGTACGGCAGCCCCACCGCCGCGCTCAGGGCCGCCAGCACGCCCCAGGTCGGGCTGATTGCGCGAGCCGCGTCGAGCGTGCCCGTGCCGGTGCCGATCGGCAACCAGACCGCCGACAACCCGAGGACCGCCAGGTGCACCACGATCTGAGCGCGTCCGCGGGCGAAGCGTTGCAGCAGGTCGGCGTACAGGTAGCCCAGCAGCAGGGCGACCTGAAAGAACAGCAGGCAGGCCGTCCACACGCCCGCGCCGCCACCGAACCAGGGCAGCAGCAGCTTGCCCAGCAGCGGCTGCACCAGAAAAAGCAGAAACGCGGCGACGAAGATGGCCAGGGCGTAGAGGGGCAACGGGGGGGCTCCCGGGCGGGCGGTTGCGGTAAAGTGGGGGCTCAGCGTACCGGGTTTGCCGCGCGAACCGCGGGTCCTTCGCCGCGGCCACCCCCATGCCCGACTCCAATTCCGATGCCGGGCCCGAGCTGACGGTGGTCATGCCCTGCCTCAACGAGGCCGACACACTGGGCGTGTGCCTGGACAAGGCGTTTCGCGCGATGCGCGAGGCCGGCATCGACGGCGAGGTGGTGGTGGCCGACAACGGCAGCACCGACGGCTCGCAGCAGATCGCCGCCGACCGCGGCGCGCGGGTCGAGCACGTGCCCGAGCGGGGCTACGGCAGCGCCCTCATGGGTGGGATCAACAGTGCCCGCGGCCGCTACGTGCTGATGGGCGACGCGGACGACAGCTACGACTTTCTGGAGCTGCCCAAGTTTGTAAAGAAGCTGCGCACCGGCCCGGACCTGGTGCAGGGCTGCCGGCTGCCCGCGGGCGGCGGCACCGTGTTGCCCGGGGCGATGCCCTGGAGCCACCGGTGGATCGGCAACCCCATGCTGACCCGGCTGGTGCGTCTGTGGTTCGGCGCGCCGATCCACGACGTGTACTGCGGCATGCGGGGGTTCACCAAGCGCTTCTACGACACGTTGGGCATGCGGTGCACGGGCATGGAGTTTGCCACCGAGATGATCATCAAGGCGAGCCTGCGTAAAGCCGACGTCGCCGAAGTACCCATCACCCTGCACCCCGACGGCCGCACCAGCCACGCCCCGCACCTGCGGACCTTCCGCGACGGCTGGCGCACCCTGCGGTTCTTCCTGATGTGCACGCCGCGCTGGCTCTACATCGGCCCGGGCCTGCTGCTGATCGCCGCGGGCCTGCTGGGCTACGCGCTGGCGCTGCCCGCGGTCACGATCGCGGGGGCCACCTTCGACGCCCACACGCTGGTCTTTGCCAGCCTGGCGCTGATCTGCGGCTACCAGGCGCTGGTGTTCGGCGTGTTGACCAAGGCGTTCTCCAAGAGCGTGGACCTGGTGCCGGTGCGGCGCGGCGAGAACCGGCTGGCGAAGGGGCTGGCCGACAGCCGCGTGGCGCTGGTGGGGGTGGGCGCCGGCGTGATCGGGGCGGCGCTGCTGGGGGGCGCCGTGCTGGAATGGTGGCGGGCGGGCTTCGGCACGCTGGACTACGCCAGCACCATGCGCTGGGTGGTGCCGGGGTCGACCCTGGTGACGCTGGGCTTCCTCACGGTGCTGGCCAGTTTCTTTGCCGGCGTGCTGGGGCTGCAGCGGCGGTGACGCCAACCCGAGGGGCGCCTTGCGTGGTGCCCGACAGGACCCGACCCCATGAGACACCTCACCCTCTCGAACCGGCTCGGGGCCGCGGCCGCACTCGCGCTCGGCGGCGTGGGCGTCTTCGCGCTCGGTTTCGGCCGGCCCCCGGGATCGGCCGCCTGGATCGGCCTGGCCGCGGTGGGGGGCGTCGCGGCGGTGCCGGCCGCGCGCCGCGCGGCGGGGCGGGCGGGGCTGGGCTTCAGCCGCTGGGGGCGGAAGCACCCGCTCGCGCTCGCCGCGCTGGCGGGGGTGGTTTCGGCGGGGGTGCTGCTGGCGCTGGGCCTGGCCCAGGGCCGCGAGCCGGGGCTGAAGTGGCACGACGAGTTCGCCTACGCCACGCACGCGCAGATGATGGCGCAGGGGCGGCTCTGGATGCCCGCCCACCCGCTGGGCGAGTTCTTCGCCAGCTTCTACATGGTCACCGACCCGGTGTACGTGCCGATCTACTTCCCCGGCACCGCGCTGGCTCACGCGCCGGGCGCCGCGCTGGGGGTTCCGCCGTGGATCACGTCGCTCGGGCTGTCGGGGCTCGCCGCCGGGCTGCTGTGCTGGATCGCCACGCGCTGGCACGGGCCGGTCGCGGGGGTGCTCGCGTCGCTGCTGCTGGTGTCGGTGGTGTGGTTCCGGCTGCTGTCGCTGATGATCCTTTCGCAGACGGTGGTGCTGGTGCTGGCACTGGGCATGCTGGCCGCCTGGACGGCCTGGCGCCGCCGCCGGCGGTGGACCCTGGAGCTCACGCTGGGGCTGCTGGCCGGCTGGCTGGCGGTGACGCGGCCGGTGGACGCGGTCGCGGTCGTGGCCCCGGTCGCGGTCGCCGCGGCGTGGTCGGCCGTCCGGCGTGGCGGGGTGTCGGGCCTCGGCCGCCTGGTCGTGCTGGTGGTGCTCGGGGCGGCCCCGTTCCTCGCCGTGCAGGGCGCGCTCAACCACGCCGCGACGGGCGCGGTGACCGGCTACCCGCACGCGGCCTGGGTCGAGCAGAACTACCCCGATGCGGGCTATGGGTTCGGGCCGATGACCGACCGCCCGTCGGGCTCACCCATCCCCCAGGTGCGGCGGTTTTACGAGCGCGAGGTGGTGCCAAAGGTGCGCCGGCACCGCGACACCCACCCGCTGACCCTGGTGTGGAACGAGCGTCTTCCCAGCACCGTCTACGCGTGGATGCCCAGCCCGTGGTTCATCGGGCTGCTGCTCGCGGGCGTCCTGGTCGCGCGTCCGCTGGCGGCGTTGTCGGTCGCGAGCCTGAGCCTGTTTTTGCTGCTCTACGGGCGGTCTTGTTTTTATCTGGGGTACTACCCCCTCGCGGTGATCTACGCGTCACTGTTGCTGACCGCAGGCGGAGTGTGCGTCACCCTGCCGCGGCTGCTGGGCCTGCGTCGGCGTCACCGATGGGCGCCCGCCGCGGCCGCGGCGGGGCTGGCCATCGCGGTCTGGCCGGGCGTGAACCCCGGCGTGAAAGACGAACCCGTTCGGCTCCCTGAACTCAAGGGCCTGGACCGGTGGGAAGCGAACGATGCCCGCACGCCGGCGCTCGCCTTCTTCCGCGACGGCGGCGGCGAGACCGACGCCGAGCCGGTCTACAACGCGGCGGTGGCCTGGCCCGACAACGCCCCGGTCGTGCGGCTGCACGACCGGGGGGCCCGCAACCTCGACGCCCTGGCCTACTACGCCCAGATCCAGCCCGAGCGCCGGGTCTACCTGATCGACCGGGGCAGCGGACGCCGCTTTGACCTGGGTCTGGTGACGGACGCCTACCACGCGCTGCGCGACGCCATCGAGACCCAACGCCGGGCCGATCCCGCACCGGTCCCTGCGCGCCGCCCTGCGCCGCCCGTTCCTTCTGCGGAGCCCGCCGATGCCCCCGGCTGAATCAGGTCCAACGCCCCCGACCCCGGACGACGCCGTCGACTTCGACGACTTCGCCCGCAGCTACGACGCGGACCTGGCCCGCGGCATCAGCGTGTCGGGCGAGTCAAAGGACTACTTCGCCAAGGCCCGCGCTGATTGGACCGTCCGGCGGCTGGCGGCTCTGGGTCCGCCTCCCGCGACGCTGCTGGACTTCGGCTGCGGCACCGGCGGCTCGGTGGGCCACCTGCTGGGCTGGACCGGGGTCGAGCGGCTGACCGGCGTCGACCCGTCGGCCGCGTCGCTGGCGATCGCCCGCCGCGAGCATGCCGACGGGCGGGCCGACTTCCGCCTGCCCGACGCGGCGCCGCCCACCGGCCTCGACCTGGCCTACACCAACGGCACGTTCCACCACATCACCGCCGCCGAGCGTCCCGCGGCGCTGCGCTACGTGTTCCACACGCTGCGGCCCGGGGGGGTTTTCGTGATGTGGGAGAACAACCCGCTGAACCCCGGCACGCGGCTGGTGATGAGCCGGTGCGCCTTCGACCGCGACGCCGAACCGTTCGCCGCGCGGTCCGCCCGCCGGCAGCTGCGCTCCGCGGGATTCGAGATCGTCCGCACCGACCACCTGTTCATCTTCCCCCGCGCGCTGCGGTGGCTGCGGCCCGCCGAGCGCTGGGTCAGCGGCCTGCCGCTGGGCGCGCAGTACGCGGTGTTTGCCCGACGACCGCCCGGGCCCGGCGCGGGATAAGCCGGTCGCGCAGCCGCAGCAGCGGCCCCTCGATCCACCGGTGCATCAGGCAGCCGATCAGGAACGACCCGCTGACGTAGAGCACCGCGTAGAGCAGCCAGCGACGCGGTGCCTCGGCGAAGGCGTTGCGGGAGAGCGGCACCGCGATCCACGACTGCACCGGCAGGTGCCACAGGTACACGCTGTAGGACCGGCTGCCCAGGAAGGCGGCGGCCCGCAGGCCGTCCAGCGGAGGGAGCCTCAGGTTCAACGCCCCGATCAGTAGCGCCCCGCCGCCGAGGTAGAACAGCGCGAATCCCCAGGTGAACACCGCGCGGTCGCCCACTGCAAAGATAAAAGCCGGGGCCAACGCCGCCGCGCCGCCCAGCACCAACGCCACCGCCCCGACGCGGCCTGTCCGCAGCCCGCCCCGCGGGGCGTGCCAGAAGGCCGCCAGCAGCGCGCCGAACCCCAGCGAGTCCAGCCGGAGGTGTGTGGGCACCAGGTGCGTGCGGTAGTCGAACTGCGGGACGATCCCCGCCAGCCGCAGCCGCAGCATCAGGCAGGCGGTGGCGAGCAGCAGGAAGCCCCCGGTGGCCCAGAGCAGAGGTGCCCGCATACGCCGCAGACTCCGGGGCCGCAGCACCACGGCCGCGGCGGCGGCGACCACCAGATAGAAGTGCTCCTCCACCGCGAGCGACCAGGTGTGGTTCCACAGCATCGGCCAGTAGTTCTGCACGAACAGCAGCTCGCTGGCGATCCGTTTGCGCGACTCCCAGAAGCCGTGGTCCAGCCGTCGGTAGACCAGCGTGATCCCGATCATGCACCAGAACGCCGGATACAGCTTGAAAGCCCGGCGGGTCAGAAACCGCACCACCGACACGCGGCCGTCGCGGACGTAGGCGTTGATCAGCAGGCTGGTGACCAGAAAGCCGCTGAGCACGAAGAACACGTCCACGCCCACCCAGCCCCCGATCGACAAACGCGAGGAGACGCCCTGCAGCAGCGAGCCGAACTCTTGCGGGGCGACCGACGCGTGGCGGCCCATGACCAGCAGCACCGCGACCAGACGCAGCAGGTCAAGCTCGATCAAGCGGGGTTGCTGGGTTCCGGTGACCATAGGCAAAGGTGTTTGGCGGTCGCGGCCGCGCCGTGGAACCCCGGGCGGGGGGCTTGACGGAATCCGGTCGCGAGCATAACAACGGGTCGCACCGGGTTCCCCAGCCGCCACCACCGTGACCGCCAGCTCCATGACCGCCGCCACCCGCAACCCCTCCGCCCTCATCACCGGCGCCTCCGCGGGCATCGGCCGCGCCACCGCGCTGGAACTCGCCCGGTCCGGGTTCCGCGTCGTGGTGTCGGCCCGGCGAGAGGCCCACTTGAACGACCTGGTGTCCGAGATCGCCGCGGCCGGCGGCGACGCCCACGCGCTGCCCGCCGACGCCAGCGAGCCGGAGGCGCTCGACCGCCTGCTGGCCAACGCGACCGCGCACTTCGGCGGCGTGCCCGACGTGGTGGTGGCCAACGCCGGGCACGGGCTGGCGGGCGGCGTGCTGTCGAGCGACCGCGCGCGGTGGGAGTACATGATCCGGCTGAACTTTTTCGCGACCACGCACCTGATGCGGGTCGCGGCCGAGGCGATGCTTGAGCGCGGACGCGGCGACGTGGTGGTGCTGGGCTCGTGCGTGGGGGTGAACGTGTCGCCGTTCAGCGGCATGTACGGGGCGACGAAGTTCGCGGTCGGCGCCGCGGCCGAGGCGCTGCGCCGCGAGGTCGGCGGCCGCGGGGTGCGGGTCACGACGATCCGACCCGGCATCGTGGCCAGCGAGTTTCAGGAGGTCGCGGGCTACGACGAGGACAACTTCGGCAAGACCGTCGCGAAGTTCGGCGAGGTGCTGCAGCCCGACGACGTCGCGCGGTCGATCGGTTTTGTGGTGAGCCAGCCGCCGCACGTGCACGTGAATGAGCTGACGATCCGCCCGGTCGGGCAGGATTATCCTTGAGCGTAGCAGCCGTCGCCGCACGAGGCGACGGAACGAAAACGGATCGTTCCGCTGTTTTCATCATCTCCCTCCGCGTGCCGTCGGCCGCGGCTGACGCGATCACGAATGCTCGCCACGATGTGTCGCGCACGCTATCGCGTTCGGGGCGGGCGGCTTGAGCGTAGCAGGCACGCGGAGCGTGCCTGCTACGCTCACCGCGTGGGCGCTGGCCCGTCGCCGCCCGCGTCGGCGGGGAACAACCCGTCCAGCAGGCCGAGCTCGGCTTCGGTCAGCGTCAGGTCCATCGCGGCGGCCAGCGGGGTGACTTGGTCGGGGCGGCGGGCGCCGACGATCGCGCTGGTGACGCCGGGCTGGTGAAAACTCCACGCGACGGCGAGCTGGGCGGGGGAGACGTTTTTTTCGTCGGCCAACGCGGCGAAGGCCCGGAGCGGGGCGTCGAGCTGCGCCAGCGTCTCCGGCTGGTACAGCGGGTCGCGGCGGCGGTGGTCGTCGGCGGGCAGATCGGCCACCCACGCCGCGGTGACCTTGCCGGTGAGCAGGCCCTTGGCCAGGGTGCTGTAGCCCACCACGCCGATGTTCTGTTCGCGGCAGTGCGCGAGCTGGTCGTGTTCGATCTGCCGCTGGATGAGGTTGTACTGCGGCTGCAGGCTGACGACCGGGTGAATGGGGACGACCCGTTTCAGCTGCGGGACGCTGAAGTTGCTGACCCCGGCGTGGCGGACCTTGCCCTCGTCGGCGAGCTTCGCGATCTCGGCCCACGCCTCTTCGATCTGCGTGTCGGGGTCGGGCCAGTGGATCTGGTAGAGGTCGATCACGTCGACGCCCAGCCGCCGCAGGCTGGCCTCGCACTCGCGCCGCACCGACGCGGCGGACAGGTCGCCGTTGAGCTGGTCGCGCACGCCCTCGGGCCACACGCGGCCGCACTTGGTGGCGACCACCGGGCGGTCGCCGCCGCGCTCTTGAAGCGCCCGCCCGACGACTTCCTCGGCGTGGCCCAGCCCGTAGGCCGGGGCGGTGTCGATCCAGTTGATGCCGCCGTCGAGCGCCGCGTGAAGGGTCGCGACCGAGTCGGCGTCGTCCTGCGGTCCCCAGCTGGCCTTCCAGTCGCCTCCGCCCATCGCCCAGGTGCCCAGGCCGGCGGGGGTGAGGTTCAGGTCGCTGGTTCCGAGTCGGCGGGCGGTGGACATGCGCCGAGTTTACGAGCTGCCGCGGGGCGACCCTAAACTCGGGTCGTTCCGCGATCCCGCCCCCACCACGAAAGGCCTCCCTTTGTTTCTCCACACCGTCCACTTCTGGCTGAAACCCGACCTGACCGCCGACCAGCGGACCCGCTTCATCGCCGGGTGTCAGGCCATCGCCAAGAGCCAGCACGTCGCGGCGCTGCGGGTCGGCGTGCCCGCGGGCACCGACCGGGAGGTGGTCGACAACACGTGGGACGTGCAGCTGGCGGTGGAGTTTGAGAACCGCGGGATGCACGACGCGTACCAGTCGCCCGACGACCCGGAACACGTGAAGTTCGTCGAGACCTTCAAGACGTTCTGGACGAAGGTGCTGATCTACGACTCGGTCCCCGCGTAGCGGGGGGGCGGCTCGGCGCCGGGTGCGCGTTCCGCAAAGCCCGAACGCGTACCCGCCTTCTCGTCCGCCGCGGGCGGCGCCCGCCGAGCGCTCTGAACCGCGACCCCATGCCGCGGCTTTCGTGGTTCGCGCTACCCGCGGCGTCGGCTCCCGGGTCCGACTCCCTTTATTCGCTTTAGAATAAAGGGAGTTGGACCCATCTGCCGCAACTCCATTGCTCTGGCTTGGGTGGGGCAGGCTTCCAGCCCGCCCCACCCGCTCACCGCCGACGCTTCAGCAGCCCGCAGCCCAGCAGCAACCCGCCGGCGGCGGCCGACGGCGTCGGCGCGGCGCGGGCCTGCAGGAAGGCCATCCGTGGCGCGTCGGGGTCGGACAGGTCGAAGGCGACGGCGGAGATCAGGTGGCCGTGGGGCAGGCCGGCGGTGTGGGTGCCGGCCAGCACCGCGGCGTCGGTGACCACCGGCGGGCCGACGCCCAGGTCCCACAGCACCTCGCTGGGGTTGAGCACGCGGCCCTGGGCGTCGATGAAGGTTGCGGTGAAGTCGTCGCCGGGCCGGAAGTCGGCGGGCGGCACGGCCGGCCCGGGGGCATCCAGCACGCCGGCGGCCTTGGCTTCGGGTCCCACGAACCTGACGCCGCTCACGCCGCCGTGGTCGCCGTCGAGAAACTGCACCGCCTCGCCCGCGTGCCCGGTGGAGGTGGTGCGGTCGAAAACCACGCCCGAGACGTGGTCGATCAGCCGCAGGCCGTGGCCCTGATCGGGGATGAAGGCGTCGTCGGTCGGCGCGGCGTCGGTGAAGGCGTTGTCGTGGAAGTAGAACTGCCGGGCGCCGCCCGCCTCGCCCTGCAGCTGCAGCGCGAAGGTGTTGGCGTGGGTGAAGGTGTTGCCGTCGACCAGCACCCGCTCGGTGACCCCGGCGCCGGACACCGAGAGGCCGATGGACACGTCGCGCTGGACGCCGGGCCGGTCGGGGTTGTCGCCGTCCACCTGGTTGCCGCTGACCACCGCGAGCCGGGCGTCGACCAGCTCGATGCCGGCGAACCCGGGGCCCGCGTCGTCTTCGCCGGTGGGCTGCACCACGTTGTTGCGGATGGCCACGCGGTCGGCGTTGTCGATGCTGATCCAGCGGTCCACGCGGTTGTCCTGCACGACCGAGTCGTGGCTGCCGTTGAAGAGCTCGATGCCCAGGCGGGCGGCGTTTTCTGACTCGTCTGGGCGGCCGCCCGCGGCCGCGGCGCGGTCGGCGGCGGCCGCCAGGCCCGAGCGGGTGACGATGTTGCCGCGGATGATCAGTCGCTCGCTGCCGTCGTTGGCCAGGATGCCGCCGCGTCCGGTGCGGTCGATCACGTTGCGGGTGACCGTGGCGTCGGAGGAGCCCTTGGCGATCCGCACGCCCGCGGCCCACATCGACGCGGGATTGATGTCGGTAATCGTCGAATCGGCCAGCGTGGCGCCGGTGACGTTGCGGGTCAGGAACACGCCGAACTGGTGGGGGTCGGCGTCGGGCCGCGGGTCGGCGATGTGGCGGATGGTCAGGCCGCGCAGCTCAAGCCCGTCGATGGGGGCGCTGTCGCCGAAGGCCAGCACGCCGTAGGCATTTTGTCCGCCCGCACCGTCGAGGGTCAGGTCGCGGACGGCGCCGCCGCGGATCGCGCCGTCGCCATCGTTGATGAGCTGAAGCAACGCGTGGTCGCCGTGGGCCGATGCCAAAACGGTGCCGGCCCCCGCCCCGGCCAGGGTGACGCCGGGCCGCAGGTCGATCGCGCGGTCCAGGCGGTAGGTGCCCGCGGCCATCCGCACCGTGTCGCCGGGCCGCGCGCGGTCCAGGGCTCGCTGCAGGGCCTGGGCGGGGCGGGCCTGATCGGCGGTCACGTTGAAGGTGGCGGCGCCGGCCGGCACGGCAAGAAGCACGCAGACGGCGAACGGGGTGGTGGGGCAGCGCATGGTTTCTCCCGGATTCGGTGCGGGTGGCAATCGGCCCTTACCATCGGTCCGGAGACGCGGCCCACCCCTGATTTTAGCGTGGGAGCCCTCCGCTTACGGCCGGGCGTCAGCCCCGCCTCGCCCCCCTGAAACAAGGATCAACGTCATGGCCGGGCTTTTCGACGGATCCGCGCTGGAACGACCGGTCACCTGCCCCCGCTGCGGGGCCGACGGGTCGGCCTGCGCCTGCCCCAAAGACGCGTCGGGCGGCTCGGCTGATCTGGCCGCCATGCCGGTGCGGGTGCGCCGCGAGAAGCGACGCGGGAAGTGGACCACCGTGGTGTACGACCTTGCGGTCGCCGACGCCGACCGCAAGGCGGCCCTGAAGACGCTCAAGGGCCGCTGCTCGGCCGGCGGCACCGCGACCGCGGACGGGCTGGAGATCCAGGGCGACCACCGCGACGCGGTGATCGCGTGGCTGAAGGCCGCGGGCTACAAGTCGGTCAAGGCGGCGGGGGGCTAGGAAAGTGCGAAGTTCGAAGTTCGAAGTGCGAAGTTCAGATGCGCGCCGTCGGATCGAGAATTGGCCTGCCGGGTGACCGCCCGCGGGCGTTAAACTGTCCCCGCGGACTTGTTCTTACTTCGTACTTCCAACTTCGAACTTCGTACTTCCAACATGGCCGACCTCTCCAACCACCAGTCCAAGATCGTCAAGCGGTACTACGACAACCAGGACAACATCCTGAGCACGCGGCTGGCCGAGCTGGTGTCGGAGCTGTGGCTGGCGGAAGACAAGAAAAAGCAGACCAGCCTGTGGGGCAAGGCGCAGGTCGCGCTCATGAAGCTCGGCGTCGACCCGACAAAGGTGGGGAGCGTGGTGAAAGACCGTGATCTGGAAGCGCTGGCCAAGCTGGCCCAGCAGGCCAGCGCGGGCGAACTGGGCCCCGCTTCCAAGGGAAGCCGCGGCGCCGCTCCCGGGACCGTGCCACGCGACGGCGCCGGCAACCACAAAGGCGCGGCGCCCGTCGATGGCGCCCCGATCAAGGCCCGCGGCGCGACGTCGCTGTCCGACGGCCGCACCGTCGGACAGATGCGGGCCGACGCGGCGGCGGCGGGCGGCTACGACTCGCTGGAGGAGGCCAACCTCAAGCGGGCCCTCAAGGCGTTCCGGCGCAAGCTCAAGAACTACCGCCGCGACGACGAGTCGCGGCTGAGCCGGGGCTACACCACCGCCGGCAAGAGCTCGACGATCACCGCGGTGGAGGCCCCCAAAGAGTTCCCCGGGCCGGTGTGGGACAAGCTGATCGAGACCGGCCGGCTCAAGCGGTCCGGCGGCGGCACGCTTGAGCTGCCGTGAGGGCGCGGGGCGTCGATGCGCTGTTCGCCGCCCGCCGGCGGTGGGCCTGGATCCGGCGACTGCTCGGACTCGCCGCGGCCGTCGTGCTGCTGGCGGTGGTCTACGTCGCGGTGGGCCTGATCCCGGTGAACCGCGGCTTCGTGCCCACGCCCGGCGGGGTGGAGGTGTCGCTGATTTCCAGTGCGGTGCACGCGGACGTGATCGTGCCGATTGCGCCCCGAAACTCAGAGGTGAGCACAACCGACTGGCGGGCGTGGCTGGGCGACGACGTGTTCGCCGCGGGCTGGCCGGCGGGGGCCACGCACCTGGCGATCGGGTGGGGCGACCGCGGCTTTTTCCTGAACACGCCCGAGTGGACGGACCTTCGCCCCGGCACCGCGGCGAAGGCGCTGCTGTGGCCCTCGGCCACGTGCATGCACGTCACCCTGACCCGGCCGGACCTCTACGACCCCGCGACGATCCGGTCGGTCATCCTGTCGAGCGAGCAGCACGCCAGGCTGGTGCGTTTTCTCCGGGACAGTTTCGTCGTCGACCAGGGCGGACATCCAACCCGGATGCAAGGCGCAGCCTACGGCGACTACGACGCCTTTTTCGATGCCGCGGGCCGCTACCACGCGGCCCGCAACTGCAACAACTGGGTGGGTTCGGCCCTGCGGGCCGCGGGGGTGACCGTGCCGTGGTACACGCCGATTCCCAGGACGGCGTTTCTGTATCTGCCGTAGCGGGGCCCCCGCCCCGGCTCTCCTGCGTGGCCGGACCGAGAATCGCGGAGACCCCGCAACTCGCCGGGGTGGGTCGCCGATACCGACCCCATGGAGGTTGACGAAGAATCGGAGGGTGGGCCCCGGGCTGCACTCGGTCGGCGAGCGTTCTGCCGCGCCGCGCTGGTGGCCGCGGCGGCCGGTGCCTCGGCCCCCCGGGCCGCAGCGGGGCTCTTGGTACCCCGCTCCGCCAATCCGATCGGCCGTTTCGGTGAAAACGGGCGGCCGGTGGTGCTGATGAGCGATCCGCACATCCACGCCGATCCGGGCAAGCGATTCTGGGGCGCGGATCTGTCGGCCAACCTGGCCCGCGCGGTGGACCGCGTGGTGGGCGGCCCGCGTCCCGCGGCGGTGTTCTTCGGCGGGGACACGGCGGTCGACCGGGGCCGGGCCGAGGACTACCGGCAGTTCGGGCGGCTGGTCCGCCCGCTGCTCGACCGCCGCGTGCCCACGCACGCGGTGCTGGGCAACCACGACGACCGCCTGGCGTTTCACGACGCCTTCCCCGGCGCGTTCAGCCCCGACGGCTACCCGCTGCGCCGCCACGTCGAGCGTGTCGAACGCTCCGACGCCGACTGGTACCTGCTCGACTCATTGCGGCTCACCGACGAGACCCCGGGCTCCCTGGGCGACGCGCAGCTCGCGTGGCTGACCGCGTCGCTGGACCGCCGCCCGCACCGCCGCGCGCTGGTGCTGGTGCATCACCCGCCGGGCAAGGCCTCCAGCCCCGGACGGTCGCGGGTGGGCCTGGCCGACGGCGTGGCGCTGCTGACCGCGCTCACCGCCCGGCCCCAGGTCAAGGCCGTGTTCCACGGCCACCTGCACCGGTTCGACGCCTGGACGCAGCACGGTCTTCACGTGGTGGGACTGCCCGCCACGTCGTACACCTTCGGCCGCGGCGAGCCGTCGGGTTACGCCGAGGCGCGGCTGACGCACGACACGCTGCGGGTCACCCGCCGCGCGCTCGAACCCGGCGGCCGCGGCGACGGCGACCGGTTCGAGTTGCCGCTGCGCGGATAGTTCGGAGACCCGCAAAACGCCGGTCCCCTCCTGGCACCCCGGACGAGACGCCACCGTGACGCCCGCCCCGGGCGTTGGCGGTCGAGAAGGCGGGTGCGGCTCCGGCTTTGCGAAAGTCGCATCCGGCGCCGAGCCGCCCCCGCTACGCGGGCTCGTAGAGGACGGTCATGATCAGGTCGCCTGTCTCGTCGCTCTGCGCGGGGTGGGCGATGTTGCTCTGCAGGGTGATGACCTTGACGCCGCTGGACTTGATCCAGTCGTTCACGTCGTTCTCGAGGCTGAGGTACTCGTGGCTGGCGAAGACTTTGACTTGCTGCATGGTGGGTGTACGTAAGAGAAGGGGCGGAGGGTTCAAAGACAAAGGGCGAGGCCCGGCCCGTCACATCCGTTGCTGCACCTGGATCAGGTGGAAGCCGAACTCGGTCTTGACCGGATCCGACACCTGACCCACGGGCAGGTCGCCGAAGATCACCGCGTCGAACTCGGGCACCATCTGGCCCCGGCCAAACTGGCCGAGGCTGCCGCCCTCTTTGCCCGAGGGGCACTGGCTGTGCGCCTTGGCCAGATCGTCGAACGACGCGCCGTCGGCGATCTGCTGTTTCAGGTCGGTGGCTTCGGATTCGGTCTTGACAAGGATGTGACTGGCAACGGCGCTGGGCATGGCGGATTCCGGGTGGGGGGGGATGCGGCGGCGGTCTGGGGCAGGGGGTGAGCGTGAAGAACGCGAGAGGATACCCGCCGGGGTCCGCCACGGGGGCGGTAAGATGTCGCGATGGACCCACGCTCGGTGCAACTTGAAGAGAAGGTGGCTCACCTCGAACGCTACGTCGCGGATCTGGACGGCGTGGTCCGCGGGATGCATGAGCGAATGGATCACTTTGCCCGGGAGGCGAAGGTGTTGCGGTCGATCATCGACGCCGCGCGTGAGGGCGAGGGCACGCCGGGAGACGGTCCGGTGGACGAGCGGCCGCCCCATTGGTGAACATGGTTCCCGCCGATGCGGGCGACGACGCCCCGAACTTTCTCGCTGCTTGCGCCGCGGACCAACCGACGCCGGGCGGCCGGGTCTTGGTATTCGCCAACCCCTTCAGCGGTCATCGCGACAACCGGCAGCGGGTCGATGCGCTGTCCGCGGCGCTGGCGGCCCGCGGCCTGGACACCGAGGTGGTGTGGGACGCGGGCCGCCGCGACGCGGCGCTGACCGAGACCGAGTCCGGGGCGGGCCCGGGCTGCCGCGCCCTGGTGGCGGCCGGCGGCGACGGCTCGGTCAACGACGCGGTGAACACGCTGGCCCGAGCGGGTCGGCTGGACGTGCCGCTGGCAACGCTGCCGGTAGGCACCGAGAATCTGGTGGCGCAGGCGCTGGGGTTCAATGTCCCCGCCGACGCGCTCGCTGACGCTTTGACGGCGGGGCAGACGCGGGCGATCGATCTGGGCGTCGCCGGCTCGACAGCGGCCCTCGACGCCGGCGAGGGGCACCGTTTCGCCCTGATGCTGACCCGGGGCTTCGATGCGCACGTCGTGCACCGCATGGACCGCTGGCGGCGGGCCCCCGGCGTCTCCGGCGGCGGCGGTGCGCTGCGGCGCGTCAACCGGTTCAGCTACGCGCCGCGCATCCTGCGCGGCCTCGCGGGCTACCGGTACCCGCGGCTGCGGCTGGAGACGCCCGACGGGACGGTGGTCGAGGGCGTGCAGGCCTACGTCTTCAACCTGGGGTGGTACGGCGGCGGCTTCCCGCTGGGCGAACACGCCTGTCCCGACGACGGGCTGCTCGACTGGGTCGTTTTCCAGCGCCCCGGCAGCCTGCGGCTGCTGCACACCCACTGGCTGGCCACCCGCCGGCGGCACCTCGACGCCGCCCACGTCGCCCACGGCCGCGCGGCGGCCGTCCGCATCACCGCCGTCGGCGACGCCGTCGCCGCCCAGGCCGACGGCGACCCGCTGCCGCCCGACGCGACGGACGTGCGGGTCGCGGCCGGGGCACTGAAGGTCATCGACACGAGCTGGCGTGAAAGGTAGCAGGCAGTCTCCGCATGCCGTCCGCGCGGTTCGTTCTCTCACTCCCACTCGCGAATGCCGCAGCGATACCCGTCATCCCCTTCATAATCGGGCTCTTATTGAACTTGACCGGCGGCGATGCGGGCGGGTGCCACGGCCTTCAGGCCGTGGCACCCGAAAAAGTCAGATGCTTGGTCGGCGCAGCCGACCGGCCCAACGACGGGGTGGCGGGCCGCCGCCACCCACGAGGAGGGCCGCCAAGCGTCAGCGCATGTCGACCTTGACGTCGATCTCTTCGTCGTCGCGCACCACCCGCAGCACGATTCTCGCGCCAGTGCTGGTCCGCTCCAACGCGTTCAGCAGGTCGTCGGTGGATTCCACCAACTCGCCCTCCACCGAAAGGATCAGGTCGCCCAGGATCAGGTCGCCCAGCGAATCGCGGAAGGTGGGCTTCAGCCCCGCCCGCTTGGCCGGGCTGTCGGGCTCCACGCCCAGCACCAGCACGCCGGTGCGGTCCAGCCGCTTCAGGATCGCGCCCGACATGCGGTCGTCGATGCGGATGCCCAGGGTCGGCCGCACGTAGCGGCGGTTCTTGATCAGCTGCGGCACGACGCGCTGCACCGTGTCGATGGGGATCGAGAAGCCCACCCCCGCCGAGGCGCCGCTGGGGCTGAAGATCATCGTGTTCACGCCCACCACCCGGCCGCCCGAGTCGAGCAGCGGCCCACCCGAGTTGCCGGGGTTGATCGCCGCGTCGCTCTGCACCACGCCGTCGAGCGTACGCCCGGTCAGCGACTGGATCTCGCGGTCGAGCGCCGACACCACGCCCGTCGTCAGCGTGTGGTCCAGGCCGAAGGGGTTGCCGATCGCGTAGACGCTTTGACCGACCTTGAGCGCCCCGCTGCGGCCGCGCGGCAGGGGGGTCAGCGGGGCCGCGTCCGGGCGTTCAACTTTCAGCACCGCCAGGTCGTGATCGGGCGACACGCCCACCAAGGTCGCGGGCAGCTGGGTCTGGTCGTTGAACGTCACCGTCGCGCCGCTGGCCTGGCGGATGACGTGGAAATTGGTCACCACATGCCCCTCGGCGTCCCACACAAAGCCGCTGCCCGACCCCGCAGGCACGTCCACCGTGCGGCGCGAATACGCGTCCCTCCGCCGCACGAGCGTGTTGATGTTCACCACCGAGTGGCTGGCGGCCTCGAACAGGTTCACCGTGTGACGCTCGTGTGGGTGCAGCGCGGTGGCGGCGGGCCCGGTCTCTCTGTCCGTATCCGCGGCGGCGGGGGTCGCCGTCTGAGCCAGGGCCGCGTCGGGTCGCAGCGCGTCGCTCGTAAACAGCGTCTGCAGGGTCAAGGCCGCGCCGGCGCCCAGCGCCAGCAGCATCACCACGGTTCGAAAAGAGAGCATCATCGGGCTGAGCCTTCGGGGGAGGGACGGATCACGCATCGTAGTGCGTCCGCCGCGCCCTTCCGGTTCGCCCGGCCCGGCGACTACTCGCGCCCGGCGGTGAGCGCCGCGGCCCGGTCCACCAGTTTCACCAAGGACTCCCGCGCTTCCCGTTCGTCCGCGGTGCCCGCAAAGCGGGCGTTCGCCGCGCGGGCCAGCTCGGCCACCCGGTCCAGATCCAGACCGCCCACGTGGTCCGACGACCGCAGCACCATGCCAAAGCCCGCGACGGCGGCGGCGAACTGAAGATCCGCGTCGGCGTCCGCATACGCGTCGCCGCCGTCGGTCACTGGGACCTTTAGCAGGCGTGACGTGCCCTGCTCCTTGGGGGCGTCGAACGCCTTGTAGCGCAGCTTCACCGTCAGCAGCTCGTCCGAGGCCCCGGCGTAGACCACGATGGCGATCCGGTCGACCATTAGCAGGGCGGCCACCAGCTTTCGCAGGCCGTCCTTCACCAGCGGCAGCTTTTTGGCATTGTTCATCGAGCCCGACACGTCCGGCAAGAAAGCCAGATTGGCGGCGCGGCGGTCGTCGGTCGCGCTCTCCTTGCCGGCCAGGCCTTCAGCCGCCCGCCGGTCAGTTCCCCCCCGCTTCTCCACGGGTTGTTCCAGCAGGCGGGCCAGCGTGTCCTGCACCACCTCCCGGGCCACCGCGTCGCGTCCGGTCAGGTGCCGGGCGTAGCGCAGCAGCGCTGGTTCGTGAGCCGCGGCGGCGTCGGCAACGTGGAGGCTCAGGCAATCCGGACTCCCGGGCGACGGAACAAGGGCGGTTACTCACTCAGACGCACGAGACACCGGTGTGACGGACGCGAAACAAAGATTTTTTTCGGCCGCGCGCTGCCGCGGCGGGCACCGCCCTGATCCACGGGACCCGTTCGCGAGCCCACGTCGCGAGGCGCCTGCGCCGCGACCTCCCGCCCGCAGCATAAGTCGCGTTGATAGTGCGGCCTGCCTCCGGCGGCGGGCCCCGCCCGCTCGCCCCGCGGGTGGCCTGCGGCCGCCGCAGGTCGCACGCGGGGCGAACCCCGCTACCACGGCCCATAACCTCAAGTCAAGAGAAAATTCACGAACCGCCCTTGAGTTTGGCCCGGCATTCGCTTACAGTAACCCGTTCGGGCAACGCCGAGCCCTGACCCTCTTCCATAACCTGACGCCGGTTTCCGACAAAAACCGGCATAAACCATTCGCTGGCCAGCGAGAGGATGTCGATGCCGCTGAACTCTGTTCGTGACTTCTCCAAGCGTGGTGACGCGCTCTCCATTCCCAACCTGGTGCGGGTGCAGCAGGTCGCCTACGAACGGTTTCTTCAGCAAGAAGCGCCCGACGGCAAGAAGGACCCGCACATGGGTCTGGAAGGGCTGTTGCGTGAGGTGTTCCCCATCGTGTCCTACGACGGGAACATGCAGCTGGAGTACCTGTACTACCGGCTGGACGAGCCGCGCTACACCAGCGACGAGTGCCGCGAGCTGCGGCTGACCTACGGCCTGCCCTTCCGGGTGGCCGTCCGTCTCGTGCGCAAGGACGTCGCCGAGATCCCTGAAGAAGAGATCTACCTCGGCGAGGTGCCCATCCTTATGGGCGGCGGCGAGTTCATCATCAACGGTGCCGAGCGTGTCATCGTCAACCAGCTGCACCGCTCGCCGGGCGTGGACTTTTCCATCGCCTCGCTGGAAGCGGACCGCCCGCTGCACTCGGCCCGCGTCATCCCCGAGCGCGGCTCGTGGATCGAGCTGGAGGTGTCCAAGAAGGACGTGCTCCAGATGCGGATCGACCAGAGCACCAAGATCCCCGCCACGACTTTCCTGCGGGCGCTCGACGAGGGCTTCAGCACCACCGACACTCTGCTGCAGACCTTCTACAACGTCGAAACCGTCAAGGTGAAGGACGTCAAGCCCGAGCACTACGTGGCCGAGGCCATCGTGGACACCGAGACCGGCGAAGAACTGGTGCCCCTGGGTGCCCAGATCGGCGACAACGTCGACACCGTCATCGGCTCGTCGCTGAAGACCGTCAAGGTCATCAGCAACGCGTCGGACATGCTGATCCTCAACACAATCGCCGACGAGAAGCAGACCAACCTGCACACCGATCTGGACGTGACCGAGCACGAGGCCGCGCTGCTGGCCCTCTACGCCCGCCTGCGCCCCGGCAACCCGCCACAGGTCGACAAGGCCCGCGCGCTGTTTGAGGAAAAGTTCTACGACGAGAACCGCTACCGCCTGGGCAAGGTCGGCCGCTTCCGCATCAACCGCAAGTTCGACATGGACACGCCGGAAGACGTGATGCGCATCCGCGCCGAAGACTTCCTGGAAGTCATCAAGTACATGCTGGACCTGCGGAACAACCGCAACAAGGCCCACATCGACGACATCGACCACCTGGGCAACCGGCGTCTGCGGACGCTCGATGAGCTCGCCGTCGAAGAGATGCGCAAGGGCTTCCTGAAGCTGCGCCGCACCGTGCAGGAGCGGATGAGCGTGAAGGATCCCGACGAGCTGGCCAAGGTCGCCGATCTGATCAACTCCAAGGCGATCAGCAGCGCCATCGACCACTTCTTCGGCCGCGGCGAGCTGTCGCAGGTTGTCGACCAGACCAACCCGCTCTCGCAGCTGACCCACGAGCGCCGGCTCTCCGCGCTCGGCCCCGGCGGCCTGAACCGAAAGCGGGCGGGCTTCGAGGTCCGCGACGTGCACATCAGCCACTACGGCCGCATCTGCCCCATCGAGACGCCGGAAGGCACCAACATCGGTCTGATCGCGTCGCTGGGCCTCTACAGCCGCATCGACGAGTACGGCTTTTTGCAGACGCCGTACCGCGCGATCAAGAACGGCAAGGCCGACAAGGAGATTGTTTATCTGCGGGCCGACGAAGAGATGAAGATCACCCTGGGCCCCACCGACTCGGTGGACCTGGACGGCAAGGTCATTGCCGGCAACGTGCTGGCCCGGGTCGACGGCGACCTGAGCAGCGTGAACAGCAGCACGCTGGACTACGTGGACATCAGCCCCAAGCAGATCGTCGGCGTGTCGGCGGCCATGATTCCGTTCCTGGAGCACGACGACGCCAACCGCGCCCTCATGGGCTCGAACATGCAGCGGCAGGCGGTGCCGCTGATCATCACCGAGCCCGCCTTTGTGGCCACGGGCATGGAAAAAGAGGTGCCCAAGCACTCGGGCATGGTCGTGCGGGCCCGCAACAGCGGCACCGTGACTTACGTCGACGCGATGAAGATCGTGGTCGACAACGCCGACGATTACGACCTGCGCAAGTTCGTGGGCCTTAACGAACGCACCTGCCAGAACCAGAAGCCCATTGTGGGGCTGGGCGAGAAGGTCAAGAAGGACCAGATCATCGCCGACGGCGCCGCCACCCTGCAGGGCGAGCTGTCGGTCGGCAAGTCGGTCATGGTCGCCTTCAACACCTTCGACGGCTACAACTTTGAAGACGCGATTGTCATCAGCGAACGCCTGGTCAAGGAAGACGTGTTCACGTCGATCCACATCGACTCGTTCGATGTGGAGATCCGTGAAACCAAGCTCGGCAAAGAAGAGTTCACGCGCGACATCCCCAACGTCAGCGAGAAAATGCTGTCGATGCTGGACGAGAACGGCGTGATCAGCATCGGTTCCCGCGTATCGCCCGGCGACATCCTGGTGGGCAAGGTGTCGCCCAAGAGCAAGAGCGAGCTGACCCCGGAAGAAAAGCTGCTTCACGCGATCTTCGGCCGCGCCGGCGAGGACGTGAAGAACGACAGCCTCGAGGTGCCCGCGGGCAGCTCGGGCGTGGTCATCGGTGCCAAGCGGTTCAGCCGCCGCATGCACCTCACCGACGAGCAGAAGAAAGACCTCAAGCGGGAAATGCGGGCCTACGAGCAGGAGATGGACGAGAAGGCCGTCGACCTGTTCAAGCAGTTCGTCGAGCAGGTCAACGAGTTCACCGGCACCGAGATGGTCGACCCCAGCACCCGGCAGAAGGTCGCCCAGAGCGACATCCCCGAGGTGGTGCTGGAGCAGATCAACGACTTCAACCTCAAGTGGGTGAAGGGCAGCAAAGAGATCAAGGCCGGGGCCGAAGAGGTCTACAACGCCTTCTGGCCCCGCATCCAGGGCATCGAGAAGGAAAAGCAGCGTCGCATGGCCCACATGAAGCGCGGCGATGAGCTCCAGTCGGGTGTGCTCGAGATGGTCAAGGTCTACATGGCCACCAAGCGACCGCTGAGCGTGGGCGACAAGATGGCCGGCCGCCACGGCAACAAGGGCGTGATCGCCCGCATCGTGCCGGTCGAAGACATGCCCTTCCTCGAAGACGGCACCGCCGTCGACGTGCTGCTGAACCCGCTGGGCGTGCCCAGCCGCATGAACGTGGGCCAGATCCTCGAAACCCACCTGGGCTGGGCCTGTGCGGTGCTGGGCTTCCAGGCCGTCACGCCCGTGTTTGACGGGGCGACCGAAGACGAGATCCACGCGGCCATCACCGAGGCCAACACCCATTGCGACACCCGGTTGGCCGAAACCGGCGGAGCCCACGGCGACCGCGAGCTGCTGGCCAAGATGCCCCGCGGCGGAAAGATCCAGCTCTACGACGGACGCACCGGCGAGCCGTTTGACCAGAAGACCACCGTGGGCTTCATGTACATCATCAAGCTGCACCACCTTGTGGATGACAAGATCCACGCCCGCGCAACCGGCCCTTACTCGCTCATTACCCAGCAGCCACTGGGCGGCAAGGCCCGCACCGGCGGGCAGCGCTTCGGAGAAATGGAGGTTTGGGCCCTCGAGGCCTACGGCGCCGCGTACGTGCTGCAGGAGCTGCTGACCGTGAAGTCCGACGACGTCGAAGGGCGTACGAAGATCTACGAGTCGATGGTCAAGGGCACCAACACCCTGGAGGCCGGCATGCCGGTCGCCTTCGACGTGCTCTGCAACGAGGTCAAGGGCCTGGGCCTGAACATCACGCTCGAAAAAGCGGAGATGGACGGCGGCTCGATCCTCTGACCGGTTTTAACCGACCCCGCTCCGTTAAGTCCCGCATCTGCGGCGACTGATCCGAATTGAAACATTCCCCGCCGCCGGCCCCGCGCCGGCGGCCCCCGGAACGGCCTCTCACCGTTTTCGGGACCCACCCCCAAAGGTGACCCCCATGGCCGAACAGCTCTACGACCGTGTCAACGATTACTCCGCCGTCAAGATCAACCTCGCGAGCCCGAACGACATCCGTTCGTGGTCGTTCGGTGAGGTCAAGAAACCCGAGACGATCAACTACCGCACCTACCGCCCCGAGAAGGACGGCCTGTTCTGCGAGCGGATCTTCGGCCCCGAGCGTGACTACGAGTGCGCGTGTGGCAAGTACAAGGGCACCAAGTTCAAGGGCATCATCTGCGACCGCTGCGGGGTGAAGGTCACCCACAGCCGCGTGCGCCGCAAGCGCATGGGACACATCAACCTCGCCGCGCCCATCGTGCACATCTGGTTCTTCAAGGCCATCCCCAGCCACCTGGGCAACCTGCTGGGCATGAAGACCAGCGACCTGGAGAAGGTCATCTACTTCCAGGACTACGTGGTCACCGATCCCGGCGACACGCCCCTGAAGCTCAAGCAGGTCCTCACCGAGGACGAGTACCGCGTGGCCATCAGCGAGTACGGCAGCGGCTTCGTGGCCATGATGGGTGCCGAGTCGATCAAAGAGCTGCTGGGCGTCATCGACCTGGACGCGCTGGCCGACGAGCTGCGGGCCGACCTGAAGGCCACCAAAAGCAAGCAGAAGACCAAGGACCTGTCCAAGCGGCTGAAGATCGTCGAGCAGATCCGCGGCAGCGAGAACGACCCCACCTGGATGGTGATGGACGTCACCCCGGTGATCCCGCCGGACCTGCGGCCGCTGGTGCTGCTGGAGAGCGGCAACTTCGCCACCAGCGACCTGAACGACCTGTACCGCCGCATCATCAACCGCAACAACCGGCTGAAGAAGCTGATGGACCTCAACGCGCCCGAGGTCATCATCCGCAACGAGAAGCGGATGCTGCAGCAGTCGGTGGACGCGCTGTTCGACAACGGCCGCTGTCGCCGCCCGGTGCTGGGTTCCAGCAACCGCCCGCTCAAGTCGTTGACGGACATGATCAAGGGCAAGCAGGGCCGCTTCCGCGAGAACCTGCTGGGCAAGCGTGTCGACTACTCGGCGCGTTCGGTGATCGTTGTGGGCCCCGAGCTCAAGCTGCACCAGTGCGGCCTGCCCAAGAAGATCGCGCTGGAACTCTTTCAGCCCTTCATCATCCGCAAGCTCAAAGAGCACGGCCTGGTCGACACGATCAAGAGCGCCAAGAAGATGCTTGAGCGACGCGACCCCGAGGTCTGGGACATCCTCGAGGAAGTCATCTATCAGCACCCGGTGATGCTGAACCGGGCTCCCACGCTGCACCGCATGGGCATCCAGGCTTTCGAGCCGGTGCTGGTCGAGGGCAACGCGATCAAGATCCACCCACTGGTCTGCACCGGCTTCAACGCCGACTTTGACGGCGACCAGATGGCCGTGCACCTGCCGCTGTCGGTTGAGGCCCAGGCCGAGACGACGGTGCTGATGCTCAGCCCGCACAACATCTTCTCGCCGGCCAATGGCGAGCCCATTATCTCCCCCTCGCAGGACATCCTGCTGGGCGTGTACTACACGACCATGCTGCGGGACGAGCCGGCCGAAGAGATCGCCGTCGAGCTGGTGACCCGCTCGGGCAAGCTCAGCGCCGACCGGGTCGCGGAGATGCGCACCTACAAGGAGTTCAAGGATTCCACCGAGGCCATCCTCGCCTTCGATCTCAAGAAGATCGGCGTGCACGAGCCCATCGTGCTCAAGCCCGACCCGGTCAAGTTTTCCGGCGTGGTGGTGAAGGAACGCGGCGACGTGGGCCCCCTGCCTGAGACCGGTCGGATCATCACCAGCGTCGGCCGGGTCCTGTTTAATGACGTCCTGGCCGATGGCATGCCGTTCTACAACTGCGCGCTGGGCAAGAAGGGCTGCAGCCGCGTCATCGACGACACCTACCGCCTGCTGGGCCGGCCGTCAACGATCGCGCTGCTCGACGACATGAAGTCGATCGGCTTCAAGCGCTCGACCACCTCGGGCCTGTCCTTCGGCATCATGGACCTGCGTATCCCCGCCAAGAAGCAGCAGCTGATCGCCGAGAGCCAGAAGAAGGCCGACCGCATCGAGAAGAGCTTTGACAGCGGTGCCCTGACCGACCTGGAACGCTACAACCAGCTGCTCGAGCTGTGGACCCACTGCCGCGAGGAAGTGACGAAGGAGCTGAGCCACGAGCTGAAAAACGATCGCCGCGATGCGGACGGCAACGAGGTGCCCGTTGATGGCGCCGAGGGCGATTCGTACATCAATCCCGTGTACATCATGAGCGCGGACGCGTCGGGCGCTCGTGGTAACGTCAGCCAGATCCAGCAGCTGGCCGGCATGCGTGGCCTGATGCAGAAGCCCTCGGGCGAGATCATCGAGACGCCCATCAAGGCCAACGCACGCGAGGGCATGCGGGTGCTGGAGTACTTCTCGTCGACGCACGGCGCACGCAAGGGCCTGGCGGATACCGCGCTCAAGACGGCCGACTCGGGCTACCTCACCCGCAAGCTGTGTGACGTGGCCCAGAACCAGTTCATCGCGGAGTACGACTGCGGCAGCAAGAAGGGCATCGCCAAGCGGGCCATCTACAAGGGCGAAGAGGTCGACGTGCCCCTGCGGGAGCGCATCTTCGGCCGCACCAGCCGCGAGACCATCGTCAACCCGGTGACCGACGAGACCATCGTGAAGGAGAACGAGCTGATCACGATGGAGGCCGCCCGCAAGATCGAAGACCTGGGCATCGACACCGTGGTGGTGCGTTCGCCGCTGACCACCGAAAGCCGCACGGGCATCTCGATGCTCGACTACGGCATGGACCTGTCGACCGGCCGCATGGTCGAGGCCGGCTTGGCGGTGGGCATCATCGGCGCTCAGTCGATCGGCGAGCCCGGGACCCAGCTGACCATGCGTACCTTCCACACCGGCGGCGTGGCCAAGACGTCGCTGGTGGACACCAGCCACCGCGCCGCCGCGGGCGGCGTGGTCGAGCTGCGGGACTGTGCCCAGGTGCCGGTCCAGGACGAAGACGGCAAAGACGTTCTGGTGAGCCTGAAGCGCAACGGCGAGATCGCACTTCTGGACGACAAGGGCCGCGAGATCGAGAAGTACAAGGTCTCCTACGGCAGCTACATCCGCGTGGAGCCCGGCACCAAGGTCAAAAAAGGCACCGTGCTGGTGACCTGGGACCCCCACCGCGCCGCGATTCTGGCCGAGAAGGCGGGCGTGGTCCGCTTCGAGGACATCGTGGTCGGTCAGACGGTGCGTCCCGAGGTGCAGGCCGGCCCCGACAAGACCAAGAAGGAGCAGCTGGTGGTCATCGAGCACAAGGGCGAGATGCACCCGCGGATTGTCATCGAGGACAGCGCCGGCAAGATCCTGGACTTCCACTACCTGCCCGCCAAGGCCCGCATCGACGTCGGCGAAGGCGAGACCATCGAGTCGGGCCACATGCTCGCCCGGCAGCCGCGTGAAGCGACCAGCTCGGCGGACATCGTGGGCGGTCTGCCCCGCGTGACCGAGATCTTCGAAGCACGCAAGCCCAAGGACTCGGCGATCATGGCCGAGATCTCCGGCACGGTCGAGCTGCGGAACGACAAGCGCAAAGGAAAGATGACCGTCATCGTGACGTCGAGCTCGGGCCTGGAAGTGGACCACCACGTGCCGCAGGACCGCGGCCTGCTGGTACACACCGGCGACCACATTGAGGCCGGCGATCCGATCATCGACGGGCCGCTGGTGCCGCAGGACATCCTGCGGGTCAAGGGCGAAGAAGCGCTTTATGAGTACCTGCTGGACGAGGTGCAGAACGTGTACCGCGCTCAGGGCGTGCCGATCAACGACAAGCACATCGAGGTGATCCTCGCGCAGATGCTCCGCAAGACGCGCGTCGACAACCCCGGCGACACGCACCTCCTGCCCAACGAGGTCGTGGACAAGTTCCGCTTCCGCGAGGCCAACGAGATGGTCGCCGGCAGCGGCAAGATCAAAGAGCCGGGCGACAGCACCCTGCCCATCGGCTCGATCGTGACCAAGGCCGAGCTGAAGGAAGTCAACGCCAAGCTGGAAGCCGACGGCAAGGCACCGGCCACCGCCAGCAAGTGCCGCCCGGCCACGGGCACCATCTTGCTGCTGGGCATCACCAAGGCCGCGCTGCAGAGCGAGAGCTTCCTCTCGGGGGCGTCGTTCCAGGAAACCACCAAGGTGCTGACCGAGGCGGCCCTGGCCGGCAAGAGCGACACCCTGGTCGGCCTCAAGGAGAACGTGCTGCTGGGTCACCTGATCCCGGTGGGCACCGGCTACCGCGACTACCAGAACATGGAGGTCGTCAAGCTGGCCGAACCGCCGCAGCAAGAAGCCCTGTCGGTCGAAGAAGAGATCGAGCAGGCGGCGATGATCGCCGAAGCCGCGGGGGCCGAGACCCCCGACCAGATCACCACGACGGTCGGCGACAGCCGGCTGGTGGCCGAGCTGCTCGGCGAAGACATGACCGGCAAGTCGTAAGCGGGTTCTCGCGGACCACCCGCCGGGGAGCGGGGCCGGCTGCGGTCCGAGCATTGCAACTGGCCCCGCTCCCCGGCGGAAGGACCCACTCAACGCCCGCGTGGCCCGGACGGGCCACGGCCGCGGGCCAGACGGACGGCAGGTCCGGGCCACGGTGGGTTCGCAGTCTGCTATATTCTTCGCCCGGTCGCCCCGAACCACAGGGGCTTGTAGCTCAGCTGGCTAGAGCGCACGCCTGATAAGCGTGAGGTCGCAGGTTCGAGTCCTGCCAGGCCCATTGAAGAACCCCGTCGCATCGCGGCGGGGTTTTTTACTGCGCCGCGTGATCGACCGTTCGTCGGCAGCCCATGGCGACGGCGAGTCCGGTCTCACTTGATGATCGGTCGGGAAGAAAGTCCGTCTGAACTTCTGTGTGCCGTGCATCAGCGTGGCCGAGGGTGCCGGCACCCCTTCAGCACGCCGTTTTGTAACAATCAGGCATGAGAAAAATTGCCGGTCGAGTATTTTGCGGGATCGGACTGGTCGTGATCATTGCGATCTGCGCGGTGGCCGTGGTGTGGGTCGCGGTGGGGGGGAACGCGTTGAAAGACTGGGCCGTTTACGGAGCGACGGGCGTCCTCGATGACCGCTTTTGGGAGGTGACCGGCAGCCAGCAACCCCCCTACGTGTTCTCACCGGAGGATCGGGCGATACTCGACCAAGCTGAACGCCGCATCAAAACCCGTGCCGGGCGAACCACCACGGTGCAGTTGCTCGACCCCAACGGGCGGCCGGTCCCCGAGGGGACGGAGGTCGTGTACACCCTGCGCAACCCCGCGTTCGGCTGGGGAAACTTCGACGAGTCCTCGCCCCAACTTGCCGGGCTCTGGGGCCCGCGGCGTAACCGGTCGTACGTGCTTTCGACCTGGACCATGCTCTACCGCGACGACCTCGCGATCACCGACTTCCGAGCCGCCGAGGTGTTCTACCCCACGCAGTGGCAGCGGGCGGTCGGAATCAAAGTCGCGTGGCACAACGCCGTGTGGCTGATTGACAAGGACCCCGATGATCCCAACGCGGAGCTGACGTTTCCCGAGGAGTTGAGGGGGATGGCTTTTCCCGAGCAGCGACGCCGGATCCTCGACTGGACGCGGCAGGTGGCCACCTATACCGACGGTCGATTTGACGTGGTCAACGTGTTCAACGAGCCGCTGAACGAGTGGACCGATCCCTACGCATGGGGCAAGGTCGTCCGGAGGCAGCTCTTGGAGGAGGTCGTGCGTACGTTCCGAGCCCACAACTCCTCCAGCGAAATCCAGATCTCCATCGGCGAGTCCCTGACCACGCATGACGGTGAAGACGCCGAATGGCTGGTGAGCTGGATCAAGGCACGCGACCTGCCCGTGGATCGAATCGCGCTGCAGTTGTGGTCCAACGGATTCTTCGAATGGGGCGAGGCCATGCCCAGCCTGAATCTGCAGCAGGTCCACGACCGGCTGACTGCCATCGCCGCGCACGGAATCCCTCTGGATATCACGGAGTTTCAGGCACCCCGCGCGGGCGTCCCGCGTATGCACTGGTGGTGGACGCCCGAACGCCAGGCCGCCTGGGCCGCATCCGTGGCCACGGTTGCCTTCAGCCTGCCCGGCGTGGAGTCGTTCTGCTATTTCCGCACGCGGGACAACTTCATGTTGGACGGGGGGCTCTTCGACGCTCAGCACCGACCGGCTCCGGTCGCCGACCGCCTCTTCGGGCGGATCGACGAGTGGACTTCGCGCGGGAAAGCAGTGACTGAAGCCGGCGGCCGCATCGGCGTGACGGGATTCGCCGGGGAGTACCTGATTTCGCCCGACGACGAGTCGGGTCCGGGTGAGGTGCAATGGGTTGTCACCATCGACCCCTCCGGCGAGTCCACCCTCCGCGTCAAAGCCCGGCCGGTACCGGCCTCGGCTCCGGCCGCGATCGCTCATTTGGGGCCGGCGGTAACCGCCGATCACTACCTCGACGTGGTAATTGAGTCGCGTGCGGAATCGCAGCCCCGCCCCGCGAACGCGGACTCGGAGGCGCTGCTGGACGAGGTGCAGCCGCTGCTCTGGAAAAACACCGAACCCGGACCCAAGGGGATGCGGCGACACAACGGAAACATCGAGATCGGGGGCTACCGCACCGGTGGCTTCTGCCTTGATCGCGTCCCGAACGACGCGCGACGCCTCGTGATCGAGCTGACCGTTCTGGACCGCGGGGTCGATCTGGGCCTGAATATTTTCGACCAGACTCGACGCTACAGCGACGCGGCGTTCGCCCCGGGGAGCTACCGCATATCGATCCCCGTGGACGCCGGCAGCCGGCCCGCGTTGCAACTGATCCCCCGCGTGGGCGACTACCCGATCTACAAGGTCGGCGAGGCGAAGTACCCCACGGCCCGGCTCGAATCGGCGTGGTTCGAGTCACACGCGTCCGCCACCGGGCACGACCCGCCAAGCGCGGTGGGCGGCACGAACGAGTCTGCGATGGCGCCGTAGGCAGATCAAAAGCGCGGATGCGTCGTGGCGTTCTGGGGGAGGGCCATAGAACGCTCGAAAACATGGGCAAACATCGTCAAGCGGGCAGAGGACTGGCAGTTTTCCAGCCTCTGGCGCTGGCCCCACGGGGTCGGAAAGGGGTCGGGCGTCGAAAAGGGCGTCGGAAAGGGGTCGCGTCGGAAAGGGGTCGGAGCCTCATCAGCCAATTTTGTCTCGACGTCTGCCGGTTCCGCACCTAAGTTCGATCCATGGCCCGCCCGCTCCGCCTTGAATACGCCGACGCGATCCATCACGTCATCAGTCGTGGCGACAACCGGCGTAAGATTGTGTTCCGCCTTCGACCGCGACCTGTGGCACGCCGAGCGGCGGCAAGCGCGAGCTGATCGCGTTAACCCGCTGCTCAAACGCCTACTTCACCGGGTGCCGAGAGGAGAAATCCCGGATCGGCCGCCCTCAAGACCCCGTGGTGAAAGCGATCAGCTACAGCCTCAACCAGGAAGCCGAGCTGCGGCGCTACGTTCAGCACGGGGAAGTTGAGATCGACCCGACGGCCAGCATCCGCGGCGACCACGAACCCAACCCGCTCCGGGAAACCGACAGAGCCAGAAGGAACGACCGCTACAAACCCCACCCCCCGACGTGTGCTCGCCGCCGACGCCCCGGTTTGTCCCAGAGCGTCTCCCCCCCGGCGGATTCCTGGGACACACTCCGGACGCCAAGGGTTGGCCCGCGGCCCGGATCCTACGAATCCGGTCATTCTTCTCCGCCATCCCTGCCGCGACCGCTGGTCCCGCGAGGCTGCGCGGTAAAGTCTCTCCAGGGAGTCCATCATGAAGCCCACCTTCCCGATCGCCCTTGCCCTGCTCAGCGCCCTGCCGCTCGCCGGGGCCGGTCTCGAGACCGGCGCGCACGCCGACGTCGTGCTCGACTGGAACCAGCTGCTGAGCGAGGTGCTCTCGGTCGAGACCGCCTACGACAACCCCGGCTACGCGTCGCGCTCCACGGCCATGATGAACCTGGCGATCTACGACGGCATCGCCGCCGCCGCGGGGACGTCGACCTCGACGACGTTCTACGACTACGGATCCGACTTCACCGGCACCACCAGCACCGCCGCCGCCGAGGTCGCCGCCCGCCAGGCCGCCTACACCGTGCTCAGCTCGCTCTACGGAAGCCAGCAGTCGACGCTCGACGCGTTCTACAACACGAGCTTGGCGGGCCCGTCCGCCAGCACCGCCGACCTGGACGCCGGCGTGGCGCTGGGCACGCAGATCGGCCACGCCATCGTGGCCAGGCGGGCCCACGACGGCTGGGACAACGTGGTCGACTACACCTACCAGGCTGCCGGCACCGTGGGCGCGTTCCAGGCCGACCCGCTGAACCCCGACGTTCCCGCGTGGGGCGTCGCCTGGGGTCAGGTCGACACCTTCGCCCTGTCATCCCCCGAGAGCTACGTGCCCGCGGCGCCGCCCGAGGTGACCAGTGCCGAGTACGCCGCCTCGTACAACGAGGTCGCTGCGCTCGGCGGCGTCGACAGCACGGCCCGCACCGCCGACCAGACCGAGGCCGGCGTCTTCTGGGCCTACGACAGCGGCCAGGGCACGCCGCTGGTGCTCTTCAACGACGTGCTGCGGACCATCGCCGTCCAGGAAGGCAACACCACCGCCGAGAACGCGGCGCTGTTCGCCCACGCCTCGGTCGCCATGGCCGACGCCGCCATCGTCGCCTGGGACACCAAGTTTGACCTGGAGTTCTGGCGTCCCGGCACCGCGATCGTCGACGGCGACCTCGACGGCAACACGTACACGCAGGGCGTGTCGGACTGGGTCGCGCTGGGCGCCCCCGACGGCGGCGGCGACGAAATCGGCCTCACCCCGCAGTTCCCCACCTACATCTCGGGCCACGCCACCTTCGGCGGGGCGCTGTTCGGCACGCTGCAGGAGTTCTACGGCACCGACGACATCGCCTTCTCGCTGACCAGCGCCGAACTTGAGCGGCTGCTGGATGATCCCGACCTGCAAGGGGCTTACGGACTCGACTTGGAAGACGCCGAGCGGACCTTCGCCTCGCTCAGCGAGGCGATGGCCGAGAACGGCCGCAGCCGCGTCTACCTCGGCATCCACTTCGACTTCGACGACCTCATCGGTCAGGAGGTGGGCCGGGACGTCGCCGCCTCGATCAACGGCCAGCTGTTCGTGACCCACGGCGTGACGATCCCCGAGCCCGCGAGCGCGGCGCTGATCCTCACCGGTTTCGCCCTGGTGCAGCGCCGCCGTCGCCGCGCCGGGGCCTGATCGGGTTTGGTCGATGCCCGGCACGCATCGCGGCGACCGCCGTGATTCTTTACCGGGTGGCCTCGACAAACGCTTTCCACTTCGCGTTCCGCACGTCGTCGTTCCACTGGTCATTGCGGCCGTCGATCGCGCCGAAGATGCCGACCTTGCCGTCGTCGTAGAACGCCGAATCGCTGAAGTAGCACTGCACGGCATCGGGGAACCGCGCGCGGATCTGGCGGCTGTTCTCGGCGACCGCTGCGGCCATGCGGGGGTCGCGGTTGATCTCGACGTACCACCGCTTGATCGCCTCGTCGCCGCCGTAATAGCGGGCGTGGCTGCCGCCCTCGTAGAACGCCAGCCGCTTGCCGTGCCGTGCGGCCAGGGCGGCGTGTGCTTCGGCTTTCTTGAACTGGCTGCCGTCGGCCAGCTGCCGCATGACCGTCGAAAAGAACACGTCTTTGCCGGCCTCGCCCCGGGCGGGCAGGCCGAGCTTCGGGGCGTCGACCTCGTGCAGGCCGGCGAAGTAGAAGGTGCAGGCCAGCTCGTCCCAGTCGCATTGCAACAGGTCGAGTTCCACGATCGTGGTCTTGGCCCACCACGGGTTGGCGGTGAAGGCGCTGACCACGCGCACGGTGCGCTCGCGTGGGAACGTCTGGGCCAGGGCGTCGGCCTGCCGCTTCATGCCGTGGGCATAGGCGGTGGCGGGGTGACGCTGGCCGTTGTTATTCCTGGGGTGGGGGGTGTAGTCCAGGTTCGTGAGGTGCTGCGCGTTGGCTTTGAAGCCGGCGGCGGAGTTCCAGTACTCGTTGCCGCAAAACTCGACGCGGACGCGCATGTCCGGCGGGCAGATCTCGCTCAGCAGCGCGCCGAGCTGCCGGCAGTAGTCGGCGTCGGCGAGGGCGGGAATGTTGAGCCAGGGCTCGGCGCCGACCTCGGCGGCCAGGGCGATGCAGTGCTCCCAGGCCACGCCGGCCTCGGTGCCCTGGTAGAGACTTTGGGGCAGGGGGCGCGTGTCCCAGGTGGTCTGCTTGGCGCGGTTGGTTTCGGCCCAGTCCATGAAGCGCAGCACGGCGGCGCCTTTCAATGCGCCGAGCGCGGCGGGGTTCCACATCTGGTTCTCGGCGTCGGGCATCCACAGGTGGGGGTCACGCACGTCGCCGTCGACGAGAACCTGCAGGCTGTCGACCCCGCGGCCCAGCTCGTAGACCGCCCGGTTGTCGCCGGACGACACCCGGCGGGCGCCGCCGGCGGCCCGGACCTCGGCGGCACCGCTGCCGGTCCAGGTGAGGGTGTAGCGTCCGGCCGGGGCGGGGTTGCCGTCCTGCGAGTGAACGATGATGCTGCGCTTGCCGTCACGCAGGGGCAGCCCCCCGGCGGTATCGACGCGGGCCAGGCCGGGCATCTCGTCCAGCGGCCAGCCGGCGCCAAACCCGCTGGCCTTGCGGATGGCGTCGGCGAAGAGCCAGTCGCTACCCCAGCTGCCGTGGGCGGTCACGTTCCAACCGCGGACGTTCTCGGACGCCGCGGGGGTCGGGTTGGCGGTCAGCAGGAGGGCAGAGGCCATCAGCGGCACGAAAAAGAGGCGTTTCACGGGGGGGTGGATCCTGGGGAGAGGCGGGGGCCTGGATGGTACGCCGGGTGGGAAAGGGCGTTCACCGGCGGGGGCGTGACGTTCAATTTGCCTAAACCGCCAGATTGTCCGATGGACGGTGTGGATTCGTCAAAGCGTGGGTTGCCCCTTCCGTGGGGGGTGGCAACCTCCGGGGCCGTGCACGGTCCGATCCGCTCCTCCACACCCCCACCCCGTCGCCCGAGAGCCGCCGCCCATGTCCGCCACCGATTCCGACACGCATCCCGCCGCCACGCCGTCTGCCACGCCAAACGGCGTGCACACGCTGACCATCCTGATCCCCAGCTACAACGAAGAAGAGACCCTGGCGGTCTGCCTCGACCGCGTGCGCGAGCTCGAGTCGGATGCGCTGAAGCTCGAGATCATCATCATCGACGACTGCTCGACCAACCGGGGCCGCGAGATCGCCCTGGCCCTGGGCGAGACGTTCGAGAACGTCCGCGTGCTGCTGCACGACGTGAACAAGGGCAAGGGCGCCGCGCTGCACACCGGCATCGCCGCGGCCACCGGCGACTTCATCGCGATCCAGGACGCGGACCTGGAGTACGACCCCCAGGACCTGCTGCGGCTGATCGTGCCGCTGATCGAGGACCAGGCCGACGTGGCGATCGGCTCGCGTTTCCTGTCGCACGGCATGCACCGGGTGCTGTACTTCTGGCACTCGATGGGCAACAAGTTTCTCACGCTGCTGAGCAACATGTGCACCGACCTGAACCTGACGGACATGGAGACCTGCTACAAGGTGTTCAAACGCGAGGTGCTTCAGTCGCTGGAGCTGCACGAAAACCGCTTCGGTTTCGAGCCCGAAGTGGTGGCGGCGGTGGCCCGCAAGCGGGTGCGGATCGTGGAAATGGGTGTGTCCTACATGGGCCGCACCTACGAAGAGGGCAAGAAGATTGGCGCAAAGGACGGCTTCCGCGCGCTGTACTGCATCCTGCGTTACAACGCCCACTCGCTGCCGGCGCCGGTGCAGTTCTTGCTTTACACGGTGCTGGGCGGCACCTGCGCGGTGTTCAACCTGCTGGTGTTCCTGCTGTTCTTCAAGGCGTTCGGCGTGCCGGCCTTCGGCTCGGCGGTCATCGCGTTCGTGCTGGCCGCGGTGCTCAATTACGTGTTGTGCACGAAGCTGATTTTTCGCAGCGGGGTGAAGTGGGGCAAGGGCGCCGAGCTGGGCATCTACGGCGGCCTGGTGCTGCTGCTGGCCCTGATCGACGCGGCGCTGACCCGCGGCCTGATCACCGCGATGGCGGCGACGCCCGCGAAGCTGATCGCCACCGGCGTGATGCTGGTGCTGAACTTTCTGGCTCGCCGGCTGATCGTCTTCCCCGAGAAGAAGGTGCATGAGGCCGCCGTTTCCCCGGTGGAGACCACCGATGCCGGCTGAGGCCACGGCGTTGGCGTCGGAGACTGACCGCACGCGTGACCGTCAGGGCTGGGGCGTGCTCTACCTGCTGCTCGCCCTGGCGTTGACGGTCTACGTCGCGCTGGTGGCGCCGTACCGCTCGGAGATGCTGCTGGCCGACGCGTGGGAGCACCACGCGGCGGTGCTGACGCTGACCGACGACCTGATCAGCCCGGGCAATCCGACCTATGCAACCGACGACCCGTCGATCCGCTACTCACCGTTCTCGGTGGCGGCGGCGCTGGTCAGCCGGGCCACCGGCTGGACGCCCTACGAGGTGCTGACCGGGGCGTCGGTGCTGAACGTGGCGCTGTTTTTGCTCGCCTTCTACGGGTTCATCCGCGGCTTCGGGGAGGCGCGGATCGCGTTCCTGGCCGGGATCTGCCTGATCTTCCTGTACGGCCGCGCGCCGGGCTACGCCAACTCTTTCGCTCTCAGCGATCTGTCATGGCACTCGGTGAACCCGTCGGTGTTGTCGATGGCGCTGAACTTCTTCTGCTGGGGCCTGCTGTGGCGTGCGGCACAGACCGCCGGTGTCGGGGCGACGTGGATCGGCTCGGTGGTGCTCAGCGGGGTGATGCTGGCGGTGTCGGTGCTGTGCCACGGCATGTCCGGCGTGCTGGGCGCGATGGGCGTGGCAGCGCTGGTGTCGGCGGTACCCGCCGGCCAGCGGCTGCGTCAGGTGGCGTGCGTGCTGGGCGTGGGCGTCGTATCGCTGGGATTGACCCTCGCCTGGCCGTGGTACCGCTTCGCCGACGCGGCGTCGGGCGGCGGCAACGTGTGGTACTGGTTTAACGTGGGCGTGTCGAAGCAGATGTTCTTCATCTGGTGCGCGCCGGTCTACCTGCTGGCGTTGCTGGCCCTGCCGCACCGCGTCAACCCGCTGGTGCGCTTCTGCCTCACGCTGGGCTTCGCGGCCCTGGGGCTGGGCATCCTGGCGTCGGGCGTGAAGTCCGCGTCGCTGGCCCGGCTGCCGCTGGCGGCGACCCCGGTGGCGTGCATCGCGGTGGCGTACTGGATGAAGGCGTCGGGCTTCGGCGGCTGGAATTGGCTGCGTCGGGTGACGGCCGGCCTGGGGGGCCGGATGGATGGTGACGGCACCGTCAACGCCTGGGCGATGACCCAGGTGCTCGCGGTGGTGGCACTGCTGTACGGCGCGGTTCCGCAGCTGCTGGACGTGGTGTCCGAGACGCACCTGGCCCGCCCGCTGATCGCGGATCTCGCGGGGCGTGAGAACAAGCAGCCCGAGCACTGGAACACGTACGAAGCGGCGCTGGCGGAAATAGAACCGGGCGACGTGGTGCTGAGCGACCTGCAGACCGGCTGGCCGGTGCCTTCATTCCGCGGCCGGGTGGTCGGGGCCAACCACCTGGAGCTTTTCACCCCCGGGCAGCGTGAGCGCTGGGACCACACGGATCGGATCTTTGCGACCGACACCGACCCGGCCGAGCGCCGGCGGCTGATGACCAAATACGCCGTGCGCTGGGTGTTGCTGGCCCGTGACTCACCGCTGGCCGTGCAGATTGTGCCCTCGGCGGTGGTGGCCGAGTCGGGCCGGCTGGTGCTGATGGACGCGGAGCGCTGGCTCGCGGCGCTGCACGCGCCGCCGCTGCGGTTAGCGCCGGATCCGGATCAGAGGGACGTGGGCAACGCGGCCATGGCCGGGTAGCGGTCGTCGGAGTCACCCAGTTCCCGCTTCATCCTCATCAACCGCGTTTTAAGGTCGCGCACCGTCGCGGCCTGCGCCGGTTCGTCGATCACGTTGTGGTTCTCGTCGGGGTCGGCCACCAGGTCGTACAGCTCCCAGCCGGGCGGGGTGGAGTACGGCTCGGCGTCGGTGGCGTCCAGCGGCAGGCCGTAGAAATGGATGAGCTTGTGCGTACGCGTGCGGATGCCGTAGTGCGCCGGGTTGTGGTGGTGGGCCATGTGCATCCAGTAGCGGTAGTAGAGCTGCTGGTCGTCGGCGGCCACCGCGGGCGGGTCGCCGCGTAACACGCCGCGGAAGCTGGCCCCCTGCATGTGGTCGCCCGCGGGCAGGCCGGCGTAGTCGAGCAGCGTGGGCGCGAAGTCGACGTTGGTGCACAAATCGTCGTTGACCAAGCCGGCGGGGATCTCGGCGGGGTAACGCGCGAGCAGAGGCATCTGCAGGGCTTCCTCGTAGATCCAGCGTTTATCGATGTAGTCGTGCTCTCCCAAAAACATGCCCTGGTCGGAGGTGTAGACGACCAGCGTGTTGTGGGCCAGGCCCGCGGCGTCGAGGTAGTCCAGCAGGCGGCCGACGTTCTCGTCGATCGCGGCGACCACGCGCAGGTAGTCCTTGAGGTACTTCTGGTACGCGGCGCGGGTGCGGCCCCCGGCGTCCAGGCCGGTGAGGTCCAGCGGGCCGGTGGGGTAGTCCGGCTGGCTCATGCGGGTGATGGCGTTGCGGAAGGGGTTGCGGTCGCTGACGCTGGTGCCGTAGTGCCGGGTGCAGGGGTCGCGGCGGGCGTGGTCTTCCCACAGGTTGTCGGGCTCGGGCAGGTCCACGCCGTCGAAGAGGTGCTCGTGGCGCGGGGGGTATTCGAAGTCGTCGTGTGGCGCCTTGTGGTGGCAGTGCAGCATGAACGGCTGCCCGGCGTCGCGTTGATTCTCCAGCCAGTCGAGGGTGAAGTCGGTGATCAGGTCGGTGACGTACCCGGCGTGCCGGTCGCCGTGCCGGGAGTGGCTGCCGTCGGGGTCGGTGGCGTGGTCGGGGTCCCACGCGTGGTCGGGACCAATGAAGGTCGGATCGAAGTACTGCCCCTGGCCGGGCAGCACGTACCAGTCGTCGAAACCCTGGGGCCGGCTGTGCACGTGCCACTTGCCGAAGAGGGCCGTCTGGTAGCCGGCCGCCCGCATGCGCTGCGGGTAGGTGTCGGCGGCGGGGTCCAGCGCGTCGCTGAGGGTCCGCACGCCGTTTGTGTGGCTATGCTGGCCCGTGAGAATGGTCGCGCGGCTGGGCGTGCAGATGGCGTTGGTGCAGTGGCAGTTGTTCAGCCGAACCCCTTCCCGTGCGATGCGGTCGAGGTTCGGGGTGCAGAAGACCGGGGCCAGACGCGAGCCGTACGCGCTGATGGCGTTGGCGCTGTGATCGTCGGCCAGGATGAACAGAAGGTTGGGGGACAAGGCGGGGGGGACCTCGGGTGAACAGGAGGGGCGGTTGTGGACGCGGGGTACGTCGGCACGAGTCATTTATACGCCCGGTCCCCGAGCGTCGCGGGGCCGTCGGACGCGGGGCGGGAGCACTTCTCGGACCCGGCGATGGCGGTCCATCAATCGGGGTTCGGCGCCGACCCGGTGGCTTTGGCGCGAATGGGCAAATTGGCCCGGGAACGCCCTTACGTCGACCCACCGGCTTGCCGAAGAGACCACGGGGACCACGGGCCACCGCGATGCGGGCCGCGCCCCCGCTACGCCACACGAACCGAGGCCACGAAATGCGACGTGAAACGCTTTTTCTGACAACCCTGGCCGCAGCCCGGGTCATGCTTGCCACGCTGCTGATCGCAGCCCTCGCGGCCGCAGCGCCGGCGCGCGCCGAACCGGTGGCCATCACCGGGATCACCTCCGGCCAGGCCGTTACCCGGCCCGTTGTGCTGGGGGCCACGGGCGACGCGAAGACCGTGGCGATGACGCTGCAGCTGATCGGTCCCGGAGGATACACCCGGGTCGGTACGTCGGACGGCGGCACGGTCGCCTTGCTGACGGCACCGGGCGGCGGCCCCGCGGCCTGGGACCCGGGCGCCCACCCCGCGGGCCGGTACGTGCTGACCGCGATGGCGCAGCGCTCGGCCCGGGGGGCCGGCCGCCTGGTGATCCGCAGGGCCTGGTTCACGGTAGAGCGTGCGGCGGAAACCCCGCCGGCCCCCGCGGTGGACGCCGCCGAGCCCGCGCTGACGTTCGCGTCCACGGCGCCTGCCCGGGTCACCGAGGGCAGCGGTCGCGCGATCGACCTGGTTTTTTCCGGTGCGCTGCCCGCCGGGGGGGACGTGATGCTGCTGTGCTGGGACGAGGACCACCAGCGGATGGTGCCGGGGTTCGCGGCCTATCTGACGCAGGGTCCGTGGCAGATCAGCGCTCGGCAGATCAGCCTGCTGCCCGCGGGACGGATGGAACTGCAGGCGCACCTGCGCCGCGGCGGCCGCGTGGTGCAGAGCGCCCGGCACCCCGTGCAGATCGATCCGTTCACGCCGGTGGCCTCTCCGCAGCCGGCCGCGGGCGCGACCACTGTTTCTGAAGGGGCGGGCCCCGACGCATCCGGCGGCACGCACGCGACCGTCGGCAGCGGCGGCGGGGCGGGCACCGGAAGCGTTGTCCGCGATGGCTCGCCGCCGCGTCCGGCGACGCGCCACCACGGCCGGGTGGGCGTGGGTGGCGCTGCGGATTCCGAGAGCACCGACACCGACCGAGAGACCTCGGCCGTTGCCGGGAGCCCGCGCGAACCGGACACCCATGTCAGCGACGGTGCGTCGGGTGAACCGACCTCCGTCGGGACGACCACCGCGACCGCCTCGCCGGGACTGGCGCCCCCGCTCACTTCGGCTGGACCGACGGCCTTGACGCCCCCGATCCCGCCGGTCAGGCCGACGCCCACCGCGCCGCCCACGCCCACCGCGCCGACGCCACCGAAGGCAACGCTACCGAAAGCACCGGCACCGAAAGCACCTGCACCGAAAGCACCGGCACCGAAAGCGCCGGCACCGAAAGCACCGGCACCGAAAGCACCTGCACCGATAGCACCTGCACCGAAAGCGCCGGCACCGATAGCACCTGCACCGAAAGCACCGGCACCGATAGCGCCTGCACCGAAAGCACCTGCACCGATAGCACCGGCACCGAAAGCGCCGGCACCGAAAGCACCGGCGCCGACACCGACGGCGCCGGCGCCGGCGGCCCCCGTCCCGCAGACCAAGCCCGCAACCCCCGATGACCCACCGGTGACCGTGGTGCGGAGCGACGACACCGCGGATCTGGCCGTGCCCACCCTGACCCAACTGCCCCGCGGCGCCAAGGTCGAGGTGACGGCGTGGTCGATCAACGAGAGCCGCCTGGTGCACGGGTTCGCGCACACCCTCGACCGCACGCCCCTGGTGATCTCCGCGGAGCGGCTGCGCGGCCTGCCCGCCGGGCGGGTGGAGTTGCAGATGACCCCAGTGGTCGACGGACAGGCTCTCGCCCCCACCGTCCGCACCATCTCGGTCGACGACACGCTGGATGCGGCGGGCGACGGCGGGCTGCCGGTGGCAAGTGCCACGCCGATCAGCCGCAAGCCCGTGCTTCAAACGCCCCGAGCCCCGGTGACCCCGGACGCCGGCCCGTCGTCGACGCCGACGAGCACCCCACCCACCGCCCCGACCAAGCCGTCTCGCCCCAGGACACCCTCCGCGGTCCCGACGGCCCCGGCATCCCCCCCGGGACCCGAGCCGAAGCCGGCCGCGCCTCCGACCCCCGACCCGGCGCCGACCAGCAGGCCCGAGCCCCCGTCGGTCCCCGCACCCGCAGAGCCGACCCCCACCGAGCCCGCGCCCGCGCCCGCGCCCGACACTCCGACGGCACCCGACATCGATCTCCGGGGTCTGGACGCGGTGACCACCGGCTTCACCGACTTCGCGCCGTCGGCCGACACCCGCACCATCTACGTGGCCGCCGCGGGCAACGATGCCCACGCGGGCACCAGCCCGTCGGCCCCGGTACGCACGATGGCGCGGGCCCGCGACCTGGTCCGCGACGGCAAGCCCGACCACATCCGCTTCAGGGCGGGCGACACGTTCAGATACGGTCTGGGCGTGTTTAACAAGTCGGGCCGCAGCGCGGACGAACCCATCGTGCTGGGCGTCTACGGCGACGGCCCACGGCCGAAGTTCGATGTGCCCGAAGACAACTTCCTCACCCTCACGGACAACCACGTCGCGGTCAACAACGTCGTGGTGCAAGGGCTGCACGCCGAGGCCGCCCCGCGAAACCCCCACCGTGCAGGCTTCAAACGCAACGCGTCAGACCGGCCCGAGCTGGTCCACAAGCAGCGCGGCATCTTCGTCTACGGTGACGTCAGCAACGTGCTGATCGAAGACTGCGTCATGGACTGGTTCAAGGACGCGCTGGTCTTTCAGGGCAAGCCGGATCAGAACAAGCCGATCCGCAACCTGACGCTGCGTCGCTGCATCCTGACCAACAGCTACAGCGTGAAAAAGCACGGTCACAGCCAGGGGATGTACGCCGAGTACGTGTTCGGACTGACTCTTGAAGAAAACTTCTTCGATCACAACGGCTGGTGCGCCGAGGTCGAAGGGGCTAAACGCACCAAGTTCAACCACAACGTCTACGTTCAGTACTCTGCCCGGGACGTGCGGCTCACCGGCAACGTCTTCAGCCGCGGCGCGTCGCACGGGGCCCAGGTGCGTCCCGGCGGCCAGGTCATCAACAACCTGTTCGTCCGCAACGCGCTGGCGACTTTCGTGGCCAAGTCGGCCAGTGTGGTCGCCCACAACGTCATCCTGCAGGCCGACGACATCAGCGCCGACGTCCCCCGTGGCTACGGCATCGAGGTGCTGCCCGGCCCGGACACGAAGATCATCAACAACGTGCTGAGCACGCGGATCGGCAGCGCCTACTGGGCCGAGCCCATCGGACTGAGCGTGGACAAGAACCACCTGACCAAGTACACCGGCCCGACGCGGGTCGAGCTCACCGACAACAAGATCTACCGCTGGCCGATCGAAAACGGACGTGTGCTGCCCATCCGCTACACCATCCCCGGCGCCGAGATCATTGAGGCACGCAACGGGATCGACATCGCCTCGGGTTCGGACCGCGACCCCGCGTGGATCGACCCCTCGCGCAACGTCGAGAGCTACATGAAGTCGCTGCAGCGGGCCCCGTCGCTCGAAGCCTTCGCGGACCAGGCGGCGGTGCGGCCGCGCGGGCAGTGGCTGCCCGAGCTGTCGGCGGCCGCGGTCAACACCTACGTCCGCCGCGGCTTCGACGTGCAGAGCTCGGACTGACCAGCCCCCGACGGGCTGGCCGATAGATCCGGCCGTTTCCCCCCGCGACGCCCCCGGGACCCCTCCCGGGGGCTTTCGTGTCCACGCCAATGGCCCCACCGCCCGCCGAGCCCGCCGCCCCGACCCCGCTTCCGGCGTCGGCGGCCGCGCGGGTGGCCTACCTGATTCCCGAGTTTCCGGGGCAGACCCACATCTGGATGTGGCGAGAGATCGAGCACCTGCGGCAGGCCGGCGTGGAGATCGCGCTGTTTTCCACGCGGCGTCCGCCCGCTCGTGACCGTGCACGCCACGCCTTCGCCGACAGCGCCGAGGCCGAGACGACCTACCTGTGGCCCCCGCGGGTGCGGGCCCTGCCGGGTGATCTGGCCTGGGCTCTGGCGCGGCCGCGGGCCCTGGCCGCCGTGTGGAAGCTGGCCTTCACCCTGCCGGTCACTCGCCGGCCCGCGGCGCGGACGCTGCTGCCGCTGATCCCCGCGGCGATTGCGCTCGCGCGGGCGGTGGAGCGACGCGGTCTGGAGCGCCTGCACTCGCATACCTGTTCGAACAGTGCGGTGCTGGCGATGATGGCGTCGCGTCTGACCGGGCGGCCCTACTCGCTGACCCTCAACGCGAACGTGGAGTGGTGGGGCGGCGCGATGGCCCAGAAGTTTGGCCGGGCCGAGTTCACCGCCGCCATTACCCGCTGGCTGCACGCCCAGGTGCGGGACGAGTTCCCGCAACTCCGCGACGACCAGCTCGTGCTGGGCCGCATCGGGGTCGATACGCTGAAGTGGCGACCCGCGGGTGACGCCTCCGAATCCGCACCGCGTGCCCCCAGCGGCCCGCTGCGGATCCTCTCGGTCGGACGGCTGCACTTCAGCAAGGGGTACGACGACCTGCTGCACGCGGTGGACCGGCTGGGCGGCGCCGGGGTCGACGCCCGGCTGACGCTGATCGGGGACGGCCCCGACGCCGCGGCGCTGCGCGAGCAGGTCCGAGAACTGGGCCTGGGCGACCGCGTGTCATTGACCGGGTCCCTCAGCGAGGACGCGATCATCGAGCACCTGCGTCGGGCCGATGTATTCGTGTTGTCGTCACACGCCGAGCCCCTGGGGGTGGTGCTGATGGAAGCGATGGCGATGGAGGTGGCGGTGATCGGCACCGACGCCGGAGGCGTGGGCGAGATCATCACCCACGGCCTCGACGGCCTGCTGGTGCCGCCGCGGGACCCCGCCGCCCTGGCCCGGGCCCTCGGCGAGCTCGCCCAAGACCCGGCCCGGAGGTCGCGTCTGGCCCGGGTCGGCCGCCGGCGCGTGATCGACGCGTTCGATTCGCGGCGTGGTGCCGCCACGCTCTATACGCGGTTCACCGGCCGGGACGCCGCCCCGATGCTCGCTCCGCTTCACGTAAAGGACCCGGTTGAAGCGTAAGATGAGGGGTTGGCCCCGCTCAACAAGTTCGAGTCGCTCTCCGCATGCCTGCGGGCCGCGCTTGCCTCGCCCTGTGATGTCCGCGACCTCCCGACCGATCCCGCTGCCCACCGCCGCCGCGTCCGGACCTCCCCGGGCGGGGTCGGGCCGCCGGCTGCGCGTGCTGCTGATCGCCGAGCAGGCCAACCCCGAGTTTGTCAGCGTGCCACTGGAAGGCTGGTCGCACAGCCGCGCGATCGCCGACCGCGTCGACGCCCACGTGGTGACCCAGGTCCGCAACCGCGACGCCTTCGTGCGGGCGGGGCTGGTGCAGGGCGAGGACTTCACCGCGATCGACTCTGAAAAAGTCGCCGCACGCATCTACAAGCTGGCGACCGCGGTCCGCGGGGGCAAGGGCAAGGGCTGGACCACGGTGATGGCGTTGTCTGCCATCAGCTACACCTATTTCGAGCGTCTGCTCTGGGCCAAGTTTGGTGCCGCCGTCCGCGCCGGCGAGTACGACCTGGTCCACCGGCTGACCCCGCTGAGCCCGACGTTGCCCAGCCGCCTCGCCAGGAAGTGCCACCGCGCCGGCGTGCCCTTCGTGATGGGCCCGCTGAACGGGGGCGTGCCCTGGCCTCGCAAGTTCGACGCCGCCCGGCGGGCCGAGCGCGAGTGGTTCAGCTACGTGCGGTCGCTGCACAAGCTGATCCCCGGCTACGCGGCCACGCGACGCTACGCCTCGGCAATCATGCTCGGCTCGGTCTCCACGTGGGAACAGATGCCCGAACGCTACCGCGACCGCTGCTACTACGTGCCCGAGAACGCCATCGACCCCGAGCGCTTCAGCGCGGTGCGCACCCGCCGACCGCGGCGCGGGCAGACCCTGAAGCTTGTATTCGTGGGCCGACTGGTTCCGTACAAGGGTGCCGACATGCTGCTGGAGGCCTGCGCCAAGCTGATCCGCGAGGGCCGCATCTCGCTGACCATCGTGGGCGAGGGCCCCGAGCGGCCAAAGCTTCGGAAGATGATTGAACGCGAGCAGATCGGCCACGGGGTGGGCATGCCCGGCTGGGTCGAACACGACAAGCTGCAGAACCTGCTGGCAGCGCACGACGTGTTCGCCTTTCCCAGTATCCGCGAGTTTGGCGGAGCCGTGGTGCTGGAGGCCATGGCCGTGGGCCTGGTGCCCGTGGTGGTGGACTACGGCGGCCCCGGCGAACTGGTCACCGATCAGACGGGCTACCGCATCCCCATCGGCCCGCGGCCCAGCATCGTGGCGGCGATGACCACCATCCTGAACCGCCTGGTCGAAGACCCCAGCGTGCTGGTGTCGCGGGGCAACGCCGCGCGGCGGCGGGTCTTCAGCAACTTCACGTGGGAGGCCAAGTCGCAGCAGGTGCTGGCGGTCTACCGGTACGTCGTGCGGCGGAGCCTCAACCGTCCCGACTTCGGCATGCCGCTGCCCGACCCGCGCCACGACGAGCTTCTGGAGCCGATGTTTGAGGCGCCGGCCGCGCCGGCGGGCTCGGTCTTCAAAGCGCACGCGTTGTCGGTGCCGTCGGTTTCCCCCGGCGGCAGGGCCGACCGCGCCTTCGAACCGAGGAGCCACCAGTGAGCTCCACCACCACCAGCACACCTTCGCACGGGACGCCCTTGGGCGCCGATCTTCCGGCGGCGGCGGGCGCCCCGGGCATTGCACCGCCGCGACACGGAGAGAAGCCCGCCGACAGCCTCGTGAAGAAGGCGATCCGCGGCGGGCTCTGGACCGGCGGCGGGGTCGTCGCGACGCAGATGATGGCGTTCGCCTCCAATATCCTGCTGTCCTGGGTGTTGCTGCGGGAACACTTCGGCGTGATGGTGCTTATCAACACCATCATCACCGGGCTGCGGATGTTTTCGGATGTCGGCATCACCCCCTGCCTCATTCAGAATCCGCGGCAGGACGCGGCCTTTTACAACACGGCCTGGACGATCCAGGTCGTCCGCGGTTTCGTGCTTTGGCTCGCGGCCTGTCTGCTGGCGTGGCCGCTTTCGCAGGTGCAGCACGACTGGGCACCGCTGAGCCTGATGCTGCCCGTTGCGGCGCTCACCACGGTGATCGACGGGTTCCGCTCCACGGCCTACATCACCGCCAATCGGCGGCTGCAGATCGCGAAGATCGCGGCGGTCGAGTTCGGCACCGCGGTGGTGCGCACCCTGGTGATGCTGTTCGCGGTTTATCTGCCCGACGTGCTGGTTTGGCTGCGGGAAAACCACGCGGCCTCGTGGGACCTGATTGCGGGCCCGCTGAATCTGCCGTCGAGTGGTTTGCCGCTGCCCGTCCTGCAGACCGCCTGGTCACTGGTGGCGGGCCTGCTGGCCGGGGCGGTGTTCATGACGCTGGCCAGTCACTTCATGATCCGTGAAGTCCGCAACCGCCTGCATTTTGAAAAGAAGGCGTTCGGCGAACTGATCCGCTATGGCAAGTGGCTGTTCCTCAGCACCGTGATCACCTTCTTTGCCGCCACGACCGACCGCTGGATCATCGGCGGGATCCTCTCGGTCTCGATGCTGGGGCTCTACGGCGTAGCGATGCGATTCGCCGAGCTCGGACCGCTGCTGTTCCGGATGGTCGGTCAGTGGGTGGGATTCCCGGCGCTCAGCGAGGTCTACCGGCGCGACCCCGAGAACCTTGGCAAGCGGCTGCTTCACCTGCGGATCGCGGTGTGCGTGCCGATCTGCCTGCTGCTTCTGAGCATGATCCTTCTGGGTCCGCTGGTGACCTACGTGTGCTACCGCGGGTCACGCGACAACCTCGTCGAGGCCGGCTGGATCATCCAGGTGCTGTCGGTCATGTCGCTGGCGGGCACGGTGTCCTCGAGCTACGGCAACGTCTACCTCGCCATCGGGCGCACCTTCTACAACATGCTGACCGTGGGCGGCCAGTTCGTGTGCATGACCGGCAGCGCGCTGTTGGGGTACTGGCTATACGGGGAGTCCGGCCTGATTCTGGGCCTGGGCGCTTCGCAATGGCTGAAATACATCGTGGACGCCGTGCTGATCGACCGCTGCGGATACTACCAGCCGAAGTTCGACCTGCTGGTGCTGACGCTCAGCGCCGTGGGCGCGCTGCTGGCCCTCTGGGGGTCAGAGCTGATCGTGCGCACCTGGGTGCTGTAGCACGAGAAAACGCATCGGTTTTCCGTGCAGCGTGCAGCGTGCAGCGTGCAGAGGGCGGAACCCGAGAACCTGACCCGAACCCGAAACCCGAACAACCCTCGCAAGCGGCGGGGCACCGATCCTCTCGCCGCACCCACCCGCGGGATCCGGTGCGTTCCACACGCTGATCTTGAGCGTCGACCCCGGCTGTCGCCCGACTCTACCAGCCGTCGCCGGGCAGCGGCGCCTTGACCAGCATCCACACCCACTGCTTCCAGACCGCCGGCCGCAGGGGATTGGCGGCGAGCACCCGGGTCATCGCGGCCACGGCTTGAAGGCGGTGTCCATCGCGGCGCAGGCGCCAGGCCCGGCCGATCTGCATCGAGCAGGCCTGCTCGCGGGCGGACATCGCGCGGTCGCCGGCGCGGTCGGCGGGCGGTGCCTCGGCCACACCGCGGTCCAGGTCGTCGGCCCCGGTGGCCACACGCTGCCGCACGAAGCGTCGGGCCTGCGCGGTCAGGAACTCGCGCTGCGGCGAGGGCTGGGTGTGCGTGCTCGACGCGTCGTGCAGCCGGTAGCGGTAGACCGGACCGGGGACGTAGAGCACCACGCCCAGGCAGCCCAGCCGCAGCTGCAGGTCGATGTCTTCGGTGCCCACGAAGTGGTCGCGGGCGCCGCCGAGGGTTTCCAGCGCCGCGCGGCGGATGGCAAACGTCCCCAGGTGCGTGCGGGTGGTGCCGGCTCGCAGCTCGCCCTCGATGTCGGCGGGCATGTCGCCGGTGGGCAGCACGGCAATGGGCCGGCCACGGGCGTCGATCGTCTCGTAGCCGCCGCAGACCGCCACCGCGTCGGGCCGGTCGTCCAGCAGGCCCAGCTGCACACCGATGCGGCCGGGCACCAGCAGGTCGTCGGCGTCGCAGCGGATGACGACGCCGCCGCGGGCCGCCGCCAGCCCGGCGTTGACCGCGGCGGCGATGCCGTGCTGCGGCCCGGGGATCAACCGCACCCGCGGGTCGTTCAGCGCCGCCACCTCGGCGGCGGAGCCGTCGGTGGAGCCGTCGTCGATCACGACGACCTCCAGCGGGTGGACGGTTTCGGCCAGCACCGAACGCAGGGTGTCGCCGACGTAGCCCCGGGCGTTACGCATCGGAACGATCACCGTCAGGCTCGGGGCCGGATCTGGGGCCGGATCCAGGTCGGGAGCGGGGGCGTCGGCGTCGGTCATTGCGGTGCGGGGGTGGGGGAAGCGTCGTTCGGGGTCGGGTCCGCGGCGGCGTCGCCCCAGGCCCAGGCGACAAAGGCGTCGCCCGCCTCGCCCAGGTCAGCGGGTTTCAGGTGGGTTTCAACGAAGTCCGCCACGGCGTCAGTCACGCCCCAGGGCTGGCGGTAGTGCGCGCGTTCGGCGATCAGCATCCCGCGTGGATGGTCGCTCATCCAGCGCAGCAGGCCGGCGACGGTGGCCAGGGTCGGGCGTCCGGTGCGTGGGTCCAGCTCGCCCTCGGCGTGGGTCACCAGCTGGGCGACACCGATGCCCGCGTCGACACGGCCCAGGTGAAAGAGCGCTTTGGTTTCGGCCGAGGCGACGACACTCAGGCCGTCGAGCCGCTCGGGCGTCAACGCGGTGTTCAGCGTGCCCCAGTCGTTCTGCACGTAGGGGTGACCGGTGTGCCGGTCATGGTCGAGCATGTCTTTCACGACGTCGGTCGGCGGCTGGGTGACCAGGAACCACGCCACGGCGCCGACCGAGGCGGCCGCGACCACCGGACGTGCGAGGCGGCGGCAGGACGGGGCCGCGGCGTCGGCCGCCGACATAAGCGCCCGGGCCAGGGCCGGCACCAGCTGCACCAGCCCCAGCGCCCAGAGGACCGACATGGCCGGCAGCACGTAGCTGAGGTAGCGCGGTGACTTCATGCCCGCGATCGTCTGCCCCACGAACCCGACGAACACCAGCGACGTGAGCACCACCGCCGCCAGGCGGCCGCGGACGCAGGCGAGAATCGCCATCAGCGGCAGGGCCGACCACCACCAGCCGACCTCGCGTCCCAGATACTTGTGATAGAAGCGGAAGTCGCTGCGGTGCCCGGCCGACCACGCCTCGGCGTGGCGCAGCATCTGCCACGCGTCGGCCAGCTGCGACCGCAGCACGAACGCCGCGCCCGCGGCCACGACGAGCGTGCCGAGCGCGACCGCCCACATCACGCCGTCTCGCCACGGCGCGAGGCCGCGGCGGCGCGACAGCAGGCCCAGCTCGCCCAGCACCAGCCAGGCCAGTGCCGTGGCGGCGGGGAACACGGTGGTGGGCTGCAGCCGGTAGGCGGCAACGAGCAGCAGGCCGATGAGCCCGGCCCGCGCCGCCCGCCGACCGGCGGTGCCGACCGCGTACACCGCACGCTCCAGCAGCATGAACACCACCAGGACCAGCAGAATCTGCGGGGCGTAAAAGCGGCACATCGTGCCGACGTAGAGCCCCAGCGGGTTGAGCAGCAGCAGCCCGCCCGCGAGCACGCCCGCGACCCGGCCGCCCAGGCGGCCGGCCCACGCGGTGACCAGGCCCACCGCGGTGGCCATGCACAGCATCGACGGCAGGCGGGCGGCCCACAGGGTCTCGCCGAACACCGCCATCGACGCGGCGACCGCCGCGGTGTACTCGGGGGTGCGGTCGTAGTGGCCCCGCCCACCGAGTGCGAAGCCCTCGCCACGCAGCAGCGACATGCCCGCCAGCACGTGGTAGTACTCATCGAAGTGCCCGCCCGCGACGTCGAGCGTCGCGTAGACCGCAAGGGCGACGGCTGCGGCAGCGAGTCCGAGGAACAGGGGGGCTGCGGGCGCGCGGTTCTGACCGGGCGTGGTGGGGAGGGGCTGCGCGTTCATCGGGGTCAGCCAGGAAGTGAAAGGAGATGGGCGGCGGTGAACCGGGCGGGAGTCGCCCGCAGGCCGACCCGCGCGTTTTTCCCATCGGTCCGATCGGACAACCCCTTCGCCACCGCCCGGCCGGGAACCGGTGTCGCGAGGGGGGCCGATAATGCCGCGCCCACGCCCGCCCCGCGCGTTGAGCGCCGCCCGATCGCCCGATAAAACCGCGAGGTGCCCGGGGCCCGTGCCGCAGATCGCTGACGACGCCTGTGTGGCCCCGCGGGCTGTACGCCGCGCGGATGAAGCGCGATCAACGCGGGGCCGCCGCTGCCTTTGCCGATAGCACTACCCTGACCGCCCGATCCGCGGCTTGCCCGCCCCCGGTTCCGCTTCCCCGCGTCGCCCCGCCCCCTTCCGCAGGCCGCCCGCCCCCCCCGCCCGAGACCGCGATGAGCCCGCTGCGAATCACGTTCGTCCTTCCGGTGGCCGACCTGACCGGCGGTGTACGCGTGGTGGGTCTGCACGCCGAGCACCTGGCCGCGCGGGGCCACCAGGTGACGGTGGTGTCGGGCTCGGTCGCCTGCGGGATGCACCGCCGGCTGAGCAACGTGAAGAACGGGCTGGGCTTCGGTCGTTTCGTCGCGCCGCCCGCGTCGCACATCGACGCGAGAAAGGTTCAGCACGTCGTGCTGCCGCACGACCGGCCTGTGACCGAGGACGACGTGCCGGACGGCGACGTGGTGGTGGCGACCTGGTGGGGTACGGCGGGGCCGGTGCTCGGGCTGGGTCCGGCCAAGGGCGCGAAGATGTACCTGATTCAGCACGACGAACGCGAGCTGTGCGGGGCCGGGTCCGCGGTGTGCGACACCTGGCACCTGCCGCTGCGTAAGGTCGTCATCGCCCACTGGCTCGAACCGGTGCTGCGTCACGCGGGCGTCACCGGCCCGGTTGACGTGGTGCCCAACACCGTTTCACCCGAGCTTTTCTTTGCGCCGCCGCGCGGCAAGCAGCCGCGTCCGACCGCGGGTTTCGTGTACGTGGACCAGGCCTCGAAGGGCTGCGACATCGCGATCGAGGCCGTGCGCCGCGCCCGCGAAACCCGCCCCGACCTGCTCGTGCGGGCCTTTGGCCGCGACCTGGAGTACACCGCACTGCCGCTGCCCCCGGATACGGCGTTCACGCGTTCGCCTGACCTGCCGGCCATGCGGGAGATCTACGCGTCGTGCGACGTGTGGCTTCAGCCCAGCCGCAGCGAGGGATTCGGGCTGCCGATGCTCGAGGCCATGGCCTGCCGAACCCCGGTCATCGGCACCCCCGCGGGCGCCGCCCCCGACGTGCTGCCGGACAACGCGGCCCGCGGCGGCATCGGCCACGGCGGAGGGGTGCTGGTCCCCGCCGATGACCCCGGGGCCATGGCGGCCGCGATGGTGCGGGTGACGGGCCTGAACAACGCGGACTGGCGGGACCTGTCTGACCGGGCTCTGCGAACCGTGACGGGCTACACCTGGGACGACGCGACCGATAAGCTGGAAGCGTCGATGCGGAGGGCCGCAACGGCCGAAAGCCTGAGCGTGGGGTAGCCTCGCAGCGATGGCCACCAGGTGGCTGGCCGGCCCGCCGGGCCCGCCGCGCGTCCCCTTCCGCGGCACGGTTTGCCCCCGCGATCTTCGCCCGTCTGGTCCCGAACTCACCCGGTCTTCCCCGCCTTCCCCCGCCGCTTGTCTTCCCCCCGCTAGTCCTCCCCTCCCCTGGGCCGCCATGCTCTGGTTTGCGAACTTCGCCCTATGGCTCTGGCTGCCGCTGGTGCTGCTGCTCTTCCTGCTCGTGCCCGCGCGGCAGGCGGTGGTGGGGGCGCTCATCACCTCGTGGCTGTTCCTGCCCCAGCTTGTGATCCCGATCCAGTTTCTGCCCAACTTCACCAAGGTCAGCGCCACGTCGTACGCGCTGCTGCTGGGCGCGCTGCTGCTGGACCCCCGCCGCACGCTCTTCAAGTTCCGGCCGGTGTGGACGGACATCCCGATGGGCCTGTTCATGTTCTCGGCGTTCATGTCCTCGCTTACCAACAAGCTGGGCACCTACGACGCCTTCGCCATGCTGCTGGACCGCTTCGTGCAGTACGGCATCCCCTACCTGCTGGGGCGGACCTATTTCCAGACCCTCGACGACGCGAAGGAGCTGTGCAAAGGCATCCTGCTGGGCGGCCTGGTGTACGTGCCGCTGTGCATGTACGAGATGCGGATGAGCCCGCAGCTGCACAAGATCTTCTACGGCTTCCACCCGTTCCAGGACTTCTCGATGGCGCAGCGCTGGGGCGGGTTCCGCCCGACGGTGTTCATGCAGCACGGCTTGATGGTCGGCGTGTGGATGGCCACCGCCGCCGCCACGAGCTTCTGGCTGTGGCGGACACGGGCGATGGAACGATTTTTGTTCATACCCATGTGGCTGGTCACCGCGGTGCTGATGATCACCACCGTGTTCGTCAAGGCCACCGGGGCGATTGTGCTGCTGATGGGCGTGCTGGGCATCATGTGGTTCCTGCTCCAGTTCCGCTCGAAGCTGCCCTTTTACGCCGCGCTGATCGCCATCCCCACCTACCTCGTGGTCCGCTCGACGGGCATGTGGGACGGCATCGCCTTCTCGGACTGGCTGGGCACGCAGATCAGCCCCGACCGGGCCGAGTCGCTTTGGTACCGCCTGACCATGGAGAACGCGACGGTGGTGAATCTGGAGAACCGCGGCCTGTTCGGCTGGGGCGGCTGGGGGCGGGCGTTCAAGTTCATGGTCTACGACCGCGGCCTGGACTCGTTCATCGTTCCCGACAGCTTCTGGATCGTCACCTTCGGCGCCAACGGCTACTACGGCCTGATTACCGTGTTCACCTTCTACCTGCTGGGCCCGGCCGTGCTGCTGTGGAAGATGGGGCCCGCCGACTGGATCAGCCACAAACACGCCCCGGTGACCGCGTTGGCGTTGGTGTCGATGCTGTACGCGATGGACTGCCTGTTCAACGCGATGGTCAACCCGATCTTCATCGTGATCCTGGGTTCGGTCACCGGCATGGCGGCCCGCATGCAGTACAAGCGGGCGGGGACCGGCAGCCCGGTGAAGAAGCCCACGGACACGCCCCCGGCCCGCACCGCCCGGCCCGAGGCGGCCGGCTACGTCCCGCCGGGGCGCCCGCAGGCCCACGGGGGGCGGCCGTGACCGTGGCCGACGCCTCCCCCGATCCGGCTCCGCCGCGCGTGTGCGTGGTCATCGTGAACTACCGCACGCCGCAGCTGACGCTCGACTGCCTGGACTCGCTCGAACCCGAGGCCGCGGCCCTGCCCGGCACGCGGGTGGTGGTGGTCGAGGGGGGCAGCGGCGACGACTCGGCGCAGGTCATCGGCGACGGAATCCGCGACCGCGGGTTCGGCGGCTGGGTGACGCTCGACGCCCGCGACGAGAACGCGGGCTTCGCCGGCGGCAACAACGCCGCCCTGGGCCCCGCCCTGGCGGCCGAGCCCGCGGTGCCCTACCTGCTGCTGCTCAACCCCGACACGGTGGTGCGCCCCGGCGCGCTCTCGGAGCTGGTCGACTTCATGGACGCCCACCCCGCGGCGGGGCTCGCGGGCAGCCGGCTGGAAGACCCCGACGGCACGCCGCAGCGCTCCGCCTTCCGCTTCCCCTCGGTGCGCAGCAACTTCGAAACCGGCATCAAGCTCGGACCCGTCAGCCGGCTGCTGAGCGGCAGCATCGTCGCACCGCCCGTGCGCGACGACCCGCACCGGTGTGACTGGGTCGCGGGGGCCAGCCTCATCGTGCGGCGCGAGGTGTTCGAAAAAGTCGGCCTGCTGAAAGACGACTATTTCATGTACTTCGAAGAGGTCGATTTCTGCCTGGCCGCGCACCGCGCCGGCTTCGAGTGCTGGTACGTGCCCGCCAGCCGGGTGGTGCACCTGGTGGGCCAGGCGTCGGGGTTGAACAGCAAAAATGACACCGCCAAGCCCGCCAAACGCCGGCCCGCCTACTGGTTTGAATCGCGTCGCCGCTACTTCGTCACCAACCACGGGCGGGTCAAGGCGGCGCTCGCCGACGCGGCCTTCATTACCGGCTTCGGCCTCTGGCGACTGCGTCGCTCCCTGACCCGCCGCCCCGATACCGACCCACAGCGGCTGCTGGGCGACGCGGTGCGGCAGAGCGTATTCGCGCGCGGGTTCCGGGTTTGAGCGGCGAAGACCACATCCTCTACGTCGGGGCCCGGCTGCCTAAACGCAGCGAGACCTTCGTGTACCGCGAGGTGCTGGGGCTGCACGACCGGGGCGTCGCGGTCAGCGTCGCGTCGGTCCACCCGCCCGAGAACGACTTGGGCGACCCGCGGCTGGACGCCCTGGCCCGCGACGCGGTGCCGGTCTACGGCCGCGGCCTGGGCGGCAAGCTGGCGGTCTGCCGCGACGCGTACCGCGCTGCGTGGCTGCGTCCGCCGCGCGGGCTGCTGGAAACCCCGCTGGCCTACTGGCCCAGGCACCTGCTGCAGAGCGAGGCGGGCTACGCGCTGGCCCACCGCGTCCGCGACCGCGGCATCACTCATGTGCACGCCCACATGGCCCATGTGCCCTCGACCGTTGCCATGGCTTGCGCGGCCGCCCTCGGCGTGCCCTTCAGCTTCACCGGCCACGCCGCCGACCTCTTCCGCGACCGCTCGGCGCTGAAAACCAAGCTGAGGCGGGCGGCCTTCGTCTCCTGCATCAGCCACTGGCACCGCGGCTTCTACCGCGGCGTGCTCCCCGGGCTGACCGACGCGCAGCTGCCGGTCGTCCGCTGCGGGGTGGACCTCACCGATTTTGCGCCCGTCGACCCGGTCACGCGGCCCCACCTGCTGGCGGTGGGGCGGCTGGTGGCCAAGAAGGGCTTCGACGTATTGATCCGCGCGCTGCCCGCGCTGCCGGCCGACACCACCCTGACCCTGGTCGGCGACGGGCCCGAGGGGCCGGCCCTCCGCGCGCTGGCCGCCGAGTTGGGCGTGGCCGACCGCATCGACTTCGCCGGCGCGCTGCCCAACGACGCGGTCCGCGACCGCATGGCCGACGCCGCGCTCTTCGTACTGCCCTGCCGCGAGGCCGCCGACGGCGACCGCGACGGCATCCCCGTGGTGCTGATGGAGGCCATGGCCCGCGGCGTCTGCGTGGTCAGCGGGGACCTGGAAACCATCCGCGAGCTGGTGACCGATAACGTCGGCGGCGTCATGGTGCGTCCCGGCGCGGTCGATGAGCTATCGGATGCGCTGGCCGGGCTGCTCGCCGACCCCGACCGCCGGGCGCGGCTCGCCGCCGGGGGGCGGAAGCGCGTGGCCGAAGAGTTCTCACTCGCGGTCAACCTCGACCGGCTCCAGCGGGCGTTCGCCGACACGCGCTCCGCCGCCTGAGCGATCCCGCGATACCTAGAGTCTTCTCGACGAGCCCCCATGCCCACCTCCCGCCGCTACTGCCTGATCAGCCCCACCCGCGACGAGGCGGAGTTTGCGCGGCGCACCCTCGACAGCGTGGTGAACCAGACCGTGCCGCCCGCGCGCTGGGTCATCGTCGACGACGGCAGCACCGACGACACGCCGGCGATCCTGGCCGAGTACGCCGCGCAGCACGACTGGATCCACGTGGTCACCCGCGTCAATCGTGGCGCGCGGAAGGTCGGCCCCGGCGTGATCGACGCCTTCTACGCCGGCTACGACACCATCGACCCGGACGACTTCGACTACGTCTGCAAGATCGACCTGGACCTCGACCTGCCATTGGGCTACTTCGAAGAGGTCATGCGGCGGATGGAAGCGAATCCGCGCATCGGCACCTGCTCGGGCAAGGCCTGGTACCCCGCGCCTTCAAATGCCGGCAAGACCTTCGACGGCGAACTGATCAGCGAGGCCTGCGGCGACGAGATGTCGGTGGGCATGATCAAGTTCTATCGCACCGACTGCTTCACCGAGATCGGCGGCTTTGTCCGCGAGGTCATGTGGGACGGCATCGACTGCCACACCTGCCGCATGCACGGCTGGATCGCCGAGAGCTACGACGACACGTCGCTGCGGTTCCTGCACCTGCGGCCGATGGGCAGCAGTCACAAGGGCATCTTCACCGGCCGCATGCGGCACGGCTTTGGTCAGTGGTTCATGGGCACCGGGCTGGCCTACATGACCGCCAGCGGCGTGTTCCGCATGACCCGGCCACCGGTCATCGTGGGCGGGGCGGCCATGTGGTGGGGCTACGTGAAGAGCATGCTGTCGCGTAAGCCGAGGTACGAGCAGCCAGCCTTCCGCCGCTTTTTGCGGCGCTACCAGTGGGCCTGCCTCTTCAAGGGCAAATCCGCCGCCACGCGGCAGCTGAACGAATCCGGGGCCGCCCGATTTGCCGCGCGGAGCGCTGGCGGACGACCCGATCCCGGCACCGCGCCCGCGTCGTCGGCCGCGCCGCTTACCGAACCGATCCCCTCCGCGGGAAGCGAGGCCGACCGTGTCTGATCCCCTGGGTGCCATCCCCGCCGCTGCCGCCATCGAGCCCGAGCACGTCGACGTCTCCATCTGCGTGCCGGTTTACAACGAAGAAGGCAGCGTGGCCCGCCTCTACGCCGAGATCGCCGCGGTCATGGACGGCGGCCCGGCCGAGACCCCGCCGCGCCGCTACGAGGCGGTCTTCGTCAGCGACGGCTCGTACGACGCCTCGGTCGAGCGGCTTCACGCCGCCGCCGCCGGCGACCCCCGCGTGCAGATCATCGAGCTGATGCGCAACTTCGGGCAGACCGCGGCCATGGCCGCGGGATTCGATGCCGCCCGCGGCGACGTCATCGTGCCCATGGACGGCGACCTGCAGAACGACCCCGCCGACATCCCCAAGCTGGTCAGCAAGCTCGACGAGAACGGCGATGAGCCGGGCCGCTGGGACATCGTCAGCGGCTGGCGGAAAGACCGCAAAGACGGGGCGCTGCTGCGCAAACTGCCCAGCCGCATCGCCAACCGGCTGATCAAGCGGCTGACCTGGACCACCGAGATCCACGACTTCGGCTGCAGCATGAAGGCCTACCGCGCCGTCGTGCTCAAGGACGTCACGCTCTACGGCGAGATGCACCGGTTTCTGCCCGCCATCTGCAAGTGGCGGGGCGCCCGCGTCACCGAGATGGTCGTCAACCACCGCGCCCGCGAGCACGGCAAGAGCAAGTACGGCCTGCGACGCACCTTCAAGGTGCTGCTTGACCTGCTGACGGTGAAGTTTCTGGGCGACTACGGCACCAAGCCCATCTACTTCTTCGGCAAGCTGGCGGCGTTCGGCTTCCTGGCGGCGGGGGCCGCCTTGGTGGTGGCGGTGCTGCAAAAGTTCGGCTGGTTCTGGACCGGCAACGGCGAGCCGATCAACCTGAACCGCAATATCTTCTTCTTTGGCACTCTGTTCTTCTTCGTGGTCAGCATCATCTTCCTGATGATGGGGGTGCTGAGTGAGTTGATGGTGCGTATCTACTACGAGAGCCAGGACCGCCGGCCCTACAAGGTGCGTCGTCAGCTGCGCGGCGGCGAACCCCGCGGGCACCCAACCGCCCCCCGTGGCCCGGGTCACGCAGAGATGCGGGCGGGTTGACGCACATGCATGACCGGTCTCCGACCAACCCGACCCCCGACGCCCCGGCGGACCGGGCCCGCGCGCTGTCTCGCCTGAGCCGTGAAGGCCCCCATCACGGGGAAGCGCGGTTCGACGTGCTCGTGGTCGGTGCCGGCGTCTACGGCGCGTGGGTCGCGCTCGATGCGGCCCAGCGGGGCCTGAAGGTCGCGCTGGTCGACCGTGCCGACTTCGGTGCCGCGACCAGCGCCAACAGCCAGCGCATCCTGCACGGCGGCTTCCGCTACCTGCAGCACGCCGACTTCAAGCGCATGCGCGAGTCGATCCGTGAGCGGAGCACGGTGATGCGGCGGATGCCGCACCTCGTCGAGCCGCAGGGTTTTCTGGTGCCCACCACGCCGCGCGGCGTGCAGCGCAAAACGCTGATGCGGGTCGCGCTCAAGATGAACGACTGGGTCAGCCACGACCGCAACCGGGGCCTGCCCGCCTCCAAGCACCTCGGGGCCGGGCAGATCCTCTCCAAGGCCGCGTGCCTGACCCGGGCCCCGGGCCTCGACCCCGATGACGTCACCGGCGGGGCGGTGTTCTACGACGGGCAGATCGTCAACAGCGAACGCCTGGTGCTCTCGGTGGTTCAGTCGGCCGCGGCCGCCGGCGCAGTGGTGGCCAACCACGTAAACGTGGACCGGTTCATCCGCGACGACTCCACGCGGGTGCTGGGGGTGCACGCCACCGACGTCTTAACCGGTCAAACCCTGGAAATCCGTGCCAGCCTGACCGTCGCCTGCACCGGTCCGTGGACGGCCCGCACGCTGGAGACGGCGGGCCTGCGCTCGGCCGGCGACACCTGCGACACGCCGGTCAAGAAACCCTACGACGTCTTCCGCGCCGTGGTGCTGGTGACCCGCGACGTGCTCAATGGCACGGCCGTGGCGGTCAAGGGCCAGGCGGTTTATCAGGACAAGCACGAGGTCGTGAGCAAGGGCTACCGCAACTTCTTCGTGACGCCCTGGCAGGGCCAGTCGCTGATCGGCACCTGGTACGAGCCCTACGCCGGTGACCCGGCCGACGTGTCGGTGTCGCCCGACGACGTGCGGCGTTACGTCGAGGAGTTCAACGCCACGTACCCCACGGCAAAACTCGGGATCGACGAGGTGAAGTGGGTCTACACCGGCCTGCTGCCGCTGGCCGAGGGAGCTGCGCCCGACGACCCGCAGTACCAGAAGCAGTACGCGATCCTGGATCATGCAAGCCAGAACGGCACACCGGGCCTGGTCAGCGTGGTGGGTGTGAAGTGGACCACCGCGCGGGACGTGGCCCAGAAGACCGTCGATCGGGTGGGCACGCTGCTCGATCGCCCGCTCCCCGCCGGGCAGACCGCCCACGCACCGCTCGTGGGCGGCGGGTACGCCGATTACGACGCCTTCGTGACCGATGCGCAAGCGGAGCGGCCTGAAGGCGTGAGCGCGGAAACCCTCGACGACCTGCTGGCGAACTACGGCGACCGCTACGGCGAGCTGCTGCAGCTCATCGCCGAGGAACCCGCGTTGGGCGCGCCGCTGCACGCCGGCGCGCCGGTGACCGGGGCCGCGATCCTGCACGCCGCGAAGTCCGAGATGGCGGTGACGTTGACCGACGCCGTATTCGGCCGCACGCCGCTGGGTTTCCTGGGGTGGCCGGGCGAGGCCGTGCTGCGGCGCTGCGCCGCGCTGATGGCCCGGGTCACGGGCTGGGACGCGGCCGAGCAGGACACGCAGGTCGAGAAGGTCCGTGCGGCCTACCGTGCCCGCGGCTTGGAGATCGCTTCGCCGGCGGCCGAGGGGGCGAGCGCATGAGCGCCCCCGACCCCACCCCGCCGCAGAGCGAAGGCCCGGCCGGTCACGTGCTGGTCGTGGCACCCACGCCGTTTTTTTCGGATCGCGGCTGCCACGTGCGCATCCTCGAAGAGGTCCGCGCCGCCGAGCGCGAGGGCTACCGCGCGACCGTGATCACCTACCACCTGGGCAAGGACGTGCCGGGCCTGCCGATCCACCGTTCGCTCAACGTGCCGTGGTACCAGAAGCTTTCGGCCGGCCCCAGCGTCCACCAGTTTTACCTCGACGCGCTGTTGTTGTGGACGGGCATTCGCGCCTGCTGGCGCGACCGGCCCACCGTCATCCACGGCCACCTGCACGAGGGCGTGGGCGTGGGCAAGGTCCTCAGCCTGCTGTTCCGTGTGCCACTGGTCGGCGACCTGCAGGGCTCGCTGGTGGGCGAACTGGTGCAGCACCACTTCATCAAACCTCGCGGGCTCCTTCACAACCTCTTCCGCGGGGCCGAGCGATGGCTCATCCGCTGGCCGCACCACCTGGTGCTCAGCAGCGACCGGGCGACCGAGGGCGTGACCGAGATCGACGACCTGACGGTGCCCGCCACGGTGCTGGACGACGGCGTGGACGAAAGCCAGTTCTACCCCGTGATGCCCGGCGAGAACCTGCGGGCGGAACTCGATCTGCCGGCGGACAAGAAGCTCGTCGCCTTCCTGGGCGTGCTCAACGAATACCAGGGCGTCAGCGTGATGCTGCGGGCGGCGAAGCGTGTGATCGATAAACATCCCGACGTCGTGTTCGTCGTGATGGGCTACCCGAAGATCGAGCACTACCGGGCTGAGGCCCAAGGCCTGGGCATCGGCGATGCGGTTCTGTTTCCCGGGCGGGTTCCCTACGCGCAGGCCCGCGACTACCTCGCGGCGTGCGACATCGGCTTCAGCGCCAAGGCCGACGTGACCGAGGCCAACGGCAAGCTGCTGAACTACATGGCCGTGGGCCTGCCGATCGTGGCGTCCGACACGCGGGTTAACCGCTCGCTGCTGGGTGACACCGCGTTGTACGGCATCGTTGACGACGAGCGGTCGCTGGCCGACGCCGTGTGCCGCTACCTGGACGAGCCCGACCTGGCCGCCCGCATGGGCGAGGCGGGGCGGGCACGTGTCGTGGCCGAACTGTCGTGGACCGCCGGCGGGCGCAAGCTCGCCGAGGTGTACGCGTCGGTCACGGGCAAGAAGCGTGCGGTGGCGAACGAAGGGATGGTCGGAGCCAACGGGAGGGCGGCGTGACGTCTTTTTTTGATCCGTTGTGGCGAAACGCCAGCTTGGGGTTCTCAAGGCAGCGCTTCGCTTCACCACAGAGCTCCATGCTTTGCGCGTCGCGACGTGTGAGTTCGCTTGTTTTTGAATCCACGGTCGCAGTAGCGGCACCGAGGACACAGAGGGCACAGAGCAAGGCATTCGGATCCGAGTCTTTTGTCTTTCGCTGTGTTCTCTGTGTTCTCTGTGCCTCTGTGGTTGAGCGAAGCGTTGTCTTAGTGCGTCATGCGAGCAAGCTGACGGAATCCGAGGTTTAGTATGAAAGTTCTGGTCACCGGAGCCACGGGATTCGCGGGCGGCGCCCTGGCGAAAGAACACGCACGTCGCGGCGACGAAGTCGTGGCCCTGGTGCGCGATCCCGAAGGCGGCAACGCGAAGGGCCTCGCCGCGGCGGGCATCCGGCTGGTGAAGGGCGACATCCGCGAATCCGACGCGGTGATGCAGGCCGCCGAGGGCGTCGAACTGATCCAGCACATCGCCGCGGTGTACCGCACCGCGGGCCACACCGACGACTACTACCACGCGGTCAACGACGGCGGCGTGGCGAACGTGATCGAAGCGGCGCAGCGCCACGGCGTGGGCCGCGTCGTCCACTGCTCGACCATCGGCGTGCACGGCCACGTCAAAGAGGTGCCCGCCCACGAAGACTCGCCGTTCAACGCCGGCGACATCTACCAGCGCAGCAAGCTGGCTGGCGAGAACCGCTTCCGCGCCGCGGTGGAGGCCGGGCTGCGCGGCGTCATCTTCCGGCCCGCCGCGATCTACGGACCCGGCGACCTGCGGCTGCTCAAGATCTTCCGCGGCGTGCAGCGCGGCCGCTTCCCGATGTTTGGCAACGGGCAGACGACGTACCAGCTGGTCTACATCGACGACCTGGTCGACGGCATCATCCGCTGCGGCACGCACCCCGACGCGGTCGGCCAGACGTTTATCTTGTGCGGCGACGGCTGGATCACGCTGGATGATTTCGTCGGTCTCGTCGCCGAAGCGACGGGCGGCCGAGCCCCCCGCGTGCACTGGCCCATGTGGCCGTTGCTGACCGCGGCCAGGGCTTGCGAGCTGGTGTGCAAGCCCTTCGGCATCGCGCCGCCCCTGCACGTGCGCCGCTGCGAGTTCTACGTGAAGTCCCGGGCGTTCAGCAACGAACGCGCGAGAAACGGCCTGGGATTCGCCCCGCAGGTAAGCATGCGCGAGGGGGTGTATCGCACGGCGGCGTGGTACGCGGAGCAGGGGTTGGTTTCGCCGGTTCCCTCGCGTGCTGAGTTCGACGCGGGGGCTGCTGAGTCGGCGTGAGGTGGGTGTCTGACAACCCCAAGACTTTGGGCTCGCTACGCTCGCGAGTTGAGTGATGCTGCGCGGCGCACTCGAAACATTGGATCATTTTTTTCGCGGCCACGTGCCAGACACCGAGTTGAGCGGCGGGGGTTCACCGACGTGCCGCGGGGTTCGGGCGCAGGCTCGCGGCCACGTGATAGACACCGAGGGCGCGGAGAAAGGCAGTGGACGCAAGCGGTCGGGAGGGCCGGGATGCGAGGGTAGGATGAGGTGGTTCGCGGGTTCGCGGGTTCGCGGGTTCGAGCGTGGTGGCGAGGTTGAAACGAGTGGGCGAATCGGCGACGCTAGAGGGTGCATGCCAGTGGTTGGGGCGCCGAGAGCGTTCGGAGGTCGGTTGATGAGGCTTGCAAATGGGTGTTGGCGCTCCGCTCCGCTCCGATTCCGCGTGCGGGGTCTGCCACCTTCAATGCGGTAGACGATTCGTTCACATCGAGCTTCACCGGCAGAGCTACAGCGGGGACGATATTTTGAGTGTTACGACAATATCAGCCTTTACAATTCTGCTCGCGGCGTTGCTGCTGGGTATCCCTTGCGTTTGGGATTGGCTTTCATGCAGAATGAGCCTTGGCAAACAGACAGATTGTATATAACTCGTCGTTTTCGTAGTTCAAGTCGCCGTTATGGCGGTGGTTTTGTATTTTATATTCTTCGGGTTCGACGATGTGATTCGGATCGCGAGTTCGATTGTAGTCGCGACTTCCCTGATGGCGTTGGTCCGCTTAGCTCAAGGCAGGCTATAAGGTTCGGGGCAGCATTTGGGGTCGCATCTTGCATAACGCTGAACGAAACCCACGCGTCGCCCTCCCCGCCAGCGACCCTCCCGACCGCTTGCGCCCCCTGCCTTCCTCCGTGTCCTCATCCGACCTCGGTGCCCGGCACGTTGCGGTGAGAAGAAGGTTCGAACCTGTTTGGAGTGCGCCGTGCAACACACTCAACTCGCGAGCGCAGCGAGCCCAATGACTTGGGGTTGTGGGATGCGGCTTCGTCACCAAGCACGGCGTTGCTTTCGTCGTCAGGCTTCGCGGAAACAACTTTCGATTCTGGTGCAGGGTGGATAAAAGTCGCGGCCCGGAACACGGCTTGGTCTCATGCTTGCAACGTTCGATCTCGGCACGGCCAATCAGCAGGTCCAAAGTCCCGCCCCAAGGGCCAAGGGGTCAAGCCGCATCAACAGCTCCGGAGACTTCTCGACGGCGCGCGGGACCGATGTCCGGGGTGGGGTGAGTCGTAGAAGACGGCTTAGCTCCCGCTTCTGATTTGCGGAATGACCCCGTCGTGGGTGATTGCGCGGAGCGGCGTTACCCCTCCGCCGGCTGGCTCTTCTTCATGAGCGTGGTGGCCAGTAGAAACCCCGCCGTGCTCCACGCCACGTCGCGGAACCGCAGAATCAACGCGATGGCCAGGCCCAGCTCGCGGCCGTAGCCGAAGAGGTCGAAGACCTCGCTGAAGGCGAACTCCCACAGGCCCACGCCGTTGATCGAGATGGGCAGCAGGGTGATGACCAGCACCAGGGCGGTGGCGGCCACGGCGGTGCGGGCGTCGACGGCGACGCCGAAGCAGGCCCCGGTGATGGCGATGCTGACGGCGGCGAGCGCGTAAAAGGCGAGCGACTGCAGCAGCGCGTACGCGAGAGCACCGCGGTGGTCGGCGTAGGCCCAGAGGTCGGCCTGGAAGCGTTGCAGCTTTTCGGCGGGGCGGGCGAGGGGTTTGATCTTTTCGCCCAGCCGCGCGGCCGCGCGGCCGACGCGGCGGCTGGCGACGGCGGCCATGACGGCGGAGGCGAAGGCGACGCCGGCAAGGGCGAGGCCGGCGAGGGCGCCGCGGGACCACACGCCGGGGGTGGTGACGAGCGCTGCGAGGGCGAGCACCAGCAGCACGAACAGGCCGGTGAAGCGCTCGGCGGTGATGGCGGCGTAGACGGCGCTCCGCGACGCGTCGCCCCCACGGGTGGTGGCGCGGCGGCGGGCGAGCTCGGCTCGGACCACGTCGCCGCCGCTGCTGCTGGGCAGCACGTTGCTGTAGAACTGGCCGGTGACGTAGAGCCCCGAGAGCGGGAACAGGCCGTCACGCTGACCGCGGGCGGCGAGCAGGCTGCGCCACTTCCAGGCCGAAACGAGGGTCAGCAGCGGGGCGGTGGCGAAGAAAAACGGCAGCCACGCGGGACGCAGGCTGCCGGCGAACAGCTCGCCCAGCCGGGACCAGTCGGTGCGGGCGATCACCCAGCCCGCGAGGGCGAGGCTGACCGCGAGCACGGGCAGGCGTTTCAGCAGGCCTTTCACGGGGTCGGATGCTCCGTGTTCGTCTTCGTCTTCGCCGGCGCGGGCGCGGGAGGCCGGGCCAGCGCCGGGTCGGGTGGGTCGGGCTGCACGTCCTGCCCCGCGCCGCGGTAGCCGACGATGCTGGCCGGCACGCCGGCGACGATGGCGAAGTCGGGCACGTCTCGGGTGACCACGGCGCCCGAACCCACGACGGCGCCGCGGCCGATGCGCACGCCCTCCATGACGCGGACGCCGGCGCCGAGCCACACGTCGTCGCCGACGATCAGTGCGCCGCGGGTCCAGGTGGGCTGGTCGAGGATCGGCGGGGCGGCGACGCCGGGCTGCCCCTCGGCCTCAAGCGCGATGCCGTGACGCGAGCCGCCGAGGTAGCACTGCGGGCCGGTGATGAAGTGGTCGCCGATGGCGATGCCGTTGGCGGACTGGATCTGGCAGTGGGTGCCGATCTGCGCCCGCGCGCCGATGTGCAGGGTGCCCCGTTTGGCCTGGATGACGGTAAAGCGGCCGATGAGCGAGCCGCCGCCGATGCTGAACGCGGGCTCGGCCTGCTCGGGGCAGCCGCGCGCGCACAGCAGCACCTGGTCGTCGATGGCGGTGCCGTCGCCCAGGGCCATCTTGCCGGGGTGGCGCAGGGCGACGCCCAGGCCCCACTTGAGCCCGCGCCCACCCCGGCCCAGCAGGCCGCGGTAGAGCTTGCCGCGCAGGGCGTAGCCCAGGGCGCCGGGAAGGCCCTGCAGCGGGCTGGTGGTCAGCTCGAAGCGGAGCATGCTCCACAGCCCGGCCCGCCCGGTGAAGAAGTGGTTGTACTGGGCGAGGGCGCCGCGACGCTGCAGCTCGCCCATCATCCCGGGCTTCTCGCCCGTGTCGATGCGCACGGTGGCCCGCGGTGCGGGGTTGGGCTTGGGCCCGTCAATGGGTTGGGCGTCGGTCATGGCGGGGTCTCTATCGTCCGGTTGGCCCCCCCGACCGGCGGGGACGCTGCGGGCCGGGGTTTTCCGATAACCCACGCGCTTCTCCGGGGCCGGCGCCGGGAGGTCGATAGGTCGGCGGGGCCGCGTCACCGCGGCGGGTCCCGATGTCTGGACCGATCGCCATGACCGATAACCCGTCCGTCACGCCCGAACGCCCCGACGCCGCCGACCGCACGCCCGCTGCGCCCGCCCTCGACCGCCGCCGGGTGCCGCGCAACGGCCGGATCAAGCTTCATCGCGATCCGGCGGCGATCGCGGGTCGGGGCTTTGATCTGGTGGTGGTGGGCGGGGGGGCGTTCGGCGCCTGGGCGGCCTACGACGCGGCACAACGGGGGCTGTCGGTCGCGCTGCTTGAACGCCACGATTTTGGCGCAGGCGTGTCGGCCCACGCGCTGCGCACAGCCCACGCCCGGCCGGGGGGGGGCGGCGTGTCGCCGGGGACCCTGCGGCGACGGGCCGCCGAGCGGTGCGTGCTGATGGGCGTGGCCCCCCACCTGGTGCAGCCGCTGGCGGTGCTGGCGCCGCGCTACTGCGGCGGGCGCTGGACGGCCCTGGGCATGGCGGCCCGTCAGGCGTTGCGGGCTGCGGCCACGCTCGGCGTCGGCCGCCGTCTTCACGACCCGGATCGCCGCGACCGGTGGGTGGGTGCGATGTCGGCGGCTCGGCTGCGCCGGACGCTGCCCGAGCTGCCGCGTCACCGCCTGGCGGGTGCGGAGCAGTGGCCGGCGTTGCAGATCGTGTATCCCGAACGACTGGTGCTCGCGCTGGTGCAGAGCGCTGCGTGCCGCGGGGCGAAGGTGCTGAACCACGCCGAGGTCGACGGGCTCCTTTTCGGCGAGGCGTCTGACGGTGACGCGGTCACCGGCGTGTCCGTGTCAGACCGGCAGTCGGGACAGAGCTTCACCGTCGGCGCCCGCGTGGTGCTCAACGCCACCGGGGCCGACTCCGGCGACTTGCTGCTGCGTGGCAACCGCCCGATCGAGCTGCCGGCCGTGGCCGGACGGGATGAATTGGTGCTGCAGACGGGGCGCCGCCTGGTCGCCGCCGGCCGGGCCCTGGCGCTGCCCGGCGGTCGCGACGGACGAGAGCTCGTCGTGGCGCCGTCGGGTCAGGGCGGGAGCCTGATCGGCCCGTGGCCCCTTCCCGCGGGCGTCGAGCCCACCGCCGCGGCACGCGCGGCGGCGGTCGCAGACTGCCTCGCGGCGGTCAACCGGGCGTGCCCGGCCTGGCGTTTGTGCGACGACGACGTGGACTTCCTGAGCCTGTCCCGGGTTCCCATCGCCGGGCCCGGCGCGTCGGCGGCGGACGTGATTGACCACGCCGAACGCGACGGGGTAAGCGGCCTGATCTCGCTGGTGGGCCGCCGCTACGGCGCGGCCCACGACGCCGCGTCCGACGCCCTGGACCGGGTGACCGAGGCCCTGGGTCTGCCGGAGATTTCTTCGCAGACCACCCGGGTGCCGCTGATGGGCGGCGACCTGCCCACCGTCGTGGCGCTCTCTGCGGCGCTGCGGGTCGCGGCGGCGGACCGCCTGGAAACCGCGCTGATGGACGGGCTGCTGCGTCGCCATGGCGCGCACGCGCCGGCCCTGGTGAGGGCCGCGATCGACGCCGGCACGGCCCACCCGGTGGCCGGGACCGGGGTGATGGCGGCCGAACTGATCCACGCGGCAGAATCCGAGGCCGCCGAGACGCTTGCCGACGCCGCACTGCGCCGCGCCGGGCTGGCGTGCTGGGGCCGATTTCCGGTCGACGCCTTGACCGCCGCCGCCGACGGGTTGGCCCATGCCCGCGGCTGGAACGACGCGGAGCGGCTGGAGCAGCTCCGCCGGCTCCGCGCGGCGGTGGCCGAGCACGCCCCCCCCGGATCCCCCGCCCCCCCGCCCATCGCCTCCCGGGACGTCGGGCCGGAACACGCGGCCTGAGCGGCCCGCCCCCGGTCAGAGAGGCCCGACCGCCTGTGCCACCCTTCCACCAGCCATTGCCGATGCCCTCCGCCACCGCCCGCCCCGCCGCCCGCGACCCCCGGCCCCGCATCGTCGCGTCTCGGACGCCCTATGATGACACGTCCGATAAGCAGCGTCGCCATGCCGGGGCAGGGGGCGCCCGCCGCCCCCGCGGGCCCGGCCGGGGTGGGCGTCAACCGGCCCCGGGTCGCGTCGGACGCCGTTCCGGTCCGTTGTTAAGAGACCGTCGCCGGTTGGCCGACGACGGGGGGGCCATGTCGGCGGCGGAGGCCGGACCCAAACCCCGAGTCAAGGCACCCGGGTCCCCCCCCGATGGAGAAGGGCGGGGTCACCCGGCGCAAGTCCAACGAAGGCGGGCCGCCGTAAGGCCACCACGCGACCGAAGACCCACAAAATGACCGCTGCTCCCCACCACACCCCACAGAACCTGCACCCCGCGACGCCCGCGGTCCGCCCGAGGCCCGCCGGGGTGCACATCGACGGGGTCGCGTTCGACCGACTGTCAGAGGCCGGCACGATCCGGTACCTCATCGACGAGCTGCGGGCCGGCCGCGGGGGCTGGGTCATCACGTCGAACCTGGACCACCTGGCCCGGGCCCGGCGGGATCCGGAGTTCCGCGCGATGCTGGACGAGGCCGATCTGGTCATCGCCGACGGCGCGCCGCTGGTCTGGGCCAGCCGCCTGCAGGGCACTCCGCTTCCCGAACGGGTCGCGGGTTCGGCCCTCGCCTGGTCGCTGACCGGGGCGGCGGCCGCGGCAGGGAAGAGCATTTTCCTGCTCGGCGGGGACAAGGGGACCGCCGAAAAAGCGGCTCAGCACCTGAAGGGGCGTTTTGCTGACCTGTCGATCGCCGGCACCTTTTATCCTCCGATGGGCTTCGAAAAAGACCCCGAGATCATGGCGGCCATGCGGGCCGCCCTGATCGAGGCCCGCCCCGACCTGGTCTACGTCGCCCTGGGGTCACCCAAGCAGGAGCGGCTGATCCGTGAACTGAGATCCGACCTGCCCAGAGCGTGGTGGCTGGGGCTGGGCATCAGCCTCAGCTTCATCTGCGGCGAGGTGCAGCGGGCCCCCGTGTGGATGCAGAAAATCGGGCTGGAGTGGTTCCACCGCATGATCCAGGAACCCCGGCGGTTGGCCCGGCGCTACCTGGTTGACGGTATTCCATTCGGCCTGCGTCTGGTATCATCAGCCGTGGTCAAGCGGTTCTCCGGGCAGGCCGATTCTTTAATCCGGGCGGAGCAACGGGTTGAATCCGGCGTCGTGGACGCCGGCTCGGGGAGTGAGCGGACACGCGACGAGGACGGGAGTGAATCATGGGGAGTTTAAGAACAGGCCAACGCGCGGGTTCCCTGACTGCTCAACGCTTTGAGCAACTCCGGGCAGATCGCCGGCCAACGGCCACCCGGGAGGGTTGTCGTGCTCTATAACGCGGCCGCCCCCGATCTCAGGATGTCCACGCTCGGCTCGTCTGCACCGCTTGACCTCGCCGACCCCGGTCTGATCCGCCTCTCGCGGCTGCGGGCCGTGGTGCTGCTGGCCGGGTCGGTGAGGGCCAACCATCTTCGTAAGATCACCAATCGGCGGGCGTTGCAGATGCCCATCGCCCAGGACCAGACTGTTTTCGACTGCTGGCGGGAACAGCTCACCACGATGGCCGAACGTCTCGGCGTCTCGGCCCTGCCGGTGCGGGTGATGGTTGATCAGGCCAGCCGGGTGGACACCGTCTCGCGTTCTCACGGCCCCATCGAGCTGACCGTCGAGCCCGACCCGCTGGACCTCCGCGGCACCGGCGGCCTGCTGTCGGACATCGCCCGCGAGTACGGCGACGACGACCTGCTGCTGGTGGGGCACGCCTCGCAGCTGCTGTTTGAGCCGCTGGCGGCGTTGACCGCGGCGATCGCCTCCAGCAGCCGCGATGTGAGCATGATCTGCAGCCAGGACGGCACGCCGAGCGGCCTGATGCTGATCCGTTGCGGCTGCCTCCGCGAGATCAACCCGGTGGGATACATCGACCTCAACGAGCAGGCCATGCCCGCGATCGCCGGTGACCACGACGTGCGGATCGTCCGCTACCAGCGACCCGTGACCCGCTCGCTGCGGACCCTGCGCGGCTACATCCAGGCCCTGCGGCGGTTCCACTGCGAGCATCACGCCGCGGGCCGTGGGTCCCCGGAGGACTGGGAATCCGCCTTTACGCTGATCGAGCCCGGTGCCCGGGTGCACGACTCGGCCGTGCTGCACGACAGCGTCGTGCTCGATGGCGGACGCGTCGAGGCCGGCGCGGTGGTGGTGCGCAGCGTGGTCTGTTCCGGGGGCGTCGCCGCGTCGGGCCGGATCACCAGCGACACCGTCGTGGGCCGCGGTATCTGAGGCCGCGGTCCACGGCCCGGTGCCCTGAGCTTTTCCCTCCGATAACCGCTGCGGGGGCGGACCGGTAACGACTATAATTGATTCGACCGGCAGCCCGAGGCTGCCTACCCGATGCCGGATGTGTCGCGAACCTCTCCCCGAGCCGGGGGGCGGGCGCCGGCTCCTCCGCCGACCCTGTCCGACACCACCCGACCGGGCCTCCCCACTCCAACGCGAGCCAGCTCGCGAACGCCCTCGCGATGACAAGTCGCGATCCAGCACGCTTCCGATAGCGTAAACGAGGGTCCACCCCAGTCCCGCCTCTCCCCGGCCGATAGGGGAAGCGTACCCGACCGCTGCGGCGGTGATGGAGGCCCCCTGATCGGGCCCCCGACCCGTCTACCGAACCCGCCCGACGATCAACCCCGCCCCGACCCGGCGAGAGGGAAGCAAGAGATGAGCGACGAAATTTCCTTTGCCTCGACCAACGACTCGGCCGAGAGCCTGACGGCCGACGAGATCCGCCTGCGCCGGCAGAAGATCCTGGCCCTGCTCAAAGGCCGGTGGCACTGGGCGATCCTCTCGTCGCTGCTGCTTTCCAGCGTGCTGGGTTACCTCTGCTACAAGAGCGTGGGCGCGATCTACCGCAGCACCGGCATCGTGCAGATCGACAACGACACCATCCTCGCCGATCCGCGCGGCGGCAACACCGTGAACAGCGGCTTTAACCGCTGGACTTCGTTCCTGCGGGTGCAGGACGAGATGATCAAGAGCGAGGCCGTGGCCCAGCGCGCCCTGCTGTCCGACGACTGGCGGAACCGGTCCAATCCCGAGCTCGTTTACGACCCCATCGATTTCTCGAAGCAGATCGAGACCACGATGGACCCGTCCAACCCCAAGAACAACCTGATCGAGATCGCCTTCGACTCGCCCGAGCCCCAGACCTCCGACGCGGCGGCCCGGGCCCTGGTCAAGGCCTACAGCCAGGAGTACATCGCCCAGGCGAAGAACAACTACTCGACCCGCATCGCGCAGCTGCAGTCCGAGATCCAGAAGTCGGATCGCGCCATCGAGAATCAGATGGCCCGCCGCCGCACCATCCTCAGCGACACCGAGCACGACCAGCTGGAGCAGCGATTCGACTCGGCGCTCAACCGCAAGCTGGAAATCTCAGAGCGGCTCGACGACGTGCGGGCGATCCTCGCGTCGCGTAACCCCGTGCGTAACGGCCTGCGGCCCAGCCCCGCTGAGCTGATGAACGCCGACGAGACGCTGCGGCGCCTGAGCGACGAGAAGAAGGCGATCGAGCAGCAGATCCAGATCCTGGCCGCCGGCGGGGCCGGGCCCAACCACCTGCTCCGCAAGCGGCTGGAGACCCAGCTGAACCTCATCAACGCCCAGCTCGAAGAGCGGCTGGCCCTGCTGATGGGCGACGACGCCTCGGAGATGGACCTGGACCCCGAGTACGCCGAGATGAACCGGCTGGAACAGCAGCTCAGCCGCACCCTGGCCGAGGTCTCCCAGGAGCTCGAGTCGCTGGGTCAGAAGCAGCGGCAGATCGCCAGCATCAGCGACGACATCACCGCCAAGCAGAACATCATTGACCGCGCCCGCAAGGCCCTCGAAGAGATCAACATCGAGATCGCCGGGGTCAGCAGCAACTTCAAGATCAACAGCTTCGGCACCCTCGCCGAGAAGCCTTTTAACAGCGGCAAGACCAAGCAGATGGCCGCGCTCGGCGCTTTGGGTGGAATCCTGCTGGGCACCGGCGGGGTGATGCTGATTGGCCTGCTGGACAGACGCCTGCGGCACGTGGGCGATGCCCAGCTGGGCCTGGGCAAAGACACCCGCATGCTCGGCATCCTGCCGACGCTGCCCGACAACTTCGCCGAGCCCGAGCAGAGCGAGCGGGCCGCCCACGCGGTGCATCACATCCGCACGCTGCTGCAGATCTCCGGCGGCGGCCGCGCCCGGGTGTTTTCGATCACCAGCCCGGCCGCGGGCTCGGGCAAGTCCAGCCTCGCGGTCGCACTGGGACTCAGCTTCGCCGCGTCCGAGTCCAAGACCCTGGTGATCGACTGCGACCTGGTTGGCGCTGGCCTGAGCCGCCGCGTCGGCGCGGTGGTCAACCGCTCGGTCGAGTCGATCCTGCGGGACGACACGGTGCTGACTGACGAGCAGATTCAGGACGCGAATCGCACCAGCCGCGAGCGGGGCATCAGCGTGAAGGACGCCCTGGTCGAGCTCGGCTACCTGACCAAGAAAGATCTCGCGCGACTCAACCGCCGCCAGGCCGACTCGTCGCTGGGCGTGCTGGACGCCTGCCAGGGCCGTCCCTTCAGCGAGTGCGTGGCCAACATCGGCGTGGACAACTTCTACGTGCTGCCCATCGGGGCCGCCAAGCCGCAGGACGCCGGGCTGCTGTCGCCCAAGGCGTTGCGCAAGCTGATCGCCCGGGCCCGCGAGGAGTACGACGTGGTGCTGATCGACACCGGCCCCTGCCTGGGCTCGCTGGAGGCCTCGATGGCCGCCGCCGAGGTCGACGCCACGGTGCTGATCGTGTCGCGCGGCGACTCCAAGACGCTGGCCACAAGGGCCCGCGACCACCTGGTGTCGGTGGGCGCCTACGTCGCCGGGGTGGTGTTCAACCACGCCCTGGACGCCGACATGAACCAGTCGTCCTTCGCGTCCATCGTCAGCGCCGACCGCCGCTCGGACATCGACCGCGTGGCGGCCAGCACCGACCCGGAGGTCGCGGCCCGCTTCGGCCCGCTGGGCTCGGCCGTCGCCGCGTTCGGCCGGCCCAGCAAGTCGCCCAACGGCACGCCCCGTCACGCGCCAGAACCCGCGGTTCGTCGGGCCCGCTGAAGCGGCGCGGGTTGGTCACCGGGGATGCCGCCCCCGGCCCTTTCACCGCACCCTGCACCCCGCACGCCGCACCCGCCTCGGACTGGCCCGATGATTACGCCGATCGACCAGCAAGACGCCTCGGACCAGGACCAGCCGCAAACCGTCTGGGGTCTGGGGCCCGTGCAGCTGCACGACCGCTTCTGGGCCTCGCGGGGCGTGCAGGTGGTGCGCCCCGGGGACGCGGCGCCGCTGGTCGACGACGCGGACCTCTTCCTGCTGAGCGATGCCAGGTCGCTCTCGGTGTTCCGGATCACGCAGGTCATCGACACGCTGCAGTGGCTCAAGCCCCAGATGCTGTTCGTCCGGCTGCACGGCGCGTTCGAGCAGGGCTACTCGGAGCGGGTCATTGCCGACGAGGACGAGCGGTTCGTGCGGTTCGAACGGGTGTACAGCGCCGCCGACTGGCGGCTGGGGCGGGTGGCGCTCACCGCGTCGCGTGATCTGGCCCAGACCTGGCAGGCGTCGCCCGATGCCAAGTCGGGCTGGCGTACCCTCCGCCGCGACGTGGACCCGAACCTGCGCACCACATTGTCGGTGCCCGGATCGGTCTACGACCGCGAGCTGCCCGATCAGGTGTCCGAGTTCACCCGCGAGCTGGTCAGCGTGTGGAAGCGTCCCGACGCGACGATCCGCCGCGCCCGCCGCCTGGAGGGCGAGTCGTGGGGGGATCGGTTCGCCACGTCGAACGGCACCGCCCGGATGATCGGCCCCGTCTGGGTCGGCACCGGTCGGACCCTCAGCACCGACCGGGCCGTGGTCGGCCCCGCGGTGCTGTGGGACGTGCCCGACAAGCGTCCACGCCCCGACGCGATCCAGTGGCGTAACCGCGTCGAACCCAACGACATCGTGGTCGGCCCGGTGAGCCCGCGTAAGCTCAGCCGCGTGCAGATGGGCCTGCGCCGCGGTTTCGACATCGTGTTCGCGGTGATCGGCCTGGTGATCGCCCTGCCGCTCGCCCCGTTCATCATGCTCGCAATCTGGCTGGAAGACGGCTCGCCCTTCTTCTTCGCGCACGACCGCGAGACAACCCACGGCCGCACGTTCCCCTGCCTCAAGTTTCGCACCATGCGGAAAGACGCCGAGGAGATCAAGTCTCGCCTGATGGAGGAGAACCAGGCCGATGGACCGCAGTTCTTCATCGAGAACGACCCGCGGATCTCGAAGGTGGGCCGGATCCTTCGCAAAGCCAATCTGGACGAATTGCCGCAGTTCCTCAACGTGCTGGTGGGGCACATGGCGATCGTCGGACCCCGGCCCAGCCCCTATAAAGAGAACCAGTTCTGCCCGCCTTGGCGCGAGGCACGGCTCTCGGTCCGGCCGGGCGTGACCGGGCTGTGGCAGGTCAAGCGGTCGCGGAACCGGGGTGAGGATTTTCAGGAATGGATCCGCTACGACATCGAATACGTCGAGAACCGGACCTGGCGGATGGACTTCTACATCATCTTCTGGACGATGCTGGCTTGTTTCGGGATCAAGCACCGCGTGCCCCTGCCCGCAGACCGATCCGAGGGCGGCGGGTCCGACCCGGGGCACGCCTAGACGCAGGGTAACGCCCGAGCCCGGCGACCTGCACGGCGAACCCGGCGCGTCGTGGTCAGGCCCGCAACCCCGCGCACCACTCAGAAGAACCAGATCAGAGCGACGACCTCTGCGGCGATCAGCACGCCGAAGAGGGCGGTCACCCGAACGAGCCGGGCCCGGGGCCACGGCCGGCAGGCCGGGAGGGGGACCATCCGCAGCTGAGGCTCGCCTGCGGTGGGGCAGAACGCAGGGGCGTAGCCGCGGCGGGCCTGGTCCTGCACGATCGCGATGATCAGGTTGGCGTCGAAAGCGGTCAGCCCGAAGGCCCGGGCCATGCGTACGAGCCGGTCGCGCGCCGGCGGGGTGAGGATGGCGCCCCGCAGCTGCTCGGCGGCCCGCACGGCCAGGATCCAGCGGGGGTCGGTGGTGCCGCGGATCGCCTCGCCACGGTCCACTTCCAGGCTGGGTCGGAAGCGGGCCGCGCGGCTGACCAGCCGCAGCCGGCTGGACGCGGTCGTGTCGCCCCCGGGGGTCAGCCGAGGCGGGGGACCGGCGAAACTCAGATTGGTCGGCGCCACGCGAAACGGGGCCGGGTGGGGGGCGTCGGATTTCGGGGGCGTGGTCGGCATGACGTGGGCGCCGGGTGGCCGGGTGAGAAAGAATCGGCCCCTGCAAAGTACCACACCCCCCGCGGCGATCCACCCCGCGTCGCAGGGTTCGTGTCCGGGGCCCGGCCGCCGGGTGGCCGTTCAGATCGCGGCGGTGTGACGCCGGACAAAGCTGGCCACCCGGTCCCGGATGGGTCGGTGGTCGAAGACCCGGGGTCCGCCGTGGCCGGCGCCCTGGATCAGCAGCATTTTCGACACCGCCCCCGCGGCCTCGAGCGCGCTGTGCAGACTTCGGGTCTGTTCCAGCGGAGTGAAGTCGTCCAGCTCGCCGTGCACGTGCAGGAACGGCGGGGCGTCGGCATGCACGTAGGTCAGCGGGCTCGCCCACCGGCTGCGTTCAGGGTTTTCCCTGACGCAATGCCCCAGCAGGCACGCCTCGGGCGCCTGGGTTCCCGATCCCACGCGGTCGGAACGGCCCCGGGCAATCGTCATGAAATCCGTCGGGGCGAAGTAGTTGATCACCGCGTCGACGGCCGAGGACTGATCGAGGTGGTCTCCACCGCCTTCGAATTCGGTGTGGCCGGCGGTCAGGCCCAGCAGGCACGCGAGGTGGGCCCCCGACGACGCCCCGGCCGCCACCACCGCCCGCGGGTCGACGCCCCAGCCGACCGCATTCGCCCGCACATAGCGAACCGCCGCCTTCGCGTCGTGAAGCTGGTTTGGGAACAGGTAACGGGGTACGAGGCGGTAATTCACGGCGACCACCGCCAGCCCGTATCGCACCAGCCAGCGGAGCGGGCAATGGTCTTTCGAGCCGGCTCGCCAGCCGCCGTCGTGAAAGTAGATCACGGCGGGCACGTCGTGGTCGACGCCCGGCCGGTAGACATCGAGCAGCAGCTGCTCGCCCGGGTGGTGGGCGTAGGCGAGGTTGCGGTGCAGCGCCTGGTGGTCGCGGGGAACGGGTTTCAAGGGGCGGCGGAGATGGGGACGGCGGGGGGTTGTGATCGTTTGCGGGGGGGGGCGCCAACCGGTACAACATACCCGCCGGAGAACATGCGGAAACGCCGGGTTCTCCGCCCCGGGGCCGCCCCCGGGACCCGACCACCGGGCCCCACCCCCCATCCCCCGCGTTGCGAGCGGTGGGGCGGCACGGCACGGCGGTCCCCAGTCACGCCCCGGCTTTTTCGGAGGCAGCGAGTCCCTCGCGGGCATCCCTCCCGGACACCCTTCTTGTCGAGCGCAGGCCGCGCAGTGCACTTGCGGCGGCCGACCCACCCACCCTCGCACCCGAGGCACGGCGGAACCGGCGACACCGGGTGGCTTCCCCCTCCTTTCCTGCAGCACGCCCCCGGGGACTGCAGCGGCCGCCCCCGGGCCCGGTTCGGGCCGGCGCCGGCCGCCCCCACCGCCCCCCCACCTCCGGTATGGCCCCCCCCGGGCCACCCGGACTCCATCCCCGAGACCGCTTCCGATGCCGACCCCCGATCCGTCCGGACCCGCCGAATCCTCGGCCAAGCCCCGCCGCCGCCGGCGTTCACGCTCGCGCAGCAAGTCGCGAGGCCCGGCCGCCGAGAAGCCCCTGGACGACGCCGAGGCGCAAGCCCCTGCCGCCGCTGCCCCGACGCCCGAAGACGATCCGTCGCCAGCCGCCGCCGCCGCTGCAGATGTCACGCCGGCGGCCGGCGGCAAGAAGAAGCGGTCACGCCGCCGCAAATCCGCCCGTCAGGCCGGCGTGGACCACGGCACGGACGAGAACGCGGCCAGCGACCAGGCGGGCGAGGTCAAGCGCCCGGACCCCGCCCGGGACCACGAGCAAGCCCCGGAAACCGCGACCGGCATCCTTGAGCTGGCCAACAAGTCCGACGGGCGGCTGCGGACCTTGGTCGACACTTACGTCAACGACCCCGATGACCCGGTGGTCGCCTCGCACCTGATTGAAAAATACAACTTGCGGGCCGGCCTCATGGTCGAGGTCAGCCTCGGCAAGGCCGTCGGCGGAGGCGGCGGAGGCGGCGGAGGCGGTAAGAAGGGCGGCAAGGGCAAGTACGGCAAGCAGAGCGGCGGGGGCAAGCGCGCCAAGGCCAACGCCATCGCACCCACCGCCCGCCGCGCCAAGGACGTGCTGATGGTCGACGGCATGAACCCGCACGACATGGAGGATTATCAGTCGTACGAGGAGCTCACCACCATCATGCCCCAGCCGCGGCTCACGCTGGAGTACCCCGGCTGCCCGCCGGCCTGCCGGCTGATCGACCTGTTCTGCCCCATCGGCTTCGGCACCCGCGGCATGATCGTCTCGCCGCCCAAGGCCGGCAAGACCACCCTCATGCAGCAGATCGCCACCGCGATCAGCCGCAACCACCCCGAGGTCGAGGTCTACGCGCTGCTGATTGACGAGCGGCCCGAAGAGGTCACCGACTTCCGCCGCAACGTGCCCTGCACCGTGTGGGCCAGCAGCAACGACCATCCGATCGAACGCCACGTCGGCCTCGTCCAGCTCGCCATCGAGCGGTGCAAGCGGCACGCCGAGATGGGCAAGGACGTGGTCGTGCTGCTTGACTCGCTCACCCGCGTGGGGCGTGCGTTCAACACCGCCCCGGGCATCCAGGGCACCGGCCGCACGCTGTCGGGCGGACTCGATGCCGGCGCCTTGGCCATCCCCAAGCAGCTCTTCGGCGGCGCGCGAAAGTTCGAAGAGGGCGGCAGCCTCACGATCATCGCCAGCGCGCTGGTCGACACCGGCAGCCGCGGCGACCAGGTGATCTTCGAAGAGTTCAAGGGCACCGGCAACATGGAGGTCATCCTCGACCGCAAGATCGCCGAGACCCGCACCTTCCCCGCCATCGACCTGGCGGCGAGCGGGACACGCAACGAGAACCTGTTGATGAGCCCCGCCGAGTACGACACCGTCACCGCGCTGCGCCGCCGGCTGGGCAGCATGCAGCCGGTCACGCAGATCGACCAGCTGCTCAAGGCGCTGCAGCGCTACGAGACCAATGCCGAGATGGTGGGCGACAGCCAGAAGAACCCCCAGGCCCGGGGGTAGGGCGGCTCGGCCATCGCGGATCCGGCCGGGGTCGGGGCCCGGGCGGCCGCCGAGCCGGCCCCCCGGGCCCCGCCCCCGACCGCAAGCACCATGGCGCGAGCCGCCCCGGGGGCGTTGGCGGCTCGGCGCCGGCTCCGCGTTCCGCAAAGCCGGAGCGCAGAGCCGCCTTCTCGCCCGCCGCGGGCTACGCCCGCCCCGGGTGCGTCAAGGGGTCAGAGCCTCATCCGCCGACAGACCCGTGACGCGTGTCGATTCCACGCATCGCGGACGCCGAACTCACGACGCGGCGGTTCCCGGCAGTCCCTCACTCAGCGCCCGTGTCGCCGCCGCCGGGTCGTCGGCGGCGCAGATCGCGGAACTCACGGCGATGCCGCGGGCGCCGGCGTGGCGCAGCTCGGTGAGGTTGCCCGCGTGGATGCCGCCGATGGCGAGGTGGGACGGACCGTCGGGACCCGCCCAATCCACGAAAGTCTGGAGATAGTCGGGACCGGCGAGCACCGGCTTGTGCTTGGTGGTGGTCGGAAACATCGGCCCCACGCCGCAGTAGTCGGCGCCGTCGTCGCGGGCGCGCTTCGCTTCATCGAGGTTCGACGTGCTGACGCCGACGATGAGCTGGCGGCCGAACTGCTTGCGGACTTCGGCGCAGGGCAGGTCGCCCTGCCCCAAATGCACGCCGGGGGCGCCCGCGGCGGCGGCGACGTCGGGGCGGTCGTTGACGATGACGGTGGCGCGGTCGCCCACGCGGGTCATCACGTCGCGCACGTGGGTGAGCAGCGGGCCGGCTTCCAGCTCTTTTTCGCGGATCTGCACGCAGTCCACCCCGTGCGCGACGGCGGCGTCGAGCACGTCCATCCACGGTTGGCGGCAGAGCGATTCGGTGAGCAGCAGGCAGAGCCGCCACTGCCGGGGCTGGCCGGGGCGCAGGGCGAGGGTCAGGCGGCGTTCGATGTCGTAGGCGAGGTAACGCAGGGGCTCGACGGCGGGCGGGGTGGGCAGGAGCTTGCCGTACTCTTCGAGGGCGCGCAGCGCTTCGGTCAGGCGTTTGCCCGCGGCGGCGGCCACATCGGCAACCGAGTGGCGTGACCCCTCGGCCGTGGTGAAGATCGCGGTGCCCACGTCGCCCGGTGTGTCGCGGGTCAGGGGCAGGTCGGGAAGGCCGGCCAGCGCCGCGGCAAGGTCGTGCCGAAGGCGTTTGAGGTCGGCCGACAGCGCCGCGTCGTTGAGCAGGAAGCGGGCGGCTTCTTCCATCGTGCGCAGCGCTTCGCGGGCGCGGTTGGCGTTGGCGTCGAGGATGCGGGAGACGGGGGGCATGGGGCAGAGGGTAGGCGGTCGCGTCCGCGACGCGGCCGCGTCGACGGGGGTGTTCATCGGGCTGGGGCGAGCGGCGGCGGCCGCCGCTCGCCCCCGCCCGATGAACATCTCACGAGGAGGGCCGCCGCAGCAGCCAGAGGTTGCGGGCGTAGATCAGGAACCCCGTGCCCTGCCCCAGCAGGCCGATGATGTCTCTTCGCCACGCGAAGTAGGCCAGCAGCATGGCGGCGCCGCCCAGGCTCATCCACCAGAACGCAGGGGGTACGACGCTGCGCTTGGCACGCTCGCTGACCAGCCACTGGACGACCATGCGGCCGGTGAAGAGCACCTGCCCCAGCAGGCCCAGGCCGACCCAGGCCACGCCCACGGGCGAGGTGATGTTGAGCAGCCGGTAAACCGGGCCGCGGGAGGAGCGGGCGCGGGCCGAGGACTCGAGGGCCCGGGCCAGCCCCTCGGGCGCGAACCGCTCGCCGTGAAGGGTGAATCCGGGGGTGCCGTCGGGCCCGCGTTCGACGCCGAGGTCCGAGAGTCGGGCCCCGGGGTCGAGGGTGGGGGCCGGGGTCGTGGCCGCACCGGCGGGTGGGCCGGCGATCAGCCACGCGGCGAGCGCCAGCACGATCGTGAGCCGGCGTGCGGTCACGCCACGCCCGGTTCGGGTTGCGACGCCGGCGTGGCGGAGTTGTGTTGGCGTTGCAGCCGCCGCACAAAGAAGCAGCCACGCAGGCCGGGAAGGCCGCGCTTGAGCACGCCGGTTCCGTACTTGGTGCGGCCGGTGTGGCGGGGGCGGTGGTTGACGGGGATCTCCACCACTCGCCCGCCCAGCGCGGCAACGCACGCGGGGACGAAGCGGTGCATGCCGTCGCGGTCGAGCGGCAGGCGGCGGGCCATCTCGGTGCGCATGATGCGGGTGGCGCAGCCGGTGTCGCGTACCGGATCGCGCAGGAGCACCCTTCGGAACAGCCGCCCGACCGCACTGGCGGCACGGCGGCCGGCGTGGTCGCGGCGGTGGGCGCTGCGATCGCCCTGCACCAGATCAGCGTGTTGGTCGTGCAGCAGGGCCAACATGGCCGGCAGGTCGGCCGGGTCGTTCTGCAGATCGGCGTCGAGGGTGGCCAGCAGCGGTGCGGCGGCCGCGGCGATGCCCTGGAAGAGCGCCGCAGACTGGCCGCGGGCCCGGTCATGCCGCAGCACCCGCAGGTCCGGGTCGCGTTGCATAAGCCCGCTCAGCTCCCGGGCCGTGGCGTCGGCCGACCCGTCGTCGACCATCAGCACCTGCACCCGCAGCCCGGTGGGGCCAAACGCCTGACGGATCTCGGCCAGCAGGGGGGTGAGATTGCCCGCTTCGTTGTGGGCGGGCGTCACCACCGAGAGGTCGTAGACGGGGGCGGGGCGAGGGGGGGGCGTGGTCGTCATGGGTGCATTGTAAATGCGGTTAATCGTCGACCGCGCCTCAACCGCGTCATGCCCTGAGCCGACCCTCTGCTTACCCCCGTTTTACCCTCCCGATGAAACCCGGGGCCGCAACGGCTCGGCGGCCTCCGCCGCCCGGCGGGGCGGCAGCGTGGCGGGCGGTCCGGGGTCACGCAGGCGCTCGTCGAGCCGGGTCCCGCTCAGCGCCGGCCCGTCGCGCAGCACGCGGCCGGACCATTCCCGGCTCTCGGGCTGCAGGTTGATAAGCGTGGTGGCGGTCACGGTCCACAACGCCCAGGCGAGGACGGCGGGCCCGGGCGAGGCGTCGCGGGCCGACCGCAGCCCCAGGACGGCGGCGGCCAGCAGCAGGCCTCCACCCAGCAGCGGGAAGCGCAGGTCGGCGTCCGCACGGCGCGTGATCCACCACCAGGCCAATGCCGCCGAGGCGGCGGTCACCCCGAGGGCGGTGGGCCAGCGGATCAGCCGCCAGGCGCGGGCGGTCTCCCCTTCCTGCGCTCGATTGGCCGCGTAGGCCAGCAGCTGCGCGGCCACCAGGGAGAGGGCGGCGGTGGCCAGCAGCACCCCCACGGCCCAGCCCCGCCCGTCGGCATTGAGCCAGGCCGGTCCGACGAGGGCCAGTACGGTGGCCAGGGCGCCCCACACCCAGGTCATGGTGGCCCGCCGGCGGGCGTGCTCGCCGGCGATCACCCAGGGCGCGAGCGCGGCGGCGGCGATCACCAGGCTCCAGACGCCACCGCTGACCAGCAGCGCAAACCCCCGGTGGCTGACGATCTGCAGCGCCCGCGCGGGGCTGCCGGCGGCCGAGGGCCAGGTGGCACCGATCAGGCCGCGCAGCCCGCCGGCGGGGGGCGGCGAAGCGGTCTGGTACCCGTACAGCACCCAGGGCACGGTCAGCAGCAGGGCCAGCGTCGCGGCGGCGGTCAGCCCCAGCAGGTGGCCGGCACGCCTCGGGCAGAAAAGACTCATGACCGACAGCGGCAGAACCACCGCCGCGGCAACCGCCGGCCCGCCGACCAGGGCCGAGGCCCCCAGCAGCAGCCCGCAGAGGGTGTACCCCGACAGCTGACGCGGGAGCTTTGCGGCCGGCCGCAGTGGCCGCATGGCCCAGAGCGCGGCGGCGGCGGCCAGCAGCGCGGCGGCGACGGCCGGTGCCTCGGCGGTGGCCGAGCGGCCATAGACCAGCCAAAGCGGGTTGGCCAGGAACACGAGGCCGGCCAGCGTGGCGGTGCCCAGCCCGCCGAGCTGCGTGCCCGCCCAGAAGACGGCGCCCAATGCGGTCAGCGTGCAGACCACACTGACCAGGCGGGTGCGGAAGAGCATGGCGGCGCCCGCGCCGTCGCCGTCGGCGGTATCAAGCGGAAGGATCGCCAGCATCTGCAGCCACGCGAGGCCGGGGGGGCGGTCGACCACGGCCCGCTGGTTGAGCACCGGCACCAGCCGCCCCAGGGTCAGGCCGTCATCGGCCAGCGCGGCCTGCCGGCGCAGGGTGGCCTCGGCCGTGAGCACCTCGGTCAGCTCGCGCGAACTCAGGGTGTCGACGCCGCGCAGCCCGCCGGTGAGCGGGATCGCGGCGACCAGCAGCAGCACCACGACCACGAGTCCGCCCAGCCGGCGCGCAATACGCAGGGGCGGACGGGTGGGGGGGCGGGCGGCGGAGGGACGCCGCACCGCGTGGCCGGGCGGCGGATCAGAGTTGACGGGGTGGGCAGGCATGGAGGGCCGGTGCGGCCGGCGGACGGCAGTTTACCTTGGGGCCGACGCGGGCTCCGGTCGATCGGGGCGGCTCCGCGGCCGGCCGCGGGGCGGCCGCGGGTCAGGCGGGCGGCGTCGCGGCCCCCCCGGGCGGCATCAGCGCCCGCTCGATCTCCGCGAGCTGTGCCTCCACCCTGCGGCGGCCCGACTCGTCAAGTGTCTGCCCGCCGAAGCGCACGGCGTAGTAGGTTTCGGTCAGCGCCGGCAGCGTTTCACGCAGCGCCGGGTGGTCGTCCCCGACCGCGCGGGCAAAGTCCCGGGGGGTCTGTCCGCCGGGGCGCTGCAGCCCGCCGCATTCCAGCAGCGCCCGCACGCGGTGGTAGAAGACCGGTGGGGCGGGGTGGCCGGGCGGTGCCGGCGGGGTGCGGCGGGCCCGGCCTCGCTTACGCGAGGCAAGGGCGATCAAGAGCGTGCCGATCCCCGCGGACACGGCCGCGGCTGCGAAAGCCGCGGGGTTGAACCCCCGCGCGGCCGCCGACAGCCTCGCGTTGAGCGGCCGCGCCGCGTCGGCCGACAGCGCCTTGATGAAGGTGCCCACTCGGCGGACAAGGTTGAGGGCGGCGGTGTGGGTGCGCTCGTCAAAACCGACCACCTGGCGGATCCAGTTGAACTCCAGGTATTCCCAGACGCGGGCGGTGGCGGCCCGCAGCCCGCCGGCGGCGGCGTGCTGGGCCGCCACGGGCGAGGCGGGGGTGGCGTCCAGCGTGATCCAGCCGATGCCAGGCCCCGCGTCCACCTCGGTCCAGGCGTGTGCGTGGGACTGACGCACGACGTAGTAACCGCCCAGTTCGCTGTACTCGGACGCGCGGAAGCCCACGACCATGCGGGCGGGGATCCCGACCGAGCGGCAGAGCGCCACCAGGCCCGCGGCAAACAGCTCGCAGTGGCCGCGGCGGGTTTCAAACAGGAAGCGGACCACCGGGTCACGCCCCGGCGGCGGCGGCGGGTTCTCCAGGCTGTAGGTGTACTGCGTGCTGAGGTGCCGGGACAGCGCCGCGGCCACGCGGGCGTCGTCGGTCCCGTGGCGTGCCGCCGGGTCACGCCGCAGCCCGGCGGCGCGGACGACCTGCAGCGCGGTTCTTCGCACCTGGTCGGCGCGGGGCTCCCAGACACGGGCGTAGGTCTCGGGGGTCACCGACGCAAGACGCCGGTCCCGGTAGGGGTTCGACCGCCGACCGTCGTGCGTTGGGGAGAAGCCCGCATGGGTCCGCGACCGAGCCCACGCGACGACCCCCGGCGGGTTCACCGGGGGGCGGCTCTCGGTGGCGGGGCGGTTGAACAGCGGCGTGGTCCGCGGCCACTCCAGGCGGTAGCTGGCCCCGGCGGGCACGGCCGAGTTGCACGAAAGCTGCTGATCCAGAGTGTTGTAGATCACCGGCGGCAGGCCCGAACCGCTGAACGTGGTCGGGCGGAACCCCGCTCCACCGACGACGGTCGGGCTGGTGACCACGCCAAACACGACCGCCGGCCCGCCGCGCCGCACGGTGATCTCGGCGGTGTGACCGCGGCGGCGGCCGCGGGCGGGCGGGTGGATAAGGCCGTGGGGCGGCACGATCTGCACGGCGCGGTTGCTCAGCAACGACCGCCGCCAGCGGAAGGTCGTGGGGTCGTAGTCATCGAGCGCCATACCACGCACCAGCCAGGCCATGTCGGCGCTGCCCTGATTCATCGCCTGGTCACCCACCCGCAGGTGCAGCACCGGCTCTTGGCTGCCGCTGCCCAGCGGCCCGTTTCCCAGGCGTACCTCGGGGCTGAACCCGGTAGACCGCGACGAGGCCGGACGCACCCCGGTGTCGAAGGCCGCGTTGACCCGGGTCGCGCCCGAGCGTGGCAAAGCGACGAACACGCCCAGCGTGACGACGGCGGTGACCGCGAGCGCAGAGAGGCCCACCCGCCGCAGGGCCCGCCGCGCCCCCCGGCCCGCGGTGTGGTTGAACCGGGGCTTTGGCGCGGGGCCTCCCATGGCGCCGATCCCCCAACGCGCGCCGGCCGCGGCGTGCTCGGCCTCCACCCGTTCGTCCACCGTTCGCAGGTGAAACAGCAGCAGTGTGGCGATGCCCACCGTGCAGTAAGCCAGCAGCAGCACGGCGTAGCTCATCGACACGCTCAGCACGCTGGCACCGATCAGCTGCAGCACGCTGATGACCAGCAGATGGGCGTACTCGCGGGCCGTTTTGCGCGCGTAGAGCAGCAGCAGTTGCAGCAGCAGCGTGAAGTGGCCCATGGCCACCAGCAGGTTGACGCGGTCGCCCCGCACCTCCCACACCATCCACAGCGTGGCCAGGGCCGCGCCGGTGTTCAGCCATCCGGTGGGCAGCGTGCGGCCACGCGGGCCGCGGGTCAGGTACCACGACGCCACCCCCACGGTGCCGGCGAGAAGCAGCAGCCCCGGGTTGTCGGTGGCGATGCAGAAGGCCGCAATCGACAGCAGCACCTGGACGACCGCCAGACGCTCGAAGAGGGGGCTGAGGCTCACGGCTGATTCACCTCCGCGCCCGGACGCGTCGCGGCGGCCAGGTGACGCGTGAAGTCCGCGGCGCCCAGCAGGGTGACCACGCCGCCGCGGTCGCCTTGGCGCGGCGGCGGCGCCGAACTGGGTCCGGTCCAGACGACGACCCCGGCGGCGGGCGATGGGGCCGGACCCGCGACGACCACGCGGCCCCGCGGCGCCTCCACCCGGGCCAGCGATGCCAGCATCGCCGCCAGCTGTGGCCCGTGGCCCGGAGCCACCGCGGCCGGGGCGCCGTGCCCGTCGATCTGCAGGCTCACACGCAGGCCCGCTCGGTGCGCCTCGCTCAGCAGCGATCCGGCCAGGCTGATGGCCCGCTCTTCGAGCACAAACCGCTCGTCGTCGTCGCCACCGGCCTCGTCGAACGGGTGCGACAGGTCCAGGCGGACCGAGAGGCGAGGCGGGCGGGCCCGCGTGCGTTCGCGCACCACCAGACCCCCGCCCCGTGCGCTGCGCTTCCAGTCGATCGCTCGCGGCCGGTCGCCCGCGCGGTACGCCCGCAGGCCGAAAAACTCGTCGTCACCCCCTGCCGACCGTCCGGGGCCCTCGTCGCCGTCGGCTCCCCGCACCAGACGCCCGGCCAGGTCGCGGTCCAGCCGGTAGAGCCGAGGCAGCACGAGCAGCGACTCGGGGAGGTCGAAGGTCAGCGTCTTGCGCACGATGCCGAAGGGGAAGGTCGACGCGATCGTCACGCCACGAAACGACAAAGCTCCCCGCCGACGCGGGCGGCAGCGACTCTGCATGCGGACGCCACGCCGGCCCCCCACGTGCAGTGCCCAGGTCACCGGGGCGCCGCCCAGCCGGCGCGGGCGGCCCGGCCCGCCGTCTGCGCCCGGTTCGTCGACGGGCCGCTCGCGCAGCACCACCGCAAAAGCGGGCAGGCGTGCGTGGTTGTCCAGGCGGTAACGCAGCACCAGCGGCTCGCCGGCCGACACCCGCGGCGGGGTCGACCGCCGCACCCGCAGGCCGCGCAGGCTCAGCCAGGCCCAGAGCACCGCGAACACGAGCCCCCCGATCATGATGCCCAACGCCACAAACAGCAGGTTGGACTGGCTGTAAAACGCGGCGGTGGCCACCAACGCGAGCACCACGGCGTAGACCGCGCCGCCTGAGCCGGGGCGGTACTGAACCCGGGGAAGCTTCGAAGACGCCATGACTCCGAGTATGACCGGGGTCGGGTCCGGAGGCCAGAGGTGGCTGGCGGCAGCCGACGGGCCGCATTCCCGGCCCGCGGCCGGTGCTCGGGCGTCGGCCGCGGCGATCCGATCCGCTACTTCCGCAGGAACGGCTCGGCGTCACGCAGCGTCTGGTCCAGCAGGTTCCCCGCGGGCCTCGGGTCGTGGTCGGGCCCCGGTTTCAAAGTGATCAGCAGACGCCGGCCCCGCCGGGGCAGTTGCAACTTCCCGGTCGCGCTGCCGTGATCCGGCGGACGCTGGCCCCGCACCTCCACGTCCATCATCAGCACGCCGGCGCCCGACGCGTGGATCGGCAGCGCGAACCGGCCGGCGCCGTCGGTGGTCGCCTCGCCGATTTTCTCGGGCGAGAGCCGGTCCGGGTCCAGCCACACGGTGACCCGGGCCGAGGCCAGGCCCGGCGCCGACAGGCGGGCGTCGTCGGGCACCACCCACTGCACCGAGGGCGTGTCACCCGGAACCACCACCCCCCGCAACGCGTAGGGCGCGCAGCCGGTCGACACGGCGAGCGTAAGCGCAGACACCAGCCCGGCGATCATCCGGCCCGCGGGCCGCAGCCGGGGAAAAACGCGGCTCAACCCGTCACGCCCGAGTTCTCGACGGCAGGCAGGTCCTTCAGGTTTGCCAGCCCGAACACCTCCAGGAACTGCTTGGTCGTGCCGTAGAGCATCGGCCGGCCGATCTCTTCGGCGCGGCCGGTGATCTTCACCAGGTGCCGCTCCATCAGCGAACGCAGCGTCTCGCCACACGCCACCCCCCGGATGGCCTCGATGTCGGCCCGCAGCACCGGCTGCTTGTAGGCGATAATCGACAGCGTTTCGAGCGCCGCGGGGCTCAGCCGTGAGCTGTTCTTGCCGCGCTTGAGCGCCAGCAGCACGTCGGCGTACTGGGGAAGGGTCATCACGCTGTAGCCGCCGGCGACCTCCTCGATGCGAAACGAGCGGCCGGATTCTTCGTAAGCGGTGTTCAGTCGCACGATGGCCTCCTTGACCGGACCGCTGGCGGGCAGGTCCAGCGCCTCGGCCACCCGGCCCGCGGTCATCGCGCGGTCGCTGGTCAGCAGGGCGGCCTCCACCCGCGGGCACAGCGCGTCGAAATCGACGTCGATCTCTGGTGCCGCCTTCGCCTCGGGGTCGGGTGTCGCGGCTTCGGCGCTCGGATCGGCCTGCTCGGTCACGGATTCAGCCATCCCTGGATTGTAGTGCGCCCACGTCATCCCGCCCCGTTCCGGCCGGTACGCTCCGGACGGATCACGGATCACGGATCACGGATCACCGGCTTCACCCCAACTGCCGCCGACGGCGCAACTGCTCGACCGACGACTGCAGGTAGCGTCCGGGGCACTCGGTGGGCTTCAGCTCGCGGTGAGTCCGCACACGGGTCGCGGCAACGTGTTGCGAGGCGGTCAGCGCCTTGGTGAATCGACTTAACGCAGCCAGCTGTTCGGCCGTGGGCTGCTGGCGATCGAAGTTGCCCAGCACCAGAATGCCCAGGTTGTGCGGGTTGTTTTCGCTGACGTGAGCGCCCTGATAGGCCGCATGACGGCCTTCGATCACACGGCCCGCGCGGTCGATTACGTAGTGGTAGCCGATGTCGGACCAGCCGCGGTCGCGGGTGTGCACCTGACGGATCTGCTCGATGCGGTCGAAGGTGCTGGACGCGTCGGTGAAGGTCACCGGCTTCCAGCCCTCGTGATGGATGGTGATCTGCCGCACCCCACCCATGGCCCGCACGTTGCGCGAGGCCAGACCGTGACGCGTCCAGCTGGCTCGGGCCACCACGGCCACACCGCCGACGCTCCCGGTCGCGGTGGCCGGCTGGGCGCGGACTTCGGTCAGCGGCGCACGCCGGGCCGCGGGCGGCGTGGGCGCCGGAGTGCCGGGCCACAGCGGCTTCACGCGGGCCAGAGGCTCGCCGTCACGGGCGGCGCGTCCCACGCACCCGGCGGCGGCGAGGGTGAGTCCCGAGAGCAAGATGTGTCGGCGGGTCAGGGCCATGGGCAGGTCGGCGGGGAGGGGGGCGGGAGTCCCGAACACAGTCTGTGCGTTCATCTCGCGACCGCATCGGTCGGCGCGGCGGTTGGGCCCCAGCGAACCCGGGCGGGCGGATCTATCGGACCACCGGGTCCGGGGCGCTGAGCTTTTTTGATCCCGCACGGCCCACCGGACGCCGTTTCAGCTCGCGTCATTGTCTCCCCGGGGGCCAAGCAGGATACCGGGGGCGGGCGGGGGGCCGCAAGAAGAAAAGCGAGTCTCTCAGGAGGGCTCGCGTCGGGGGTCCGACGCCGGTTTCCCGACCCCGGCTTCCGGGGCTCGGGGCCGATCAAGCGACTGCTTGCGTCCCGTCGGCGCCGCCCCTCACCTCTGACTGCAAGAACGCTCTGGTGTGGGCGCGGGGTTCACGCAGTGACGGATCTCTCCCGCAATCGCTCACGAAACTCGGTCCGCGTCAAGATCGGTCGAAAGGGGTCAGAGCGGGGCCGTGGCACCCCTCAATCACGCCACAGGGCCCCGCCGGTCTTCCGGCGGGGCCCTGCTGCGTGATTCAAATGTCCGGACGTTTGCTCAGCCCAGGAGCGAGAGAGCGTTCTGGGGCTGGCTGTTGGCGATGCTCAGCACGTTCGTCGCCGCCTGCACCAGGATCTGGCCGCGGGTCAGGGCGGCGGTCTCGGCGGCGAAGTCGGTGTCTCGGATTGCGCTCTCGGCGGCGCTGGTGTTCTCCAGCGCCACGCCCAGCGAGCGGATGGTCGCACCCACCGTGTTCTTCTGAAACGCGCCCAACCGGCCACGCAGGGTGGTGATCTCGTCGATGGAGTCGTTCACGATCTTCTGGGCGGTGTTCAGGTCGCCGTCCACGACGTTGAAATCCTGCCCCGAAGCAAGCTTGCTCAGGAAGCCCGTGTTGTCGCTGCCCAGGTTGCGGCTGGCGATCGACTGGATGCCAATCGACACCTGGTTGCCGATGTCCACGTTGGGGCCGAGGTTGAAGTTGGCCCCGCCGCCCTCGACGGTGACTGCGTCGATCGACGCCAGGGCCTGAGATCCGGCCTTGCTCAGGTCGATCTCCACGTCCAGGAAGTCCGAGGCGATGCGGGCAGTGGTGCCGTTGGTGGTCGCCGCCGAGCCGTTGATGGTGGCGCCGATGTCCTGGCCCTCGTCGCGGATCGGGTTGCTCGCCGCGATGAACGTGGTCGCCGCGTCCGACGACCGGGTCTCGGCCGCGTTGGCGGTGAGGGTGCCGATGCCCCCGGCGCCGCCGCCCGCGTCGCGGATGTCCACCGAGACGTACTCGTTGCTGCCCAGCCCGATCGACTGGATCTTGACCCCGCCGCCCGAGGCGGTGGCCGACAGCCCCGTCAGGTCGCTGAAGGTGTTGATGGTCGCGGCGATGTCGGTGATCGACGTCCCCGAGGCGAAGCTGAACTCGCGGCTGCCCAGCGTGCCCGCCAGGTCGAAGACCAGGGTCGACTCGGCGTCTGCAAGGTCGAGGCTCGCCCCGGTCGAAAGGAACAGCCCGGCGTTCTGGGCCGACTGCGTCACCAGCACCTTGATGTCGCGCTCTTCACCCGCGGGGATCTTTGCCGCGTTGACATCGACCGACTCCACCGTGGACGCCTGGTCCTTGACGTTGAAGTCGTAGTTGCCGTTGAGCAGCTTGGTGCCCTGGAAGCTGGTGGTCTCGGAGATGCGGTCGATGGTCTGCAGGATGCTGTCGATCTGCAGCTGATTGGCCTGCTTCTCTTCGATGCTCAGGCCCGCCTCGTTCGCCGAACGGCCCACCAGCGCCTGCACTTCGAGCAGCAGGTTGTTGACTTCCTGCAGGCCGCCCTCGGCGACGTTGACGACCTGCTCGGCCCGCTCGGCGTTGCTGATGGCCGCGGTGATCGACGCCTTTTCCGACCGCAGGTTCTCGCTGGCGATCAGGCCCGCGGGGTCGTCGGCCCCGCGGTTGATCCGCAGGCCGGTCGACAGGCGTTCGAGTGAGGTGTTGAGGGTCCGGTTGTTTTGGGCGAGTACCCGCTGGCCCAGGAGAGAGGGAACGTTGGTATTGATACGGCTCATCGTGTGTGTCCTTCCGTGAACTCACCGGCAAGTGGTGATGCACGCGTGATCGAAAGGCGTCCTGCCCAGAAGAGTGGGGTGGGGCCTGGTCATCCGGCCCAACCGGTTCCGCCTGTGGGCGAAGCCAGAGGCGTTCTCGGCCGGGTGCGTCGGCGGGCACGAGGCGACGAACCGTTCCCGGCTTATCGGGCTGATTCCTGTTCGCCGGGGTCCGGCAATTCGGCTTGGACGGGCGTGAAGGGCGTTCAGTGCCACGCCCGGGTCTCGCGGCAGAGTCGGGCGGTGAAAAGTGTTCAACTCGGGTTGGCTCTCCCCCACGGGCAGCGCGCGTCGGCGCGATCGTCCCCGGTCTGCCGAACCCGCGGGCCGGGCTTGCCCCGGTTGCTGCGAGTCGGGACGATCGAACGTCGTCGTCCGCCGCGCTGAGGGGGGTGGGGCACCGCAGGCGTTTAAAACCCCGCCGGCCCATTTCAGTATAAGTAACGTAAAATTATACACATACGTTATGTCTCCGGGGTCGACACATCGTGGCCATAGGTTGACTGAATCACGTCATATCGACACGTTAGCGCGAAATGTCGATTCCGTCGGCACATCTGAGCCCCGGACCCGCCCGCGATTTCAGCCCGACAGCGCCGCGATCAAGGCCGGGTGCCGGTAGAAGACCTCGCGGCCGCGCGGTAGCGCAGCACCTCCTTCGTCGCCGGGTCCTTGACCTTCTCTTCGTGGGCGGCGCCGCGGAACAGGTCGTCCTGCGTGGTCACGATGTTCTCGATCTCCGAGCTGGCCTTGGCCTCCTGCAGCGGGATCGCGTTGATCAGGATCGTCTGATCGGGCATCACACCGCCCGCGCCCTTCAGTTCCGCCAGCGCACGGGTGGCGGCGAGGCAGGCCTTGAGCACCGCCTTGGTTTCCAGTTCCGACGCGGGCGGAAGCAGCGCGAGGTCGTCGTGGGGCGGGTCGGGTTCGAAGGCCATAAGCCGCCAGTTCACGCCAGCCCCGCGTCCTAACCTGACGTCGTGGACAGCCTCGCCGACTACACCTGCCCGTCCTGCGGCGAAAGAATTCAACTGGGCATCGACCCGTCGGGGGGGGCCGAGCAGGTCTACACCGAAGACTGCCCGGTGTGCTGCAACCCGAACCTGCTGACGGTGCGGTTTGATCGGGACGGCAGCGGGAGTGTGGAGGCGGTGGGGGAGTAGAAGTCAAAAGACTGCTCGCGCCCTCCGGCGGGGCCGCCCGCCGCTCCCCCCGCAACCCGGGCGTTTCCGCCGACCGCCGCCGACCCACCCCCGAGCGGGTGGGTCGTCCCCCTCATCTACGCGACAGGCCCCGCCGGTCTTCCGGCGGGGCCTGACGTGTAGATGAGATTGCCGGACGTCCCGCTTACCGCAGGAGGCTCAGGGCGTTCTGCGGGTTGCTGTTCGCAATGGCCAGCGAGTTGGTCGCGGCCTGCACCAGGATCTGCGAGCGGGTGAGCTCGGCGGTTTCTCTGGCGAAGTCCGTGTCGCGGATCGCCGACTCGGCGGCCGCGGTGTTTTCCAGGGCCACGCCGAGCGACCGGATGGTCGAGCCGACAGTGTTTTTGGTGAACGCACCCAGGCGGCCACGCTGCTTGCTGATCTGTCCGATCGAGTCGTTCACAATCTTCTGGGCCTGGGTCAGGTCGCCGTCGATGACGTTCTGGTCGGCCCCCGAGGCGAGTTCGCTGAGGAAACCGCTGGTCTCGTTGCCCAGGTTGCGGCTGGCCACCGAGCCGATGCCGATGGACACCTGGTTGCCGATGTCCACGTTCGGGCCGAGGTTGAAGTTGGCCCCGCCGCCGGTGATCTTCCCGGCCGCGATGGTGTCCAGCGTTTGCGCGCCGGCGGTGGTCAGGTCGATCGTCACGTCCAGGAAGTCGCTGGCGATCGAGGCCGTGGCCCCGCGGGTCGTGGCCCTGACGCCGTTGATGGTGGCGCCCACGTCCTGGCCCTCGTCACGGATGGGGTTGCTGGCGGCCGAGAAGGCGGTGGCGCCCTCGGCGACGGCGTTGGCGGTGTTCCCGCTGCTCAGCAGGTTGACCGAGCCGACCACCCCGGCGTCGTTCTTGATGTCGACCGAAACGAAGTTCGATTCGCCCAGCTCTTTCGAGTACAGCCCCACGCCGTTGCCCGAGGCCGACGCGGTGACGCCGGTGATGTCGGTAAAGGTATTGATGGTCGCGGCGATGTCGGTGAACGACGTGCCCGAGGCGAAGCTGAACTCGCGGCTGCCGTTGGAGCCGGCCACGTCGAAGGTGAAGGTCTCGCCCGCGTCGGCGGCGCCCAGGTTGGTGGCGCCCGTGGAGAGGAACAAGCCGGCGTTCTGTGCCGACTGGGTCACGATGACCTGCAGGTCGCGCGCGTCGCCCTTGGAGATCTTGGCGGCGTTGACGGTGATGTCGCTGACGGTGTCGGCCTGCGCCTCGACGTTGAAGTCGTAGTTGCCGTTAAGCAGCTTGGTGCCCTGGAAGCTGGTGGTCTCGGAGATGCGGTCGATGGTCTGCAGAATCGAGTCGATCTGGAGCTGGTTGGCTTCCTTCTCTTCGATGCTCAGGCCCGCGTCGTTCGCCGACTGGCCCACGAGGCTCTGCACCTCGAGCAGCAGGTTGTTGATCTCCTGAAAGCCGCCCTCGGCGACGTTGACGACCTGCTCGGCGCGCTCGGCATTGCCAATGGCGGCGGTGATCGATGCCTTCTGGCTGCGCAGGTTCTCGCTGGCAATCAGGCCCGCGGGGTCGTCGGCCCCGCGGTTGATCCGCAGACCCGTCGACAGGCGTTCGAGCGACGTGTTCAGGGCGCGGTTCTGCTGGCCCAGCACACGCTGCCCGAGGAGGGAATTGACGTTGGTGTTGATACGGCTCATCTAAAAGTCTCCTGGATCAAAGATCCGTCTTTCCGCGTGGAGAGCGGCCCTCATGGCCACCCGGCGGTTGAAATAAAACACGGCGAACGGATACGCCCGTGGCGCCGGTTGTCTTCCGGACACGGTGCGGGTTGGGAGAGCCCCCAAAACCACGCTTCCTCGTGTCGCCCGGTACCGCCGGGCAAGTCAACCCGTTCGTGATCGGCCTTCATCGCGGCGCGCATGAACACCCTTCGCGGGTTCGGGGCGGCCCGGAGGGGATGCGGCCTCAGGCCGTCTGAACGCTGGTTTTATGGGGGTGCGGACCGCGGGAACCCCGGCCCGCCGAGTTTTCGGAACCGGGCGGCGCCCGCAGCGCGGCCTCGACGCCGGAGCCGTGGAGGGGTGATTCATTACCGACGGCGACGGCGGCGCGGCGGGAAGTGCAACGGCCGGTCCGTGGGACACCCCCGTCCGGCTTTTCCGGACACGCTAACCGGCCGACCCGCCGAGCTCGCGGTTGTAGGCCTCGACCCGCTCGAGCTCACGCTTGAGGTGGCGCACCCGCAGCAGGCTGCGGGTGCGGGTGAGCAGCTCGAGCTTGTTCACCGGCTTGGTGAGGAAGTCGTCGGTGCCCGACTCGACGCCACGCTCGATGTCCGCCAGCTCGTTCAGGGCGGTGACCATCATCACCGCAATCGCGCGGAAACGAGGGTCTTCTTTGATCTTGCGGCACACCTCAAAGCCTGACATCCGCGGCATCATCACGTCCAGCAGCACCAGGTCGGGGGTGGGCTGGTGGGGGTCTTCGATGATCGCCATCGCCTGCTCACCGTCGAAGGCGGTCAAGGTGGTGCAGGGCAGGGCCTCCAGATAGGCCTGCAGCAGCTCGACGTTCTGCTCGTTGTCGTCCACGAGCAGGATGACGGATTCTTCGCCGATGTCTTCGGAGAGGCCGGCCGGGGCATTCGCCGGGGCCGAGCTGGAGCCGGGCGTTCCGGCGGGCGGCGGGGGGGAGTCGGAGGCCATGGGGTCTCGGAAAGGGGTGGGTAAGCGGGTGGACTCAGCCGGGGGCGTGTCGCGCCAGATCGACCTTCAGGCGGGCCAGGGCCGGGTCGTGGGGCGAAGACGTCTGGACCCGGTTACGCAACGCGTCCAGGTCGTCGGGTCGATCCACGTCGTGCCAGGCCGGCAACGCGTCGAGGCTCAGTCCGGCCTCGGCCGCGGCCCGGCGTGTCTGATCGTACACCGCGGCGGTACCCCAGTCGATGCCGCGGAGCAGTTCGGGACGCCGCCGTCCCGCGGCCAGGGTCCAGTAACCCCCGTCGACCACGGGGCCCGCGGCGGCGTCGGCCCGGACCAGCGCCGGGGCGATGGCGGCCAGGGCCGCCGCGGGCACGTCGGGGCAGTCGACACCAAAAAACGCGACCGCCCCCGGGGCAGCCCCCTGCCAGGCCCGCTCCCACGCGCGAGCGATGCGGTCACCCAGGCCGCCGCCGCCCTGATCGATCACGGTCCAGCCGGCTTCGCGCGCCCAACGGGGAGCGAGGCCGGGCTGATCAATCGCCAGAAACCGCCGGTCGGCCGCGGCCCCGCAGTGGGCAGACACCCGGTCCAGGGTGGCCCGCATCATCGCGGCGGCCACCCCCGCCGCGGCCTCGGGGCTGAGCGCTCCCGGGCCCAGGGTCAGCCTGGTTTTGACGCGCCCCGGCACCGGCGCTTTGCTTAGCACCACCACGGCCAGGCCGACGTCGCAGACCGAAGAGGGGGCGGAGTCCTGGGGCATCCACGCCACGATAGGGCTCGTCGGGGGTCGGCGTGGCGTCCCGACGTGCCGTGCAAACCCTCAACGGGCCTTGCCAACCCCCGCGGGGTTGTGAGCGGTGCGGGGGCGGGCTATTTTGTGCGGCTCGGCGGGCCGGGCTGGCTGCCGGCCCCCGACCGTTGACCCGCTGTGCTCCTTCAACCCGAAAGCGCCCTGTCCCGGGGCGGCTGCACCCATGGCCACCAAAACCCCCGAGCCCCTGCTTCCCGCCTGGGAAGACCGCTGGAACCAGCCCACCTTCGAGGCGCTGATGGCCCCGCAGAAGGAGCAGCACCTCAACCTGCTGCACAACCTGCTGGAGCGCACCGAAGCCTTCCCCGGCATCTCACGCTCGCTGGTGTGGTACGGCGACTCCTGGAAATGGACCATCCAATACGTCTTCGACGACTCGGTGGGCGCCACCGAGCCGCTGGCCTACTTCGTGCCCAACCCCGAACAGGCGACGTTTTGCGTGCCGCTGCGCGAAGAAATGATCGCGGCCCTGCCGACCAAGCGTCTGAACCGCTATATCCGCGACGGCATCCGCGGCGGCAAGTGCGCGGTGGACATTCACTGGATCAAGTGGACGCCAACCGCGATGACCGAGGTCGAGCACCTGGTGGACCTGATTAAGCGCAAACACAAACTCCTCACGAAGTGAGAAGCGCTTCGTCGGCGGAAACGTGCCGGCGACCCGGGGCCGTGTGCCCCGGGCGGCACGCGGCCTCGGGCCGCCGGCACGTCACAGCACGAGCGGCGCTTTGCCGCCCGGGGCGGGCGGCGGGGGAGGGGACGCGGTTCGTTTGCGTGCGCTTCACGGACGTACGCGCGAGCGTGGCGTTCCACGGGAGGGCGAACCTTCTGGTGAGCCGGGTCCCACGTCACGCCGGCACCCAATTCGCGGACCGTACCCGCCCCGTGAATCTCAATCGATTCACAAAAATCTTCGCGTCATCCTTGATTTCACCCCCGGTTGATTCCTAGGCTGGAGTTGCCGTGGTTCGCTGCGGCAACGCGTGCCGCCCAGACGTTGGGCGGCGACAACACTCCGGCGGCTCGGCCGCGGACCCTCTTGGTCGAAGGTCTGCGGGTACGGGCGACGGCTGGAACCAACCGTGTCGGTGGCTCAAAACGAGTGCCGACACACGAAAGGAGTGATCCAGTGAGTGACTGTACCTACTGCCCCGGTGAGTGTTCGTCCGCGTTTCGTAACCCGGAAACTGACCGAGGGCAGCGCAACTGAGTGCTGCGTTAGGTAATGCTCGACGGAGACTACCGTCGTACGCAGCCTCAACGACCCTGCGGCTCGGCTCCCCCAACGGGGGAGGCGAGCCTTTTTTTTTGCGCGAGGCCGCGGCGGGGGCGCTACGCCGACGAGCGGCCGGGCGCTGCCCCGGGGCCCTCCTCGCCGCGGCGGGCTGCGCCCGCGGCTGGGCGGGACGGGTCCCGCTCTGCGGGGCCGATTGCGTTTAACGAGCCGCGACCGTGAGGGAGCGGACCCTTCGCGCGGGCAACTCGAAGCCTGGCGTGCTCCCTCGGCCGTGACCTTTTTCGCGTGTGGGACTCGACGGCTCCCACCGGTTCGGTTAGGTTTATGTTTGAGCGGCGGCCCGCTTGCCTACTCCACCTGCAGAAAGAACCAAATGACCGGAACGTTGCGAGCTTGGGTACTCGGTCTGGTCGTGACGGCGTGGGTAACTCTGCCGTCGTCGGCGGAAGTCAACGAGGATCGGCGATACATCGAGGTCGAGGGGTCGGCGTTTGTCAGCGTAGAGCCGGACGTGCTTGTGTGGGTGGTTTGGATCGAGGCGCGCGGGCCGGACCCCAAACGGCTGCGCGAGGCGTTCGACCAGCAGGTGGAGGCGTTGCGTGACGCGTCCGACGACGCGGACATCGACGACGCGGACCTGACGGTGGGACGGCCGGCGCTGACCGTGGAAGACGACGCGGTCGCCCGGCGCTACGTCTACCGGGCCAAGTCGGTGGCGGTGCAGCGCGACGTGGACGAGCTCGACGACGCGCTGGAGGCGTGGGTCGAGAGCGGGCTGAGGTTTGATGTCGCAGCGCGGCGAACCGACGAGGAGCAGCTGCGTGACGGGGCCCGGCGGGACGCCGTGGCGTCTGCGCACGACAAAGCCACCGCGATGGCGGAGTCGCTGGACGCCAGGGTCGGCCGGCCGCTGCGGGTGACCGCGGTCCGCGACGCCGACGGGGCGGGGCCGCCGTTTCTGGCCGGCTGGAAACCCGGGGCGATCGACATCGTCGAGAGGGTGGTGGTGCGTTTTGAGCTTGAGTAGCCCGCCCGACCTGCCGACCGCCCCGGCGGGGATATCGGCCGACGAAACCCGCGCGCTGCTCACCCTGCTGCTGGTGCCCGGTCTGGGACCGACGCTGGTCGGGCGGTGCCGCGCCGCGTTCGGCTCGGCGGCCGCCGCGTTGAACGCCGGGTCGAGGCTGGCGCGGGTGCGGGGCATCTCCGCCGACCGGGCCGGCGCGATCGGCCGCGCGATCAAAGAAGTCCGGGCAAGCGGGGCGGTCGACCGCGAGCTCGACGCCGTGGCCCGGGCCGGCGCGGCGGTGGTGGGGCTGCACGACGACGCGTACCCGGCGCTGCTGAAGCTGATCCCCGACCCGCCGCCGCTGCTTTGGATTCACGGGGCCCTGCACGCCGACGACGCGCTGGCGCTGGGCCTGGTGGGCAGCCGCCGGTGCAGCGCCTACGGCCGCGAGCAGGCCGACCGCTTCGCCGCGCAGGCCTGCGCGGCGGGGCTGTGCGTGGTGTCCGGCGGGGCCTACGGCGTGGATATCGCCGCCCACCGCGCGGCGCTGCGGGTGGGCGGGCGCACCGTCGCGGTCATCGGATCGGGGCTGGGCAAGCCCTACCCGGCCGACCACCTGGACGTATTCCGCGCGATCGCACGCGACGGCCGCGGCGCGGTGGTCAGCGAGCTGCCGCTGGCCACCGGCCCGCGGCCCGAAAACTTCCCGCGGCGCAACCGGATCATCTCGGGGCTGAGCCTGGGCATCCTGGTGGTCGAGGCGGCAAAGCGCTCGGGCGCCCTCATCACCGCGCGGCTGGCGGTGGAAGAGCACGGCCGCGAGTGCATGGCGCTGCCCGGCCGCGTCGACACGCCGGGTGCCGCGGGCTGCCACCACCTGATCCGCGAGGGGCAGGCCACGCTGGTCACGTCGATCGCCGACGTGCTGGACCAGCTGGGCGAGGCGGGGCAAAGCCTGAAGCTGGCCTGGGAGGGCGACCCCGCCGCGGGGTCCGCGAGCGGGGCGGCCCCGCCCCCGTCACCCGCGGCGGCCGGCCTGTCGGCCGGGCAGCGCGCGGTGTTGGACGCCTTGGCGGGCGGGGCGGTCTGCGCGATCGACACGCTCGGTGCGGCCACCGGGGCAGAGGTCGGGTCGCTGATGGGCGACCTGACGATTCTGGAGTTGCGCGGGGTCGTCGAAAAGTCGGGCGGCGGGTTCCGACTGAAGCAGGGGAGCTGAGGTGCCCTGAAGAGAACCACTGCCTGGCGGGTCTTTGGTGGGGCAGGCTGGAAGCCCGCCCCACCAAGAGAGGTCTTTTCGTCGCCGGCATGCTTTTCTGCAGCGCTGACCCCCGCCCGTCCCGTCATTCCCGCCTGCGCAGAAAATGACGGAAGCGAACGCGGGAACGACGCGCCGCTCGCGCGAACCACCGCGGCCTTCGGACGGCGCCCGCGTCGCAGGGCCCCCGCTTCCGGCCGCACCCCGATCGTGACCCCACGGCAAAGCGCGCGCATCGACCCGGCCCAAGCCAGAGGACCCACCGGTTTGGCGTCGTGCTGTGACGGCCCGCGGCGGGCGGGCGGCGGGGGGGCCGGCCGCTTCGGCCGCTCCTCGCCGCCCGCCCGCCGCGGGCCGTTTCCGCCGACGCTAAACTCCGCCGATGCTTCCTGTCCACGACTTACGCTCGGAAACCGGCCAGATCGACTTCGGCCGCGTGTTGAAACGCCTGGGCGACACGGCGTCGCCCCGCGGCGACACGGCGGCGACGGTCGAGAAGATCATGGGTCAGGTGCAGACCCGGCGGGACGCGGGCCTGGTCAACATGATGCGGGAGTACACCGACCCGTCGTTCGGAGCGTCGCGGGTGCGGGTGGCCGAGGACGAACTGGCCGCCGCGGAAGCCGCGCTCGATCCGGACCTGCGCCAGTCGATCGAGCGGGCCATCGCCAACGTCACCGCCTACCAGCAGCACGTCATGCCCACCGACCCTGGCACCGTGAAGGTCGACGGCGCCGAGCTGGGCATGCGCTGGGACGCGATCGAGAAGGTCGGCCTCTACGTGCCCGGCGGCACCGCGGTGCTGTTCTCGACGCTGGTCATGCTCGCGGTGCCCGCGATCGTGGCCGGTGTGAAGCCCGCGCACATCGGCGTGTCCTGCCCGCCGCCCACGCGCACCGCCGACGACGCCAAGGACGACGACGGGCCGGGAGAACTCAGCCCCGTCGTGCTCGCCACCGCGCGGATCCTGGGCATCGAGCGGGTCTACCGCATCGGCGGAGCGCAGGCCATCGCGGCCATGGCCTACGGCACCGACCGGGTCGAGAAGGTCGACCTGATCGCCGGCCCGGGCAACCTCTACGTGCAGCTGGCCAAGGGCCGCCTGGGTGGGGTGTGCGGCACCGACGGCGGGTTTTACGGGCCCAGCGAGATCGTCACGATCGCCGACGACACGGCCAACCCCGCGTGGGTCGCCGCCGACCTGATCGCCCAGGCCGAGCACGACCCGGGCAAGTGCTTTCTTCTCAGCTGGCAGCCCGAGGTCATCGAGAACGTGCTGGTGCAGATCGCCGAGCAGCTCAAGGACCGCACGCGGGCCGCGGCCATCACCAAGGCGCTCAAGGGCGACAGCTGCGCCGTGCTCGCGCCCGACCGCGACACGGCGGTGGAGGTCGCCAACCAGCTGGCCGGTGAACACGTCAGCCTTTCGGTGAAGGACCCGGCGAAAATGCTGGGCGACATCCGCTACGGCGGCGAGGTGTTCCTGGGCCACCAGACCCCCGTGGCGGCGGGTGACTACCACGCCGGGCCGTCGCACTGCCTGCCCACCGGCACGACCGCCCGCTACACCAGCGGCGTGAGCGTTTACACCTTCCTGAAGCGCACCGGCACGGTCGCTTACCCCAAGAAGGGCCTGAAGAAGCAGACCATCGCCGACATCGCCCGCATGGCCCAAGCCGAGGGGCTGGACGGCCACGCGGCGTCGGCCCGCGTGCGCGGGTAGGCGGCTCGGCGCCACCTGTGCGTCCCGCAAAGCCGGGGCGCCCAGGTGCCTTCTCGTCCGCCGCGGGCTGCGCCCGCCGGGCGCTGTGGGGCGAACGCGGCGTCTCAAACCCGTCGGGGTCAGCGACGGCTGCGGCGTCGCAGCGCGGGCAGCGCCAGCAGGGGGAGCCACGGCAGCGTTCCGCGGTCGGGATCGACGTCGGCGAGGTCGTCTCCGGTGGGCGGGGGCGGTGCGGGCGGACCGACGGGCACCCACCGCTCCGCGTCGGTCTCGGCTGCGTCGGCGGACATCTCCGCGCGCGGGGCCGCGTACGAATCACGGGCTTCGGGGACGGCGGAACCGGCCCGTTCGGGGTCCGTGCGCTCGGCCTCGGACAGGTAGACCTCCGGCCGGGTGGGGCTCACCGGTGCCGGAGCCCGAAGGCCCGTCGCCTCGGTTGCGTTCGTGAAGGTGATGCGGAACGCCGGCGTGCCGTCGCCGCGAACGGCGGGGGGGGTGGCCGGTGGGGTCACGTAGCGGACCGCGGCCGCGGGCGGCGCGTCGGGCTCGGGGTCGTCCAAGAGATCGGTCAACGGCGACCCCGGCCGGCGGCCGATCCGCGGCTTGTCTTTGTCGTCGTCCGTCGCGTCCACCACCGGCCGCACCTCAAACGTTGTCGTGGCGGTATCCGTCTCGCCGTCGGGGTCGGTCACGCGGTAGACGATCCGGTCGATGCCCGCGTACTCGCGGTCGGGGGTGTAGGTCACCACGCCGTCGGCGGTGATCTCGACCTGTCCGTGCTCGGGGCCGGCCACGACGGTGTAGGTCCGCGTGCTGCTGTCGACGTCCGAGTCGTTGGCGTCGAGCCGGGCGACCAGCCGGGTGTCTTCGAAGAGCGTGAAGGCGTCGTCACCGGCGACCGGGGCGTCGGGCCGCGAGACGACGGTGACGTTGACCGACGCGGTCGTGGTGTAGCCGGTGCCGTCCGCCACCGTGTAGGTGAAGCCGTCCGTGCCGTGGAAGTTTGCGGTCGGGGTGTAGCGCAGGCCGGTGCCGTCGCGGGCCACGGTGCCGTGGGCGCCCTGCGTGAAGGTGTCGATCGTCAGCGGGTCGCCGTCGATGTCCGTGTCGTTGCCCAGCACGTCGATGAGCCGCGAGCCGTCTTCGTCCAGTGAAGACGAATCGTCTTCGGCCGCCGGCGGGTCGTTGACGTTCCGGATCACGACCGTCAGCGTCTCGCTGACGGTCTCGGTGCCGTCGCTGACGTCGACGCGGAACGTGAGCGTGGCGTCAACCCCCTCGACCAGCGGCGCGGTCAGGGTGGGTTCCAGCGACGCGGCGTCGTCGAGGGTGGCCGCGGGGCCGCCGATCTGCGTCCACGCGGCGGTCAGCGCGTCGCCGTCGGCGTCGCGGGCGACCGCGCTCAGCGTCACCGCGCTCCCCTCGTCGACCTCGGCGTCGCCGATCTGGTGCACCCGCACGTTGCTGAACGTCACCCGGTTGCCGGTGTCGCCCTGCCAGTTCATCAGCAGACGCGGGCTGATGAAGGCGGTGCCGGGCCGGAACCGCAGCGCGTCGTAGACGCCGCCGCTCTCGACCCCCCGGATCAGGCCGCCGAGGGTCCGCTCGGTTTCGGGCAGGTTCCCCCGCGACAGCACGTTGTACTGATAGGAGCCGCTGCTGGTCGCGTTGCCGACAGCGGTCCCCGCGGTCACCGCGTCGCCGGCCCACGGCGTACGCAGCGTGATGACGTTGCCGGCCACGGCCCCGACGTCCCACGCGTCGCGCGTGATGTTCCGGGTGTAGGTGTAGTCGGGGTAGACGTTGCCGTCCGAGTCCGTGTGGCCGTAGATGGCCAGGGACCGCACGTGCTCGGTCTCGCCGTTGTACCAGCCGGTGCCGTCGACCAGGTGCACCTCGGTGTCGCCGGGCTGCAGGGCCTGGGCCAGCGTGGTTTCGGCCGAGCCGGCGTAACGCAGGACCATGAAAGGGGAAATCGCTCTCCCTTCGCGGTCGTAGCTGGTGAAGCCAAAGTAGTGGTAGTTCGCGGGGTCGAACGCCCCGCCCGCGCCGTTTCCCGACCCCGCCACGCCGGAGATCCGATAGGTGCGTCCGAGATCCACCGGGATCCGCGTGTCGCCGCCCAGGTTCGTTCTCAGATCGCTGCTCGCGACATCCGCACCGCCGAAGGTGGTTGCGTCCAGCAGCACGCCGGGGGTGATGACCGGCGGCCGGTTCGCGTTCAGGGGCACGTCGCGCAGCAGCACGTCGTCGATCCGGGCGCTGCCGCGCAGGCGGATGTCGGTCACGCGGTCGATGGTCAACCCCGGCTCGGCACGTTCGATGTCCGCCGCCAGGTCGCGTTCGAAGGTCTGCCAGGTGCCGTTGGCGGCGTCCTGCCCCAGCCCGAGGTAGACCGAGCTTCCGACCTTCATCCGGTCGGTGTCGCTGGGGGAGTACGTCAGGTAGCGGACCCCCGCGGGCGTCTGCACCGTGGCGATGAGGATGAACTGCTCCCCGGTCTTCATCTTCCACGACAGCGTGTGCTGCGAGGCGTTGTTCCAAGTGTTGCCGTCTTCTTGAGACAGGCGGAAGCCGCTGGTGGGGATGTCGCCCTCCAACTCGATCACCCGTGATCCCAGGTCCGCGTCCAGCACGTTCCGCACCACGGTCGTGGGGGCGGTGCCGGCGTAGACCGACCACCGCGCGGTGCTGCCGTCCGTCGCGTCCTCGTAAACGGTGTCCGCCGCCATCAGACGTCGCCGCTCCAGTGGCTCAAAGACCGCCGGGCCGGCGATCGACCGGTTTGTCTGACCCCTTATCCGTCGCATATCCGCGGTATCGGGCGGGGCACCGCGCGACGCAACGGCGGTCTCGGGGTTTTGCCGGGTCGGTCGACAACGACCCGCACAGCCCGCACAGCCCGCACAGCCCGCCCAGCCCCTCACCCCCGCGCCCGCTTCGTCTCGTGTGTCGCCAAAGGCGACACGGCGGACGAGAAGGCGAGGCCGCGTTCCGGCTTTGCGGAGCATGGCCTCGGCGCCGAGACGCCACGCCGCGCTAGCGGCCGTAGCGCTTGAGCGTTTCGACCACCTTGGCGTGCACCTCCAGCGGCCGCGCCACCATCTCCCAGGCGGCGTCGCGCCCCCCGGTGCCCGGGGTGCTGAACACCAGCGTGCCCAGCGCGAAGACGCGCTCGCGCAGCGAGAAGTACAGCTCGGTCTGAGCGATGTGTTTGAACGGGGTCTCAAACACCCGCACCCGCAGCACCCCGCCCACCGCGATCACCCGCTGGTCGGTCAGCACGTAGACCCGCGACAGCCACTCAAAGAACTGCCACGCCACCCGCGCCAGCGCCAGCCCGGACCCGGCGACGGCGATCTGTTGGGCCAGATCGCCGTCGCCCGACGCGCGGGCGATGGTGACCCCCGCCGCGGTCAGCAGCACGATGAGCACCAGCGACTTGAGGCAGGCCAGCACGACGTAGAGCGCCGAGGGCTTGAGCAGCAGCACGATGACCTCCCCGGGCTGCAGCAGCTCGTCGGGCAGCAGGGCGTCGGCCCGGGCCCGGACCGCCGCGCCGGCCAAGGGGTCGGCCTCGGCGGCGGCGTGGCGTTCGTGGGGATCGAGCGTGGGCGGGGCGGGTTGGGCGGGTTGGGCGCGTTGGGTCATGAGGCGTCGGCCCCTTGTCCCGCGCCGGCCGGCCCGACGCCGGGCTGTCCTGCGTCGGCCCGGGCCCGTGCGATCACGTCGTCGCGCAGCACACCGATCTCGGGCAGGTTGCGGTAGTAGTCGTCGAAGTCCAGGCCGTAGCCCACCACGAAGGCGTCGGGGATGTCGAAGGCCACAAAGTCCACCTCGGGCTGCACCAGGTCGTGGCGTTCCTTACGCAGGAGCACCGCAGTGTGCAGCGAGTCGGGGCCGCGGGACTCCAGCTCGGCCCGCACGGCGGTGATGGTGGCGCCCGAGTCCAGGATGTCGTCGATCAGCAGCACGTGCAGTCCTGCTAAGTCGTCTGGCACCCCCGACAGGGCGTGGTTCATCGTGACCCCCTGCGAGGTGGTCGACGTGCCCGGGTAGGACGAGACCGACATCAGGTGAATCTGCATCTGGATCGGCAGGTGGCGGATCAGATCGGCCACGAAGATGATGCTGCCCGTGAGGACCGGCACCAGCGTGACCTCGCCGGGGCCCGCTCTGTCACCCCCCGCCGGACCGCCCCCACCGAGCCGGCTCAGCCGCGTGCCGATCTCGTCGGCCAGCTCGGCCACCCGCCGGGCGAGGGTGGCGCGGTCAATCAGGACGCGTTGCAGGTCGGCGTGCATCGCGCCGAGTGTACCCGTGCGGGCGCATCGCCCGCCGGCTCAACCTGCGGGGCCCCGCGGCGTCCCGCTCTTGACCGCCGGCGGGGCGGCGCCGACAATCCAACGCCCCGGCACGCCGCCCCCGCACGCCCCGGGCCCGGCCCCCGCCGCGGCCCCCACCACGGAGCCCCCCATGACAACGCGCACGGCCACGGCCGGTCTTGCTCTGCTGGCCGTTGCCACGGCAATGCTGATCGGCTGCCAGCCGAAGCAGGCGGGCCCCGCGCCCGACGCCTCCCCGGGCGCGACCTACCGCGGGCCGTCGTACCTCAACGGCACCATCGGCTCGCTGGCGCAGACCCGTCACAACCGGCCGCTGGTCGTCACCGGCTACGGCCTGGTGGTCGATCTGGCGGGCACCGGCTCCAACGAGGTGCCGCAGGAGCTGCGGCAGTGGATCGTCAACGACATGACCAAGCGTGGCGTGGGGCTGACCCGCTACGACGACATCCTCCCGCTGAACCCCGAGCAGATCCTCGCCAGCGACCGCACCGCGGTCGTGCGGGTGGTCGGCTTCATCCCGCCGGGCGCGGTCGCGGGCACGCGCTTCGACGTGCTGGTGGAGGCCGCCGACGGCCGCACCACCAGCCTGGCGGGCGGCCGGCTGTGGAGCTGCGATCTGGCCCCGGGGGCCAACCGCCCCGGCGTCTTCGTCGACCCGATCGCCGTCGCCGACGGCCCGATGTTCGTGAGCCCCACCGACCCCGCCGCCGAGACGCGCTTCGAAATCCAGGACTACCAGCGCCGCGCGGTGGTGGTCACCGGCGGCGTGCTCAAGAAGTCGCGCCCGCTCGAGCTGGTGCTGAATCAGTCCAGCCGCAGCCGCGCCGGCCTCATCGCCGACCGCATCAACGAGCGTTTTCCCGCCACGCCGGGCGCGCGGGACCGCACCGCCAACGCCATCTCGCCGCTGGTGGTGCAGCTGACCGTGCCCGCGCAGTTCCACGACCGGCCCGCCCACTTTGTGCAGCTGGTCCGCCACCTGTCGGCCGACCGCTCGCCCGACGCCGTGCCGCGGTACGCCCAGTACCTGGCCGAGAAGCTGATCGAAGACCCGTCCCGGGCCGAGTCGGTCTGTTTGGCGTGGGAGGCGTTGGGCCCCGCCGCCGGCGCGGTGCTGCGGCGCTACCACCGCCACGAGCGCATCGACGTCGCGCTCGCCGCGCTGCACGCGGCCGCCGCCCTGGGCGACGAGACCGCCAGCGGCCGGCTGCAGGAGCTGGCCTCGCACGAAGATCCCAACGTGCGGTTGAACGTGGCCCGATCGCTTCGAGGTCTGCCGGGCAGCACCCGCGGCGACCACGCGCTGCGCACGCTGCTGGACGACCCGGTGACCGAGGTCCGCATCGCAGCCTACGAGACCCTGGTGGCCAGCGGCAGCCCGCTGGTGGACCGTCAGGAGCTGATGGACGAAGACGGCACGCTGAAGATGGTGATCGACCTGCTGCCCGTCCACGACCCGCTGGTGTACATCACCCAGGACCGCTATCCGCGGCTGGTCATCTTCGGTCCCGACACCGGCTTCCCCACCCCGACCTCTGCGGCCATCTGGGACGGGCGGCTGCGGATCAGCCGCGCCGACGACCCCGACCAGCCCGCGCGGATGCTTTTTCAGCGGCCCGAGGTCGAAGACGGCCAGCGCATCATGAAGAGCAGCGCGCACGACTTCTATCCCAGCCTGGCCACGCTCGCCTACGTGCTGGCCCACCGGTGGACCGGCGACAACGACCCCCAGCTGGGCTTCAACCTGACCTACGGCGAGACCGTCGACGCGGTGTACCAGCTGGCCACCCACGCGGAACTGGACACCCCGGTGCGCGTCGACCGCGGCCTGTTCACCCGGCTGCTCGAAGGCACCCAGCCCGACGAGCGGCAGGAACGCCCCGAGACCGCCCCCGCCGCCCGGGCGGAAAGCGCCGGGACAGACACTGGCTCCTGACCGCAACCCGAACCGAACAAGACGCTTACGGACTTCTGCATTGCGATGTGAACGCCGCTCGCCCCCGCGCGGCTGACCGCGGGTCGGTACCATGCCCGATAATGAGGAGCAGGACCGCAAGGATTCAGGATCCGGGCCCGCCCCGGATCCCCGGCCGGCGTGGAGACGCCGGCCCGTTGAGACCCGCTTGCGCGACGTCTCACACCCACCCCGACACGGAAGGTCGACCCGCATGCGTTTAGCCAAGCTCACCCTCGCCGGCTTCAAATCGTTCGCCGACAAGACCGAGATTCCCTTCAACGAGCCGATCGTCGGCATCGTCGGACCCAACGGCTGTGGCAAGTCCAACGTGGTCGACGCCATCAAGTGGGTGCTGGGCGACCAGAGCCCCAAGAGCCTCCGCGGCGGCGCGATGCTCGACGTGATCTTCAACGGCAGCGCGAAGCGCAAGCCCGCGGGAATGGCCAGCGTGACGCTGACGTTCGACAACCCGGTGGTTTCGGAAGTTCGAAGTTCGAAGCACGAAGTTCGAAGTGAAGAAGCGGAATCGCCTACGCAGACAGGAACGGAGACTTCGAACTTCGAACTTCGAACTTCGAACTTTCAGCGGGCTTTGCCGCTGGACACCGACCAGGTCGCCGTCACCCGCCAGCTCTACCGCGACGGCACCAGCGAGTACCTGATCAACAACCAGCGGGCCCGGCTGCGCGACATCAAAGAGCTGTTCATGGACACCGGCGTGGGCACCGACGCCTACTCCATCATCGAGCAGGGCAAGGTCGCCCGCATGCTCGAGGCCAACGCCGCCGAGCGCCGCCAGATCTTCGAAGAGGCCGCCGGGGTGTCGCGGTTCAAAGCCCGCAAGAAAGAAGCCCTGCGCAAGCTCGACCGCACCGAGCAGAACCTCGCCCTGGTCCGCCAGCGGCTGGAAGACACCGAAAAACGCCTGCGCAGCGTGAAGATGCAGGCCGCCCGGGCCCGGTCGTTCCAGGAGCACAGCGCCAAGCTCAAAGACCTGCAGCTGACCTACAGCCTGGCCGAGTACCACCGCCTCAGCACCCGGCTTGAAGAAGTCACCGAGACGCTGGAGCAGGCCGAGGCCGACCGCGTCGCCGCGCAGCGGGCCTTCGACCAGCACCACACCGCCGTCGCCGATGCCGAGACCGAGCACCAGGCCCTCGCGTCGCGGGCCACGCAGCTGGACCGCGCCCGTGCCGAGCAGGACAGCGCCCGCACCCAGGCCCGGCAGGCACAGACCTTCGCCCAGACCACCCTGGCCGATGTCACCGGCCAGATCGAACGCGACCAGGGCCGCCTCGACGCGCTGGCCGCCCGGCGCGACGAGCTGGCCGCCGAGGCCACCGACCACGCCGAATCGCTCGCCGCCCTCGAAGCCGAGCAGGCCTCGGGCCGGCAGCGGCTCGACGAGGCCCAGGAAGAGCACCGCCGCCTGCAGCACGAGCTGAATGAGAAGCGGTCGCGGCTGGAAGACGAGAAGAGCGGCCTGGCCGAGATGCTGCGGCGCACGAACAAGCTGCAGAACGAGATCTCAACGATCGACACGTTCAAGAAGTCGCTGCTGGGCACCCGCGAGCGGCTCGATGCCCGCGGGGCCGAACTGGCCGATCAGCTCGAAACCATGCTCACCCAGCGGGACATCGCCGGAACGCAGCTGGCAGAGGCCTTGTCTCTGATCGACGCCGAGTCCACGAAGCTCCAGGAGCAGAAGGCCCTGGCCGGTCGCTTCGGCGAGCAGCAACGCCAGCTCAGCGAACGCCTGGCAGAGAACCGCGAAAGGCGGGCCGAGCTGGACAGCCGCCGCAACGTGCTGCAAGAGATGGAAGACCGTCTCGAAGGCGTCTCCGACCCGGTCAAGGCCGTGCTGGCGCGGGCATCCGACGACGGCGAGTTCCGGCTCGTCCGCGGACTGATCGCCGAGCTGATCGACTGCAACGTGGACCGCGCCGCCGTGGTCGAGGCCGCGCTGGGCGACCACCAGCAGGCGCTGGTCGTCGACCGCCTGGCCGACCTGTGCAGCGGCGACGCGGGCGCCGCCGCCCGCGCCGCGCTCGGCGGCCGCGTCAGCTTCCTCGCGCTGGATCAACCGCCCCTGCCGGACGTGGGCACGCCGCCCGTGCTCGCCGCGGAGGTGCCCTGCGTGATTGACCTCGTGCGCTACCCCGCGTGGCTCGGCCCCGTCGCCTGGCGATTGCTCGGCCGCACGCTGGTCGTCCGTGACCTGGACACCGCGATGATCCTGCGGGCCGGCCTGCCCGCGGGCTACCGCTTTGTCACCGAGGCCGGCGAGCTGCTCGACGAGCAGTGCCGCGTGCTCGCGGGGCCCGTGTCGTCGGCCGCGGGCGGGGGCCTGATCAGCCGCCGCAGCGAGCTGTCGGCCCTGCAGAACCAGCTGACCGAGCTGGACGCGATCATCGGGTCCGACGCCACAACGCTGGCCACGCTCAGCCAGCAGGCCGCGCACCTGGAAGAGGTCACCGGGAAGCTGCAGCAGTCGATCTTCGACGCCAACGGCGTGAAGGTCGAGCTGACCAGCCGCCTCGACGGGCTCGCGGCGCAGATCGGGGCCCTCGAAACCGAACGGCCCCGGCTGTCGGCCGAGGCCGAGCAGGTGCACGAGCAGCTGAAAACCGCCGACGCCAAACGCACCGCTCACCGCAGCGAGGCCGACACCTTGGCCGCCCAGGCCGCCGAGCGTGAGTCGCGGCAAGCCGAGCTGAAGGACCAGATCGACACGGCGCAAGTGGCCGCCGAGGCCGCCCGCGAGTCGGTCACCGGCCTGCGGGTCATCGCCGGGCAGCGGTCCGAGCAGCTCAGCGCCGCTCAGCGGCAGAGCCGACAGTTCGAGGTCGCCGCCGCCGACGTCGCCCGTCAGCACACCCTGCTGCAGGAAGAGCTTTCGGGCCACCACCGGCGTATCGACGAGCTGAAGACCGCGGCCGAGAACGCCGAGACCCGTGCCGCCGACGCGGGACGCAAGCTGGACGAGCTCATCACCCAGTGCGAGCTGATCGCCGGCAAGGTGACCGCCGCCGCCGACACGCTGGCCGGTCTCAAGAGCGCGTCCGACGAGCGCCGAGCCGCCGTCGACGCCCTGGACAAACAGCTGCACAAGTCGCAGATGACCCAGCGCGAGCTGGAGGTCAAGACCGAGGCCGTGACCCAGCGCTGCCAGGACCAGCTGGGGCTCGACGTGGCGTTGGCCTACGCCGACCGCATGAGCCCGAAGCCCACGGCGCTGGCCGAGCTGAAGTCAGACGAACAGGTTGCGGCCGAGCGGGAGGAAGCGGAAGCCGCCTCCGCGATCGACGACATCGACTGGGACGCCGTCCGCGACGAGATGAAGGACCTGCAGGGCCGCATCGCCCGCCTGGGCACGGTCAACGTCGACGCCATCGACGAAGAGGCCCAGCTGGCCGACACCCAGGACGAGCTGGGCGACCAGGTGAAAGACATCGAAGAGGCCGAGCGTCAGCTGCACGCCCTGATCGAGCGCATCAACGACGACAGCCGCACGCGGTTTATCGAGACCTTCGAGCAGGTCAAAGAAAACTTCGCCGGCGAGCAGGGGATGTTCCGCAAGCTCTTCGGCGGCGGCCGGGCCGAGCTCGAGCTGGAAACCGACGAGCACGGCAGCGTGGACGTGCTGGAAAGCGGCATCAGCATCCGTGCCAAGCCCCCCGGCAAAGAGCCGCGCGGCCTCAGCCAGCTGTCCGGCGGCGAGAAGACCATGACCGCCGTCGCCCTGCTCATGGCGATCTTCAAGAGCCGGCCCAGCCCCTACGCGATCCTGGACGAAGTGGACGCCGCGCTGGACGAAGCCAACACCGAGCGCTTCATCAACGTCATCAAGGGCTTCCTGGACAAGAGCCACTTCATCGTGATCACGCACCACAAGCGCACGATGATGGGCTGCGACACGCTCTTTGGCATCACCATGCAGGAGCGCGGCGTGAGCACCCGGGTCAGCGTGGACATGAACGACATCGGTTCCGACGGCTCGCTGCGCGAGAGCGCTCCGGTTCGTGAGGAGCTCAAAGCAGCTCCCCCCGAGCCCGGGGCGGTCGCCGAAGACGGCGACGCTGAGGCGGTGGAGTCGGCAGGAGACCACGCGGATCCGCAGGTTTCCGATAAGCCGAGTTCACGCGCGCAGCTTGCGGCAATGCTGGAGCAGAAGGAACCGGTTGAGGTCTAAGAGCCGAGGTGCCGATGACCCGATGCCGAAAGCTTGCGCTGGGCCTTGCGGTCGCCACCGTCGTGGGGGCCGGCACGCTGTACGCAATTGACCGACGGGTGGGTGCGGGGGCGAAGGGTCTCGTCGTCACGAGGGTGGATAACGTACCCGCCGGCCGGGTCGGCCTCGTGCTTGGCACCGTCCCCACGCTCCGCGACGGGCGGCCCAACGCCTTTTTCACGCGTCGGGTCGAGGCGGCGGCGGAGCTGTACGCGGCCGGGCGGGTCACGGGGCTGCTCATCAGCGGTGACCACGGGCGGGCGTCGTACAACGAGCCGCAGGCATTTGTCGATGCGTTGGTCGCGCGCGGCGTGCCGCGCGAACACCTCACCTGCGACTACGCGGGCTTCCGCACGCTCGATTCGGTGGTCCGCGCACGCGAGGTGTTCGGCCAGCAACGGGTGGTCGTGATCTCGCAGCGCTTCCACGTCGAGCGGGCGCTGTACCTGGCGGCGGCCCACGGCATCGACGCCGTGGGCTTCGCGGCGCGTGACGTGTCCGGGGCGTCGGGCGGCCGCGTCCGCCTGCGCGAAACCGCGGCCCGCGCGGCGGCGTGGCTCGATGTCTCGGTGCTCGGTCGCGGGCCGCGTTTCCTGGGCCCCCCGGTGGCGGTGGGGCGGCGATCGTCGCCGCTCTGATCGTCCGCGTCGGCGGTTCGGCCGGTCCGTCGTCGCGATGTTTTTGGCCTTTGTCGCCATCACGGGTTGACGGCGAATACCGTTCGTCCTATTCTTTCCCGCTCGCCCACCGGGCGAATTCCCAAACCCATCGCGAAGCGTGTCGAACGTTTGTCCGCTTTCTCCGTCAACCGACGGACCGCCGGTTTATTCTTCCCTAAATCCCATAAAATCTTAAAAAACAATGCGTAAAGAAAACCTCGCCGAGATCCTCCGTCCCCATTTCACCAAAGCAATCGGGGAGTTCCTGAATCAGAAGTCAGAGAAAGCGATCGCCGCCGAGGCCGAAGTCGCGAAGCTGCAGACCATGCTCGACGGGATGGGCGAAAAATCGCCCGCGCGGGCGGGTATCGAATCTGCGATCGAGTCGTTGGACACCGGCGATCAAGAGTTCGTGCGCGAACGCAAGGAGGAAGCCGCGTTTGCCATCATTATGCTGTGCAACGAGATGCGGCTGCCGGTGCAGCTCAAGCCCCGCAAGCCCAAGCCCGCGAAGACCGTGACCGCCAACGGAACCGCCCCGGCGGCCAAGGGCAAGCGGCGTCGCTTGGACAAGGGTGAGCGGGAACGCTTCGAGAAAGCCGTGCTGAAGGTGCTCAAGGGCGGCAAGTCGCTGAACCGGTCGGAGATCATCGACCTGACCGGGATGGACGGGCCGATGTACACCGCCGTCACCCGCACGCTGAAGACCGAGGGCGACATCGTGACCGAGGGCCGCGGCCGGGCGGCGACGCTGCGGCTGTCTTAAGCCGCCTCGCCTCGGAAGTTTCACGGATTCTGCGCCCGGCGGAACCGCCTCGTCGCGTCCGGAGGCGGCTGGCCTGCGATGCCCCGCCGCGCAGCAGCACCGCCACAAGCTGGCCGGGCAGACCGGGCAGATGCGCGCGGCCGCGGCATGAGCAGTCGTGCTGTGACGTGTCCGTGGGGTCCGGGGGTGGCGACCGGATCGGCGATCACCACCCCCGGACCCCACGAACACGTTTCCGCCGACTATCATCCCCGCCATGGCCGAAAACCCTGAACGCATTATTTACAGCATGGTCGGTGTCACCAAGCGGTACGACAAGAACGTCGTGCTTAACGAGGTGAACTTGTCTTACTTTTACGGCGCCAAAATCGGGGTGCTGGGCATCAACGGGTCGGGTAAGTCCACCCTGCTCAAGATCCTGGCGGGGGAAGACAAGGACTACGAGGGCAAGATCGAGCTGCAGCCGGGCTTCAAGATCGGCTACCTGCCCCAGGAGCCTCGGCTGGATCCGGACCTGACGGTGATGGAAACCGTGCGCGAGGCCGTCAAGCCCGTCACCGACCTGCTCGAAGAGTTCGACACGATCAACGACAAGTTCGGCGAGGAGATGTCCGACGACGACATGACCAAGCTCATCGAGAAGCAGGGCGAGGTGCAGGAGAAGCTCGAACACATGGGCGCGTGGGACCTGGACAGCCGCCTGGAGATGGCGATGGACGCCCTGCGCTGCCCGCCGGCCGACGCGAAGATCGGCCCGCTCTCCGGCGGTGAGCAGCGCCGCGTGGCCCTGTGCCGCCTGCTGCTTGAGAAACCTGACGTCTTGCTGCTGGACGAACCCACCAACCACCTCGACGCCGACAGCGTGGGCTGGCTCGAACGCCACCTGCAGCAGTACGAGGGCACGGTGATCGCCATCACGCACGACCGCTACTTCCTGGACAACGTCGCCGGCTGGATCCTGGAGCTGGAGAACGGCCGCAGCTTCCCGTGGAAGGGCAACTACAGCAGCTGGCTGCAGGCCAAGGCCAAACGCACCGACGTGGACAACAAGAAAGAAGCCAACGAGGCCAAAGCACTGAAGCGTGAACTGGAGTGGTTCGGCAAGAGCCCCGCCGGCCGCCAGAGCAAGAGCAAGGCCCGCATGAAGCGCTACGACGAGCTGAACAGCCGCGAAGCCAAGGCCAAGGCCAAGCAGGTTCAGATCTACCTGGCGCCGGGGCCCCGGCTGGGTGAAAAAGTCATCCAGTTCCGCGGCGTGGCCAAGGGCTACGGCGACACGCTGCTGTACGAAGACGTCAGCTTCGACCTGCCGCCCGGCGGCATCGTCGGCGTCATCGGCCCCAACGGCGCGGGCAAGACCACCATGTTCCGCCTGATCACCGGCGCGGAGGAACCCGACCAGGGCACCGTCGAGATCGGCGACACGGTCAAACTGGCCTACGTCGAGCAGATGCGCGAGAGCCTGGTCGACGGCGACGACGTCTGGCAGGCCATCAGCGGCGGCAAAGACTTCGTGAAGCTCGGCGGGCAGGAGATCAACAGCCGCGCCTACGTCGCGCGGTTCAACTTCAGCGGTAACGATCAGAAGCAGAAGGTCGAGAGCCTGAGCGGCGGCCAGCGCAACCGCGTGAACCTGGCCCGGATGCTGACCACCGAGTTCAACGTGCTGCTGCTGGACGAGCCGACCAACGACCTGGACGTCAACACCGTGCGTGCGCTCGAAGAGGCGCTGGAAGACTTCCCCGGCTGCGCCGTGGTCATCAGCCACGACCGGTATTTCCTGGACCGGATGGCCACGCACATCCTTGCGTTCGAAGACGACGGGAACGTGCGGTTCTTCCAGGGCAACTACCAGGCGTACGCGGCGAAGCGTCGCGAAGAGCTGGGCGAAGCCGCGGATCAGCCGCACCGGGTGAAGTACCGCAAGATGACGCGCTAGCGCGGAGTCGGCCGCTCGCGGACCCGCCGCGGCGGCGGGCCCACTCGCAGCCGAGCGGGCCGGACGGCCCGCGGGATCCACAGTCGAAAGCGAGGCTCGGGCGCTGAAACTTGTGGGGGGGGCACTGGCGGGCAAGCCGCCAGTGGCACGCGGCGGTGGAGGGCGAGTTGTCGGCCGATGCAGTGCCACGAGGGGCTGGTGGTTCGTTGGGTGGCACTGGCGGCTTGTCCGCCAGTGGGGTCACCCGCGATGTCGAGAATGCCATTGGCTCGGCTCTTCCACTCACTGAATCGTGGGAAGCCCCTCGGTTCTTCCGTGGTGGTAGTGATGCCAACTGGACCAACGCCATTTACCCGGATGCCCGCACAAGCCACGGCGCACCGGGTTGGCGTGGATGTACTCAATGGATGCGTTGTGAGCTTTGGGGGTGTTGATCCCCCGGTCGTAGCCGCTGCCTTCCTGCCAGAACCGGAACGAGGTTTTGCCCGGCCGCTCGGTCACGGTCAGGAGGTCGATTGTGGCCGGGGATTCGCGGAGCATGATCTGCTTCACGCGGTAGCTGTGCGGGCGCTTGATGGCGAAAAGCAGCTTGGAGACGGATGCGTCGGGTCGCGTGGGTTGCACCAGCAGGTGGACGTGCTCGGGCATGAAGACGAAGGCGGTCAACGCGAAGTGCTGCTTCCGAACGGCGGTGTGGACGGAATCGGCGAGGAGTTCGAGGTGCCGTTCATCCTGGGTGAGCAGGGGGCGCCGCTGATCGCAGGAGAAGGTCAGTTCCCGTGCGACGCCGGGTTGGGGCAGATGCTTGACGCGCTTGCGGTGGGGCGGTTCCTGCATGGGGTTGAGCCTTGGGGCACTGGCGGGCAAGCCGCCAGTGGCACGCGAGGTGAATCAGGGAATTCCGGGCGTTGCGATGCCGTGGCGGCGGATGGTTGGTGGGGTGGCACTGGCGGCTTGCCCGCCAGTGGTCCGCGGCGAGGGGGGTGGTTGATCGGTAGCCGGCACTGGCGGACAAGCCGCCAGTGGCACACCTGCGTGCGAGTGCGAGAGGTCACTGCACAAACAACCCCTGCTTCTTCAGCTTTTCGCGCATCGCCGAGGTCAGCGTCTTGGTCTTCAGCACGATCGTGGTGTCACCGGCGAGTTCGGCCTGCTTGCCCAGCGCGCCCTTGACCCGCTGGGCGGTGTCGGGGTCGGGGGCTTCGACGAGGGTGGCGAATCGGGTGGTGACGCGGCGGACCGATCCGGCCCAGTTTCTAATCTCGCGCTGCACGTTGTCGGGTACGGGCTTGTCGGTGATGCCGGCAAGATCCGACTGAATCTGTTCGGCGTCGCGGCCGGTGGCGGCGGCGCTGACGACGGATTTTTTGGTGATCCGGAACAGCGTGCCCACGCCGCCGGCGGGGCCCGTGCGCTCGGCGAAGGCGCCGACGACGGCCTGGGCCTGCGGGGCGGGGCCCAGGAAGACGACATCGAAGTTGGGCTGCACGATGACGCCGCCGGCGGGCGCGGCCTCGGCTTCTTCGTCGAGCAGTTCGGGGCCGTCCAGCCCCAGCAGCACGCGGCCGACGGGGGTGAGGCGGGCGAGCACGGGGCCGCCGGCTTCACCAGGTTCGGCGAGATCGAGACCGCCCAGCGGCAGCAGGGCGTCGATGCAGAGGCTTTCGAGCAGGGCGGTCCAGGCGGCTTCGAGGGCGAGGTCGTCGGCGTCCTTCAGGGCTTCCCAGGCGCGCTTGCGTTCCCAGGCGCGGCCGGACTTGCGTTTGCGGTCTTTTTTGGCGGCGGCGATCGCGTCCGGCAGGGGGTTGTGGTGGCGGGCGGCGTGGCGGACGGCGTCGGCGGCGGGCACCCAGGGGGCCGCGTTTTTCTTCTGCTTCGGCGGGGCGAAAAAGACGGCGCCGGCGGCGCGTAGCGCGTCGACGGGGTCTTCGGCCAGGAACAGCCGGGCGGCCTCGTTCAGGCGCGGCGCACCCAGCGACATGAAGCCGATGGTGGGTGACCGCAGGGTGTCGTCCAGCAACTGCGGCCGCTCGTGCTCAATGATCCGGCGGTTCTGGGTGGCGACCGATTCCCCCAGCCAGGCGCGGCCGGCCTCGGCGGTGGCCAGCTGGTCCGGTCCTTTGCGGGGTTCGGTGTAGTCGAGCAGCTCCAGCCGATTGGCGAGCACCACGGCCGCGTGGATGCGTTCGTCGAGATCGGCGGGGTGGTCGTAGCGCGCGAAGCCGTCGGTCAGGGCACTCAGCTGCTGCTCGAAGGCGGTGCGGACCGGGTCGTCCACGGGGGCGAACGCGGCCTCCAGCCGCTTGAGGTCGGCGGCGTAGAAGCTGTTGTCGTTGCTCTTCAGACGCAGCGGGGCTTCGGCCGCGGTGATCAGCAGCGCGTTGACGTCCTCGCGTACCCAGCCTGGGCGCACGGGCGCGGGCACGTCCGCGTCGGGGACCGGGTCTGGAGCATCGGCGGCGGGGCGGTGCAGCGTGCGGGTGATCCGCGGCCACGGGCCGATCTTCAGGTCCACGTCTTCGGCCCGGGGTCCGGTCCAGAAGAAGACCATCGCGTATCGCACCACCGATTCAAACGCCCGCGAAAAGGTCTCGGCGGGAAGGTCAGGGAAAGCGCCAAGCAGCGCGGCGGAGGTGACCATGTCGGGCTGATCGAGCAGGTGTCCCATCATCCGGCGGGCGGCGGTGCGGACCTTGGCGTCGCCGTAGTAAGGCCCGTGATCGCCACCGGTGCCGTTGGCCGGGGGGCGGTAGAACTTGTTTTCAAAGGTTTTGGCGGCCTGGGCGGTCTTTAGCTTGATGAGCCGCCCGGGCCACTCGGGCACGGTCAGCTGCGACCAGCCGTCGCGGGTCTGGGTGGCGCCCCAACCGTAGGCCGGCGCTTCCTGACCGATCAGGGCGTAGGCGGGCGTCGTGCCCAGCACCGACTGCAGCATCTGCCGCGGGTCGGGGGCGGCGGCCAGCGTGCGCGATGGCGGCACGTAGGCCAGCCGCAGCAGGTGGGCCAGCTGACGGCCGGTGGGCGTGCGCACCAGGTCCTTCTTGACCGGCCGGATCGTGGCGAGCCCGGCCCGCGTCAGGGTTTCGACGTCTTCGGGTTCGACGGCCTCGGCGGGCAGCGCGGCTTGGGATGAGGTGACCACAAAGGCCCGGCGGGCGCCGTCGTCGCACGCCTGCAGCGCGGGCAGGTGGTCGGTGAAGCAGGCGTGCCAGTCGAGCTTGAGGAAGGGCATCCGCCTACTTTAGAGGGGCGCGGCGGAAACGTGGGAGCGGGCCGCGTCGGTTCGCGGCTAGGGTTGTGAGGGATCGCTTTGCTTGAGGGGGCCGGCAGTCACGGGGTTCGGCGAGCCAGCGGGAGCGAACCGACGCGGCCCGCCCCCACGTCACAGCACACTCCCTCCGAGGGAGGAGGTGGCTCGGCGCTGCGGCCGGGGGCCTCAAGAAAAGGTGGGGGACCGGGGGGCGTGGCCTGAGTGCCCGCCCATCCGGGCGGGCCGCCGACGAGCCGCCTACGCCCGCAACACCGCGTCGTCCTGCTCGGCATCCACCAGGCGGTACTGGTAGCCCTGCTCGCACAGAAACAGCTGGCGGTTCAGGGCGAACTCCTGCTCGTTGGTGTCGCGGGAAACCAGCGAGTAGAAGTGGGCCTGGTTGCCTTCCGGATCGTGGCCGGCGCCTTCTTTGGGCGCCTTGGGACGCAGCAACCGGCCCAGCCGCTGGGCTTCTTCTTGCCGGCTGCCGAAGGTGCCCGACACCTGCACGGCCAGCGAGGCGTCGGGCAGGTCCACCGCGAAGTTGGCGACCTTGCTGACGACCAGCACGGGGATCTCGCCCTTGCGGAACGACTCGAAGAGCGCGTCGCGCTTGCGCTGGCCGGTGGTGCCCACGATCAGCGGCGCGTCCAGCTCGGCGGCCAGTTCTTTGAGCTGGTCGACGTACATGCCGATGACCAGGGCCGGCTCGTCGGGGTGCAGCGCCAGGATGCGTTTGACCTGCGCGGCCTTGGCCGGGTTTTCGCTGGCGATGCGGAACATGCTGCGGCGGTCGGCGGCGTGGTACTCCCGCATGCGGGGCTCGGGCATCTCGACGCGGACTTCGACGCACCGCGCCTTGGCGATCCAGCCCTGGCCTTCGAGCGTCTTCCACGGCACGTCGGCCTTTTTAGGGCCGATGAGCGCGAAGACGTCTTCTTCGCGGCCGTCTTCGCGGACCAAAGTGGCGGTCAGGCCCAGGCGGCGGCGACTCTGGATGGTGGCGGTGGCGGCGAAGACCGGCGCGGGCAGCAGGTGCACCTCGTCGTAGACGATCAGGCCCCAGTCCTCGCGGTCGAAGAGTTCGAGGTGGCTGTGGGCGGCGTCCCTGGTCTTGCGGCTGGTCAAAACCTGATAGGTGGCGACGGTGACCTCGGCGATGTCTTTGGTGGTGCCGCTGTACTCGGCAACCTGGTGGGCTTCGAGGGTGGTCTTGTCGAGCAGTTCGGCGATCCACTGGCGCACCGCGGTGGTGGAGGGGGCGAGGATCAGGGTGGCGGTGCCGGCGGCGGCCATGGCGGCGATACCGATGACGGTCTTGCCCGAGCCGCAGGGCAGCACGATGACGCCGCTGCCGCTGGTCGATTCGCCGCTCTCCTTGGCGGCACCGCTGAACGCGTCGACGGCGTCCTGCTGGTAGGGGCGGAGCGCAAAAGGTTCGCCGGGCCGCTGCTTCGTGGCCGCGCGCAGGCTCAGGTCGAGCGCAGCGCCGCCGGTGTACCCGGCGTAGTCCTCGGCGGGGTAGCCGGCCTTGATAAGGGCCTGCTTGACGTGACCGCGAGACGCGGGGTCCAGGTGGAAGACGGTGGGGTCGTCTTTCGATCGCTGCGTCAGGTGGGCGTCCAGGCCTTTGGTCTTCGCCAGCTGGTCCGCCAGTTCGACCGAGTCGACCTGCAGCCGCAGGTCTTCGCTGAAGTCGGCGTCGCGGGCCTTGACCAGCCGCAGGCGTCCGTAGCGTTGCGCCTGTTCTCGCAGTTCGCGGATGACGTTGCCCGGCGGGGGGAAGCGGGCGTGCCACTCGAGGGCCTCGACCATGCGGTCGGCGGTCAGGCCGGCGGCGCGTGCGTTCCAGACCGACAGCGGGGTGATGCGGTAGGTGTGCACGTGCTCGGGGCTCTTGACCAGCTCGGCAAAGCCCAGCAGGTCGTTGCGGGCGTCGGCGTAGCCGGCGTGGTCGACTTCGAGCAGCAGGGTGTGGTCGCTCTGGATGATCAGGGGGCCGTCGGGCATGGCGAGGGGGTTCTTGCGTGAGGGGCGGGCCGGGCGCCCAGCGTAGCGGTCGGGATCCCTGCGAAAAAACCCGGCCGAAGCCGGGCTCGATGGGGCGTGTCCGCGTGGGGCGGCCTTACTTCTGGGTGTCGATGGTCAGAATCAGGGTGCTGACCCGGCCTTCGGCATCGGGGAAGGTGAGCGTGACCTGGTTCTCGGCCCGGATCAGCGCGGCCGGCACGGGGATTTCGATCGCGCCGAAGAAGTCTTCGCGGTTGGTCTGGTCGTAGCCGATCCAGTCGCTGGGCACCGGCACGGCCTCGCCGTTGAAGGTGACGACGGGTTCTTTGGTCCGGTCGTGCTTGCGGCCCAGGGCCATCCGCAGCGACGCGCCGACCACCGGGGCCTCGGCGTCCACACCGTCGAAGGCAAAGTCGATCGGCTCGTCGGCGACGATGGGCACCTGCATCGTCTGGCTGTAAAGCGTGTGGTGGTGCTGCTGGGCGGTGGGGGCCAGCGGGGCGGCGAAGCGGTAGCGGATGATCACCGACTCGTGCGGGCGCAGGGTCAGGGTGGCCGGGGCGTTGTCGTGTTCTTCAACCGTGTAAGCGGCGGCCTGTTTCTCGGCGACGTAGAGCCGCTTGACCTGCACGCCGGACAGCGCCGGCAGGTCACCGGGGGTGTGCAGGGTTGTGGCCACGTCGTGCTCTTCGAAGTTGTTGAGGCAGACGAAGGCGTCGGCGCCGCTCACAAAGGCCCGCGCGGCGAGGTCGGGCTCGCTGCTGGCGATCGCCACCCGGTGGCCCTGCACGTCTTGCCACAGCTCGTAGAAGTGGATCTTGGGGGTGGTCAGGAAGCCCTTGACCACGCCGTCAACGATGCGGTCCGGGTCGGGCCGCCACAGATCCACGCTGTAGGGCTCGAAGTTGTTCTCGGGAAGGTTGTAGAACCACGGGCTTTTGGCGGTGATAAACGGGATCGAGATGGCGATGCGGTCGGGCCGCTCCAGGAAGCCGAACAGCAGGTGGTTCAGGCTGTTGAGGTGGGCCGACGCGGCGGCGTCGCTGTAGGCCTTGCCGAATCCTTTGGGGATATCGCCGTATTCGGTCAGGGCGTGCGGCTTGGGCGTGCCCCAGAGGGTGGCGCCGTAGGTTTCGACCAGGTCCAGGATCGCGTCGGCGTTGCTGCCGCTGCGACGGTTGTCCTGACCGGTGACGTTGGTGCCGTCGTAGAGGTGCACCGAGATCGCGTCCATGTGCGGCCCGGCCACGTCCATGAACATCTTCATCCGCTCGCGCCAGTGCTTGAAGTCCCACAATTCCATCGAGGGCCAGGCGCTGGCGTAGCCCACGACGCTGACGTCGTCCATGCCGCGGTCGTCGAAGGCCTTGCCGATGGCGGCCAGCCATCGCGTCATCGCCCGGCGCACGGCGTCCTGGTCGTCGCCGAAATCGTCAGCGTGAACGAAGGGCTCGTTCATCGGCTCGTAATAGCGGGGGCGGGCGCCCTGGGGGTAGTGCGTCTCGAAAAAGTCGGCGGCGAAACCGGCGGCCTCATCGAAATCGTCGTCGGGGCGGAACGCCACGCGCGGGTGTTCGGTGATAACGACGTTGCGGTCGAGGTACGGCCACTGGGTGGCGCCTTTGATCGTGTCGTGGGCGAAGGTGGCGAGGCCGTCGAGGGTCTTGCGGTCGGGGTAGGGTGGGCCGCCGTCGTAGTAGTAAAAGGGGCTGCAGAAAGCGCGGCCGAAGCCAACCCGAAGGTGTTTGGTGAGCAGGTCCAGGTCGGCGCCGGTCAGGTCCACCGAGTCGTAGCTGCCGTGGATGTTGAAGTAGCGGGCGCGGTCAAGTTCGGAGACGTCGCCGATGGTGCGCTGGGTGAGCAGGTGGGCGGTGACGTCGGCGGTCGGTGCGGCGAGCGTCGGCAAGCCGACGGCAGTCAGCCACAGAGCGGCCGCGGCGGTGGGGAGACGGAGCATCATGGTGCCTCGGAGCGAGAGAGGGTGTGTGCGAAGTCGATGGGCCGGATGGACCACGACCGGAATCTGCGTCCGATTAAATATATCACTGGTCAGAGAGACAGGTGCCCTGCGGCCCCCGGCGAGAGAACCGGGGGACCGCGTCCCGCCTCAGGCGTCGGTGGGCCGCGACGACCGCCACCGGGCCGACCGGGCGGTGCTTTGCAGCTGTCCGGCGCCGCGGAGTGTCAGCCACGTCAGCACGCACCAGAACGGCGCACGGGTCACCACGTCGGTGTCGCCGGTAGACCCGGCGTAGGCCCCGGTCAGCAGCAGGAAGGCGATGATGCGGGTGACGTGGCTGGGCAGCGCTGCGCCGTCGCCCCCCGCTCGGTAGCAGGCGTAGTGCATCCAGCGGCGGAACACCTGGGCCGCCATGAGCAGAGCGCCCGCGGCCACGGTGGGCAGCAGCAGCAGGTAGCCAAAGGTCTTGGCGGCCTGCAGCAGCGGAAAGAGGTAGACCCGGGTCTGCTCGTCGGCACGGTTGTAAACCGCGAAGGCGAGGCGGGTCGCAAGCAGCAGCGCCATCCACGTCGCGAACACCGCGGCCGGCCCGGCCGGCGTGGCGGAGCCCAGAAGCGCGGCGGCCACGGCGGTCAGCGCGGTCGCCCAGATCCACGGGCGCGGGCCGGGATCGCGGCACAGGTCGGGCCGGTCGAAGAAGTTCTCCGACAGCCGCGGCCGCTCGCTGAAGGCCGCGTCGAGCGTGTCGTTCTCGCGGTAGCCGATCTCGTAGATGCACTGAAAGGCGAAGAAGGCGGCGACGAGTCCCGCCAGTGCAGGCAGGGTCAGCAGGCCGGTCCAGGCGAAGGCGATCAGCAGCAGCGGCAGGTCGTCGAGCAGCACCTCGCGTACGACGGCGCCCTTCCCCTGGCACTTGACGCGGCTGTGGTAGACCAGCGGCAGGTAGGTCGAGGCGTGGGCACAGTGGGGCCGCTCGTCGGGCCACCGCACGAGCACCGGGTGGGCGCAGCGGTCCAGCAGGTCGGCGTCGCGGTCCGAGTCGGTGACGACCACGGCGCGGGCGAGGGCGTCGTCGCCGATCGCGTCGGCCACCGCAGCGGCCTTGCCCCGGGCCCGCCAGCGGGTGAGACCGCGGTCGGGGCCCGCCACCAGCCGGGCCGACGGCACCGACGAGCCGGCGAGCAGGGGGGCGACCACGGATTCGAGGCCGTAGCTGGCGACGACGACCTCACGCCTGGACTGGATCAGCAAGTCGGACAGCGTCCGGTTCTCCAGCCAGTGCATCACCCCGGGGGCGTCACGCCGCCAACGCGAACCGAGTCCGGGGGCGAGCCGGCGGATCAACCCCACCCGCCAGGCGTCCTGGGCGGCGAAGTCGGCCACGGGGCGCAGCCGCCACCGCCAGGGCCGCAGCACCATGACGACCGCCAGCAAGACCGCCACCGGGGTCCGGGGTCCGGCCCGGTCCAGGTAGTGCTCGGTCGAGTTGGACAGAAACAGGGTCTCGTCGAAATCGACAACGACCACCGCGGCGGGGTCGGCGGCGGCCAGGGCGGCGGCCACCCGCTCGGCGGTCGTCCCCGGGCGCTCCGCCGGCGGTCGCGGCGACCGAAGCGCCGGGGCCGCGGGTGCGCCGGTCTCGGCGGCGGGCGCCTTGGTGGGGCGCGTCGGGGAGGAGTGGCGGACTTGAATCATGCCGGATCACGGTTTCGGGGCCCGCACGACCACGCGCGGCCGGGCGGCCCGTTCACGGGGCGCACGGAAAACCTGCGCCCGGAAACAGCCCGGGCAAGCCCGAATCGGGCGAATCCTCGTGTCGTGGGTGGGCACGCCGGCACAACCCGCGGCCTCACGCCGCGTCGAACGCGTTGATCTGGTCGATCATCGCCCGCAGGTGCCCGTAGCCGTGGCGGGTGTGGTGGAAGCTCAGCCGCGGCAGGTCCGAGAACTCGCCGCGCTCGCCCTCCAGCGGGCCGCTCTGCCGCAGGCCGCCGCTGACGATCAGCACGCCGAAGCGTTCCTCCAGCGCGTCGAGCTGCTTCGCGGTCAGCGGCCGGTGCAGCCGCAGCACCAGGTCGTCGCCCACGAAGCGCTGCGAGTGGTAGTTGCGGTAGAACTCCATCACGTGCCGCGACGCGGCCTCCACGTCGTCGGTCACCGTGTACAGGTTCAGGTCTTCGGGGCTGATCCAGCCGTTGTCCAGCAGGTTGCTGCGGACGTAGGCGTCCCACTGCCGCCAGTAGTTCTGGCCGGGCGCATCGACCATCACCAGCGGCACCAGCGGGGCCTTGCCGGTCTGGATCAGGGTGAGCGCCTCGAAGCCCTCGTCCTGGGTGCCGAAGCCCCCGGGGAAGAGCGCGATCGCGTGGCTCTCCCACATGAACATCAGCTTGCGGGTGAAGAAGTAGCGGAACACGATGAGTTTGGGGTCACCCACGATCACGTCGTTGGCGTGGGTCTCGAAGGGAAGCCGGATGCTGACCCCGAACGACGCCTCGCGTCCGGCGCCGCCGTGGCCCGCCCGCATGATGCCGTCGCCCGCGCCGGTGATGACCATCCAGCCCGCCTGGGCCATCTGGCGGCTGAAGTCGACGGCCGCCCTGTAGTCGGGGTGGTCTTCGGGCGTGCGGGCGCTGCCGAACACGCTGATCTTCCGGGTGCCGCGGTAGGGGCGGAAGACCTTCAGCGCGTAGCGCAACTCTTTGAGCGAGCGCGACACCAGCATGGCCTCGCCGTCGGTCGCGTCGTCGGGCACCAGCTTCAGCGCCGCGTGCATCGCCTCGCGCACGTTGCGGCCGCGCGACGAGGCGGGGTCGCCGCCGGCGGCGGTGATCAGGGCGTTGAACTCGGCGGTCAGGGCGTCGGCGTCGGCTTCGGAGGGGCGGCGGGGTGGGATCATGGGTTCATTCTCGGCGAACCCGGCGCAGCGGGGCGGCCTCCGGCGCCGTTATCGGCCGGCGCGGCCCCGCCGTGCCGCGCCTCAGCCCGCCGGGCGCGGACGCCGATGGGTGCGGGGAAGTCCAAATTGCCCCGCCTCGACGCGAGAACGCCCATGCCGCTGCCCAACCGATTCATGCAGATCGCCCCCGGCCCCGACCCCGGCAGCCTGCCGGGCATCTTCAACACGATCGTGGAGATCCCCAAGGGCCGGCGCAGCAAGTTCGAGATCGACAAGCAGTCGGGACTCATCAAGCTCGACCGCTACCTGTACAGCAGCGCGATGTACCCCGGCGACTACGGCCTGGTCCCGCGGACGCTGGCCGAGGACGGCGACCCGCTGGACGTGCTGGTGATGGTCAACGAGCCGACCTTCTCGGGCTGCCTGATCGAGTGCCGGGCCCTGGGGCTTTTTAAGATGACTGACCGCGGCGACAACGACTTCAAGATCCTGGCCGTCCCGAACACCGACCCCACCTTCGCCGAGATGCAGGACCTGTCGCGCGTGCCGCGCCACTACCTGCGCGAGGTCGAGCACTTCTTTGCGACCTACAAGGCGCTGGAGGGCACCAACCTGGTGCAGACCCAGGGCTGGGACGACGTGGACGCCGCGCATGCGGAGATCACGCAAGGGATCGCGCGGTTCGAAGCGTCCCGCAAGCGCCGCGACGCCGACATCGTCGAAGACTGCGACCCGCCGCAGCGGCGCTGGAACGACAGCGCCGCGTAGCGGCGAAAGCGCAAAGCGCAAAGTGAAAAGCGCAAATCGGCATCGCGGTACCACGTCGCGGTGAAGGCCATCGCTTGCGTCTGAATTTGCGCTTTTCATTTTTCACTTTGCGCTTTTGAGCGCTAGCGAAACGAACACACGTACTGACACACGCCCTCGTCCACGGCGATCTCGAACGAGCTGTCGCCGGGGATGTCGAACGACGTGCCGGCGGCGTAGTCCGACCAGTCGGCGTCGCCGGCCACCTTCGCGCGGCAGGCGCCGTCGGAGATCTCCATCGTCTCGGGCGCTTCGGTGTTGAACGTGAAGCTGCCGGGGAAAATCATCCCGAGGGTCTTCTTGCTTCCGTCGGCCAGGGTCAGCGCGTGGCTGACGACCTTGCCGTCGAAGTAGATGTTGCCTTTGATGGTGGCGGTGACGTTTTCGAAGGTGGTGGGGGTGGGCATGGCGGATCAATCAGTACTTCGGGCAGAGAAAAAAGAGTCGACTTCTGATTTGAAGTCGCGGAAGCTCGATAGTTGATTGAGGTCTTCGAAGCTCTTGGTATAGCTTGTCACCAGCGCACGGGCGGTGAACACTGAAAACTTCTTCAAACGACGGCCCTTTCGGCCCGACGCCGTCCTGAGGGCTTCGAAAAGAACGGATTTTGGGTCAGGTAGATTGCCGCATTTCTTGGTCGCAGGTAGTGCCAGCTGCTGGGATCCGTTGGGATTACCTGCGGCACGACGGATTGCAGACTCGTCGGATAGAAGCCAAGCTTCAGTCATTCGAACGGGAATGACCGAGAGGTATTCTGCTGTTTCTAAAGCCGCTTCGCTTGCCGCTTCAGCTATTTGAGATTTTCGCAACGAAGGAAGGCTGGACTCTGCATCGCGATGCACGAAAAGAAGATCCGTCGGGAGCAACTCTTTCGCCAGCCGGATCCTCGACGCGAGTGACGAAGCGTCGGTTTTGACTCGCCCGGGATCGACGGCCTTGCCGGAAGGCAGAAATTTCCCCCCCGTCACGGCAATAATAGTCCAATCAATAATAGGTATGAGTGCTCTATCCGAGGTGCCGTCAGCAAGGAGCGTATAGGTGAACTCGGTTTTCAATCCTTCGACCCTTCATGGTTCGAAAAAAGGTACATCTGAAGATCGTCGCGGTCCTTGACTCGTTTGATCTGAGGCGACTGTGTGGCTCGGTCAGAGTCGGTGTCGCCCAGTGGATCCAGAAAAGCGGCCATGCCCGCCTTCGCGTATTTACGGGTGCCTGCTTTGTCGGTTCGCCATGTATCCGGTAGCGCAGAAAACGTAACGCAAGGCAGCGGATCGTCAGCCTGATGGCGCTGCGACAAATCGACTCCAGGATTCGCGAAGATGAGCGAGTCGTCAGGTACCCGCCCCACGACAGAAGGCGAATGTGTATTGATGATGACTTGTCGCAGCGCGTTGTCATCGTCGGGTGCCTCGTGCGGGTCCATGGCGATGTGCTGTAGCAGCTCAAGCATCGATGAGACCTGATCGGGATAGATTCCGTTCTCGGGCTCCTCAAGACAAAACAATCCGCTCTGCGAGGCTTCTTCAAGAACCGCAAGCGCCAGAAACCGAAGCGTTCCGTCGGAGAGGGCCCGTGCCGGGAGTTCAGTTCCGTCTCTTAATGTCGCGAGAATAGTGAAGAGCTCGCGCTTCTCGTCTCTCTCGACGCTCAGATCAGAGATATTCTGAACTAGACCGACCAAGCGGTTCACAATCCGTTGCCGCGTCCCAGCCGCTGACTCTGATTCGCTGGCCCGGCCGTTGCCGAGCAATCGATTCAAGGTGGCGGGTACGTGGGCCCCGTTTGGCGCGATGGACGTAGGGTCGTGGAAAGAATCCGGGTTTCTTAAGGCCGTGGGTTCAAACTGCAGAATGTTCCAGCTGGCCATTTCCTGTCTTGCGATTACGCCGGTTGCACTATCTGCGGAACTCAGTGACGACAATACGGTTCGCGGCAGAGGCTCGGCGAGCCGCTGTTGCGAACGCCCCGCCTGGCCATCTTGGCTGATGTGGATGACACGTCGATCTTGGTCGTCGATTGCCGTCCGCAGATACCCGTGCTGGGTTCTACGGTTGGCGACGACCAGCGGGTCGCGCCAATCCCTTGCCGAATGAGGGAACAGAAAGTGGTGGCTAGCCCTGCCTTTTGTGATATGTCCCAGCGACTCGCTCATGACCTCGATAGGGCCCGATTCACTTTCTTCGTTACGGAGTCTGAGAACCACTTCGTATCGCAGCAGGGTACTGGTGGCTATGGCCTGTTGACGGAGGGCGTCTTCGCCCGTTTTCGCGACCAGCATTTCTACCGCGAGCCGCATCGTATCGAGCTTGGTCGTCCCGCTTGAATAAAACAGGCCGGGGATATCTCCTCGTCTGCCCTCGCTATCGCGGATCGAAGCTGCAGCATCGCGAAGTTCGCGGGTCGCGAGCATCCTGATGAACTCGATCGCGTCGAATACATTCGATTTCCCGACTCCGTTTCCACCGGCAATACAAGAAAAAGCGCCGAAACGAAGGTCGACTCCCAGAAGATTTTTGAATCCATCAACCTCAAGTCGAAGCAGCATATCCAGTCTTTTCTATCGTATGGGGGTGTCGGCGAAATGCCAGACGCTTCGTTCACTGGCCCGTGAGCGCGGCGTTGAGTACTGCGCTGGGCCGCATCGCGGCGGAGGCTTTCGCGGCGTCGGGGCGGTAGTAGCCGCCCAGGTCGGCGGGCTTGCCCTCGGTGGCGAGTATCTCGGCGACGATTTTGTCTTCGTGCTCGACCAGCCCGCCGGCCAGCGGGCGGAAGTGCTCCTTCAGCGCGTCGTCGTCGTCCTGCGCGACCAGGGCCAGGGCCCAGTACTTGGCGAGGTAGAAGTGGCTGCCGCGGTTGTCGAGCTGGCCGGCCTTGCGCAGCGGGCTCTTGTTTTCTTCGAGCAGCTTGGCGGTGGCGACGTTGAGGGCGTCGGCCAATACCTTCGTCTTGGCGTTGCCGGTCTTCCGGGCCAGATCTTCGAGCGAGACGGCGATGGCGAGAAACTCGCCGAGGCTGTCCCAGCGCAGGTGACTCTCCTTCTCGAACTGCTGCACGTGCTTGGGGGCCGAGCCGCCGGCACCCGTTTCGAAAAGCCCGCCGCCGGCGAGCAGGGGCACGATGCTGAGCATCTTGGCGCTGGTGCCCAGCTCCAGGATGGGGAACAGGTCGGTGAGGTAGTCGCGCAGCACGTTGCCGGTGACCGAGATGGTGTCTTGGCCGTCTTTACAGCGTTGCAGGGCGTGCTTCGTCGCTTCAACCGGGGCTTTGATGGACAGGTCCAGGCCCGAGGTGTCGTGGTCCTTCAGGTAGACGCTGACCTTCTTGATGAGCTCGGCGTCGTGCGCCCGCGCTTCGTTGAGCCAGAACACGGCGGGGCTGCCGGTGAGGGTGGCCCGGGTGACGGCGAGCTTGACCCAGTCGCGGATGGCGACGTCTTTGGTCTGGCACATGCGCCACAGGTCGCCGGCTTCGACGGGGTGCTCGAAAATCACGTCGCCGGCGGTGTTGGTGACGCGTACCGTGCCTTCCCGGGGGATCTCGAAGGTCTTGTCGTGGCTTCCGTACTCTTGGGCCTTCTTGGCCATGAGGCCGACGTTGGCGACGCTGCCCATGGTGCCGGGGTCGAAGGCGCCGTGTTCGCGGCAGAAGTCGAGGGTGGCGGCGAAGACGCCGGCGTAGCAGCGGTCGGGGATGACGCACTTGGTGTCGCGTTGCTTGCCGTCGGGGCCCCACATCTGGCCGCTGGCCCGGATCATGGCGGGCATGCTGGCGTCGATGATGACGTCGCTGGGCACGTGCAGGTTGGTGATGCCCTTGTCGCTGTCGACCATGGCCAGGGCCGGGCCGGCGGCGAGGGCGGCCTTCAGGTCGGCCTCGACCGCGGCGCGTTCCGCGTCGGTGGCGGACGCGAGCTTGGCGGCGACATCGCCCAGGCCGTTGTTGGCGTTGACGCCGAGCTTTTCGAACAACGCTGCGTGCTTCTCAAACACGTCGGCGAAGAAGACCTCGACGGCGTGGCCGAAGATGACGGGGTCCGAGACCTTCATCATCGTGGCCTTCATGTGCAGGCTGAAGAGCACGTCGCTGGCTTTGGCGTCGGCCACCTGCTCGGCGAGGAAGGAGCGCAGGGCCTTCTTGCTCATGACCGCGGCGTCGATGATCTCGCCTTCGAGCAGGTCGAGGTCTTCTTTGAGCACGGTCGTCTGGCCGTCGGCGATCAGCTCGATCTTCACGGCGGTGGCGGCGGGGCAGGTGTGGCTCTGCTCGCTGCCGAAGAAGTCGCCGCCGCTCATGTGGGCGACGTGGGTCTTGCTGGTGTTGGACCAGGCGCCCATGGAGTGCGGGTTGGCCTTGGCGTAGGCCTTGACCGGCCCGGCCACGCGGCGGTCCGAGTTGCCCTCGCGGAGCACGGGGTTGACGGCGCTGCCCAGCACCTTGGCGTAGCTGGCCTTGACGGCTTCTTCGTCGGCGTTGGCGGGAGACGCGGGATAGTCCGGCACGTCGTAGCCCTGGGCCCGCAGCTCGGCGATCGCTTCGGTCAGCTGCGGGATCGAGGCGCTGATGTTGGGCAGCTTGATGATGTTCGCTTCAGGCTTCGTCGCCAGCTCGCCCAGCTCGGCCAGCGCGTCGGGCTGCCGCTGCTCGGCGGTCAGCCGGTCGGGGAACAGGGCGATGATGCGGCCCGCCAGCGAGATGTCTTTGACTTCAATCCGCACGCCCGCGGGCTTCGCAAAGGCCTGGAGAATCGGCAGCAGCGAGTGCGTGGCCAGGGCCGGGGCTTCGTCGGTGAGTGTGTAGATGATCTTGGCGGCGTCGGGCATGGGCGGGGGGTCGCGGATGTCGAGGTGGGAATGGCGCTGCTGACGCCGGAAACCCGATGGTAGCAGGGGCGGGCGGGGCCCCACGAAAAGCGGCGGCGCCCCGTGGGGCGTCGCCGCAGGCAGCGGGTCAGGGGGCGGACGTTACCAGCGGCTGTTGAACTGGCTCTTGGCGCCTTCCATTAATCCCTGGAGGTACATCACGCCAAGCGACCGGTCGAACAGGCCGTAGCCGGGGCGGCCCTCTTCGCCCCAGATCATGCGTCCGTGGTCGGGCCGCAGCGGTCCGTCGTAGCCGCTGGCCACGAGTGCTTTCATGACGGCGTACATGTCGACGCTGCCCAGGCAGGAGAGGTGCGGGGCTTCGTGAAAGCTCTTCTTGCCGGTGATGGCCACGTTACGCATGTGCACGAAGTTGATGCGGTCGCGGGCCCCGAGCTTGCGGACGATCTGTGGCAGGTCGTTGCTCTGCAGGGCCCCCAGCGAGCCGGTGCAGACGGTGATGCCGTTGGCGGGGCTGTCGACGATGTCGATGATCCGTTCAAGCGCCCGCTCATCGGTCACGATGCGGGGCAGTCCGAGGATCGACCACGGCGGGTCGTCGGGGTGGATGCCCATCTTGACGCCGGATTCTTCCGCCACCGGAATCACCCGCTTGAGAAAGTAAGCGAGGTGGTCCCACATCGCGTCGGTGCCCAGGGCGCGGAACTGCTGGAGGAGGTGCCGGAGGTGTTCGGGGGTGTAGACGGTGGACCAGCCAGGCAGATGGGCAGCGCCCTCGGCGTCGAGGTCGATCTTCGCGAGGTCTTCGTAGTCGAAGCTCAGCGCGTGCGAGCCGTCGGCGAAGGGGTGGTTGAGGTTGGTGCGGGTCCAGTCGAACACCGGCATGAAGTTGTAGCAGAGGGTGGGAACCCCGGCCCGGCCCAGGTTGCGGATCGATTCGCAGTAGGCGTCGATGTAGCCGTCGCGGGTGGGCAGCCCCAGTTTGATGTCCTCGTGCACCGGGATCGACTCAATCACGTCGAGGTCCAGGCCCTCGGCGGTGACCGTGTTCCGCAGCTGTGCGATGGACGCGTAAGGGACGACCTGGCCGACCGGCGTGTCGTAGTCGGCGCTGACAATCCCGGTCACGCCGGGGACCTGGCGGATGCTGGCGAGAGAGACGGGGTCGTCGGCGCCGAACCAGCGCATGGTGACTTTCATAGGGGGGTCCGTGGGTGGAACGTGCGAGGGGCGAAAGATTACGTATTTTATCAGCACGGGCGGGAGACGCCTTGGGCCGGCCCGGACAGGGCCCCGTCAACTGTTGAGCCGGGTCCGCTCGCGGTCGTGCTTCCCGATCAGGGTGGGGTGTCAGGGGCGGACACGTGCGGGCTCGGGGACCGGCATCGCGATACCCGACGCCCACCCCCATCCATGGCGAAGTGATTGACCCGCGGAAGCCGGGTCGGTACCTTTCGGGCATGCGGACCCTTTTCCTGACCCTCGCGAATCGGCACGGCCTTCTCGGGCTTATGCTTTCGGTTCGCGTCGGACAGGGCTAGTCGCCGCTCCCTTGAGTTGAGCCATTGACCCGCCCCGTCCGGCATCTGCCCGACGGGGCGTTTTGTTTGTCATTTAAACCGTTTTGAGACCGACGGGCGGATCGCCCGTTCCACAAAAAAGCCGCTGCCATGACCAAGCCCTCCGCTCCGCCCGAGACCACCCCGATCCGCATCTTCGACACCACGCTGCGCGACGGCGAGCAGTCGCCGGGCGCGTCGCTGAACCACGCCGAGAAGCTGGAGATCGCACGGCAGCTGGAGAAGCTGGGCGTGGACGTGATCGAGGCGGGCTTCCCGATCACCAGCCAGGGGGACTTTGAGGCGGTAAAGGCGATCGGTGAAGAGCTGAGCGACCCGATTGTCTGCGGACTGGCCCGCTGCGTGCCGCGCGATATCGAGCGAGCGGGCGAGGCGCTGAAGGGCTGCGCAACCCAAGGCGGCGGGCGGATCCACGTGTTCTGCGCCACCAGCAAGATCCACCGCGAGCACAAGCTGAAGAAGGCGTTCGATCAGATCCGCACGCTGAGCGTGGACAGCGTGAAGCTGGCCCGGCAGTTTGTGGACGACGTGGAGTTCTCGCCCGAAGACGGCAGCCGCACCGAGCTGAACCACCTGGTGGACATCACCGGCGCGGTGATCGAGGCCGGCGCGACGACGGTGAACATCCCCGACACGGTGGGCTACGCCACGCCCGAGGAGTACGGGCACATCTTCAGCCACGTGCGTGAGCAGCTGCCGGTGATCGACGAGCGGGGGATCTTCCTGTCGTCACACTGCCACAACGATCTGGGCCTGGCGGTGGCCAACAGCCTGGCGGCGGTGCAGGGTGGTGCGCGGCAGGTCGAGTGCACGGTCAACGGTATCGGCGAACGCGCTGGCAACGCGGCGCTGGAGGAGCTGATCATGGCCCTGCGTACGCGGGCGGACTTTTACGCCGGCTACACCACGAACATCCACATCAAGCGGATCTACGCCAGCTCGCGCATGGTCAGCAGCCTGACGGGCCTGAGCGTGCAGCGCAACAAGGCGGTGGTGGGGCAGAACGCCTTCGCCCACGAGAGCGGCGTGCACCAGGACGGCATGCTGAAGAACCGCAACACCTACGAGATCATGGACCCCGAGAGCATCGGCGTGCCGAAAAGCAAGCTGGTGCTGGGCAAGCTCTCGGGCCGCGCGGCGCTGGGTGACCGGCTGGTCGAACTGGGCTACACGGTCGACGAGGCGACGCTGCAGCGCGTGTATGACGACTTCAAGGCGCTGGCCGACAAGAAGAAGGAGGTCTACGACGAGGACATCGAGGCGATTCTGGACCAGACGCTGGACCAGGAACGCGCGCTGTTTCGGCTGGAGAGTTTCCAGGTGACCAGCGGCACCCACGCGATCGCCACCGCGACGGTGGTGGTGACCGACGAGAGCGGCACCAGCCAGATCGACGCCGCGACGGGCGACGGGCCCCTGGACGCGATCTTTTCGGCGATCCAACGCATCACCGGCGTGGACGTCGTGCTGGAGGACTACCGCACCCGCGCCGTGACCGGCGGCAAGGACGCGCAGGGAGAGGCGACGGTACGTCTGAGCCACCACGGCCGCAGCGTGCGCGGGCGGGGCGTGTCGACTGACGTGATCGAGGCGGCGGCGCTGGCTTATCTGGGCGCGATCAACCGGGTGCGCACGAGCGAGGCACGGTCGGTGAAGGCGACGACGATGGGGGACGGCGAGGCGGTGGTGGGACCGTGAGCGAAATCACGTTTACGCTGCCTGTCGGTGCGGAACTGCACCTGCGGCTGGATCAGCCGGAGCACGCGGACGAGACGTTCGCGCTTATCGAAAAGGATCGGGGGGGATCTGGGCCGGTGGATGGCCTGGGTCGCGCAGACGAGGACACGTGACGACCTGGCCGCCGTGCATAAAAATGCCGGGCGGATTTCGCGGCCGGGACGGGTTTCGCGTTGTCGATCGTAGAGCGGGGTCGCGCGGTGGGCCGGGTGGCGCTGCACGACATTGCTCTATCGGATCGGCAGGCGGAAATGGGGTGCTGGCTGTCGTCCGACGCGCGTAGGCGCGGCGTGATCGGGTGGATCATCGTGGCGGGTTTCGGGACACGGCGATGTACGCGGCGTTGCGGGAGGAATGGCCCGCGTGAAGCAGCGCTTCGCTTATCACGAAGGGCGCGAAGGCACGAAGGCCACGAAGGAAGAGCGAGAGCTTTCTGCCTTGCCGCCTTTCTTCGTGCTCTTCGTGCCTTCGTGTCCTTCGTGATCCGCGAAGCGGTGTCTTGAAATCGAGAGGACGCGACGAATCTGTTTTTGGAGTCAAGCGAATCATGGAACCAATCAACCTCAGAGACGGAACCCGCGTGAAGCTGCGCAAGCCGGTCGAAGCCGACGCGGAGGCGCTGCTGGTCTATCTGGACGCGGTACGGAACGAGACGGACTTCATCGCGTGGGCGCGGGCGACACGCTGCCGACCGTCGAGCAGGAGCGCGGGTGGATCGCGAAGATGAACGCGGACGGGTGCCATCAGGTGATGGCGACGCCGGACGACGCGCAGCCCATGCTGGACTACATGCGGGGGTCGATCGACCAGGTGACGCGGTTCATCATGACCACGCCCGAGGAGTTCACGTACACGCTGGAGGAAGAGCGGGAGATGATTGCGGGGGTGAACCCGGCGGCGGGGGAGTTCTGGCCAGAACGGCGGATGAACCCGGGTCGCCGGCTGGCAAGGCGGACATTTTCGGACGTCTGCACGCCCAGACGATAAAACATGGCCGGCGGGATCGCCGGCCTTGCGTCGGCGAACTCAACCCACTGGAGTCGGAAACCCTTGATTCAACCCTCCGCATCGTCGGCCGCCGCGGCCGTGACCCAGGCCCCCCGTACCGCAACGCCGGCCGAGCCGGATAGCACCGGCATGACCAAGTACTTCGTGCTCGACACCAACGTGCTGCTGCACAACCCCGGCGCGCTGACGATGTTCGCGGACAACCACGTGCTCATCCCGCTGACGGTGCTGGAAGAGCTGGATAAGTTCAAGAAGAACAACGACGACGTGGGCCGCAACTGCCGCGAGGTGATCCGGCAGCTGGATCGGCTGCGCGAGCGAGGAAAGCTGAGCGAAGGCGTCGAGTGGAACGGCCACGGCGGCACCATCCGTGTGGTGTTCGCGAAGGCCGAGCGCCCGGCGGCGCTGCCTGAAGACGTGCCGGACAACCGGATCATCTCGGTGGCCTGGGCGCTGCAGCAGGAGGGCAAGCCGGCGGTGATGATCAGCAAGGACATCAACGTGCGGCTGAAGGCCGATGCGCTGGGCGTGCCGGCGGAAGACTTCGAGGCGCAGAAGGTGGACAGCGACCGGCTGTACCGCGGGTACCGCGATCTGGAGGCGTCCAGCGCCGTCATCAACCAGATGTACGACGAGAAGCAGCTGGCGATGGACGAGCTGCTGGCCGACGTGGCGGCGGCCGAAGCGCTGGCACCGACCGATGCCGCGGACGGCGTGCTTCCTGAAGCGCCGCTCGTCATCGAGCCCAACGAGTTCGTGCAGCTGCGTGGTCGTGACGACACGTCGCACACCGCGCTGGCCCGGCGGCTGGCGGACACCGAACACCTGATCCCGGTGCACGCGCCGCGGCGGCCGACCTACGGCGTGGTGCCGCGGAACCTGCAGCAGACCATGGCGATCGACCTGCTGCTGGACGACGAGATCAAGCTGGTGAGCCTGCTGGGCACCGCCGGCACGGGCAAGACGCTGCTGGCCATCGCGGCGGGCATGCAGAAGGTGTTCGGCGACCAGACCTACGACAAGCTGCTGGTGGCCCGGCCGATCATGCCCATGGGGCGCGACATCGGTTACCTGCCCGGCGACAAGGACGAGAAGCTGTCGGCGTGGATGCAGCCGATCTTCGACAACCTGGAGTACCTGCTGAGCAGCCGCGGGGTGGGCGGCCAGCAGGCCGACAGCCGGCCGGCCGAGCAGCGCATCCAGACCCTGATGGCCGGCGGGCAGCTGGTGCTGGAACCGCTGACCTATATTCGCGGCCGGTCGATTCCCAACCAGTTCATGATCGTGGACGAGGCGCAGAATCTGACGCCGCACGAGGTGAAGACCATCGTGAGCCGCGTGGGCGAGGGGACCAAGATCGTGCTGACCGGCGACGCGGCGCAGATCGACAACCCGTATCTGGACGCCAGCAGCAACGGCATGAGCTATCTGATCGAGCGGATGCGCCCGGCCGGGCAGGTGGGGCACGTGACGCTGGCCAAGAGCGAGCGGAGCGAGCTGGCGTCGCTGGCGGTGGATCTGCTGTGAGTTCGGCCGGACGGGTGCGGCGCAGTGGTCCGGGAGGGCGAGACTCCGTCGAGCCACGCGGGGCCGCGGGCCACCCCCACCATTCGACGCGGAAGCGGGGGCGCGCCGGATGACCACCGCCATCACGCCCGGCCGCAAGGACCGCGATCGCCCGTGGTGCATCGGCGCCGCGGGCTGTCGGTGGCTCGACGGAGTCTCGCCCTCGCGGTGGAAGTCGAATCGTCTGGACGAGACTTAGAATGTGGGAATGGATGAACCGAAGGTGAATCAGAAACGGCGGTGGCCGCGGCGGGCGATCGTCGGATTGCTTGCGGCTGTCGTGCTTCTGGCCGCACTCGTCGCGCTGCTCCCGACGCTGGCTTCCACCGGCCCCGGCACGCGCTTCGTCGTCGCCCGGGTGAACACGACAATCCCGGGATCCGTGTCGATCGACGGTCTGACGGTGGGATGGTTCGGGGGGCAGCGGCTCGAAGGCGTGACGCTGCGGGATCCGGAGGGCGCGGTGGTGTTGTCGCTGGACGCGGCGCGGGTGCCCGACGCGGGGCTGCTTGGGTTGCTGCGGGGGTCCCGCGACCTCGGGGAGGTCACGATCGACGGGCTGCGGGCGGACGTGGTGAAGGGGGTGGACGGGCGGACCAATCTGGAGCGGGCGTTGGCGGCGGACGCCGACGGGGATGACGGCGACGCGTCGTCGGCCGGGGCGACGCTCGCGGCGGAGCTGACGCTTAACGACACCGAGGTGTCGTACCGCGAGCCGGGGAAGGAGCGGCTGCGGCTGGTGGTGCCCGAAGCCACGGCGACGCTGGCGGGCGGCGACCTGGACGCGGCGTGGTCGGCCGATGCGGCGGTGGGCGGGGCGGTGGGCACGGTGAGCGGGGAGGTGCGGTCGGCCGGCGGCGCGTGGACCGGGCGGGTGGAGGTGGCGGGCCTGCCGGTCTCGGCGATCGACACGTGGGCGGACCTGGGCGGGTACCTGCCGGCGGTGCTGGGCGACGCGGCGGGGCTGACGGTGGCGGTGGACGGGTGGTCGCCGCAGACCGGCGGGGCGGTGTCGTTCGACGCGGAGGCGGCGACGGGCACGGGGGCGGCGCTGCGGCTGATCGACGACGGGACCACGCTGCGGCTGGCCGAGGACGCGACGGTGACGCTGGTGCAGACGGCGGAACTGAGCGAGCGGCTGCTGAAGCTGGCGAACCCGGTCCTGCTGTCGGCGGTGGTGTCGGCGTCAGCGCCGCTGCGGCTCACGGTCCCGGCCGAAGGCTTCTCGCTGCCGTCGCGCGGTTTCGCGTGGTCGGGGGTGAACGCGTCGGTGCGGCTGGAGCTGGGCGACGTGACGCTCAACGCGGCGCGCGAACCCTTCGCGGAGATCGCGCGGGCGCTGCAGGGCTTCAACGTGCTGAAAGAGGGGGCGCTGTACGAGGCGTCGGTGCGGCCGATCGAGCTGACGATCAACCGGGGCACGTTCGACTACGCGCTGCAGACGTTTGCGATCGACGACCTGACGCTGGGCTTCCGCGGGACCATGAGCATGACCGAGGGACGGCTGGACGTGCGGCTGATGCCCGGCGGGCGCGAAATCGAGCGCAACCCGGTGCTGCGGGCGCTGGTGCGTGACGGGGTGCGGATCGCCGGGCCGCTGGACGGGCCGGAGGTGGAGCTGGGGTCGCTGACCGATGCGCTGAAGAAGGAGCGGGTGGGGGAGGCGTTGATCGGGGTATTGGGGGGGCTGTTGGAGAAAGAATTGCGGAAAGACGAACGGGGCGATCCGTAGGTCAGGCATACTTGCCTGACCATCCCCCTTGCGGTGGGTGCAACCGCGTGGCGCGTCAGGCAGGTATGCCTGACCTACGGGATCGGGCGTACCATCCCGCCATGCAGTACCGACGCTTCGGCCGCACCGAGATTCAGATGCCCGTCATTTCGACCGGCGGCATGCGTTACCAGGACGGCTGGAAGGACAAGCCGCTGAGCGAGGTGGATCCGGCGAAGCAGGACAACCTCAACGCGGTGATCCGCCACTCGGTCGAACACGGCATCAACCACATCGAGACGGCGCGGGGTTACGGGTGCAGCGAGCGCATGCTGGGGGTCATGCTGCCCACGTTTCCGCGCGACGAAATCATCGTGCAGACGAAGGTGGGGCCGAATCCCGACGGCGACGCGTTCACGGCCGACGTGCTGGACTCGCTGGAGCGGCTTCAACTCGACCACATCGACCTGCTGGGTATCCACGGGCTGAACAACGACGAGACGATCGACGCGGCGATTCGCCCGGGCGGCGCGCTGCAGGCGGCCCGTGAGCTGCAACGCAAGGGCAAGGTGCGGCACGTGGGGTTCAGCACGCACGCGCCGCTCAAACACCTGCTGCGGGCGGTCCACGTGGACGCGTACGGCGGGTTCGACTATGTGAACCTGCACTACTACTTCATCTTCCAGCGCAACGCCGCGGCGGTCGCGGCGGCGGCGGCCCGCGACATGGGGGTGTTCATCATCAGCCCCAGCGACAAGGGCGGGAAGCTGTACGACCCGCCGGCGAAGCTGACCGATCTGTGCGCGCCGCTGCATCCAATCGTGTTCAACAACCTCTGGACGCTGCGTAACCCGAACGTTCACACGCTGAGCCTGGGCGCGGCGCGGACCAGCGACTACGACCTGGCGTTGTCGTCGGTCGCGAAGCTGGATCAGACCGATGCGCTGCTGCCGCCCATCGAGAAGAAGCTGGCCGATGCGATGACCGCGGCGATCGGGCACCCGTCGCCCGAGGCGTTCAGCTGGGACGGCGTGCCGGAGCACTACGACGAGCCGCACAACCTGAACCTGCCGATCATCCTGTGGCTGCGGAACCTGGTGGTGGGCTGGGACATGGCGGACTACGGCACCATGCGCTTCAACATGTTCGGGGCCGGGGGGCACTGGTTCCCCGGGCGGGTGGCCGGGGAGATCGGCGACGTGCCGGCCGCGGCGATTGCGGCGGCGGTGAAGGACTCGCCGCACGCGGCCCGGATTCCCGGGTGGGTGGCCGACGCGGTCGAGCGGATGCTGGGCGAGGCGGGGAGCCGGCTGACCGATGCCTGATCGCCGGACGGGACCACGATTCAGTTCATGGTCAGCAGCAGGATCCCGGTCAGGATCCAGAACGGCAGCACGCACATCGCGATGTAGAGGATCACGACCTCGACGATCTCCAAGTCGTCGAACAACCACACGACGACGCCCCAGAACAGCGCGATGGCCACGCTGGCGGTGAAGATGCCGCCCAGCCCGCCCATGCCGTACATGAGGATGTTCACCCCCATGCTGATCGACAGGTAGAACGAGCCGCCGAGCAGGGTGAGGGCGAGCAGCTTCTTGAGCACGGCGCCCAGCGTGCCGAAGGCCGAGCCCATGACCGAGGCGCAGAAGAACAGCCCGGCCAGCAGGCAGGGGATCTGAACCAGAAGCAGCTTGCCCGCGCCGGCGAAGTAGGCGGCCGCGGCTTCGCCGCGCGACACGCCAAGGCCCCAGCTGAGCTCGTCGGGGGTGAGGCCCGCGTTCTGCGAGGGCTTGGCCAGCACCAGGGCGTTGAACACCGCGACCAGCACGCCCGCCCCGATGAGGATCAGCGGCAGGATGTTTTCCTGGAAGTGAAAACGACGCTCACGTGCGGCGGCTTCCTCTTGTTCACCGGCGGTGCGCGCTAGCGCCCGCCGGAGACGCTCGTCGCCGGGTTCCGGCGCGGCCACTCCGGCGCGGGGGGGCGTTGCGGCCGGCTCCGGGGGGGCCCCGGCGGCCGCCGGCGCGGGGCCGCTCTCGACGCGGGTCTGGATCTTGCCCCCTTCCACGCGGTTGAAGCCGCAGTTCATGCAGACGACCGCCCCGGGCCGGAGCCTCCCGTTGCAGGAGGGGCACTTGGTCGACGCGTTGGCGGGCGCGGTTCCGGGCTCGACGCCTGCGGGCGAAGCGCCCGACGCGTCGGGCAGGTCGACCTCGTACACGTCGGGCTCCGCGGCCGGCGCGGGCCCGGGTTCGGGCGTGGGCTCCGCCGCGGGCTCGGGGGGGGGCACCGGCGTTTCGGCGACCACCTCTCCGCCGGCCGTCGTCGGCAGTCTGATGACCTGTCCGCAGCCGCACCTCAGCCGGCGGCCGGCGCGTGCGGGGGTCCAGACGCAGGGTTTGACGCACCGTGGGCAGGCGCAGGCGGCGGGGTCGGGTGTCTCGGGCATCGCGGCAAACCCTCGGGGTGAGCGGTGGTCAGCGGGTGGTTTCGGTGGGGCGGGCGCACCGCGGCAGGAGCGTCGGCCGGGCGCGAGCACCTGTCAAGCCGTGCGGCGGGGGGCGGCGTGTCCGCGCTTTCTTGCCCGACGCGGCTGGCGTATCCTGCGAGGGTGTCCGCGGGCGCTTGATCGCTGCGCCGCCAACTTTTTCCGATTGCGCCCAGACGAGTCCCGCCGCATGCCCGTGCCTCTGACCGAACTGACCCGCCAGCACGCCGCCCTGGAAACGGAGCTGCGGGCGGCGTTTGATGAAGTTTCCGCCAGCGGGCAGCTGATTCTGGGGCCCCACGTCCGGCGGTTCGAACAAGAGTTGGCCGAGGCCTGCGGGGTGCAGCACGCGGTCGGGGTGTCCAGCGGCAACGATGCGATCCTGCTGGCCCTGCTGGCTCTGGGCATCGGCCCGGGCGACGAGGTCATCACCACCTCGCTGGCTTACCTGCACCTGGCCGAGTCGATCGCTCGGGTGGGGGCCACGCCGGTGTTTGCGGATATACACCCGCGGACCTTTAACCTGGACCCGGAGACCCTGCCGGGCAAGATCACCGAGAAAACCAAGGCGGTGTTGCCCACTCATATTTTCGGCTTGCCCGCCGACCTGGATCCAATCCTGGAGGTTGCCGCCGAGCACGGGCTCAAGGTGATCGAGGACTGCGACATGGCCATCGGCGCGGGCTACCGCGGCCGCATGGTCGGCTCGATTGGCGACGTGGCAACGCTGAGCTTTTACCCCACCAAAAACCTGGCCGCGCTGGGCGACGCGGGCGCGGTGCTGACTCACGACGCGGGCCTGGCCGAGCGGCTGCGGCGTGGCCGCGTGCACGGCTTGGAGAAAAACTTTGTGGTGCGCGACCTGGGAGGGGCCTTCCGACTCGACGGTCTGCAGGCGGCCTTCCTGTCTGTCAAGCTGCCGCACCTGGCGGGCTGGACCAACCGTCGCCGCGAACTTGCCGAGCGCTACGACAAGCTGCTGGGCCCGCTGCCGCTCACCACGCCCTTCGAGTCGGACGACTACGAGCACGTCTACAACCAGTATGTGGTGCGGGTGCGAAGCGGTGGCCGCGAGCCGCTGCGGCTGCACCTCGAGGCGCTGGGCGTGGGCAGCCGCGTGTACTACCCGCGCCCACTGCACCTGCAGCCCTGCTTTGCGCCGCTGGGTTACCACCCCGGCAGCCTGCCGGTGGCCGAGAAGGCGTCGTCAGAGCTGCTGGCCCTGCCGATTTTTCCCGAGATGACCCGCGAAGAGCAGGACGAGGTGGTGGACGCCGTCCGCGACTTCTTCCTGGGAGACTGACCCTGCTGCCCGACGCAAACGACCCGTCGGCGCACGGCATGACCGGACCCGCTGTCCAGCCGACGCCCGACGCTCCCGGAGAACCGGACGCGCCGACCTGCGCCCCGGCTCCGCCCGGCGCGGAGGTCATCCGCCTGCGCGGGGTGCACAAGCGGTTTGGTCCGCTGACCGTGCTCAACGGCATTGACCTGGACATCCACGCCGGGCAGACCACGGTGATCCTGGGGCCTTCGGGCACCGGCAAAAGCGTGATGCTCAAGCACATCGTGGGCCTGCTTCAGCCCGACGCCGGAACCGTGTGGATGGGCGGGCAGCGCGTCGACACCCTTAATGAGCAGCAGCTGGTGGGGGTCCGAAAGCGGGTGGGCTTCCTGTTCCAGCTCGGGGCGCTGTTCGACTCGATGACCGTCGGCCAGAACGTGGCCTTCCCGCTGGTGGCGCACACGCGGCTGGACCCCACCGAGCGGGGCGCCCGGGTTGACCACCTTCTGAGCATGGTGGGGCTGGCCCACTGCCAGAACAAGATGCCCGGCGAGATGTCCGGCGGGCAGCAGAAGCGCGTCGCGCTGGCCCGCGCGATCGCGCTCGAGCCCGAGATCATGCTTTACGACGAGCCCACCACCGGGCTGGACCCGATCCGGTCGGACGTCATCAACGAGCTGATCATCAATCTCACCCGCCGGCTGGGCATGACCAGCATCGTGGTGACCCACGACATGAACAGCGCGCGGAAGATTGCCGACCGCATGGTGCTTCTCTACGATGGCCGCGTGGCGGCGGACGACACGCCCGAGGCTTTCTTGAGCAGTGAAGACGAGCTGGTGCAGCGTTTCATCCGCGGCCAGGCCGATCACCGGGACCTGGCGTTGATCCGCCGCGGCTTCGATCAGACCCCGCCGCCGAGCCGGCCCGCCGGGTCGCCGCGGCGTCGCGGTGCCGCGGCCCCCGGCGCCTCTTCCGATCCCTCCTCCGACCCCGGTGGCCCCCGATGAACGAGCGCAGACGCAACCTGATCGTCGGCGGCACGGTGCTGGCCGGGCTGGCGGGCTTCGTCTTCCTGCTGCTGGTGTTCGGCTACCTGCCGCGGCTGCTGCAGACCGGCTATCAAGTCGAGATCGAGCTGCAAGACGCCGTGGGTGTCAACCCCGGCAGCCGCGTGGACCTGGCGGGCATCGACGTGGGCGAGGTCGAGTCGATCAGCTTCCGCCAGCCCTTCGACGGCGGCGTGCTGGTCGCGGCGCGTATCAAAGACACCATGGACATCCCCGCGTCTGCGGTGGTTGTGGTCGAGAAAGAGCTGCTGGGCGGCAGCTCGACGCTGAAGTTTGTGGTGGCGGGCAATGGCCAGGCGATCAGCGATTTTCTGCCGCGTGACGGCACCGCCCGGGTGGTCGGCGGCCCGGGGGCGCTGGCCAATGCCTTCGGCGGCTTTCAGCAGATGGGCGAGGACTTCACGCGGCTCAGCGCCGAGTGGAGCGGCGTGGGAGCAAAGCTCAACACCTTTTTGGGCGGCCAGACCGACCCCGACGCCGTCGGTCCGATGGGCGGGGTGATGCGTGTGATCACCCAGCTCGAGGCGCGGCTGGTTGAGATCGAGTTGGTCGTTGCCGGGATGGACAGCTTCGTGAACGACCCGCAGCTGCGTGAAGACATCGCCGCGACCGGAGCAAACGCGCGGAAGTTCACGGCCGATGCGTCGGCGAGCCTGGCCGACATCAAGGGCCGGACCCTCGCGGCCGTGGGGGAGCTTTCAAAGGTGCTGGCCGGAGCTGAGGAAGCGTTGACGAAAGCCAACGCCGGCGAAGGCACCATGGGCAAGACGATGAACGACCCGGCGCTGTACGACAACCTCAACGATGCCGCGCTGCGCATGGGCACGACGCTGGACGACCTGCGGCTGCTCCTGGACAAGTGGAAGGCCGAAGGCGTGCCGATCAGCTTCTGATTCGGCGAGCGGCACAGCGGCGAATCCGAAGGATGGGGGGCGGGGGGGCGAAAGGGTTTAGGGTTTAGGCTCCGAAGGTCTTTCACTCTGAAACCGTAAACCCTAAACCCCAGACCCCAGACCCTATACCCTTCCCCGCATGAAGTACGTCATCGTTATCCCGGACGGCGCGGCCGACGAAGCGCTGAGCGAGCTGGGCGACCGCACGCCGTTCGAAGCGGCCGACACGCCGAACCTGGACCGGCTCGCGGCGCTGGGTCGGCAGGGCACGGCGGTGACCACACCCAAGGGCATGCCGTGCGGGTCGGATGTGTGCACCATGTCGCTGCTGGGCTACGACCCGGCGGAGTACCACCGCGGCCGGGCGCCGCTGGAGGCCGCGGCGCTCGGAATTGAGATGAGCCCGAGCGACTGGATCTTTCGCGTCAACCTGGTCACCGTGATCGAGGGAAGGATGCAGGACCACTCCGCCGGCCACATCTCCAGCACCGAGAGCCGCCGGCTGCTGGGTGACTTTGCCGAGCACGCGGACCTGCCGGGCGTGGCGCTGTATCCCGGCGTCAGTTATCGCAACATCATGGTCGACCGCAGCGGCCAGCGCGACTGGAGCGAGCTGGTCACCACCGCGCCCCACGACATCCCGGGCGAGCCGATCCGCAAGCACCTGCCCGTCGGCGGCCGGCACGCGGCCATGCTGCAGCAGATCGTCGCCGAGAGCGAGGTGGCCCTGGCCGGCCACGAGATCAACCTGACCCGCGCCGAAATCGGCGAGCTGCCGGCCACGCACTTCTGGCCCTGGGGCCAGGGTCAGCGGCCGAGCATGCCGGCCTTTGCCGAAAAGTACGGGAAGAAGGGCGCGATGATCACCGCGGTGGACCTGCTCGCGGGCATCAGCTCGTTCATCGGGTGGGACCGGCTCGACGTGCCGGGGCAGACCAGCTACCACGACAACGACTACGCCGCGGCGGGCAGGTACGGCATCGACGCGCTCGGCGATTACGACGTGGTCTGCATCCACGTCGAGGCGCCGGATGAGGCGGGGCACGCCGCGGACCCGGCGACCAAAGTAGCGGCCGTCGCCGCGATCGACGAGCACGTGGTGGGCCCGGTGCACGCGGCACTGGAAGAGCGTTACGGCCCGGCCGGCCCGGCGGGCAACTGCGGCTGGCGCATGCTTGTGCTGCCCGACCACTACACCCTGGTGAACACCCGCAAGCACGACCCGACGCCGGTGCCGTTTCTGATGGCCGGCGCGAACGTGAAGAGCGTGCTGAAGCGAGACTTCAGCGAGGCGAACGCCAACGCGTCGGATCTGCACATCGAGCGCGGGCACGAGCTGATGGAATACTTCCTGCGCAGCGGCCTGTGATCCGATTCGGCGGAAACGGGTCGCGGGCCGGGACGCACTTCGCCGAGCCTGCACCCACCCCGACCCGCGCCCGTCACAGCGAGGAATCGCGACCTCGGGGGGAACCTTCGCTTCGGCTGTTACGTGGTCCAACCCGACGTCGGCTCGGCTTGCGGCTCGACCAGGCTCCCGCCCATCGCGCGAAGCTCGTCGAGCTGGCGGGCGCCGATGTGGACGGTCATCTTCACCCGGTCGCCTTCGTAGTCGCGCTCCAGCACCTCGGCGCGATTTTCCAGGTAGGTCAGCGCCTTGCCGTCGGACTGGGCCAGGTCCAGCGTCAGGGTCTTCAGCCCGCCGTGCAGGTGGTCGCGCACGCGCTCGGTCAGCGCGTCAAGTCCGCTCCCGGTGACGGCGGAGAGGGGCAGGGCGTCGGGCTGTTCTTTCTGCAGGATCAGCAGGTCGGCGTTGTGATCGACCTTGTCGGTCTTGTTCAGCAGCAGCAGCCGCGGCTGATCGGTGGCGCCGATCTCGTCGAGCACCTGGTTGACGGTCCGCAGCTGACGCTGGCAGTGCGGGTCGGCCACGTCCAGCACGATCAGCAGCAGCTGGCTGTGGACCGCTTCTTCCAGCGTGGCCTTGAAGCTGGCCACCAGCAGGTGGGGCAGGTTGCGGACGAAGCCGACGGTGTCGCTGAGCATGACCCGGTCGCCGCCGCCCAGGTTCCACTCGCGCGTGCGGGTACCCAGGGTGGCGAAAAGCTTGTCTTCGGCCAGCACGCCGGCGTCGGTGAGGGTATTGAAAAGGGTGGACTTGCCGGCGTTGGTGTAGCCGACGATGCCGACGGTGAAGTGGCCCCTGTTGCGGGCTTCGACCTCGCGGGTCTTGCGTTCCTGCAGATTCTCGATCTCTTTACGCAGCAGGCTTTTTTTCCGCTGAACGATGCGGCGGTCGATCTCGAGCTGCTGCTCACCGGGGCCGCGCGTGCCGATGCCCGCCGGCGCGCCGCCGGCAATCCGTTCGAGGTGCGTCCACATCGCACGCAGACGCGGGTAGGTGTATTCGAGCTGGGCAACTTCGACCTGCAGCCGTGCCTCAACGGTCTGGGCCCGCGCGGCGAAGATGTCGAGGATGAGTTCGGAGCGATCGAGGATCTTGACCTCGCAGACCTTCTCGATGTTGCGGATCTGCGAGGGGCTCAGGTCGTTCTCGAAGATCACGCACTGGGCGTCGTGCAGCTTCACCAGCTCGGCCAGCTCGACGACCTTGCCCTTGCCGATGAAGCTCTTGACCGAGGGCTTCTGCCGCTTCTGCAGCATCTCGGCCACGGGCAGTGCGCCCGCGGTCCTGGCCAGCGAGCGCAGCTCGTCCAGCGGGTCGTGGGGGTTGACCTCCATGTCCGGGATGAGGCAGGCGACCAGCACCGTTCGTTCCTGCGCGACCGCGAGTTTTTCGCGTTGACCGGTTTCCATCGCGTGAGCGTAGCGGGATCGCGGCTCGGCGACTCATTGGAGTGCGGCCGACAGGCCGCATGGCCCACGCCCCGCGAAGCCGGGACGCGGAGGTGCCTTCTTGTCCGCGGCGGGGGGCGAGATCCCCAGGTTCCTCGGGACGCGGATCGTGAGAGACTGGCTTGGCGGGACAACCCCCGACACCGCCTGAAGGCGGTGGCACCCGACGGTTTCTCCTATCTCTGCGTCGGCCGCTCCCGGGGTTTGGGGGCGGAGCCCCCCAACCGGCCGGAAGGTCCGGTCGCCGGCCGCGGCGATCGGGGCGACCCGGACGGACCGCGGGGCCTTGCCCCGGGTCGCCGCCCCCGATACACTCCGCGATCCACTCGACCCAGAGCCACCCCCGCCCCGCGAGCCCCGCTATGCCACGTGTTTGTGAACTGACCGGCCGCCGGACCTCCACCGGCTTCAAATACACCCTCCGCGGCAAGAAGAAGTACCTCGGCGGCGTGGGTACGAAGATCACCGGCAAGACCAAGCGGACCTTCAAGCCCAACCTGCAGACGGTCAACGCCCTGCAGGAAAACGGCAGCGTGAAGCGCATGAAGGTGGCGGCCAAGGCCATCCGCAACGGCATGATCACCAAGCCGCTGAAGCGCAAATACGCCTACAACCCCGACGCGTAGACGCGACGCCGATCGGGTGGAGTCTGGTCGAGGCGGATTCGACCGGCGCCACGCGTAGCCTCTCGACGCACGGACGCGTCGAGGCCAAGGATTGAGTCACGGCCGACGACCCGCTTCGCGCGGGTTTTTTCGTGTGATCTTGTCGTGGGTGGGTTCCGGGATCGTCGCGATCGCGGTGGGGTTGCAGCAGGAGCCTTGGCGATGGCCTTTCAATCCAACAACGACCGCGACCGCGTGCTGGAGGCCACCGACCTGGTGGACCTGATTGGCAGCGACATCCCGCTGCAGCCCAAGGGGCGCGACTGGGTGGGCCGCTGCCCGTTTCACGACGACAGCAAGCCGTCGATGCGGGTGGTCCCCGAAAAACAGATCTACTGGTGCTTCCCCTGCGGGTCGGGGGGGTCGGCCTTCGACTGGATGATGAACTTCCACAAGATGGATTTCATCGAGGCGCTCAAAGCCCTGGCGGAGCGGGCCGGCGTGGAGCTGACGCCTTTCAAACCCGAGCGGGGCGGGGGCACGCCGCAGGACCCGGGCCAGCCCAGCGAACGCAAGCGTATAGCCGACGCCAACGGAAAAACCCACGCGTTTTTCCGCATGCTGCTGGGACACGACACCCACGGCGCCGAGGCGCGGGCCTACCTGGACCGCCGCGGCGTGACGGCGGAGATGATTGAGGCCTTTGAGCTGGGCTATGCCCCCGACGGCTGGGACGGGCTGGCGAAGACGATCGACGCCAAAGGCTGGGCGAAAAAAGACTTCGAGCTGGCGCAGGTCATCAAAGCCCGATCGCAGGGCGACGGGCACTTCGACTTCCTCCGGCACCGGCTGGTGTTTCCGATTCTGGACGCACTGGGGCGGCCGATCGCCTTCGGCGGCCGGGTGCTCCGCGACGAAGACGACCCCAAGTACCTCAACTCGCCCGAAACCCCGCTTTTCAACAAGTCGGCCACGCTGTACGGGCTGCACGCGGCCAAGAAGCCGATCATCGACTCTAAAACCGCGGTGATCGTGGAGGGCTACACCGACGTCATCGCCTGCCACCAGGCGGGGGCGACCAACGTGGTGGCGGCTTTGGGCACGGCCCTGACCGGTGAGCACGTGCGGACGCTGCGGCGCTACTGCGAGCAGGTCGTGCTGGTGATGGACGGCGACGCCGCGGGGCAGAAGGCTGCCGACCGGGCCGTGGAGGTTTTCCTGGCCGGCGATCTGGACGTGTCGATGGCGGTGCTGCCCGGCGGGCAGGACCCCGACGAGCTGCTGGCGGCCGGGGGCTTGGACGCCTGGAACGCGGTGCTGGCGGACGCTTGCGACGCCCTGGAGTTCGCCCACCGCCGCACGGCCGCCAGGATGGACGCGCAGGACACGCTGACCGGCCGCCAGCGGGTGGCGGAGGCGTTTCTGAATCAGGTGGTGGACCTGGGGCTGGCCCGGACCGGGCGGCTGCGGCGCTCGCTGGTGGTGGGGCGGCTGGCCAAGCTGCTGCGGATCGGAGAGGACGAGGTGGACGCGATCCTGCGTGAACGCAGTCCGCGTTCTTCTCGGAAGGTGGTTCATTCGCCGCCCCCGCAGGAGGTTCCGACCGATCATGGCGAGCCCTGGGGGCCCGATAGCGAGCCCCTTGATAGTGGTGATAATGATGAAAATTATGTTCACTCCGACATTGCGGCCCGTGGTTCCGGGTCTAAACTGAAGAAGGAACGGATCGCCGAACGGCGGTTCATCGCCGGGTTGGTGCGCTACAACGGCTTGTTTGCGACGACCCTGGACGATGGCCGCGGCCTCGATGAGGCCCTTGCGCCCGGCGACTTTGTGGATGCGAACCTCGGCCGCCTCTACCAGCGTGTGTACGACACGCTGGCGGAAGGGGGCGGCCTGACCGCTGCCGGGATGCTGACCGACCTGGCCGCCGAGGGTGACCTGCGTCTCTCGGCTGTGTTGGCCCAGGCTGTGCTCGAGCTGCCCGCGTCCGATGCCCCGCCCGCCCCGCACGAGCCCGCGAACCCCGCCCCCGCCCCGCCCCCCGCCGACCTGTTGGAGACCTGGCACGCCGCGCTGCAATCGATCCTGCTCCGCCACCGCGAGCGGCAGTACGAACAAGACCGCCGGGCGCTGAACGGCGTGTCGAACCCGACGGCCGGCGACGCGGCCGGGATCGATCCGGTCCGCCTCGCACAGCGGCTGGCCGAGTACCGCCGCAACCACCCGTCGCCCGCCCGCATGCCCCGTCCCAAACGCTGAACCCGTCTGATCCCCGCCCGCCCGCCCGCCCGCCACCCCCCGCCCGAACCCGGAGCCTCCCGCTTTGATGCTTGACCCGATCCATCCCGCCGTGATCGAACTGATCGAATCTGGCAAACGCCACGGCATCATCAGCATCGATCAGCTGATTGCGCTGCTGCCCGACGGCTACGTCGACCCCTTCAAGCTCGACGAGATGCTGGTGCACTTCGCCGGTTTGTCCATCACTCTGGTCGACCCCAAGCACATCCCCGCGCCGGCCCGGCCCAAGAACCGCGTGGCCGCGGGCACGGCCATCGGCAAGGTGGTGGACCCGATCGCGAAGATCAAGCCCACCGCCGCGGCCAAGGCCGAGGAGGAAGAGGGCAGCAAAACCGAAGAAGAAGTCGAGGCCGCCGACCTGCTGACCAAAGAGCAGGCCAAGGCCGAGATCGCCAAGGCGCTCAACGAATCCGGCCACAAACGCATCGACGACCCGGTGCGCATGTACCTCACCCAGATGGGTGAGATCAGCCTGCTGACACGCGACGAAGAGATCCGTCTGGCCAAGAAGATCGAGACCTGCCGGTACCTCTTCCGCCGTCTGGTGCTGCAGAACGACTACTCGATCAAGACCTGCGTCGAGACGCTGGAGATGGTGCACGAGGGCGACCTGCCGTTTGACCGCACCATGAAGATCAGCACCGCCGAGGAAGACGCCAAGGGCAAGATTGCCGCGCGGATCCCCAACAACCTCAAGACCATCAAGCGGCTGCTGGACCTCAACCGCACCGACTGGGAGACGCTCGAAAGCACCTCGCGGCCGACCAAGGCCGAGGCCGAGCGGGTGGCCGAGGTGATGAAGGTGCGACGCCGCAAGATGACCACGCTGGTGGAAGAGCTGAGCCTGCGCACCAGCAAGGTGCAGCCGATGCTCAAGAAGCTGCAGTCGATTGTGAAGAAAATGCAGGACCTGCAGAAGAACCTGGCCAAGGCCAAGGACTTCCCCGACCGCTACGACCCCGAAGACGTGATGGTCATGGGCGAGGAGCTCTCGGGCCTGCGCAGCCTGGTGCTGGCCGAGCCCGAGGAGCTCAAGCAGATGGTCGCCAACGTGATCACAATCTTCGACGAATACGAAGAGGCCAAGCGTGACCTCAGCGGCGGCAACCTGCGGCTGGTGGTCTCGATCGCCAAGAAGTATCGCAACCGCGGTCTGAGCTTTCTGGACATCATCCAGGAGGGCAACACCGGTCTGATGCGGGCCGTCGACAAGTACGAGTACAAGCGCGGCTACAAGTTCAGCACGTACGCGACGTGGTGGATCCGCCAGGCCATCACGCGGGCGATCGCGGACCATGCGCGGACCATCCGCATCCCGGTCCACATGATCGAGACGATGAGCAAGCTGCGCAACATCGCCAAGAACCTGCTGCAGGACCTGGGCCGCGAGCCGACCATCGAGGAGATCGCCGAAGCCGCCAGCATGCCCGTCGTCGAGGCCCGACGCGTGATGAAGATCAGCCGCCACCCCATCAGCCTGGACCGGCCGGTGGGCGAGAGCGAAGACTCTTACTTCGGCGACTTCATCGAAGACACGTCGGCGGCCAACCCCGCCAACGCCGCGACCAGCGACATGCTGCGGCAGCGCATCGAGCAGGTGCTCAAGACGCTGACCTACCGCGAGCGCGAGATCATCAAGCTGCGGTACGGCATCGGCGACGGCTACACCTACACGCTCGAAGAGGTGGGCCGGATTTTCAAGGTCACCCGCGAGCGCGTGCGGCAGGTCGAGGCCAAGGCCATCCGCAAGCTGCAGCACCCGGTGCGCAGCCGCAAGCTGGTGGGCTTCGTCGACGGCGACGACGAGCTGGAGTGACGATTCGGCGGAAACGCCCGGCGTGCCGGTGCGTGCTGCGCCGAGCCTGCGCACGCACCGGCACGCCGGGCGTCACAGCGGCGAATCGCACCGGGGGCGGCGACGGACGCGCGGCTCTCGACCGCGGTGCTTAGTGCATCCGCCGGTGGGCGACGGCGGGTGTCGCTCAACCCGTTGGCCGGGCCGCGGGCGGCACGACCGAGCCCCCGGCTGCGGAGAGTTGTCAGACTCCGCGACGGGGCGTTCTTAGGTCAACGCAGGCCCATTCGCGAAACGCAATGCACCAGAACCGGCGGACGGCACGCGGAGTGTGCCTGCTACGTTTGTCGCGCCGCGACGGCGGCCGCGCCGACGGGGGTGGGTCGGTGGACGCGGGCGGGTGCGGCGGTCCGCCGCCGCACCCGTCCGCGTCCACCGACTTTCCTCACGAGTAGGGCCGCTCAAGCGGCGCGGCGATCCTCTTGATGCGGCGTCCCCACCGACTCGACGCCGCCCTCCCCGATCGCGGCCAGCACCTTGCGCCGGTAGTCGTCGCGTGTCAGCCACCACGGCCGGCGGAGCAGCTGCTGCCACAACGCGCGGCGGTCGGCGTCGTGGCGTGACTCGCGGGCGGCGGCGGCGTAGATGCGGCGGCGCTCGTCGCAGCTGCGCCAAAGCATGTAGCGCTGGGCGGGGGGCAGCGGGCTGGCGTGACGCTCGGCGGCGTCGACAAACTCGCGGCCGCAGGCCACGCCGTGCACGGCGGTGAGGCTCTCCTGGTGGTCGCGGACGGCGGCGACGCGGGCGGGGATGACCGTGGGCGTCTCGCCGGCGGCCTGCAGGCGGCAGTGCATCTCGAAGGGGTAGCCCAGACGCAGCTGGCTGTCGAAGCCGCCGGCGGACTTGAGCACCGAGGTGCGGTAGAACGTGGCCGAGCCGCAGGCGGGGGCCCCGTCGCTCAGCAGCTGGCGGGCCAGGCTCTGGGGCGCGTCGGCCCGCAGCTCGCCCAGCACCTGGTCGTCCGCGTCGACGCGGTGGGCGTGCCCCACGCCCCAGCTGGCGTCGGCCATGGTCCTGGCCACGTCGTGCAGGGCGCAGGGCAGGTAGACGTCGTCGGCGTCGAGGATGCCGATGACATCGCCGGTGGCCCAGCTGACGGCGGTGTTGATCGCTTCGGCGGGTCCCGAGTCCCACATGCTCTGCCAGTGGGCCAGGTCTTCTTCGTAGGCGGCGATGATCTCCAGGCTCCCGTCGGTGGACCCGCCGTCCATGACGATCAGCTCAAGGTGGTCGTAGCCCTGGTCCAGCACCGAGCAGATGGCACGCTCGAGGTAGAGCCCCTGATTGAGGTTGGGGATGATGATGGTGATTCGCAGGGCGTCGGGGCCGGCGGGCGGTCTGGGCGTGGGCATCGGGAGGCCTTGAGGAAGGAAGGGGCGGGCGGTGGTGGGGCGGCGTCACCGTCACAGACGGCACAGACCGACCGCCGCGGTATCGACCGCCGGACCAGGGGCCTTGACCCGGCGGGCCCGGCAGGTTTCCGGACGCCGGGCCCGGCGGCGGCGGTGCGACGCGTGGGGTCCGGTAACCGGGGGGCAGAAAAGCGTGTGATCCGCGTTTCACCGAGACGCGGTTCAGATCAACCGGCCGGGGGGCGGGGGTGGGGCACCCATCTCGGACGTGCCGCCCCGGAGCATGGGGTGGACCGACTGCTGGCCGGTGGCCATCGAACCGGGTGTCGGGCCCGTGGCCTGGGACGCCGGCGATTGCACGGCCCCGAGCGGAGCGAGTGGCCCGCCGGGGCCCGGGGCGGCGGTGATACGCTGCAGGCGGAGGGCCTCGGGGCGTCGAGACTTCTTTTCCCGCCGCGAGACGCGGAGGGGAGCGGGGCTGAGCATCCCGCCGATGAGCAGCATTTGCAGCGCGAAGACCGGCAGCCTTTCCGCTTCGCCGGGCAGCGTGACGCAGCCGATGACCATCGCCAGCCCCAGGGCCAGCAGCAAACCGGCCTCGTGGATGTGACGCCGCCACAGCAGGGCGACGGCGCCGGCAACCGACGCCGCGAGCAGCAGGAAGTTGAGCATCACCCACCCGGAGGCGAGGGCCGCGGTGCCGGGCGTGGCGGGCGCAGTGCGCGGGGCGGTTTCGCCCAGCCAGGTCGCGGCGCCGCCGCTGGGGGTGTAGCCGAGCTTGAGCCGGGTGAAGGCGGCCTCGCCCGAGTGGCTGACCAGCGTCCGCAGCGCGCGGTCGTTGCCGAGCTGCAGATAGGCGTTGCCCTGCTCCCGCAGTCGCCAGCGGCTTTCATTATCGATCTGGGCGAACACGTTGTCGGCGGTGGCGTCGCCGCCATCGGGCAGGCGTTCCAGCATCGCCGCGTCGCGGATCTGCGGGTCGGTCGAGGGCGCTTCAAGGCTGCCCAGCACACCCATATAGCGCTCCAGGTCCGGGGCGCGGGTGAGGGTGGCGCCCAGGCCCGCGTTGGCGTTGCGGAACATCCACAACGCGGGCGGGGCCGCGGCGCCCAGCATCATGGCCCCGGCGATCACCAGCGACTGCATGCGGCGGCCGCTGAGCATCAGCCACAGGGCCACCAGCGGCGCGGCCCAGATGAGCAGGGGGTTGAAAAGCGACGACAGGCCGAGCGAGAGCCCGCCGGCCGAGGCGATCAGCGGTTCGGAATCCTCCCGTGTGGCCACGGCCCACAGGCCCAGCATCAGCAGGGCCACGGCGATGACGCCGCCGCTGAGCGCGGCGGGGGCTACGATCAGGGCGGGGTGCAGGGCGGTCAGGGCCGCAACCAGCAGCGCGGGGGTTTTGCGTCCGATAAGCAGGAGCCCCACGCGGTAGGCGACCAGGGTGGTGCCCACGGCGATCCCGCACTGCAGCAGCAGCAGCCACCGCAGATCAAGGCCCGTCTTGACGAAGGCCGCCAGCACGGCGGGGTAGCCCGGGGCGTGGTAGGCGTCGGCGTAAAGGTCCGAGCCGGCGAGCGGGCGACGCTCGTTGCGGGCGGTGCGGACGGCCTCGACCGCCGCGAAGCGGCTGCCCTCGGGATACGCGGTGACGCCGTAGCGGAACTCGCTGGCCAGACCCTCGGCCAGCCGGAGCTCGATCGGCGTGGACGGCGTGTACGCGGCCTCTAAGTCGGTGGCGGGGCCCATGCCCAGCACCATCAACCGCAGAAAGAGCGCGACTGCGGCCACGATGCCCACGTAAGCCGCGAACGATTCGTTGGCCTGGGCCGGAGCGGTCCGTTCGCCGGTCAGCGGCCGCGGCGGGGCGGACGCCGCGGGTGGCGGATTGCCGCCGTGCCACTGCACGCCCGGGACACCGCGCTTAAGATCGGCCTGCTCTTCGGGTTCAGAAAAAAGCCTCTGCAAAACGTGAAACCTCCACCGACCGCCGGGCCGAGCCGCCGGGCCCGGGTTCTGTGGCGTCGTTTTCGGCGCATCGGCATGATGACCCGGGGTCTTGAGGGAGCGGCCCGGGCGACACCACCCCGGTGCGGGGCGTCCGATAACGCCCCTGCGGGTGCGGCGGCTGGCCGCGTTGGCCTCATTCGGGCGGGCGGGCCGGTCGGCGCCGGCCAGCCGGGGAGCGGGGGACCGGTCGTGCCGCTCTGGCGGGAAAAGGGGTGCGGGGCTACGCTCGGGGGCGGGGGGGATGTCCCGGCCCGGAGATCCAGCCCATGAAGATCAAAGTCCGGCGAGAACCCACCGGGGGGCACGCGCTGCTGCTGGTGGTGGCGGTGACCGCCGTGGGGCTGCTGCTCCGGCTGCTGTGGCTCGGTGACGGGGGGTTGGGCTACTACGAGTTGATTCTGGCCCGGCTGGCCACCGAGGACCCCGGCGGGTTCTGGGGTCAGATCGAGTCCGGGCGGCCGCCGCTGTATCCCGCTTTGATCTGGTGCTGGGCCCAGGTGTTCGGGGTGTCTCCGCTGGCGCTGCGGCTGCCGTCGGCTTTTTTCAGCGCAGCGGCGGTGCCGATGGTCTTTCTGGCGGGCCGCCGCCTCTTCGACGGCCGGGTGGGCATCCTGGCCGCGGTGCTGATGGCGGTGTCGCCTTTCCAGATCGAGTTTGCACAGCTGCACCGCTATTACGCCCTGATGGTGCTGCTGGGCGTGACCAGCGTGTGGACCCTGCTGCGGGCGTTGGGGGTGGGCGAGGGGGGCGACGCGGGCGGCCGCCCCCGGGACTGGGTGGCTTACGTGGTGGTGTCGACCCTGCTGTTTTACACCCAGCCGATGGCGATCTTTACCCTGGCGGCGGTGGCCGCGGTGATGGGGGTGATGACGGTGCGCGGGGGGCTGCGTCACCGGCAGCAGGCCCGGTTCTGGGGTGCGCAGATCGCCATCGTGGCCCTCGCCGTGCCGTGGCTGGTGCTTCCGGTGGTCGAGGTGGTACGCAACGCGCCGCCGGCCACGTCGGGCGGTGGCGACCGGGTCCCTTGGCTGATGCCGCCGCCGTGGTACGCGCTGTTGCGCGGGCCGTTCAACTTTCTGGTGCTGGGGGTCCAGCACGTGGGCCCGGCGGCCACGTCCGTGGCATCGGCCCTGGTCGCCGCCGGCGCCCTGGGGACCGTGCTCCGAGGCGGGCCGCTGCGGAACGGGCAGGGGGGGTTTGCCGGCCTCTGGGGTCTGCGGCGGTGGGTCGGCGACCTGCGGCAACGCGTGGTCGCGGGCTGGTGGGAGCGCGAGCGTTCCTGGGGTCTGGTGGCGGGGTGGGCCCTGGGACCCTTGGCGCTGGGGCTGGCGGTGTCGTGGACCATGAAGCCCGTCTACCGCGACCACTACTTCATGCCGGCGGCCCCGGGGCTCTACGTGGCCATCGCCGTGTTGCTGGTGGCGGCCCGCAAAGCGGTCCCGCTGCGGGCCAGCTTCCTGGCGCTGGTGGTGGTGATGGGCGGGGCGGTGGCCAGCTATTTTCGCGACGGGTACCGGGCGGCGTGGCCCGAGGCCGCAGCCTGGATGGATGCCCGGCGGCAGGCGGGTGACGCGATCGATTTTGCCTCGGAACGGGGGCTGATCTCAGAGGCCGAGCACCTGCGCGACAACTGGGGGTGGTACGCCGCCGACGCCTCGGAGGCCGGCCGGGTCCTGCCGGGGCCGATTGATGCCGATCCGGACCGGCTCGGGGCCACCCTGCGGGAGCGGTGCGGTGACGCTCCGGGGCTGTGGGTGGTGGTCCGGCGGGGTGAGACTCGCGAAAACCCGTGGTTCACGGCCTTTATGGAACATCCTGTGGGATGGGTGGCGGTCACCGACCACGAGACCTTCGGCGATCTGGTCGTGATGCGGGTCAGGCGTCACTACCCGACCTCTGCCTCCCTGTCACCCGGGTAAATTAGTTGACCCCGTCGAGCGGGGGGCTACCTTTCCCGCGGCGGAGAGACGCTTCAGGACGGGAGAGACCGCCAGAGCGGCCGCCGAACGACCGATGTGGTACGCGGCCGCCGCGTAACCCCGGGCGTTCTGTCGGGACCGCCCGCGACCTTAATACGCTGATTTTGTAAGGATTCTACCTGTGAGGGAAGACTTGAACGACCAACTGATGCCAGCACCCGCGACCCCTCCCCAGGCCCCCGCGCCGCCCCCGACACCGGCCCCGCCGCCGTCGCTGCTTGAACTTGCGGGCAAGCACAAGCGTACGCTGCTGTCTTGCCTGGGCATCGCGCTGCTGCTGGGCCTGCTCGCGCAGCTGCTGCTGCCCCCGACTTTCGAGAGCAACGCACAGATCTACGTGCAGAAGAGCGACATCAACACGTCCGCGCCGTCGCTGACCGGGGCCGCGGGCCTGCCGTCGACGCACGCCGCGTGGCTGGTGACCACCCCCGTGCTCAAGGCCGCGCTCGCCAGCGAGTCGGTCCGCGACCTGCCGTCGATCAAGCGGCTGGGCGACCGCGCGCTGGAGCACATGGACAAGAAGCTGCGGACCAGCTTTGCGCGGGTGGGCGAGACCGTGTCGGTCACCTACCGCTCGCGGTCGCGTGAAGACTCGGCCACGGTGCTGCGGGCGGTCATAGACGCCTACCTCGAGCAGTTGCGAACCGACCGTGGTGCGCTGCCCGCCGAGGCCGGCGACGCCACCCCGCGGATGATGGACGAGCGGATGGTGGCCGACCGGTTGACCGAGCTTGCCACCCGTCAGGCCGAGGCCAACGCCGAGGCCCGGCGGGCCGCCACCCGGCTGACGCAGGCCGACGCCGTGGGCGACGACGCGCTCGCGCTGGCCACGCTGGTCGACGCCAGCGGTGCGGACAGCGAGCGTCTGGGTGCGGCCGAACTGACCTACCTCAAGGCCGAACTGAAGAAGCTGGGGCAGCAACTTGAGAGCATGCCCGCGGGATGGGGTCCCGAGCACTCCATCCGTGGCCCGATCCAGCGGCGGGCCGACGCGATGCAGCACGAGGTCGATGCGCTCGACGGCGAAGTGGCGGGAGCCATGCGGGCCGCCCTCGAGCGCAGCCACGCCGCGGCCGAACGCCGCGCCCGCGAACTTGGCGACGAGATTGCCGGGACGCAGGCCACCGCGGCCCGGGTCGCCCAGCTGCCGGTAAAGGTCATTCAGTGGCCCGAGGTGCCCCGCAAGAAGGTGGCCCCCAAGGTAGAGCAGACCCTGGGCATCGCGGCCTTCGGCGGCCTCGGCCTCGGGCTGATGCTGATGCTCCGCCGGGAACTTCAAGACCGGCCGTCGGACGCCCCGGCCTACGTCGCCCCCGCCCCCGCGCTGAGCTACGGCGCGGCCAGCCCCGTGGCCAGCCCGGTGGCCCCCCGCGCCCTGCTCGCCGCCGAGGCGATGGAAGACTCCACCGCCGACCGGGGCACGCCGATGCTCGGCCAGATGCCCGAGGTCAGCCGGCCCTCGGGCGCCGCGGCCACCGGCTCTGACCTCAACGACCCCGCGTCGTCGATCCACCAGATCCGAGCGGTGCTGCAGGTCCAGGCCACGGCCACGGGCACCCGCGCCTTTGCTTTCACCAGCCCCCGACGCGGCGCCGGCAAAACCAGCGTCGCCCTCGGCGTGGCGTCCTCGCTCGCGTTGTCCGGCACCCGGACCCTGGTGGTCGACTGCGACCTCGCCGGGCGGATCTCGCGAAGCCGCGGCGACACCGGCGACCCCGCCGACGCGCAAGGCCCGGCGGAAAGCGGAGACGATTCGGCGGACCTCGGGGACGCCCGTGCGGACGGGAGCGGCCAAGGGCGCCACGCCGCCCCGCACGGGATCACCGGCATGATCGACGGCAAGTCGCTCGCCGAGTGTGTGGTGGCCTCGACCACCGAGGGGCTGTCGCTTCTCCCCGCCGTCAACCCGCAGTCCGCGCACATCAGCAAGATGTCCGACGCGTTCATCCGCCGCGTGATCGACGCCTCGCGGGCCGATTACGACATCATCATCTTCGACACCGGCCCGGTGCCCGGCAGCGTCGAGGCGCTGCTCGTCGCCAGCCAGTGCGACGGCGTCGTCGTCGTGGTGAAACAGGGCGAAGACCGCAAGATGCTGGACCGCACGATGTCCTACCTCAAGGTGGTGGGCGCCAAGGTCACCGGCACCGTCTTCAACCGCGTCGCCGCTCCCGGCGACGAGACGGCCGCCCTCGCAACGACGTCGCGTCCCGGCGGCGCGCCGCTGGGGTCGGGCATCCTGGCCGCGGCGGTGTTCTCCGATGCCGAGTCGGACTTTGCCAGCGAGGACTTCGAGCTGAAAGAAACCAGCGACTTCGACGGCGAACTCGCGGACGTTTTCGGCACGGTGGGCGGCGCGGACGCAGACGACGACAACGCGTCGGACAAAGCCTGACACCGAACGCGGAGCGTCTTGACGCCGGCCCCACGTGTCGCACACTGCGAAACGCGGGGCCGGTTTTCGTGGCCTTCTTCGTGAACTCACCCCACGTCGAAACCAGTGTTCCGGACCCCTGTTTGTCCATACAGGAGCCAAGCTTTCTCGAAGCCCCCACGGAACACGACCATGACCACTTCAACCGCCACCGATTCACCTGCCACCCCCGAGTTCACACGCTGGACCGCCCGGTGCAAAGCTGCCGTCGTCCTGGACCTGATCAAGGGCAAGACCACGGTGTCGGAAGCCGCTCGCACCTGCGACCAGACCGTGGCCGAGATCCAGACCTGGTGAGACGACTTGCTCTCCGGCGGCGTCGAGGACGGTTGGTGCAGCTTCGTGCCAGTCGTCGACTGCTGCACGCGCGAGCTGCTCGGGTGGGAGTTGGATCGCACGGGACGAGCGGCCACCGCTCAGCGGGCGCTGGAAGCAGCGTTGCTCAAGCGTTTCGGAACAACGCGAGGCGCACCCGAGGGGATGGTGGTGCGGCACGACAACGGCCTGGTGTTCGGCTCGAAGCTGTACCGGGCCACGGCCAAGGACGACGGGTTGGCCCAAGAGTTCATCACGCCCTGCACCCCCGAGGAAAACGGGCTGTGTGAGCGTTTGATCCGCACGTTCAAGGAAGAGTGTGCTTGGCGGCACCGCTTCGCCTCGCTGGAGCAGGCGCAGCGCGCCATCGGCAAGTGGATTGAGCACGACACACATCAACGCCCGCATTCGGCCCACCCACACAAAACGCCCGCAGGATTTCATGCGGCCCTCGCAAGAAGGCGGGCCGCATGAAATCCTGCCGGGAGAAGCGATCAAGGTTGTATGAATACCGCGGGCGCACCACAGGATCTTGATCCCGGTTGATCAGAGCCGGGGGCCGCCGCCCCCCCCGGCGCCGCGGCACTACGCGCCGGGCGGGTCGGTCTCAAAGTTATCGAACACCCCGGCGTTGGTCGTTGCCCGCGCCGGCCCGGCGGGCTTGTTGATGCGTCCACCGAGCTGATCGAGGACACGCTGCAGGCAAGACCAGTCGCGCGGCGTCTCAAACTCCCAGGAGTGCCCCCACAGGTGGAAGCAGCCGCGGTGAGCGACCGCCTCGTCGAACATCCGCATGGCGTGGTCGGACCAGTGGCCGTTGAGGCCGTGCTTGAGCAGACGCCAGGCGTTGCCCAAGGCCCGCCTCTTCAACACGTTGCGGATCATGCCCGAGACCGCATAGTCGCGCGCGTGCAGCGAGGTGGGCATCTCGCCGAGCTGCCCGCAGCCCGTCGGCCGCGGCAGGTCTTTCGACCACAGCTCCACGGTGCGGAACCCCTCGAACCCGGCCTCGGCGATCATCGCAACGTGGGCGTCGTTGAACCACCCGAGGGGTGGGCAGAACAGGCGGCAGGGCCGGCCGGTCACCTCTTCGACCCAGCGTTTGCTCTCGACGATCTGCCGCCGGGCCTCGTCGTCGTCCACCGTGGTCAGCGGCGTGTGGTCCAGGGTGTGGGCCCCGATCTCGAAGCCGCGGTCGGCCAGGCCCCGGATCTGGTCTTCGGTGACCACCGGCCGCCCGTCCAGCTTGTCTTCGCGCGGGATATAGAACGTGCCCGGCACGCCGCTGGCTTCCAGCAGGTCGGCCAGGCGCAGGTCAAGCGGGTGGCCGTCGTCCCAACTCGTGGTCAAAAGGGCGTGGTCGGCGGTCGGGTTGGTGGCGTCGGGCCGGTCGTCACACATGGTTTAGTCTTCTCGTATCGAAAACTCGGGGCCGCGCAGCAGGTGCGGGTGGGTGACGTACAGGCGGGCGGCGCCCACGCCCACGCCGATGATCGTCCAGTACCAGATTCCGCCCATGGGCCCTTCGAAGTAGACATCGAAGGCGGCGTTGAACATCAGCCCCGCCCAGTAGGCCAGCAGAAAGGCGAAGAACATGGCCCAGCCGCCGTCGCCGGCCAGCCGGGCCCGCACGTAGCCGTTCGTCACCGCGTAGAGCCAGGCCATCTGCACCAGGCACCACAGCGCGAAGCCCGGCACGCCGGCGCGGGCCAGGAAGGTCAGGTGGCCGTTGTGGGGCGAGCGCAGGCCGTCGTCTTCGAGTTCCACCTGGAAGCCGTCGGAGTTTGCGAGGTTGATACCAAAGCCCTTGCCGGTCCAGAAGTATTCGCCGAAAAAGGTGTAATCGACGATCGACTTCCACCAGTTAAGCCGCCACTCTTTGGTGTCGTCCAGGTCGCCGGCGGTGGCGTCGTCGCTGACCACCGACACCAGGTTGGTGACGAGCTGCTGGGCCGAAAAACTGCGTTCGCGGCCGGGGATTTGGATCTCCAGGTTGACCAGCGCGGCCAGGGTCACCAGGATCAGGACCGCGGCCATCAGTCGGACGGCCCAGCGGCTGGTGGGTCGGAAACAGAACGCGATCCCGCTCATCAGAATGAACGCCACCAGCCCGCTGCGGGTGATGGCGCCCGTGGCGGCCAGCAGCACACACATCAAGACGGTGAAGTACCACCGGCTCATCCGCGAGAGCCCCAGAATGGTCAGGGCGGCGATGGCTCCCAGATGAACGGGCATGTCCCCGGCCTTCAGGTCGATGATCGACACGTGACCGGCCCAGGGGATCTTGGGCAGCGAGTTCCCGCCAACCATGCCGACCAGCCAGATGACCGGCATCATCAAGAGGAAAACCCGCAGGAAGCGGCGGAACGCCCTCAGCAACGCGGGCAGAAGCTCAGGCTGACTCAGCAGGGCGCCGCAGACCAGGATCGCGAGCACGCCGTACCCCCCGAGCACGCTGTCTCTCACCGCGTCGAACTTGTACTCCTGCAGGTAAGGCAGCGTGCGGGCGATGGTCAGCCCGATCAACAGGGTGATGGCCAGGCAGGTGGGGCGGGCGAGGGCGGCGACGGCGCCAGGCATCAGCAGGAACACCCCGCAGCCGATCAGCACCGCAAGCTCGCTGATGAACAGCGGCGGAGCTCCGATGTAGGCAAACGACCGCCCAAAGAGCGCCAGCCCCGCAAGTACGAAGCAGAGCAGCGCCATCCAGCGCGACCCGGCGGTGACCGCGACCGGGGCCGGCGCACCGGCGTCGGGCGCGGGTGCCCAACCCGCGGGCGCGGGGGTGGACGCGGGGGTGGGCGCGGGGGTCGGCGCTTGCGTCGGCGCGCGGCTTGGCGTGTGGGTCGGCGCGGTGGGCATGGCGGTGGGCGGCGGGGGCGCATCGGACGAAATCCCCCCCCTGAGTATGCGGCACGCTCAGGAAGGGGCCAGCGGAAACTGCTCGGCTTCGCCACGCGGCCGTCCGGTTGCGCCGGCGGGGTCGGGTGGGGGGGGCGTGGTCTCGGCCGGCAGCGACTGGGCCCGGATAATCTTGCCCCCGATCGCCGCCAGCGTGGCCACATGGGCGGTGTAACCGACGAGGATGGCGATGACCGCCCCCTTCACCCCGCCCCACCAGACCAGCGGGGCAAACGACACCGCCAGCACCGTCGCGGCGACCACCGAACCCCAGAACAGGCGGTCGGGCCGCTCGGCGGCCCGCAGCTGCGAGTGCAACACCGCGTCGATCGCGTTGATCACCGGGATCAGCCCGACCAGCCACATCAGGCCGGCGTATTCAACGAACTTCCCGTCGTAGATGGTCTCGATCAGTGCTTCCCCTTGGTAGACCAGCACCGGCAGGCACAGCAGCGGCGGGATGACCAGCAGCAGCCCCACCTTGAGGCTGATCGCGCCGAAGGCCGGGCTGTGGCGGGCCCGGACCATCACCGGCAGCGCCAGCGTCGAAAAAGCCCACACGAACAGCGTCAGCGGCATGGCGAAGTTCAGCACCGCCTTGAGCGCCCCGCTGGCGGTCAGGGCCGCCACGCCCTGGTTCTGGGTGGCCAGCAGCAGCGGCAACGCGACGTAGGGCAGCTGCTCGGGCACGTAGCGGGTCAGGTTGGTGGGCAGGGCCCACTTGCCGTAGCGTAAGTGATCACTCAGGATCTCGGCGTAGCCGCGTCGTTCGAACGCCGCCCGCAGGTCGATGCCCAGCGCCGCCACCATGTAGGCGATCGACACGGCACTGCCGATGCCCATGGTCAGGATCGCCGTGACGATCGTCAGCCGGTCGGTGGCGTGCAGCGACAGAAGCAGCCCCAGCACCAGCACGAAGTAGATCAGGCCGCCGATCGCCGCCGGGCGCGGGTTCGAGTCGAGGTAGCTCGCGTTGCGCAGGTTCCAGACCATCAGCTGGATCGGCTGGATCAGGCCCAGGCACAGCAGTGCGAGCGCGAGCTGGGTCTCGCCCCAGGCCAGGCACCCTGCGGCCGCCGCGGCCAGCAGCACCCCGCCCGCGGCGGTAATCGCCAGGTGCAGGCCGGTCAGCTTGCCCAGATAAGTCCGACGCGTCTCGTAGTACTTGCCGCTGCCGAAAACCATCATCGGCTCGATGACGATCGACGAGACGAAGACACCCACCAGCAAGAAACACGCGAAGCCGGTGGCAAAAGCGCCCACCACGCGTTCGTCCAGCCACCGGGTGAGCCCGACCATGACCAGGAAGTTCGCCCCGGCGAACAGCATCTGGTCGAGCAGCGCCCAGACGCCCTTCTTGGCCCAGCGCGACCTCCCGCCGCCCTCTGGTGGGTGGGGCGGGCCGGTCGATCCGGATCCGGGCGTCGTCGTCGGGGGGGCGTCGCTCATGGTCCAGAAATTGAAACGCGCGGTCGGCCGACCGTCAGCGTCCCCGAACCATTCGTCGCAGGTAGAGCGCGATAAAGACGCTGTTGGTGACGAAGTAACGCTTCCACAGCCGGCGCGGCTCTTTGATCAGACGGTAGAGCCACTCCAGCCCGCGGTCCTGCATCCACGGCGGCGCCTGGCTGACGGCCCCGGCGTGAAAATCAAAGGCCGCCCCCACGCACATCTGCACCGCTCGGATGGTGTCTCTTTGCTCGTGAGCGAAGATTTCCTGCTTGGGACAGCCGATGCCCAGGAAGCAAACCCCCGCGCCGCTGTCGTTGATCCGCGTGACCGCGGCGGCTTTCTCCGCGTCGCTCAGGGCGCGGAAGGGCGGCGACTCGGAGCCCGAAATCTGAAGCTTCGGGATGTCGCGCGTCAGGTTCTGGATCAGCGTTGCAAGGATCTCCTCGGTGCCGCCGTAAAGGTAGATCGACACGCCCTCGGCTGCGCAGCGTTCGCAGACGTTGAGCATGGCGGTGGGGCCGTAGGTACGCTCCACCAGGCCCGCCTGGTGGAAGCGGTTCATGGCCCACCGCATCGGCTGGCCGTCGCAGGCCGCCAGGTCGAAGTCGTTCATCCGCCGGCCGTGATCCTTGTCGCGAACGGCGGTGACCAGGCTGTGGACCGCCATGAAGTCGACGATCGCGGGGCGTTTGGCGTGGACCCAGCGCATGATCTGATCGACCACCTCGCCGGGCTCGGCGTTGCTGACGCCGATCCCGAACAGGTCGTGCTTGACCGGGGCGTCGGGGGTGGGCTTGGACGGGGCCGGGACGGGGGGGGCGAGGGTGGTCATGGGGGATGGCTCACGGCACGCGGCGGTGGCCGCGGGACTGGGACACTACAGGAAGCCACGCGGCGGCCGCAAGGCAAGCATTTCGGTAGGGAATCCGACAGAAACGGGATCAGCAGGCGCCACGCTGCTTCAGCACCGCCGGGACCGTGTGCAGAAGGATTTTCATGTCGTGCTGGAAGGTGCGGCGGCCGCTGTACCGCAGGTCCATCCGCATCCACTGATCGAACGTGACTCCCTGGCGTCCCCAGACCTGCCAGATGCACGTCAGCCCCGGCGTGACTTCCAGGCGGCGACGCTGCCAAGGGCTGCAGGCGTCCGACTCGACCAGCGGCAGCGGGCGGGGGCCCACCAGCGTCATATTTCCCCGCAGGATATTCACCAGCTGGGGCAGCTCGTCGACGCTGGTTTTCCGCAACAGCTTGCCCACCCGGGTCACCCGGGGGTCAGACTTCATCTTGAACGCGGGTCCGTCCAGCTCGTTGGTGCCCAGCACCTCGTCGCGTCGGCGTTCGGCGTCGGCGCTCATGGTGCGGAACTTCCAGATGCCAAACGGCACGTTGCCCAGGCCCGCCCGCTGCTGCTTGAAGATGACCGGCCCGCGGGAATCGAGCTTGATGGCCACCGCCGCCGCGATCATGAGCGGGGACGCCAGCACCAGACCGGTGCCGGCCACCGCGATGTCGGTGGCCCGCTTCCACCAGGGCAGCCGGCGGGCAAAGACGGACTCCGCGGTGGCAGACACGACCCGCGGCGGGCTCGTGGACTCGGCCACCTCGCCGATCCGCTCCAGCGGCTCCGGAGGCTCTGCGCCCGACCAGGCCGCCGGGTGATGGGCCGCGTGGTCGTCGCGTCGCTGGCCCCGAGGTGGGTCGCGATCATCGCGGTCAGTCTCGGTGCCGTACTGGTAGATCGCGAACGAGGTCGCCACGCCACGATGTTTCAAGAGGTAGTCGTGGACCGAGCGCGCAAAGCGGGCCGCGCCCGGCGACCCGGTGTCGGGGAGCACGGCGAACCCGGTGCGCTTGTCAAACCAGCCGACATCGTCGGTGATCCGGCATCGCTGACGGAGTGTCTCCACGATGCTCAGCTCGGCAGAACGACGCCCCGACGGCCCCCCGTCGTAGCCCATCAGCACCAGGGACAGGGTGCGCCCGGTGCGATCGGCCCGCACGCGTTCACGCTCAAGCACGCGGTTGAGATGCCGGGCGCGATCGACGGAATTGGGCTCAAACGCAGGTGCGGGCGATTTGTTCAGAGAGGGTTTGTGCCAGCGGCGCATCATGGTCGTCTCCTCGCAGATTCCGTTCTGTCCCCCCGGAACCGTTTGATCGATCCGCGAGGGCCACCCCAAGTGACCCAACGCGTACCACCCCCTGCGGTGAGGACCCGGCAGCCGCCGGGGCAGAACGATCGAATCCCAGCCCCCGGGGGGGGGAAATCGTTCTCCAGTCCGTGCCTTCGACATGAAAGGCTCGTGCTGTCTATCCGACCCACCTGTCCCGACTCGCCCGTCCTGGCCGAGTCGATGTGATGTGGTCCCGGTCCCACACCCTTGCGGCGTGGCGATTTCTCGTCCCGGGACCCCGATAAGGGTAACAGCAATCGACGTGGATTCAACCCGGCGTGTGCCGCTTTGGAAACTTAGGGTAAACCCGTGTTCTCAGGGTCGGGTGGTGCCGGCCTCCAGCCCCGACCAGGCGTGGCGCAACCGGTTTGCAATCTCGTCAACGCCGGAGTCGGTCAGCAGCGGGTGCAGCGGCAGCGTGACCTCGCGGGGTGATATGGACTGGGTCCGGGGCAGCTGGATCTCGCCCACGAGCCCGCGGTAGTGGCTGAACTGATGCACCGGTGGGTAGTGGTGGGTGGTTTGCACCCCGCGGGCGGTGAGGGCCTCCCGGAGCGGGGACTGCAGGGCCGCATCGTCCAGAATCACCGCAAACACGTGGTGCGCGCTGTCGGTCAGCCGGCCGGCGAAGGGCACGGTCAGCGGAAGCCCGGCCTCCGCCAGTCGCTCGCGGTAGCGGGCGACGCGGCCGCGGCGTTCGGCGTTGTTGGCGTCCAGCTTCCGCAGCTGAATCAGCCCCAGGGCCGCGGTCAGCTCGGTGCCTCGGTAGTTGTAGCCCAGCTGCACCACGTCGTAGCCCTGGGCCCGGCCGCTGGCCTTGTCCCAGCTGGTCTTGGTCATGCCGTGGCTGCGGGCCAGCCGCACATTCTTCGCCAGGTCTTCGTCGCGGCTGACCACCATGCCGCCCTCGCCGGTCACCAGGTTTTTATTGGCGAAGAACGAGAAGCAGCCCGCGTGGCCGATGGTGCCCAGCTTCTTTCCGCGGTGGGGCGACCCGTCGGAACCCTCGTACGTCGCTCCGATCCCGTGGCAGGCGTCTTCCACGACCGCAAAGCCGTGCGTGTCGGACAACGCCATCAGACGGTCCATATCCACGCCGAACCCGCACATGTGCACCGCGACGACGGCCTTGGTGTGTGTCGTGATCTTCGCCGCCAGGTCGTCCACGTCCAGGTTCAGGTCGTGCGGCCCGCAGATGTCCACGAACACCGGCGTGGCCCCGCAGTAGAGGATGGCGTTGGCGCTGGCCACAAAGGTGTAGCTGGGCACCAGCACCTCGTCGCCCGGGCCCACGCCCACCGCGGCCAGGGCCAGGTGCAGGGCCGCGGTGCAGTTGGCCACCGATACCGCGTGCACCGGGCCGGACGCCGAAGTGGTCATGTGTTTGGCAAACGCGTCTTCAAACTCCGCGGTGCGCGGGCCAACCGACAGCCACTTGCTGCGGACGACGTCGGCCACGGCCTGGGCTTCTTCCTCGCCCAGGTCGCAGTCAGAAACGAGATATTCGGGGCGTTCGGGCATGGGGGGGTCTCTAGTGTCAGAGGACGCTTAGCAGGTGTTAGGTGTGAGGTCCTAGGTGTTAGGAAAGGCAAAGCAATCGCTTGGCGAGCATGTCGCGGATTGCAGCTCCCAATGAGAGTGAGGCTTCCGCGGTGACTAGGTGTCCCAGACCTAATCCCTGGGACCCAGCACCTGACACCTCGCCGGCAGCGCTCTGCGGCGCGGTAATCTCTGTCACGCCGCGTTACCAAACGAATCAGTTGCGGTAGCGAGGCTCCATCGGGTCGGTCCACACGCCGTTGTTCAGGCAGTCGCGGACCTCCTGGATCCCGTCCTCGATCGACCAGTCGGGCGTGAAGCCCAGCTGGTTCTTGACTTTGGCGAAGTCCACCCGGTAGCTGCGCGGGTCCTCGTTCTTCTTCACGTACTCGATCTTCGTGCCGGGCAGGTGCTTCTCCACGCCCTCTCCCAGCTGCTGCTTGGTCACGTTGTTGCCGTCGCCGCCGACGTTGAAGACCTCGCCGTCGACCTTCGCGCGGTCGGCTTCCAGCACCGTGCGGATCGCCTTGGCGATGTCGTTGATGTGCACGAACGGCCGCCAGAACTGCTCGCCGTAGATCGTGACCTTGCCGGTGCGGTGGCCTTCGAGGGTGAAGTCGCTCACCAGCAGGTCGAAGCGCATGCGGGCCGACACGCCGAAGGCGGTCGAGAGCCGCAGCACGGTGGGGATCAGCGTGTCGCTGGCCGCGGCCAGGGTCAGCTTCTCGACGGCGACCTTGGTCTCGCTGTACACGCTGATGGGGTTCAGCGTGCCGTCCTCGGCCACGGGCTTGCTCGTGTCGGCCACGCCGTAGTTGCTGCAGGTGCTGGCGAAGACGAAGTGCTTGACCCCGTGCTTTTTCGCGGCCGCCAGGGCGTTTTCGGCGCCGCCCACGTTGACCTTGCGGGTGTGGTCCGGGTCGCGGTTGCAGGCGGGCTCGCCCACGATCGAGGCCAGCACCACCACCGCGTCGTGGCCTTCGGTCACCGCGTCCACCGCAGCGGCGTCGGTCACGTCGCCCTTGACCAGCTTGAAGCCGGGGTGGGTCATCCACGGCACCATCGACTCGGCGCCGAAAAGCATGAGGTCGAACACGGTGACTTCGTGACCGCTCTGCAGCAGGTCGCGGACGAGGGCGGATCCGACGTATCCGGCGCCGCCGAGGGCTAAAACTTTCATCTTTCTCGATTCCTTGGGGTTGGGTAGGGGTGGGTAGGAGGTGAGTTTCTGCGGGAGGGCGAACCTTCCGGTGAGCCGGTGTCGCATGGCACGTCGGCTCACCGGAAGGTTCGCCCTCCCGGTACTGGGACGCCGCCCGTCAGGACGGGCGTCCGCAAGAACGTGAACCGCTACAGGTTCTTCCGGTGCTCGGGCGTGCCCGAATCGACTTCTTCGGGCAAAAACTGCGCCCGCATCGCCTCGAACTGCTCGGTGGCCTTGCCGTAGTCCTCGGGCCGGCCGATGTCCAGCCACGTGTGGTCGCCGCGGTAGACCTCGACGCGGCCGTCGCCGTCGATCAGGCGGTGCACCAGCGAGGGCAGGTCCATGTAGATGTCCGCGTCGAAGGTGTCGAGCACCCCGCGGTTGAACACGTACACCCCCATCGACACCTCGTAGGGCAGGCGGGGCTTCTCGCGGTAGCCGGTGACGTTACGCGACCGCCGGTCGTCGCCGCCCGACTCCGACGCCGGGGTGGTCTCGATCACGCCCAGGTCGATCTTCGCCTCGACCTTGTGACAGGCGATGGTCAGGTCGGCGCTGCCGGCCTCGTGCTGGTGCAGCAGCTCGCGGTAGTCCAGCGTCGTCAGCACGTCGCCGTTCATCACCAGGAAACGCTCGGGCAGGTTGTCGATCAGCTTCAGCGGGGCCACCGTGCCCAGCGGTTTTTCTTCACGGGAGTAATCGATGGTCAGGCCCCACTTGCTGCCGTCGCCGAAGTAGGCCATCAGCAGCTCGGCCAGGTGGCCCACCGCCAGGGTCAGGTGGGTGAAGCCCGCGGCCTTGAGCTGACGCACCACGATCTCGAGGATCGGCATGTCGGCTACCGGGACCAGCGGCTTGGGAAAGCTGACGGTGTAGGGTTCGAGGCGGCGGCCTTTGCCGCCGGCGAGGATGATGGCACGCATGATTGGAAGTTCGAAGTTAGAAGTACGAAGTGAGAAGTAAGAAGGCGTGGGGTCAGTTGGCGGCGGCCCGGCGGCCGGTGGTCTGGGTGTAGTGCTCCGCCGCGGCGGTATAGACGTCCATCAGGGTGTCGTAGTTCGTGTCGGCCGTGTAGTGGTCTTCAAAGTCACGCCGGGCGTTGGCCCGCAGCCGCGCCAGCCCGGCGGAATCGTCCAGCGTCTCGGCGATCACGCGGGCGAAGTCCGCGGGGTCGCCATACTCCGCCAGCCGGCCGTTGTCGCCGTCGCGGATGACCGCGGCCATGGCCCCGACGTTGCTGGCGACCACCGGCAGCCCGCGGGCGAACGCCTCGACGATCACCTTGGGAAAGCCCTCAAAGTTCATGCTGGGCAAAATCAGCAGCGACGCCCCGGACAGCAGGCGGTTCAGCTCGTCGGTCTCGACCCAGTGGTGGCGGACCACGTCGCCGGGCCGCTCGCCGACCAGCGTGTCGACCAGGTCCTGCTGGGGCCCCCGGCCGATGACCTCAAGCCGCCGACCGGGCAGTCGGCGCCACGCGTCGACGAGCACCTCCACGCCCTTTTCCGGCGACAGGCGGCCCAGGTACAGCGCATAGCCCCCGTCGCCGGCACCCACGCCCGGGTCGGCGGGCTCGAAGTTGGGCTTGTAGTGGATCCGGTCCTCGGGCAGCCCGCCCTTGACCATCTGTTCGCGGGTGAAGGTCGAGCACGCGATGTACGCGTCGACGTCGCGGCGGTAGGTCCCCCGCACGCCGTGCACGGTCAGCATCGCGGTGATGGTGGCGCTGGCCGAGACGCTGTCGCGGTAGCAGGCGTGGCGGATGGCGGGCCACTTGACCTTCTTGGTCAGGCACTTCTGACAGATCTGGTTGTCGCGGAAGAACGTCGCCTTGGGGCACAGCAGCCGGTAGTTGTGCAGGGTCTGCACCACCGGCACGCCCGCCTTGCGGGCCGCGGAGTAGACCGATGGCGACATCAGCGGCAGCGTGTTGTGGAAGTGCGCGATGTCCGGCCGCTCGCGTGCGATCAGGTCGGTCACCTCGCGGGCGGCCCGACGCGACCAGACCGTGCCCGCGGCCAGGCGGATCTTCGGGGTCTGGCTGACCTCGTCGTTGTGCCGGGTGTAGGCGATGACCTTGTGCCCACGGCTTTCGAGCAGGCGTCGCTCGTCAGACACCACGGTGTCCTCACCGCCGGCCTGCTGGTACACGTTGTGACACTGAAGAACTTTCATGGACGGGTGGGCGGGGCCGGGCACCAATGTCCCCGGTCCGCGGCAAGAGGAGCACCGGCGAGCGAGGCGTCAGGAAAGGTTGCGGATCGTGGAGCAAAGTCGAGTCAATTTACGAAAATTAGCTTCTGGCCGGTCCGAACCCGAGTCGCGTACGCCGACCCGCGCCGCAGCCCCTGAAGGCCCCCCGGGCCGCACCCGCGGCTCCGAAAAAGCGGCTGAACGGGTTCGAACCGTCGACATTCAGCTTGGGAAGCTGACGCTCTACCAACTGAGCTACAGCCGCGTAGCAGTGGGCCGAAAAGAATAGCACATTGCTTGATCCGCATACGGGATCACCCGAGTGAAGGGGGGCTGCTGGCGGCCCTGAGGTCGGGAGGCCGAACCGCTTCATCCGTGACCGTACCCCCCGGCGGCGGCGCTCAGGTCGAGGCGATCGCGCTCCGCGACGTCGCCTCCGCCGCGGGCAGCGGACCGGCATCGACCGGCTGGTACGTGAAGTAATCGAAGTCGGCGGCCCGATGGCCACCCGAGAAGTCCAGCACGCACATGCCCACGAACGCGCCGGTGAAGCTCAGGTCGAAGCCGTACTCGTCAGAAAGCAGCGTCGCATCCAGCACCGGCCCGACCTGCGTCCAGCGCTCTCCGTCGACGCTGAAGCCGAACCGCAGCTCACCCAACCGCATCTGCAGCCGCAGGTGGCAGGGGCCGTCACCGGGCAGCGGCACGGGCGCACTCAGATAGTCCTTCATCTCCCCCGTATCCACGCCATTCAGCGTCAGGCATCGCCCCAGTTCCTCGTCGTGGGTCACCCCCAGAAAATAGAAGCAGCTCGTGTCGTAGTACGCCGTCAACCCCGCCGCCTGCTGGAAGTGCTGCGGAGCGAAGTCGACGCACGTCGAGACGTCGCAGCCCGGGTGCTGGATGCGGCGGGCCAGGTGCGACTGCTCAAAACGAGACGTCAGCGACTCGCCGCCGTGCAGCCGCAGGTGGCCCGGCCGCGCGGTCAACGACCAGCGATCCTCGGGAAGCGGCACCCGCAGCGTCTGATAATCGATCCGCAGCGTCGCGTCGTCAAAGTCGTCGCGGGCCGGCGGCTCGGGGAAGGGGTGAGGCGGCAGGTCGGGGGCCTCGACCTTAACCGCGGGGGTCACACCGCCGTCGGCCAGACGCAGCCACCCCGCGTCGTCCCAGACCACCCGCTGAATCGCGCTCTCCCGCCCCAGAATGCAGTGTCCGTCCGCCGTGATCGGCCGCCCGCAGAGGTGCGCCAGGTACCACTCGCCGTGCTGGGTTTCCACCAGCGACCCGTGGCCGGCCTTGCGCAGCATCAGGTGCTCGTACCCGTCCGAGGTCAGCGTCGGGGTGTGGGGCGAAACCTCGTAAGGCCCGTCGATGTGTTTGCTGCGGGCCATCGTCACCGCGTGCTCAAGCTGCGTGCCGCCCTCGGCGGTCATCAGGTGATACCAGCCGCCGTGCCGGTAGAGGTGCGGGCCCTCGACGAGTTTGCGCTCGGTCCCCCGGAAGATATGGGTCACCGGCCCGACCAGCCGCTCTTTCTTGAAGTCATACTCCTGCAGCACGATGCCGGCAAACGAATGGTTCTGAACCCGATGGTCCCACAGCATGTTGACGAACCACTTCCGCCCGTCTTCATCGTGAAAAAGCGAGGGATCGAAACCCGAACTGTTCATGAAAATCGGCTCGGACCACGGCCCGTCGATCGCTTCGGCGGTGACCAGAAAGTTGGGCGAGTCCTTGTACCTCCCGTGCCGGTGCATGTTCGTGTAGATCAGGTAAAAGCGGTCCCCATCGTGGCTCAAGCAGGGCGCCCACACCCCGCACGAGTCGTCCACGCCCCGCATGTCCAGCTGGCTCACCCGGTCGAGCGGGCGGGTCAGCAGCCGCCAGTGCACCAGGTCGCGGCTGTGATGGATCTGCACGCCGGGAAACCACTCGAAAGTGGACGTAGCGATGTAGTAGTCGTCGCCCACCCGCAGAATCGACGGGTCGGGGTTGAAGCCGGGCAGGATCGGGTTGGTGATCGTCGGTGGCATGGCGGTTCCGGCGGTGATGAAGGCGTGAAGGGGCAGCACGGGGAAAGGATCGACACGGGGTGCGGGCCCGTCGAGGCCTGCCGCCACAAGAATGTAGCAGGCACCCCCCGTATGCCGTTCGCCCCACCCCATCGACCCGGCCGCCGGTGGCTGATCGCCGAAGGAGTGCTCGTCGCCGCGCTGGGCGCGACCCATGACACCGGCGGGTGCGGCTGCCTGCGCCCGCAGCCCGAGCACTTCGGGTCCGTTTCGCCCGGACCGCCTCGCATCGGTTGTTCCCGCGGGGTTCTCAGGCAGCCACCCGCCACACCGGCGCCGCACGACCGCCTTGTCATAACGGCGATCCCGAAGGCCAGCGCTCCAGCGGTTCGACCGTGAAGCAGCGCAGTTAGTAGCCGCCGCCACACCGCGCCCGCACCTCCCGGACGCCTGCTTCACGAGTCACCTCGGCGGTCAGGTCGGTCCAGTCTTGCCGGTTGGCCGCGGGCGATGGCTTCAGCACGCCGGTCGGGTCTGCGGTGGCGATTTGGATAATCTGAGTTACTGCAATGCGAAAGACCTGGCTGGAGATCGGGAGCTATCCGCCTTTCTGGCCCGTAAAAAGGGTGTTGTCCCCTTTTCGGGCCTCCCCTTTTCGGGCCCCTTTTCGGGCCCCCTTTTCGGGCCCCGGCGCGGCCTTATGGCGATCCGGGGCGTCCACCACAAACCGCGATACAGCCCTGCCAGGTCAGATTTTCCGCCTCGCAGGCCTTGGATAGTAACGTCAACTCGACTTTACTTTACACTCCACGCCACCAACTCCACTTCCCGTTACTCCTCCGGCATCCCCCCGATGAACCCCGACGCATTCGACCCGAAAAGCATGCCCGGGAAGCTCGTCCCGACCATGTTCATCGAGCAGTATGCGACCGAAACCGGCTTCGCCGCCCGCGAAGTCCGGGGGCAGGGTTTCCTGCCCGACGCCCTTCCGCCGAAGCTGGATCTGGGCCCCCTGCTCGTCCGCCTTCACCCCGCCCTGGTGAATGCAGAACGGGCCCTGAGCCTGCTGGAAGGCTCCGCCCGCCGCCTCACCAACCCCCACCTGCTCATGGGGGCGTTCTCCCAGCGCGAAGCCATCCTGTCCTCACGCATCGAAGACACCTTCGCCTCGGTCTCCGACGTCGCGATGGTCGAGGTGGCTCCACGCGAACTCGCCAACCGCAGCGACGCCCAAGAGGTCCGCAACTACATCACCGCGCTCGAACACGGGCTGCGTTCCGAGCTGCCACTCTGTCTCCGTCTCATCCGCGACATGCACCGGCACCTGCTCAAAGGCGAGGCCGGCCAGAACAAACAGCCCGGTGAGTTCCGCAATACCCAGAACGCCATCGGTAGCAGCGGAGGGTTCGCCAACGCCAGGTTCGTCCCGCCGCCACCCCAGCAACTCACCGCCTGCCTCAACGATTTCGAATCCTTCATGCACGAGACCGAAAGCGATGTCCCACGCCTCATCCGCTTCGCGATGCTCCACTACCAATTCGAAACAATCCACCCCTTCCTTGACGGCAACGGCCGCCTGGGCCGTCTGCTCATCACCCTCATGCTCTGTGAACAGGGCCAGCTGACCAAGCCGCTGGTCTACGTCAGCGGCTTCTTCGAACGCCACCGTCAGGCTTACTACGACCTGCTCCAGGGTGTCAGCACCCACGGCCAGTGGGAACCCTGGATCGCCTTCTTCCTCGACGCCATCGCCACCCAGGCCCAGGACGCCGTCAGCCGGGCCGACCGCCTGCTTGATCTTCAGGCCCAATACCACGCGGCCGTCCGTCAGAAGCGAGCCTCGCCCCTGCTCCCGGTCCTCATCGACCAGCTGTTCGCGCAGCCCGTCGTCACCGCGGCGTCAGTCACCACCCGCTGCGACTGCACCAAGCCAACCGCCCAGCGGCTCATCGACACCCTGGTGGCAAAGGACATCCTCGAAGAGATGACCGGCCGCACCAACTACCGCGTCTTCAGTGCTCCAAAAATCATGCAGCTCATCATGGAGTAGGTGCGAGCCTTTGGGCGATCGCGGTGGGGCGGCAGCGGGGCCAGGCGGCAGCGGGGCCAGGCCTTGCAAGGGGGCGGCAGCGGGGCCAGGCCTTGGGGCGGCAGCGGGGCCAGGCCTTGCAAGCAGGCCGTAAACGTCAATCACCAACCGGAGCGATGGTTCTGTCTCCCGGGTTTTCATGCTCGCGACCCCAAAACCGTGCGGCTGGTTCAACGCAACAAGCCGCAAAACGCGGCCGGCCAGTTTGATTCTTGTTTTTCAAAGACTCCCTCGCATCGCAGCCCTGTCGTTGTCAGCCCACCCTGGCCATTGCCTTGCCGGGGGGATAAACCTTCCAAGCCTCTTCGCTCAAACGCTCGAACACACTTCTTGCCGAGGCGTTGAGGCTGACTTTGCCCTCTCTGATCCGCCGGGCTGCAGCGTCCAGATACTTCAGGTACCGGGCAAGCGTCATGCCGGGGAGCAGGCTGCGCCGTAGGTTGTGCGGTGCTCGATCGTCACCGGCGTTGCCAAGACTTAAGAGCCAGCGATTGCGGGCGCGTGGGTGGTGGTCGGTCGGTTGGGGCCTGCCCGCCTCGCCGTCGGGGGTCATGCCTCCGGCCGTTTCACGCCAAGCAGCCAGCCGCGCCTCCAACGACGTATCTCGTCCGTGTTCCGGGATTTCGACAAGCCCTGCGGCGTGCGGGTTGAGGTCGATGTAGGCCAGCATGGCCAACACGCTGGCGTTGCCTTCCGCCCGGCTGATCTTGCAACGCCCTTGCCAGAACGCGCCGCGTTCTCCCCAGCGTCGGTTCAGCCGCTCGGCGATCGGCTGCTTCAGGTCTTTCACGAACTGGCTGAAGCTGCACAGCTTCTTCCGGTGTGCCGTCACCCAATCTGGTCGGCTTGCATGCGTCGTCAGCCACGCGTCGTCCGCGCCGGCGACCCGACGCGGCGGATGCAGGGCAAACCAGCGACGGGCTACCTCAACCGCGCTCCACGCCGTGGCGGCTTCGGCATCGATCCGCACCAGGAGATGCAGGTGGTTGTCCATCATCGCGAAGCCGCCGACCTGAACCGCGGTGCTTGCGGTCAAACGTTGCAACTGGCTCGCGATCAGTTGTTTGGGCGTAGGTCCGGGCTTCTCTTTGTCGGCCCGATCTTCTGGGTCTGCCAGCAAATGCAGACCGCGCGTACAACGGGTCCGAACGTGAAAGATCCCTGAGGGATTGTGAAGCTGGTCTCGTCGTCTTTTGCGGGGCACAAAGCTGATGCTACCAAAAACCTAACGTCAGTCAAGGCCAATCCCGGTTCATATTCATGGTTCCAAACGATCTCCAAAGCCTCGATCTGCAAGATCTGCAAGGCTTGGCCCCGTTGCTGCCCCGTTGCTGCCCCCAAGATCTGCAAGGCTTGGCCCCGTTGCTGCCCTGCAAGGCTTGGCCCCGTTGCTGCCCCCCGTTGCTGCCCGTGTCGAAAAGCTCGGCGATATCCGCCTGCGTGAGCCAAGCCGTGCCGTCCGCGATCCTCAGTTGTAGTCGGGTGTGGCCGTCTACGGTGGTGTAAAGAACGGGATCGCTCATCCAAGGAGTCTAGCAGGATGTTCGCGTGATGATAGGGTTCGGGCGACCCGTTTTGCGAGGCTGATCATGCGAACTGCAGCCCCCGCCCCGGCTCATCACCCCATGCGAGGCCACGCGATCCCCCGCGATCCCTAAGAAGTCCACTCGTCGGCCAGCGCCTGAGCCTGCTCTAGCACCAGCGCCACCGCGGCCTCCTGCCCCTTGGGCGGGTACTTGTACTTCCGCAGCAGGCGTTTGATGAGCAAACGCATCTTCGCCCGCACGTTCTCGCGGACCTGCCAGTCGACGGTGGTGCTGTTTCTTAGCTTCTCGGTGAGCTCGACGGCGAGCTTGCGGAGGTTCTCGTTGCCCATGTGGACGAGGACTTCGGGGCGGTCGGCCAGGGCGTCGTAGAAGGCGATCTCGTCGGGGTTCAGGCCCAGCTCTTCGTTGCGTTTGAGGGCGGCCTTGATGTCTTTGGCCATGTCCACCAGTTCCTGGATGATCTGGCTGGCTTCGACGGCGCGGTTGTTGTACTTGAGGAGGGTGGCGGCGAGGCGGTCGCCGAACTTTTTTTCCTGCACGACGTTGCTGCGGCTGCCGGACTTGACCTGGTCGCGGAGCAGGCGGCCCAGCAGCTCGACGGCGAGGTTCTGGGCGGGCATGGCCTTGACGTCTTCGAGGAACTCGTCGGACAAGAGGCCGATGTTGGGCCTCTCGACGCCGGCGAGGGTGAAGATGTCGTCGATGCCCTCGGCGATGACGGCGTTGTCGAGGATCTGCTTGAGAGCCGTGTTCTTGTCGTCGTCGACGAGTTTTTTGTCGACGGTGGTGTGCTTGATGATGATCGACCGCAGAGCGTTGTAGAAGGCGATCTCGGTGCGGAGTTCGGCGGCTTCGTCGAGGGTGGCGCACAACGCGTACGCCTTGGTGATGGCGGCGGTTGCGTCCATGAAGCGCTTCTTGCCGTTCTCCTGGGCCAGCAGGTGCTGGGTGGCGGGCACCAGCAGCGTCATCGGGGCAGTCTCAAAGGCGGTGTAATCGAAGCCGTGCAGCAGGGTGCGGACGATGTCGAGCTTCTCTTTGAGGATGGCTAAACCATCCTCGGCGTGGACGGTGGGCTGGCCGCGGCCCTTGGCGTCGGTGTAGGTGCGCAGCGCTTTCTTCAACTCGCTGGCGATGCCGATATAGTCCACCACCAGGCCGCCGGGCTTGTCCTTGAAGACCCGGTTCACGCGGGCGATGGCCTGCATGAGGTTGTGGCCAGACATGGGCTTGTCGATGTACATGGTGTGGCAGCAGGGGGCGTCGAAACCGGTGAGCCACATGTCGCGGACGATGACAATCCTGAGTGGGTCGCCCGGGTCTTTGAAGCGCTTTGCGAGGCGCTTCTTCTGGGCCTTGCTGAAGACGTGGGCCTGGATCGCGGCCCGGTCGGTGGCATTGCCGGTCATGACGATGCGGATCGCGCCGTCTTCGGGGTTGTAGCCGCCGTTCCGAACGTCTTTGCCGTCCTTGGTGAGCCGCGTGCCGGCCCAGTCGGGGCGGAGCTTGATGATCTCGTCGAACATGGCCACGCAGATGTCGCGGCTCATGCCGACGAACATGGCCTTGCCCTCCACCGACCGGGTGCGGGTCTCGTAGTGCTCGACCAGGTCGGCGGCGAGCTGCTCGAGGCGGGGGGTGGCGCCCACCAGCTTGGACAGCTCGGCCCACTTGCTCTTGGTGCCCTCGCGGGCGCCCAGGTCTTCCTCGTCTTCGATGACGTCTTCGACGTCGTCGTTCAGCTGCTCGATGGCGGCGCGGTTGAGGTCAAGCTTGGCCAAGCGGCTTTCGTAGTAGATCTGGACGGTGGCCTGGTCGTCGACGGCGTCCTGGATGTCGTAGATGCTGACGTAGTCGCCGAACACGGCCCGCGTGTCTTTGTCTTCGAGCGCAATGGGCGTGCCGGTGAAACCGATAAACGAGGCCTGGGGCAGGGCGTCGCGCAGGTGCTTGGCGTAGCCGTAGACGTACTGGCCGGTCTTGATGTCGAGCCGGGGTTTGAGGCCGTACTGGCTGCGGTGGGCTTCGTCGGAGATGACGACGACGTTGTGGCGCCCGCAGAGGACGGGGTGGGCCTGCTCGCCTTCGAGCAGGGAGAACTTCTGCACGGTGGTGAAGATGATCCCGCCCGACTGACGCTCGGCGAGCTTCGCGCGGAGTTCCTCGCGGCTGTCGGCCTGTTCGGGGGCTTGACGCAGCAGCATGCGGGCGGCGCTGAACTGGCCGAACAACTGTCCGTCGAGGTCGTTGCGGTCGGTCACGACGACCAGTGTGGGGTTGTTCATGCCGGGTTGCTGCAGCAGCTTGCCGGCGTACATCGCCATCGAGATGCTCTTGCCCGATCCCTGGGTGTGCCAGAACACACCGGCCTTCTTACTACCGGGTTCCACCTCGTCGGCGTAGGTCGCCCGTTTTTCGCGGACGACGTCGGTTTCGGGGCCCTGAGCGGCGACGAGGGTGGCCGCCACCGCCTCACGCACGCCGTGGAACTGGTGGTAGCCGGCGATCTTCTTGACGATGGCGTCGCCGTCCTGCTCGAAGAGCACGAAGTGGCGAACGTAGTCCAGAAACAGGTCGGGGCGGAAGAAGCCGCGAACGATTTTTTCGAGTTCGAACTCCAGCGTGGGCCGGTCGTCGGCGTCGGCGATGGTACGCCACGGCATGAACCACTCGCTGGCTGCCGTCAAGGCGCCCACGCGGGCCTGGACGCCGTCGCTAATGACGAGCGCCGCGTTGTAGACGAACAGGTCGTCGATCTCGGCCTTGTAGGTCTGGAGCTGGCGGAACGCGTTCCAGATGTCGGCGTGGGCGTCGGCGATGTTCTTGAGTTCGAGCACGGCCAGGGGCAGGCCGTTGACGAAGACCACCACGTCGGGGCGGCGGGCTTTCTTGGTGCCCTGAATCGTGAACTGGTTGACGACGACGAGGTCGTTGCGGTCGGGGTTGCCGAAGTCGATCAGCTGGGCGTGGTCGGTCTCCTTGTCGCCCGCGGCGTTGGTGAAGGTGACGGACACGCCTTGAAGCAGCAGCCGGTGAAAGTGCCGGTTGCTCTGAATCAGGCTGGGGTGGTCGGGCGTGGTGGCGAGGTGGACGACCTCCTCGACCGCGGCGTGCGGCAACTGGGGGTTGAGCGCGGCCACCGCCGCGGCGAGGCGGGGCTTGAGCACCACGCCGGCGTAGTCGGCCCGCTCCGGGGCCGGGCCGTCGTGGGCGAGGGTGGGGCCGGGCACGTAGGACCAGCCGGTTTCCTGGAACCAGGTGAGGGCGAGCTGTTCGAGGTGGTCTTCGGTGATCATGGGCAGGTGGGGGCCGGGTCGCTTCGCCTTTCCGGTTGAGACAGATCCGCTCGATGGCGTGGGCGGATGTAAGTCTAAGGAAACAAGCCGTTTCATAACGTCTCTCGCCGTCTTGAATCAAAAAGACGGCGCTTGCGTAGATCCAATCGAAAACCTAACATGATCTGATGAGCGATTCTGAATCTTCGACACCGTTCGAGCCCGTTGATCTTGATGAGGTCGGTCCGTGGACCGAACTCAAGCTGGAAATTGTCCGGAAATATACGGAGGCGTATACGAAGGTGCTGCGTGCTCAGCCATGGTGCAAGGGGATCGCTTACATCGATGGCTTTGCTGGAGCAGGCAAGCATCGGCTCAAAGGCAGCCCCGAGCAGGTGATTGACGGCAGCCCCCGGGTCGTGCTGGGGCTGGACGATGCGTTCGACGCCTACCACTTCATCGATCTGAAAAATCAGCGGGTGGAAGGGCTGAGAGCGATCGGGGCGGAGTTTGGTCGCGGTGAGCGGGTGTTGGTTCACAGCGGCGACTGCAACGCCATCTTGAAAGACAAGATCATTCCTCATTACGGGTTCGACCAGTATCGGCGTGCCGTTTGTCTGCTCGATCCTTACAACCTGAATCCGGACTGGGACACGATGACGTCGATTGCGGCCACAAAGGCCATCGAGATCTTCCAGAATGTGATGATCATGGACGCGAATATGAACGTGTTTCTAAAGGATCAGAGCAAGCGGACACCGGCTCAGGAGGCCCGGATGGACCGGTTCTGGGGCGATGGATCCTGGCGGGAGGCCGGATACCGTGAATCGGTCCAGATGGGGATGTTTGGGCCGCCGGAAGAGGAAAAAGTCTCCAATCAAGCCATCATCGAGGCGTACTGCGAGCGGCTCCGCACCGTCGCAGGTTTTGACCATGTCGTCGATCCCCTGCCGATGAAGAACAATCAGGGGGCGGTGGTGTACTACCTCGTCTTCGCCGGACCGAACAAGATCGGGGCGAAAATAGCCCGTGAGATCTTCAAGAAGTACAGGTAACTGCCATGGCCGGCCCCTCCAAAATCGAATGGACTCAGGCGACGTGGAACCCGGTGACGGGCTGTTCACACGCCAGCGCGGGCTGCGACCACTGCTACGCGGTGCGGATGACACACCGGCTGGCGCACATGGCCACCGACAAGTACGACGGCCTGACCCACCTGAACGCGCGGGGCGAGCGGCACTTCAACGGCGTGGTGCGCTGCCACGACGACGTCGTGGAGCGGCCGCTGAGCTGGAACACCCCCACGACCATCTTCGTGAACTCGATGGCCGACCTGTTTCACCGCAAGGTGCCGACCGCGTTCATCCACCGCGTGTTCGAGGTGATGGCCGCCTGCCCGCACCACACGTTTCAGGTGCTGACCAAGCGGCCCGAGCGGGCGGCAAAGCTGTCGGCCGAACTTCCGTGGCGGGAGAACATCTGGATGGGCACCAGCGTGGAGGATCAGCGGGTCGTCGAGCGCATCGATCACCTGCGGAAAACCGGCGCGGACTGCCGGTTCCTCTCGGTCGAGCCGTTGATCGGGCCGATCCCGCGGCTGTCGGTCGCCGGCATCGGCTGGGTCATCACCGGCGGCGAGTCGGGGCCGGGCGCCCGCCCGGTGGACGCGGCGTGGGTGCGCTCGCTCCGCGACCGCTGCGAGCGGTACGACGTGCCGCATTTCTTCAAGCAGTGGGGGCGGCTGGCGAACAACCCCGACCCGCTGGATCCGACCGCGAAGCAGAACGGCGGTTCGGCGAAAGGGGGCCGTTTACTTGATGGGCGGACGTGGGACGAGATGCCGGGGCGGCCGTGGATGCTGAAACGCCCCGCCCGCGATCGGCGCTCGATTCGTTTAGGGCTTTTGGAAGTTGCCTGACCCTCGATCCGCAACGCCGGCTTGACGCTGAGAATCATTCGATAGGCATCGAGTGGCCGTCCTCGTCGTAGTCTGCCGGGAGTTCCTGCACCCGCTCCCGAAACTCGGCGTTGAGGGCTTCGAGTTTGTCGGCCAGCCAGGCGTGGGCGGCCGGCCAGTGGTCGCGGTTGGTGATCGGGGTGTTGGGGCGGTCCACCCGGATGCGACAGGCGGCTTTTTCGGGCAGCGGGCACCACTCCAGCGCGAATCCGAGGTTGGCTTCGATCTCAACGCGATCGGCGTGCAGTTCGCCGAAATGGTGTTTGGCGTCGTGTCCGCCCAGGTAGAGCTCGGCCCCGATCTGATTGGACTGGGTGTTGACGGTCGCCCCCAGATGCATGCCCGCCCGTCCGATGGCCATGTTCAGCCAGTGCTGTGCGCGGGCCTTCCGTGGCTTCAGGGCGCTGTCTTGGTCGGAGAGGTGTTGTCTGAAGACGCGCCAGAAGTCCTGCTGCAGCACCTTGGTGGGCGAGAGGCCCGAAGCACCACCGCTGCCACCGCCCTTGCCTCCGCCGCCGGTTTTGACCCACTCGTTGGGCTTGCTCACGATGTTGAACTTGGGGGCCATCGGCGAGTTGCCGATTCGCCACAGCTCGATCTCGAGGCCGAAGAAGCTGGTGTTGGGGCCGGTGATCTCGTTGAGCCAGTCCAGCGCCGCGCGGTGCTCGTCCGTGAAGCGTTTTGCGATCCAGACCGTGGTCACCGCGTCGAGCCCCGCGGCGTAGGTCATCAATTGGCCAAGGTGGGTGTGGTCGGTCTTTTCGAGCTGGTTCTCGATCAACACCAGGCTCTCGTCGTCGAGGTTCTTGCAGACAATGTCGGCCCGATACGGGCCCACGCCCTGTTCCTGGCTGACCAGTTCGAGTTCGAGGCCGAGCGTGTCGGCGAGCAGGCTGAGGTTGTCCTCGCCGGCCAGCCACGGGGTGAAGCCGGTGGGCTCGCTGAGCCAGACCTTGCGGAGGTCGGTGATCTTGTGGAGGCGGCCGAGGGGGGTGGAGTTTGGCATGCAAGCTATTCCATTCGACTGACGTGTCGGGCCTGCCGAGCCGGACTCACGATATGAGCGAGGCTCAACGTTGCGGCTGAAACCGCGTCCTCGATGAACATGCGTTTCCACCGCTACAGCCGTTTTGTCTTTGTGATACCTAGCGCAGTACGGAATGCAACTGCGTTCTTCTTAGGTTGCCCTCTCGCCGCGCGAACCACGCCGCTGATTGACCAATTTGGTAACTTAGTTTTCTGAATATTCGATAAGCTCGGATTCTTCGCGAGGGCAGCCTCAATTAGAAAAGTTTCAATTCCGTCGATCGCTTTTGCGTTCACCTTGCAACGATTTCCGCCCGGCACGACGAAAAACAGTACGGGTGTTCCTTTGTCGCCGCTGAAGAGCACTTCGTTAAAGTGCTCCAGCTTGTGATCGGTGAAACACTCCTGCTTCATGGATTTGGTTGCCTTCCCGACGTACCAAGGCTTGTAACCCTTTCCCGCTCGCATTGCAAAAACATAGCATCCTTGTTTGTCGGCGACTGACCGACCTTCGTCGGTAGACCAAAATGCTCTCGCATTCTTGCGCGAGATTTTCTTCGAAGACCCAGATGTCTGCCTTTCGTGTGGCAGTTCAAACGGTCCCATTATTTCTAGTTGCTGTGCCATGTTGAGTCCGTTTGGTGGTCGTAGGGTTGCCAGCGTAAGTACGCTAAGCGTTGCCCTGTGGTTTCAGTTTGCCAGTTAGTAGTTCAGGTAAAAGCGCATCGCGGAGGATGGCGAGGGTGCGGGATTGATGGATGTTGGCGGTGATCTTGTCGTAGAGGGGCTCGGCGACGGCGGCAAATCCTGCGGCGAGCGGTGGCGGGGGCACGACGCAGGGCATGGGGCGAAATGCTTTTTTACTAATCTCTGCGAAGGTCGTCCCAGTCGCGCGGGCTTTGATGGCGTCGAGGTTCTGGAAGCACCAGTTTAGGAGGAATGCGGTCGGGGCTTCTGGCGTTGGCTTTAGCGCGATGTAGCCTTGGTTGATGGCGACGGGGACGGCGGCGATGGCGAGGTATCCGACGGGCGCGCGGGAGGAGAGCAGGACGGTTCCGACGGGCAGGAGCCCGGAAGAGACTTTGGCAAGACCGGCGTCACTCAATCGTCGCGCGGTGTCGGTAAGAACTGGGGCCTCGATGGACGAGAGGTCTTTGGGCGTCGTCCAGTGGTGGGTGGCGCCTTCCCAATACTTTGGGTTCTTGGTGCTGGGGGTTCCGCCGCCGACGCAGTCCACAAGATCGCCGATCTCATGCACCTCCCACCCCGCCGGGATCTTGCCCAACTCGGAATCCTCAAAGGTGTCGGGGAAGAGGGCGGCGGTGGCGGGGTCGAGGTTGGCAACCGGGTCGCCGGCGGCTTTGGCGTGGACGGGGTCGAAGTCGATGAACCAACTCTTGAACAACGCCCGGGCGATGGACTCCAGCGTCTGGTTGGTGCGGCGGTTGAGTTCGATCTTGTCGTCGAGGGTGCCGAGGATGTGGGCGATGGATCGTTGAAAGTCGATGTCGGGAATCGCGATCGTCATCATCCGCTGGTCGCGAAGACTGACATACTCGGCCATATCTGTCTGTCCGCTGACTCCCTTGTATTGCCCATAGAAGCCCGGTCCGTTCATCCAGTAGTAAAGCCAGCGAGGCAGCAGTGTTTCGTGGTCGTTCGACCCTATCTGCCAACATCCATGAGACAATTACACAGATCCCTCAACGGGCGGCTTAGGACCCCTCATGGACCCTACCCAGACCACGAATAAGACCTCTCAACCCACCGCCCTCCCGGCCCCCGCGGCC